>Ga0315282_10000182_pt1 | contig 127482 bp, 103 predicted proteins | sample YL17G07_20_MG_FD_203693 | JGI IMG/M metagenome (GOLD analysis project Ga0315282, IMG submission 203693) | Sediment microbial communities from Yellowstone Lake, YNP, Wyoming, USA - YL17G07_20 | ecosystem: Environmental > Aquatic > Freshwater > Lake > Sediment | place: USA: Wyoming | collected... | reverse complement strand
AACGGTGGGACCCCAGGTCCGAAACGACCTCAAGCCCCGAAGGGGCGAAAGAAGGCCGGCGCCAGGGCGTTCTTTCGTCCCCGAGGGGACTTCTCGCTCCGTCGCCCCGGTTCCCCAGCGATAAATCGCTGGGCTATTGTCTCTCGCCCTTCGGGCGTGGGCGCCCACACGCGGACTTGCAAGAACAGTCATGCACCCGCGTTGCATAGTCGCATTGCGTTTGACGGGCGGGGAGGCTACAATCGCTGGCCGCTGAAGGATCGCCATGGCAGACAGGAATGGAAACACAAGTCGCGAGCTCAGCCGGGAGCTGGGCCTGGTCACCGCAATCGCGTGCGGCGTGGGCTCGGTCATCGGCTCCGGCATCTTCAAGAAGCCCGGCCTCATGGCCGCCCAGCTCGGCTCGCCCACGCTGCTCATCGTCATCTGGGTCATCGCCGGCGTCGTCACGCTCTTCGGGGCGCTGTCGATCGCCGAGATTTCCGGCATGTTCCGCGACCCGGGCGGCCAATACGTCTACTTCAACAAGGGCTTCAACCGCTTCGTCGGCTACCTCTACGGCTGGGCGGCGTTCGTCGTCATCCAGTCCGGCTCCATTGCCTCGATCGCCTACGTCTTCGCCGACTCCCTGGGCTACTTCGTCGCGCTGCCCAGACTTCCGGCCGCCTGGGAGCAGTGGTACGTCCCCATTCCGGGCGTCGGCGAGCTAACCCCCTTCAAGTTCATCGGCCTCAAGCTCGCCACCATCGGCTTGATCGCGTTCCTCACCACGATCAACTACCTGGGCGTCAAGCTGGGCAGCACGATCGTGGTCATTTTCTCGACGCTCAAGGTCGCCATTATCGCGGCGGTCATCGTGCTGGCCTTCGCGCTGGGCCACGGCAGTCTCGGCCACCTGACCCAGCCGGCTGGCGACCTCGCGGCCGGGGCGGCAGGATCGCCCTCGACCTTCCTGGCGATCATCATGGCCCTGGCCGGGGCGTTCTGGGCCTACGACGGCTGGATCAACGTGACCTACATGTCCGGCGAGATCAAAAACGTGCAGCGCAACCTGCCGCGGGCGATGGCCACCGCCGTACTTATCATCATCGCCATTTATACCTGCGTCAACGTCGCCTACATCTACATCATCCCCGTCGCCGAGATGGCCGGTAAGTACAGGGCCGCCCAGGCCAGCGGCGGCAGCTACATCGTCGCCATCGACGTGGCCAGCAACTTCCTCGGCCGTCATGGCGGGGCGGTCATCGCCGTCGCCATCATGATCTCCACCTTCGGCGCCCTCAACGGCACGACGATGATGTCGGCACGAATCTACTTCGCCATGGCCCGCGAGCGGCTCTTCTTCCGCCGGCTTGGCGAGGTCCACCCGCGCTTCCACACGCCGGGCAACTCCCTGCTCGCCCATGGCGCCTGGGCCTCGATGCTCGTCCTGAGCGGCACCTTCGACCAGCTCACGGACATGCTCATCTTCGTGAACTGGATTTTCTATGCCCTGGCGGCGGTCAGCGTTTTCACGCTTCGCCGGCGCATGCCCGACACCCCCCGGCCGTATCGCGTCTGGGGCTATCCGGCCACGACGATTATCTTTATCGCCTTCGCCTCGACGTACGTCGGTTTCACGCTGTACACCGACATCCTGAACTACCGCAACGGCTCGGCCCCCCTGATCAACTCCCTCATGGGCCTGGTCTGGGTCGCCCTCGGAATCCCCGGCTACCTCTGCTGGACCCTCGCCAACAAACGCCAAGCCCCCCAACCCACCCCCGCCCCCGAGCAAACCTGACATCCCGCCAGGCCGGACCGCACCGGAACCCGCCACAAGTGAATCACCGCTTCCGCTTTTTGGGCATCTTCCCAGGCCCTTTTCGACGGCGATCCACCACTTTGCTGAGAGGATGCTTCTCCATCTCCTGCAGCGCCGCAACCATCTCATCGAGGTTATAATGATGCTCCCTGGCGAACTCATCCCGGTTGCGCCAGACCTCTTCCATGATCTCATTCTTCCTCTTCGTCATTGATGGTCGCCTCCAGGAGTCACATAGGCGTGCAAATTCCCGGACTGATTATTGCTTCCTCTATTTCAGGGACGTTACGAAATCGACTGCTTGTTTCGCATATGCCTTGTCAACCCACCGTGTCGGACTGCGCTGAAAACTGAGTCTTCCCCCGAATTGTCCAAAGACCTTCTGCATTTGGGGCGACAACACTTTAAGCGGCTTGCCGGAACAGTCGCTGCCCATCTCGCTGATTCTCACGGCAGTCTTGAGAAGACGGCTATTTGACGAGCCTTTCACCAGCACAAGTCGGTCTCTTTGTGCGTCGTACACATTGCGATGCTTCACATGGAAGTTGTTGGCGAACTTGCGGATCAGATCGGCGGACTCGAAGTCGCTCGGCCTGCCTGCAGCCTCGATCTCAAAATAGCCCATCAGGTATAAAGCAGGTGCACACTCGAAATCCCAGCCCTGAAGCCCGCAGTAGAAGATGAGCATGTCGCCACGTTCGAGCCTCCGCAGACCAGCCTTCGGCGATGTTGGATCTCCATACGTAAAAGTCTGAAACTCAGGGTCATAATGAAGCGACTGGTTCATGATGCGTTGCCGTCGGGATCGTGGGAAATAGGTGATGAGAGGCTCACCGCGTCTGCCAGGGGTGTTCCCATATGTGCGTTCATCAATGTGGAAATCATCCGGTATAGGCACATACTCGAATGAGGCGTCTTGGAACAGAGGCCCGTGTATTCCTCCGGAGCCCGTGTCGATACCTACTCGTACCATCGCCACCTTCATTGTGCTTCTCCGGTCCGGAGTTGGGCGAGGAAACTGTCGAGTGTGCACTTCCTCTGTCCTCGGCCAAGTTTGTCCACGCAGTAGAGCAACGGGCGATTCCAAAGGAAGCTTCTTGTCAGGTCCCCAACCAGCAACGCTGCACGGCGACCGCCGTATCCTTCATAACTCACATCTTTTTCCCATCTCTCAGCGTGGCAGTGATCTTTGCAGGGAGGGAGATAGCTGTTTGTAGCCCGAGGGTCTGTTGTCTTGTTGCGAGGTCTGAAGATATCCCCGAATCTGTCCAAGTGCACGGCTTTCGCGCGTTTTGTCTCCGATGAGATTGCTGTACTGAACCAAAGGTCGTGATGGGAAGCGAAAGCATGTTCCACCCGCATCAAGTAAACAAGGAAGTTCCTCCCTTTGCCGGCTGAAGAGGTTGTGAAGCCGGCAATCCACGTGCCTTTCCACTCGTCAATATCCACGGACGTGCGCATCCGGTGCTTGCACGTGCAGAGTGTGATTAGACCGCCCTGGAAATTTGGACCACAGCCCTTTTGGATGAACTCACCATTGCGCCTTCGTATGCTCGTGACGACGTAGTAATAGATAGACTCCCCACCGGCGGCACGGGCACGGAGCCTGCTCAGAGGCACGTTCATGTTTCGGCCAAGTCCCGTCGCTTGTGGAAAAAGCTGATGGTCGCGTTCGGTGCTTACGCATTTAGTTCGACAAGTCATTTCCAGTCTCCCATGAAAGAGCTACGGGAAAGTGCTGCCACAGGCTTGAGCATGATCGTCTCCTGTCGTCTGTGTCATGCCGGGTAGCCGACGGTTTGGGCGAAGAGGACTTTTTGGTTGGGGCTCAGGTGGAAGTCTTTGGGGGTGTCCTCCTTGTTGCAGTTGTGGAACCATGCGGCCAGGCCCTGCGAGGCGGCGTAGAGGTAGACACTCTGGGCGATCAGGCCGGTGGCGACGTAATAATAAGATTTCTGGATTTCCGGGTCGCCAATTCTGCGGTCGGGCTGGCCTGGGCCCATTGAGTACCGGGTCAGGTCCACGACGTAGAAGATGTTCACCGGGGCCTTGGCCGCGGCGCCCCGGCCGCTCCTGGCGCGAAAATCGCCGGCGGCGACCGGCGTCAGGCGGTGGGGGACCGCCTCGTAGAGATAGACCCCTTCGGGCAGCGCGACGTACAGGTCGATCTCCTGCGAGTTGCTGGCGGACGCCGCCGTTCGGCCGGGTTTGCCGAACGATCCCTGCTCCCGATTGACCCCGAACGCCGCCCAGAGCAGATTGGAGAGCACCTGCGGCGGCAGGGGCTTATCGCTGACGTTGCGGTTGGTCTTTCGGTCCTGCAGAGCCGCCAGAACGGACTTGCCTCCGTCACTCTCATGCCTGGGCAGGGCGATCGGCTGCAGGTCCTTGGCGGTTGCGGCCGGCGTCTTCGTCGCGGAGCTTGTCTCGGCGGCACGTGCCATGGCCGGCCCGGCCAGCATCGCCAGGGCCGGCACGGTCTTCATGAACGTTCTTCGGTCCATTCGTTCCTCCAATCTACGGGCGTTTCATGGGCCCGCTTGATGACATTATGTCCGCACCGACTGCCAAGGGCAAGTTGGTTCCCACGAGAATCGTGTGCCATAGTGTTTCGCGCTGTTGAGACCTCAGGCCAGATGGACGCGCGGGAGATATGGTCTTCTGACGACACTACTCGCATTGATTTGTCTGACAGGCGGCGGTACAATCACCGGCGTACATAAGGGAGACCCAGATGGTGCGAGTGCGTGAGACAGGCGACGGCCTGAGTCGAGCGTCCATCGTGCCGACGGACATTCGCGATCGTACCATCACAAACATAGGAGTGTGGAGTCATGCAGAAAGAAGAGGCGATCAGAGAAGCACTGGCATTAGCCGACAGGTCCGGCATTGCCATGCTGGGAACCAACGGCGCCGATGGCTACCCCAACATCAAAGCCATGATCAAAATGGAAAACGAAGGTCTGAATAGAATCTGGTTCAGCACCAACACTTCATCGAAAAGGACGAGTCAACTTGCCCGAAACTCGAAGGCCTGTGTCTACTTTGTCGATTTTGAGCAATGGATGGGCCTGATGCTAGTGGGGGATGTCGAGGTTCTTCAGGATAGGGAGTCAAAACAACGCCTCTGGCGCGAAGGATTTGAAAAGTACTATCCTTCGGGGGTGACCGATCCGGAGTACTGCGTTCTATGTTTCACGACTCAGTGGGCCAACTACTACCATGCGTTGTCCAATGTGACTTTTGAACCATGAGCAATATGAGGTGGCATCAAAGGAGGTGCCGCTCAACAAGTAGCGGCAGCCGACCGCCATATCGAAGATGGCACCTGAAGGGTGTTGGGAGTCTGTGGTGGGTCTTTTCCAATGTCATCCGCTATCTCAGCCGGTGGCATTATGGCCCGTGAGGTCGCCTGCGGCAAGCTGATTCGCGAGAGAATCGTGTGTCGAGACCTCTCCCGGCCCGGCAAATCGACCTTGTTTCGTGCCGTCGCGACTACAACCGACGAGGAATGACGCAACATGAGATTTCTTGACAACACTGTTGACCTACCTGGCAGGCCGTGCTATGATCGCTGCTCGAAGTGACGGAGACCCGGATGGTGCGAATGTGTGAGGCAAACGACCCGAGCCGAGCGCCTTGGGCGCACGCGGTTGTCCTAAAAACAGCCATCGGGATCGCCCCAAGGCGAATTGAGTATGCTGTCCCCGTGTCTAAGGCCGAACAACGCCGTGAAGGCTAGTGTCTAGCAGGCGCACCTCCACGGCGAACGTTCGGTAGCGAAATGTCGAGGTGTCAAATGGAACTTACAAGCATTGTTCTTATCGTTGGTGGTAGTGTCTGTCTCCTGATGATCATAATCTACATTAGTGCTTTGATAATCGCCATGAAAAGCATTTTTAGCAATTCCGGTTCTCCGATTTCCATGGCCCAGACACTTCTGAGCTCCATACATGTCACAACACAACATTTGCTTGGGGTTCTGATCATTATCCTTATTTGTATACTCATGGTCAATAAGACAGTCACTTCAGAGGCGGGCCTTCCCTTACTCTCTGCTGTGGCTGGTTACCTGCTGGCTAAGACCTTTAAGGACGTCAACATTTCACCGACCAAGAAGAGTAACAAAGAAAACAAGGATGGCTAACCGTTTGACGCAATCGAAGGGAATTCCGGCGACGCCTTACTCATTCCCTTGGCGAGTTGAGTATGCTGTCCCCAGATCGGGCAGTCTGCGTTTCCCGTGTTATGCAGACTGTATAATCATTGTTAGTCGAGGAGAGGAAGACTGATCCGAACGGATCTTGGAGGTAGTGGATGTCGTCAACCGCGCTGAAAGTCGCAGTGCAAGTGAATTCGAAAGGTACTCGGCTCGCCGCTCTCACGCGGGACCAACAGAAACGCATTGACCAGGCCTGCGCGCCAGACCTCGACCTTCACTGGCTTCCTCCCGTTGTCAGGCGCTCCTGCGGCAGTGCGGGGCTCACCATTACGAGCGCGATATTCCTATTCGTGGGTGGTGTGGTCTTCTCCGCAGTCCTTAAGCCATTTGTGGGGTCCGTGGCTCAAGAAGCAGGCAAGGATTTCTGGTCCCTTGTCAAGAAGCTCATCTGTAAGATCAGGAAGTCTCAGTCCCGCGAGGCGTACTCCGTATCCGGCAAAGCGTACGTCGTACTCGAACTTGGCGAAGACGTCGTATTAGTGCGGTTCGTTCTCCCCTGCATCCGCGAGAAGGAGAAGGGAGTCGAGAAGACATTGAGGCAAGAAATGGACCGCCAGCTTGAGGAGCTTGCGGAGGCGTGGGATGACATCATGGCAGACATCAAGAAGTTCCACATTGGAGAACGGCGCCTCCTGAAAAAGCGGTTGTCCGTGATGTCGGGAAGTGGCGAAGAGGAGGCCGCCGTGCATGTGATTTACCGCGTTGAAGGGAAGCTCATGATGAGCCCCCATGCGGCGAGCGATTTCCTGTTTAGAGGATAGGTCTTATCCGGTATAAAAGAAGCGACTAACACGTGGGTCAAGCTGATTGCCAAGGCCGAGGGGCGTTGTCAGGAGCCTACCCCCATCTTAAGATGAAAGGCAAACGCTTGCCGTTCTACAGTTCTATCGGCCCTAGGACAGTTGATTTTGGAATCGTGGTGAGTTCCGGCCTCTGCATCGATGATTAGAGAAAGCGTGGGGCCGTCGGGCTAGTCCACCACACTGCGGTTCGCTCAGCGCTGGCGGCGGCTCATGGGTCCGTGTCGGCGGCGCCGGGGGAGCCGTTTTTCTTTTTGCTGGGTCGCCAAGCCGTTGGCTGCGACCATTGCTCTTTGTTGGGGTTGGCTGGATCGATGACGGTCAGGGAGTATCCTCCGCCGTCGGTGCGGGCGTACCAGTTGTCTTCGTACCTGAAGTCGTGAATCGTCGTACCGATGGCGTCCAGCAGCTCGATTCTCTCGCCATCGTTGGCCAGGCTGCCCGAGTACTGGCCCGCAATGGGCAGAACATATCCCCTTCATGAGGATAGAGGATAGTGGCTGCCACCGGCAGCGCTGACGAACTTGCAGCGATTTCTCACGGAACAGCCATGCGCTGGTGTGCATGATAAGGATTGCTGATAATATTATAAAACCCACTTATGGCATGTATTAAGGGAACTGCCGTAGCGGCGGGGCGGTATTGTCGTATATTATGAGTGGCCGCAGACGAGTGGCAGTGACTGCTCCTGCTCGCAAGTTCCGAGAACATATGGCTTTAGGATTGCACAATCAGGGTCTGTACGAGACGCGGTACGAGCACGATGCGTGCGGGATCGGGGCCGTTGTCAACATTAACGGCACGCGCGACCACTCCATCATCGAGTACGGCAAGCAGATCCTGGTGAATCTGACGCACCGCGGGGCCGCCGGGGCCGACGAAACCACCGGTGATGGGGCAGGTATCCTGTTTCAGATTCCGCATGAGTTGTTCGCCGTCGAGTGTGAGCAATTGGGCTTCTCGCTGCCCGAGCCGTCCGAGTACGGCGTCGGAATGGTCTTCGGCTCAGAGAGTCCCGAATTGCGGGCCCGGTGCGACCGGATCCTTGAAGAGGCGCTCGCCTATTATGGCCTGAAAACGCTCGGATGGCGGGAGGTCCCGACGCGTAGCGATTGCCTGGGCAAGATCGCTCTGGAGGCCGAGCCATCGATCCGGCAGATCTTCGTCGCCGGCCTTCGTGGCGAGGGCGTCTCGCCCTCGCACCTTGGGACCGGGGTACAGCGCGCTGCGGTAAAGCGAGGCCAAGATGGCCTCGCGAGGCAAGGGCAGGATGCGCAACAAGGGCAGGATGCCCTTGCCACGGAAGACTTGGAGCGGCGGCTCTACCTGGCTCGCAAGCGGGCCGAGAGATTGGTGAACGAACAATTCGGGGAGGACGCCGAGGATTTCTACGTGGCCAGCCTTTCGTGCCGAACCATCGTCTACAAAGGCATGTTCATGGCCTGGCAGTTGTTTGCGTACTACCCGGACCTCGCCGATGAGCGGGTCAAGTCGGCCCTGGCGGTAGTCCATCAGCGTTACAGCACGAACACATTCCCGAACTGGCGGCTGGCCCAGCCTTTCCGGTGCATCGCCCATAACGGCGAGATCAACACCCTCAGCGGCAACCGAAACTCCATGCGGGCGCGCGAGCCGAAGATGAGCAGCCCGGCATTCGGCGACGACATCAAGGACGTGTTCCCGGTCCTGGCGCCGGGCGGCAGCGACTCGGCCTGTTTTGACAACAGCCTGGAGCTTCTGGTGCAGGCCGGGCGGAGCATGCCGCATGCAATGATGATGATGATCCCCGAGGCATTCGGCGCCAAGTACCACATCAGCACGGACAAACGTGCATTTTACGAGTATCACTCGTCGATCACAGAGCCGTGGGACGGCCCGGCGGCCATGCTCTTTACGGATGGCCGGATCATCGGCGGCACGCTGGACCGCAACGGCCTGCGACCCTGCCGATACCTTGTGACGACGGATGGCCTGGCGATCATCGCCAGTGAGACGGGCGTGGTCGAGTTCCCGCCTGAGAAGGTCCGGCTCAAAGGCCGACTGCGCCCGGGACGCATGTTCCTCGTCGATACCGCCGAGGGCCGCATCATCTCCGACAACGAGATCAAGAGCAAGATCGCCCGGCAAAAACCTTATCGCCGCTGGCTCGACGAGAATCGCATCGAGCTGCGCGGGCTCTTCGACGCCCCGAAACTCGTCGAGAGCGACCCGCAGACCATCGCCCGGCGGATGCGGGCCTTCGGCTACACGCGGGAAGAGCTCAAGATGATCCTGACGCCGATGGCGGTCAACGGCCAGGAGCCCGTCGGCTCGATGGGCAACGACACGCCTCTGGCGGTGCTGTCTGACAAATCGAAACTGCTGTTCAACTACTTCAAGCAGCTCTTCGCGCAGGTGACCAATCCGGCGATCGATCCGCTGCGTGAGGGGCTCGTGATGAGCCTGATGGTCTTCACCGGCCGTAAGCAGAATCTGCTCGGTGAGACGCCGCAGCATTGCCGTCAGCTCAAGCTGCCGCACCCAATCCTGACCAACGAGGACCTGGAGCGGCTGCGGTCCGTGCAACGGGCGGACTTCAAAGTGGTCACGGTACCTGCTTTATTTGACGTGCCGCGCGCCGCCCGTGGCGAGGGCGTCCCGCCCTTGCGTCGCGAGGCCATCTTGGCCTCGCCCAACCAGGGCGGGATAGGCGCTGGCCGCGAAGAGCAAGGGCAAGATGCCCTCGCCACGAAGGGACAAGGGCAAGATGCCCTCGCCACGAAGGGACAAGGGCAAGGCGGCGTGGCTACAAGTCCGGGCGAGGCGCTTCGCCGGGGGCTCGATACGCTGATCGCGTCGGTGGAGCGGGCGATCGAGGATGGCGCCGTGCTGGTGATCCTGAGCGACCGAGACGTGAGCGAATCGAAGGCGCCGATCCCCTCGCTGCTGGCGACGGCGGCGGTCCATCACGCGATGCTCAACAGGGGCCTTCGCGGCGAGGCCGGACTGATCGTCGAGAGCGGCGAGCCCCGCGAGGTGATGCATTTCTGCCTCTTGTGCGGCTATGGGGCCAATGCGATCAATCCCTACATGGCGTTCGAGACACTCGACGAGCTCAAGCGGCAGGGCGAACTCGGCACAGAGATGGAGCCCGTGCAGATCGCCGACAACTACATCGCTGCCGTCAAAAAGGGCATCCTCAAGACGATGAGCAAAATGGGCATCTCGACCCTTCGCAGCTACTGCGGGGCCCAGCTCTTCGAGGCCATCGGCCTGAATCGTGACGTTGTGGACAGGTACTTCGTCGGCACCAGCTCTCGCATCGGCGGCGTCGGCCTGGAGGAGATCGCCGCAGAGACTCTGGAACGGCATCAGTCGGCGTTCGGGCAGCGGCCGATGGATGCGTTGGACCTGGATTTCGGGGGCGAGTACCATTTCCGCCACAGCGGCGAGTGGCACCTGTGGAACCCGACGACGGTTGCGAAGCTGCATCACGCCGTACAGAACGACGATCGCGATTCATACGCGGCCTACGCCAAAGCCATCAACGATCAGTCGCGGGCGCTGTGCACGCTGCGCGGATTGTTCGAGTTCGTGCCGGGGACGCCTGTGCCGCTGGAGGAAGTCGAGCCGGCCGGCGAGATCGTCAAACGCTTCTGCACCGGCGCGATGAGCCACGGGTCGATCAGCAAGGAGGCCCACGAGTGTCTCGCCATCGCGATGAATCGGCTGGGCGGCGCGAGCAATACCGGCGAGGGCGGCGAGGACCCCGAGCGGTATCGCCCTGAAGCCAATGGGGATTCAAAGAACTGCGCGATCAAGCAGGTGGCCAGCGCCCGCTTCGGCGTGACAATCGACTATCTTGCTCACGCCAGGGAATTGCAGATCAAGATCGCGCAGGGGGCCAAGCCGGGTGAGGGCGGGCAGTTGCCCGGACACAAGGTTTCGGCGGAGATCGCCCGGCTGCGCTATTCGACGCCGGGGGTCACACTGATCTCGCCGCCGCCGCACCACGATATCTATTCCATCGAGGACTTGGCGCAACTGATCTACGACCTCAAGTGCAGTAATCCGGGCGTGAAGGTCTCGGTCAAGCTTGTGGCCGAGGTCGGCGTAGGCACAATCGCGGCGGGCGTCGCCAAGGGCAACGCGGACGAGGTTCTCATCAGCGGCCACGACGGCGGCACCGGCGCCAGCCCGCTCTCCTCGATCAAGCACGCGGGCTGCCCGTGGGAATTGGGCTTGGCCGAGACGCAGCAGGTGCTGGTAATGAACAATCTGCGGGACCGGATTCGCGTCCAGGTGGACGGCCAGATGCGGACCGGCCGGGACGTGGTCGTGGGGGCGATGCTCGGGGCGGAGCGATTCGGGTTCGGCACCGCGGCGCTCGTCACGTTCGGCTGCACGCTGCTTCGCAAATGTCACGAGGGGGCCTGCGCCTTTGGGATTGCCACGCAGGACCCGGAGCTTCGCAAGCGGTTTGCCGGCAAGCCCGAGTATCTTCAGCGATTCATGTACTTCGTGGCCGAGGAGGCCCGCCAGATCATGGCCGAGCTCGGCTTCCGCAAGATCGAGGAGATGGTCGGCCGGTCCGACCGGCTGCGGATGCACAAGGCTCTGTCACATTGGAAAGCCAAAGGGCTGGATTTCTCGGCCATCTTCCATCAGCCCGATGTCTCCGACGGCCGGGCGGTCCGTCACGTCGTCAGTCAAGCGGACCGGCTCGCCGACCACTTGGACTGGCAGATTCTTGAACAAACCGCTCCTGTGATCGACGGGTGCCATGTTCCGGGTGGCAGCGTCAAGGCCGAAGGCCTTGGCGATGGCGGACAGGCAAACCATCGCCAAGCTGCGCTTGACGATGCCACCCGGTTGGCAGAAAACGCAGGAACGCCCAATATTCCTGATTTGGTCGTATCCGAGCGTGGCGAGGGCGTCCCGCCCTTGCGTCGCGAGGCCATCTTGGCCTCGCTTGGCCGGGGTGCGATGCGCCATAGCCCCGAAGTGCAAGGGCAAGATGCCCTCGCCACGGGGGACAAGGGCAAGATGCCCTCGCCACGAGTCCACGGGCAAACAAGTTTACCCGTGCCACCCGTTGCGCCGCCGATTCGAGTTGAAATGCCGATCCGCAACATCAACCGGGCGGTCGGGGCCATCCTCAGCAATCGCATCGTCACCAAGTACGGCCCAAAGGGCCTGCCCGATGGCACACTGGAGGTGGTCTTTCGCGGCTCGGCGGGGCAGAGCTTCGGGGCATTTCTCGCCCCGGGCGTGACGTTGCGGCTGATCGGCGACAGCAACGACTACCTCGGCAAAGGACTCTCGGGCGGCCGGATCGTCGTCAAGACCCCGGAGGACTCCCCGTTCATGGCCCACGAGAACATCATCGCGGGCAATACGCTGCTCTACGGCGCCACCAGCGGCGAGGTCTTCATCAACGGCATGGCAGGCGAGCGGTTCGCCGTGCGCAACAGCGGCGTGACGGCCGTCGTGGAAGGCGTCGGCGATCACGGCTGCGAGTACATGACCGGCGGGACTATCGTCGTCCTCGGCCAAACCGGCTGCAACTTCGCCGCCGGCATGAGCGGCGGACTCGCCTACGTCCTCGACGAGATGCAACTGTTCGACACGCTGTGCAACCTCGATATGGTCGAGCTGGAGACCGTCTGGCAGGAGCGGGATAAGGCGGTCCTGTACGATCTGATCGAGCGACATCTGGAGTGGACCGGCAGCGATCGAGCCCGGCATATCCTCAGAGCCTGGCCGGACATGGTCGGCAGATTCGTCAAGGTCATCCCGATCGACTACCGCAAGGCGCTCGAACGGATGCGGGCCATCGAGCACCGCGACACCGAGACCACCCCGGCCACCGAGGAGGTGTTCCATGGGTGAGATCAAGGGGTTTGTGAAATACCCGCGTCAGCCCGCGGAGCATCGGCCGGTGCAGGAGCGCGTTCACGACTTCAACGAGATCGACCTGCCGCTGACGCCGGATGCGATCCGGCAACAAGCAGCCCGCTGCATGGACTGCGGCATTCCGTTCTGCCACGGGGCCGGCTGCCCGCTGGGCAACAACATCCCGGACATGAACGAGTGCGTGTACAAGGGCCAGTGGGAGCAGGCCTGCCGAATCCTGCACGCGACGAACAACTTCCCCGAGATCACCGGGCGGATTTGCCCCGCCCCCTGCGAGGCCTCCTGCACGCTGTCGATCAGCGACGAGCCGGTCCTGATCCGGCACATCGAGTACCAGATCGTCGAGCGCGGCTTTCAGGAGGGCTGGATTCGACCGCTGCCGGCGCTGAAGAGGACGGGCAAGCGCGTCGCTATCGTCGGCTCCGGTCCTGCCGGCCTGGCGGCGGCACAGCAATTGGCCCGGGCCGGACACGACGTTGTCGTCTTCGAAAAGGACGAGCGGGCCGGCGGCATGCTTCGCTACGGCATCCCCGACTTCAAGCTGGGCAAGCACATCCTCGACCGGCGGCTCGAACAGCTCCGGGCCGAGGGCGTCGAGTTCCAGACCGGCGTCAACGTCGGCAAGGACATCTCCGCCCATTACCTGCGTAAAATGTTCGACTGTATCTGCCTGACGATGGGTGCCCGCCACAGCCGCGATCTGGCCGTGCCCGGCCGCGAGCGAGGCAATATCCTCTTCGCACTCGATTACCTGATGGCCCAAAACAAACTCTGTGCCGCTGAGCCGCTGGACGGCATCCCGCGAGTCAATGCCCGCGACAAGGTCGTGGTCGTCCTCGGTGGCGGCGATACCGGCAGCGATTGCGTCGGCACCGCCCGGCGCCAGCGGGCCAAGAAAATCTACCAACTGGAGATCCTGCCGAAGCCGCCCGAGACCCGTCCGCCGGATACGCCCTGGCCGATGTGGCCGCGGATCATGCGGACTTCCTCCTCGCACGAGGAAGGCTGCGAGCGGCGATGGTCAGTCATGACCAAGGCCTTTGCCGGTGATAACGGCGATGTGAAGGAACTGCACGCCTGCGAGGTCGAGTGGCTCAACGACAGGGGTGACTGGAAGCTCAAAGAGATGCCCGGCACGGAATTCGTGCTCCGGGTGGACCTCGTCCTGCTGGCCCTGGGCTTCCTGCACGTCACGCACGATGGCTTGGTGAAAGATTTAGGCTTGCAACTTGACGCCAAAGGGAATGTAATAGCGGACCGTTATCAAACCAGTGAGCCGTGGGTGTTTGCCGCCGGCGATACGGTCAGCGGCGCCTCACTGGTAGTCCGGGCGATCAACAGCGGACGAGAGGCGGCAGCGGCGATGGACCGCTGGCTGCGTCAGAATCCCCAGTGACGCGCGAAACTCCGTCCCTACATGCTCCGTAGAATAGCAGGAGGCCGTAGACAACGGACAGGGTGTGCGTCGTATGTTGAAGTACTCCAGGGTGGTCGGGCTGCAAGTGCGTCCAGACCGCGACCATGGGCGCAGCAGGAGAATATGCCGAAACGCAAGGATATCCATAAGATACTGATCATCGGCTCCGGGCCGATCGTCATTGGCCAGGCGTGCGAGTTCGACTACTCGGGCACCCAGGCGTGCAAGGCGCTGCGGAAAGAAGGCTACAAAGTCGTGCTGGTCAACAGCAACCCGGCGACGATCATGACCGATCCGGAGCTGGCCGACCGCACGTACATCGAGCCGATCACGCCGGAAGTGGTCGCCGACGTGATTCGCCGCGAGAGGCCGGACAGCCTGCTGCCGACCCTGGGCGGCCAGACCGGCCTGAATACGGCCGTGGCGCTGGCCCAGAGCGGCGTGCTCAAGAAGTACCACGTCCGCATGCTCGGAGCCAACCTGCGATCCATCCGAAAGGCCGAGGAACGCGACCTCTTCAAGCAGACGATCCTCGACATCGGCCTGGAGGTGCCCCGTAGCGGGTGTGCCCACTCCTGGGAGGAGGCGCAGAAGATCGTCGAATACATCGGATTCCCCGCCATCATCCGGCCGTCGTACACGCTCGGCGGCACCGGCGGCAACGTTGCCTACAATGCCGAGGAGTATGACAAGTACATCCACTGGGGCCTGAGCCTCAGCCCCAAGAGCGAGGTCCTCGTCGAGCAGTCCGTCCTCGGTTGGAAGGAATACGAGCTGGAGGTGATGCGGGACCGCAAGGACAACGTCGTCGTCGTCTGCTCCATCGAGAACCTCGACCCGATGGGCATCCACACCGGCGACAGCGTCACCGTCGCGCCGGCCCAGACACTGACCGACAAGGAATACCAGATCATGCGCGACGCGGCCCTGAAGATCATCCGGGCCATCGGCGTCGAGACGGGCGGCTCGAATATCCAGTTCGCTGTGAACCCCGACACAGGCAAGCTCTATGTGATCGAGATGAACCCCCGCGTGTCGCGCAGCTCGGCCCTGGCGTCCAAGGCCACGGGCTTTCCCATCGCCAAGATCGCCTCGCTGCTGGCCGTCGGGTACACGCTCGACGAGATTCCCAACGACATCACGAAGAAGACACCGGCCTGCTTCGAGCCGACGATCGATTACTGCGTGGTCAAGTGGCCCCGCTTCACGTTCGAGAAGTTCCCGCAGACGCCGGCCGAGCTGACGATCCAGATGAAATCCGTCGGCGAGGCGATGGCCATCGGCAGGACGTTCAAGGAGGCGATGCAGAAGGCGATCCGCTCGCTGGAGATCGACAGGTATGGCCTCGACGACCGGCGGGTCGACCGCTCGATCTCGCCGGTGCAGTTGCGCGAGAAGCTCCGCAAGAACTGTTGGGACAAACTGTGGTACGTTGCCGAGGCGCTGCGGCGGCAGATGCCGATTCCCGAGATCTTCGAGCTGACGAAGATCGATCCGTGGTTCCTGAACAATATCAAGGACGTGATCGAGGTCGAGTCGAAGCTTGTCGCGCAGAAGGGCAAGCTGCCTGAGTCGGAGTTGATGTTGCAGGCCAAACAGTATGGCTTCAGCGACAAGTACCTCGCCTCGGTGGCCGGCGTGCCGGAGGTCCAGTTACGAAAGCATCGCCAGTCGCTGGGGATCAACCCCGTGTACAAGATGGTGGATACCTGCGGGGCCGAGTTCGAGGCCGCCACGCCGTACCTCTACTCGACCTACGAAAGCCAGTGCGAGGCCAATCCCACGAATCGCCGCAAGATCATGATCCTCGGAGGCGGACCCAACCGTATCGGCCAGGGGATCGAGTTCGATTACTGCTGCGTCCACGCCGCGTTCGCCCTGCGCGAGATCGGCGTCGAATCCATCATGGTCAACTGCAACCCCGAGACGGTCAGCACCGACTACGACACCTCCGACCGGCTGTACTTCGAGCCGCTTACCTTCGAGGACGTGATGTCCATCGTCGAGAAGGAGCACCCCGACGGCGTCATCGTCCAGTTCGGCGGCCAGACCCCGCTGAAGCTGGCCGTGCCGCTGGAGAAGGCCGGCGTCAAGATCGTCGGTACCTCGCCCGACAGCATCGACCTGGCGGAGGACCGGAAGCGATTCAACGAATTGGTGGAGCGGCTCAAGCTGCTCCAGCCCGAAAGCGGCACGGCGACCAACTATGAGGAAACGCAGCAGATCGCCCGGAAACTCGGCTTTCCGCTGCTGATCCGGCCGTCCTTCGTCCTCGGCGGCCGCGCGATGCGCGTCGTCCACGACGAGGCCGCATTGAAAGCCTGCGTCGAGGAGGCGATCGACGTCTCCGGCGAGCATCCGATCCTGATCGACAAATTCCTCAGCGATGCGACGGAGCTCGATGTCGATGCGATCTGCGATGGGCGCCGCGTCGTCATCGGCGGGATCATGGAGCACATCGAGGAGGCCGGCGTCCATTCCGGCGACAGCGCCTGCTCCATCCCACCCGTCAATCTCAAGAAGAAGATCGTCGAGGAGGTCGAGCGGCAGACGAAAGTCCTGGCGATGGAGCTGGGCGTCATGGGGCTCATGAACATCCAGTATGCCGTCAAGGACGATCGGATCTATATCCTGGAAGTGAACCCGCGTGCGTCGCGGACCGTCCCGTTCGTGAGCAAGGCCATCGGCGTGCCCCTGGCCAAGCTGGCGGCCAAGGTCATGGCGGGCATGACGCTCGACGAGCTGGGATTCACAAAGGAGATCATTCCGACCCACTATGCCGTCAAGGAGGCGGTGTTTCCGTTCATGAAGTTCCCCGGCACGGACGTGCTGCTGGGCCCCGAGATGCTCTCGACGGGCGAAGTGATGGGGATTTCCGACGACTTCGGCACGGCGTACGCCAAGTCGCAAATCGCCTCGGGCAACAGCCTGCCGACCGGCGGCAAGGTCCTGTTCAGCGTCAACGACCGCGACAAGCCGAAGGCAGTGCCCCTGGCCCGGCGGATGCGCGAGCTCGGCTTCAAGATCGTCGCCACCAAGGGCACCTGCATCGAGTTCATCAAGAACAACATTCCGGCGGAGTTCGCTCTGAAGATCACGGAAGGCCGGCCCCACATCGTGGATGCGATCATCAACCGGCAGATCGATCTGATCGTCAACACGGTGATCGGCAAGCAGTCGATTCTGGACTCGTTCTCGATCCGGCGGACCGCCGTGGACCGCCAGGTCCCGTACGTCACGACCATCCGCGGCGCCGCGGCGGTCGTCAAGGCCATCGAGGCCTTGAAGTCGCGCAAAATGACGGTCAAGCCGATCCAACTCTATTATCGATGATTTACGATTTATGATTTACGATTGAAAGTTGAAAGGGCGGACTGAATGAGATGGCGTGATCTATTCTTCACAAATCGCAAATCGAAAATGGTAAATCGTAAATCGCAAACGGAGATTGCTTCGTGAAAGCGGTACTACTCTTAGAGGATGGCACGTTCTTCGAGGGCGGGGCGTTTGGCGCTCGGGGCCAGAGGTGCGGCGAGGTCGTGTTCAACACGAGCATGTGCGGATACCAGGAGATCCTCACGGACCCCTCGTACCACGAGCAGATCATCACGATGACGTACCCGCTCATCGGTAACTACGGCACGAACCCCGGTGATTGGGAATCGCGAAAGCTCTTCGCCGCCGGATTCGTCGTCAAGGAGAATTGCCCCTATCCGAGCAACTGGCGCAACGGCGCCACGCTCGATGAGTACCTCAAAAGGAGCGGGATAGTCGGGATCGAGGGCATCGACACGCGCAGCCTCGTCCGCCACATCCGCACGCAGGGGGCCATGCGCGGCGTCATCTCCTCCACCGAGGTGGACCGCAAGAAGCTGGCGGAGAAGCTCCGGGAATATCCGGGCCTCGTCGGCAGGGACATCGTCAGGGACGTGACGGTAGATAAGCCCTACGAATGGAAGGAAGGGGCCGTGAACGTCCTGACCGGCGAGCGGCTGGAGCCGCCGGCGAAGTACAAAGTCGTCGCGTTCGACTTCGGCATCAAGCAGAATATCCTTCGGCTGCTGATTTCGCACGGGTGCCACGTCACCGTCGTGCCCGCCCGGACATCGGCCGCGGAAGTCCTTGCCCGCAAGCCTGACGGCGTATTCCTGAGCAATGGGCCCGGCGACCCCGCCGCCGTGACGTACGCCGTCGACACCGTCCGGTCGCTCCTTGGCAAGCTGCCGATCTTCGGCATCTGCCTCGGCCACCAGATTCTCGGCCTGGCCCTGGGGGGCGCCACCTTCAAGCTCAAGTTCGGTCACCGAGGCGCCAACCATCCCGTCAAGAACCTCGACACCGGCAAGATCGAGATCACCAGCCAGAATCATGGCTTCTGCGTCGATCTCGATTCGCTCGCGGGCAAGGACGTGGACCTCACCCACATGAACCTCAACGACAACACGCTGGAGGGCCTGCGCTGCGAGAAGCTCTCGGCGTTCTCCGTCCAGTACCACCCCGAGGCCTCGCCGGGACCTCACGACTCACGATACCTCTTCGAGGAATTCACGAAACTGATGGACGCCAGGACCGCGTGACAGCGATTCCGGTTGAGTTGTTCGCAGCAAAGGCAGTAATCCGGGTGGCAGCGTCAAGCGAAGCTTGGCGATGGTTTTCTCCGGACCAGGTCAAACCATCGCCAAGGCCTGCGGCCTTGACGATGCCACCCACAGATACGAAATTCCCGGAGGGAATCGGTATGAAACCGGACGAGGGCGGATGGATGCGACTCTCGGCATGCGGATTATGGATGCCTCCACATTTGTACGATTACGAATGGCTCGCGCGGGACTGGTAGGAGAATCGGATGAGGGTGGTGTAGGTCCGCCACAGTCCGGCGAACTACTGTTCGTTGGACTGCCTCAGGTACAGGTACAGTACCGAAACGAGCGCGACGACAACGATCAAATCGAGTGTTCCCATTCAGGAATTATAGCTTATTCCTGTCGGGATTGCAAGCCCCCAGGCCAACCCGAGGGGCTGATGACCTATAATATATGCCGCGCCGTCTCAATAACTCCGCCGAACTGTTGCAGTCCGACCCGGATTTTTGGGATCGCCGGCGCCGCGTTTCAGGAATCGCGCATCTACACGCCGAAAGCCTTCTGCATTTGCTGGCGGACCTGGGTGAGTCGTTTGAGGTCACCGCCGCCGACTTCGGCGGTCACCCAGCCGGCGAAGCCGATGTCATCGAGGGCCTTACGGACCTCGGCCCACGGCAGGTCGTCATCTTCGCCCGTGATTTCGGTGAACTTGCTCTTGGCCCGGCTGAAGCCCTTGACGTCGCACTTCACACAGCGACGGCCGAACGCCCGAATCCACTCGCCCGGCTGCCCGTACTTCCAGTGGTTCCCGATATCGTAGTACATTCCGACCCAGGGACTGTTGAGACTGTCCACGAACTTGATGAACCGCTCGGGGCTCTGCTCCGGCGGCTTGTCGTGATCGTACATCATCTTATTCCAGACGTTTTCGACCAGGATCATCTGGCCAAGTGACCCCGCCACCGCAAGGAGCTTTCTGATCTCCTGCCGGGCGAGCTCCTCGATCACCTCCGCCGGCCCGTCGGCGCCTTGTCCCAGGACGATCAGGACGCCGCTGCCACCGGCCGCGTGCGAGACCCGCAGGCAGTGCTCAATGTTCGCCCGGCCCTGATCGCGGTCCTCCTGCTTGGCGTTTGTCAGCCGTTTATCCCAATGTGCATGATTGATCGCGTTATGCACGAATACACCCGACTCGCGCACGGCGTCCCTCGCCTGCTCCGGGGTGAACTCACCGGCCTGATCGAAATCGACCCCATCGAACCCGGCCTCGCCCGCCAGCCTCAGCCGATCCGCCACCGACAGCTTCTTGCCCTCGATCTCCTTCGGCAGCATCCCCAGCTTGCACGACAGCAGAATCCGCTTGCCCTGCGGCGGCATGACAACTCGCGGCGTCTGCGCCTCTGCGGCACGAACCTCGCCCATTGGCGTGACAGCGGCTGCCACCGTGCCGGCGCCTAGAGTAAGGAACTGACGACGATTGAGAGACTGATTCTGGTTGCATGCAGATTCATCCGACATGAGCTGTCCCCTTTTCCATCGCGTTGTTGCCTATCCTTTCATACATCAGTGATCCAACGCGGCTCAGTATACCAAGCGCCACGGCACACCTCAACCATCTCCCGGGGACAAACGCACGAGAGCGCGGCACATAGGGCAGGCGCATTGCCATCTTATCGGCTCAATGTCTGTCGCTGGATATTCACGCGTCTAACAGCGCGTCGATTACCTTTTTCCAAGTGCCTTCTCGGCGCTTACGACAGCGTCTTTGTATTGATCCGCAGCCCACGCGTATGCCCCCGCAAAGCGTATCCAATCGCCGTCAGCCAATGCCTCTTCGGCTTCAGCGATCCGATCGGCGGTTCCTTGCGCCACGATCGCGTGATTGATAGCATCTACCGCCAACTGCCTCGCGACATCGAGAAGCGGCTCAATGAGACTTGCGCCTTGATCTCTACTGAGCAATTCTTTGTCTATAGCTTCTTCAAGCTCATCTACAGCCTGTTCTATGGCTTGCGTGGCTCCTCGACGATCAGGCGGCGTCTCAGCAAGTGCGCTGCACACCTTATTTGCCTTGGATATCGCGGCCTTCAAATTGTCCGCGAGTGGAGTACGAAGACTAACGCCGAGCAGTCTTTCGAGTTCGCGGATATCATCCTGGACGACTTCCTCAGGGGGCGGAACAGAGATCACATAAGCGGCAAGTCCGTCGGGGTCCCCATTGAATAGGTCCAGGTCTGCGCCACTCGGTATTCCCGGGATAGAGTAGGCACCGCAACCCTTTGGCTTTGGGTCTGGGGAAGAATACTGCCAAAAAGCCCAATTCCCCCAGCCTCCCGTGTGGGGGCCATCAGCAGGGTCGCACGTCCAATTGGCAATCCATAGGTCGTATTGGGCGCCTATGAACGGTTTCAACGCCTCCGCATAGGTCTTGTCTACATAGAGGATAGGTTCTACCCCACCAGTCAGTTCTTTCACCTTGTTCATCCACGTCTGTATCCAGTCTGCAAGAGGCCCTGCCTTGAGCCTATCCAATGGGTGGCTGCCGTACTTGTCATCATCTTCCATGTCCAACGCAGGCCGGACATACCCTTTCCGCAGGTAGTCTGAGGCTACATCCACGAAGAACCGGGCCTCAGCCTCCGCGCTATTCTCTACAGGGTAGGCGAAATGATAGGCACCCATGATGAACACGCCGGGCCTGTGACCCTCATTCATGTTGTGGGTGAAGGTGCCGTCCCTCCCTTGAACACCTCGATAATCCCCCCACGACGACCGGGCGAATGCAAAGCTGTAGCCGCCTCCACGGACCTCTTCCCAATTAATCCCCGTACCCTGGTTCGAGGAGACGTCGATACCTTTTGCGCGGTTTGGCGGTGGCGGGGGAGGTGGCGGCGGAGGTTGCGGAGGTTCCCCTATGCCTCTCAGAAACGGATAGCTCACACCTTCTTGGATATCCCAGACGTTCACGAAGTCCCAACCGACGAAGGTGGCCTCCTGCTTCATCTCTGGTGTGGTTTTGCCGGTCCCGCAGGGACTTGTCGTCTGCCCAGATGTTTCCTTGTCCCAAAAACAGCTGTTACAGGGGGTGCCCCAGTAGATGCCAACCAGACCACCCCTGTATACTGCGCCAGGACTATTGACGCTGCCTGCAGAGTAGCAGTTCGTCATGGGGCCAGCGGAAGCGCCCACGGCTCCGACCAAGCCGCCACTAAAGTACCCCCCGGTTACGCTCGCGTCCGAATACGAGTCTGTCATCCCGCCGCCGAGCGAGCCGACCAGGCCGCCGATGTCACCGGAGGTATTCCCCAATTCCACGCTGCCCGTGGAGTAGCACCTGATTAGACTACCCTGCGAGTGGTGGCCTACCAGCCCGCCTACTCCGTAGGATGTGGCAGTCACAACCCCCGCAAAATATGATTGGGACAAGATGCTATTGCCAAAGGTGGCTCCGATCAGGCCACCGACATAATTTGCTCCCTTCACATTCCCTGTGCACCATGTATTGGTCACAGCGCCATCGAAGCATACACCTGCCAGGCCACCGACATACCCAGAACCGGTCACATCGCTTTCTATCAGCCGGAGATCCCGTATTTCTGCTCCAAGACCGATCCAGCCGAATAAGCCGGCGGTGCCCACTCTGTTAATAATGTGCAAACCCGTTATAGTATGCCCTTGCCCGTCCAGGTGGCCTGAGAATCGCGCAGAATCGTCGCCAACCGCGCGAAAGCCATCCCCGCCATTCCAATTCCTCGTATCGGAAGCATCGATGTCATTTCCCAATTCGTACCATGCAGACAAATTGTCCTTCATCTCCTGCAACTGGGAGACGTTCGTGATGATGTACGGGTCCGCCTCAGTACCGGAACCAGTGCCGCTGAACGCGCGCACTGTCTCGCAGATAGAGAGCACTGACAGACCGATCAAGAGACCGTGGAGAACAACTCTGCGTCTCATAGCCCTTCCCTCCCTTCAACTGTGGTTAGAGACTCCAGCCTGTGAGGTCCAGCGAATCGAAGTGCATATCGGCCGAGGTGAGAACCTCACACCAACTGGCATGAGTCTACTACTTCCGTCCGCCGCCTGTCAAGTGTGTCAAATGCGTATTTCTGCATAAATGCGACTTCTTTTCGCAAAAACACCGATGGGCCAAGACAGAAACCGGGACCAGAGATTATGTCTCTCGCAAAGACGCAGAGATTGCCCAGATTACACTACGAATCTGATTTGTCAGCATTTATCCCCATTCATCAGTGGTTTCACGATCTATCCTTCGACCGGGATTTTCAGGTCGGCGAGGGTTTTTCTGAGCCAGGCCAGGGACTTCTCGATCATGGGGCCGGCCTGGCCTTCGCATTCCATGCTCAAGGTGCCCTTGTAGTCGTGGTCGCGGAGCATTTCCAGGCACTTGCGGATGTTGTCGGCGTTGACGCCGTCGCCGATGGCGCACTGGCTGACGGCGATGCCCGTCTGCTGGCCTCGGACGGCGGCCGCCAGAGACGGGGAGACATCCTTCACGTGCACGTGGCTGACGCGGTCGAGGAATCGCTTGAGGAAGGCGACCGGGTCCTGGCCGGCGATGAACGTATTGCCCGTGTCCATATTCATGCGGAGGTACTTACTGTCGACGAAGTCGAGCATGCGGCCCATCATGTCAGGCTTCGTGGTGAAGTAGCCGTGCGGCTCGATGTTCACAGTGATTCCGTGCGCCTCGGCGACCTCCAGGATCTGCGCGTAGCTGCGTTTCATCAGCTCCATAGCCTCGGCGTCGCTGAGCCCTTCCGGCTGGTGCATCCCGTCGGTTGTGTCCACATTGGGACAGCCGATCACGTGCGCCCACTGGATCGACTTCATCACGTAAGGCACGCCGCGAATTGGGCCGTCCTTGCCGGAAAGAGGATACGCGGCATCGACTTGCGAGAACCGCACGTTGTAGGAGTCCATCTTGCGGCGCAGCAGGATCGGGTCCTCGTAGAGCGCCACGTGCGGCTGGTAGCCCAGCCCGTGAATCCAGCTCACCCCGTCGATCAGCCCGCACTCGATGTAGTGCACGCCGTTCTTCTGCGCCCACTGCAGGCACTTCTCAAAGCTGAAATAGGCACTGTTGAACGCATCGGTATGGAATCCAATTCTCATCGCCTGCAACCCTCATTGCCCACGTTCACGGAGCCCGCACGTCGGCGGGACCGCCGACCGGCGGATTCAAGTGGCCGTAGCCTACCACATCCGGCACACTGCCGCAACGGGTCTCGCATGGATTCAAAACACTCTCAGAAATCACGGCGCAGGGGCCAGGAGGATGAGTCTGAGCCCCGCACTGCCCTGCAGGTGTCCCCGTAAGCAAAATCCTGCACGATGAATAGAGCGAAGCTGATACCGCTTTCAGGGGGTGTGCTCTACTCTGATCTGAGTTGTACGGGAGTATACTGGCGGTTTGTGCGGTCTTTGCCGGGCTCGGCCGGGCGGGACGGCCGCCATGACAGATGAAACGGAATCTATCCAAAGGGGGAACTATGAGCAGGACGATCGTACTGGTATCCATGGCGGCCGCAATCATGCTGGCTGGTTGTCAGGGCGAGAGCATCGGAACGTTCTCCAAGGAACACGAGCGAGGCCTGATCGGCGGGGCCGTCGGGGGCGGCGTTGGCGCCTTGGCGGGCCGCGCGATCGGCCGGAACACGACGAGCACGCTGCTTGGAGCGGGCGTTGGCGCCGGGCTCGGCTACCTGCTGGGCAACGAATTGGACAAGAAGAAGGCTCGCGAGCACAACATCGCCGAGCCGACTGAGCTGACGGGCACCAAGTGGCATGTGGAGCAGCTCAATATGCCCAACCCGCCGGCGTACCGTGACATGTACCTGTCGTTTGAGCCGAACAGCACGCTGGTCACGACCACCGTTACACCCGACGGTCGTGTGCTCCGGGCTGTGGAAACCTACCGGATCGCGGACCACACTTTGATCATCAACAGGGGGCCTGCGGGCAACCAGGCGGGCTATATCATCAACGCCGACATGGTGAAGTCCGACACCGGAATGACAATCAGCTCCCCGCAGTTCAGTGCCACACTTCGGCCCGTAAACGAAATCCCCGGGTAGAGCGCGGAAGCGGGCAGCGACGCTACTGACTCCGGATCCTGCGAGCATGCTCTTGGCGTGACCGCAACGAAGTCACGCCCGGAGCACCGGGCGGTACGTCGTGCCGTCCCCGGATGGCGGAGGAGCTCTGTGCAGCCACCACCGGCGCTACCGTCGCTGTCATTGTCGTGTGCCACCGCGGCATCGTCAGCCGCACAATTTGCTCTGGATTGAGAATTGTGGACGGGGGCAGCGCCGTGCTATAATGCCGCCCGGAGAAACCCAGGATGCAAAGTGCAGCGTACGAAATTGGCACAAGACCACCGCTGATCGACGGAGTTTGCCGACGTTTCCGCGGCGAATCCGCTATCTCAAATCGTGACGTTCAGTCTCTGACATTCTTCTTGGAGGAACTGCCATGCAGGGTCCCGTATCTCGTCGAACATTGTTGAAGGCTGGTGTAGGGGGCGGCGCCGCGCTGGCGTTCTCGGCGGCCAGTTACGCACGTGTGATCGGTGCGAACGACCGGATTTCCATCGGGCAGATCGGCTGCGGCGGCCGGGGCGTCGGCGCTCATATGGCTGGGGTGGCTCCCTACGCCAAAGAGCAGAACATCGAGGTCACGGCGGTCTGCGACCCGTGGCGGCTGCGGCGGGAAGAGGCGTCAGCCAAGGCGAATGAAACGTACGGGCGGCCCGCCAGGCAGTTCGTTTCCTATCGCGACCTGCTGGCGCTGAAGGACGTCGACGCTGTGATGATCGCCTCGCCCGACCACATGCACACGACGCACCTGAAGGCAGCGGTCGAGGCGGGCAAAGACGCCTACTGCGAGAAGCCGCTGGCGATGGACATGGACAAGCTCAAGGAGGCCTGCGACGCCGTCAAGAAGGCGAACATCGTCGTGCAGATCGGCACGCAGTTGCGCAGCCTGCCGAGTTTCACGGGCTGCCGGGAGGTGTACAAGAGCGGCGTGCTCGGCACGGTGGGCCGAATCGAGCAGTGCCGAAACGACGAGAGGCCGTACTGGTATTCCTATATTAAGGACGTCAAGCCAGAGGACGTGGACTGGAAGGAGTTCCTCGGCGACCGGCCCGCCCAGCCGTTCGATCCGGTGAAATATTCCGGCTGGTACGGCTATCGCGAATTCTCTGACGGCCCCGTCTGCGGCTACGGCAGTCACTTCCTCGACCTCGTCCATTACATCACCGGCGCCAAGTTCCCGAGCAGTTGCGTCTGTCTCGGCGGGACGTTCACCTACAAGGACGAGCACAAATTCACCTGTCCCGACCACGTGCAGGCCCTCTGGATCTATCCCGAGGGATTCATGGTCAGCTACTCGACCCTCTGCGGCAACGGCGCCGGCAACAGCTTCAAGATCTTCGGCGACCAGGGCATCCTCGACATGGTCGAGTGGACCAAGCCCATGCTCTCGGCCGAGGGCGGTGCCAAGCGCCAGGGCCAGATTCGCGGCCGAAACCCCGTGAAGGACGTGCCGCGGGCGGAGCATTTCCTCGACTGGCTCCAGTGCCTGCGCTCTCGCCAGACGCCGAACGCCCCTATCGAAGCCGGCTATCAGCATGCGGTCGCCTGCCTCATGGCCGTCCGCGCGTTCGACACCGGCAAACGCACGATTTACGATGCCGCAAAGCGAGAGATCCACGAAGGGTGAGGGGATTTGCGATTGACGATTTGTGATTTGCGATTTCGGATTGCAGCTCTTCGAGCAAGAGCAGGTCGCCCATGGCAGATTGCTGATTCAGACGGGAGATGAGAAATGGTTCGACAGCGACAGGTCACGCGACGTGAGTTTCTGGATCAATCGGTGAGACTGGGGGCGATGTCCACGCTTGCGTGGACATGTGCCCTTGCAGAATCAGAACATGCCTGGGCGAGCGCAGGCATAGCACCAGCGCCGGAGGCTTGGCAGATCGGGTGCTATACGCGGCCGTGGGACAAGTACGACTACCGCGTGGCGCTCGATGCGATTGCCGGGGCGGGCTACAGGTACGTCGGCCTGATGACGACAAAAAGACCCGGCGGCCTGGTGATTTCCGTGGAGACCTCGCCTGAAGAGGCGGCCCGTGTTGCCCAGGAGGTCAAGAAGCGGGGTCTGAAAGTCGCCTCTATTTACGGCGGCGACATCCCTGTGGCCAAGTCACTCGAAGCCGGCGTCGAGGGCCTGAGGAGACTCATCGACAACTGTGCCGTCTGCGGAGCGACGAACCTGCTCATGGGCGGCATCGGGAGTAAGGAGTTGTATGAGCCGTACTACAAGGCGATTGCGGAGTGCTGCGACTACGCGGCCGGCAAGGGCATGGGCATCAGCGTCAAGCCCCACGGGGGCCTGAATGCGACCGGTACTCAATGCCGCAAGACCATCGAGTTCGTCGGAAACAAGAATTTTCGAATCTGGTACGATCCCGGCAACATCTTCTATTACTCCGACGGCAAGCTGAACCCGGTCGATGATGCAGCGACGGTGGATGGGCTTGTCGTGGGAATGTCCATCAAGGACTTCAAACTGCCTAAGGAGGTGCTTGTGACGCCGGGCACAGGGCTGGTTGACTTCCCCGCCGTGTTCGCAAAACTCAAGGCGGGCGGCTTCAAGAGCGGGCCGCTGATCGTCGAATGTCTCGAACCAGGCGATCTGGAGCATACGATGGAAGAGGCGAAAAAAGCGCGTCGGTTCCTCGAAAACCTGACCGGGCAGAAATCCCAAGACGCCTCGGGCGCGGCTGTTAGCGGAGGGCCGTTGCAGGCTGGTGTGGCAGTCACGGACATCACGCCGCCGCTGGGCTATCGCATGAGCGGCTATTTCAACGAGCGCCTCAGCACGGGCGTCCTGAATCCTCTACACGCCAAAGCCCTCGTCCTGCGGCAGGGGGGCACGCGAGCCGCAATGGTGTTCTGCGACATCATCGGCCTCTCGCTCGATGTGTCGAGGCGAGCGAGGGAGCAGGCCCAGCAGCAGACGGGGATTCCCGCCGAGAACATCCTGCTCGCGGCGACGCACTCGCATACGGGCCCGCTATATCACGATGCATTGCGAAATTATCTGCACGAGCAGGCGGTCGCCAAGCAGGGAAACGATCCTTGCGAGGCGAAGGACTATCCTTCGGATCTGGTCGCGGGGATTGTCGAGGCGATCAAACAGGCCGATGCGAAGGTGCAGCCAGTCCGGCTGGAAGCGGGAGTTGCCGAGCAGCAGGGTCTCTCGTTCAATCGCCGGTTCCACATGAAGGATGGCAGCGTCCGATTCAATCCGGGCCAGTTGAATCCGGATATCGTGCGGGCGGCCGGGCCCATCGACCCCAGGGTCGGCGTCGTCGTGCTTCGCGATGCGAACGGCCAGAATGCCCTGGCGGGCTTAGTCAATTTTGCGATGCACCTCGATACGACGGGCGGCACGCAGTATGGGGCGGATTATCCGTACTACGTGGAGCAGGGGTTGCGGCAAACCCTCGGCAGTGACTTCGTGCTTCTGTTCGGCACGGGCACCTGCGGTGACATCAATCACATCGACGTCACGACGAAGGACCGGCGCAAGAGCGACGCCATCGGTCAGACATTGGCGAGCACCGTGTCGGCGAGTCTGGCCGGCCTCAAAGCCGTGGCTTCGCCGGCGCTGGCGGTCCGTCGGCAAATCGTGGATGCGCCGCTGCAGAAGTACACGCCGCAGGAGATCGAGCAGGCGAAACAGGATATGTCCAAGGTGGGCACAAACGACCTGCCATTCCTCGACCAGGTCCGAGCGTTTAAGATTCTGGATGTTCAGTCGCGGCCGGGGGCCACGCTGCCGCTGGAGGTGCAGGTTGTGCGTCTGAGCAATGAAGTGGCGGTGGTCGGCCTGCCGGGCGAGGTCTTTGTCGATCTCGGCTTGGCGATCAAGAAGGCCAGCCCGTTCCCGACGACGCTCGTGGTCGAGCTATGCCAAGACGAGTGCGGCTATATCCCGACCCGCAAGGCCTTTGGCGAAGGATCGTACGAGACGGTCAACTCCCGCATTGCCCCCGGCGGCGGCGAGCTCATGGTCGATGCCGCCGTCGGACTGCTGAAGGAACTTGGCGCTCGCGCCTGATTTACTAGTCGTACAGCGGGGTATTGCCGATCGCAGCGGACCCTGCTGGCGGCCGGCCGGGCGAACCTGGCGGCTCGCCGGGCGTAGATATTTTACGTAGAGCATTCACGCGGTGAGTCTGCAAATGAATTGAATGATTCGCGCGCCGTGCCGCATACTGGCCGGCGACGCGGTTCTCGGCGGAAGAAACGAATAGGAGGTAACAATACATGGGACTCCAGATGAGAATGTGGACGCTGGTCGCCCTGATGTTCGCCATTCTCTACGGCGTCATCGTGGCCATCGGCGCCTATACCGGCGCCGGCAACGCCTACACGTACATCATCATGGCCTTCGTGGTCGTCGGTCTGCAATACTGGTTCGGCCCGGCCCTCGTCGGGCTGATGATGCGCGTGCGGTACGTCGGCGAGGACGAAGAGCCCGAGCTGCATCAGATGGTGGCGGAGCTGGCCGCGAAGGCCGGCATCCCCAAGCCGCGAGTCGGCATCTCGGAGGTCTCGATCCCGAATGCCTTTGCGTTCGGCCGCTCCCGCCGCGACGGCCGGGTCTGCATCACCCGCGGCATCCAGCGCCTGCTCAACGGCAACGAGCTGCGGGCCGTGCTCGGCCACGAAATGTCGCACCTGAAGAACCGCGACATGATGATCATCACCTTCCTGTCGGTGATTCCGCTGATCTGCTACTGGGCGGCGTGGAACCTGATGTTCCGGCGCAGCCGCCAGGACGGAAACGGCACAGCCCTGATCGGACTCGGGGCTTTTGCGATGTACTTTATCGCGAATTTGCTCGTCCTCTACGGCTCGCGCATCCGGGAATACTACGCGGACGAGGGCAGCGTCAAGCTCGGCAACGAGCCGCAATACCTGGCGACGGCGCTGTACAAGCTCGTCTACGGCTCGGCCCGCCTCAAGAACGACCCCCGAGGTCAGTACGAGCTGCACCAGGTCCAGGGCGTCAAGGCGTTCTTCCTCAACGATGTGACGAACGCATCGAGAGAGATCGCCGAGCTGCGGGAGATCGACCAGAACTACTCCGGCACCATTGACCGCAACGAGCTGCTGGCCCTGCGGTCGCAGACCGTTCGCCTCAGCGGCTCCGAGCGAATGATGGAGATCTTCACCACCCACCCGAACATGCTCAAGCGCATCCAGCGTCTGGCCACATTGGCCTGATTGCGATCATTTGCAGCGACGCTCTAAGGCATTTGCCTCCATACCCTTACGCGCACACCACGGGCGACTTCATATGCGCTCTGCGCGGCCTTGTCCTGCGCCCATGTGCCCCGCGTATTGACACGTGTTTTCTCATCCTGAGCGACAGCGAAGGATCTGGCCAGAGTACGGGAGCAGAGACGGATTACGTTCGTTGCCCAGATGCTTCACTTCGTTCAGCATGACAAATCGGGCCTCTTTCCCCTGCGGAACGCACGCGCCCACGTTGCAGAATTGTGGAGTTCCGGGTTGACAAAGCGGCCGTGCATGTGATATTATCGCAGGGTGGCACGTGTGCAAATGCTCGCCAATCTGAGGCGCCCGTCGAACGAGAAAAGCCGGAATCGGAGGTCACATCATGGATCACCGCAGACAAAGCGCGTGGTGTGTTGTCGCTGCTGTTATCATATCATTATTCCCCGGTTCTGCTCTGTTTGCCGAGTCGGTCGGCCTGGTGCAGATTCGCCAGGCGGCCGACACGTTTCTCGTCGTCCGGGCCGCTCGTCCGGCAAAGGCGTCGGGGACGTTGTCTGTGGCCTCGGCGAAGGGCATCGGTGCTGCGGGACTGACGACCGCCGGCACCCGGGAGCTTCGCGATAGCGACGGAACACTCCTGGCGTACGTGACCGATCTGGAACCCCACGGCTTCGTCGTGCTCTCTGCGGACACCGATATCACCCCCGTCATTGCGTACTCCTTGCGCAGCCGCTTCCCCGACGGACAGGATCGGAAGCACCCCTTGTACCGGATGCTGCGAGAGGACATGAGGCAGAGGATCAGAGCCCTGGCGGAGCATCCGGAGCTCAAGAGCGTCGAGGCCGGCAAGCTGTGGGACTCCTACATCGGCTTGGCGGCGGGCGAGCCGAACAATGGAACATTCCAGCAGTGGCCGCCGGAGAACACGACTTCCACGGGCGGCTGGCTGGAGACGGCATGGGACCAGAGCGCGCCTTACAACCAGTTCTGCCCCCTGGACGCGGTGGACCGTACCCGAACCTACACCGGTTGTGTGGCCACGGCGGTTGCACAAGTCGTGAATTACCATCATCTGTACGGCTTCAGCTTCAGCGAGAGCGATTCCTACACGGCGTACAGCGGGATGCAGATCGACGCCGACAGCGATCTCTACGATTTTCCCTCCTTTGACGAGTTGACTTCGCGTCTCGGCGCCGTCCGGGACAAGTACATCCAGGGAATCGACCTGAACGACATGGATGCCGCCGTGCTGAGCTTTGCCTGCGGCGTAGCTGTCCAGATGGACTACTCCAGTACGGGATCAGGCGCCAACGTGAGCACCGCGCGGGACGCACTGGTTTCCAAGCTGGGTTTTCGCGCGGCGGACTTGTTCGGCGGGCTCTCGATCGATTCGTCCCGCGCGCTGCAGGAGAACATCGTCAACCGGCAGCCCGCCCTGATCAGCATCCGGCCGCCGGACGGTTTCAGCGGGCATGTGGTCGTTTGCGACGGCTACAATACGAACGACGAATACCACCTCAACTTCGGCTGGGGCAGCGACTCCCCGGACGACATCTGCGAGGTCTGGTACCACCTGCAGAGCGACTTCTCCTCCTATGAGTGGGTGGTCGGCGAGACGATTCTGAACATTCGGTCGGCGAAATCCGTGCTCGAAGTGGACCCGGCATCGATGAGTTTCTTCAGCGCCCCTGGAGAGGAATCCGCATTCCAGACCTTGCACCTCGCGAATGCGGTCACCGGGGTGGAGGTGAATTCGGTGACCAGCCCGGATGGGTTCGTCATCACTCGCGCGGGGGATGAGTACTTCAGCCGCATCGATTCCTTCAAACTACAGCGGGTGGGCCTTGGAGCCACGATTCGGGTGAAATTCCAGCCGCAGCGGGAGGGCGGATACTATGGGACGCTCGCCATTCAGTACGGCGACGGGTGTGTGAAGTACGTGATCCTGCGCGGATGGTCGTACACCGGCGGGACCGAGGTCGCGGGCGGGGACCTATCGGGCGTGTGGTCGCGGGCCGAGTCGCCCTACTTCGTCAAAGGCAACGTTCAGGTGCCCGAGAACGGCGAGTTGACGATCGAGCCGGGTGTCAAAGTGTTCTTCGTGGGCAGTTACGGCTTGACAGTCGGGACCGATGCACGGCTGGTCGCTCGCGGAGAGGCCGCTGCCCCGATCGAGTTCACGGCGTGGAACAAGGACTGCGGCTGGGCTGGCCTGCGCTTCATCGAGTCGGGCAACGATGACGTGCTGAGCTACTGCTCGATCACGTTCGCCAAAAAAGGCGCTAGGTTGATTTCGCCGGAGACAGGCGACGCCGGTCCGGCAGAGGACACCGAGGGCGGGGCCATCTACTGTGCCGCGTCCGATCCGACCATCGAGAACTGCAAAATCGCCAACAACATGGGCGAGATGGCCGGCGGGGTGTATTGCATCGAGAGCTCGCCCGTGATCAGCAATACACTGATCACCAACAATGCCTCCGTCGGAGGATATCAGCAGTCAGGCGGCATCTGCTGCGACCAAGGGGGGGTGGCCGAGCTAAAGAACTGCACGATCGTCCGCAACTCGCCCGGGGGCATCTTCGCCACGTCCTGGGATGGACTGAACGTGACGAACACGATTGTGTGGGGCAATGATGAATATCAGATCCAGACCGATGGTTGCTCGCCGACCGTGTCGTTCTGTGATGTCCAGGGGGGCTATCGGGGCGAGGGCAATCTGAATGTGGACCCATGTTTCTTCGATCCGAGCGCCGGAGCAGGGATGGAGTACGACGGGACGCTGGCCAACTGGGCGCTGCAAAGCAGCTCGCCGTGCGTCAATGCAGGAACGCAGGTGGAGGGCCTTGCGGCAACAGACTTGGCCGGGGTCGCCAGGACTCACAGTGGCATTATCGACATCGGCGCGTATGAGAACCAGTCGGACCTGTCTTTGATGACGATCTCGCCCGCGTTCACTGTCGATGCCGGTTTCGCGCCGGTCGACGGCAATTCCATCGCGCAGGTGGGCATCCGGAACACCGGGGCGAGAGACTTCAACGTGGTGAGCATGGAGATTTCCGATGGCAACGGGGCGTTCTCCCTGCAGACGGCGGTTGCAGACCAGGTCCTGACGCCCGGCAGTTCGGCCCAGGCCGAAATTCTCTTTTGCCCGCAGCGGGAAGGGAGCTTCGCCGGCACACTCACCATGCGTTCGACCGCCGACAACGGGATATGCAGGCGGCTTGAGCTTCGCGGCGTGGGCGTCTCCGGCAAGATCGTCCCGGGCGGCTCCGTCACCGGCACCTGGAAGAAGGCCCAGAGCCCGTACGTCGTCATTGGCGACATCCGCATCCCCAAGGGAAAGACACTGACGATCGAGCCGGGAGTCGTGGTGAAATTCGCCGGACGGTTCGGATTGACGGTCGGTTACAAAGCGACGCTCCGCGCGATCGGCACGGAGCAGGACAGCATCGTCTTCACCGCCATGGACACGGACAGGGGCTGGAACGGTATCCGGTTCATCAATACCGGAACGGATGACGTTCTGGAACGCTGCACGATCGAGTACGCAAAGAAGCCCCGAGATGAAGGGGGCGGCTTCCTCAATCTTTACGGCGGTGCAATTCTCTGTTGCAGTTCCGAGGATGAAGAGCCGGGTTTTCTCGTCCCGTCCAGCCCAACAATCGAGTCCTGTCTGATCTCACACAACCAGGCTATTACCGGCGGCGCGATCATGTGCGCGGACGAGTCTGAGGCGATCATCACCGGGAATACGATCGAGGACAACTCGGCGGACTTCGACGGGGCGGGCATTGCTTTGTACTATGCCTACTGCACGATCACCAACAACGTGATCGCCCGCAACTCGGCGCTCGTCGGCGGCGGGATCATGAATTACCTCAGTTGTCCATGGATCATCAACAACACGATCGTTCGCAACAGGCCCAGCGCCTTGTATCTGGAGATCACCGACCTGTACGGCTGGGGCCTGGAGAGCTGCCTCGTCGCCAATAATATCATCTGGGACAACGAGATCTATCTGTCCGATCTCGTCGAGGCCGGCGAGTACGAGATTCGCTTCAACGACATTGAGGGCGGGTGGGACGAGCCGGACAACATCAACCTGGATCCCTGCTTTGCAAATCCGGCCGGCGGTGATTACCACCTGAAATCCCAGGCCGGGCGCTGGGACCCGGGCGCCGGCGATTGGGTGCTCGACGAGGTCACCAGTCCATGCATCGACGCGGGCGACCCGGACGCCGATGTCGCGGAGGAGCCCGAGCCCAATGGGCAGCGCATCAACATGGGCGCCTACGGCGGAACTGACCAGGCCAGCAAATCGCCCGGCAGGTAAACCGCAAGCTGCAAGAGACGGGTTCCAGCGACCCTCGGCCGGGCTTTATGCCTGCTGACGGGCGTTGTAGATGAGGCCGCCGGTTTGGGTGTAGCGACGAAGGACCGCCTGGGCCTCGGGACGGAGCAGGTCCCGGACCACTTCGATGCCAGGGCTGCGCAACGCGCCGACCCAGTCAGCGGGCTTGGCTCCCTCGTCGAAGCCGATCTCGCACGCGTCTTCGCCCCGGGCCGCACAAATCACCCGCCGGACGCCCGACCAGGGGATTGCGCCCAGGCACATCGCACAAGGCTCGGCGCTGGTCACCAACTCGTACGCGGCGGGACCTCGCCCCAGGTCGTAATGTCCCATAGCCTGCTGTGCCATCGCGATCGCGATCATCTCCGCGTGGGCAATCGAGCAGTTCGACGACTCCACGAGGTTGACGCCGGCGCCAAGGAGTCGACCGGTATCGGACTCGAATATCGCCGCTCCAAACAGGCCGCCCGTCCGGTGTTCGATATTCGCACTGGCCAGCTCGATGACAAACCGCATTCGCAACTCGATGCTGGTGAGCCCGCGCCCGCGCTCCTCGATAAACGGCGATATCCACTTGGGCAGCCGGATCTCAATCTTGTCAGATCGCAATTCTGGCCTCCATGGGCGATACTGTGGCTATCCAAACAGCTTGCCGCTGTTATCCACGTAAACCCTGCTGGTAGACAGATTTATAATCTTCGTAGCTTCGGGGACCTCATTCAAGTTGGGGACCTTGAGCAGGGTAGAGCATTTGCGGCAGCGCAGTCGCCGGTCGGCGGCATCGGCAGTCAGCCACCAGCGATACCCGCAACGAGGGCACCTCGCTATGATGTGCATCCAGTCACCTTTGCTTCGAGTGTTCCGAATAGCTCCTGACCACTTCAGATCGGCAGGGCCGATGGAAAAATGTTAATCGGCGCGGCAAATCTGCTTCGCCTGGGGCGGCGGGTTGTCCTATAATGCCAAGTGCCCGCATCCAGGGCGGGCAGAGGCGCTGGGCAAGGTGATTTTCGGACCTTGCGAGTCCTGCTTGCACTTGATTGGCTTGAGCAATTGTGATAAGATGGCAGCATGTCAGGGGTAGAAATGTGATTGACCCGATCTGCTATAACTCGATGGCTGCTCACAGGTTAATCCCACCTGTGCGCCCCCTTCTCGTCAGCGGGACGCCAGCGGAGCAGGTGACTCCGGTCGATGTTCGTATCCGATTCGCCCTCGACGATGCCCTGCTCCCGGCCAGAGCGGGTCGTGGTCCCGCGCCCGTCTCCCAGTCCCGGCCCGTAGGTACTCTCCTCGACTGCTACATGTAACTCACCCGACTGCATTTCCGCCACGTTGCCGCATCTCGTGCCCAAGCGCAGACCTGTCCTCTGGCGGAATATGCGCAAAAAGATGGGGCCGTCGTCCCTGACTCGGCCCCGTGCCTCGATCACAGTGGTGCAACAGCTTTAGATGCCGAATTTGAGGATGTTCTCTGCGGCCGCGCGGATGTTCTCGGGAGTCGTAAGGCGGCCGGAGAGCAGCAGCTCGCGTGCCTTCTGCACCGCCTCGCTGTCCGGCTCTTCGGCCTGACGGGCCTTGTTGATGATCTCCGCGAAGCTCACTTCGATCGTGGCATCCGATTCACTCGGGGGTCGCGTATTCGTCAAATCGGGGTGTGGCAAAGGAGTCTTACCCAATGTCGGCCCAATGTCATTGACGTTTATGTTGTGAACCATAACACCATTCCTTCAAAACCATGCGTCTGCTTCTATTTTCGCACGATTCGGCGGAAACTTTAGTCTTTTCGCGGGCGAACCCGCTCGCAGTACTGGAAACGGCCATTTTTCCAGAAGGCATCTGTGACCGGCCGTCACCTTGTCTTTCTCGGTTCAAGGGTCTGGGCCGTCTCATAGGCGGCGAACCGGACGAATTCCAGTGGGCTCATGACCACCACCTGCTCCCGCAGCGGGACGGGACCCAGGTCCAAAGGCCGCTTAAAATAGGCCTGGATCCGCTTCTGCATGGACCCGTCGGAGCTGTCCCAGACCTGCTCCAAGCCCCAGAGCAGCCGGCCATCCGTCAGGTCGAGCAGCTTCAGTCGAAGGCCGAGGACCAGCCGGGGGTAAGGCCGGTACTCCGTCACTGTCCCGACGAGCAGACCGTCGCACTTGATCCGCTCGCGCACCGCGAGCAGGGTCTGCAGCGCCTGGGGAGAATCGAGATTCTCCCGCAGCGTCGGCCAGGCAGGATCGTCCCGACTGACGCGGGCCAGGCTGAACAACTGCTTCCTCTGCAATTCCAGAAACAGGGCCTCTGTGGCGTCGCGGGAAATCTCCGGGTACGTGGACGTGTTGTCCAGCTCCACCAGAGCCACCCGGCCGAGCATACGCGGTTCCTTGTGCAGGTTCAAATAGTAGGAACCGGCCATGGGGTCGCTCGGTCCGGACGCACAGCCGCAGAGAACGCCCATCAGCAGGGCAGCCGGCAGGCAGAACCTCACTCGCATCACGCCTGGCGAGAGCCGGCGCGCGAATTCCTCATGTTCAAGCCGCGTGTCACTGCGTTTCATTCGCGTCCCCTGCCGGCCGCATCGCCGGTGCGTTGGGCTCCGTGCCCTGGTCCTGCCCCGGCTTCAGGGTGGCCGCACTCTTGTCCGCGAGTTTCCCGGCCTCCACCTCGCCCCCGAGGAGTTCCAAGACCTTCAGCAACGCCTCGAGCTGGGCCTGTGCCGCCTGACGCATCTCGCCCCGGAAGCCGAGAATGCTGCTTTTCCAGTTGTTGAGCTCCGTCAGCATCTCGATGAGCAGATCGTTGGCCTCGCTCAGCTCCTTCTGTGTCTGCTTGAGCCGTGCGTCGAGGCTGGCGACTTCCTGCTTGAGGCTCTGGTTCTCAGTAATCAGCCGCTGGTTCTCCTCTCGCAGGGTCACCGTCTGGTCGGACAGGCGTGCGTATTTCTCGGAAAGCTCGATGGCGGACTCGACGGCGGTCCGGCCTTTGAGCGGCGTGTCCTGGAATCGCTTGGCGTTGGAATCCGATGTCTCGGCGATTCTCTGGTCGTCCAGCGCGGCGACATCGGTCCGGCCTTGAGGCGAGCTGCAACCGCTCGCGGCCAGCAGCAGGGCCGCCAGCAGCAGGGATGAGATTCTTGTGATTGTAGTCATTGCATTTCTCCGTTGCTTCTGTGATCGCGAGTTCATGTCGCGGCATCTCACGGCTGTGCAGGTCCTCCCGGGACAGATGCGGCGCCGGCGCGTGCATATTCGCAATGTACATGGATCACTCTGCCGCAGGAGCAGGTGACCTCAAGGACGGCGAAATCCGGGTTACTCTCTGTGACACGGATGTGTGCGGGCGGCTCCGTCGCGGCCGTGCCGGAATGATGCGGACCGCTCGTCCCGCCGATGCTCAGTCGCACCGGCTCCTCGAGCCGAATCTGATTCGCCTTCAACACGTGCCCCATAGTCCTGGACCCTTCATGTTCGGACCTCTATCTTATATCCTGGCGCCGCTCAGGCACAATAGTCAATCGCGTGAGGCTCGGGGCCGCCGGCCGCAACGGGCTTCTCCTTGCCCTCCTCCTTCTTGGGCGGCTGCGAACGCTCCCCCGGCGCCTGCCGCCGCTTATGTCCCTCCCGCGGCTGGGCCGGGGTCAGACCCTGGATATTGTGGAGGCTTTCTACCGGTTCTAGTGACTGGAAGTCAGAATCCGTCATCTTTCCACCGCTCCAATTTCACCGAGAGATTGAACAGTGCACTGGCGTGCAGTTGACTGACGCGCGATTCCGTGATCTCCAGCACCTCGGCGATCTGCTTCATCGTCAGGTGCTGGTAGTAGTACAGCATGAGGATTTGCAGTTTTCGCTCGTCGAGCTCCTGGAGAGCCTCGGCGAGCTGATCGAGCAGTTCGGCGTGTTCGAGCCGACTGTCGGGCGCGGCCGTATCCGCCGAAGCCAGCAGCTCACCAAGCGCCGGCTGCTCCTGCGAGAACCCGTCGATGGAAACGAAGTGCTGGGCCCGGGCGCTCTCAAACAGCTCGTACACGTCCTCCAGGGGGACGTCCATCCTGCGGGCGAGTTCCTCGTCGCTGGGCGGGTTGCCGGTCTCCTCGGCGATCTTGCGGCTGAGTTCTTGGGCGCGGCGGACCTGCTTGTTGACGCCGGAGGGCAGCACGGAGGCCCGCCGCAGCTCGTCGAGCACGGCCCCCTTGATCCGGATGTACGCGTAGGTCTTGAACTCCGCCTGGTGAGACGCGTCGAAATCTCGCGCCGCCTTGAGCAGCCCCACGGTCCCGGCCGAGACCAGGTCGTCGAACGACAGGGGCGGCCGGATGTAGCTGACCGCGCGACGCGCGATCTGACGGACCATCGGCAGCAGGTCGAGAATCTCCTCGTCGCTGACCTGCCGGCTTCTGTGCCCGCCATAGGCGCGCGCCGCCACCGCCTTCAGGCGTGCGGTGGGATCAGGCTCACACGCCACGGCGGTCTTGTCCATCATCTCGGAGGTGTTCTCAGCTCCCGGCGTCACCGGTTCGTTCCTTGTTCATTTCGTCGTCAATCATGGCCTGGATCAGGATCGCGTTGATAACCCGCACAGCGGTAGCGGTGGCGACGTATGCAGCCGCCGCTCCGAGCAGTCCCCTCGTCGAGCAGACGCTCGGCGAAAGACCGCTGAAGGAGCCGATGATCCCCAAGGCAAAAAAGCTGATGACAGCGGCGCTGATCGCCATGGACCGCACGTGCAGCATGGTCACCCGCCTCCCCAGCCATGGGCCGGATGCTTCTGCTCATTCCGACTGACAGATGTCATCGACGCCTTCATCTGAGTTCGTCCATCCTTATCACGCTGCCGTCACGCGCCTGCCAACGCAGGGACAAGCTGGTCGCGGCTGTTCGTCATCGCCTGCTCATCCTCTGTCACTGCAATCGTCTCGATGGGCGCCACATCCGTTCCCGCGACGATCTCGTCATAGGCCACCACCGGCAGCATCTGCAAGGTCCGTGACAACATCTGGGCTAATGACGCGCGCAGGCGAGCGTCGCACAGCAGCACGGTCTTGTCCTTGCCCTGGTCCATGGCCGATTTCCAGGCGGCGGCCATCTGCCGGTTCAGCGCGACGGCGATCTCCGCCGGCATCGCCAGAACCAGCTCGCCGTTTTCCTGGCGCAGGGCGGAGATGATCTGGTGCTCGAACGCCGGATCGAACGTGATTGCGGAAATCCTGCCCGTCTCGTCCTTATATGACTCGGTGATGGTCCGGCTCAGCGACTTTCGGACCATCTCCGTCAGAGTAGTGGTGTTCTTGGTCTTGGGGGCGTTCTCCGTCAAGGCTTCGAGAATGGCGGTCATCTCGCGAATGGCGATGCCGCTGCGGACGAGGTTCTTCAGGACTCGCTGGACCAGACCAACGGAGAGCGGACTGTCGGCCCCGACCACCTCCCCGACGAGCGAGGGCTGGTTCTTGCGGAGCCGGTCGATGAGAAGCTGGACATCCTCGCGGGTGAGCAGCTCGTCGGCGTGCTTCTTAAGCGTCTCGGACAGGTGCGTGATAAAGACGGACTCGGGGTCGATCACGGTGTAGCCGTTCAGCTCCGCCGTCTCCTTCTTGTCGGCGGGGACCCAGAGCGCGGGCAGGCCGTACACCGGCTCTGTCGTCTTGATCCCCTCGACCTTTTGCTGAACGACGCCGGGGTCCATCGCCAGGAACATGTCGGGCTCCAGCGATCCTTTGGCCACGGGACTCTCACACAGCCGGATTTCGTACGCGTTCGGCTCGAGGTTCAAATCATCGCGCAGCCGGACCAGGGGAACGACGATGCCGAGCTGCTGTGCAAACTGCCGCCGCAGCGCACCGATCCGGTCGAAGATCGTGTTGCTCTTGCGGGGATCGACCATGCCGATCAAACGCACGCCCACGTGCACGGAAATGCGGTCGATGTCGAGCAGGTCTTCCACCGGCTCTTTCTCGGTCTTCTTGGGCAGAGGCGAGGCTTTGACCGGCGCCTTCTCGCTATTGGCCGTCATTCTCGCCAGCAGCGCCGTGCCTGTGGCCAGCGCAAGGAATTGAATCTTGGGCATTCCCGGCACGAAGCCCATGGCCGCGATGATGCACGCCGCGGTGGTCAGCGGCTGGGAGGCTCGCAGGAACTGCCGGGCCAGGTCCTGCCCGACGCTGTGGCTGGAGGAGATTTTCGTCACGAGGAATCCGGAGCTGACGGAGATGATCACGGAGGGAATCTGGGTGACCAGGCCGTCGCCGATGGACAGAATGGAGTAGGTGCGGATGGCGTCGCTGATGGTCATACCGTGGGTGCAGCCCATGGCGATGCCGCCGATGATGTTGACGGCCGTGATGATCAGGCCGGCCTTGGCGTCGCCCCGGATGAACTTGCTGGCCCCGTCCATCGCCCCGTAGAACTCGCTCTCCTTGACGATCTTGGACCGGCGCTCGTTGGCCTGTGTCTCCGTGATGACGCCGGCGTTGAGGTCGGCGTCGATGGCCATCTGCTTGCCCGGCATGGCGTCGAGCGTGAATCTTGCGGCCACCTCGCTGATGCGCTCGGCGCCTTTGGTGATCACGATGAATTGGATGATAACGAGGATGAGGAAGATGACGAGGCCGACCACGAGGCTGCCGCCGGCGACGAATTCGCCGAACGTCTGAATGATCCTGCCGGCGTTGGCCTGGAGCAGGATCAGCCGGGTCGATGCGACGTTCAGGGACAGCCGAAACAGTGTGACGAACAGCAGCATGGACGGGAAGGTGGACAGTTCGAGCGGCTCGCGGGAGGACAGCGTGACGATGAGCACCGCGATCGCCATGGAGATGCTGCACGCCAGAAGCATATCCAGCAGCGGCGTCGGCAGCGGGATGATCAGGGTGGCCAGAATCGCCACCAGACCGACCGCCAGCACGATATTGCTGTACGTAGCGGAAGGGGTGCCAAGCAGCCGGTCCTCGGCGGCGGGCAAACTCGATACTATTGCGTGATTCGCTGCCATATTCTCCTACGGCCCTGCCGGACCTGTATGTGCATTGATCTTATGCCGGACTGCCCGTCGCAGCCGCTTTGACAACCTGAGTGACGCGGACGGCGAACCGGTTATCCACCACAACGACATCCGCGTCGGCGAACTTCGAGTCCTTGAGAAACAGCTCCGCCGGGGCCTCGATGGATTTCTGGAGCTTGAGCACGGAGCCGGGCCCGAGCTGCAGGAGCCGCCGCACGGGAATGCACGTCTCACCCAGAACGACCGTCACGGGGACGTCCATGTCAAGCAGGATATCGAGTTGCCCGCCTGGTGCGGCCGGTGTGTCCGGCGGCGCCTCGGGGAACTCAACCGGGCGAACCTGCGTCGTGGCGCCTGCGGGGGCCGCGTCGCTTTGGGTCGGCTGTGTGGCGTTCTCTGCTGGTGCCTGAATGACTTCCGGCATGACCTGTATCCTTTCCGAGTTCAGTTGGCTGCCGCAGACTTCGGTTTCTGTACTACTGGCTGGACCGCCGATTCCAGGATGAGTACTGCACGGCTGCCGTCAACACTGGCCGGACGACCGCGAAATGCGACGCGCCCATTCAGGAGCAGGTCCACCGGTTCCGCCACGGGCTTGTCGAGCAGCAGAATGTCGCCGCCCTCCAGGTCCAGGAACTCCTCCGACCCGACCATGATGCGGGCCAGTCTCACAGTGACGGTGACCGGCATGAGGGCAACGTGCTCCATGAGAGTGCGCGACAGCTCCTCGGCCGGGATCGCACGCACCGCCTGCCGGCTCTTGCCGGCCAGGGGGTCCAATATGCTGCAGGGCAGCAGGAAGAGCACATCGTCCTTTTCATCGGAGTCCTTCTTTGTCGCCGCGAAGACGATCGCGCAGATTTCCTGCGTCGGCTCGGACCGGAGCATTGGGGCCTCGCGGGTGATGCGCTCGCCGGGACGCAGGTCCTGGTGGGGACGCAGCGAAGCGAGGAATGTCTCCACCACGGCGCCGGTCAGGTCACCCAGGAGCGATTCCTCCAGAGAGGCGAGCGGTCGGCTCGCGTCGTCCTTCACCTCTGCGTCGCCCAGAAGCCGTGTGACCCATCTCAGAGCGGTGCGAGCGGCAATGCTGAGGAATCCGCACGGCGTATCTTTGGCCGGACCAAACGCCAGGTAATATCTCTCCTCGGAGGCCGTGATCTCTCGCAACTCGCCCGCGAACTGCTGCATGATGGGGGCTGCCGCGACGGTCATCTCGCAGTGGAAGAAGTGCGCGAGCTGCCCAGCGATTGCACCGGCCACCTGGTCCGCGACGGCGGACAGACGATTTAGCTGATCGCCGGTGAAGTAGTGCGGATGGCGCCAGTCATGCGCGGCGATCTGTGTTGCGGCATCCTCCACGACGTGTGCCGAGCCGACGGCGGCCAGGAGCCTGCGGACCTTCGCATTGCTCAAATTGGCGGATGCAACCGTCATTGGATCGCAAACTCCTTGAAGAGAACGCGCACGATCCGCGGCTTGGCGTTGGGGAAGAGGCCCTGGTTGAGCACGTCGGCGATCTGGGTCTGCACCTGCCGCAGGTTTTTCTCCCCGCGGATCGTCTCCACCGTCTGGTTGGACAGGTAGAGGGTCAGCCAGTGCTTCATCAGGGGCTTCTTCTGATCGAGCAGAGGCAGCCCTTCCTTGTCTCCCAGGCCGTTGCCCATTTCGAGAGTCAGCGCCACGCGGACATACCGGGTGACACCTGGCTCGTTCAGGTTGGCGACAGTAGGATCCAAATCGTAGTACCAGGTTGCCTGGCTTTTCCCTGCATCGGTTGCCTCCTTCGAGCCCGCAGATGCGGCAGGCTCCGTCTTTTGGGCGGCGGACACTACTTGGGCTTTGCCTCGTGTGCCGAACAGCCGGCCGACGGCGAATCCGGCCCCGCCGCAGACGATGACGACAACCATCGCGATCAGCCAGGGCATGATCTTGCTCATCGCGCCTTTCGGCTGCTGGGCCTGCGGCTCGCTGCCTTGTTCCGTATTTCTCTTTTCTGGATCGGCCATTCCGTTTTTTCCTTTACCTGGAGATCCGATGATGCCCACATCAAGGCACCGGCTGGAGACATTCCTGCCTGCGGTAGCGGCGCATCTTCTCCCGCAGGGTGCGGTCGCTGATGCCGAGGACTTTGGCGGCCTTGGTCTGGTTGCCGGAGGTCTGGCGCAACGTCTCGAGGATCGCCTGTTTCTCCAGATCGGCCAAGGGGATGCCACCGACGGCCGTATGCCCGGCGGGCACGTGGGCGGGAGGATCGGCGACCTGGCAATTGGGGCCGCACTGCGTTAGCGGCTGCAACTCGTCGAAGAGCCACGAGACATCGGCCAGCGACAATGTGGGACCGACGCCGAGAGTGAGCGAGGTGAGCACCACATTGCGAAGCTGGCGGACGTTGCCGGGCCAGGAGTACTTCGCAAAGATTTCCATCATCGCGGGATCGAGATCCGTGATGCTCCGCTGGGCCTCCTTCGCATAGAGATTGACGAAATGCCAGACCAGCTCCGGCAGATCCTCCGGACGCTCGCGAAGGGGGGCCAGGACAATCCTCGCGGCACTGAGACGGTAATAAAGGTCGGCGCGGAAGCGGCCGGCCTGAACCTCCTGCGCCAAGTCCCGGTTTGTCGTGCTGATGATCCGCACATTGATCTTGATGTTCTCATTGCCGCCGACCCGCTCGAACTCCTGCTGCTCCAGGATGCGCAGCAGCTTGGCCTGGAAATTCGGCGGCGTCTCCGTGATCTCGTCGAGCAGGAGCGTGCCGCCGTGGGCCATCTCGAACCGCCCTTTGCGTTGCGTGTAAGCGCCGGTGAAGGCGCCTTTTTCGTGACCGAACAGCTCGCTCTCGAGCAGGGTGTCGCTGAGTGCCGCGCAGTTTACCCGAACGAACGGGCCCAGCGTCCGGCGGCTCTTGTGATGGATCAGCAGGGCGATGAGCTCCTTGCCCGTGCCGCTCTCTCCGCTGATCAGGACGGGCACGGATGTGGGGGCAATCCGCTCTGCCAGTGCGACGGTCCGTGTCAGTGTGGGACTTTTGCCGACGATGTTATACAGGCAGCGGTTCGCCTCCTGGGCGGAGGCGACGGTCGCCACCGCTCGATTGGGCAGTAGACTCTCGAGCAGGTTCTCGACGGCCATGCGATCCAACGGCTTGAGCAGGAAGTCACAACAGCCTGCGCGAACCGCCTGGACGGCCGCCTGTGTCCCGGACTGGAGCAGGTTGGCGTCGGCTTCCTGGCCGCAACAGGCCATGACGACTACCGGCAGTTCCGGGACGTTCGATCGCATTTCGCGGATCAATTCGAGGTGATTCCACCGGCCAGGCCGACTGCTGATGAAGGCTAAGTCGCAATTATTTTTTTCGAGCGCTTCGAGCGCGGTTCGGCGGTCAGCGGCCACTTGGGAGCCAACGCCCCGGCGTGCCAGAATCTCGAGCATGAGCCGGACCGTCTCAGGATCATCGTCCACGATCAGCACCGTGGCGATGTCGGATCGTTGCCGGTTTCTGCTCTCGTTCTCTGCTGCGATTGTGCTCACTATCGATATCTCCTGTTCCAGATCAGGGCTTCGGTTTCTGTGTTGTCGTCGCCGGCTGTGTCTCCTGCCCCGCAATCAACCGGCGAGGCTGAACGCTCTCGTACCAGGTGAGGAGCTGGCTGTGGGCTCTGGCAAGCTCCGCCCACGGTGAGTCGGCGTAGTCCGTCGTGAGTCTGGCATAGGCATCTTTGGCTCGCGTTGAATCCGTCTCGCGGAGACAGTTGCCGAGCTGCAGGAAGGCCCAGGCACGGTCTTCGCGTGCGGCGGACTCATTCGTGGCCGTCAGGTCGAGGGCCCGCTGGTAAAGGGTCGCCGCCTCCGGCAGATGGCCGCTGAGGAACAGCAACTCCGCCGTTTCGAGAGGCTCGTACGCCTGGTTGGGGTCTGCGAGCAGGTGCTGAAGCGTCTCGACCTTGCCCGGCGGCAGGTTGGCGTCGGCGGAGGCTGCGACCTGGGCGGATCCCTTCGCACGTCCTGCAGCGTCATTTGCCAGCGCTGTGGCATCACTGCGAATGTCCGTCGCTTCCGGCTGGAAGATTACGGCAGGCGCGGGACTCGGCTCCTTGGATGCGAACTTCACGGACTTGACTCGCTGGATCAGCCGTTCGAGTTCATCCTGGGTTCCTGTGTCTTCCTCAGGCTGCGGTGCCCGGATGCGGCCGCGCCACAGCGTTCGCGTGATGGTCTCTTCTCTGGCCGGTCTGCTGTCCGCGGCCTTCGTGCCGCTTGTGCTCATGACGCGATTAAACAGTGCGACCGGATCGAACGGGCTGTTCGGGTCAGCCTTTGGACTTGTCGCACCCCTGGCTGTTGCGGCTGCCACCAGCGTCCAGGCGAGACATATAAATATGTATGCCCGAATCTGCATCCTGTTGCACTCGTGTATATTCATAGACTACCTGCCCGAAGCCTGAGCCTCGTTCACCGGCTGGCTCTGATTGCCTGACGAAGCGCCGGACTCTGTGACCTGCGGCCGTGCATGAATACGGGGCTCGCTCAGCAATACGGCAACCGCGCGGTCGTATTCTCCCCGCCGGCGATACGCCTCCGCCTGCAATCGCACTAGACGCTGTCGGACCGGGCCGGCCCCACGCGCCAGGAGTTGAGAGCACATGCCCAGGGCCTGTTCAGGCCGGTTCGCCTGCAAGCAAAGTTCCACCAGCTCACAGCCCATCTGCTGCGCCAGATCGCCCGGAGGCACGAGCGGCAGGGCGTTGCCCAGTGTCTCGATGGCGGCGGCAACATCTCCTTTCGCCGAGTAGCATCGGGCCAGCTCCAGGGCCACCGCACCCTTTAGCTCGGGACTGGGCAGAAGAGAGCTCTTCTGGGCCAGGGCCGCAATCGCCTTCTCCTCCAGGCCGATGGACCGCAGCACCTGCGCGCGGAGCAGCAGCAACTCAATCGTCTCCTGCTGCGACAGTTGCCAGCCCTGCGTGCCTTCGAGCACGTTGAGAGCCTCGACCAGGAGCCCTTGCTGAATGTACGTCTTGACGAGCGTGGCAATCGTCTCCACATATTGCGGCCGGGACAACTCGCCCTTGAGCGCTAGACTTAACGCCGCATGCGCCTGCTGCGGATTGTTCAACGCGAGATACACCTTTCCCAGCAACAGGCAGGCGCTGTGGAACTCACGGCGGTTCTGGTCCCGGGCCAGGGATACGTAATGGTTCAGCCATGTCGCGGCGGACTCATGGTCCTGCAGCTCGTAGAAGCAGCGCCCGGCGCCGAGGGCCGACTCGATCTGCGAGTCGAGGGACAGGCCCAGGTTGAAGACCTTGCGGTACAGGCCGGCCGCCTCCTCGTACAGTCCCGCTTTCATCGTCGCGTCCGCCAGGTCCAGGCCGGCTGTGACGGAAGGTCCCGTATCCGGATAGAGGTCGATGAGCTGCTGCAGGTCGTCGTGAGCCCCCCTGTAGTCCCGCAGCTTCACTTTCAGCCTGCCCGAGTACAGAAGAGCAGATGGGGCCAGGGCGTGTCTGGGATAACGGTTGGCCACCAGCTTGTACTCGGCGATGGCCTCATCGAGTCGGTCCCTCGCGGCATGGATCAGCGCCAGGGCGAAGTGCCCGTTCGGAACTCGTGGATCGTCCTGCGCCCCCAGCAGGAACCGCTGCCACAGGGCGACTGACTCGCTGTCGAGCAACTTCGTGTGCTCCGCCAGCGAGGGGTAGGCCGATGGATCGACGATACTGACGTTCCCCCGTGCATCCATGGTGGCGAGCAGGCCCACGCTGCCGGCGGCGATTGTGATTGCCTGCTGCGTCGTGGCCGAGGTCAGGTGAAGACATACGGGCCTTCTGCGGGCGGCCTCCTCGTCGATCGCTGTTTGCCCGTTGTCGATCCAGCGAATGTTGAGCTTCGCGTTTCCGGCCAGCCGGGCCAGCATCTCCTCCAGCGGCGCGCCGTCGCACGTGATGGACCACCGGCTGATCGCGTCGCCGCTCGTGGCAGGGCGTATCTGCGGGCCCAACGCCGCCTGGTCCAGTGTCTCTCGCCCGGCGTTCAGGAAGACGTTCCTCTGTGCCTCGTCGAGACTGACAAACGGATCGATCCTCGGATGCTCGCTCCACAACTCGGATGGCAGACCGCCGTCGGCATTCTGTAGGGTCAGCAGATTGCGGGTCATTGCCTCGGCCGCGAGGTACTGGCATTGACGCTGGACGGCCGCCGCCCACGCCGGGTCACAATCCACCGACTCGATCAGGGCAATCGTCTGATACGCTCGTGTTGCCGCTTCGAGGTACCGTTGCCGCTTCAGGAGCGTTGTGCTCTGGTGATACCTCGCGATCGCACGGAGAGTCGGCAATCGGCTCAGCGCCACCGTTCGCAGCAGGCCGTCAGCCTTGTCCGCGTCGCCTTTACTCGCGCTGCACAGTGCCATTCTGAGCAGGAGGAAATCTCTCATCGGCTGATTCTGCTCCGTTGCGGGCAGCCGCCGGCAGAGCTTGTCGTACATCACAAGAGCATTGTCGAAATCGTTGCTGCGGTACAACTTGTCCGCCATCTGGAGCGAGAGCGGCTCGGGCTGCGGCACACTTGACTCCGCCGCCTGGGACGCGAGCGCCTGCTCTGTTGCGGCAATCGGCTGTCGCGCCGGCAGGGGGGCCGGGGCCGGTTGCGATGCAGGGCTGGGGGCTGCGGCGGGCGCCGGGGCTCTGGGGGACCCGATCTGCCGCAGCGCTGTATAGACGAGGACTCCGGCCACGAGAGCAATGCCTGCAACCAGCACTTTCTGCGCGCTTGACCATTGCCGCCAAGAGAGCTGCGACCGCCGTGGATGAGTGGCTGGACTGCAGCCTGACTCGCTCGCCTCGGGGTTAGACGCGAAGTCGAGCAGTGAGTCGAAGACTTGGCTCTGTTGCGCCTGCCCGGCGACCGGCGCTGCGATCGGCTCCTGATCCGGCGTTTTCACCTGGATCTTCTTGCGGCGGCTCGGTTGTTCTCTGTTCAATGCCATCAGGTCTTGCGTATTCCCTCAAGTGCTTCGGCCTGTCACGGCCGGACAGTCTCTCGACAGTGGGGCCGGGGACCTCGCCTTGGTAGTAGCAACGGATGTGCCAGGTCCGCCAGCCCATAGCCCTGTGCGTGGAAGTCCGTCGAACGGCGGGCCTCCCATGGGTGAAAGCACGGTTGAATTCTCTGCATGCTGCCGGTGGTGCGATCGAAGCTCGCAGAACCTTGTCAGGATTCTATACGAGCCGCCAGATTTTCTGACAGCGGCTGGCCTACCCTAATCTGGATGCATCACGGTGGTTTTCGATGGTTGTGCCGTGCAGCCGGCGCGGAAGGAATTTCCGTCTTGGCGCGCGCTGAAGGAAACCTGGTGCAACGTTACAGAAATGAGGGAACCGCACGGCGGTTTCGATACGGGGAAATGCAGGTGTGCGTTCGCTTAGCCGACAGAGACGGGCTCGCACGGAGTTGCACAGCACGGCTCAGGATCAAAGTCGCTGTGCGGGGCGCGTTGCTTCTGAATGTTGTACTGTTTCACCTTGGCGTAGAGCGTGGCGCGCGTGATGCCGAGCAGCGAGGCGGCCTGGGTCTTCTGCCATCCGGTCTCGTGGAGCGCGCGCGCGATCAATTCTCGCTCGGCCTTCTCCAGGGAGAAGTCCCTGATTCGACCGCGGAGCGGGTTGGCTCCGGCCTGCTGCGTTTCCTCGCCCTCGATTCTAACACTGGTAAGCCCGATGGTGTCCGTCGTTTCCAGCAGGATGGCTCGCTCGATCACGTTGCGCAGCTCCCGCACGTTGCCCGGCCAGGAATGTCTGCACAGCGCCTCCAGGGCCAGAGCCGTGATGGAGACGATCTTCGTCTGCTTTTCGCCGCGGATCGTGGAGGTCCGCAGGAAGTACTCCGCCAGGACGGCGATGTCGTCGCGCCGCTCGGCAGCCCTCAGGGGCGCCAGGGTGATCGGGCAAATGTTCAGCCGGTAGTAAAGATCCTGTCTGAATCGCTTGTCGTCCACGTCCTTGCGCAGGTTGCGATTGCTCGAAGCGATGATGGTCGCCCCGCAGACCAGGTCCCGCACGCCGCCGACCTTGCGGAACGTCCGCTCCTGCAGGACGCGCAACAGTTTCGCCTGCAGGTCCAGAGGCATCTCGCTGATCTCATCGAGGAAGAGGGTGCCCTCTCCGGCGAGCTCGAGCAGTCCGGTCTTGTCGCGGTCGGCCCCGGTGAAAGAGCCCTTGACATGTCCGAAAAGCTCGCTTTCGAGCAAGGTGGCCGTCAGCGCGGCGCAGTTGACGGCGACAAATGGCCTGTCTGGATGGCGAATCCCGTGGATCGCCTGTGCCGCCAACTCCTTGCCGGTGCCGGTTTCGCCGAGGATGAGAACAGGATTGCAGTGGCTCTGCGCTACGAGCCTGATCATCTCGATGGTCTCGCGGACGGCGTCGCTGCGGCCGACCATCCCGAACGCAGCGGCAGTATCGTCGATGAACCAGACATCACGGCTGGGCGCTGTCTCCGTCTGCAATGAGCCGGGGCTGCTGCGAGCGGCGATCTCGCGGAGGCGTGCGTATTGGTCCGGACCGCGCAGGCAGCAGAAGACGCCGAGATCTTCGTACTCCTCGTTGGAGAAAGCGGTTGTACCAGAGCCCACGACAACACTGACACATCGCCGGCCCGGGTCCTTATCGGTCTTTTGCAGGAACTCGCGAATGGTCTGGGGCCCGAACGCCTCGTCAAGGACCATCATGTCCGGCGTTACGGCGTTGACAATCTCCATTGCCTCGGCGAGATCGTCGGCCACGAACACCTCGTGCGAGATTTCCTGCGCGATCTCCCGGATTTCCGGCTTGTTGCTGACTACGACGACTCTTCGCAGACTCATATCTCCCGTCCTTCCAACGCGTCGATCACCCTGAAACTGCCTTGTGGCGGACACCCCCAAATCGTCAGGGCCTCTCCAATATCTTTAATCAATGTCGGACGGCAAAGGCCCGGCGGAACGACCCTCACGCACCGCTCATCCGCAGGCAATCTGCATCGCGATCATTCTTAGAAAACCGACACGAGAAGGCAGAAATGAGTCCGGAGTTCTTATGGGACTCACTCGCGCTGCTCCGCGCAGATGCGAGTCGTCCGCCGTTCCGCGACGAATCGCGCGGCACCGGAAAATTTTTCCGGGGCCCCAGGAAAATTTCTCCGAGCCGCTCAAATCCTCGTCGGCGAGGCGCTGAACCAGAGTAGTCGCGTTCCAGCCCCGTGGAGGCCGCTTGCGTCCTCGATCGAGGCGCGACACGCGTCCTGTCTCTTTCTGGCACGCCGGTTGCTTGTGTGTGAGCCATGGTACGGCAGATGGTGTAAACCGGATGGAATCAGCCCGGTTTGGATGGATCGTCTAGTAGAAGGATGAGCCTATGAGTGCGATAGAGTCAGCCGGATCCGCCAGCGACCTCCAGATGGACTACATGAAACTGCTCGTGACGCAGTTGCAGAACCAGAATCCGCTGGAGCCGATGGACAACCAGGCCATGACGGCGCAGTTGGCGCAGTTCTCGCAGCTTCAGCAGTTGGAGGGGATGAACAGCTCCTTCGGCAAGGTGCTCGACTCGGTGCAGCGCAGCTACGCCGGCTCTCTGATCGGCCGGGAAGTGTCGTTCCAGGCCGTGGGCTCGGACGGCGTTGGAGAGACGAGAACAGGGCAAGTGAAAGAGGCCGTCATGGGCGACGACGGACAGATCACGCTTGTCGTCGGCGACCAGAACGTGGACCTGGCGGACGTATTGTCGATTCGGAACTAAGGGCAAGTGGGCGATTTCAGTAGTGGGAGACAGCAAAAATGAGTTATGCATTGTCGGCCGGAGTAACGGGGCTTGAGGCCCATCAGAAGATGCTCGATGTCGCGGGCAACAACCTGGCGAACATCAATACGACGGCGTTCAAGGCCAGTCGCGTGACCTTCGAGGAGTTGCTGAGCCAGACCCTGGAACAGGCGTCTCAGCCCACGGATCGTGCCGGCGGCACGAACCCCCAGCAGATGGGCAGCGGCGTCGGCGTAGCGGGCATCACGCCCAATACCGGCCAGGGCAGCATTGTCAATACAGGAAACCCGCTTGATGTCGCCCTCGAAGGCGAAGGGTATTTCGTCGTCAGCGACGGGGAGCAGTACCTCTACACGCGCGCAGGCACGTTCGGAGTCGACGAGAAAGGCAATCTCGTGGACCCCTCCACGGGCTACCGCGTGCAACGCATCGGTGTGACGGGAGAGCTGGACGGTTTCCAGGTCGCCGGCGACAGCAGTATTCGCGTCCCCTATGACGTGGCTTTGCCGGCCCGCGCCACATCCGAGATCACTCTCGCCGGCAACCTCAGCTCCGATGCCTCGAGCGAGCCGCGGGCACAAGTCCTGACATCGGGTCTGACCTATACTCACAACGGAGGAACGGAAGCGACCGAGACGACGGAGATCGATCAACTCGATCAGTTCAGCGGCGGGTCAGCCACCGGCGGCCAGTTGGACACCGGCGAGACCGGAACGATCACCATTTCCGGGTACCACAAGGATGGGACCGCCTACAGTGACGGACTGAGCCTGACCGTGAGCGGCGACACGACTCTGGGCGACCTCGTCGATTATCTGAACAACAACGTGCTGGACGGCGCCACGGCCTCGCTGGTCAGCGGCCGGATCCGCATCACGGACAATGAAACGGGCTACAGCAAATCTGATATCGCCCTTTCCTACTCCGGCACGGGCACGCTGACCCCACCGCCGTACTTCGAGCTGACCACCGTGGGCGGCGAGGAGGTCAAGAATGTGAACATTGCCATCTACGACTCCCAGGGCGGCAAGCACGTGCTGTCGGCGGCGTTTGTCCGAACCGACGCGATCAACACGTGGGATATCGTTTTGACCTCCGTGACCGGGGACATCTCTTCGATCAGCCCCGATAATCGCCGCATTAATGGCCTTACCTTCAACGCCCAGACAGGCGCGTTTGCAGGTCTCGCCGGCGCAGTGGCGCCGGAGTTCACAATGACGTTCCAGCACGATGCGGCACATCCTCAGTCAGTCGCCATGAACTTCGGGACCGTCGGCTCATTCGCCGGCCTGACGCAGTTCGCAGGCAACTCCACAGCCGTGGCACGCGAGCAGGACGGATATGAAGCAGGCAACCTCGCCGCGGTGTCGGTGAACAATGAAGGCGTGCTCATGGGTGCCTTCTCCAACGGCGTCAAAAAGGATTTGGCGACCCTGCAGGTTGCCCTGTTCAACAACGCGGCCGGTCTGCAGAACATGGGCGGCGGCTACTTCGCGCCTTCGGCGAACTCCGGCGGGGCCGTCGCGACTCAGGCCATGGTTAGCGGCGCCGGCACCATTCGCGGCGGGGCGCTGGAGAAATCAAACGCCGATGTGGCCACGGAGTTCGTCAACATGATCGAGGCTCAGAATGGCTTCCAGGCCAACGCGCGGACGATTCGGGTGGCTACGGACATCCTTCGCGAGCTGACCAGTCTGATTCAGTAACCGCCGGGATGGCCTGTAGCGGCGTTGGCACCGGGGAATTGAATGATGTTGAGAACCGCCATGTGGAATGTCTGGGACGCGGCACTGCTGGCCCTGAGCCCGATTGAGCGGTGGTCCGCCGTACGACGAGTGGACCCTCGTCCCCCGCACGAGTACTCGTCTCTTCTGGCCATCGTCCTGCTGCTGCTTGCCCTGGTAGTGCTGCTATGGCTGGCCGGTCGCCGGCGTAAGGCTCGCAGTGCAGGCCCATCACGTGAACTATTCTGGGACGAACCTGGGCGACGAATGTTCGGCAGGCGGGAGCGGGAGATTCTTGCCGCGATTGCGGCCAAGAGCGGCCTGCGACGACGCGAGGACATCCTCACGGCCGTCGACGCATTTGACCGCGGGGCGGCAAAGCTTCTGAAGGAGACTGCCGGCAGCGGAACGCCCGAGGAACTGGCCAGGCTTCGGGCAGACGTGGCCCGGCTTCGTCAGAAGCTGACCTCCGGCCGTGGTGAATGCGCCGAGGCTCGCACGGCAGCCAGCGAGCGCGCCCATCCGATTGCCGTGAACGCCTCGGGTGCGGTGGCCCATTTTCTGTTGACTCTGCCGGCTTCAGCCGGACCAGCGGCTGACTCGCCGGACGTTACGCCGACGGGGTGGTTCGAGTTTGCCCCAGCCACAGCCACACAAGTGGAGGGCTCGACTCTCCAGATCAACAGCCTGCTGCCCGTCCAGATAGGGGAAACTATTCTGGTCGTGCTGAGACTCCCGTCCGCGCTCCGCGGCGATCCGGCCCATGAAGAAGACAGGCGGGAGCACCTCATGGGGCACATCGGGCGAGTGACGGATGTGAAGGCGGAGGGTGGCGGGACGTCGATCACGGCGGAATTGATTAGCGTGGCGGATATGGAAGCCGATGCTGTAGCGCAACTCGCCGGCACGGCTGGCGACTTGGACAACGGACCCATGTCCTCAAGCTCGCATGGACCAATGACACAGGGAGCGTAGATTGGCGGATATTACAGCCCAAGTCAGTGCAAGCCTCGATGCGTTGACGCAGGAGTTCGATGTCATCTCGAACAACCTGGCCAATGCCAGCACGACCGGCTACAAGCGCCGCTGTAACGCCTTCACGAAGGCCCTGGAGGAACAGGGGGCTGTGCAGAGCCTGGAGGGGACGTCGCAGACGGTGCTGGACTTCTCGCAGGGGAACCTGGTGCAGACGGACCGCACGCTCGATTTCGCTCTCCACGGCAAAGGGTTCTTTGTCATCGAGACGCCGGACGGACCTTTGTACACGCGGCACGGCGTCTTCCAGATCAACCAGAACGGGCAGATCGTGGATATGTCCGGACGGGTCGTGGCGGGCACGGCCGGACCGATCACATTGCCCGCGGAGATCGACTCGGGGACTGTCCACGTCGCCTCGGATGGCCGCGTCAGTGCAGGCGACACCGCGATCGGCCAGTTGCGTGTGGTCGAATTTGGCGACAGTGAGAATCGTCTTATTCCAACGGGCAATACCTGTTTCCTCGCGCCTGCGGACCTGGAGCCGGCGGATGCGGAGAGTCCGGTGGTCAGGCAGGGCTATCAGGAGGCGTCGAACGTCAAACTGGTGGACGAGCTGGTCAGCATGATCATGGTCTCCCGCCTGTACGAGTCGAGCATGAGGCTGGTGTCCGTGAACAGGGAGACCTCGAACAGTATGCTCAGCGTGGCCATGGGCTGACCATGACCACGATGCGGCATGAAGATAAGGAGAGACGCGCATGTTGAGAGCATTCTCCACGGCGGCCACGGGCATGACCGCCCAGCAGACGCTGGTCGATGTCATCGCCAACAACCTGGCCAACGTGAACACGACCGGATTCAAGCGAAGCCAGATCGACTTTCAGGACCTGCTCTACGACAAGGTGAAGGAGTCGGGCACAGAGGTTTCGCCGGGGGTCAACGCGCCGACGGGGCTGGAGGTCGGCAGCGGTGTGCGGGTCGGCTCCACGTTGAAAGTCTTCAGCCTGGGTGAGCTCCAGGACACCGGCCGCAAGCTCGACATCGCCATCCGCGGCAACGGTTTCCTCCAGGTCCTGATGCCGAACGGGGACATCCGGTACACGCGGGACGGCTCACTGGAGACGAACGCGAACGGCCAGCTCGTCACGCTGACGGGGTACACGCTGGATCCGCCGATCAGCGTCCCGAACGATGCCGCGTCGGTGGATATCGGGCCGGACGGGGGTGTGAACGTGATCGATGCCGCCGGGTCACGATCAACAGTTGGGACGATCCAGCTTGTGCGATTCCCCAATCCGGCGGGCCTGACGAACCAGGGCGATAACCTGTACGCCTCCACGGACGCCAGCGGCGACCCTGTCCTCGGGACGCCCGGGCAGGACGGACTCGGGACCATCCAGGCCGGGTTCCTGGAGAAGTCCAACGTCCAGATGGTCAACGAGCTGGTGAACCTGATCACCGCTCAAAGAGCGTACGAGATCAACTCCCGCGCCATCAAGGCGGGGGACGACATGCTTCGAGAGACGAACAACATCTTCAGTTAGGAGCCGCCATGAGCCGTGATCGGTTATTGATATTTCTTGTGGGTTGTGCTCTGCCGCTTGCCTGTCCCTGCCTTGCGATGCCGGGAGAGGAGAACAGCCCGTCGGACGACCTGCTCTATGTGTACCTTCCGCGCGAGGTGACGGTGCAAAGCCCGTTGCTGAACCTTGGCCAGGTGAGCGTCGTGCGGGGCGGAGGCTCGCTGTCGGCGAACGTGGGCAGCATCCAGCTCGGCCGGTTGTCGCAGCCGGGCCAGAAGATCGTGCTCGACCGTGCGACGATCCTGAGCCGGCTGGCCTCCCACGGGGTTTCCGCCGAGAAGGTCCGTCTGACCGGCGCCGAGACGGTCACCGTTCGCCGGCGCCAGCAGACCGTCAGCGGCGATGAGCTGGTTGCGATCGCGCGGGCCTTCGTTCAGAAGAACCCGCCGGCCGCATCGTTCTGCGAGAGCATCGCGCCGACCAAGCCGAAGGACCTCGTCCTGCCCGAGGAGTCGGCCAACCTCCAGTTGGTGCCCAAGTTCGTTGAGAACAATGCGCAGGGATTTGTAACCGTGCAGGTTGCCGTTGTCGTAGATGGGCAGGAGGTCGGGTCGCGGGAAATCCCGCTTCGTCTGCGGTACCGGTGCCGCAAGGCTGTCACGGCACACGAGATCGCGCAGGGCGCCGCGCTCACGCCGGACAATGTGAAGATCGAGGAGGTGATCTCGGATCGCCCCGAGCCGGCGGGCTGGAAGGCGCCGTATGGACTGACGGCTCTTCGGACCCTGTCGGCCGACACCGAGGTCCGTGGGGACATGACTGACACGCCGCAGCCGTCGATCATCATTCACCGCAACGAGACCGTCGTGATTCGCATCCGGCGCCCGGGCATCCTGGTGACGGCGGCGGGGTTGGCGCTGCAGGAGGCCCGCGCCGGCGAATATGTGAAGGTGCGAAACACGGATTCACATCGCGTGATCGTGTGCAAGGTGAGCGGCGACGGAACCGTCGAACCCGTGCTCTGAAAACGGAAGGATGACACATGAGAAATCGAATTGCTACTCCTGTAATCCTGGCGCTTGTGCTTGTCGCATGCGATGCGGCCTGTGCAGGCTCGATCTGGGCCAAGCGGAGCCGGGAGATGAGAGTCCTGTACACCGATGACGTGGCCCACCGCATTGGAGACACGCTGACGATCAAGATCACTGAAAACAGCAAGGTGGACAACAAGGCAAAACGCGACCTGAAGAAGGAAACCCAGAAGTCGAGTGACTTCAACGGCGATCTGAACATCGGCCACGTTCTTCAGAGTATTCCGGGTTTCACCATGGATGCCACCTCGACGGACCAGCTCACGGGCAAGGCAGATTTCAAGGACGAGCGGACCTTCGAGGACCGCGTCAGCGTGGTGGTGATCGATGTCCTGCCGAACGGCAACCTGGTGGTGGCGGGGACCCGCGACCGGCACATCGCCGGAGACGTGCAGACCATCGAGATCAGCGGGATCGTGCGGCCGAGCGATATCGCGTTCGACAACACGATCCGGAGCGAGCAGGTCGCCAACTTCCGGATCGTGACGCGCAATGGCGGCATTTCCGCGCCGTACACACGGCCTGGATGGCTCGGCCGCATCTTCGATATCCTGTGGCCCTGGTAGTCTGTGCGGAGCTTGTTGTATCATCCTCGTTGGAGAGCTGTAATCATGGAATCCGGTTTGACACGCACCGCCCACGTCCGCCGCACGGGCCTGCTTTTCGCCGCGGCCCTGATGATCGTGCTGGTCATGCCCGCTCCCGGTCGGTCCGAGCGCATCAAGGACATCGTGGACATCCAGGGCGTGCGCAGCAACCCCCTTAGCGGGATAGGGTTGGTGATGGGTCTGGCCGGCACGGGGGACACGACCCAACTGTCGCGTCAAATGCTGACGAATATTCTGAGGAACTCCGGCCTGGTCCTGAGCCCGACCGAATTGACGGGCGGCAGCATCGCCGTCGTGATGGTCACCGCCGAGCTCGGCCCGTTTGATCGCGAGGGAACACGCATCGACGTCGACGTGGCGACTCTAAGCGACGCCAAAAGCCTCCAGGGAGGGATGCTCCTGCCCACGCCGCTGAAGGGGTTGGACGGCCAAGTGTATGCCGTCGCCCAAGGCGGCCTTTCGCTCGGCGGCTGGTCGGCAGGGGGAGCCCAGACCGCAGTCTCGAAGAACCACCAGACGGTCGGACGCATTCCGGACGGCGCAGTTGTCGAGCAGTCCGAGCTGGCTGACTTCGTCGAGCAGGTGGCCGGACAGCGATTCGTGTCGCTCCACTTGCGGAACAACGATTTCACCACCGCGCAGCGGATCAGCAAGGCCATCAATCAACTGTATCCGGAGAGCTCCGTGGTCCTCGATGCGGGCACCGTGCGGGTGAGCGTCCCCGGCGACGTCACCCAGCAGGGCATCGTGGCTTTCATCGACGCCATCACGCAGAAGGAAGTGACGGTGGACTCGCCTGCCGTCGTCGTCATCAACGAGCGAACAGGCACAATCGTGGTCGGGGAGAACGTCGGCATCTCCGCCGTCGCCATCTCCCAGGGCAGCCTGGTCGTGAAGGTCCAGGAGACGGCGCAGGTTTCCCAGCCGGTGGCGCCGTTCTCAGATTCCGGTTCGACAGTGGTCGTGCCTGAGACATCCGTGGGCGTGGAGGAGCAGAACGCGTACCTGATCCCGGTGGCGCGGTCGGTGACGGTTTCCGAGTTGGCCAAGACGCTCAATGCGATCGGGGCCTCGCCTCGGGACCTGATCGCGATCTTCAATGCCCTGAAGAAGGCCGGGGCCCTTCAGGCCAAGCTGGTCATCATGTAAGGGGACTGCGTGGACGGTGTGGATTCCATCGGGGCAGGGGTCGTGCCGGAACTGGCGGGTCTGAAGCAGACGCAGGGAGTGATCGAGGCGGGGCAGATTCAGCCGTGCCAGATCGTCGGTCGGCCCGATGAAGAAAAGAAGCAACTCGCGAAGGATTTTGAATCCCTTCTTCTGACGAAGCTGTTCGACCAGGTGAAAGACTCCATCGGCAGTTGGGGACTGGAAGAGGAAGAGGATGGGGCGTCTGAGCAGGTGCACGGACTGTTCTGGCTCTACCTGGCGCAGGACGTGGCCGACAAGGGCGGATTCGGCTTGTGGCAGGACGTTTACCGGCACTTCCAGGACATAGGTGCGGCCAATGCGGCCGGTGCATCGATAGACAGGGAGATGTGACCATGACGGTATGTGCGACGGAGGCAAAGGTGGAACAACTGCTGGGCGTGCTTGACGGCGACATCCGCCATCTGGAAATGACCTTGTCTCAGCTCGATGTGCTTCGTCGCCTGCTCCTCAAGCGTGACGATGCCTCGCTGGACCGGCTGCTCGGGGAGATTCGCAGCCGGGCCGAAGCCCATGCATGCAACGAGCAGGCGCGACAGGCGCTGCGGGCCGACCTGGCCCGGGCGTTCGGATGCGACGGCCGCCAGTTGACTTTGTCCAAGCTGCAGGCCTTGTTGCCGGGTCAGCAGCGGGCGTGCATCGCCGCCCGACAGGTGAAGCTGAAGGCGCTCGTCGCGGAGTTGAATCGCGAGTACACATTGACGGCCGCTCTCGTGTCCGACTGCTCGCGATTCAACCGCTCGCTCATGCGGGTGTTCTTCGAGCCGACCGGCCAAGGGGGCGTGAGCTACAGCCCCAGCGGAGCGGCGAAGCGGCAGATGAATACGAGCCTGGTGAGTTTGCGGCTCTGAACGGGCCGATTGCATCTCGCGGGCGGCACGCCGCAACTTGCGTCATACGCCGCGACATGCAGGACTGCCCCGGCATAGAAGCAGGACCGAACCATGCAGAATTATTCGATAGGGCTGACCGGTCTCAGCGCGGCGCAGACCGCCATGGATATCATCGGCAACAATATCGCCAACGCCGCGACGGAAGGCTACCACCGCCAGCGAGTCGAGCTGGCGCCCTCATCGTATGGTGGGATTGGAGATGTCACGAGCGGGGCCGGGGTCGACGTCGCCGGAGTGACGCGCATGATCGACAGCCTCCTTGAGGATGAGATCGTTCGACAGGAATCTGCATCCAGCCAGGTCTCGCAGGAGCTTTCCACCCTCAGCTCCATCGAGACGACGCTGGGCGAGTTTGCGGAGGCCGGCGGACTGAACTCCACGATTGACGCATTCTTCGACGCATTGCGCGGCTTGGCGGCGCACCCTTTGGAGCAGGTGTGGCGAAATGAGACGATCAGCTCCGCGCAGGCCCTGGCCAGCGAGTTTCAACGTCTCGGCAGCCTGCTCGGCGGAATGGAAGATCAGATTACTCTGGATGCGCAAAACACAGTGAGCTCCATCAATTCACTGGTGACACAGATCGCCGAGATGAATGGAAAGATTCAGGCCGTCGAGATCAATCAGGGCGAGGCTCTTAACCTGCGGGACCAGCGGGACCATCTGATCAGCGAGCTGGCGAAGTTGGCGGCCGTTGAAACCCAGCAGAGGGAATACGGCGTCGTCGACGTCTCGATCGCGGGCCTGCCCGTGGTCACCGGGGCGGTGGCTGTCACCATGGACGCGGCGCTGCGGCCGGACCAAACGTTAGGCGTGGGCGCCGCCGGGAACAAACTCTACGACCTGCAGGTGCAGGGAGGGCGGCTCGGGGCGATGCTCACTCTGAAGAATGACCTGGTGAAGGGCCTGCGGACGAACCTGGACGCACTGGCGAATGCAATCATCACCCAGGTGAATCAGTGCCACGTTCAGGGCCTCGGCCAGGAAGGATCGTTCCAGCAGATGACGGGCTGTGTCGTGAACGACGCGGATCTGTCCGCTGAGGATGGTCCGGTCAACGACGGGAGCTTCTATGTGCGGCTGACAAACACTACCACGGGCGAAGTCGAACGGTATGCCATCGACGTGGATGTGTCCGGTCCGTCGCCTGACACGCTGGCGTCGATTGCCGCCAAGATCGATGCGATCGACGGCCTCAACGCCTCCGTCATCTCTTCGCGGTTGCGCATCGTCGCGGATGCCAACTACACCTTCGACTTTCTTCCCGCCGTCCTGTCGTCGCCGACGACAACGAATTTCACGGCCGTCTCCCCGCCGGCGGTCTCCATTTCGGGAATCTACAGCGGTGATGCGAACCAGACGCTCACATTCACTGTCGCAGGCAGCGGGGCGGTCGGAAATGGGGAGCTTCGCATCAATGTCACGGATGGAAACGGCGACGTCGTCAGCACGCTGAACATTGGAGCAGGGTATGCCGCCGGCGATGTGATCGAGCTTCCCAACGGCATCAAGATCGCCGTGAGCACAGGCGGGCTGAACGATGGGGACAGTTTCACCGTGGACGCGCTGGCGACGAGCGACACCTCCGGGTTTCTGGCCGCCGCCGGGATGAATACGTTCTTCTCAGGATCCAACGCCTCGGACATGCGGGTGTCCAGTGACATCGCAGAGGCGCCCGACCGGATCGCCACCGCCCTGGGCAGCGACCTGACGGACAACAACGCCGCTCTGCGGCTGGCGGCCCTGCGCGATGAGGCGGTGGAAAGCCTCGGAGGCCTGACCCCCGGCGAGTATTACCACCGTATCGTCGCCAACCTGGGCCAGGAGGTTGCCCTGAAGCAGTCCCGGCAGGACAACATCGACGCCATGGTCCAGAACTTGCAGCAGCGCCGCAGCGATATCAGCTCGGTCAACATCAACGACGAGGCGGCCCAGTTGCTGGTCTTCGAGAAGATGTTCCAGGCCGTGGCCAAGTATCTCACCAGCGTTCAGACCTCGATGACAACCTTGATGGACATGATCCAATAAGCCGAGTCCCCATTTTGCAGAGGCACAGAGCCGATTATGAGCGGATCGTTGACGAGCATCTACGACAATGTGAGCTATGCGTTGCAGCTACACGGCAGGGCGATTACCCAGTTGCAGGAGCAGGCGTCCACCGGAAACCGGGTGAATCGCGGCTCCGACGGTCCATCCGATGCCTACCGGATCCTTGGGCTGGAGTCCCAGGACCATTCGCTGGCCAGCTACCAGGAGAACATTACAGAGCTCACAGGCAATCTGGAAATCTCCTCGACGGTGATCACCGATATGGCCTCCGAGCTGGCGGACACCCGGACTCTGCTGACGCAGATCGTCGGCGGCGTTCATGACGCCGAGGGGCAAAAGCGAATCGCCGACAAGCTGAACAACACGCTCGAGCAACTGGTTTCGCTGGCCAATACCCAGCATGCGAGCCAGTATCTCTTCGGAGGCAACGACACGGGAACCGCGCCGTATGTCGTGACGCGCGAGGGCGGGATGATCACGGAGGTGAGCTACCGGGGCAGCGATGAGGCCCGGCGCGTGGACGTGGCCCCGGGCTTGGATGTCGAGGGCTATCACGTTGGCGATGCGATCTTTCGTGCCGACGACCGGGGGAATCCCGTCTTCCTCGGCCAGACGGGCGCCACCGCCGGGACGGGGACTTCCAATGTGCAGGGCGACGTCTGGCTGACCGTAGATTACGATGGGACGAACTACCGCGTCTCGATCGACGACGGAGCCAGCTTCGTCACCGTGCCCCCGGGGGGCGACGCCAATCAGGCCGTGACGGACTCTCGAACGGGACGCGTACTGTACGTCAATACGACCGGAATCAACGCGACAGGGGTGGAGCTGGTCCGCGTGCCGGGGACCTACGACGTGTTCGGAACGCTGATCAGCCTGCGCGACATCCTGCTGAATAAGCGGGACCTTCCCAACACGGAGCTGCTGGACTATGTCGACCAGGCCGTGGCCGCCGTGGAGGAGGTTCGGAACCTCCTCGTGCAGGCGGATGTCTCCACCGGCTCGAAAATCTCATTTCTCAACACGCTGAAACAGAACCTGCAGAATATGCAGTTCGACACGCAGGATGAGACGACGCGCTTGCAGGAGGCGGACATCGCACAGATTTCGATCGACTTGTCCCGCCGGGAGGCGCTCTACCAAATGTCGCTGTCGGTCGCCGCCAGGCTGATGAGCACGTCATTATTGGACTTTATCGACTAACGGCGGGGGCATGTACCCTCGTCCGGGCCTGTCAGCCGGCTGGTTTGCAGACGCCGTGTCTGATTTCTATCCAGCGGCGGCCGAACCCCCCGGGCTGGCCGGCCCCAATCGCATTTCTGCTCAGCGGCATGCAATTTGCACAACTCTCGTGGGGAGCCTCTGGCTTCCGCGTGACGACTCTTCAGAAGGGAGTGCGACGAATGACGCCACAGACGGAATCGAATTACTATCAGCGGGGCCTGCAACTTGTCGAGGCCGGCAAATACCAGGAGGGATTCCACTGCATATGCGAGCACCTTCGAGCGGCGCCGCACGACGTGCAGGCCCTCAACGATGCCGGGGCCGTCCTGCACTGTCTGGGCCGCACCGGCGACGCGGTCGCCTATCTGACGAAGGCCCGAAGCCTTCATGGCGATAGTGGCGAGATCGTGTGGAATCTGGTGGAAGCCTACCTGGGCGGCGGCCTGGCCACCGAGGCGGCTGCCCTGTTCGACGACATGGAGCGGATGGGCATCCTGAACGTCGACGTGTTGAACCGGACCGCCACGATGCTGCTCGACCAGGGCAGGAAGGGTCAGGCCGTGGAGGTGCTGCTTCGCTCACGCCGCCTGTGGCCTGAGCAGGAAGTGCTCGGTCCGATGCTCGACGTGATTCGCCGCAAGCGGCCCAAAGTGGCGTTCTTCCGTTGCGGCCTGGCCGAGGATGGCGTCCTTGCCGATGTTTGCGACTTTGTGCAGCAGAGGTTCCTGACTGAATTCGATATCGGCCGCGACCCGGAGAGAGTTGCCGAGCTGATGCGGTGGAGCGATCTGTGCTGGTTCGACGGGGGCGGAGAAATAGTCGTGCAGGCCCTTGCCCGCAACGAGAGGCGAACGACGGTGGTCAATCTGCGGCGGTGTGACATTCGGGATCACTGGGTCAAAGAGGTCCCGTGGGAGCACGTGGATATCGTGGTCCAGATCGGCAGCTCGGCCGTGGAGGAAGCGCTGCTCACGCAAGTGCCTGACATTCGCAACCGCACCCGGCTCACCATCGTTCCCAACGGCGTGAACCTGGACCGATACACCCTGCGCCCGAAAGGGCGAGGCAAGAACCTGGCCTGCATGGGCTGCCTGACCATGGAGGCGAACCCGGCCTTCCTGCTCCAGTGCATGCAGAAGCTGCATTACATCGATCCTGAGTACAAACTGTTCTTCTCCGGGGCTTTCGAAAGCCCGATGCTGGAGCAGTACGTCCGATACATGGTTGGGACCCTGGAATTGACAGACACAGTGTTCTTCGAGACCCGCCCGGAAGACTTGAACGGCTGGTTGAGCGAGCGGCACTTCATCATCGCCGGGGGCATCGGCGAGAGCCAGGTGGAGGCGTTGCTGGCCGGGATGGCCTGCGGATTGAAGCCGGTGATTCACAACTTCCCCGGGGCCGACAGGGTGTTCCCTCGACGGTTCCTGTTCAATATTGCCGAGCAGTTCTGCGAGCAAGTCCTCTCGCCCCAGTACGAGCCTCCGAGCTACCGCCGGTTCGTAGAGGAACGTTTCCCCGTGCGGGAGCAACTGAGAAAGGTGGACGGAATCCTCACGCAGCTTGAGACGGAAATCGACGTGCAGAGGCTTTCGCAGTGCAGCCGTCAGGCCGGTGTCGACCCACGATGACGATTCCACGAGCCAAGCCGGAGTTTCCAGCCGTGACAGGAAACGGGAGAACCATGCCTCGACCGCCTGCCTCTGGCGGCAACGGGAGACAGGGGCCTCTCGTCAGCATTTTGCTGCCCACCTTCAACCGAAGGCGGCATCTGCCGGAAGCTCTGGCCAGCGCCGTGCATCAGACGTACGAGCACCTGGAAATCTTCGTCATCCGGGATGGCGGCGAGGAGGTGAGCGACATCGTCCGGTCCTGCCACGATCCGCGAGTGATCTTCATCGACCGCAAGGACAATCGCGGCAAGCCCTTCTCCCTGAACGAGGCGCTGCAACGGGCCCAGGGCAAATACGTCGCGTATCTGGACGACGACGATATCTACTATCCGCATCACGTGGAGACCCTGGTCGGCGTGCTGGAGACCGGGACGGATTGTCCCGTGGCGTACAGCGACCTGTACAAGGTCTGGTGCGACGAGTCGCCCGACGGCAGTCGGCAGGTCCTGAGCAAGCACGTGGAGATCGGGCGGGACTTCGACCGCTTCCTCATGCTGTACTTCAATCACGTCCTGCACGTCTCGCTCATGCACCGCCGGGACCTGCTGGACAAGACCGGTCCCTACAACGAGCAACTGAACATCCTGATCGATTGGGACATCACACGACGGCTGGCCTTCTTCTGCGACTTCCACCACGTCCCGGCCGTCACGGGGGAGTTCTACAGCCCCGTCGGCGAATCGGACCGCATCTCTTTCCATCGCCGCAAGGACCCGGAGGAGTACCTCAGGAATATTCTGGCCATACGAACGACGAGGCCGCCCAAGCCGTGGCCGAAGATCGGCGATCTGTCCATCGTTCTGATCGCGGATCGTCTCAGCGAGCAGATCGCCGACACGCTGCTGCGCATCTGGCGGCACACATTCTATCCTTACAAGCTCTACATTCCTTTGCCGTCCGGCGATCTGGCTCGTCTGAACGTGCAGATGCCCAACGTGGAGCTTGTGCCGGTGAATCCTGCCAGCACCGCTGCCGAGCGGATCGGTGCGGCGTTGGGCGGCGCCGAAGGGCAGTACGTGGCCCTCGTGCCGGCGGATCTGAAGATCGAAGAGATGTGGGTGGAAAACGCGCTGCATGCGTTGATTCACGGCGCGGCTCGCCAGGGATTCCTGCTGGAAGGCGGCGCCGCATCCTCTCCGGCGGCGGTCCTGAGGAAAGCGGACCTGGAGCAGGCACGAAGGGCCCATCCGCAGATGTCGTTCGAGGCGTCGCTCGCCGCCTCGGGTATTCCGCTTCGTGAGCCGAAGGAGGAGGAGTTGCCGTTCCAGTTCGACGAATTGCTGCGGCAGGCGAAGCTGGCGGAGGCCGAAGGCAACTGGCGCACGGCGGCCGGACTCTATCAGCACATGGGCGAGCGATTCGGGAACGGAGTGTGGATGAAATCCATGGCCGCCTGCGCCTGCTTCGAGGCCGGCGACCACGCCGGGGCCGACCGCCTGAGCCGCGAGGTCAACCGCCAGCGGCCCACGGTGGACACGCTTCTGCTGGAAGCCAAGGTTTGCCGCGAGCGGCAGGACTTCGCCGCGGCCATACGACTGTTGATGCAGGCGGAACAATGGCTCGGCCCCGAGGCGGGCGCCATCGCTTTTAGAAGAGAAACCTGTGCCGGACGTGATCAATAGGGAAGACAACTTCGGGAATGAGACACGCATGGACACGCCACGAACGAACGAGATCGACACGCACAAGCGGACACAGCATTACGAGGTCCTGCGCGAGCTGGGGGACTGCTACACGTCAGTGGGCAATTACGGCCAGGCGCAGCGCTGCTATGAGAAGGCGGCGTCCCTCGGGCCCGACGAGCCCGGACCCTACGTGGGCCTGGGCGTCACCGCCCTGCAGACGGACAAGCTGGACGATGCGGAGATCGCTTTCCGCGTCGCCTGCCGGCTGGACCCGCAATGCGCCAAGGCGTATGCGGGACTGGCTATGGTGGCCCAGCAGAGGCGCGACTTCCCGCAGGCGCTCGATCTCTACCTGAAGTCACTGGAGCTGGACACAGACAGCATCACCGCCCTTCTCGGCCTGTTTCAGGTCTCCTGCGAGATGGGCTCATTCGCCAAGGTCATCTATTACCTGGAGGTCTATCTCCAGATGCATCCCGGCGACACGTCCGTGATGTTCGCTCTGGCCGCACTCTACAGGAAGGATAGACGGCTGGAGGCATCGAAGACGATGCTTCTGGGTCTCCTGGCGCTCGATCCGGCCAACCGCGATGCCGCCAACCTGCTGGAAGAAGTCGAACATGCCCAGGTGGAGGCGAAGCAGACGCGATGACAGCGCACGATGGCCCGATGACTTCCGCGCAGGACACCGGGGAACTGGTGAAATCCCTCTGTAATCTGCTCCAGCAGCAAGTGAAATGCATGCGGGAGGGGAACCTGTCTCGCGTCGAGCAACTGGGCGAGCAGGCGGATCGCATCGTTGCGGAGATCGGACAGGCAGGACGTGAGTCGCCTATCCCCGCCGCATATCTCAGTTGCCCAAAGCAACTGTATGAGGAGCTGACGCTGGCGATCCAGGCCCAGATGCATGATGTTCTTGCCCGACTGAGCCTGTTGCGACGGGTCAAGAGAGCCACAGGCATCTACCAAGGTGGGCGCAATCATGCGTAAAATCCAGACGATGGGCTTTACCCTGCTCCTCCACGGCGACAACTACCTGGAAGAGGAGATCCTGCGAACGGGCGTGTGGGAGCCTCTGGCCACGCAGTACGTGCAGCAGACGCTCAGGCCGGGCATGGTTGCGGTGGATGTCGGGGCCAATATCGGGTACTTCTCCTTTCTCATGGCCCATCTGGTGGGCCGGCAGGGACGCGTGCACGCCTTCGAGCCCTATCCCGGCTACATCGATCGGATGTGTGCGAGCCTGGCCGTGAATGACTTCGAGCAGATCGAGCTGCATCAGGTCGCGCTTTCCGATCGATGGGGCACACAGACACTCTACAAGGGCCTCGCCAGTGCTCGCATGTGCCGCTGGTCGCACAGCGATCCCGCCTTCAGCAAAGTCCACGACACGGTCACCGTCGCCTGCATGCCGTTTGACGACTATGCACGCGAGGGCCTCGACCGGCTGGACCTGATGAAAATCGATGTCGATGGGCACGAGATGAAGGTCCTGCAGGGTGCGCGCGGCACTATCGAACGGTACAAACCCGCGGTTGTCATCGAGTTATACGAAGAGGCTTTGCGCGACGCCGGCAGCAGCGTCGATGAAGTGCTGGACTTCTTCGATGGCAGAGGCTTCGTGGTCTTTTCCGAGAAGGGCCAGCCACTCGATCTTCGCAAGTTGTCACAGCAGGCCGCCGCACGGCCGAAGGTCAGCACGAATGTCGTCTTTCGGCCCAGGCAGCCGGCTTCTATTTCGATCCCACAGGAATCTGCGCCGGTCGATGCGCGGCAAGCAGGGGATCGGCCGGTCCTCGGACTCGTGCTGAACCGGCAATTTCACGAGGAGAACCGCTGGTGCTCTGCGACGACCTACCACCTTGTCGAAGAGATCAAAAGACGCTTCCAGTGCGTGTACATCGAGACTCAGCAGGAGTACGAGAAATGCCTCGGCGATTTGGATGTTCTTCTTTCTATGGAGCCGGGATGGGCGGCGCCACAACTGAAATTCGTACGCACGCCCGAATTGCAGGCAAAGCTCGACAGGATTCCTTCCTATATCCTGTACAGCGATCCGCACGCGAACCAGTGGCGGCAGGAGTACTTTCTCTCCAATCGCCTGGATTACGTTCTGTCCTATTATCGCGCCCCCTTCCTGCATCACTTTCGCAAGATTCCTCGGGATCGAATGATTCACTTCCCTTGGGCGATTCCTGACGACTGGATCTCCCAGGATCCGATCCGTTTCCGGGGCCAGAAAGACATCGCATGCTTCGGCGCCTCGCAGGGTCCGGCGTATGCCGTCCGCAACTGGTGTCGCGGCTTTCCCTTCGTGACTTCCACGGCCAACAGCGGGGTTGAAAACAAGCTGATGACCGACTTGGAATATGTGGACTGGCTCCGTGCCCGCGATGCAGTCATTGCGGCCGGATCCGATGCACCGGAGTACAGGCTCACTGTCCCCAAGTACTTTGAGATTGCGGCTGCCGGCGCCCTGCTCCTTGCCCAGGAGACTGATGATCTGGAATGCCTGGGCTTCCGGCACATGGAGAATTGCGTCATTTTCAACCGGTTGAACTTTGAGGCCCTTGCCCGGCAGTACCTGTCTCACCCGCAAGACTGCCTCTCCATCCGGCAAAACGGCCGGGAACTGGTCCGACAACGCCACAGTCTGTCCGGACGCATCGATGCCCTCCAGCAGCACATTGCCGAGGCTCGCAACGGGAAATGCAGGAAGTCGGTGACATCCATTCCTCAGGGTGAGCACACGCCGCACGTTCTCTTCATCGTCGATGCGCCGAACTGGGCCCATGATTTCAAGGCGGATCACATCATGCGGGCGCTCAAAGACAGCTACCTCATGCGAAAGCGATGTCAGAGTGCAGTGGATGCCTCGGACATCGCCTGGGCCGACCTGGTCGTGGCGTTTTACTGGAAGCAATTCAACCATGAGAATATGCAGCGGCTCATGCCCGTCTTCCGGGAGAACAGGCATAAGCTGCTGATCGGCATCTCCTCGCACCAGGAATTGCTGGGCGCGTGGCGCGAGCCCGGCCTGTTGCTGCTGCGTGAGCTCGCCGCAGGCATATTCGTCAACAATTTGCTCCTGTACCGGCAGTACGGCCCGCAATTCGAGCAGCCATTCTTCTACACGCCGAACGGCGTCGATACAGCGTTCTTCACGCCCGGCGGCAATGAGCGGCGGGGCGGACCGCTCCGCGTCGGGTGGGCCGGCAGTCTGACCAATCACGGGCCGATACGGGGCTTCGATGAGTACATCGTGCCGGCCGTGCAGATGGTCGAAGGGGCGGAGTTGGTGACGGCGGCGCGCGAGGACCAGTGGCGGGGGCCCGAGCAGATGCGCGAGTTCTATCGCAGCCTCGATGTGTACATCTGTGCCAGCTCGGCCGAGGGCACGCCGAACACATGCCTCGAAGCTGCTGCCTGCGGCGTGCCTCCGGTGACTACACGAGTGGGCAATATGCCCGAATTGGTGCGGGACGGCGCCAACGGCTTCTTCGTCGAGCGCGATGTCCGTGACATCGTAGAAAAGCTGACGCGCCTGCGCGATATGCCTGCTCTTCGCGGGCATTTGGGGCAGGCGATCCGAGCCTCGGTCATGGAATGGGACTGGGACCGGCAGGCGCAGCACTACCGCGCCATGTTCGATGCCATGCTCCACGCGGACGGCCGGGCCGGGCGGGAGCCCTTCAGGTCCGAATCGCAACTGTACCTGGCCAGCGCAGATCGCATGGACAAGGTGCTGGCGAACCTGCGATCGCTGGATCAGTCGCCGCACGTGAAGCCGGAGACTTACGCTACGGTGATCGGAGGGCTGTCGGGCCTGAACTATCTGCTACGGCTTGAGCCGCGGCGCATCGCATTTTTCGACATCAACCCAAGCGCGGTTCGCTACGCGAGACTCGTATGCCAGATGATTGCCACTTCCGACGGGCCGCGGCATTTCATCAGCAAAATGTTCGGCCGGTCCGTGGACGCCTGGCTCGACTCCACCGGCCAGAGCGATCTCACCGTCAATAACCAGACGGAATACCTTGCCGCTTGCGTTGATGAGGCGCTCGTGCGAGATACGCTGTCGCGCCTGTCGCCGGGAAATCGCGAGACGTTTGAGACATATATCCGGCCGCATCTGACCGGCGGGACCAGAGACGGCGCGCGCAACTGCCGCCGATTGCTGCCGTGCTGGCCTTTGGACGAGCGCGTACCGGTCGGCGCCGGTGAGTCGCTCGGGTGCGACGAGAGGGGCAGCCTTGTGCCGAATACGAACACGTTCTTCTACGGCCACGGCTGGCTCGGCTCGCCCCAGAGCTTCCAACTGGTCAAGCTCATCCTCGCTCAGGCGAGCGTATCTTTCCATCAGTTCGATCTGTTCCGGGATGATCTTCGCTGCCTCGGAGACCTGTCCCAGTCGTTCATTCTGCACGCCTCGAATATGGACGACTGGTTCGCCGACGCGTGGGCGGAGTTCAAGGAACGTGCCGCTTCACAGTCCCTGTCGCAACAGGGCTCCCTGGCTACCGTGACCCTCAACGGCGGAGTGTGGCTCGCCTCGCCGGACGCCCACACGCGGGCGCTCGCGGGAATCCAACCCTATGTCTTCGGGCGAATCGTCGAAGTCACACACAAGATTCCCTGGGGATTCGGGGAGTTGGATCGCGTCAATGTTGCTGTAGAAGAATATCTCACGAGCAACGATCGCGCCGACACGACGATCTTGCATATTCTATTGGGCGAGGGAGTGGAGCGGAGCCTCTTTGAACGAGCCTACCGCAGCGCGGTCAGCCGCAGCAGCCGCGTGATCGTACTGGAGCATAACCGCGACTCCCGGGACTGGGCCTCCCACGATGCGAGCCGATTCGTCTCCGCCGCAGACCTCACCCAAGCGATTCGGAAGATGAATGAAGGTGCGCCCGCGGTAATCCATGCTGTCCGGATGTTGGCTGGCGAGCGGGACTTGCAGCGGAACATCCTGGCGGTTGTCGATGTCCCGCAAGCGTCGGGAGCGGCCGGATTGCCCTCTGAACCTGCGGTGCAGACGGAAGCAGGCGCCGCACGGCGTGCAGCTCGCCCGCCCCAGTTGTCGGTGGTTCTGACGACGTATAATCGGTCGGAGCTGCTCGAACAAGTCCTTGATGGGTTTGCCGCGCAGACCGCTCCCCGCGATGATTTCGAGGTGATCATTGTGGATGACGGCTCGGTCCCGCCGGTGAGGGCTGTCACGGAGAAGTTCGCCGGCGCGATGCACCTGAGATACTTGCGTCAAGCCAATCGCGGCCTCGCCGCCGCACGCAACGCCGGGATTCATGCCGCCGAGGGCGCGATCGTGCTGTTCAGCGACGACGATGACGTGCCGTCGCCCGAGCTGATCGCGGAGCACCTGGCGAGTCATCGTGCGTACCCTGACGAGTGCATTGCGGTCCTCGGGCAATTGGATTGGCATCCAGACCTGAACGTCACGCCGTTGATGCACTACGTGACGCATGTGGGCGGCGAGTACTTCGGTTTCGACAGGCTCCGGGACGGGCTGCTCTACGATCAGTGGAAGTGGTGGGGCGGCCTGGTCTCGGCCAAGCGATCCCTCCTGGAGAGCATCGAGGGCCCGTTCGACGTGCGGCTGCGCTTCGGGTACGAGGACACGGAACTGATGTGCCGTCTTTTGTCGCGACAGATCCGCGTCCTCTACAACGCCAGTGCCCTCAGCTACGTGCTCCGGCCGGTCACGTTTCAGGAGTTCTGCGCTCGAAGCGGCAAGCAGGGCAAGGCACTCCATCGCGTGGCGGCGGCGCACCCCGGGATCATCATTCCGCGATACAGTCTGGAAGACGCCGAAGACGGATATGCTGCAAAGTATGCCGGCTCGCTGGAGCAGTGGGCCGGCCAAGTGTCGGCGTTCGAGGCTCTGCTTGCCACGCAAGTCGGCCCGCCCGCAGAAAGGCATTTGCAGGCACTGTACACCGGCTATCGTGAGTGCTTTCGTGGTTACTTGCTCAAAGGCTACGTGGAGCAACTCCAGGCCGCCCGTCGGGGCGAAATATCGCTGAGCGATCCCGTGAACAGCGAGCCGGACGCGTCCACTTACAAAGAGGATGGCAGGTTGGTCGAGCGACAGGCGTCCCGAACGACAGAAGATGGCGGCACGACAGAGCATCAGCGGGTCTCTCGCAAGCGCGAGCCTCCGGTAAGAACGGCGGCCCGGCCATTGCGAATCACTTTCGTTGACACGAACACGCCGTGCTATGATATGGGCAGCTCCAGCCAACGGATTCACCAGATCGTCAAGATCCTTGTCGCGCAGGGGCACCGCGTCGACTACCTGTACACCAAGTACTTCAAATCGGACGCCGAGTACAAAGCCGCCTATGACGGCGCGGTGACCTTCATCAAGATTCTGCCGACCATCAACAGCATCCGCGATTACCTCCACTTCAATCACGTGGACGACCTGGACTGCGTCTGGATCACCAATCTCTGGGCGCTGGATTATACGGAGTTCGCGATCGAGCTGGTGCAGTGGCTCAGGGAGAATCGCCCGGCGACAAAAATCATTGTCGATACGATGGACCTTCATTATAAGAAGCATATGCGGCGGTTCGAACTGTCCGGCGATCCGCAGGACCGGGAAACGGCCACGCGGTTCCTGGAACTCGAACGGAAGCTCTACCCGCTGGCTGACAGGGTCCTGGCCGTCACGGAGGTCGAGAAGCGGGACATCCTCGCGCAGATGGCGATGCCCTGCAGCGTCGAGGTGGTTCCGAATATTCACGACGTGCTGCCGGGGGACCCGCCATTGCACCAGCGACGGGACATGTGCTTCCTCGGGGCCTTCCGCATCGGGCACAACCTCGACGCTGTTATCTGGTTCATGAAGAAAGTGTATCCGCGAATCATCGAGAAGGCCCCTGCGGTCGAGTTTCACGTCCTGGGCCACGGCAACGAGAGCTTCCGCGAGATGTTCGAGGCGTATCCAAACGTGAGGGTCGTCGGCTACGTGGAGAACGCCGAGCAGGCTGTGGGCCGATATCGGTTATTCGTTTGTCCGATGACCTACGGGGCCGGAATGAAGGGCAAGCTCGGGACGGCCGCTGCGGCGGGCACGCCGTTCGTCACCACGACCATCGGGGCCGAGGGTTTCGACTTCATCGACGGGCAGCACTGCTTCATCGCCGATGACCCGACCGAGTTCGCCAATAAGTGCCTGCGCCTGTTGCAGGACGACGCCGTCTGGACTCTGTTTCACACCAACTCAAAGGACCTGCTGAGCAGGCGGTTCAGCATCGAAGCCGTGGGCCGCACAATCGAGGGACTCTTGGGCTTTGTGGCCGCCGAACCGGCGAGAGTGCCGGTGAACAGGGCTCATGTTGCACGCCCGGCGCCGGACGGAGCCGCTCCGAAGGTTTCCATCATTACGGCCTGCCACGATTGCGAACAATATCTGCCCGAGTGCCTCGACAGCATCATGAATCAGACTTTCGGCGAATGGGAGTTGTTCCTGCTCGACGACAACAGCACGGATGGCACCCGCCGGATCATCGAGGAGTACAACCGGCGGGATCGGCGCATCAAGCCGTACTGCTTCAGCGACAACCGGGGCCCGTACACGCGGCGCAAATTCGCGATTGCCCGCGCCAACTCGCCGTTCATCGTCATCCAGGACGCCGAGGACATCATGAGCCCGGCCAAGCTCGAAATCTTCTACCGGGAGATCACGCGCGACCCCCGCCTCGCGATGGTCGGCTCGTTCTATCGCACGTTCCTGGAACAATGCACCAGCTTGCAGTACGCCGAGTGCAGCGATCTGCCGGAGCAGCACGAGGACATCGTCGCGCGGTTCGTCTCCTGGCGGCATGCGATGAGCCACGGCTCGGCCATCATCCGCAAGGTGCTCTTCGACGAGATCGGCCCGTACGACGAGAACCCCTGGGCCTCTGACGCCTTCTGGTCGGCCAAGCTCGGCGAGTACATCCGCCGTGGCGCGCCCTGGAAGGTAAGGAACATCCCGGAGTACCTGACGCTCATCCGAGTCCACGCGACCAATCAGACGCAGCAGTTGCCCACGTTCGATCCTCGCAGCCGCAGAATGCGATACCATCAGTATTGCGAGGTCAAGCTGCGCAAGATTCGCGAGAAGGTCGAAACGAATCCGCGCGTCGATATCGGCGCGGAGCTGAGGAACTGCGACTGCTCCGATTTCCTCACGAGGTTCAAGACGCATATCATCAAGTGGGAGAGCGAGCCGCTGCCGGACCACGTAATCCCGCAGCTTCTCGACGACAGTACATGGCAGTTCGACCACGCCTGTTATGTCGGCTGCATCAACATGCTGGGTGGCATTGAGGTGATGGAACCTGGGCTTGCCGGGCGGATCGTGCATCTCGACCTGATGAAAGCCGTGGCGCTGTATGCGCTCGGCTTGAAGGAACGATCCCTGAAATACCTGCGCCGCGAGATGGAGAATCATGGGAGCCGGTTGGCCAGACAGTTCCATCGTGACTATTTCGAGCTGGGCTCGAAGATAGACGTGCAGCGGTGGTGCGCCGAGCACAAGATGCAGTTCAAGCTGCAAGCTGGACCCGATCCCCAGGCGGGTCTGCTCGACCTGTCAGATAAGGCCATTGCGGCTCGGAAATAGTGGACTGGCTCTCAGGAAAACTCCTTTCGGAACGATAATAAAGAGCTGAGACATACCCTCACGGGCAGGCGGGCGCTGTGCCTGAGACGTGCGGGACTGTGTGAAAGGCAGAGAAGATGAGTGACTTGCGGCTGCCGGGATTGCTCTCGGGCATCGACACGAATACGCTGATCAGCCAGCTCATGGCGGTAGAGCAGCGGAGGCTCAATCAATACCTGGATCGCCAGAAGGTCTGGGACGAGCGCAAAAACGCTCTCAGCTCCCTGCAAACCAAGCTCGACACGCTCAGGAGCACCGCAAAGGACCTTTCCAACGCCGGTGAGCTTCGCGCCTACGCCACGGCTACCAGCGATCCGGATATCCTGACGGCCGAAGCATCCCATGATGCCTTCGAGGGCAACCACACGATCGTCATCGATCAGCTCGCCAACGCAGAGCGATGGGTGCACACGGCGGGCAAGCAGTACGCGGAGGACTACGTCGGGGCCGGCACGTTCATCTACTCGTACAACGGCCAGGAGACCGTTATCACCACTACGGACGACACGACCCTGGAAGATCTGGTGGGGTTGATCAACAACGATGCGAACAATCCCGGCGTGACGGCCAACCTGCTCTACTACAATGACGTCTATCACCTCATGCTCAACGGCAACGACGCCGGCTCGGATTACGAGGTCCTGATCAACGCCAGCAATACCGAGGTGTGGCAGGCCGGCTCGCCGTTGACGTCCGGCGGGGAGAATGCCGCACTGGCCGACAAGATCACCGACCTCGACCAGTTCAGCGGCACCTTCGCCGACGGCGAATCCATCACCATCAGCGGCAAGCGCCACGACGGCACCGTCGTCAGCCAGGAGTTCACCGTCAACAGGAATACGACGCTCGGCCATCTGGTCCAGGAGATCAACGATGCGTTCGGCGACACCGCCACGGCGACTCTGGTCAACGGCCAGATCCGACTGACCGACCGTACGTGCGGCACGAGCCAGATGCAGTTGAGCCTCACGTACAACGCCGGCTCAGGGTCCACCACGCTCGCCATTGGGGCCATCAGCCAGTCTACGCGGGGCGGCAGCGCCGCCGCGAGCCTGGCGGGCTTCACCGCCGCCGACTTCTCCGAGACGCAGTCCGCGCAGGATTCCCGGATCAAGGTCGATGGCTACCCTTCCGGCGCCGACGAGTGGATCACCCGCAGCTCGAACACGATTGACGATGTCATTCAGGGCGTGACCCTCCACCTGCACGATACGGGGACCGTCCAGGTGAACTTGACCCGCAACGTCGAGCTGGTCAAGGGCAAGCTCGAATCCATGGTGACTGCGTACAACGACGCGGTGACCTTCCTCAAGGAAAAGACCGGGTACAATGATGTTCTGAGAACGGCCGGCGTGCTGATGGCCGATTCCGTCGTCTCCAATATCGGCAACAATCTGTGCATGCCCCTGGTGCGCCAGACCAGCGGGTTCGTGGTCGATGTCGATACCTTCCTCATGCCGGGGCAGATCGGCCTGGAGCTCGACCGCGACGGGAAGCTCAGCCTGACGGCCAGCAAGTTCGACGAGGCCATTGCGAAGGACTACCCGGGTGTCCTGGCCATCGTCGGGGCCAACAAGACCGGCAGCTCCGATAGCAACACGGTCGAGTTCTACGGCGCCTCCGACACCTGGACCACCGCAGGCGAGTATGACGTCGAAGTGACGGTCTCCGGCGGCGCGATCACCCGCGCCAGAATCAGGCAGGCTGGCGAGTCCACGTACCGCGACGCCGTTGTCCGCGGCAATATCGTCACCGGCAACAGCACGTTCAGCGACGACGGCGATCCGGTCAATCCGGAGAATGGCCTGCAACTGAGCGTCGATCTGGGCCAGGACGGCACCTTCGACGCCACGGTCCGCGTCAAGCAGGGCTTCGCCGGCGCCATGCAGGACCTCCTCGACCGGATGCTCAAGGCGACTACCGGCACGCTCTCACTCGATGAGGGTCAGGCCCAGGACCAGATCGATCATCTGCAGGACCGCATCGACACCGAGCAGCAGCGCCTGAACGACTACCAGTCCAGCCTCGTCACGAAGTTCGCCCGACTCGAAAAGACCCTTGCCCTCCTCCAAAACCAGATGGCCGCCCTCAACCAGAGCTAACCGACGGGACTTCGCGATCGAACCTGGCTTTGTTTCGCCTGACCGTGTTCTGCTTCACTCCATTGCCTCCTGCCCGCCAGATTGGGATGATGGGTCAGCTATGATGCGGATTCCCGTCCCCGACCAGGTCGAGGGCAGGCTTCTCGCGGGGATGACATGGGGAGAATTGGAGGCTTGGGATTATGTGGCTTGGGGGGTTCGCTTCTTCTGACGGAGGCGGAGGAGCATGGCGAGGACTTCGGCGACGGCGACGTAGAGGGCTTCGGGGATGGGCTGGCCGGGCTTGACAGTGGCGTAGATGGCGCGTGCGACCTCGGGCCGCCGGACGATGGGCACGCCGTAGGCACGGGCGATGCTCATGATCCGCTCCGCCAAAAGGTCGGCGCCCTTGGCCAGGAGGATCGGGGCGTCCATCGTCTTCGGCTCATACTGCAGGGCGACCGCCACGTGCGTCGGGTTCACCAGGATGACGCTCGCCTTCGGCACCTCCTGCTTGAGCCGCTTCAGCGACATCTCCATCTGGACGCGCCGGACTCTCGCCTTGATCTCGGGCGAGCCCTCCAGGTCCTTGTGCTCCTGCTTGACCTCCTGCCGCGTCATCTTCAGCTCCTGCATGTACTGCCATTTCTGGTATAGCATATCGGCAATTCCGATGATGAGCACGGCGATCCCGACGCGCAGACACAGGTCGAAGAGGATTCGCGCGGTGGCGGTCGTGATGTCCATGGACCAACCCCATCGCAAGGCGGCTAGCGCTTCGAGCTTATCGCGCAGGTAGAGCCAGACGATGATGCTGACGAAGGCGAGCTTGGCGATGGAGGCCAGCAGGCGGACGAGCGAGCGGGAGGTGAAGGCGCTCTGGAGGACGACGGCGGGATTGATTGCATTCCACCGGAGTTGCAGGGCCCCCGGCGTGACGTGCCAGCCGGCGACGGCCAGACTGCTGATAATGCCGGCGGCGGTCAGCGCCGCCAGGATGGGCAACGTCACCAGGCCGGCGTCGATGAGGTTCTCATTGAGGCAGTGAATGAAGGCCTGGGAATCGCGCAGCGCCCCGGGCTGGCTGGACAGGCCTGCCTCCACGTGGAGCCGGCACCATTGAAACAGGTGGGGCCCGAGCAGGCCGAGGGTCAGCAGCAGGGCGGCCAGAGTCACGGCCGTGGCCAGCTCCTGACTCTGCGGAACATGGCCGCCTTCCCGCGCTTTTTGAAGCCGTCGCGGGGTCGGCTGTTCGGTCCTTTCAGCGGCTGGTTTGTCAGGCATTTTTCAATTTACCATTTACGATTTATGATTTACGATTTTCAGGCGGTTGCTCGATCCTGCGCTGGTGACATAGATTCCGAAATGTCCTTTCCAAATCGTAAATCGAAAATCGTACATCTCAAATCGGAAGGAGTTTCACCATCCATTCGGCCATTTCGGAGACGAAGCTATTGATGAAGGGCAGGAACGCCGCCGCCAGGAACAGTCCCAGCGCGATCCGCACGGGCATCGTGATGAACAGGATGTCCATCTCGGGGACCAGGCGCGCCAGCATGGCGAGGGCGACCATGAGAATCAGGAATGCCGCCAGCATAGGTGCGGCCAGCCGCAGGCTCGCCAGGAACATGGCCGTGCTCGTGCTGACGACGCTACCCGCCAGCAGGGTAATCGTCGGCGTCGTCCCGGACGGGAAGACATCGTAGCTCCGCGAGAGCACCAGAAGGAACAGGTGGTGACCGTTGGCGCTGAGAAACAGCAGCACGAAAATCATCTCCAGCAGGCTGGGGAACGGGCTGGTTTCGCTCTCGGTCAGGGGGTCGATGATCTCGGCCATGGTCAGGCCCATCTGCTGCTCGACGATGCGTCCGCTCAGTTGCACGATGGAGAACAGCAGGGCGATGATCAGCCCGAGGGCCAGGCCGTACGTGGCTTCGCCTGCCAGCATCAGGACGGCCATCAGCAGAGAAACCTCGCGAACGCTCGCGGCGGGCGGCTTGACCCAATAGAAGAATAGCGATAGCAGTATGATCGCCGCGATCTTGATCCGGACCGGAATGGTCTTCCACCCGAAGACCGGCAGGACCAGGAAGAACGCCGAAATCCGGGTCAGAACCAACGCAAAGCCGAGCACTCCCTCGAACATCTTGCCCCCGGCATCAAGACCTGATGTTCTGTATGTGGGCGAAAATCTCCGCCGTGAAGCGCAGCGTCACGTCGAGCATCCAGGCGCCGAACAGCAGCGTCACGACGCCGACGGCCAGCAGCTTGGGCACGATGGTCAGCGTCATGTCCCGAATGGACGTGACGGCCTGCAGCAGGGTGATGACGACGCCGACCACCATGCAGGCGACGAGGATCGGCGCCGATAAGATCAGTGCGGTCTCCAGCGTGTGGCGTCCCAGGTACAATGCGAAACTGCTGTCCATAAGTTGTCAGTTCCCAGTTCTCAGTTCTCAGATTGCAGCTCTCGCCTGACGACAAGCGGGAACTGTCAACCGCGAACTGTCTATTGAAATCCGAGGCTGAGGCTTCGGGCCAGGAGGCCCCAGCCGTCCACCAGGATGAACAGGATCAGTTTGAACGGCAGCGAGATCATCACCGGCGGCAGCATGATCATGCCCGCGCTGAGCAGGACGCTTGCGATGACCATGTCGATCAGCAGGAACGGAATGAACAGCAGGCAGCCGATCTCAAAGGCGGTGCGGAACTCGCTGATGATGAACGCCGGGATGACGATGTGCATGTCGATGTCCATCGGCTTGGCCGGGGCCGGGGCCTTGGCCATCTGGACGAACAGGGCCAGGTCGGCCTTGCGGCTCTGGCGGAGCATGAACTCCTTGACGCAATCGCCGGCCTTCTGTGCGGCGACGCCAAAGCTGATCTTGTCTGCTATGTACGGCTGGATGGCCTCGGTGTTCACCTTCGCATAGGTCGGGGCCATCGTGTAGAAGGTCAGGAACAGGGCCAGGCCCATGACGGCAATCGTCGGAGGGATGCTCTGAGTCGTCAGTGCACGGCGGACGAACGACAGCACGATCACGATTCGCGTGAACGAGGTCATCATCACCAGCAGGCTCGGCAGAATCGCCAGGGCCCCGAAGATGATCACGAGCTTGACCGGCGTGGACCAGTCCTTGCCCTCGGCCTGCTTGGCCGTGGCCTTGTCGAGCACGGTCATTAGATCGCCGAGGCTCGGGACACCGGCGGGGGCGGCTGGCGCGGCGGCCGAGGCAGTCTTGCCCATGTTGATCTGAGGCACGGCGGGCGCGGCGATCTTGCGGGTCTGGCCGTGTAGTGACGGGGCGAGGAGCAGGACACTCAAGAATACAACAGACATTCTCTGCATGGGTCGTGACATCTACATCTTCACCGAATCATCGATTTCCTGCCTGGAGATATCCAGCCACTCGTCGGTGACGTGAGCGAGCGTGGTAATGCTCTGCTCCGTGCTGCCGATGAGCAGCTTGTGGCTGCCGATCTCCACGAGGTGAAGGGCCTTTCGCGGCCCCAGGTATGCCGTCTCGCGGATGTGAATCTCCTTGCCCGGCGCATTGGCGACCTTGGGCAGTATTCTCTTCGAGGCATACACGGCCGCGACGCCGAGCCCGATAATAATGCCCACCGACAGCATCATCCTGAGGAACAACTCGCCTTTCCCGAGGCTGGTGTCCGCCGGCGAGAACCGATTTGGATCGCTCAGGAACGGGGCGTTGGGATCGGTGCTTTGCACGGCCGCCTCGGCGCGCTGCCCGCCGTACCGGGAGGCCAGCGTGACCCAGCCGCCGCCCGCAACGAGCAGGATGCACAGGAGTATGACCTTCTTTCTCTGACCGCTCACATCGACCTCGCGACCGTGGCCACTCATGTATCCGGCTTGCACGACCGGAATATTCCGTTGGCGCGTGCCGGACTGCACATCGAGAGTGTGCAAATGGCGTGCCGAATGGGGGAATGTGGCCCAGAGCAGGCGCAAATGCCAGTCGTCGTTCGCCGTGCGACCGGAGAATAGTCGCCCCGTCGAAAAACTTGACAGGCATGGGCGATCAGTCGGTCGGCTTGAGCACCGCGATGGCAATCTGGGAATGCTGAGAGATCGGGCCTCGATTCTTCACCCAGTCGCCGCCCGCACCGGCCCCCCAAGAGAAGATGTGACAGTTCGTTTCCGGCGGGAGGTTCTCGTGGATGTAGTCGGCCACGGCCTGGGCCCGCCGGGCGGATAGCAGCCACTGCCGCCGCTCCACGGACTCGTCCGGAGCCAGCCCCACCACGTACAGATGAATTCGCTCGACCGGTGCGAATCCCGCCAACTGCGTGGCCAGCGTGTTCAACGACTGCCGGGCGGAGTCATCCAACGTGGACTGTCCCTTGGCAAACGTGATCGGCAGAATCATGAAGTCCGGGTCGCGGCCGTGAATCTGGGGGGCATAGGTCTTCACGCGGCCTTCCAGCCGGCGGTAACTGCGGCGCAGTCTCTCTTCCTTCGCGTCCATCGTCCTCATGACGCCGGGATCGTTGGCGTCCTTGATCGGGTAGTACACTTTCGCGCTGTCAAACGACAGACCCTCACCGGCGGTGCCGAACAAACCCGGCAGTCCGAACCCTTCGATCGATCTTCGGAACCCGTACAGCGTCTTCTCGAAGATGCCTTCGCCCTCGTTGCACAACTGCCCGCTTCTCGCTGTGGACATCGTCAGGAGCATGACGAAGAACGCCATCAGCAGAGAAATCATGTCCGCAAAGGAGATGATCCAGAGCGGGGCGCATTCCCCTTTTTCTTCCGGCGGCGATGGCTTGCGTTTTCTCACTTGTAGACGCTCTCGTCGAGTAGCACCACTTCCAGCATTCGCTGCCCGCCACGGTCCTCCCGCGGCAGCATACTCCGGGCTCCGACGCTGCAACGGTCTTTGGAAATGCCCCGGGCGGCGAGGTGAGTCAGCACGGTGACAGCCCGGAGCAGTCCCGGCTCAGGATTGTTGTCGAGGCCGGTTTCGCAGATCACGATTCGGTCGGGCAGCTTGGCGGCATAAGCAGCCAGCGTATTGAGGAAGGCACGTCCATCCTGCGAGAGGGTCGTTCCCGCCCCCCAGAATATCCGGCTGGATTCGATGGTGAATACCTTGCGGGTCCGGAAGTCGCCGGCCTTCGTCTCGGCCATCAGGCCAGGTCCCTGGGTTTCATCCAGCGTGGGCTTGTCACTGCCCTTTTCAATCTGGCCGGCGGCGATGGACTGCGGCCCAATGGCCGTGCGGGGGCGAAACGGATACCAGCCGCCGAGGTTACCGGGGTTCAAGACCGCTTTTACGGCTCTCTGAAGCTTCTCGGCCGCCGCCGGACCGAACGATGAGAATGTCGAGAGCATCACGAAGAAGGCCATGAGCAGCGAGATCATGTCGGCGAACGAGATGATCCAGAGCGGCGCGCCTTCCCCGGATTCCTCTTCTTGCTGTGATCTATGTTTTCCGTGTGCCATCACAATCTACCAATTGCGATTTACTATTTACGATTTGGGACCGACTGTCTTACCCCGGGCCGATGGCACGCGCTGGAACCGGTCCATTCAAATCGTAAATCATAAATTGTAAATCTTAAATCGCCTATACCTGAGCCTTCACTGCCTCGCGGCGTCTCGCGGAAATGAATACCTGCATCTTCTCGCTGACGGCCGTCGGATTGTCGCCTTTGGCGATCGAGCAGAGGCCCTCGAGGGCCATTTCCATCGTCATCCTCTCCACTTTGGAGTGCTGGCCGAGCTTGCCGCCCAGGGGCAAAAAGACGAGGTTGGCCATGAGAGCGCCGTAGAACGTGCAGACCAGGGCGGTGGCCATGCCGGCGCCGATCTCGTCGGGACTTTCCATCCGGCTGAGCATGTTGATCAGGCCGATCAGCGTGCCCACCATGGCGAACGAGGGACAGGAGGCCCCCATGAAATCGAGGATCTTCTTGCCCATGGCGTGCCGCTCCTCCATGTACTGGATTTCGAGAGCCAGCAGGTCGCGAATCGCTTCCTCCTCCGTGCCGTCGACGAGCATCTGCAGACCCTTCGACAGGAAGGGGTCTCTCAGCTTGCCGATCTCCTGCTCCAGGGCCAGCGCACCGTCGCGCCGATTCACGGCGCAGTAGTTGACCATCCGCTGGATCATCTCCTGCGGGGCGACCGTCCTGTTGAGCAGCGTCTTCTTGATGACCGAGAAGATCCCGAGGAACTGGCCCATGGAGAAGTGGATCATGGTGGCGCACGTCATGCCGCCGAACACGATGGCCAGCGCGGGAATGTTGAAGAAGATCTTCAGGTTCCCCTCGTAGAGGATCGTCCCGATGATGACGATGAAGCCCAGGATCACGCCCAATGCGGTTGCGATGTCCATACTGTCACTTGGTCTCCGTCACTTGTTTGAGCTTCTGGCACAGCGTGGCGGCCAGGGCGGGCTGGGTCGTGACGATCTCGGCCAGGACCTTGGCCTTGGTTCTATCCTGCATGAAGTGGAGAATCTTGACGGCGTCGTCGACGTTTGCGGTTCGGGCGCCGCCGCCGCTTTTGGGCTGGCCCACCGCCATGTTGACGAGGATCTGGCCGGCGCTGGCGGCATCCATCTTGTCGTAGGCGGCCGCAATCGCCAGGAGGTTCGTCTTCTCGGTCTGCTGGACCTCGGTGCGTGCCTTCGAGAGCATGTCCCGCTCGCTCTTGACGCTGGCGGCGGCACCGGCCAGGTCCACCCTCAGATTGTTGAGGCTGTCGATGTCCTTCTTGAGCACCTGCTGGGCGATGGCAAGCCGTTCCTTCTCCTTCTCAAGTGCCTTGAGCTTGTCGTTGTATTCGCGGATTTTCTCCCGCACCTCGTAGGTCAGGTCCTTGAGCTGCTGCTCTGTCATGGAACGCGTCCCTGTCGTCTCGTCGGGCTGGGCGGCTGGGATTGTGGGGAGGATTCCCGACTGCGGTGCGCCCGTTGCCTGGGCTGGCGTCCCTGGACCTGGCTCGTTCTGGTCCGTCGCGGCGATAGCGGCGGCGGGCCTGGTGAACCAGGCCGTGGAAAATGCTCCCGCGAAGCTGAACGCTCCGGCCGCAGCGGCGATAATGATCACTTTCTTGCTCACAGATGCCACTCCACTTTATGTTTCACATTGGCTCTCCGCAGGTTCCCTGCGGGCGAATGCGGAGGTCGTCTTGTCGTCCAGGTCTTTTTGCTCAAGCCGGTCACACTCGCGCAGGAACCGTTCGCGCGCCTCGTCCCGCAGCCGCTCCAGGCCTTCCTTCGACCGCTTGATGGCCAGCAGTTCCACGGTCTTTTCTCTCTGGCGAGTTTCCAGGTCCGTGATTTCTTGCCTGAGTCTCCGGATCTGCTCGTCGTTGGTGGCCGCATGTCGCAGGCAGAACTCCTGCGCCAATACCCGCGTCGGTGACTGGGTCTTGGCAACGCCGCTGATGACATCCTGCAAAATTCTCCGTCGCATGAGCAGCTCACTTCGCTTGCCTGCCAATTCTTCCGTCAGCCGGAACAACTCGATCCGTTTGACCTGTTCCTGCTTCGTTTTGACATCGAGCACCCTCTGAAGGCGCCACACGAATCGTTTCATTTTCCGATCGATCTCAGCTCTTGAGGCTCACCAGTCTGTCCCACGTGCGCGTGATCGTCGTCAACTGCTTCACGGTCTCCTCCAGCGAGGTCCTCTGTCGCACGGGTTGGATGAGGAACTCGTTGATCCGGTCGATCAGGCTGATCGCTCCGTCGATTCGCCGGTTGCTGCCGGGCGAAAAGGCGCCGATGTTGATCAGGTCCTCAGCGTCGATGTACGTGGCGTAAATCTCTTTTAGTTTCCGGGCGGCGGCACAGTGCTCAGGACTGACGACCGCCGGCATGAGCCGGCTGACGCTCTGGAGGATATCTACGGCCGGGTAATGGGCTCGGTCGGCCAGCTTTCTCGACAAGACGAGGTGCCCGTCGAGGAGGCTGCGGGCGCTGTCGGCGACCGGGTCGGTCAGGTCGTCGTTCTCCACCAGGACGGTGAGAATGCCGGTGATGCTTCCGGAGTCGGAGCAGCCCAGCCGTTCGATCAGACGAGGCATTAGCGAGAAGACGCTGGGACAATATCCTTTCGTTGCCGGCGGCTCGCCTGCGGCCAGCCCGATCTCACGCTGCGCCTGCGCGAACCGCGTCAGCGAATCCATCATGAACAGCACGTTGCGGGCCTTGTCCCGGAAGTACTCGGCTACCGTGACGGCTACGAACGCCGCTTTGACACGCTGGATCGGAGGTGCGTCGGAGGCGGCCACGACTACGACGCTGCGCGCCAGACCCTCGGGGCCGAGATTCTCCTCCAGAAATTCGCGGACTTCGCGCCCCCGCTCGCCAATGAGGGCGACTACGTTGACGGCGGCGTCGCTGGAGTTGGCGATGTCCCCCAGCAGGACGCTCTTGCCGACGCCGCTGCCGGCGAAGATGCCGATGCGCTGGCCCTTGCCACAGGTGAGCACGCCGTCGATTGAGCGGATGCCCAGAGCCATCGCCTCGGTAATTTTCTCCCGGGTCAGGGGCGGCGGGCTGCTGACATCGAGCGGGCTCTTGTCATTGCCGAGCAGGGGGCCCTTGCCGTCGATGGGCTGGCCAAGCCCATTCAATACCCGGCCAAGAACGGCGTCACTGAGCAGAATGTGTCGCGGCGTCGATCTTGCGGTGACCGTGTCGCCGGGCGAGATGCCCTCGATATGCTCCAGCGGCAGGAGGATCAGGTGGTCGTTGCGAAATCCGACGACCTCGGCCAGGACGCGCCGGCCGTCGCGGATGTGGATGCCACAAAGCTCGCCCAGCCCGATGACCGGACCGGCCGACTCCACCGTCGAGCCTGAGACGCGGACGACGTAGCCCTGGCAATCCACCAGATTCACCGTCTGGAGGGCCCGGTAGTACGTGTTGAAGTCGATCAGACATGCTTGGCCGGTCGGCATGAATCACTCCACCTGCGTGAGCGCCTCGCCAATCCGTGCAAGACGCTCCTCGATGAACGATTTTACGATTCCCTTGGGCGTTTCAACGAGGCAATCGGCCCGGGCGATGCTCCAATCGGCGACGAATTCCAAGCCGACCAGAGGACCGTTGGGGTCATCCTGCTGAAGGCGCTGACATGAAGGCAAATCCTGCGGATTCACTCGCACGACAATGTCTTGTCGGGTCGGCGCACATTTCAGTGCCTCTTCGACGAGGGCCTGTATGGCGTAATGGCCATTGTCGGTCTCACGCATCAGGATTTTCCTCGCGATCTCCACGGCCAGCCGGGCGATGTCGCTTCGACTGCGTGCGATCGTCTCCTCGTACACGCCGTTGAGCTTCTCCGCGATATTTTTCACCAGCCTGCACGACTGGGCCAACTCCTGCTCACAGCCTTCGACCTGCTCCAATTTCTGTCTCGTGCTCTGCGAGGTTGCCCCCGGCATTCCCTGGCCGCCGTCCCACTCGCCTCGTCCGCCGACGGCGCCGTCATCTGCGGCGTCCGCCAGACATGCCGCCGAGATAGGACCAGCGAGATGGACTGTCAGCATTTCGGGCATCGGTCTATTCCTCGGTGAACGTCAGCTCGCCCTTGCCATTGAGCTCCCGCAGGGCGGCAACGATCTTCTCTCTGGCCTGGTTGATGTCCTCTTTTTTGGGCGCCGACATCAGCGAAGTCTCCTCATCCACCATGGCCGCCGCACGCTCGGAAATGTTGCTCTTGATCTTGGCGGAGATCTCCTCGGAGGCCCCCTGCAGGGCCAGCGCCAACTGCCGCTCGTCCATGCCGCGAAGAGCCTGCTGGAACGAGCGGTCGCTGACCGAGGGGATGTCCTCCCAGATGATCATCAGGGTGGAGATCTTCTCGCCGGCGTCCTTGTCCTTCTGGCGAATGGCCTCCAGCACGCCGTCGCGGATTTCCTTGTCCAGGTTGCGCACGATGATGGCGACTTTGCGAAGCGACTGCTCCGGGCGGACTTGTATCTCCGCGCCGGCCTGTTCTCCGGCCGGCGCTTCGAGACGCTTGCGAATCACCTGGGCGATGCGTGCCTTGGCCTCCGGCGTGATACTGGCAATACTGGTCATCCGGCTGACGGCGCTGACTCGCATGCCCTCGCCGAGCCGCCCGAGAATCTCCGAGCCCTTCTTGGCCGGCAGCTCGGACAGCACTACCGCGACGGCCTGGGGATGTTCCGTCTCCAGAACAGCCGCCAGCGTCTCCGTGGATGTCGCGCGGACCGTCATAAAGGGGTCGCGCTTCTGGATCAGGTCCTGGATGTCCCGCTGAATCTGCCTGGCCTTGTCTTCCCCGAGCGTGTTGCGAAGCATCTCTCGAAGGAAGCTCTTGAATTGGAAGCCGGAGCGGTCCTGGAGCGATTTGCAGAATTGCCGGGCGATCTCGGCGGTCTGCTTGGCGTTCCGGTGGCCGGCCGCATCGAGATAGCTGCACTCCACCGCCAACTCCTGCACGACTTTCGCATCCAACCCCTTGAGCAATTCGGAGGCAGTCGCCGCATCGAGGCTTGTCAGCAAGAGTGCCGCCTTCTGTTTTCCCGTGAACGCCATCGTGACCTACTCCTCCTTGATCCAACTGAGGAACATCTCTCTGACCTGCTCGGGATTGCTCTTGAGCGCGTGAGCGATCTGTCTTCTCAGGATGACCGGCTCCGCGGGCGACTCGCCGGCGGGCAGCAGGTGTTCCTGGCCCGGTCCGGCGGGCAATGCCTGTACCTGTGCGGCCGCCGCCTGGCGGTGCGCCTTGCGGAAGACTCGCAGCACGATCAGGGCGCAAATGGCCATGATGCCGAGCGACGATTGACGCGCAATCGCTATGTAGCGGGGCCAGTTCGACGGCGTTTCCTCGGCCGCCGGCGCACTCGGCCGCCGGAACTTCGCATTGACGACCTTCAGCGAGTCGCTCTCCTTCAATCCCAGGGCCATCCGGATGATGTCCTCGACCTCCTTGACCTGCATGATCAGGGCGGGCTGGCCGTTGGGACCCGCGGCGTTCGCATCGGCCGGCGACAGATCGACAAACGCGGCCACCGACAGCGACTTGATCTCGCCGGGCACGATCACCTGCTGCTTGACGGTCTTGCCGACCTGGTACTCGGTGACGACGGTCTCGTCCTTCTTCGTAGTACCCGCCGTCTTCTGTGCGACGCCGCCGGCGCCGCCCTCCGTATTTGTCGTCACCTCTTCTTTCGTAGGCACCTTGGCGGTCGGATCGTAGGTCTCCGTGACTGTCTGGATGCTGTTCATGTCCACCACGGCGCTGACGCGGACGGTGGCCCGACCGGGACCCAAAACGGTCGTGAGCATCTCCTCGGCCTTGCGGGCGAGGCTCTGCTCCACTCTTTCGCGGTAGTCGTGGACCGTTCCTGCCCCGGCGACCAGCGTCGAGTCGCCCTCGCCGGAAAGCAGGTGGCCCTCGCTGTCGATGATCGTGACGTTTTCGGCCTTGAGTCCTTTGACGCTGCCGGAAACCAGATGCGTAATAGCGGCAATATTCGCGCCGCTGAGCCTGTAGCCCGGCTTGAGTCGCAGCACGACCGAGGCCGTGGTTTGGCTCTCCTGGGCGGTAAACAATGCCTGCTCGGGATCGACGATATGGACCCTGGCGTGCGCGACGCCGTCCACCATCTGGATGCTCTTGGCCAGCTCGTCCTGCAGGGCTCGTTTGAGGTTGACGTTCTGAACGAAGGGGCTGACGCCGATCTTTTCGTCGTCGAAGAGCTTATAGCCGTTCTGTTCCCCCGCCGGCAGTCCCTCCTTGGCCAGGTCCAGTCTGAGCTGATACACGTGCTGCATGGGGACGTAGACGGCGGTGCCCCCGTCGCGCAGCTCGTACGGGATTCCCTTGGCGCTGATCTTCTCGGTGATCTTGGAGCCTTCGGCGGCGGACAGGTCCTGGTAGAGCAGCCGCATATCGGGCTGGCGGGCCCAGTGCACCAGCAGCCAGCCGATGAGCACCGAGGCCACCACCACCCCGGCCAGCATCGCTCGCTGCACCAGGCTCACCTTCCGCCAGATCAGGAGTATTTTCTGAAGCAAACCCATGAAAGCTCTTTGGATTGCGGATTCTGGATTTAGGATTGCGGATTGACCCGCCGCTCGCGAATCCGAAATCCGCAATCATCAATCAGCAATTCCGCTCCTATAGCGGCATATTCATCGTTTCCTTGTACGCCTCGATGAGCTTGTTCCTGACGCCGACCAGGACTTTGAAGCCCATGTCCGCCTTGGCGACGGCCGAGACGATCGAGGTGATGTCGTTGCTTTTGCCGGTCAGCAGGTCCTGCACGGACGTGTCGGACGCCTGCTGGAGGTCATCGACCTTGGCCACGTACTCACTCACCGCCCGGACGGCGTCGGAGAAGTCGGTCTTTCCCACGGCCGGCGTCCCCACCTGCGGGACTCCCTGGGCGGCATCGGACAGAATCGAGCTTAGATTCGGATCGAAGTTGATCATGGTGCTTGCCTCACTTGGTTAGCGGAGTAGTTCGAGGGTGATCTCCACCATTTGTTGATAGCGTTTGAGAATTGCAGCGTTGGCCTGGTAGGCGCGGCTGGCCACCGTCAGGTTCATCATCTCGACGGGCAGATGCACGTTCGGCATCGTGACATACCCCGACGCATCGGCGCGGGGGTTGCCCGGATCGTAAGCTCGCTGCAACGGGCTGTTGTCCTGGATGATATCGCCGACCGTGACGCCGCCGATCTCCTTGCCTTCCGACTGGAGGACGGCCTCCAGCCGCCGATAGGGCTGGCCTCCTCCGGCGTCGGCCGTGCGCGAGTTGGCGATGTTGGACGAGATCACCTCCATGTGCTTTGCGTTTGCCCGCATGCCGGAAACGGCGATGTCCACGGGGCCGAATACATTCGATACGCTCATGATCTCGAATCCTTTCTTCTGCAGGCTCATCGTGCCTGCCTCGCCTTGATCCCGTCCTATGTCCTGTCGCTGATCGCCGCTTCGATCTGCGAGAACTTCTTGCGAAGGAGCCTGACGTACGTCGTGTAGCGCAGCGAGTTTTCGACAAGGTCGCCGACCTCGGTCTCCATGCTGACGTTATTGCCGTTAGCCTTGCGCGGCGTGTCGTCAGGTCGGCAAATCTCCGGCTCCAGGGCGTCCGGGTCCAGCTCGCCGGGGCGATCGAGGGCCTTGGCCAGCGCCTGCTCGAACTTGACGCCGACCCGCCGGTAGCCCGGGGTCTCACAGTTGGCGATGTTGCTGGCAATCGTCCTCTGGCGAAGCTCCTCGGCCCTTATGCCCGCTTCGAGCAGGCGGATTGTGCTACTGGACTGCGGCATCGTTCGTCCCTTCTGCGTCTGTACAAATTTTCTCTGTCGTTGGGACACCAGCAGCAACAACTGTGCCAGTTCATGGACCCTTGCTACCTGACAGGGCGGATCGGCCTTGAAGCTGCTGTGAGGCGGCACGTGGCCGGCTGAGTCTCGAGCGATGCCCTTGCTCGGTCGTGGCGGCGTGTCAGGATTCTATACAGCCGGTCGGGTAATTTGACAGAGGGCCTGCGGTGATACTTCAGGACGTCCTGGGCGATAGGCCGCGCTCTACCCGGAAGCTATCTCCTGTCGGTCAGGAAGATTCCTCCGTGGGCTTTGCACCCTGCCTCAATCCGCCAAGTTCACCTAGCCGCCAATAATTCCCTAAGTGGCGCAACAACCGTGGTTTACGTTAGCAGCTCGGCCGTGCGGTGTGGCTGGCACGTCGGTTGCTGCGTATCGCTGTATACAGGTGATTAGAGGGTCCGGAGTATGTCCGCTTCTTCAGCGATTGTCACGACCGTCCTGCTCGCGACGACGGGCGAGAATGCGACCCGCCTGCGGGCCCCACAGGCGAACGCTGCCGAGCAGCCCAAGCGTCTGTTTGCCGATTCACTGCCCTTGGTGAAGGCGCGGAGCGAATCCGGGACCGATAAAGTCTCGGCGGACGTCGTTTCAGAAGATGGTTTTCCCATGATGCCCGTTTCCAGGCTCATGCCGGAAGCGCAAGGCGTCGCAGCACCCGAAGGTAATGCTCTCGCGGAGAGCATGTCCCCATGTCCTCACGACCCATCGGATGGTGCCGCGCAGACAAAGGGCGTCGTAGTCGTTCCGCTATCGGCGCAGGTCGGCCAGGTGCCTGGCGATGTGGCGCCGGCAATACCCTATGTGCCCGCTGATCCAGCCAAGAACCTCAAGGGCCAGAGGCGTGATGAGGCTGGCCCCAAAGGCGGTATTTCCACGGCGCAGGTTCCCGCGCCCCTGGCTGAAGGGCACAGCGGCGTCGTGTCCGAAGGGGGAAACGCCTCCGCCGCCCCAATTCTCAGTCCCCTCCCGGAGGCCCAGAGCGACACCACAGGTAAACGCGATGTCTCTGCCACTCCAATTCCCGCGTGCCGCGCCAGCCAGCAGGGCGTGCCGATACCAAAGGAAGATGCACCTGCCTCACAGATTTCACAATTATCAGGCAAAGCTGGGGACGGCGCTGCCGTTGACGAAGGCTTCCCCAAGACCGTCAGACCTGTCGTCGTGAGTCAGGCCCCCGCAGACCACCCGACGCCGGCTGGGAGTCCGGAATCCCCGGGCGAAGAAGAGATCGCCGCGGCCGAATTGGCCTCAAAGCCTTGGAGCTTTGGCGCCACGGCCCAAGTGGCTGGCCCGGGTACGATGACGTACGCGGATCCATCGCCGGTCGCCAAGGCCCAGATCGCCGGCCCGGATACGGTGACGTGTCCCAATGCAGTGCCGGGCGCCGAGGTGGTGCAGTCACAGGCTCCCTGGGACCCTGCAACCCTGGTTGGGAAAGCACCCGCTTCGCAGCCGGCAGAACGGACGACTCCGCGGCAGGTCAGCACACAGGACAGCAGCGTTCCTTCACGCACAGGCTTGCGTGAGGGATCGATGCAGGGACCGGCTCGTCAGGCGATCGCGCCGGCAGTGATTGTGGCGGAAGGGGCAAGCGAGTCCGCAAAGAACACGCCGGCACCCGCTCCACAGGCTACCACCGCGCAGGTGACCGCCGTGTGCGAGCATGTCGGGAACGCTGTGTCTGGCGAGGCCCCGAGGATGACCGCGGACAGTATTCAGCCGAAGATTCAATCCGCCGCCACAGCCGATCCCGTACAGTATGGTGTTTCGGCGAACCCGCCCGAAACAGAAGACTCCAACACAAGTGAGTCAGTTCTCCCAGACTCACGCGATCACGGCAAACTGGAGAACATGCCGGCTCTGGATAAGCTGATTACGCCCGCGCGTGTGGCGGAACCGAGCCTTGCCAGCCGCTACCTGGACAACCGATACCTGAATCCTTCCGGCCGGGAGGCCGTGGTCCGCCGTATCGTGAGCGCCGGCGTCAATCAGACGCCTGGGAAAGGAGGGGACTCCTCTGCTGTGCAGGCCAGCGTCCGCGCGGTGCCGCAGTTTTCGGCCCTGGAAGGGATAGAATCTGCGGGCGTGCAGCGTGCGACAGCGCACATCGCTGCACCTGTTGGCGCCGAGTCCGGCTCTATCAAGACACCCGCGCAGAGCGTCGGCGAGCAGATTCTCGACTCCATCCGAGGGTCCATCAGTCGCGGCGAACAGCAGTTGTCTATTCGGCTTCGCCCGCCCGAGCTCGGGAGCGTCTGCGTGCGGCTTACCGAACGAAACGATCAGATTCACGCCGTGCTTGAGGTGGATCGGCCCGATACAAGGCGAGAAATCGAGCGGGCCCTGCCCGACGTGCTCCAAAGTCTCCACGATCAGGGTGTGCCGATCAAGAAGCTCGAAGTGACGACCGGCGAAACGCCCCAGCGGGAACCCGGCAGAGAACAACTGCCGCAAGACTCCTGGCAGCAGGGCTCGAATCGAAGTCACGATGACCCCCAGCACTCGGGCAGCGCCGGCCGGCCCGTCTGTTATAACAGCGCATCGCAGACTGTCGCCGACTCTCTCGAACCCGCCGCAGTCACCCCTGGCGGGCCTGCCGATCGCATCGATATGCTGATGTGAACCGGCAGTTGCCGCCGGCCCATGTCACCGCATTTACCATTTACGAATTATGATTTACGATTTGGGCTCTCGCCGGGGACTGGCGGCAGCAATTCGTGAATCGTAAGTCGTCAATCACAGATGAGGACGGGTCCACCTTGCGGGTCTGTGACTTGCGCCTCGCAATCTCAATCGAGCGCAGGAAGGCGTGCCTGAAACGCGCCAGCGAGAATCGCTCCATCACGGTCTTGCGGGCCTGTTGTCCCATCATTCTGGCCAGACCCTGGTCTTCGAGAAGAATCTGGGCAAACCGTCTCAGCTCTTTGGGATTGTCGCTGAGGAATCCGCTGACGCCATGCTTGACGAGCGAGGTTGGATGGCGGTTTCCGATGACGGGCAGTCCGGCGCCCATAGCCTCGGCGGTAGCCATGTTGTACCCGGCTTCGAAACGCGGATCGGCCGTGTGAATGTAGAACCGGTGGGCCTGCAGCATCTGCTTGAGATGGCTCCAGTCTCTCGCGGCCTCGACGCCGGGCATGTCCGGATTGTGGCCGACGAGAGTCACGGGTAGCCCCTCGAACGCCCTCTCGTGGAAGTCCCAAAGCAGGATCTGCCGCCGGCTGCTGATGAAGTTGCAGATGCGCAGCCCCGCCGCCTCGTGGCCGGAATAGGGCGGATAATCGTCGGCATCGACGCCGAAATGCACGATGTCGTCGGTGAAGCCCCAGGACTCGCCCTTGAACATGGATGTCGCGACGACGTGGGCCCCGGTCAGCTCGACATACGTGTGAAGCATTTCCTTCATCTTGTCCGGATCGATGCTGGAATGCTCCTCCTGAATCCGGCCTTCGAGCGTATGGTGCACAACCATCAGCCGCGGCTCCGGACGGCTGCGCACGTCCAGCAGATCGGTCGTATTGTGGGCGATGATACAGTAGTACTCGGTCGGGGACCGGAGAGCCTCCGGCAGACCGATCAGGCGCGCACGAGCGGGCAGGGGACGCATCTGGTAATCCCAGCCCTTGTTGTACTTACCCCTGAGGTTGACGATGATGTCGAGCTTATAATCCAGCGCATTGAGCTGGTACACCCACGGCTCGTGGCAGTTGAAGACCAGGAGTGTTCTGTCTGTGCTATTGGCCTCTTGCTTATCCATCCCTAGGATTATCGGCACCCGGGACAATCCTCCATGAGCCAAAGCCGTCCCGCCGTGCTGATGGTCTGCCTCGTAGATACCGGCCGATGAACCCCTTATGTGACCCGCATGTTGCAGCTCGCCGCCCGCATTCCCGAAAATTTTTGCCGAATTTGTGAAAATTCTCCAAGTCCCCCAAGGGACCGGCGCGTCGTACCAGCATCGTCCAACGGCATATTAGGGGCCTTGCGATTTTTGCTCGATTCGCTGCACGGCGGCCGCCTTAAGTCTGGAGTACTTGCCTCGATAATCAACGTAAGAGGTTCGGTATCCTCTGGAAACAGGAAAGCGAAATAGAATGCCTTCGCAAGGGGCCAAATTGGGGTCTTTTTAAGGAGTCGCAAACATGTTGGCAATCAAGAACAACCTTATGGCGGCGAATGCGGCCCGGTATCTGGGGCAGAGCTACGATGCCCTGGCCACATCGGTCGAGAGGCTGTCCTCCGGCCTTCGCATCAACAGCGCCAGCGATGACGCGGCGGGCATGGCCGTCCGCGAGTTGATGCGTTCCGATATCGCCGTGCTGCAGCAGGGTGCTCGGAACTCCCAGGACGGCGTCAGCTTGCTGCAGACCATGGAAGGGGCGATGGGTGTCATCGATACCCTGCTCGTCCGCATGCAGCAACTGGCCGAGCAGGCATCGACAGGCTCGTATTCCTCGGCCCAGCGCGTCATTATGGATAATGAGTTTAACGAGATGTCCAGCGAAGTCGATCGCATCGCCAAGGCGACCGATTTCAACGGCATCAAGATGCTCGACAACTCGGCCACCGTGTCGATCCACTTCGGCGGTGCGACGGACAAGATCGACGTGACTGGCAGCAAGATGACGAAGGTCGGTCTGGGCATCAGCACACTGTCCATCACCACGGCCGCCGGCGCCCGGGCTGCGCTGACGACCTTGGACAGCGCCATCAACACCAAGGATACGGCGCGGGCCAAGTTCGGTTACGGCATCAACCGGCTCGAAAGCACCGGCCAAGTGCTTGGCATTCAGTCGGAGAACCTGATGGCCGCTGAGTCGCGCATTTCGGATGTCGATGTCGCCACCGAGATGGCCACCCTGACTCGCAACCAGGTGCTGGCACAGGCCGGCACCGCGATGCTGGCGCAGGCCAACTCGATTCCTCAGATGGCACTGACGCTGCTGAGATAATCGCGGCGGCACGACGCACGTTTGATGATTGATCAGGGGAGATGACTGCGGCCACATCCGTCAGTCATCTCCCCATTGATGATTGATTATTGATGATTCGGCGCCCCGGTGAGAGGCACTTCCGCTGCCAATCACCAATCATCCGTAATCAATGATCGGTTCAATGGGGATCACAGCATGAAGGGAATCGGAGCATACCAGCAGACGGCCATCGGCACCCAGAGCAAAGGACGCCTGATCGTCATGCTCTACGACGGCGCCATCAAGTTCATGAAGTTGGCGATCCGTGAGCTGGAGGCAGAGAACTATGCGGCCAAGGGACGGTACATCAACCGCGCCCAGGACATCATCAACGAGCTCAACGCCGTCCTCGACATGGACAGCGGCGGCGACATCTCCCAGAACCTGCGCAGGCTGTACCTGTTCGTGAACCGACGCCTGAGCGAAGCCAACGCAAAACGCGATCCCCAGATGATCCGCGAGGTCATTGCTCTCATGGAGGAGCTCAATCAAAGCTGGAGAGCCATCACCGGCTGAGGGGATCGATTATTGATGATTGATTATTGATGATTGGGCGTGGCAAGAGCTTGCGCCGGCTATCAATAATCAATCATCCATCATCCATAATCAATCCTCAGAACTGCCGGATCAGCAGAAACTGCAGGATGTGATTGTCATCCTCCCTGTCGCCGTTCTCGTAACGGTAGCCCGCCTTGAGCCGCCAGTCGGGTGAGGCAAAGAACGTCACGTTGCCCTCGAATGCATTCGTCGCCTCATGTGCGTCGGCGGACAACGTGTGCATCTCCCGGTCGAAGGACAGATCCACGAGCAGATCGTCAGTCAGGTAATGGGAGAGCTGCACGAACAGGTCGCGGGAATCGGGGCCCACATGATGGCCGAGGAAGCGGCGGTCGTACGTGTATCCCGAGGTGTAGAAGTCGTGGAGGTAGGCGACCTGGTGCATGTCGGCGTATTCCACGCGCAGGTCTGTTCTGCCGGTCCGAAGAATATCACTTATCTGCGCGCCGAGCAGGTAACTCCACTTCGAGGGCAACATGCCGGCCTCGTCTTCACCGTAGCCATCGGCGTAGAACTTGACCGAGCGCAGCAGGCGGCTCTTGGCCAGCGGGATCAGCAGTGAGGCGTCGGCCCCTGCAAGCTGATTATCCTCATCCCGGTTTGACAGGGCAAAGAACATTTTGGCATAATCGAAGGCATCCGTGGATGGAGCGCCCTGCCCGCCGAACATGATCACGCGCGAGAATCCCAACTCCAGCAGGTGGCTGGGTCTGACATTCAACCGGATGCCGGTCAGTTTTGTGTCGGGGACGGTGCTGTTGTCCCCCAGGTCCGCGAGGAACCACTCGACTCTGAACGGACCGACCCTTCGGAAGATCCACGGAAGCTGGATCGGCTGCGGGTTGGTGATCTTGACCATTGTGAAGGGAGCGGCGTTGTTGCTCATCAGCATTGAGCCGTGATGGCCGGGTCCCCACCAGAGGGAGTCCTTTCCCACCTCGATCTCGAACGGTCCGGCCATCGCTTTGCCGTAGCCCTCGATCAGGCTGACGTCTCCGTCGTCCTCGTCCCCGGGATTGGCGTACTCCGGATGGAGGTAGAAGGCGGCGCGGTCGAAGAGGGTGCCGCGCGAGGCAAAGCCGGCCCGATAGTTCGAACCCCAGTGGAAGGTGTCGCCCCTCATGTTCTCCAGCTCGGGCCTGCGCTTGGCGTACAGGTACCTGACATAAGGGTCTTCGAGCGGCTTGATCGCGGAGTCGCCGTACCAGCCGTCGAGGACGCCGATAAGGATGAGCTCGCCCTCGAACTCCTTCTTGAGCCTTTCCATGATGGCCAGCAAAACGCTGGGGGGATTGTCCTCTTGCTTGAGACGGTACATGGCCTGGGCGACGTGCCTGGCCATCTCGATGCGGGTGATTGGCTTGGTGGTCAGCATGGCGCCGTCGATGAGGTCGTAATTGGCCAGCTTTTCCACCGCGTCGTAACTCCAGTGGTCGAGCGGGACGTTGGTGGACACCGGCGCAGCGCACGGCAGGGCCCAAACCATCAGCAGGAGCAGAGACAGGACAATCCTTTGCATACCCCGGTTCGCGAACAGAGCCACATAGCCATCCATGCGAAACACGTAACGCTACGCTCTTTATCGGTCGTGGTCAAGCTCGATCTTTGATCGTGGCGCAAATTTCTGCCGCGACAGAGGTGCAATGGTCTCAAAATCGTGGCCGGAGGGCCCGGAAATTCACGATATTTCTGGCTGAACCGGTGAAGATTTCCAAACCGCCTGTCCGATAAACAGGAATGGGCCGGCTCTGCCGTGACTGCCTGGTGACAGGCGGCCTCGCCAGGGTCGGATAATATCGCACGCGGGCACACAGGGCCCTGACGGGAGAGGAGTGTACTGTTGTAGGCGGCGAACGCCAGCGGGAGGGGGGAGGATGAATGGCGATCCGGCACGAGCGATCGTGCGACGATCTGCGGGTCGTTGAGAGTCGGATGCCCGTCGCCAACCTGGTGGCATAGCTGATTTCATCTGGATGCAAAGGAGCATGGAATGGAGTCCTGCGTACCTCGCAAGGACGGACTTCGCCGAGTCTCAGAAGGTGCGGCCTCAAATCCGGTTTCCGCGCATCGGGGGCACGTCTGTTCAAAACGGAAGTCACACGCCGGGAATCCCGCCGGCATCAGCCTCGTGGCCGCCTCGATCGCAGCCTTCTGGCTGCTCAGCGCCCAGCCGCTGCGGGCACAAACGACGCAGCAATCTCAGACAACGCAGTCGTCCCAATCGACACAGCAGCCTCAAACGACGTCGTCGCCGGGGTCGCAGTTGCCTCCGTCGCAGCAGGACATGCGTGCGACCGTCGAGCAATTGATGAAGAGCCGTATGGGCAAGCTGCCGCAGCAGCAAAAGCCGCAGCCGGGGCAACTGCCCAAGTCCTTGCAGCCGCAGGAGCCCAACGACGTCAATGCCCCGACGCCGCCTGAGAAAGCGGAAGAGGTCAAAGAGGAGCCGCCCTCTCGCATCGAGCAAATCTTCTCGGGCGAGCTCGACCTGGAAGTCTCCGACGTATCGCTCGATCTCAAGCAGTTCGGATACGACGTCTTCCACGCGCCCGTGACGACATTCGCCCCGGTCACCAATGTCCCCGTGGGACCCGACTACATCGTCGGACCGGGTGACGGCTTCACTCTGACCCTCTGGGGCCGGGTGGACGCCCAGTATCCAATCCTGGTCGACCGGAACGGGCAGATTGTCCTGCCGGAAGTGGGGGCGCTGAAGGTCTGGGGAATGAAATTCGGGGAGCTCGAGGGCTACCTTCAGCACGAGCTGTCGCGCAAATTCAGTGACTTCAAAATGTGCATCACGATGGACAAGCTGCGATCGATCCAGGTCTTCACCGTGGGCGACGCAGTCTCACCCGGCAGTTATACCGTCAGCTCGCTTTCGACCGTCATCAACGCCCTGGTCGCCGCGGGAGGGCCATCCAAGAACGGCAGCCTGCGAAAAGTCCGTCTGCTCCGGACCGGCCAGGCGCCGGTCGATATCGACCTGTATGATTTCCTGCAGGGCGGCGATAAGACCAGGGACGTGCGTCTGCAGGATGGCGACACGATCTTCATCCCTGTCATCGGTTCGGTCGTCGCCGTCGCGGGCAACGTCAAGCGGCCGGCGATCTACGAGATGAACCAGTCGACGACGCTCCGGCAGGCACTCGACCTGGCGGGCGGCATTGGATTCACAGGCTGGCTTCAACGCGTGCAGGTGGAACGGATCGAGAACCACGAACGGCGCATCGTCGTCGATTTTGACATGTCGCGGGGCGACGCCGGCCAGGACCAGGCGTCTGCGGCCGACACCGTCCTGCGGGACGGCGACGTGGTGAAGGTCTTCGCCGTGGCCTCGCGCGAGGAAAAGGTCGTTCACCTGGACGGGCACGTGATCCGGCCCGGCAAGTACCAGTGGCGGCCGGGTATGCGACTGCGCGACGTTCTGACAAGCTACGACATTCTGGAGTTGCAGCCGAATCTCGATCACGGCGAAATCGAGCGGTTGGTCCCCCCGGACCTGCACCCGAGGACCATCCCGTTCCACCTCGGCAAGCTGCTCGACGGCGACGACTCCGAGAACATCGAGCTGGCTCAATATGACACGGTCCGGGTCTTTCGATGGGATGAGAGGAAGACGCAGACGGTGAGTGTCTCCGGGATGGTCTTCGACCCCAATCAGTATCAGCTTGTGCCCGGCATGCGGGTCAGAGATCTGATTGACGCCGCAGGGGGACTGCAGAAGAACGCCTACCTCAAGACGGCCGAGATCACCCGCCGGCACATCAATCAGGATGGAATGACCACGGAGATGGTCAGTATCAATCTGGCGAAAGCCCTGGCGGGGGATCCTGACAACAACATTCTGTTGCAGGACTACGACCATCTCGTCGTTCGCCCCATCCCCGAGCTGGACTTCAACCGCATGGCGGAGATTCAGGGCGAGGTGCGGTTCCCCGGCACCTACCCGATTCAGAAAGGGGAGAAGCTCAGCTCGCTGATCGAGCGGGCGGGAGGCTACACGGAAGAAGCCTATCTCAAGGGCGCCATCTTCACGCGGGAGAGCGCCAGGAAGGTCCAGCGGGAGCGGCTCGAAGAGCTGATCAAGAAGATCGAGGAGTCGATGCTGACAAGCACGCAGCAGGCCGCCGGCGGGGCCATCGACGCCGAAACCGTCAAGGGCCAGGAGGTGGCGCTGCAGGCCAAGCGCGAGCTGCTCGACAAGCTCAGGGAGGCGGAGGTCACGGGGCGCGTCGTGGTGAAACTGGCGCCCGTGGCGGAGCTGCGGCAATCCAAATCCGACATCGAGCTTGAGCCCAACGACGTGCTCGTAGTCCCGCAGACGCCGGGAGTCGTCTACGTCATCGGTGAGGTGTTCAACGCCACCTCCTTGCTCTATGAGAAGGGCCGGCCACTCAGCTATTATCTGCGCCGCGTCGGAGGCATGACCAAGGAGGCCGACAAGAAGCAGTTGAGCGTCGTCAAGGCCGACGGGTCGGTCGTCAGCATCGAGCAGGGCAATCGCGCCAGGCTCGTCTTCTGGGACTCCGAGCACAAGTCCTGGTTCTTCGGCGGCTTCATGAACACGGAAATGGAGCCCGGGGACACTATTGTCGTGCCGAGGAAGCTGGATCGCTTCTTCTGGCTCAAGACGACCAAGGACCTGACGCAGATCGTCTTCCAGATCGCTGTCGCCGCAGGCATAGCGTTTGCAATTTGATGAGAGAAGGAGGCCTGGATATGGCGCGCGGATCGTTTGCGTCGTGCACGGAAGGAACCATGCGGCCGGCAATCCCGCCATTGGATACGAGCATCTTCGATCACCTGCGTGTCATCTATCACTACCGGTGGATGATCCTGGTGGTCTGTTTCCTGTCCGCCGCAATCACGGGCGTGGTGTGTTTCCTGTCCCGGCCCACATTTGAGGCGACGGCCTCCATCGTCTCGCCCTCCGATCTGATGCAGGGCGATATGGGCCTGGCCACAGGCATGCTCGGCATGGGGGAGACCGCCTTGCTCCGCAAGATCACGAATACCGCAAGCGTGGCCGACATGTATGCCGGAATTCTCCAGAGCCGCATCGTCGCCGATACCCTCGTCGACAAGTTCGACCTGACCAAAGTGTACAAAGTCAGCTCGCGCACCAAGGCGCGCAAATACCTTCTGCGCAAGACCAACGTGAAAGTCTCCGAAGACGGCATCCTCTACGTCACTGTGGTGGACCGGGACCGCGACCGTGCCGCCGCGATGGCCAACGCCTACGTCGAAGAGCTCGACCGCCAGAACAAACGACTTTCCACGGGCCAGGCGACCAGCAAGCGGGTTTTCATCGAGAACCAGCTCAAGGAAGTCGAGCAGAAGCTCAGCCAGGTCGACAACATCCTGCTCTCGGACGCCAAGGTGCAGGAGATGCTTTACGAGTTGCTGATGCGCGAGTACGAGATCGCCAGGATCGAGGAGGCCAAGAGCATGCCCACGATCCAGGTCCTGGACACCGCCTCACCGCCGGAACTCCGCCGGGCCAGAGGCACGATTCGCAAGGCGGGCTTGGCGGGCATCGTCGCCTTGGTGGGCACGATCTTCTTGGCGTTCGGCCGCGAGTACGTTCGTGCATATCGACAGCGCGAATCGCAGGGACTCTCAGGGGTAGCGGCGCTTCACGAATCCGCGGCCGGCCAGGTGACGACAGATACGGCCAACCTGCAGATTCCAACGCCGCAGGGAGGTGGGACGGAAACAGACAGAGTGCGTGGCACGCCGCTCGAAGCGACACGGGCGGGATAGTTTCAGACCGTCGGCCGGCACGACACGACCACCCGAGCGGCCCGTGCGACATGATCTCTGAGGTTGAGGCAGAGATCACGGCGGTCGTTCACGTCGGTTCCGCGCAACCGACGGGGACGGAGTCTGGCCGGTAAAGGGCGGCACGACGCGATCTCGCCGCGCGTGCTTAGCGTGGAACCTTCTGTGTGCCGGGTGGCACCGCCCAACTTGTTTGACGGCGCTCTTCCTGGCGGGCTTGACCACCCGGAACCCCACGGGCAAACGAGTTTGCCCATGCCACCCTTTGCTGTGTCTGCTCACGCGAGACACATATAGGTCGCGCCTCCACACGCAAGGATGAATTCACCAAGAGGCCCCGTGCTCAAGCGATTGTTCTCCAGCCAACTGCGTATCAACATGGTCTCCGGGGTCGCGGTCACCGTGGTCAACGCTGCAGTGCTGGCGGTGGCGTATCCGCTCTATCTGCATTTTCTCGGGTATGAGCAGTACGGCATCTGGCTGGTGCTCTCGACGGTCCTGAGCTTCGCCCAACTGGGCAATCTCGGCATCGGCCCGGCCGTCACGAAGCTGGTAGCCGAGGAGTACGGCCGCAAAAACCTGGAGGCCGTGCAGCAGTATATCACCTCCGCCGTCGCGATCCTGGTCGTCAGCGGCGCCGGCGTCGTCGCCCTGATCCTCCTGTTGCGCACGCCGATCGTCTCGCTGTTCAAGCTCTCGCCGCAGAACGCCCACACGGTCCTGTGGCTGCTGCCCTACATGGCGTGCCTGAGCGCCTACGTGTTCGTCGTTCAGGCGGTCAACGCCGCCCTCGCGGGCCTGGGGCGCATGGACCTGTCGAACTACGTTCAAACGGGCGGGCGCATTATCGCCGTGGTTGTCGCCGCTGTCCTGCTGTTCCTCGGCCGGGGCATCACCAGCCTGCTCATAGGCAGCACGCTGTCCTACGTGTTCGTCCACGCGACAAGCTCCATACTGGTTCGCCGCATCGCGCCGATCCATGCCCTGCGCCCGCGAAACCTGGATTTGGAACGGGCGAAGCGTCTAATCGGTTTCGGCTCAGGCATCATGGGCGGATCGCTCGTCGCCATGCTGATAAGCCCGTTCAACAAGGTGATGTTGTCACGCTACGCGGGGGTTGCCTCCATCCCCATCTATGAGATTGCATTTCAGGCGAGCATGGAGATTCGCGGACTCGTGGAAGCGGGTCTGCGGGCCCTGGTTCCGGAGGTGAGCCGGATCGGTGCGGCGGTAGATGAACGGACGGAAGCCAGAATCGCCGGGCTGTACGGGCGTGTCGTACGGTTGCTGGTCATGGCGGCCGTCCCTGCATTTGGATTGGTGATGTTGCTTGCATCAGGTTTGTTTCCCCTGTGGTTGGGCGAGCGGTACGTGCCAAGTCTCCCCGGCGTTTTCCGCATCATGTGCATAGGGGCATTCATCAACCTGCTCGGGGTTCCGGCGTTCTACACCCTCATGGGCATGGGCCGATCCTGGTGTGTCTTCACGGCTCACCTCGTCCAAGGCGCGACGAACGTGATCATATTGTTCGGCGCTCTCGCAATGGGCGGGTCTATCACTGTGGGGACCGTGGCCTGGTCAGTCGTCATTTCCATGGGGGCCGCCACCGCCTATCTTCTGTGGGAGAAGAACCGAGTGTTCTCTCCCAACGTGAATACATCACCCGTTCCAGGCTGATGTCTCCCCACGCCAATGCGGGTCGGTCTGTATGGCAAGACTTTCGACGAGTTCCGACGGCAGAGCGATCAAGGAATTATTCTGGCTGGGTTCTTGTCTCTGGCGAAGGGTCAAGCGACGTGCCTTCTCTATCCAGAGATGCCTGATCGCCCCGGCTCTTCCACAGAATCCCGATGGCAGAGTCTACGTGCACTTGGGTTGCGGCGACATCGTCAGCCCGGAGTTCATCAATGTCGATCTGTATCGCGCGCCGCACGTACATTACGTGCGAGACGTGTCGGACCTGTCAGTCTTTCCAGATAATCATGCCGACCTGGTCTATGCGTGTCATCTCCTGGAGCACATCGATCGGGAGAATCTCACGAGGGTGCTTCGGGAGTGGAATCGCGTCCTGAAGCCGGGCGGGACTCTGCGACTGTCGGTTCCCGACTTCGATAAGCTGATCGCGACCTACCAGGCGTGTGGCAAAGACGTGGAGAGCATTTGCGCACCGTTGATGGGCTGTTGGGCCGGCTACAAGCCGCACTGCATGATCTTCAATTACCAGTACCTGGCGCACCTGATGGAAGTCTCCGGTTTCTCTCGCATCCATCCGTGGGACCCGTCCACGAGCGATCATCACGACTTTGAGGACTGGGCTTCAAGATGCATCGAGGTCGGAGCACGCAAGTTTCACATCAGCCTCAACGTCGAGGGCGTCAAACAGGAAATGGACCTCTCCAACAAATGATGGTCTCGAACGCTATCAGATCCTCATACATGCGATTCTATAAGGCATGGAGGCTTGTGAGCGGCCCGGTTACTCTCGGGCTTGCCAAAGCGTACCTGAGGCTTCATGGCGTGAGATTCGGCGATGGGCTGCAGATGTACAGTTTGCCCATCTGCAGACGCCATCCGCAGGCCACAATTGAATTGGGCGCTCGGGTCTGCGTAACGAACACCACAAGGGAAAACCTTGCGGGTGTGATCCATCGTACGGTTCTGGTTGCGAACAAGCCGGGTGCAAGACTGCGCATCGGCAATCAGGTTGGAATCTCCGGGGCAGTGATCTTCTGCTCCACGGAGATCACCATCGAAGACTACGTAAGTATTGGAGCCGGTGCAAAGATCTATGACACCGACTTCCACCCTGTCTCTGCCGCCGACCGCCGGGCCGGGCGGGCAGAATCGATCGCGACGGCTCCAGTCCGACTGTGCGAGGATGTCTGGGTCGGCTCGGATGTGATTGTGCTGAAAGGAGTGACCGTCGGAGCGCGGTCTATCCTCGCGGCCGGTTCGGTCGTGACGAGCGACATCCCCCCGGATACGCTGGCCGCCGGAGTTCCCGCTAGACCCGTACGGTCCTTGATCGCGAATGGCCAGGGGCCGTAAAGGGCGCCCCGGATCACCCCGGCTGGTTGGCTGGACGATAGCGACACGGAAAATCAGGAGATGGAACCTCAAGGCTATCCTGCATTGACGATTGTCCTCGTTCTGGGATTGGGCATTCCTCTTGCCTTTCTTCGCCCGTACGCTGGCTTCCTCCTCGCTGTTCTCTTGCTGACCGCCGGCCATGTGACAATGTTCAATCAGACGCGGCTGGCGGGACTCGGGCCCTACATGAATCTGAGCGACGCGTGCGTGCTTGTAGCCATCGCTGCATTCTTCTTTGACCGTGTCGTCACAAGAAGACCTGTCCGGGTGCCCCAGATCGTGCCGCTCGTGCTCCTTGTGGTGACTCTCGGGGCCGTACAGAGCTTTTGGAAACTCGGCTGGACCTACGATACGATGCGGGCGACCCGCTGGGCACTGGACTTCCCAATCGCCTACTTTCTCGGGGCCAATCTGGTTACTTCGGCGGACAGGGCCAGGAAGCTGATCGGGGTCCTGCTCGTCGGCGCATTGCTCGCTGCCGTTCAGCATCATCTCTATGTTGTCCATATCTGGCGATCGAAATCGGTGAACATGGCGACGTACGAGGGCCTGCGAACCATCGGCTACTGGGGCGGCTGCATGGCGTCGGCGTTTCTCATCTCGGCGCTTGCCTGGCGGGCGCCTCGCGGCGTATGGAAGAAGACCTTCTGGGCCGTGGCCGCCCTGCTGTTCATCGGCACCATCTTTATGAGTCAGACTCGCTCCCTTTGGCTGGCGACGGCGGCTGGCGGACTGTGCGTCATGATCGTGTTCGGCCGCGGACACCGCCTGCGCGGCATCATGCGCGTGACCCTGCTGGGCGCCATCGTCGTGCTGGGCGGCGTCTGGCTCTGCGGCCGAGTCATGCCGGGTCTCAATGTCTCCGAAGTCCTTGTCGGCAGGATGTCCAAACTATTCGTCAAAGGCACGCAAAACCCTCACGTGGGCACGCGGGAGAGGGCCTTCCATATCGAGATGGACGAGTACCTTCACGGAACGCTGATTTTTGGACGCGGATTGTCTTTCTTTCAGACCATCCCGAATCCGAAGGCGGACGATCGCAACATTGCGTTCGGACACCTGGGGTACGTGACGTACCTGTCGCAACTGGGGATCATCGGCCTGCTTGTGTACGGGCTGCTCCTGCCCCTGTGGACGTTTCTCGACGCCTCGCGGCTGTGGCGTTACGGGGACGACCCTGCGCTGCGGTACTTCGGCCTGCTGGGCGGCGCCTCGATTCTCTGCATCTCGATCATGTTTCTCATGAGTTCGCAGTTTCTCATCGTAGCTTACTTTGGGCCGGGTGTTCTATATGGAGGTACGTGGGTCCTGGCGAGCATGTACCCGTGTGGAATGCATGAGGGCGTTCAGCCCTGGCAAGTATGCTGGAGAGCAAATGGCTGACACGCGACTCCCGACAATTACCATCGTGACTCCGTCTTTGAATCAGGCAAAGTATTTGCCTGAGACGATTGAATCTGTCCTGAATCAGGGCTATCCGCATCTGGAGTATATCATTGTGGATGGCGGCAGCACCGACGGCAGTGTCGAGATCATCAAGAAATATCAACGGCACCTGGCGTATTGGGCCAGCGAGACAGACAGCGGGCAATCCGAGGCGATCAACAAGGGCTTCCGGAAGGCGACAGGGGTGCTCTTTAACTGGATCAATTCAGACGATCTGCTCTTCCCCGGCGCGTTGAGACGTATTGGCGAGGCGTTCGCCCGGAATCCGACCAGTGGTCTCATCGTGGGCGATCACGGGTGTTGCGACCCTGCAGGGCGGATCATCTGGGTCAGTGCCGTCAGCTCGCGTGCTGCCATGTCGCTGGCCGGCTGGCTGATGGTCATGGGACAGCAGTCAACGTTTGTATCCGCCGAAGCGTTTCGGAGAGTCGGTGGCGTACGGGAGGATTTGCACATCAGCATGGATATGGACCTGTACTACCGCCTGTGCAGGAGCGGCGCCAAGGTGCTTCGCGCCCACGGCCTGGTGGGCGTCATACGTAAACATCCCGAGGCGAAGGGCTCGACGAGTCAAGCGTTGTGGAGGCAGGAGCAGACGAGATTGTTTCAGGAGTACGCCATCAACCTGGATTCGCGAATACGGGCCATAGTGGCAATGCGATTCAGGCGGATGATGGACGGGAGCTATCTGCGCTCTCTCGCCTTGCTGCACCGATGGAAAGGTAAGAGGCCGTGGGATCTGCACCCTGCACAGAGCCGAATGACCATGAGAAACAGAGGGTAAGAACGAATCGAGAGGAAAGGGCGGCGAACCATGAGCAACTCTAAGATTCTCGTTCTTTGGGGGGAGCTTCCAGGGTACTTGGCAGCCTGTTTGCGAACGCTTCTGGCGGACTACAACGTGCCGGTGTTCATCATCGTGACCCAATCACATCGTCACGCTCTGCATATGACCCTTCAGAAGTTTTCAGGATTCAGGTACCTGGATCTGTCCTCGCCGGATGCCCCGGAGGGTTCTGAAGTGCGAAGAATGATTGTGGATTATGGCCCTGCAATCACCGTTGCAGGCTGCCCGAAGTGGGGAGTATTGCCAAGATTGGCCAGGACGGCAAAAGATTGTGGCTCCCTGATGATTTGGGCAACCGATCATCCCTGGCAGGGTTCGTGGCGGGATTACGCCAACTCCATCCTGGCAAGACTTGGCGTGGTGTACACCGGCTACGATGCCGCATGGGTGCCCGGGCATCAGGGACGACTCTATGCTCACGCCATCGGATTCCCGGAGAATCGAATTTTCCCCAATGTCCTATCCTGTGACACTGACAAGTTTCGCCCCGTTGGCATAGCTCGTTTTCACCCAGGCGCCTCGCGCCAATGGCCTCGGGTCTTCCTGTTCCTGGGCCGATATGTGCCGTGCAAGGATATCGCAACTCTGATCAAGGCTTACGCCGCTTATCGCGAGTTATGCACCGATCCCTGGGACCTGTGGTTTGCCGGGGACGGTCCACTCTCTTCCTTGATTCCTGAAAGCGCAGGCGTGCGTAACATGGGCTACCAGTCGCCGGCAGGATGTGCATCCTTGATGAGGCAGGCCGGCACCTTGATTCTTCCGTCAAGATGGGATCATTGGGGAGTGGTAATTCACGAGGGTGCGTGTGCCGGGCTGCCTGTACTGGCCTCGCACGGGTGCGGCGCCGTCGCTGACCTGGTGCGCGATGGCTACAATGGATATGCCTTCCCCGTGGGAGATGTCGTCTCCCTTGCACGGCTCATGCACCAGGTCTCCGCCAGTGGCCACGCCGAAGAGATGGGTCGTAATAGCCTCAACATGTCATACCAGTTCAGCCCACAATTGTGGGCGCAAACACTCCTCATAGATCTGCCGTTTCGCCTGTTTGGGCAACCACTTGTGATGGAGGAGGTATATGTCAGCTCTTCAGGTCAATAAAGCAGTTCTCATGAATTGTGTCGGGAAGCTCCCCTTCTTGGGGAACAGTCTGCGGCGCGCTGCACGCTTCTACCGTGAAGGCTCGACCGTGACGATAAGGAACGGGTATCTGGCTGGATACAGGTGGAAACGGAGTCATCGCTACGTCAGCGGCTACTGGCTTGGGACCTACGAACTGCCGGTGCAGCAATGTCTGTGTCGAGAGCTGCATCCGGGGGACGTGTTCTATGATATTGGGGCCAATGCCGGATTCTTCTCCTTAGTGGCTGCCAAGTGTGTAGGTGACCGGGGACATGTATTTGCCTTTGAGCCTTTGCCTGAGAATGCGGAGATGATCAGATATCAGTTCGAGCTGAACGAACTCACCAACTCCACGCTCGTCGATGCCGCCGTTTCAGACTGCGCAGGGAAAGTCGAGTTCAGCTATGGGCGAGACGCGAGTACGGCGCATATGACCGCGGTCCGAGAAGGGCTGGGGCCATCGCTCACCATCAACGCGATCACGGTAGATGAGTTCGCTCAATCGCATCCCGTCCCGGATTTTGTCAAGATCGACGTTGAGGGAGCTGAGGCGATGGTCTTGCGCGGGGCAAGCCACGTTCTACAGGGCGACCAGCGTCCCAGAATACTTGTGGAGTTCCACAGCGACGCGCTGGCTCAGGAGTGCTGCGGCCTTTTGCGGGCGTCTCATTACACCTTGCTTGGGCTAAAGAGAGATATCATCTGCGCGACAAACCTGCCTCATCATGTCTTGGCCCTGCCCGCGGCGTTGACGTGAAGGCTCGGTTCAGCAACCTGTTGACGTCGGTCGTCTGGCTTGGGTGAAAACGTGCCGAAATCGCGGACGTTCAAGGCGGGGATGCTGGCCGCGGGTCAGGTGACGGCCTCGGCGGCGGGCTTCGTCATTCTGGCCGTGCTGTCGCGGCTGCTGTCCCGGCATGACTATGCGACGTACCGGCAGGTGCTGCTGTGCTTCGCGATGGTCCTGCCGTTCCTGCAGCTTGGGCTTCCGGTTGCCCTGTACTACTATCTGCCGGCGGAGAAGCAGCGGCCCCGCGGCGTCATCGTGGACAACCTGCTCGTGTTCGCACTTGCAGGATCAGCGTACCTGGTGTTTCTGGTCGCGGGCGGCGCCGGTTTCTGGGCGGCCCGGATGGGCAACGCAGACCTGAAGGCATTGCTGTATCTCACGGCGCCCTACGGCGTGGCTTTGGCGCTTCGGGCGTCGCTGCCGGCCTGCTTCATGTCGGCCGACCGGGCGCCGGCGCTGGCCGTATACAATGCGCTCTCGCGGTGCTTTGAATGTCTTCTGATCGTCCTGGCCGTGCTGCTCTGGGGCGGCTTGGTGCCGGTGACCCTGGCCACGGCGGTGGGATCGGTCGCGGCAACGGTCGTCGGCGTGGCCATGGCTCTGGGATTGTACGGCTCAGGCTCCGCCGCCCCATCATTGGCCGGGATCAAACGCCAGTTGACTTACGGTGCTCCGCTCGTGCTGGCGATGGTCTTTGCCGGCCTGATGGGATACCTCGATCAACTGGTGGTGTCGCTGAAGTGCTCCTCGGAGGCGTTCGCCACGTATGTGAACGGGGCGGTTCAGGTCCCTTTGCTGCCGGTGATCGTGACATCCGTCACGGCCGTGCTGCTGCCCGAGCTGACGATCCTGTACAAGAACGCCGATCGCGGGCGCATGCTTGCGATTTGGCAGAATGCCCTGGTCAAGTCCTCCTGCCTGATTATCCCCGTGACGATTTTCGCCGTGGTCCTGGCGCACGACGTGGTCGTGTTCCTGTTCTCGGACCGGTACGCGGCGAGCGTCCCGATCTTCAGGATTTTCTGCCTCGTGCTGCCATTCAAGATGGTCAGCTACGAGGCGATGTTTCACGCCTCAAACAAGAACGGGTACTTCGCCTTTGTGAGCATCGTCACCGTCGTGGTCTTTGTCCTGCTCCTCGTGGTGGCGGTCGATCATTTCGGGATTCTCGGAGCCGTCGTCGCCACGGTCCTTGTCGAGACGTGCGTCCGGTTCGCCCTGTACCTGGTCTTCATAGGAAGGACGGTGGGCGCGCCGGCACGGACTATCGTTCCGATTCGCAGGCTCTGGCGATTGTCTTGGCCTGCGTTGGCGCTGGCGTGTCCGCTGCTGCTGCGACCGCTGTTGAACCTGTCGGCCGCGCTGTCTTTGGCGCTCTGTGGCCTGTATTACTTCTCCGCATGTTACCTGTGGTTGACGCGAAGGGCCGAAGCGCCTCGGCTCGCGGTAATCGAGACCCTGCTGGCCAAAGTGCAGCACGGGTTCGGGCTCTCCTGATGGGATCTGTGCTGATCGGTCAAGCCGTTAAAGATGTGCTGCGCCGTACCCGCGTGTACGAGATGTACGAGCGGAGCCGCCGGATACGGCAGCTCACGCGCTGGGAGCAGGCGGGCCGGCCGGTCCCGCCGCCGCATCTGTACAAGCAGAGCCAGTTGAGACACTACGCCGAGCGATTCTCTCTCGATGCCCTGGTGGAAACCGGGACGTGCCTCGGCGATATGGTTTACGCCCTGCGTGATGTCTTCAGTGAGATTCATTCCATCGAGCTGGACGAGGGCCTTTACCGCAGAGCGCGAAACAGATTGGCGGGATTGCAGCACGTATCGCTGACGCTGGGGGACAGTGTCCGCGTCCTGCCGGGGATCGTCGCGGTCTTGCAGCGGCCGTGCCTCTTCTGGCTCGATGCCCACTACAGCGGCGGCGCCACGGCACGCGGCGAGCTCGAAACGCCGGTGGCGCGGGAGCTTCAATGCATCCTTCGCGATTGCCGCGTCAGGCACGTGATTCTGATCGACGATGCACGGGAGTTCACCGGAAACCGCGATTATCCAACGCTCGACGAGGTGCGGTCTCTCGTCCAGCAGAGGCACCCCGGCTGGACAGTCGAGGTGGAGCACGACATCATCAGGATTCAGGAACGATGACTCTTCGATGGCTGAGTGCAACTCTGGATTTGACGGCCGGGGCGTGCCGCAGGGCCTCGCAGAGGCTCGATGGCTCGCCGCATCGCAAGGCGCTGGCCGCGTGGCGCAGGGCGGATGGCGATAGGACGCTGAGGCTAAATTACGATCTGAACGAAAACTCGATCGTGTTCGACTTGGGCGGCTACCGGGGGCAGTGGACCAGTGACATCTTCTCGAAGTACTGTTGCCGCGTGTACTGCTTCGAGCCGGTTCGCCGGTTCGCCGAGCAGATCACGGCCCGCTTCTCGCGTAACGGCAAAGTCCGCGTCTTTCCGTTCGGCCTGGCGGGCAGCGACAGGCACGAGTGGATATCGCTGAACGCGGACGGCTCGTCGATCTGCCGGGGACGCCGGGATGAGGAGATCGAGCTCGTCGGGGCCGCACGGTTCGTCGAGCAGCATCAGATCAAAAAGATCGATCTGATGAAGGTGAATATCGAAGGGGCCGAGTACGAGCTTCTCGAACACCTCCTGCAAACGGGACTCATCAGGAGCATCGTCGATCTCCAAGTGCAGTTCCACGATTTTGTGCCCGATGCGACCGCCAGGGTGCAGAATATCCGGCGCCAATTGGAGCAGACTCACCGCGCGACCTACCAGTACGATTTCATCTGGGAGAACTGGCGATTGACGTCGAAGTCATAAACTGCGATCAAGCGCAACTGCACCACGACGACGAGGGGCTGACGCCAAGGGCTGCCTCGCTGGAGAGGGATTACCGACTCGATGTCCTCAAGGCACTGGGCATACTGCTCGTGCTCTTCTATCATTTGGAGCCGCTGCAGTTCTCGTTCGTCGGCGATGCGAGTCCCCTGTCGCGCGTCCCCGGCCATGTCATGAATGTGGTTCGCCAGGAATCGCTGGTCGCGGTTCCGCTGCTCATTCTGGTTTCGTTGCTCTTGTTCTGCCGCAGATCGCTGGCGAACGCGCGGTATATTTTGAAGCGTCTGCACCGACTGACGGAGATTCTTCTCGTATGGCTCCTGGTTCAGACCCTCGTCTGGCTGCTTCTCAACGCATGTCTGAGTTCTGCGAGTGAGACGGGCCGGCCACAGGGAATCCTGCAGATCATCCTGATGGGTGGCCCCTCGTTGCCGGTTGTCGGCGGCTCGGTCTTTTTCTTTCTGGTCGATCTGCTGCTGCTGACCGCGATTGCCTTTGTGCCTCTGCAACTCGACGCGAGACACCGGAGATTGCTGTGCATCGGCTGGATCGGGGCGTCGATCCTCCAGTTCGAGATGTGCAGTCTCCTCGGGTGGACGATTCCGTACTGGAGGCTGGATAGCTTTCTTGTGTACGTTCCTGCGGCGTGGTTGCTCGTGGAGAGTCATCTGTCGAGAAGAATGGTCTGTGTATGTGTACTCGCGTTCATTGGATTCACCGCGCATGACATGATCCTCAAGGCCGTGTTCGGTCGCGGCGTGAGCACCTATGCAACGAATTCGATCTTCTTCGGCGTACTGTCCGTCTATGGGATCGCTCAGTCGCTGGATTTCGTTCGGCGGTCGGGCGCGGTCAGGTTCCTTGCCGCATACTCGCTGGGGATTTTCGCGCTGCACAAATATTGGATGCTCCTTCCCAGGCTCACATTTGACAAGGTATTTGCGGCCCTGCATGTGCCCACGGCTGTACTTCCTCACGATATCCACTTTCAGGTGGTCGGCCTCGCCGACGCCGTCGTCGTCTTTGCCCTTACCCTCGGCTCCGTGTACCTGGCGAGTCTGACGCCGCTGAAGAGGTACGTCTCATGAGCGGCGGACCGGACGGCGCACAGACACAAGCGGTTGCTCCGGTCGCGGCCGCACGGGCGCAGGCAGGGACGGTCAAGCGGATCGGCATCGTGCCGTACAGCCGCGAGTACGGCCGGAACCGTCTCTTCGAGATCTCCGGCCCGCTGAATCGGGATCACTCGTTGCAGGTGTGGCACGAATTGCGCGACAGGTGCCGCAGGCTGGGCTGGGACATGCAGACGGCGGACGATCTCGTACAGGCATTTGATGCCTGTCTTATGCTCGATCCTTCACCGGCGAAGCTTCGCTCGTGTCGTGACGACGTTCTCCGTCGCAGCGTTGTCCAGTTTTGTGAGCCCCCGGATGTGTGTCCACAGCAGTATGAGGATCAGCATCTGCGGTTTCTGGCGCCACGCTGTCACACAGTCTACTGCTGCAACCGCGGCCTGTGTGACACCTACGGCTTTCGGCAACACGCCTGGTACGTGGACTCCTATCCAGGGCGGGCCAATCGCATCGCGCCGGCGAAAGACCGCGATGGCGTATGCCTGATCGCAACGAACAAATTCAGCAGGCACCCGGAATCGCAGCTCGCCTTTCGGCTGTCCCTCGCCAGGGCGATCGCGCAGGACCCCGAGCTCCAGAGGCACTTTCGCCTCTACGGCAGAGACTGGCTAACGGGCGCCGGAATCCTGAGAAAGCATCTGCCGTCATCCGCTGTCACGGACCGGGTGCTCGGCAGGGTCGAACGCAAGATTCCCTGGAACGGGGTTCTCAAGAAGGTGTACCGGGGTGTCGCGGCGACCAAGGGCGGTGTCCTGTCCACCGCGAGATTCAACCTGATCGTCGAGAACATGTACTGGGACGGGTACGTCACGGAGAAGATCTTCGACGCATTTCAGTTTGGCTGCGTGCCGATCTACTTCGGCGCCTCGGACGTGCAGGCCCACGTCCCCGCCGAGCTGTTCATCGATGGCCGGCGGTTTGCAGAACCTCTGGAGGCCATCAGGTTCGGATTGTCACTGGAAGAGGCGGAGCTTGATCGGCGGATTCAGGCCGGGCAGGACTGGCTGCGCTCGGCGGATTTCAATTCGCGGTTCGGCCGCATGACGTACGTCGAGATGCTGTGCGCGGACCTGTCCCGCATCATGGAGGGACAAGATGCCTTGGTCTGAGAGTCGGTGCGGCAAGGGCGGCGCATTGAGCAAGGTGACGGCCTGTGCTCGGAACTGCGGCCCGCGCTTCACGCTTCATCTCCTTGCCGGCCGAGTCGCGACCGCTTTGTGCTCCTTTCGATGGCGGCTGCCCGGGAATCCTTTGAAAAAGGCCGCGATGGGCCGGCTGCTGGCGCGCTGCCGCAAGCTGCATCTGGGCTGCGGGACCAGCCGTGTGCCGGGTTGGATCAATGTCGATGTCCTTTCCATGAGAGGCGTGGACTTCGCGTGCGATCTTCGCCGCCTGAGTAAGTACGTTCCACAGGGCGCTATCGACGACATCCTGATCTCGCACACGCTGGAGCACTTCACGCGGGAGGAGGTCAGGACGCTGCTGGCGGATTTCCACGCGATGCTCCGCGAGGGCGGCGCGCTCTGGATCTCGGTCCCGAGCCTGGACCTCTGGTACGAGGCGGCGAAGAACCTTCGCTCGGCGGCCGAGATGGATCGCATCATGGGAATACTCCTGGGCGGCGGGCGGGACAAGCACGACATTCATCGTTGCGTCTTCACGGGCGAGTATATGCAGGTGCTGCTCCAGGAGGCAGGCTTTCGCGAAGTCTCCTCCTGGACGGAGCCGCCGGCGGAATTCCACGATGTCCCCGGCGGCTGGCAGGCAAGCATCGACGGCAAGCGAATCTCCCTGAACTGCCTTGCGCGAAAGTGAGTCTGAGTTTCCTTTAGCGGGAGTCTGGCAAGACATGGTTGAGAGGGAGTTTGAAAAGTCGATGCATCGTAGCATGGGCATCCTGCCCATGAGTCGCAGGGCCATCCTGGCCCTGCCAAGCACCATGATCTCCACGGGCGAGACGCCCGGGATACACACGGGCAGGATGCCCGTGCTACGTTGCGGGGACCTCTGAGATGCTGGCAAGTTTGAAGAGGGCGGCGAAGGCGATTCCTCCGGTCCGCCGGATCAACGCCTCCATGAAGGCCGCGCGGACCGTCCGCGATTACAGACGGCTGGATGACTTCTATCGGCGGCGCCGGGAAGAGCTGTGCATCGGCTCGCTCGATGAGTACGTACAGGACCTGCTGAGAGACCGCCTTTCCTGGCGAAAGCTGAACTTGAGAGATCGGTCGAATACGGACCTCCGGATACTCTACATCGGGACAGACTGGGCACAGGATTCCGGCGGTCTTCTGCAGAGCCTGGAGCGGCTCGGCAAGGTCCTCGCGTTCACGAAAGCCGACGGCGGGTACGGACACTACTTCTACGGCAGCGGCGCCGACGCGCAACGGCAAAGGACGGAAAACGGCCGGCGGCTCCTGGAGATCATCGAGCAGGCACAAAGAGACGGTCCCCTTCATATTGTCATGGGACAGATGTGGGGCCGGACGATGCCGTGGCAGGCCTTGAAGGCCGTTCAGGACATGGGCATCGTCACCGCCAACATCTGCATGGACGACCGCCACACGTTCAGGCAGGCGCAGCAGTACGGCGAATGGATGGGCAGCATGGGCCTGATCCCGGGACTCGATGTGGCCCTGACCGCGGCGCCGGAAGTGGTGCGCTGGTACGCCATCGAGGGCTGTCCCGCCGCCTTCTGGCCTCCGGCGGGCGATCCCGAGATCTTCCATCCCGTCACCGGACCGCGCCGGCACGATGTGTGTTTCGTGGGCGCCAACTACGGCGTTCGCAGCGAAGTTGTCCGGGCCATTCACAGGCGGGGGGTAGAGGTCGTCTGCTACGGGCACGGGTGGCCCAACGGGCGGATCGCAACGCAGGATGTGCCGGCACTCTTCGCCGCATCGAGAATCGTGCTCGGCGTCGGCACGATCGGCCACTGCACCGACTTCTTCTCGCTGAAGATGCGCGACTTCGAGGGTCCGATGTCCGGCAGCCTCTATCTCACTCATAACAACCCGGATTTGCATGCGCTCTACAGGGTGGGCCAGGAGATCGTGACCTATTCTTCGCCCGAGGAGTGCGCCGACCGGGTCGTGTACTACCTGAGCCACGAGTCGCAGGCCGAGAGGATCGCCGGGGCAGGTTGTGAGAGAGCCCGGCGCGAGCATACATGGGAAAACCGTCTCAGGCAACTGCTGGCGGCGCTGACGTAGGATTCGTCGGAATGTGCGGAATCTGCGGTATTCTCCGAAATGACGGCGTGGGGGTCGAGCCCGAACGACTGATCCGGATGCGGGAGAGCCTCGCTCATCGCGGGCCCGACGACGCGGGGGCATTGCTCGCCAGCTCCACGTCAAAGATGCTGGAGAGCCGGGTCGAATTCACAACGCTGGACGACTTGAAGCTGGCCCCGGGCTCCCTCTCCGCGTTCGATGTCGGCTTGGCACACAGGCGGCTCTCCATCATCGATCTCTCCAAGGCCGGCCATCAGCCTATGGCCAACGAAGATGGAACGATCTGGATCACGTACAACGGCGAAGTCTACAACTACCGTCAGATTCGCTCGGAATTGATTGCCGCCGGCCACCGGTTTCGCAGCGACACGGACACCGAGGTCGTCATCCACGCATACGAACAGTGGGGCGATGAGTGCCTCGGGCGATTCAATGGCATGTTCGCGTTCGCGATCTATGACGCAAAAAGAAGAGGCCTTCTCCTCGCGAGGGACAGGATTGGCAAGAAGCCCCTCTATTATCTCCTTTCGGACCGCGAGTTCTGTTTTGCGTCGGAATTGAAAGCCATCTCACTGGCGACGCGAGCCGCCTCGACTATCGATATCGAGTCGTTGAACTTCTACCTGGCGCTCGGGTATGTCCCGGCTGACCGGTGCATTCTGAAAGGGGTCCATAAGCTTCCGCCTGCGCATGCGGCGGTTTACGATCTGGCGACCCGGAGGCTGAGAGCCTGGCAATATTGGGATTGTCCGCTGCCCGACGAGGGCACACAGTCCGATACGGAGGAAGCTCTGCTGGATGAGCTTGAGCACCTGATCACGGATTCGGTCAAGCTGCGACTGGTCGCCGATGTCCCCGTTGGCGTTTTCCTCAGCGGCGGGGTTGACTCGAGCCTCATTACGGCGATTGCGGCGAGATACTCGACCAGGCCGATCAAGACGTTCACCATATCGTTCCCCGACGCCGCAAGGTTCGACGAGGCTGCGTACGCCAATCGGGTCGCCGAATATTTTGGAACGGAGCACCACGTGCTGGATGCGGGCCGGAGCGTCTTTGACGTGATGAACGAGCTTCTGCCTCTTATCGATGAGCCTCTGGCGGATTCGTCCCTGCTGCCGATGTATCTTGTCTCGAAGCTGACCAGGCAGTTCGTCACTGTGGCCCTAGGAGGGGACGGCGGGGATGAGCTGTTCGGCGGGTACAGCCACTATCGGCGAGCGGTCCGCGACGGAGCGAGCCTCCAATGGGTTCCCCCGCGCATACTGCGATGGCTCGGCGGCGTCGCAGGCCGCCTGCCGGCCGGCGTCAAGGGTAGAAACAGGCTCGCATCTCTGCGCCACGGGTGCCTCGAACAGACCGTCTGGGACAACCCGTATTTCGACAAGTATCTGCGACAGAAGCTGTTCTGCGATCGCATTTCAGCCTTGTTCAACGGCCAGCTCGATGCACCGGAACAGTGGAGGCTGGGCCTGTTGGCCGAAGCCGGCGATTTGATCGACAGACTCATGCGGCTCGATCTGCTGAGCTATCTGCCCGACGATATCCTGACGAAAGTGGATCGGGCCGGCATGGCTTGCTCGCTCGAAGTGCGTGCGCCCTGGCTGGACCACAGGATCGTCGAATTCGCCTTCCGGAAGGTCCCCGCCGATCTGAAGGTTCGTGACGGCCAGACGCGGATTCTGCAAAAGCGTCTTGCACAACGTCTGCTTCCGAAGGACCTCGACCTGAGCCGCAAGCATGGCTTCTGCGTGCCGATGGACGACTGGCTCAGGACGGCCGATGGCGGCGCGTGGGCTCGAAGGATTCTGTCATCGCATGTCGGCCTCTTCAACCCCAGCTTCATCGAATCGCTGCTGAGAGGCCAGAAGAGACGGAGCAACGGTGCCCGGCTGTGGAGCCTGGGCTTACTGCATCAAACGGGATTGGCCTGAATGCCGCAAAACGATCCGACCATCTCTGTGCTCATGTGCTGCTACAATGCCGAGGCGTTTGTCGCGCAGGCGGTGGAGAGCATTCTCGGCCAATCCTTTGGCGACTTCCAGTTCATCATCGTCGACGACGGCTCGAACGACGGGACGCGACAGATCCTCAGGACGTACGCCTCGAAGGACAAACGAATCGCCCTGGTCGAGAAAGAGAACACCGGGCTGACTCATTCGCTCAACGTCGGTCTGAGCCGGGCCGAAGGGCCCTTCATCGCCAGAATGGATGCCGATGACGTATCGTTGCCTGAGCGATTTGCGATCCAGCTCTCCTGGCTCCGGCGTCACCCAGAGGTCGGCGTTCTGGGAACCGGGTGCAGGATCATCAATGCCAAAGGCGAGTTCACCGGCCGCTGCTTCAGCTCGACCCGCACCCACAAATCGATTCTCCGATGCATGACCAGGCCCGGAAGAGGCGTGCCGGTGCGCCATCCGACCGTCATGATGCGTCGCGACATCGTCCAGCGGGTCGGCGGATACAACGCGCGATTCCCCCTGGCGCAGGACATCGACCTGGTGTGGCGCGTCTCGGATTTGACGGAATCGTTCGTCATTCCCGATATTCTGCTTCTGCTGAGAAAGCATCCGGGCTGCGTCTCCGTCGTACGGAGGCCTGAGCAGTTGCTCAGCCATATCCTGGCCGGCGCCTGCTACCAAATTCGCCGGCAGGGCCTGCCCGATCCATCGCAGGCGGGCGACAGCGAATGGGAGGAGTTTCGCCGGCGTGCCCATGCCATTCTGGAGCGTGGCGGTGTATATGCGGCGGACGAAGCGAAGATCAAGATGGCCTCCGGTGCGGCGGGGCACGGCGGGGTCCGAAGATATGCAAGGCTTCTGGGACTGCTGGCGGCCGACCCTTCGCTCTGGGTGTCCGGCGTATACAAGTGCCGCTGGCGCCGCGCCCTGCGCCAGGTCAGCCGGCTGGCGGAAGCACGCGCCGCCAGGCTCCGCTCGCCGGTGGACGTGTGTTCAGATGCAATGTGATTGCGGCCCTCGTCACGGCCGACTTTTTGCAGGTGTACCATGAGTTGTACGCAAACGCTCCCACGAATCAGCATTGTCACGCCCTCCTACAACCAGGCCAAGTACCTGCCCGAGACGATCGAGTCCATCCTCAGCCAGGACTATCCGAACCTGGAGTACATCGTCATCGACGGCGGCAGCACGGATGGCAGCGCGGAGATCATCAAGCGGTACGAGCGGCATCTGGCCTATTGGGTGAGCGAGAAGGACTCCGGCCAGTCCGAAGCGATCAACAAGGGCCTGCACAGGGCCACGGGCGACCTGTTCAACTGGATCAATTCCGACGACGTGCTCTTTCCCGGCGCTCTGCGGAAGATCGCCGAGGCATTTGAGCGGAACCCACACGCGGACCTGATCGTCGGCTGCAACGCCAGAACCGACGCGGAGGGCAGAATCATCCGGGTCAGCGCACCGCCCGCGCGGATGGCGATGTCCCCCTTGCACTGGGTCATCTACATCGGCCAGCAGTCCGCCTTCATCAACATGAACATGCTCAGGCGGATCGGTGGCGTTCGAGAGGACCTGCACTGCATCATGGACACCGAGCTGTACCACCGGATCTTCGCCGCCGGCGGACGCTACGTCCGCATCAACGCCCTGGTCGGAATGATCCGGGAGCACGCGAACGCCAAGGGGTTCGCGCAGAGGGATCGCTGGGCCCCGGAGAGCCAGAGAGTCTTCCGGGAATGCGGCACGCGGTACCGGTCCGTGCGAGCGGCGAAGATCAAGGCCAAGCTGTATCGGCTGGTCGATGGGAGCTACCTCAGATCCTGGTTCCTTCTCCAGCAGTGGAAGGGCAAACGGGTGTGGGAGGGGGCGGACAGCCCCAAAGGAGCGCCGGGTGAGCACGCCTCCGTGCAAGCACGACCAAAGAAGCAGTGCGCTTCGATGCAGGATTGACACTGGTGCCGCGGACGGCGGATGGAACAGGCCGGAAGTCGGGATATACACATGCTTGAGAAGATCGACCGCTGTGATCCTGAATTGCAGCAAGCGAAAGTCCGAGAGTATTTTGACTACGACTCATCGCGGTTCGCGGCCAACCGGTGGCTGGGCTCATGGGTCGCGAAAGAAGACTACAGGGTGACAAAGGACTATATCCTTCATCTTCTTGACATCGAAGGCACGGACGACGTGCTCGAGGTCGGTTGTGGACCGGGCGTATGGACGGATCTCGTCTCCTCATGCTGTCATCACGTCACGGCTGTCGATCTCTCCGGCGACATGCTCGAAAACGCCCGGAGCCGGGTCGCGAGGCGGAACGTGACTTTCCGCCAGGCCGACTTCGCGGACTACCAGGATACAGAAACGTACGACAAGATTCTCTCTGTCCGTGCCATCGAGTATTTCGCCGATCCAGCACAGGCCGTGCGCAGCATGTACGCATTGACGAAGGACGGGGGACGCACCGTCGTCATCACCAAGACGCATCCAACCTTGATCGCCGTCAGAGCGGGAATCTGGCGCCGCCTGCGCGGGCTCCTCCGGGCAGGACACCGTGCTGAGAGTGAGCCTGCGCCTCCCATGAGGAAGATACAGCCGTTCAGGCTGAGGCGCATGTTTCTGGAATGCGGCTATCGAAACGTCGATGTCTACCCTGTGGTCCTGCGGTCGCCTCTGTTCATCCACGGGCGGTACTCATTGCCGTGGTTTGGTGAAAGGACACGGGAGAGCTACGAGGCCTTCATGCTCAGGTTCCTCGCCCGCGTTGCGGCCTCCGCGAAGTCGAAACCGAAGCTGTTGCGCTACATCCTTCTCATGTTCTCAGAAACGTACCTGATCGTCGGGGAGAAGTGAGGGCATCTCGTGAATATCGCCTTCTTTGGCTGGGTAAACGCCTGCGATCCGTCGCGCCTGGGGGGAACTGAGGCTCTTGTCCGTCGCCTGGCTCTGGGCCTGTCGCACAGGGGACATACCGTGTCTGTCGTGATGTACGGGACAAAGAACAACCAGATACGCGACGATTTCTTCGGGGAGCCCATGACGTGCCGGTATTTCCGTTCGTTCTCGGACGCCCTGCGCGAGCTGGTCAGCCTGAAGTGCACGACCGTCATCAAGACCTATATCCACAAGCGGCATTGCCTCCAGTACCTGGCGTTCAGAAGGCGGCAACAGGAGCGGATGAGGTTCCTGACGATCCTCATGTCGGGACCCGATCGTATGCTCAAGGAACGTCTGGGGATGATGCTCAAAGCGAAGTACTGTAATACTGTTCTCGCCGTATCGCCCACGTTGGCGACTGCGTTGCAGGAGTGCGGCACTCACGCCGTCTGGCTGCCGCCTCCTGTGCCCGACGAGTACTTCGCATCTCCGCGCGACGGGCGCAAGGCCAGGGTGGTGGTGTCCTTTCTGGGCCGGATCGATCCGAACAAAGGGCTGCATGAAGTGTCCTCCGTCTTTGAAGCGCTGTCGCGAACGGACAGGTTCGATCTCCGAATCAAGGGGTACTACATTCCTGATAATCCGGAGTCCGTTCAACTCCATGAGAGGCTTCAACGATTGGCGGGAGTGGAGTACTCGGCGGAGGCACAGGACTCCTGCTACGATCCGCGCAGAGAGCAGGAAGTGCTGCGGTACTTGCTGCAAACGGATGTCCTGGTCCTGCCCTACAGGAATCTCACGGGAACGCTGGGCCTGCCTCTGATCGTGCTCGAAGGATTGGCGGCCAGATGCCTCGTGATATCGAGGGACGTCGGCGACATCTCCCGGATCGTCGCACGTAACGACCTGCTCATGCACCGTCCGCATGACCTCCGGGAGAAGCTGGAACGGTTGTCGAGCGTGGAGGCCGTGGAGGCGGAAAGGGCACGCCTCGATACCTCGTCCACCTTTTCCACCTTTGCGGCGACGCGGGTGGTGGACCGGCTCATACACTGCTTTTGACGAGATGGTGGAGCGCGTACACGCGTCAATCGCCGGTTCTACTGGCCCCGGCGGACAGTCTTTATGAACATCGCATTGGTTCTCTCTTACATGGCCGATCGGTTTGGCGGGCCGGTGGCTGTCGCCAAGGGGCTTGGGCGTGCCGTGGCCGAAAGAGGACACAATGTATCGTATTGGGCAACGGCCGACGGAGACGGCGACGGAGAATCGGCGGGGCTGCGAGGGGTTCATCTGTATCCCGTGGACTGGCCGCGAGTGTGGTTCCGATCGAGAGGACTGGTCGAAGGCGTGCTGGCCGAAATGTCCTCGTTCGATGTCATAGACATCAGTGAGTTCTGGCTGCACGCCATATACGCCGTAAGTCGTCTGGCGCGCGCTCGCGGCGTTCCCTATGTGCTCGCGCCCTCCGGTTCGTTGCAGCCCTGGGCACTCAGGACGGGTTTGGCCAAGACACTCAAGAAGTCGCTGTATCTTTCCCTGATCGGCAGATCGATCCTGGAGGGTGCGGCATGCATCCGCGCGGCCTCCTCGCAGGAGGCCGAGAATGTCCGGCGGCTGGGGTATCGAGGTCCCGTGACGGTCATCCCGAATGGCATCCATCTGGAGGATTTCGACGTTTCCGACAGCCCGGATGCCGAGACCTTGTGGCCGCAACTGCGTGACCGGCCCGCCGTCCTTTTCATGTCCCGCATCAGTCCTGAGAAAGGGCTGGATATCCTGATCTCCGCATGGGCTGAGCTGGCTAGGTCCACTCGCGGCCGGGATGCCATTCTCGTCATTGCGGGCCCGGATTATCGCGGCTACAGGAAGCGGGTCGAGGCGATGGTGGATCATTACGGCCTTCGCCGGCAGGTCTCCATGGTTGGCATGGTCCAGGGGGCGCGGAAGGCGGCGCTGCTCCGGCGTGCCGATGTCTTCGTCCTGCCTTCCTACTCGGAGAACTTCGGCATCGTCGTGGCCGAGGCACTGGCCTGCGGTACGCCGGTCATCACGACGACTGCGACGCCGTGGGAGCAGTTGCAGCAGATCGATGTGGGACGCTGGATCGAGCCCAAGACAGGCGAACTGCTCCTGGCCCTCCGCGAGTTGCTGGATATGCCGGCGGCGCAGCGGGCGGCAATGGGGCACAGGGGGGCGGACCTCGTCAGGGACAGTTACACGTGGGACAGGATCGCCTCGAAGTACCTGCATGTCTGCCAATGCATCGTTGAAGGCAAGCCGATCCCGTTCCATCCCGAGCCCCTCACTTCCACCGCCGAAGACGTGCTCTCCAAGAGGCCGGCTGGTTGATTCGAGTTTTGAAGTCCCTGCACATTTCGCACGATCTATGAGTTGGATAGTCTCGAACTTTGTGGGCCGATGGGGCAGTTCTAGGATGTTTGCTCCTTCCGCCGATGAACACGCGAAGCATGGGTCTGTCATGCCATTGCTGACGAATGTACGAAGACGGAGAGTTGCACCGCCTCAACGCGACACACGCAAGCGCACGGAGATTCTGATCCTGTGCCAGCTCTTCTATCCGGAACTGGTCTCGACGGGCCAGACGCTGACTGAACTGGCCGAGCAGTTGGAAGCCTCCGGCGTTGACGTGGAGGTCGTGTGCGGGCCTCCGACCGTCCTGGGCAGAGGCGAGCGGGTCCCGAGGCGCATGGAGCACAAGGGCATTCGCATCCGTCGCGTGTGGGGGACGCGCTTCTCGAAGCGGAACCTCCTCGGCCGCGTCACGAATGAGCTTACCTTCACCTTGTCTGTCCTCGTCCATCTCCTCCTCCATCGGCCCAGGAGGCCGATTCTTGTTCTGACGAATCCGCCGTTTCTCGCCGTGATCTGTGGCGTTCTTCGGGCTCTTCGAGCGGGCCCCCCATACCTCCACCTCATATTCGATGTATACCCCGACACGGCGGTCCGCTTGGGGCTGCTCAAGGAGACCGGGCTGTTGACTCGGACCTGGGATCGCTTGAACCTCTTTGTTTATGAGCATGCCGCCGGGGTCATCGTCATCGGAAGGTGCATGAAGAACGTGATCAGCGAGAAGATTCACAGAGCCGGCAACCTCGTCAACGGCAAGCTCCATCATATTCACGTGTGGTGTGACGACCAGGCCATCGCGTCCCGCTCGTCGTCGGCTAACGGGCTCGTAGAGAGATTCGACGTAGAGGGCAAATTCGTCGTCGGCTACTTCGGGAATATGGGACGTTTTCACGATATCGAGACCATCATGGGCGCCGCTGAGATCCTGAAGGCCCACCCGGACATCGTCTTCCTGTTCGTTGGCGAGGGTCACAAGAAGAAGTGGGCCATGGACCGTGCACAACAGAATGGCCTGGTCAACTGTCGTTTCCACACCTATGTCAGGCGGGAGGAACTGGGCAGTCTTCTCGCCCTGGCGGATGTAGGCCTCGTGTCTCTTTCGGACGGTCAGGAAGGACTGTCCGTGCCATCCAAAACGTACGGGCTGATGGCCTCCGGCGTCCCTGTGCTGGCCGTCGTGCCGGAAGCCTCCGAGATCGCCAGAGTCGTTGAGGAGGAGCATTGCGGCATCTGGGTCAGACCCGGGGACAAGGAGAAACTCGCAAGCAGCATCCTTCAGGCCTCTTTCCGCCGCCACGAGCTTGAGCCGATGGCCGAAAACGGCCGACGGGCGATCCGCGGAAAGTACAGCCTGGAAAACGCGTGCCGCCAGTACGTGGATCTGATCAAGAGCATCAGTTCGTGACGGCGCCGTGCCTATGCCGGCGCGGGACCGCAAAAATCGACCGGAGAATGGACCGCTTTTTTCATCTCTTCTGTGGGACAAGCCGATAAATAGGCCAGAGGTCATCAGACACTCGTTGTCGGCTGGGGGATCGTCAGGGGAGACGGAATTGTGCACAGGTCCGGTTTTTACCGGACGGTCCTTTTTAGGTTTGCAGGGCATCGTCATTGTCTTATAATGTCGGGCTGTGCCGACGCGGGACGCGCAGGAGCGGGGCACGCAGCCGGTAAGCGGCCGACGGGCCGTCTGCCGGACGGGCGAGTCTCGACAGCCCGAAGGAGCAGGTTGAACGAACATTATGGAACAGGGATTGCAGATTCACAAAACGGGCCTGCGGAACGTGGCGGAATCCGTGGCCGTGGGTCCGGCAGGAGCACGGGAGCAGGTTCTCGACCGCCGTCGGTATTCTCAGGTCCCTTACCTGGCCGGGACACCGCGGTTCCACTTCACGCCGGCGGCGGCGTCGGTGCCTCAGCCCTCGCGAGTGGTGGAGGTCCTGATCCGAATCCTCGATGTCGTCGGCTCGCTGATCATCCTGGCCCTTACGCTCCCGATCATGCTCGCCGCAGCCCTGCTGGTGAAACTGACGTCCCGCGGCCCTGTGCTGTACATGCAGGAGCGGGTGGGCAAGGCCGGACAGGTCTTCACCCTGTACAAGTTCCGCACGATGGTGGACGGCGCCGAAAACCGCCTCGGGCCCGTCTGGGCGGCACGGGACGATGACCGTGTCACGCCCGTGGGGCGCATCCTGCGAAGAATGCGCCTGGACGAGCTGCCGCAACTGTACAACATCCTGGCCGGCGACATGAGTCTGGTCGGCCCGCGCCCGGAACGGCCCTTCTTCGTCGAGCGTCACGAGGCGCTCCAGGGCATGCGCCTGTCCGTCAAGCCGGGACTCACCGGCCTGGCTCAGGTCCGCAGCTTCTACGATCTCAAGCCCGCCCACAAGGCGAGATACGACAACCTCTACATTCAGCACCGTTCCCTCCTGCTGAATGTCTATATCCTCCTGCTCACCATCCCCGTGGTCCTCACCCGAAAAGGGTGGTAAAGGGTCTTGATTTACGATTTACCATTCGACATTTACCATTTTCGATTTACGATTTGGCGTTCATCGGCGTGTGCGGACGACAGATCACAGATCTCAAATCTCCGATTTCGGATCTCAAATCGCAGATTTCAAATCTGAAATCGTAAATCGCAAATCATAAATCGTAAATCGTAAATCCCCTCACGCTCCCGGGTAGGCCCAGGGTTTCCGATACTCGCGGCGAAGCAGTTGATTCGCCTGCGGATCGTCGAGGCACACCTCCCGCTCGCCGTCCCACCGCACGCTGCGTCCCAGCTTCATGGACAGCATGCCCAGCAGGCTCATCGTCGTCGAGTAGTGAATCTGCTCGATGTCGCTGATCGGTCGCCGGCCGGTCTCGATCGCATCGAGGAAATCGGCCCAGAGCTCCTTGATGTTCTGATCGTCGGGCTGGTTGAGTTTCGGCTCCTCGTGGATTTCCTGCTCGCCCCGCCCGAGCGGAAAGAAGGTCCATCCCTTCTGCCAGCCCATGTGGAACGTGCCCTTGGTGCCGTAGAAGAAGCACCCGACGCTTTCGGTCTTCTCGGCCGGGTTGCCGGCGAACTGCCGGTGCTCCCACGTCACCGTCAGATCGTCGAACTGGTACGTCGCGACCTGATGGTCCGGGGCGTCCGTCGTCTGGTACTCCGCGGTCAGGACAGGCTTGCCTTTGATCGGCCGGCCGCCGGCGGAGAACACGGTGTGCGGCGACTTGATGCCCATGACCCAGCGGACCTGGTCGAGCCAGTGCACGCCCCAGTCGCCCAGGGTCCCGTTGCCGTAGTCAAGATAACTGCGCCAGGCTCGCGGGTGAATGCCGCCGTTGTACGGGCGCACCGGGGCCGGGCCGCACCACGAGTCCCAGTTCAGCTCCTTCGGCGGCTCGGAATTCTTCTTCGGCTCCTCCGGGCCGTTCCCGCCGTAAAGCACGAAGCACCGGACCATCGCGATCTTCCCCGCTTTTCCCTCCTGCAAGAATTTCCTGCCTGAGACATTGTGCGGCGAGACCCGCCGGTGCGTCCCGACCTGCACGACGCGGTTGGCCGCCCGGGCGGCGTTGACCATGGCCCGGCCCTCCATGATCGTGTGGCAGATGGGCTTCTCCACGTAGACGTGGGCCCCGGCCTTGACCGCCGCGATCATCGGCAGCGCGTGCCAGTGGTCGGGCGTGGCCACGATCGCGATGTCAGGCTTGTCCTTCTCCAGCATCTCGCGATAGTCCTCGTACTGCCTGGGCTGATCGCTGGTCCACTTGCCCGCCTCCGCGGCGCATTTGGCGATCTGCCGCTGATCCACGTCCACCAGCGCCGCAAGCTTGCATCTCCCCGACGCCATGGCCTCCCGCAGGATATTCGTACCCCACCAGCCGCAGCCGATGAGAGCCGTGCGATAGGTCTTGTTCTGCTGAGCGGTCGCGACGGCCGGGAACCCCACGGCCAGTCCCGTAGCGACCGAACTCTTGAGGAATATGCGGCGGTTCATCGGCATGATCGTCTCCTTCTCATCTGCGGTGGCAGCAAGCCATCCTCAACCTTCTCAAATCCGGCAAACACCTTCCTGCACTCCTCTGCCCACTCTATTGCCCCGCCTCGCCCCGTCAAGCCCAAAATGCCCCGCGTTCGCTCGTAGTCGCGCGGTAAGGCGTTGCGCTCCGTGCCCCGCAAATTGGCTTTGTTTCGCACGCCGGGCTTTCCCTGCTCCCAGTGACGCCATCAGGCGTTTCTTCACTTCTCTCTGACGAGCCGGGGGTCCACCGTTTTCGCCGATTGGCTTAGTTCTGCACACTCGGCCCCGTTCATAGTGACGCCGTCAGGCGTTCCCCGGGGACTGTCAAGTGGGAAGTGTGAAGTTTGAAGGGTTGGATCGCCGTCTGACAGTTCACACTTCAGACTTGAGACTTCGTTCGATGCCCTGACGGGCACACTGATATGGAACGACCTTTGTCAATGGGTTTTCTTCGATTCTTCATTCCTATTTCTTTTGAAGGCGGCCTTGGGTACAGGCGGCTTCGACGACGAATCAGTCTGATATGCGTGGATTA
>Ga0315282_10000181_pt1 | contig 127639 bp, 96 predicted proteins | sample YL17G07_20_MG_FD_203693 | JGI IMG/M metagenome (GOLD analysis project Ga0315282, IMG submission 203693) | Sediment microbial communities from Yellowstone Lake, YNP, Wyoming, USA - YL17G07_20 | ecosystem: Environmental > Aquatic > Freshwater > Lake > Sediment | place: USA: Wyoming | collected... | reverse complement strand
CGCCTGGCTGGCCAACTTCCGCCGCTTGGTGGTGCGCTACGAGCGCAAGCTGCAAATCTACAGCGCCTTCTTTCATCTGGCCTGCATCATGATCGTCCTGAGCAGGTTATGAAACCACTTCTAGTCAACCTGCTGGTGGTGCACGAGGGTGTGCCGCTGTTGGCTCGCGCGGTGACGGCGATGGGCCCGGAGGCGCAGAAGGCCCAGCGGGCCTGGCGGCTGGCCAAGGCGGCGGAGCACTACGCTGCGGGGGATCGCCTGCGGCTGCGCGGCCAGGCCGGCGAGGCGATAGCCCAGTTCAGCGCGGCAGCGACACTGGCGCCCAGCCATGCCTCCTACTGCGTGGCGCTGGCCGGGGCTCTGGAGGCCGACGGCCACCCGGCGGCCGCGGCTGAGGCCCTGGCGCGGGCGGGCGCTCTGCTGGTGGCAAAGGGCAAGTACGAGCGCGCGGTGCCGGAACTGACCCGCGCCCTGGCCTGGGACCGCCTGAATCCGACGGCCCGAACTCAGTTGGTTCTGGCCTATCGGCACCTGAGCCGTGACCAGCAGGTCGAAGCTACAGCGGTTGGTGGCCACCGGCGAGCAGGCGGCTTCGATTGGGCCGGCTCGGCGCGACACGAGCAGTCCATCGTGTCAGCTTCGGCCGTGGGCCACCTGAGAGTGCTGAGCATCCCGCTGTTCATACGGCCCTACTGGCTGGCCCACGCCGGCGGCGGTCGCAGCATGCCTGGCGGCACAGACCTCATCTTGCGGGACGTACTGGGCGGCGGCGCCTACCTGCTCAGGAACGCCAACCTGCTCGTCATCTTGTCCCTGGTTGCCGACAGCCTGGACTACTTGCACGCCACCGTCGTCAAGCTCCCCGTGCCCTCTTTACGTGCCCCTAACCTGTTGGTTCGCGGCCTGCGCTAGCCCAACCAGCTCAGCACGCCTGCTGCGACCTCTGGGTGGCTCTTGAGCCAGTCAATGGTTGGCTGGCGCCACCTGGAGCAGAAGGCGCACTCCTGGCGCTCACAGAGCAGCAGGTCGGGCTGCGCGGCCAGGGCTTCGGTGAGCAGGCGGCACTGAGCCTTGGACCTGCACATGAGCACGCGCGCCGGGCCAATGGAGCCCTCCCGCACAATCCCCGAGCCCCACAGCAGCCTGTCCAGCTTCGAGTCGCGCTGGTAGAAGTCACGGTGGCCCATGGGGCTCCTGGTCACAGGTAGGCGCTGGGGCCGGCCGTCAGGGCCTTTCACCAGGGCGACCTCATTGCACATATAGGGCAGGTCGAGCCAATCCTCTACAGCATGCGCCGTGGTGTTGCAGCGGAAGTCCACGCCCAGGAAGAGCAGCCAGGCGTCCCACTGTACGTAGCGTCCGTAGGGCCCGTTGCGGTCGAACGTGCTGCCGTGGTCGTGCCCCTGCACCAGCTCTGCGGCCCGGCTGCCGAGGGCGGCAATGGAGTGCGTAGGATGGGCGCTGCGGTGCGCCTCGGGTCGGCGCCAAAGCGTATCGGTGATGAGGCCGACACGCGAGGGCGTCTCCCTGGGGTCCCACATCAGCCCTTTGGGCTCCACGTCGGCGAACGTGAACGAGAGCGTAGGCGCGATGACTGGCCCCTCGTGGCCCACCACGTCCACGAGGGCGTCAATGACCGCGTTGGCCCCACCCTCCACCCAACCCAGGCTCTTCAGCGAGCTGTGGAAGAACACCGCGTCGCCCTGCTGGAGGCCCAGCCGGCGTAGGCCGTCGCCAATGGTCTGGCGGTCCATGTCGGTTAGCCCCGGTCGTCGGCTTTGCCGATGCTCACGTAGCCATGCCTCTCCAGGAAGCAGAAGTACTCGAGCCAATCCGTCTTCTGCGGGCCGCATTCCAGCTCCACGCGCGCGGCGATCTCTGCCACGCTGCGGTTGCTATTGCACCAGAACAGCGCGAGGGCCTGGGGCGCTGACCAGCGTGGGCTGCCGAAGCGCTCCCATTCGCGACGGGGGATCCCCTCGAAGGTGAGTGTTCCGACGCCCCGGCGGGAGGGGATCAGGTCGGAGCCCGGGGCGCCTTGGGCGGCGAAGCACTCGATCGCCTCAGGACAGGAGACCTGCAGCGCTCCCGGCAGAGATCGTGTCGCCCGTGCTGTCCGCCAGGCCCCAAACCTCGATCCCGGTTCCTGCGGGCGTCCATGGTCGTTGCGCCGGGCGTCGTGCAGGGCCCCGTTGAAGAGGATCGTCCGCGTCCGGAGCCACTGGTCGTGCTTGTCGGCGACGTTCGCAGCGCTCCACAGGTAGGCGGCCGCTGCGATGGTGAGCCCCCGCACCACCTCCGGGTCAGTCTTCTCGGGCGTGTCGTCGCTGGTGTGCCAGTAGAGGTCGCTCTGCCCAAGCCACAGCCCGCCGCGCCCTAGCACTGGGTCGCCGCAGATGCAGTCAACCAGCGCCCAGGGCGACCAGCGACGTTGCCGGGTATCGCCAAGCCCTGCTTGCAGGCAGGCTTCCAGCAGCGCCTCTTCGAAGGAGGCCTGGCAGGCTGGCAGGAGATGGGCGGTCAATGGCTGCCCGCCGGTCTCCTGCTTCTGGGTGGCCTCGTCCACTATCAGGCTGGTGGCGAGCCGTCGGTTCCGTCCAAGCAGGTGCTCCTGTGCGTAGGCCACCGTGCCGTAGCATTCCGACTCCAGCAGCAGGCGGATGGTCCTCTGCGGCGGCGGCAGCTCACCGGCCCGGATCAGGGCTTGCAGGACCCGCAGCCCCTCCATCAGCACCGCGCAGCCGGCCGCATTGTCGTTGGCGCCGACCTCATACAGGTGTGCGTAGGCCAAGGCCTCTTCGTCGGAGCACTTGGCACCGTGGATGGCGGCCGTCACCACCGGCACGGCGCCGTCGTAGAGCCTCGTGTCCACCTGTGCCCGCAGGACGACCTTCCCCCGCGCCAGCAGCTCGCGCAGCCGCTTGCCTGTGGCCGGCGGCAGGCTGAATCCCCAGGCCCTGCTGTCGGCCCTAAGCTGCGCCCAGCCGTCTGGGGCGTCGCTCCAGGCGTTGGTCCAGAAGGTGGCCTCGGGCAGCTTCTCGCGCTGGGGGCTGTAGTCGGAGACGATGCCCAGCGCGCCCCGCTCCGTCGCCCAGGCCTTCAGGTCCCGGGTGTGTCGGCCCGTGAGCACGATCTTGCCAGCGACGTCGGGCGCCTGGCCCACGTCGTCCGCCGCCACCACCTCCCCCTGCACTCCGCCGGGGGGAGTCGGAGCGCTCCACATCACCAGGCTGGTGGGCGTCTGCTGGTAGTCGGCCAGCAACCTGGGCTGCTCGCCGGCGGGTTCGACGATCTCCAGCGTGGCCTGCTTGGCATCCCAGGCCAACGGTATGGTCCAATCGCCGAACTTCGTCTCACCGTCGGCGGGGAACTGGATCAGCCCCACCTCATCGAGGTCGGCCCGCCGCAGCTCCTCTGCGCAGTAGCCGGCCGTCTGCGCGAAGCGGTCGAAGCTGAACCAGCGGTCGCTCTCCCAGATGGCGCGTGCCACGCTCATCGTGCGGTCCAGGTCCACGGCGCCTTGCAGCTTGCTCACGACCTCGTTCAGCATGTCACTGGCCTTCCTCAGTACGGAGCCAGAACTTCCCCGGCGGGATGACCTCCCGTTCTCCCTGGGGCGGGCGCCAGCTCAGTACCAGGCCGGCCAAACGCTCGGCCTGGAAGTAGGACAGATTCAGGTTGTGCAGGCCCTTGCTGAGGGTTGCCTTTCCCGAGGCGGCCCTCATGTCGTGCAGGCCGTCGTTGGCCACCACCAGCTGATCGTCTATCCACAGCTTGGCGCCATCGTCGGAGGTCAGGGTGAACTCGTACTCGCCGTCGGTCGGGCACTCCAACAGTGCGGTGAAGCGGGCCGCGAACCAATCCGCGCGCTTCGAGCCGGGGAAGGGGTCCATAGAGGCGGGAAGGTTGATCTGCCGCAGCATGGCCTCGGCCTCGGGCTCCTTGCCCGTCAGGTCGGGCACCGTGCTGACCTGCTGCGCAGCCAAGGGGAAGTACTCGACTCGTACTCCCGGCACCAGGCCCGGGCGATAGGTGAAGCTCGCCTGCTGTTCCTGCGGCGCCTCATTGCCCTTCCTGTCAATGAGGCCAAAGGCCTGCACGGTCACCACGGCCTCCGGCTTCAGCGGGTCCTTCAGCGCGAGCAGCAGCTCCGTCTCGCCGGCCCGCGAGAGGCCCTGGGGCTGAGCGCGGCCCACCTTGAAGTTGCGCCTGTCCAGACAGCGCGCCGCCAGCGCCTCGCTCAGCACCAACCTCACCTTCCTGGCGCTTTCGGCCCACGCGGCCACCAGCTTCGGGGGCTCCTGGTCTGGAAATCGGCTCAGGAAGTCCTGGGTGACCTTCTCCGCGTCAATGTCGGTGTAGACGTAGAACGGGCCGTCCCGCTCCCAGACGTAGCGCAGGTTGTCGTCCACGCGCGCCCGGCGGGTCTGGAACCAGCCGGGGTTGATGCACGCGGCCACTGCCCCCACATCGAACACGCCCCGGCTGCCGCTCCACAGCGAGGCCAGGTACTTGCCAATGGGGCACTGGCTCATGTACCGCTGAGCTTGCGCCTCCGTCACCAACACGCGCACGCCCACCGAGGCGGGCATGAAGTAGCAGGTCAGGTTGGACCGCGCCACGCAGCGGTTGGCGTTGAGGTCGTTGACGGCGTTGAACTCCTCGATCATGCCCTCCGGCGTGCCGCCCAGCCAGATGACGATGACGCGCTCGGCGATGCGCGGCTCCTTCAGCCAGGCCGAGGCCACGTTGGTCAGCGGGCCGTGGGGGATCAGGAAGAGCGGCGGCTGCTGGTCGGGGTCCAGGGCGCGCTCGATGATGAAGTCCACCGCCGCCGAGTTCACCGGAGTCTGCGGGTCAGGCATGGGACGCGGCGCGCCGCGCAGCACCGGCACCCGGTTGGTGGCGCCCAGCAGGCCCACTACCTTGGTGGCCTCCGCGAAGTGACGCTCGAGGCTGCCCGGAGTGTTGTCGTGCTCCACGCACACGCCCTCGCACTTCAGCTCCCGGGCCAGGATGGCGTAGCTGATGGCGTGCTGATCGTCCACCTCGGTGCCGCAGTCGGTATCCGAGATGCAGCGCCGGGGCTTGGGCGTCTGCGGCTGCCCCAGGCAGGTGGAGGCAATGAGCAGCGCGATTACGCAGGTGACAGTCGGCCGCATGGCGATGTCCCCTCCAGGTCGGTTACCAGCTCTGGGCTTCTGTTCGTCCCTCTATTCGCACGGGCAGTGCTTTGCACCTTCGCGCGCCCTGGCTTGAGGGGCAGGTGCGGGAAGCTGCCAGCGGCGAAATATGCAGCGAGTGGGGGCGTTGCCCTGAAACCTCAAACCTGAAACCTGACCCCTGACACCTGCAACCTGTCCGCGGAGGTGCGAGATGGAACCGGTATTCGCCGCCATGCTGGTCACTATGCTGCAAACGGGCGCCGGTGAGGCCTTCGAGGCGCCACTGGCCAAGCTGCCGCAGTTCCGCGTGCCCAAGTCGCTTCCCACCTGGCGCAAGCAGCGGAAGGCAATCCGCAGAACGCTCTGGGAGCTGTTGGGCGACCTGCCGCCGCGGCCGAAAGTGCCCGCAGTGGAGGCGCTCAGCCGCGACCCGCGTCAGGGCTACGTGCTGGAGAAGTTCCAGTTCGACAACGGTGCCGGTGCGACGGTGCCGGGCTACCTGCTGATACCCGAGGGCTTGCAGGGCAAGGCCCCCGCCATCCTCTACAACCACTACCACGGCGGCAAGTACCAGCAAGGCAAGGAGGAGTTGTTCCTTCATTGGCCGACAGAGGAACCGCCCGGCGAGGCGCTGGTGCGGCGCGGGTACGTGGTGATGTGCATTGACGCCTACTGCTTTGGCGAGCGCCAGTGGCAGGGCCCGGCGGGGAAGGCCGAAGCGGGCGGGCAAACCGAGTCGGCCCTGTTCAAGTACAACGTGTGGGTCGGGCGGACCCTGTGGGGGATGATGGTGTGCGACGACATGATGGCCCTGGACTACCTGTGCTCCCGACCCGAGGTGGATGCCAAGCGCATCGGCGCCATGGGCATGAGCATGGGCAGCACCCGCACCTGGTGGTTGGCTGCCCTGGACGACCGCATCTCCTGCGCCGTGTGCGTGGCCTGCCTGACCCGCTACACCAACCTCATCGAGACCGGACGCCTGAACGATCATGGCATCTACTACTACGTGCCCAATATGCTCCAGCACTTCGATACCGAGGCGGTCGTATCGCTCATCGCGCCCCGACCGCTGCTGACGCTGACCGGCGACCAGGACACGGGGTCGCCGGTGGAGGGCGTGCATCTCATCAACCGCACGGTGCAGCAGGTGTATGTGCTGTACGACAAGCCGGAGCGCTTCCAGGGCCTCATCTACCCGGGCGTAGGCCACGACTACACGCCACAGATGTGGGAGGAGACCTTGGGGTGGCTAGACAGGTGGCTGAGGCGAACGCCGACGCAAGCGCGCGCAACGCGCCGCACGCGTGTGCGCGTGGCTGCTGGACGGCTTGTGCCGACTTAGAGCTGGACGGAGGTCTGAGGAGTCGGCACGGGTGCGCACTCGCGCCCCCGCCCGCCAACGCTAAGTGCGCACAACCTGTCCCGCAGACATGGCGCGCCGGCAGGACGTTGCGCCGCGCGGGGCGAAGCTCGCGGTGTGCCACGCCAGCCACATTCCACGGAGGGTCAACCATGCTGCACACACTTGGCCGAGCACGAATCCTGTTGTTTCCGCTGCTGCCAATGGTACTGTTGGGCCCCGGCCGGCTTATGGCTCAGGAGGATGCGGCTGCCAAGCCGCGGCTCAAGTGGTTCCAGGACGCGCGGTTTGGGATGTTCATCCACTGGGGCGTCTACTCGGTCCTGGCCCGGGGCGAGTGGGTGATGAACAACGAGAAGATACCCATTCCGCAGTACGAGCCGCTGGTGCAGCAGTTCAACCCGACCAAGTATGAGCCGGACGAGTGGGTGCATCTGGCCAAGGCGGCCGGGCAGAAGTACATCACCATCACCAGCAAGCATCACGACGGGTTCTGCATGTTCGACAGCGCGCTGACCGACTATGACTGCATGAGCACGCCCGCGCACCGCGACTTCATTGGCGACCTGGTGGACGCCTGCCATCGCCACGGCATGAAGATCAGCTTCTACTACTCGCTCTTAGACTGGCATCATCCCGACTACAAGACGAACCTGCCCAAGTACCTCGAATACGCCAAGGGGCAACTGCGGGAGCTGTGCACCAAGTACGGCAAGATTGACGGCATCTGGTTCGATGGCGGCTGGGAGCACACGCCGGAGGAGTGGCACTCGCAGGAGCTTATCGCCATGATCCGCCAGCTCCAGCCGGGCATCCTGGTCAACAATCGCGCCGGCTGGGACGGCGATTTCGGCACTCCGGAGCAGAGCGTGCCGGGCGGCCCGGAGGCCCAGCCCTGGGAGGCCTGCATCACCATCAACGGCAGTTGGGGCTATAACCAGGGCGACACGGGCTACAAGTCGGCGACCGACCTGGTGCGCATGCTGGTGGACATCGTGTCCAAGGGTGGGAATCTGCTGCTCAACGTGGGCCCCATGCCTACCGGCGAGATTCAGCCCGAGTTCCAGGAGCGGCTGCGGGGGATGGGGCAGTGGCTGGCGAAGAATGGCGACTCCGTCTACGGTTGCACGCAGAGCCCCCTGCGCACCACGCCCTTCGGCTGCTGCACGCGCAAGGGCAACACCCTGTATCTGCACCTGTTCGAGTGGCCCGACGGGGTGCTGGCGGTGGATCGCATCGCGAGCAAGCCGCTGCGCGCCTACTACCTACAAAGCGGCGAACGGGTGTGGGTGACACACGACGGCGAGCGCCTGCTGCTGCATTTGCGCGGGCAGGCGCCCGATCCGGTTGACACCGTCGTCGCCGTCGAGTTCGCCGAGGAGCTGCGGGTGGACAACTCCATCGGCCCGGAGGCCGACGGCAGCATCCGCCTGCTGGCCTCCCTGGCGCAGGTGCACGGCCGCACGGCGCGCTACGAAGACAAGTATGAGAACATCGGCAACATAGGGTTCTGGACCGACGCCAGCGACTGGGTGAGCTGGACGGCCAAGACTGCGGCCGCGGGCAGTTACAGGGTGGAGCTTGCGTACGCCTGCGACAACGGCTCTGGCGGCAGCGAGTTCGTGGTCGCGCTGGGCGACCAGAAGCTGACAGGCAAGGTCCAGGAGACGGGGGGCTGGGGCAACTTCGTCACGGTGGACCTGGGCACGCTCAAGCTAGCGGCCGGCGCCAACGACATCGCCGTCAAGCCCACCAGCAAGCCCGGGCCGGCCGTGATGAACCTGAGGAGCCTTGTGCTGACGCCGAGGTAGCGCGGGAGGCTGCCGCGGCGCCGCACTGAGAACTACCCGCGCTGTAGTGCTTGCTGCACCTCGGCGGCAAGCGTGATGTCGGCGCCCAGAGCACTGGCGGCATCCATCACGTCAATGACGTGCTTGTACGCTACGTCAGCGTCTCCCTTGATCACCAGGCTCTTCAGGGAGGTCTGCTGTAGCTTCGCCGCGAGCGCGTCTGTAAGCTGCGCCTTCGCCACGCTCTGACCGTCCACGTACACCGAGCCGTCCCTGGTAACGGTGACCTCGATCGGCTTCGCCGGCAGCTCGTGCGCCGAGGCCGCCTTGGGCACGGCCACATCCAGGCCCGTGCCCTGGGCCAGGAAGGTAGCGGTCACCATGAAGATGATCAGCAGCACCAGGCAGACGTCAGTCAGCGGGGTGATGTTGATCTCTGCGAAGACTTTCCTGCGACGCTTGCCCCTGGCCATCAGGATGCCTCCGCATGTTGCGGCCCGGAGGCCGCCGCTATGGGTCTGCGGCCCTCGCGCTCTGAAGGCCGTCCCGGCTCTCCCAGCAGGGAGACGAGCTCTTGGGCATTGAGCTCGGTGTTGGTGATGATGCTCTCCGCCCACGTCATCAGGTGGTTATACGCGATTACCGCAATGACCGCCACGAAAAGGCCGGTAGCCGTGGTTACCAATGCCTCGGCCACGCCGGCAGCCACGACCGCGCCTCCGGCCGAACCGGTGGTGCCGATATCGCGGAAGGCACGCATGATGCCCAACACGGTGCCGAAGAGGCCAATGAAGGGAGAGACGGCGCCGATCGTGCCGACCATTGACATGTACCGCTCCAGATGGCCGGTTTCGCGCGACAAGGCCCGCTCCACAGCCTTTTGCTGCTGCTCGGGGCCGGCGCTGCCCGGCGCCAGCGCCACTTGCATGACGCGCGCCAGGGGGCTGTCCTCGTGGGCGCACCGGTCGGCGGCGTCACCTGTGTAGTTGCGGGACAGCAGATTGCGGAGCAGCCCCACAAGGGTGGCGTCCGTGCGTCCCGCGCGCAACAGAACCCAGATGCGGTTGATGCCGATGGCGACTGTGAGGATGGAGCAAAGCAAGAGCGGGTACATGGCAATCCCGCCCTGCTCGAAGTAACCGACGAGCAGTGCCCTGGAACCGAGATCCCCCATACGATGACCTCCCAAAGAGCGGCGAGAGTCAGAAGGCGGCAGTCAGAATCGCCGCAGTGGCGTCAGCGCTAGCCCCACAGTTCGTCGGCGCAACGCGCCTCGCGAGCCCCTACTCCCCCTCCCGCACCAGTCGCTTTATCCATTCGTCCTCGCCCCCGTCGGGCCCCTCGAAGACATTGGCCTCCAGCAGCATGTTGGCGGCGCCCTGCCTCAACTGGATACCTATAACATCCGGCTGGGGGCCGATGTTCCAGTAATAGCCGTGGTTGCGGCGGAAGAGGGTGGTCTGCGCCCGGCCGTCGGCGGAATAGGCCACCGGGGCATCGCGCACCACGTTGAACTCGATGAAGGAGCCCACCAGCAAGCCTGGGTTTGCGGTGACGAATCTGGGGAGGATTGTGCTGAGGGCGAGGCACGATGCGAAGGGCAGGGGCGCGAAGGTCGTCACATACCGAGCCAAAGGGGGGTACGCGGTGGCTACGGCAAAACGAGTGAAGGGCCAAGAGGATCTCAGCCCGATCCTCGACCTGTGCAAGCGAGTTCTGGGGTTGACGGCGCGGTCCAGCCAGCTGGAACTCTCGGCGCCCCTCTCGCCGAAGCAACTGACAGTGCTGCGCCAGATCTACCTGCTGACCACGAAGATTGAGGCTCACCTAAACGCGATGCTCGTCCTTGCCAGAGGGGGCTGGGGGATCGAGGCTCTGATTCTATTACGCACGATGGTGGAGAGCGCCGCGACGGGCAGGCTGCTCCTGGTGGCCCCTGATGAGGCCCTGTATGGCATCATCCAGGATGCCATCCGGGCACAAAAGGAGTACATTGCGTGGGCTCTGACGCCGCCCAAAGGTCAGAGGTCCTCTGTCTGGGAGAACGAGCGGCGAAAGGAAGTGGAGCGCGACATCTCTGAGAGCAAGGTCGCGCTTCAGGAGTTCTTTCCTGACGGTGTGCCCGATGGCCCCCTGCTCCATGATCACAGGGGGCGGCCGAGACCGTGGCGGAGGATTCCAGTCAGGGAGAAGCTCCTCGCCGCGGGGATGACAGACGCCTACGGGCCGTTCTACGCTTGGCCTTCGGCCCATCTCCACGCCGGTGGCGGCTCGTTCGCCCACTATCTGCCGGCCGACAAGCAGACACCTTGGCATGTGCGGGCCGAGGGCGGCCCGAAGCCAGGGCTGCTGCCTATGGCCTTGTTGGGAGGGGCCAAGGTCCTGCTGTTCCAGCTCTGCACAGAGGAGAAGGCGTTTGGGCTTCGCCCAAACGTAGAGCTTGCGCAACTCGCCAGGGAGGTCAGCAGGCTCCTTGCTACCTGGGGAGAGAGAGACAGTTAGGCCTCTCGTGCCCCGCAGGGGGGCTTGGGCCCAGAGAGGGTGCCGCGGCACCTAGTGCCCTCCCCGGGTCCCCTCCCCCGCGCAGCCCCAACTCCTGCGCCGCCCCTTGCAGGGCCTCGATGACGTTGGCCAGGTGCTCGTCGAGAGGGAGGCCGAGTTCGTCGGCGCCGCAGATGATGTCGTCGCGATTGACGCCGGCGGCGAACGCCTTCTGCTTCATCTTCTTCCTCACCGACTCAACCGTGACTTCGTGCAGGCTCTTGCTGGGGCGCACCAGCGCCACGGCAATGAGGAAGCCGGTCAGCTCGTCCACCGCAAACAGCGTCTTCTCCATCAGCGACTGTCGCGGCACCCCAGCGTAGTCGGCGTGCGACAGCACCGCGCGCACGACCTCTTCCGGCCAGCCGCGCTCGCGCAGGACCTCGGCACCACGGAACGGATGGTCTTGCGCGGTCGGGTAGCGCTCGTAGTCGAAGTCATGGATCAGGCCGACGATACCCCACAACTCCTCGTCCTGGCCGAGCTTCCGGGCATACCAGCGCATGGCCGCTTCCGCCGCCAGCCCGTGCTTGACCAGGTTGGGGTTGTGCGTGAACTCGGTGAGGACGGCCAGGGCTTCGTCGCGCGTAGGTGTCATGCGTTCCTCCTGCCAGGGGCTGGTGTGGTTGGCGCTTCGACGGTTTGAGCTGTGCAACATCAGGGGATGTTGCACTCCATCAGCGGCGTGGTTTCGGCAGCCCTTCGGCCCCTCGGCAAAGCTCGGGGCAGGCTAGCTCAGGGCGAGCGAGGACGCCGCTCCTGCAACGGCGAGTCGGCAGCCCTTCGACAAGCTCAGGACAGGCTGGAGCTGCCTCCCACAGACAGATAGGGAGGCAAGAGGAAAGGGCCGAGCCCAAGCCGCTTGCCTCTGTGCAGGCCATAGGGGAAGCTACTCGCCGAACAGACGAAGCTTGCCTGTGGGAGGCAGCTCCAGCTGCCGACCTGCCGTGGCCTTTCCCCCCGGACCTGCCTTTGCCGTTGCCTTACCCGTGTCCATGTGTGCCTGCCCTGGGCTTGCGCAGGGTTCGTCTGTGGCTACTCCGGCCGTTCAGCCGCCGTCAGCAGGCCCAACTGCCACGGAATCTGGCCGTAGGGTTTGCCGGCGCGGGCGGCCTCGGTTACGCCCTGGAAGAGGAACTGGAGGCTGGCGGGATCAACCTCGAGGGTCTCGTCGTAGCCGGCACGGATCAGCTCGCCGTGGCTGATGCTGTCGGTCCAGCGCTCCCCAGCGAATGTGATGTTGTCCGTGCCGGCGAAGCGGTTGTCTTCTGAGGCAGCCAGCGGCTGCCAGGCGCCGTCGAGCGCGTCGGCCAGGTAGGCATGGTAATGCCGCCAGCCGCCAGGGCCGTTCTGGGCCTCAATCACGGCCAGGTACTTGCCCAGCCCCTTCAGGCTGTAGAGGTGTCCTGCCTCGAAGATGTCGTGCTCCAGGGCCAGTTGGCAGTTGGCGAAGCCGTGCGGGAAGTCGGCCAGCGGCGTGGACATGCGCCACAGGCGCCCGTTCAGGGAGGTGAAGAACAGGTAGGCCTTCTGGCTGTCACAGATGACCCAGAAGTCAATCCAGCCGCTCACGCCGGGCGGGTCCTCGGTGGGGAAGAACAGCTCGGCGGGCGTCCAGGAGTTCGGGTCGGAGATGTCTGTCGTCGTCGAGAAGGCAGGTTGGAGGCCCAGCTTGCGGCCCTGCTCGCCCGCCTGGTAGACCAAGTACCACTTCCGGTGCGGCCGGAAGTAGAAGACCTGCGGCGCGCAGAAGTAGCCCGGGCGGCATTGCAGCACGTGGCGCGGGGCCGCGTTGGCGTTCTCCCACTTGTCAAAGCTCACGTACTCGATGCTGTGCGTGCGCTGCTGGCGGCGGATGGTGCAGAAGACGTGCCACTTGCCCTTGTAGTAGACCACGGTGGGGTCCTTGACGGAGAAGCCCGGATCGCCCTCGCGCGTGTCTGCCGACAGCAGGGGCGGGGAGACGGTCCAGTGGAAGCTGCCCTGGAGTATGGCTGCGGCAGGCACGGCCTCACCTCCCGGCGCCTGGGGCCAGATAACGCTCACGGCGAGTGCGGCGAGCACGACCAACCGGCAGATGAAACGGCCGCGGCCCGTCATGCTGGCATCCTCCCTAGCGGCCTTCGTCTTCGCCGCCCGCTGCGGTCTGCATGATGGACAAGACTTGAGCCTTCAGTTGCGGGATGTCTTGCTCGACCACGCGCCAGATCTCCTCGGCGTCAACTGCGAAATACGCATGGACGAGGATGTTCCTCATTGCCGTGATCTCGCGCCACGGCACCTCCGGATGGCGGCTGCGCAGTTCATCCGACACTTGGCCGGCTGCTTCGCCGATCACCTGAAGGTGGTACACCATCCAGGTTTGCAGCAACTCGTCAGTCTCGAAGGCCGCCCGGCCCCTGCCGGCGTACTTCTCAATACGCCCCATGGCCTCCAGCATGTCGAAGAGCCTGCTCCGGTCGTCTCTCACAGTGTTACAGCTTCCTTGAGCACCCGGTCGCGGATTCGTTCCTTCAGGGCCTGCTCCGTCGCTACGTCCACCTTGCGCCCAAGCAGCTCCTCCAGGGCCACCACCAGGGCAGCACGATCGAGCAGGGAGCGTCCCTTCACGAAATCCACCAGGAAGTCAACGTCGCTCACGCCATCGTCTTCACCTCTGGCTACAGAGCCGAAGAGGCGTACGTTGGAGGCACCGTGCCTGCTGGCAGCGCGCAGGATGTCGGCCCGCTTCTCTCTCATGGTGTCCAGTAGGCTCATCTCTCCGCCCTCCGGTCATGTGGACAGAACTGTGGGCGGCCTGGGGCGTGAACTGCCCCGAATCCCCGCTCCTAATGCGGCCGCGTCCCGACGATGGCTTCGCTGTCCATCTCGAACAGGAGTTCCTCGCGGCAGATGTCGGCCCACACTACCACCGCCGGGAAGCTGGCCAGGCCAGTGGCGGCCAGGGCTCTTTGCAGCGCAGCGGGGTCGGTGCCTCGCTTGAGGAACACGGTCGCCTGGCAGATATCGGCGAACCCGGCGTTGGCCTGGGCCAGCAGACTCTCCACGTTGCGCAGCGTGAACTCCGCCTGCCCGTCCAGGTCGGCGTGGCACACGCTGTGGCCTGCTGCATCAATGGCGGCCGTGCCGGAGACGTACACGTGGGTTAGGTCCTCCTCCGCCACGCACGCCCCGCGCGAGAAGGAGGACCCGTAGTCATAGGCTTCGCGCTGGCGCGGGTTGCTGATTGCCCAGACCTTGGGGTAGCCGGCCGCCGTGCGGCGCACAGCCAGTAGGTCCACGGCGCAAGCCAGGCCCCAGGGGTTGCTGCCCTCGATGCCTGTGCTGGCAGGCAGGAAGCATGGCATCTCCCGCCCCAGCAGGCCGACGCGCCGGTAGAACCCGTTACGCGCATCGTTGAAGTCGTCATACCAGCTCAGGATGTCGTCCAGGTACACCCAGGTCCGCACCACGTCGGCGAAGGACAGTCCCTGTGCCGCCAGCAGTTCGTTGGCGGCTTCGAGCACCGCCCAAGCTTGGTCCGGCCGCGAGCCCCCTGCGGCCTGCCTGGCTATGTGGCCAGCAACATCGGCAATGTAGACGAACTCAGCTCCCAGACGCTGCACCTTCCGCCCACACTGGCGGCCCTGCCAGGTCACATCCGCCACGGCGGTTGGCTGTTGGCCTGTCTCGGGTGCCACGGCTGCGATATGCACGCCGGCCAGGCCCTCGCCCACGCACGGGGCCCCCTCCAGGTATGTAGGCGGGAGCGGGCCGCCCTGCCCGCAGGCCGCCAAGGCTTGGTCCCGTCCTGCCAGCACCGGAGCGTGGGCATCCAGCGACCCGTAAATGCGCTCCTGCACGACCTGAGCGCCGCTCTCCTTCAGCGCCTCGGCCAATTCCTGGTAGAGTCGCCGCGCCTGTTCGGCAGCGGGCACGTTGGGGTCTGCACAGCCGGTGAGGTAAACCCAGTTGCCGGCAGCTCGGTAGTGTATGGACACGTGCTAGTTCCCTTCGGGCTCTGCCACCCTCCGCACGTTGAGGCTCAGCCTGCGGGGGCGCAGTTGGTCTGCCTCTCGCTTAGAGCGCCAGTAGATACGCCGTCAGATCAGCCATTTCCTGCGGACTCAACCCCGACGTCCTCCCATGTCGGTCCTCGCGGTTGTACCTCGTCAGCACCTCCTCCAAGGTGGCGGCCCGGCCATCGTGTAGGTAGGGCGCCCCGCGGTACAGCTCCAGCAGCTTCGGCGTGCGGAACCTGTCGCCGGGGCGGTCCAGGTCGCCTAGCGTGCCCACGTCGTAGGCTCCCATGTCCGTGAGCAGCGGGCCGGAATGGCACTGGGCGCAGCCGGCCGGCCCTCCGAACAGTATCTTACCCCGCTTCGCCGGTGGGGTAAGCTTGCCCTGCGGGCTAAGATGGGGGCTGGGCTGCGGCGCCTGCGACCTCAGGTAGGCATTCACCGCCTCCGTCTGCCCCGCTTCCGGCTCAGTGAACAGGATGGAGCGGAAACCGGCCAGCACGGCCGTCTCGGCCTGGTCCCGAACGCCCAGCGACATGACCGGCGCCGTCTCGTGGGACTTCACCAGCGACCGCGTCTTCTTGGGGTTGCCCATGCCGTCGTTTTGCAGGTCCCAGCGCAGCCCGTCCGTGCGCGCATCGGGGTGGCACGTCGCGCAGCTTTGCCAGTGTTGGAAGCACACGCTGGCGCTGTGGAAAAGCTCGTCTCCCTGGCGCACCGGGCCCGGCGCGGGCTGCGGCCCCAGGCTCATGCGCGCAATCTGCCTGCCGCTGGCCGCGTTCAGAGCAACCACGTCCCCGGAGTAGTAGTGCGCGACATAGACGGTATCGCCGTCCGGGGACAGACAGATGCCTCTCGGCCCGGACCCACCAGTTGGCACGCGGCGCAGGGCCTGCGCCTGGTGCATGGCCGACAGGTCATCAGCCAGCGCGGCCCGGGCTGCCCGGTCGTTGTGAATGGCTAGCCACGAGTTCTGCGCCCCCCAGTCGGCCCCCGGCGCCCTGGCCAAGTGCTCCGGGATCTCCCCGGCCAGCATGGGGTGCAGCTTGCCCAGGTCCACCGCGATCATTTCTGGGAGCCCGCTCAGGCTCACCCATAGGGTCCGCCCGTCGGCCGACAGGGCCAGGCCGAAGGGGTCGGCAGCACCCTCCTGAGGGTGGTCCAGCAGCAGTGTAGCGTACAGCGCCGGCCGGGCCAGGTCAATGATGCTGAGGGCGTTGTTGGTGATCCAGCCGCGCTCAAGCTGCGTCGGCGGCACGTTGAACCGGGCCAGGTTATGGGCAACATAGGCCCACCGGCCGTCGGGAGACACGCGCACCTGGCGCAGGTTCGTGCTGCCGGGCGGAAGCTTGACCTCGCCGGTGACTGCCAGGCTGTCGAGGCTCACCAGGCTGACCGCAGCGGCGAGGCCCGGGTCGCTGGCTGAGCCGCTGGGCAGGGCGTTGGCGACGACGAGCTGGCGGCCGTCAGGAGTGACCGCCGCCCACCTGGGCTCGCGCACCAGCTTGATGCGCTTGATCTCCTCGCCGTCGGCGGCCCTCAGCACCGACACGTCGTCGCGGTCGGAGTTGCACACGAACAGCAGCCCCGCCCCCGCCGCCAGCGCCAGGCCCATAGGTCGCGGCGCCACCGGCTGCCGCCAGGCCAGCAGGTGCTTGCGGCAGTCAACCGCCGCCACGCTCCCCGCACCATATTCGGCCACATACAGCCGCGCACCGTGGGGCGAGAGGGCCAGCCCGGCCGGCTCCCCGCGCAGGGCTACCTCGCCCGTCTTGCTGGCCTTTGGCAGGTCAATGATGACCACGCAGCCGGCAGTGCGGTCGCTCACATAGAGGCGCTCGCCGCCCGGCGCCAGCGCCAGGTCGAACGCCGAGCGGTAGACCGCTGCTTGCCCCGCGCGTGCCCCGCTGGGCGCCGGCGCGAGCACGAGCCCGCAAGCGGCGAGGGCCGCCACGGCGGGCAGCACGCAGCGCCTTCTCCTGCCTGAGAGCATCCGTTGCTCCTGCATGTGGCGGGCCGCTGAACCCTTGGCCCTAACTCTCCGTAAGCCCGGCGAAGTTCCCCGCCCGCCGGCCGCTCTGAGTTTACCATCCTTTGGCTCCGCTGCCAACGGGAGGCCCAAGCCGGCGGCGCCTTCCTGGGCCGGCGACGGCGCGCGGACGGATCTGCCGTGGCAGGCAGGTGGCGGCCGCCGGCGCGGTCAAACTACCATAACAGCATATAGATAGGGGGGCCACGTATGCCAATCCAACTCGGGATCAACACGGACAACTGGCGGCTGGAGAACAAGGGGCTCGAGTTCTGCGTCAAGCGCACGGCAGAGCTGGGCGCCAAGTGGATCGAGTTCAACGTACTCACCGGCTGGGACTTCTTCGAGGGGCAGCAGTTCTCGCCGGCGGTCTCGCTCGAAACCGACCCTGTCGCCATCCGCGACCTGCTGGATGAATACGGGCTGGAGTGCTCCTGCCTCGACGCCCACTACCCGCTCTGGAGCCATCACTGCATGGACTACATGATCAAGGCCATCATCTTCGCCGACCAGATCGGCTGCGACGCCATCGCCACCACCGACAGCGAGCACCTGCCGGAGAAGCACACCCCGGACGAATGGATGGCCATCTACAAGTACCACTTCGAGGTGGTGCTGGAGGTGGCGGACCGCCACCAGGTGGCCGTCTGTGTGGAGCCGCACGGCGTGCTCACCAACGACCCCGACCGGCTGTGGAAGATCGTGACCCAGAACGACAGCGATATGCTGAAGATCAACTTCGACACCGGCAACACCTTCATCCGCGGGCATAATCCGCCCGACTTCCTGCGCCGGGTGGTGGACAAGGTCCATCATCTGCACATCAAAGACGTGAGCGCCGAGCTGGCGGCCGCCGTGCGGGGTGAGTCCACTGGTATCGCCGCCAGCCCCGTGGCCGTTGGCGACGGCGTCAATGCCGGTAACATCCGGGAGTGCGTCGCCCTCCTCAAGGAGCACGACTTCGATGGCGTGTGCAGCCTGGAGTGCACGGGCGACGAGCTGACCAAGAAGAGCGTGAAGTGGTTCGGCGACCTGATCGCCTAGCATCTGGGGGACAGCCCCCAGGCGTCCAGTAAGGAGGCGTGCGCCCGATGAAACTAGGCCTAGTTGCAGCCTTGTGCCTACTGTGCGTTGGTCTGCTGGCGCTGACGACCGGCGCGCAAGCCCAGGCGAACGGCAAGATCCGCTTGATGGTGGTCACGGGCGGGCATGACTTCGACCGGGAGGCCTTCTTCAGCATCTTCCAGGCCGACCAGGGGCTGCAATACGACGAGTTCCAACAGCCCAAGGCCAACGAAGCCTACGTCTCAGGGAAGGCCGCTGACTACGATGCCATCCTGCTCTACGATATGGCGCAGGACATCACCGAGGAGCAGCAGGCGGCCCTGGTCAAGCTGCTGAAGGAGCAGGGCAAGGGCCTGGTGGTGCTGCACCATGCCTTGGGCTCCTACCCCAAATGGGACGAGTACGAGAGGATCGCCGGGGGGCGCTTCTGCTTCGGCCAGTGGACCCTGAACGGCAAAGAGATGCCCCCTTCAACGTACGCGCACGGCATTCGCTTCACCGTGCAGATCATCAACAAGAAGCACCCCATCACCAAAGGCCTGACGGACTTCGAGGTCGTGGACGAGGTCTACGGGGGCTTCTACGTGGCGCCCGACGTCACACGCTTGCTCAAGGTGGAGCACCCGCAGTCGGGGGAGACTGTGGGCTGGGCGCACAAGTATGGCAAGGCGCGGGTAGCTGCCATCCAGCTCGGGCACGATGCCACCGCCTACAACAACGACAGCTTCCGCAAGCTCCTGGCCAGGGCCATCCGCTGGGTGGCGCGGCGACCGGTCGGCGAGTAGGGCGCTCGCCGCGGCTGATGCCGACATTCGGGGAGGGAACGTGATGCCCGGAAAGGGGCTGATACGCCTACTGCCCAGGAGAGAACCGCCGCGCCTCTCAAGACGCCAGTTCCTGGCGCGCTCTGCTCTGGCCACAGCCGGCGCGGTTGCTGCCCCGCTGGTCAAGCCCAAGCCTGCCCAGGCACAGGCGCGCCAACGCCGGCCCAACATCATCTTCGTGCTCACCGACGATCAGGCCCGCTGGGGCATGGGCGCGTACGGCAACCAGTTCATCTACACGCCCAACATGGACCGCCTGGCCAACGAGGGTGTGCGCTTCAGCAGAGGCTTCGTCTGCACCGCCGTTTGCAGCCCCTCGCGCACGTCGTTCATCACCGGCCAGTATCCACATCGCCACGGCATCATGAACTGGCTGCGGCCCACCGAGCCAGGCCTCAAGCCCGAGGCTATGACCCTTTCCCGCGCCCTGCTCAACGCCGGTTACCGCACCGGCTATGTGGGCAAGTGGCACCTGGGCGTGGGCGAGGGCTGCCAGCCCGAAGACCACGGCTTCGAGTACTTCATGGGCTTCCTGGAGGGCGGCACCAGCCCCAAGGGCGCCACCCTCATTGAGAACGGCGAGAAGCGCAAGTATGACGACTTCCTCACCGACGTTCTGACCCAGCGCGCCATCAGCTACTGCGAGGCCCATGCCCAGGAGCCCTTCTTCCTGTTCCTGTCCTACCGCTCGCCGCACTCGCCCTACATGCCCGTGGGCGAGCAGCACCTGGCTCACTACTCCCAGGACAAGACCGCCGACTGGCCCGAGGTCGAGAAGAAGCGCCTCGAGCACTACGCCAGCATCACAGAGGTGGACTATGATCTGGGCCTGCTGCGGCAGCGCCTGGAGGAGCTGGGCCTCGCCAAGGACACTATCATCATCTTCTGCGGCGACAACGGCTACATGATCGGCCAGCACGACATCTGGCACACCAAGGGCCAAGGCCAAGGCGGCAATGCCTACGACGAGGCCTACCTGGTCCCCTATGTGGTCGCCTGGCCGGGCGTCATCCAGCCGGCCGTGCGCGAGGAGATGGTGTGCAACATAGACCTGCTCCCCAGTGTGCTGGACCTGGCGGGCGGGCCGATGCCTGCAGGTTACAGGCCTGACGGCCTGAGCTTCGCGCCGTTGCTGCGGGGGGCGGAAGTGGTCGCCTGGCGCGACGCGGTGTTTGGCGAGATGTCGGCGGACTATCGCTGGGAGCGCGACGACCCGAAGCAGAACCTGCCTGGCACTCTCACCGAGAACCCGGTGCGCATGATCCGCACCGAGCAGTGGAAGTACGTGTGGCGCGCCAAGACCGGCGAGCAGCTCTTCGACCTGGTGAAAGACCCGGGCGAGACCACCAACCTGGTACAGGCCCGCGAGGCCCAGGAGATGTTGGGCCAGCTCAAGGCCCGGCTGCGGCGGTGGCAGGAGGAAACCGGGGACCCCATCCTCACCCAAGGCCCGCCGGACCAGCGCCGGATTGAGGGGTAGCCGACCGGATGGCCACGGCAGCCCAGGAACCGGGCGGCATCCTCATCGAGACCGATTGCCTCAAGGCTCGCATCAACCTCGAGGGCTACGTCAGCGGCGTGCAGGGCGGCAGCTTCCTGGACAAACGGACCGGGGCGCTTGACCTCGGCTTCGGGCTGGACATTGTGGACTTTCTGCTGGAGCCGGGCGATGATCAGGGCGACCTTCCGCCCGACCAGCGCTACCAGTACAACGACAAGGTCCACGGCAAGCTGCCGCGCCGGTATGTGGAGTTGCCCCAGATCTGCACGCAGGCCGGCAAGCTCCCCGCCGAGATCATCGAAGGGCCCGATTTCGTGGCCGTGCGACAGTGGTTTCGCTATACTCAGGCGGCCAAGGGCTACGTGCCGGGCTCATTGTGGGAGCAGACGCTCGTCTTCACCGATGGCCCGCGCTACTTCCTGGCCGCCGACCGCGTCACCAGCGCCAATGCCGTGGAGGCGCTCCTACTGCGGATTGACATGCCCGGCCACCTGAAACACAGGCAGGGCGACTCGTTCGAGCAGATCTACCTCAGCTCTCATGGCACCATCCCCAGCGCCGAGTTCCTGGAGGACTTCCCGCCGGACGGCAAGTGCCTGTATCTGCGCGATGACGCTCACCTCCCAGAGCGCATGATCCGGGCCTATCAGGTGCGCCTGGACGGCGCGCCGGGGCCGTGGCTGGCCGGCATGACCCTGGAGCCGGCTGTCGTCTACGACGCCTGGTGCCACCAGCGCGGGTACGTGTGCTTCATCCAGGAGAATGGCGGCCGGCCCATCCAGCCCGGCGAGCAGCTCACGGCAGCCTACGTCACCGGCTGGTTTGACGGTATCGAGGAGATGCAGGCCGTCTTCGACCGCCATCGCGGTGCCGCCGATCTGGCCGTGACGCCCGACGGCTGGCATCTCGTGCCCGCGCGGCAAGGAGGAGCCGAGGTGGACCGGCGCAGAGGGTGAGGGCTGGGGTCGCCACGGCGCGCCGGCCCCTGGCTTATCACGACACTTCCACATGCTGCCGCCGCGAGCAGAGGCTGTACGCACGGGACGGCTCCAAGGAGATCACGACCATGGCTAAGACCGTGATGATCGGCGCCGGGAGCGGGTTCGGCAAGCGGCTGACCATTGACCTCATGTCCTATCCAGAGCTGCGGGACGGCACGCTCGCGCTGGTGGACATTGACGAGGCTGCGCTGGAGGGAGTGACTGCCTTTGCGCGGCGGGTGGTGGAGTTGCACCAGGCGCCGGCGAAGGTCGAGTCCTCCACCGAGCGCCGCCAGGTGCTGGAGGGCGCGGATTACGTGATGGTGGCCATCAGTGTCGGCGGCGCTGCTTACAGCGGGGAGCCGTTCTACTCCGAGGTCATGATCCCGAGGAAGTATGGTGTGGACCAGTCAGTGGCCGACACGATAGGCGTGGGCGGCGTGTTCCGCACGCTGCGCACGGCGCCGGTGATGCTGGACCTCTGCCGGGACATGGAGGAGCTGTGCCCCGACGCGCTGCTGATCAACTACACCAACCCCATGGCTATGGTGACGTGGGCCATGTACGCGGGATCCAGGATCCGCACCGTGGGCCTGTGCCACAGCGTGCAGGGCACAGCCGGGCAGCTCGCCGGCTACATCGGCGCCCCGCGCGACGAGGTGACCTACTGGGTGGCCGGCCTCAACCACATGTCCTGGTTCCTGGAGCTGAAGTGGAAGGGCGAGGATGCCTACCCGCTGCTGCGGCAGGCCCTGGAGGACCCGGAGACATACGCCAAGGACCGCGTGCGCTTCGAGATCATGCGGCATTTCGACTACTTCGTGACCGAGTCCAGCACCCACCTGTCCGAGTACGTGCCCTACTTCCGCAAGCGCCCCGAGCTGCGGGAGCAGTTTGGGCTGCGCTCCCGAGAGCCCGCGCAGGAGCGCAGGGCCGGGCGTTGGGATTGGCAGGACCCCAAGACACGCCAGCAGCTCGAGCAGATTGACCTCACGCCCTCCGGCGAATACGCCGCCCACATCATCCACGCGCTGGAGACCAACCGGGGCTTCCGCTTCAACGGCAACGTGCGCAACGAGGGCATCATCAGCAACCTGCCGCAGGGGTGCTGCGTTGAGGTGCCCTGCCTCGCGGATGGCTCCGGGATCAACCCCTGTCACGTGGGCGCGCTGCCGCCGCAGCTGGCCGCGCTCAATCGCGCCAACATCGCCGTGCAGGAGCTGACGGTGCGAGCGGTTCTGGAGCGGGACCTGCACTGGGCCTACCAGGCCTGCCTGCTCGACCCGTTGACTGCCGCCGTATGCTCGCTGGCCGAGATCAGGAGCATGTTTGACGAGCTGGTGGCGGCGGAGGGAGACCTGCTGCGCTATTACAGTTAGCCAACGGCACCACCTCGCGCGCCACCACCGCAGGCTCACTTCGGCCCTTCGGCAGAGCTCAGGGCAGGCAGGCTCAGTGCTGGGAAGCCCTGCGACTACCCACGGCACCTCCCACGGCACCACCACAGCTAGTCGGCAGCAGGAGCTGCCTCCCACACAGGTGCGGGGAGGAAGGTTGTTGCTGCCTGGGAGAAGTCTGGACGTTTGCTGGGGACAGGCGCTAGCGAAGCTACATGACCTCCCGGAAAGGCTCGCAGGTGGGAGGCAGCTCCAGCTGCCGACCTGGGTTTGCCGGCTGGTCAGTCCGGGGCCAGACGGACGAGCGGCTGGCGTCGGGAGGTCGCGGCAGCGCGCACCCGGTCACGCCAGGTGCGCAGGCGCGCAGAGGGTGGGCGCGGCTCATAGGGCGGCAGGCCCAGGACATCGTGGAGTACCATCAGCGCCGCCTCCTTGTCCGGAATCCAGCCCTCGACGTTCTCCGGATCGTGGCGGATGAGGGGCCGCAGGTACAAGCCCACGCACAGCGGGCAGCCGTCCTCGCAACCGCACTCCTCGATGAACGAGGTAGCGTGCCAGCAGCTCGGCGGAGGTCCAGTTCTTGGCAAAGGCGATGGTGCGCACGTCGCGGGAGACGAGTCGCGCCATCCGCTCCACCGCCTCGACGTTGGCGCTGCGGCGCTGCTGGGTCAGCTCGTCCACGATGGGCGGGTTCCAGAAGACGAACTTCCTGGGGCCGCGCGGCGCGCCGTCGTCGTCAATCAGCCTCATGCGGCGCTCGGTGAGCTTCTCGGCGTGCTCCTGCGGGTTGGCAATGGTTGCCGAGCAGCAGATGTAGGTGGGTCTGGAGCCGTAGCGCTCGCACAGGCGGTTGAGGCGTCGGAACAGATTGGCGCAGTGCGAGCCGAAGATGCCGCGCATGGCGTGCACCTCGTCCACGACCACGTACCTGAGGTTCGCCAGCAGCCGCTGCCACTTCGTGTGCGCGGGGAGGATATTCACGTGCAGCATGTCGGGGTTGGTCAGGATGATGGTGGACGTGTCCCGCAGCTTGCTGCGCGCCCCCCGGCTGGTGTCGCCATCGTAGCAGGCCACCGGCCCTAGCGCCTCGCCCATCTCCCGGTACTCCCGCAGCCGCCGGAGCTGATCCTGTGCCAGGGCCTTGGTGGGGAACAGGTAAAGCGCCGTGGCCTCGGGCTCTCGCAGGGCGCTCTCCAGGATGGGGATGGTGTAGCATAGCGTCTTGCCGCTGGCGGCGCCGGTCACGATGACCACGTCCTCGCCCCGGCGAGCGGCCTCCACCGCCTCCACCTGATGCGTGTACAGCCGCCGGTAGCCCTGTGCCTCCAGCATCTGCTGCACCAACGGCAGCAGCGGCTCGGCAAGCTCCGCGTACCGGGGCGGGCGCGAGGCGAGTTGCTCCACGTGCGCTATCTGCCCGCGGTAGGAGGCCGATTCCCGCAGCTCGTCCAGAAAGCCGGAGGCATCCATTCCTGTGGTCCCGCCGCTGGCATCCGGCGGCCCCACCAGTATACGCGGGCCGCCGCCCTACGCCAAGCGCTGGCGGCTGCCCTGGGGCCGGTGAGCGTGCCATCGAGGATTCGGGCCGCCTGCCCGAAGGTGCGCCGCTGCTTCCTGCCGAAATGGCCGACAGTCATCATCGGGAGGGAGCAGACTGCATGTCCGAGGTGCCTGAGCAAGCTACTGCCGAGACGCCGTCGCGGAAGTCCACGGTTGTCATGTGGCTGGCCTTGGCCACTGCGTTCCTGGGTTGGGCCTTCGATGGGATGGAGATGGGCCTGTTCTCCATGATGGCGCGGCCGACGCTGGAGAACCTGATGGGCACGGCCGATCCCGCGCGGGTCTCCCTGCTCATCAGCGTGACGACCTCGCTGTTCCTGGCGGGCATGGCTGTGGGCGGCGTGTACTTCGGGCGCATGGGCGACCGGCTCGGCCGCGTCAGAAGCCTGGTCTTCACCGTGTTGGTATACGCCATATTCACCGGCCTCACCGGCTTCGTCCACACAACCTGGCAATACTGCGCCTGCCGCTTCCTGAGCGCCGTTGGCTTGGGCGGGGAATGGGGCCTGGGCGTGGCCTTGGTGATGGAGACGTGGCCGGGCGCCACGCGCCCCGTCCTGGCCGGGCTGCTGGGCGCAGCCGCCAACTTCGGCTTCCTGTTCTCGGGGGTCGTCGGGCTCCTGACGAAGCTGTACCTGCACTTCGCCGGCTGGGCGCCGGCAACGGTGGCAAAGCTCTCGGCCTTTGGCATGATCCTGCAAAGGCCCGACGCGCCCCCCGGGGTTTATGGGCTGACCTGGCGCCCCATCCTGATGATCGGTTTCGTGCCCGCCCTGCTGACGCTGCTGATCCGGTTGGGCGTGCGGGAGCCGGAGCGCTGGGTGCGCTCGCGCCAACGGGGCGAGAAGTCGTCGTTCGCCGAGCTTTTCTCACCGGCGCTGCTGAGGCACACACTGATCGGCGCGGCCCTGGGCGGCATCGCTGTGCTCGGCATGTGGGGCTCCATGCAGACCTGGCTGCAAGCCTGGGTCAAGGACCTGGTCCCGTCCGCCCAGGCAGATGCGGCGCGTACGGCCGTGACCCTGGCTCTGGCTGTAGGCGCCATTCCGGGATGCATGTTTGGGGCGCTGGCGGCCGAATGGTTCAACCGGCGCGTGTCCTGGGCTCTGCTGTGTGTGCTCAGCGTGGCCTCGGCGTTCATCCTCTACTTCGGCTTCCACGCCTACAACACGGCCTTTCTGGTTATGGCCGCTGTCACGTCGTTCTGGATCACGGCATTCTTTGGCTGGCTGCCGCTGTACCTGCCCGAGCTTTTCCCCACCCGGCTGCGCGCCACGGGGGAGGGCTTCTGCTTCAACGTGGGCCGTCTAATCTCGGCTGTGGGCGTCTTCGGCACTGCTGGCCTGGTGAAGCTGTTCGGTCAGCAGCCGCTATCGGCCATACCCAGGGCCTCGGGCACCATGTCGCTCATATTCCTGGTGGGCCTGGTGCTCATCTGGTTTGCCCCCGAGACCAAAGGCCAGGACCTGCCGGACTGAGGGCCTAGCGCCCGCGCAGGCACAGGGCGTCGGGGTCAGGCCGGATGGGGCCGGAACTGCCGCAGGCGTAGGGAGTTGGTGACGACGCTCACGGAGCTGGCGGCCATGGCGGCGGCGGCGATCATGGGGTTGAGCAGGCCGAGCGCTGCCAGGGGGATGGCGGCCGTGTTGTAGGCGAAGGCGAAGAACAGGTTCTGCTTGATGTGCCTCATGGTGCGGCGGCTCAGCTCAATGGCCCACACCACCCCCATCAGGTCGCCGCTGACCAGCGTGATGTCGCCCGCCTCGATGGCCACGTCGGTGCCGGTGCCGAGGGCGATGCCGATGTCGGCCTGGGCCAGCGCCGGAGCGTCGTTGATGCCGTCGCCGACCATGGCAACGCGCCGGCCCCGCTGCTGAAGCTCCTTCACTCTGGCGGCCTTGTCGTCGGGCAGCACTTCGGCCAGTACCTCGTCCAGGCCCGCTTGCTGGGCGATGGCGCGCGCCGTCCGCTCGTTGTCGCCAGTGAGCATGACCACTTGCAGCCCCAGCTCGCGCAGGCGGCCGACCGCCTGGCGGGCGTCCTCTTTGAGGGTATCGGCAATGCCGATCACGCCCACGACCACCTGGTTGCGGGCAGCCACGATGGCCGTTTGCCCGTTTGCCTCCATCTCCTCTCGGACTTCGGTCGCCAGCGACGGGTCAACGCCTTCCTGCTGCATGAGACGGTAGCTGCCCACCAGGAGGGCCTCGCCCCTTAGCTGCGTCCGCACGCCCTTGCCGGCCACCGCCTCGAAGTCGCTCACCTCCGGCGGCTCCAGCCCGCGCTCCCGCGCCGCGCGCACGACTGCCTGCGCCAACGGGTGCTCCGAGTTGCGCTCAGCGGCGGCGGCCAGCCGCAGCAGCTCATCCTCGCCGGTTCCGTTCAGCGGCCGCAGCGCCACCACTTTGGGCTGGCCCTTGGTCAGGGTGCCCGTTTTGTCCAGCACGATCGTGTCTAGGTCCTGGGCGGCCTCCAGGGCTGCCGCCTGGCGAATGAGGATGCCCTGCTGGGCGCCTAGCCCTGTGCCGACCATGACGGCCGTCGGCGTCGCCAGGCCCAGGGCGCAGGGGCAGGCGATGACCAGCACTGCGACCGCGTTGACGAGGGCTGTCTCCAGCGGGTGCGGCCCCTGGCCGAACACATACCAGAGAGCAGAGACGAGCAGGGCCACCGCAATGACCACCGGCACGAACACCCCACTGACCTTGTCGGCGAGACGCTGAATGGGCGGCTTGCTGCCCTGGGCCTCCTGCACTAGCCGCACGATCTGCTGGAGCGCCGTGTGGCGGCCCACCCTGGTGGCCCTGAACCGGAACGAGCCCTGCTTGTTGATGGTGGCGCCGATGACCTGATCGCCAGCAGCCTTCTCCACCGGAATGCTCTCGCCGGTGATCATGGACTCGTCCACGGTGGAGTGGCCCTCGGTGATCACGCCGTCCACTGGGATCTTTTCGCCGGGCCGCACCAGCACAACGTCGCCTGGCTGCACCTGCTCGACAGGCACCTGCGCCTCGTCGCCGTCGCGAATCACACTCGCGGTCTTGGCGGCCAGGTCCAGCAGCTTGCGGATGGCGGCGGAGGTCTGGCCCTTGGCCCGCGCCTCCAGGAAGCGGCCCAGGGTGATGAGGGTCAGGATGACGGCGGCCGTGTCGTAGTACACCGCGCCGCCACGGAGGAAGAACGTGTACGCCAGGCTGTAAGCGTAAGCGGCCGTCGAGCCCAGAGCGATCAGCACGTCCATGTTGGGCGCCAGGTGCGCCAGGGCGACGGCTCCGCGTCGGTAGTACTGCCAGCCCAGCAGTACCTGCACCGGAGTCGCCAGGCCAAACAGCAGGTACAGCTTGTAGGGGAACCGGAACCAGATGCTGAGCACGAAGATGGGCACGCTGACAACCGCGCCCAGGATGAACAGGTTGCGCTGATAGGCGATGTCGGCTGCCTTGCGCCGCTGCTCCTCGTCGGCCTCGACCGCGCCCTCCTCCAGCACCTGCGCCCGGTAGCTGCCCGCAGCGGCCACCGCCCGCAGCAGATCGTCCACGCCGGCGCGCGTCGGGTCGTAGACCACCGTGGCGCTCTCGCTGCCGTAGTTGACCCCGGCTCGGCTCACGCCGTCCACAGCCGCCAGGGAGCGCTCCAGCCGGTTGACGCAGGAGGCGCAGGAGATGCCCGAGATGCTCAGGACCACGCGCCGCTCGCGGCCGTCCGCCGCCTCCCTGGCCCCATAGCCGGTCGCTTCGACTGCCTGGATGAGCCGCGCGGTGTCTACCTGGGAGGGATCGAACCCGACGTGTGCGCGCTCTGCCGCAAAGTTGACCGCAGCAGTGCGCACGCCTTCGACGCCCTGCAATGCCTTCTCGATAGCTCGGGCACACGCGGCGCAGCTCATGCCCTCCAGGGCCAGTTCCACCTGCATGGTCTGCCGTGCACTCATGGGCATCGCCCTCGCGCCAATACAGGCCTCGCCACCGAAGCATACCCCGCTGCCTGCGCAGCACCGTCGGCGGAGTCACGTTTCCAGCGACCTGCGGTGCAGACCTGCGGCCTGCCGCCCCTGGCCGCCGGCTTTGACACGTTGTCCGGCTTCGTGTATTATGCGCCCTCGATTCTGCCCCTGCGAGGTGCCTATGGTTCCGCCTCGCCTCATAGTTCTGGGACGGCTTCTGGCCCAGGCCGCGCCGCGCCTGCGAACCGCGAGACGCGTATTGGCCGATTATGCCGACCGCGCCGGTCCCCCCATCACCTTGGGGCTGCTTATCCTCTATTTCGCCCTCAGCACCAAGCATTTCTGGGAGCTAGGCAACTTCGTCAATATTGGCACGCAGAGCGCTGCTGTCGGCATCGTGGCGGTGGGCGAGACGCTGGTGATCATATCCGGCGGCATTGACCTGTCCGTCGGCTCGGTAGTCGTGCTGTCCGGTGTGGCGGCTGCGGTGGCGGCCCGAGACGGAGCGCCCCTGTGGATGGCGCTCCTTCTGGGGGTCACGGTCGGCGCTCTGGCGGGGGCCTTCTCGGGGCTGATCACGGCCCTGGCCCGCATGCCCTCGTTCGTGGTCACCCTGGGCATGATGATGGTGTGCCGGGGAGCGGCCCTGGTGCTCGCGGAGAGCAAGACCGTCATGCCGCCGGGCAGTTTCGGGGACCTGGGCGCACCCCTGAAGCTGCCGCTGTCGGGCCATCTGGTCATGAACGTACCTCCCATCCTTGTCGTTCTGGCCGTGGTGGCCGTGCTGATGGGCATTCTGCTGCGCTACACCACCGTCGGCCGCTACGCCTATGCCCTGGGCGGCAATATGGAGGCGGCGCGGCTTTCGGGCGTGCCGGTCGCCGCCTACCAGGTGGTCATCTTTGCCATCTGTGGGCTGCTGTCGGGCCTGGCGGGAGTGCTGCTGGCTACTCGGCTGGGGGTGGCCTCGCCCAGCGGGGCGCCGGAATACGAGCTCCAGGCCATCGCCGCCACGGTCATCGGCGGGGCCAGCCTCATGGGCGGACGGGGCGGCGTGGGCGGCACCTTTGTGGGCTTTCTCATCATGGGAGTGCTGCTAAATGGCCTCAACTTGCAGGGACGACAGCCTCCCTGGCAGAAGATAGCCGTGGGCGCTACCATCATCATCGCCGTCTTCGCCGACCACCTGCGCAGGCGGCGGCGCGCCGGATAGGAGGTCCAGCCATGCTGCACCGGGCCGCGTTGTGCGCCGTACTGCTCAGCCTCACACTGCTGCTGGCCGCGGGCTGTCAGCCCAAGCAGCCGCCCGAGGTCACCAACCAGCCCACACTCGGGGTTCAGAAACCCGAGTATACTGTCGGCGTCGTCCCCAAGGGCACAGCCCACATCTTCTGGGAGAGCGTGCGGGCGGGGGCCGAAGCCGCCGGCAAAGAGCTTGGCGCGAATATCATCTGGAACGGGCCTGCTGTGGAGACGGACATAGAGGGGCAGAAGCGGATTCTGGAGGACCTCCTGACCAGGAAGGTGGACGCCTTGGTGGTGGCCGCCTGCGATGCCGACGCCCTGACCGGAACGCTGCGGGATGCCCAGGCCAAGGGCATCCCGGTGGTCACTATTGACTCCGGCATCAATGACAAGGAGCTGCCGGTGACCTACGTAGCGACGGACAATGTGGCGGGGGCCGAACGCGGCGGCAAGGAGTTGGCCAAGCTCATCGGCGACCAGGGCAAGGTGGGCCTGATGCCCTTCATCCAGGGTGCCGGCAGCTCCGACGAACGCCAGAAGGGCTTCGAGCAGGAGATAGCCCGCCACCCCAAGATCAAGATTGCCATCACGCTATTCTCGCAGAGCGACCCGGAGAAAGGCAAGGCCGCTGCCGAGGACATGCTGACACGTTTCCCGGACCTGGACGGCATCTTCGCGGCCAATGAGCCCGGCGGCACGGCCACGGCGCGGCTGCTGGAGGAGCGAGGCCTCGCCGGCAAGGTCAAGCTAGTGGCCTTCGATGCCTCTGACCCGGAGATCGAGGGACTGCGCAAGGGCACCATCCAGGCCCTCATCGTGCAGAACCCGTTCCGCATGGGACACGATGGCGTGACCGCTACCATCAAGCACCTCAAGGGCGAGACCGTCCCGCCGCGCATAGACACCGGCGTGACGGTGGTCACCAAGGACAACATTGACGATCCCGAGGTGCAGAAGATACTGCATCCGCCCGGCCTGAAGTAGCGGGCAGCCCTTCCACTAGCGCCGGGGCGGGCCTGAGCGGAAGGCCAAAAGAGCGTCTCCCGCGCCCATGCGCCAGGCTCTCGCCGAAGCGCCAGAACGCCACTGTGCCACAGGTCCTCGGGCGCGCGCCGAAGCCATATAACGAAATGTTAACAGGAAAGTCTTTACAGCGGGCGGTGAAGGACTTATAATGCGTCATTGCCTAACGTGCGAAGTCGCTGCGGTGGCCGCCGCGAGCGGCAGCGCGCGTCAGCATGGATAGTCCGTCTGGGGCTGAACTACAGGGAGGGCGTTTCCCGCGATCTGCTAGGAGCGCGAGCTAGTTGCGTTCGCGCTTGTTGTGGTAGCCCCGCCCGGTGTCCCCCATAGCAGCAGCAGACGGAACCTTGCAGGTCTAACAGGGGTTTGCAGTCTCAGGCAGGCGGTATTGAGCGTCAGCGCGTGGCCCTCGGCCAGGCGCGTGGGCGGTTAGCTGAGATGGATGAGTACCGAGGCCCAGCCGGAGGTGCGCCTGCGATGGCTTCAGTCGGACGCGGGACCGAACGTCCGGACTACTACAGGAGCCTGATCGAGGACATTCACGACGTCCTGTTCACCGTTGATGCCAAAGGCGTCTTCACCTTCTTCAACCGGCGCGTGGAGGACCTCACTGGGTTCCGTCCCGAGGAGCTTGTAGGCAGGCATTTCACCATACTGGTCGCCCCGGAGGCCATGGAGCCCACGGCGTTGGCCTTGCTGGTCTCGGATGCGAACAGCCACGCCCCCTCGCGAGTACACAGCCTGTGGCGCACGCGGGCTGGCGACCTGGTCCCGGTAGAGCTGAGCGTTAGGTCGGTCACCGACGGCCTTGAGACGGCGTACAAGGTCGGCTTGGCCAGGGATGCGCGAGACCGCTGCCAACTGGCCAAGATGATGGCCGAGTGGACCGCCGAGCTGGAGGGGCTGACCAGACAACTGCGCGACGCCAACGAGGCCCTGTTCCAGCTCGCCGCCACGGACCAACTCACGGGCGCCTTCAACCGACGGGTGCTACTGCAACGCATCCGCGAAGAGGTGAGCCGCGCCGGTCGGTACGATGCTCATCTGTCGCTGCTGTTCATGGACATTGACGGCTTCAAGCGCTGCAACGACGAGTACGGCCACCAGACAGGCGATATGGTCCTGCGCAAGTTCACTGAGCTGCTGGGCCATGAGCTGCGCACCTGCGACAGCGTTTACAGGTACGGCGGCGAGGAGTTCGCGGTGCTGTTGCCGGAGACCCCGGCCATGGCCGCCTTGACGCTGGCCGAACGCGTCAGGGATGCGGTGGCCCGCACTGCCATGGGCTCCTCCGACAGTAACGACGGCCCCTACATCACCGTGAGCGTCGGCGTCACAGAAGTGATGTCTGCCGACGAAAGCCCCGAGCGGCTGTTGAAGCGCGCCGACTGCGCCATGTACGCCGCCAAGGCGCGCGGCGGCAACGCCGTCTGCCTGGCCCCCGTGGAGTTGACCTCCCCGGTCGAGTAGCGAAGGCAGTTCAAGGCCTGGCCCCCCCTCAGCCTGGCGCGACAGGCGTTTGGCGAACGGAAGGCCAAATGCCCAGGCCTGGCGAATCCCTGTATCGTACAGACTGGCGCAAGCCGGTTCCGGCGACTGCAACCGTTGACGCGCCTGGACCGACGAGCAAGGCGCGAGAGAGTGATCTCAATGGCCCTGAAGCTGCATTCTCGGGCGCCGGGCTGGGTGAGGCCGGCGCTGCTGCTCATCGCCGTGGCGGCGTCGCAGCCGGCGAACGCGATAACGGTCGTAGTCAACGGCCAGACGCTGCCCAGCTCCCCACCTCCGGTGGAGCGCGCGGGCCGCGTGCTGCTGCCTATGCGCATGATCTTCGAGGTCCTGGGGGCCGAGGTCAAGTGGGAGGCAGTGACGCAGACGGCCATCGGCATCCGGGGCGACACCACGGTGCGCATGAGCATCGGCGACCGGCGCGCCTGGATCAACGACCGCACGGTCATGCTGGACGTGGCACCGCAGCTCATCGGTGAGAGCACCTATATGCCTGTGCGGTTCCCGGCCGAGGCCTATGGCGCCGACGTGCGCTACCTGGCAACCACGCAGACGGTGGAGATCAGCCTCCCGCCCCTCGAGAAGCCGCCTCCTCCGCCTTCGGAAGCGGGCACTGGTGGCCCTCCGCCGCCTCCACCTCCTCCGCCTCCCCCCCAGCCCGGGACGGTGACGGGCGTGGTGCAGGCTGTGCGCACCACCGGCGGCCTCAGCTTGGCGCTCAAAGTCCAGGACGATCTGGTAGCCTACAACGTCACTGAGGACACTCTGATCCTGCGCCAGGGACGGCAGGCCACGCTGGGGGAGCTGGAGCCCGGCGACCTGGCTGAGGTCCGGCACGACGGGCGGCAGAAGGCCATCGTCATCCGCGCTACCTACGAGGAAGTCAGCGGCAAGCTCGCTGCCAAGGCCGGGAACAAGCTCCTGTTGGACGACGGCCGGCTGTTCGTGCTGCTTCCCACCGTTGCAGTGGTTGGGCCCGACGGCGAAGAGTTGAAACTGGCGGATGTGGAAGCAGGGCAGGAGGTCGAACTCCGGATCACTCCTGGCACCGATGCCGTCATCCGCGTCACCTTGCAGCGCCCGCCGCCTCCGCCGCCCGCCGGGCAGGCGGGCCCGCAGGCTCCGGCGATTGACCTGTTCTTCCACGAGGCGGACAAGCCCCTCAAGGCGGGCAGTGTCCTGAAAGTGACGCTCGTGGGCACACCTAAGGGGCGGGCCTGGTTCGACATCGGCGACAAGGTGAAGAACGTGGAGCTGGCGGAGCTGCGGCGGGAGCCCGGCAAGTACACGGCCGAATGGGTGGCGCCGGCCGACGTCAACGCCATCGGCGTCAACCTGTATGGCCACCTGAAGGTGGGCCAGCAGGAGGCCGAGGTGGCCCAGTCGGAGCAGCCGGTGGTGATTGACACCACGCCGCCCACGATTGGGGACGTGGTGCCCGAGGACGGAGGGCTGCTGCGCAACAACCAGCCCAACATCCTGGCGCTCATTGACGACGCCAACGGGTCAGGCATGGAAGAGACCGGCGGCAGCCTGGAGCTGTTTGTGAACGGTCGGCGCCGGGCCTTGGAGTACAAGGCCACCAAGCGTGTGCTGTCTGCGGTGCCGCAGCCGCTGCCCGACGGCGATGTGGAGCTCATCGCCAGGGCCACTGACCAGGCGGGCAACACGGCGGAGAAGAGCTGGCACTTCACCGTCGCCACCGCCGGCGGCCCGGCCATCGCCGTCCGCCACGATGCCACCCAGCCGCTGGGATCCGGGGAGACGTTGAAGGTCACCCTCACCGGGCCGCGCGGCGGGACGGCCACCTTTGACGTGGGCGATCTGGCCACCGGCCTGGCGATGACTGAAGACGCTCGGACGCCAGGCCGCTATGACGGCAGCTATCGCGTCCCGTCCCTGCCGCAGGGGCAGGAGGTGCGCATCGTCGGGCACTTGAAGCCCCGCGTCGGCCAAGAGCTCGCTGCCGAGGCCACGGCCGATGTGACCTTGCTGCCCGGCGAGCTGCCGGCGCCGACCATTGCCGCGCCCACCGAGGGGCAGTCGGTGCGTGAGGCGTCGCTGCACGTGCAGGGGACGAGCTTGCCCAACGCGCGCGTCAAGATCAAGCTGGAGTACACCGCCAAGGGGCGCATTACCGGGCTGCCCTATGCGGGGGTGTTGGCTGACACCGAGGTCACCGCCGACGCGGACGGCAACTTCCGCAGTGAGCCGATCAGCCTCGCCATTCCCGTGCTGCTGCCCCGAGACGTGAAGTACAAACTGACGGCGGCTACGCTGGGCCCGAACGAGGAAGCGTCAGCGCCCACCACCGTCAACTTCCTGGCGGGCCGGTAACAGGCCGCGGCCACCGGGGAAGGTATTCGGGCCTGCGCGGGGAATCCCCGTGCATTGGCTGGTTTCGGTTCATCTTGCATCCAAGGGAGAAGGATGTCCTCTATGAGCCAGACTAAGATCGTGCTCGCCGAGAAAGACATACCGGACAGTTGGTACAACGTCCTGCCCGATCTGCCTGTGCCCTTATCACCGCCGCTCCATCCCGGCACCGGCCAGCCCATCGGGCCCGACGACCTGGCGCCACTGTTCCCCATGGGGCTGATCCTCCAGGAGGTGAGCCAGGAAACGTGGATTCCCATCCCGGACGAGGTGCGCACGGCCTACCTGCGCTACCGCCCGACGCCCATGTACCGGGCGCGCTTCCTGGAGGAAGCGCTGGATACGCCGGCCAAGATCTACTACAAGTACGAGGGCGTCAGCGGCCCGGGCAGCCACAAGCCTAACACCGCCATCGCCCAGGCCTACTACAACAAGCAAGAGGGCGTCAAGCGCCTGGCCACCGAGACGGGCGCGGGCCAGTGGGGGAGCGCGCTCGCCTTCGCCACCTGCATCTTTGGCCTGAAGTGCACGGTGTACATGGTCAAGGTCAGCTACGAGCAGAAGCCCTACCGGCGCTCGATGATGCACGTCTGGGGTGCAGACGTCACCCCCAGCCCCTCGGAGAAGACCCAGGCCGGCAAGCAGGTCCTGGCCGGGGACCCGGATACCCCGGGCAGCCTGGGCATCGCCATCAGCGAGGCGGTGGAGGACGCCGCCACCCACGAGGACACCAAGTATTCACTGGGCAGCGTGCTCAACCACGTGCTCCTGCACCAGACCATCGTCGGCCAGGAGACGAAGAAGCAGTTCGCCATGGTGGGCGATTTCCCCGACATCATCGTCGGCTGTGTCGGCGGCGGCAGCAACTTCGCCGGCCTGTTCCTGCCCTACATGCTCGATAAGGCGAGCGGCAAGGACATCCAGTTCATCGCCGTGGAGCCCTCCGCCTGTCCCACCCTCACGCGCGGGCCCTACCGCTACGACTTCGGCGACGCGGTCGGACTCACGCCGCTGCTGAAAATGTACACGCTGGGCCACGGCTTCGTGCCCCCGCCGGTGCATGCCGGCGGCCTGCGCTACCATGGCGACGCCCCCATTCTGTGCCTGCTGCGCAAAGAGGGGATCATGGATGCCGTGGCGGTGCATCAGACTCCGGTGTTTGATGCCGCCGTGCTGTTCGCCCGTACCGAGGGCATCATCGCCGCCCCGGAGAGCGCCCACGCCGTGAAGGTGGGCATTGATAAGGCCCTGGAGGCCAAAGAGGAGGGGAAGGAGCGGACCATTCTCATCGGCCTCAGCGGCCACGGCCTGATTGACCTGGGCGCCTACGACGCTTACTTCGCCGGCAAGCTCGAGGACTACGAGTTCCCACGGGAGGAGATGGAGAGGGCCCTGGCCGAAGTGCCGGAGGTGTCTGGACAGTAGGTCGGGTGTGCCTGACCCGTTGGCCAACTCAGCAGCGCCCTCCGGCAGCCCTGGCGCATGCGGAGTCGAGGGCCGCGGCTCGTGGGAGGCGGCCGGGAGGGAGAAGCCATGCCTTGGGGGGCGATTCTGTCGCTTCTGGCCGCCTGCGGCGCCGGCGCCAACGCCGCGCCCAACGACCTCGACGTTCCCCGGCTGACCGCCGCCGAGCGGGTGGTGGCTGTGAAGGGCGGCGGCTACTTCCCGGTGCTCGTCCAGCTTCGGGACGGGTCCTTGGGCGCCGCAGTGCGCGGCGGCGCCCCGCACATCGGCATCAAGGGCCGCCTGGACTGGATCCACTCCACGGACGGAGGCCGCACCTGGTCGGCTCCGTCCGTGATTGTGGACAGCGAGTGGGATGACCGCAACCCGGCGGTGGGCCTGATGGCCGATGGCGCCATTGTCGTCGCCTACGCCGAGGCCCGCACCTACAACGAGAAGGGCGAGTGGGACACCAGCGCCGGCGAGTACGTCCTCTTCTACGTGCTCTCCACGGATAACGGCCGCACCTGGTCCGAGAAGCAGAAGCTGTATACCGGCCCGATACGCGGCGGCTCGCCGTTCGGGCGCATCATCCTGCTTAGCGACGGCACCGCGCTGATGTCGCTGTACGGCGGCCGCGATCCTGGCTGGCAAGGCCAACTGCCCGAGGGAGCCAACAAGCTCTCCGGCCTCGTGCGCTCCACCGACAACGGCCGCACCTGGAGCGAGTTCTCGCTGGTGTCTGCAACCGGCCACAATGAGATGACGCTGCTGGCCCTCAGCGATGACCATCTCCTCGCTGAGCTGCGCACCTCGGCCGGCGCCGTTGACCAATCCGAATCCGCCGACGGCGGCCGCACCTGGTCTGCTCCGGTGCCGGTTACACAGGCGGCGCAACACCCTCCCGACATCTGCCGCCTGCAAAGCGGGAAGCTGCTGCTCACTTACGGCAATCGCCGCCCGCCGTTCGGCGTCGGCGCCGTCATCAGCACCGACGAGGGCAAGACCTGGCTCTATGACAAGCGGGTCATGCTGGCCTGGACCTCGCTTCACACCGACTGCGGCTACCCCAGCACGGTGCAGCTCCAGGACGGTTCCATCGTCACCATGTACTACTCGGTGGGCACCCAGGACCTGGGCGGGGATGAGTTCGCCCTGGTGATCCGCTACACCGAGGCCCAGCTTCTCGCGGCCGTGGGGCTCCAGTAGGCCCGGCTGTGCCTCGGCGGGGCATTGACAACGGCCATCAAGACGCCTAGAATACCCCCGCTTGGCCGCGGGATAGCGCGGCGGAAGGGCGCAGGTAGCGCCCTTCCTTCTTCGCTCCGCGGTTCCCGCTTCGGGCGGGAGTGCTCAGAAAGGAGAAGAGGGATGCGATACCAGCGCGCGTCGTGCCTTCTGTTTGGGCTGGTCATACTGACGGCGGCCGGCGTGTCGGCGCAGGTCGGTGCTCAGCAGCAACCGGAGGGCTTCGTGTCGCTCATGCCCAAAGAGGGGCTCCAGGGCTGGGTGGTCATGGGGGGTGCCGAGGCGGCGCAGGCCTGGAAGGTGGAGGAGGGCGTGCTGACCTGTGACGCGCGTGGCGGCGGCTGGCTGCGCACGGAGAAGCAGTACAAGGATTTCATCCTGCGCCTGGACTACAGCGTCAGCGAGGGCACCAACAGCGGCGTGTTCCTCCGCGCCACCGAGCAGGGCAACCCCGCCTTCACCGGCATGGAGCTTCAGATCCTGGACGACCACGGACGTGAGCCCGACGTCCACAGCGCCATGTCCCTGTACGGCTCGGTGGCCCCTGCCAAGAACATGAGCGTCCCCGCCGGGGAGTGGAACCACATAGAGGTTACCTGCCAGGGGGCTCATCTGACGCTCGTGTGGAACGGCGAGAAGGTCCTGGACGTGGACCTGAGCGACCCCAAGGTGCCCTACCAGGAGAAGCCCTTGGCCGAGCGGGCCAAGAGCGGCTACCTCGGCTTGCAGAACTACGGGATCCAGAAACCGGTTCGCTTCCGCAACATAGTCATCAAGGAACTCCAGTAGCCGGAGCTTGAGCCATCGCCTGGCCAGTCGCCGCTCCTTGCACTGGCAGGCAGGAGGGACCAGCACAACCATGAGGAGTTGGCTCGCACTCGTCGCTGCCGTGGCCGTAGGGGCTCTCTGTGCCGTCGGCTCCGGTCAGGAGCAGCCGAGGATCCAGGTGCTCATCCTCACCGGCCAGAACAACCACGACTGGCGTGCTACCACCCCCGTCCTGCGCGACATTCTGCAACGCTGCGGGCGGTTCGAGGTGCGCGTCAACGAGGAGCCGCGCGGCTGCGGGCCGGAGACGTTTGCGCCCTACGACGTGCTGCTGACCAACTACAACGGGCCCCGCTGGGGCGAGCGCACCGAGCAGGCCCTGCTCGACTTCGTCCGCGCCGGCAAAGGCTTCGTGGTGATACACGCGGCTGACAACGCCTTCGGCGGTTGGGACGAGTACGACAAGCTCATCGGCCCCGCCTGGCGCGCGGGCGCCGGGCACACGGCCTATCACAGCTTCGTGGTGACCATCGAGGACCCCGAGCATCCCATCACCAATGGTATGCACGACTTCCAGCATGCGCCTGATGAGCTTTACCAACGTTTGACCGTGCATCCTGAGGCGCAGGTGCACGTCCTGGCCTCGGCCTATGCCAGCCCCGACAAGGGCGGCACCGGCAAAAAGGAGCCGCAAGCCGTGGTGCTGACGTATGGGCAGGGGCGCTGCTTCCAGTTGGTCCTGGGACACAGCGTGGAGAGCATGAAGGGTGTGGGGTTCGCCGCGCTGTTGCAGCGGGGCACGGAATGGGCCGCGACGGGCCAGGTGACGCTTCCCGCGCCGACGGACCTGCCGCCACCCGAAGGGCCCAAGTAGCCTCGGCCCTCGGCAGCTTCCGACGGGCGCCCTGTCGGCTTGGTGTATCCTCGGGGGTCGTGGCTGCTGGACCTCCGTGATGGGTGCCCTGCCGATGCGGGCGCCGGGCGCGTCTGGTTTTGGCTTCGGGCGTGTGGTATGTAGATGAAGGGGGAATCGTGCCATGCGTGTTGGTGCCGTCTTGCCCCTCCTCGCCGCGCTGGCGGCACTGTCGCTGCTGCTCCTCGGAGCTCAGGCGCAGCGGGCTACGCCGCTCTACAACATCGTCGTCAGGGCCGCCGATTCCGCCTGCCTGGAGGTGCCCGTCTCTCTCACCATTCCGCGGCGCCTCGGCGGCGCTCTTGGCCCTATACTCCGGCAGGTAGAGCCACCCGCCGACCTGCCTTGCCAGGCACAGGATGTGGGCGACAGGGTCAAACTCACCTGGATCGTCCGTGACCTGCCCCAGGGCGAGAGCCGGCAGTATCAGCTCCGCTTCAGTGCGGAAGTGCTCCAGCCGCTGGGTGTGCAGTTGACCGAGGCCGATGGCGTGGCAGAGGTGAAGATCGGCGACCAGCTCTTCACCAGGTACATTACCAACGCCGGCCCCAAGCCCTACTGCTGGCCTATCATTGGCCCTACTGGCCTACCCGTGACGCGCAGCTACCCCATGAAGGACGATGTGGAGGGGGAGGCCAAGGACCACCCGCACCAGCGGTCGTTCTGGTTCACCCACGGTGAGGTCAACGGGGTGGACTTCTGGGCCGAGGGCCCAGGCAAGGGAAAGCAGGTGCACCGGGAGTTCGAGGCGCTCGACGGTGGATCGGTGTATGGGCTCATCCGCGCCAGCAATGACTGGATTGCCCCTGACGCGAAGAAGGTCTGCGAGGACGTGCGCGAGTTGCGCATCTACAACGTGCAGAATGGCCGACTGCTGGACTTCGAGATCACCATCAAGGCGACCGAGGGGCCAGTGGAGTTCGGCGACACCAAGGAGGGCACCTTGGGCTTCCGCGTCGCGGAGACCATGCGGCAGGACCGTGGAGGGCACATCCGCAACTCGGAGGGCCAGCAGGACGGCGACTGCTGGGCCAAGCGAGCCGCCTGGGTGGACTACTATGGGCCCGTGGGGGACGAAACCGTGGGGATTGCCATACTGGAAAGCCCGCAGAACTTCCGCTACCCCACCTACTGGCACGTGCGCACTTACGGCCTATACGCCGTCAACCCGTTCGGCCTGCGCGACTTCATCGGCGACAAGACCGGCCAGGGCAGGTACACGATCGCGCAAGGTGGATCGCTGACCCTCCGCTACCGCATCTACATCCACAAGGGCGACACGGAGCAGGCCAAGGTGGCGCAGGGCTTCGCCACCTACGCCCACCCGCCCGAGGTGCAGGTAAGGTAGTATTGCAGGAGGCCCGATTATGCGCCGCCGCGTCTGGCGTTCTTTGCTGGTGGCCTGGGGCATCTGTCTCTGTGCGACCGCCTTTGGCGCAGCCAAGCCCGTGCAGGTGAAGGTCCAGGTCAATCCCGGCCCGTGGCAGCGCCTGAACACGCCCGTTTGCTTCGACCTGGCCCTTCCCAAAGACCTGGCAGCCCTGCCCGCCGAGGCCTTATACGTGCGCCTGTCCCCGCTGGGCAAACCCAACAGCCCTCTGCCCGTGCAGATCGAGCGCCCGGCCTTGCCCGCCGGGCAGACGCCGGCGAACGCGGTTCGTCTATGGTGGATCGCTCCCGACCTGGCGCCCAGCAAGCCTCAGACCTTCGAGGTGGCGGTGCGCCGCGCCGGCCCCAAGGACCCGCCGCCGGGCACCAGCTTTCGCTGGCAGGATCAGCCCGGCGATCATCTGGACCTGCTCTTCGGCGACCGGCCGGTCCTGCGCTACATGTACGCCTGGGACCCACAGCGGTATGAGGAGACCTTGAAGCCCTTCCATCACCTCTTCAGCCCTGACGGCACGCGGCTCATCACCAAAGGCGCCGGCGGCATGGACACGCACCACCGTGGCCTTTTCATCGGGTGGTTCGATTGCCGCTACGATGGCAAGTCCGCCAACGTCTGGAGGATGGATGACAAGTCCTGGCAGGAGCACAAGCGGTTCCTGCTCCAGCAGGCGGGGCCCGTTTTCGCCCGCTGTCGCGCGCTGATCCACTGGAACAACCCCCAGGGCGAACCGGTGGTCGTGGAGGAGCGCGAGGTGACGGTCTTCCGCCAGCCCTTGCCGACCATGCTCATCGGATTCGTCTCCGAGCTGCGCTCGGCGCAGGGCGAGGTCACCCTGGATGGCCCCAAGGAGAACGCGAAGCACTTCGCCGGCTTCCATTTCCGCGCGCACAACGACGTGGCCGACAAGTACTCCAAGGAAACTCGCTACCTGCATCCGCTCCCGGGATTGCTGCCGCCGAGCCGGGCCGATCCCGCCTGGTCGGCCCAGTCGTTCAGCTTGGGCGACGCCCGCTTCACGGTGGGCCTCTTCAACCACCCCAGCGATCCCTCACCCACCGAGTTCTCCGAGCGCCCCTACGGCCGCTTCGGCGTTTTCTTCAGGTACACGCTCAAGCCCGACGAGACGCTGAAGCTCCAGTACCGCCTCTTCGTGCAGGAGGGCGATCCGCCGCCGAGCGAAGAGACCATCAACAGTCGCTACGTGGACTTCGTTAACCCGCCCGAAGTGAGGGTCGCACGCTAGTGGTTCGTGAGAGAAGTGCCGCGACACGTCTTTTGGCCTGGGACAAGCCAAGCAGCGCTTCTGGAGCCAAGCATTCATGCCGTGACTTCTGTCGCGAGGCACTAGGCCTGGCCTGCCGCAGCACCAAGTCGCCCACCAGAAGGTGATTGAGAATGCCCAGCGCAATCAGCCGCCGCCAGTTCGTCCGGGGCGCCGCCCTGGTCGCTGCCGGCTCCGCCGTTGCCGGCCAGGCCGGCGCCATCCCGCCCGTGGAGCGCAAGCTTGCCGCCAGCATGAAGGTGGGCTGCTGCGCGTATTCGTACCGCCAACTCCTGACCGGCAAACAGCCCGAGATGACGCTGCTGGATTTCGTGACGCTGTGCGCGGAGATTGGCTTCGACGGCGTAGAGCTGACCTCGTACTACTTCCCTCAGCCCATCACGCCTGCGTACCTCAGCCAGCTCAAGCGCCACTGCTTCCTGCTGGGCCTGGAGGTCTCCGGCACGGCGGTGGGCAACCGCTTCACCCTTGCGCCAGGCCCCGAGCGTGACAAGCAGGTCGGCATGGTGAAGCAGTGGCTGGAGTACGCCGGTCAGTTGGGCGCCCCGTGCATGCGGGTGTTTGCTGGCGGCACGCCCCAGGGCAGCACTGACCAGCAGGCCCGAACGTGGGTGGCTGAGTGCCTGCTGGAGTGCGCCCCCGCCGCCGCCGAGCACGGTGTCATGCTGGCCCTGGAGAACCACGGCGGCGTTACCGCAACGGCCGACGGAGTGCTGGAGATATTGGGTCAGGTGGACAGCGACTGGGTCGGCGCCAACCTCGACCTGGGCAACTTCGGCACCGCCGACCCCTATGCTGATATCGCCAAGGTCGCCCCCTACGCTGTCACCACGCACGTGAAGACCGAGATTCGCGCCGCCGGGGGCAAGGGTGGCGAGGCCGACTTTGCGCGCATCATCCAGATACTCAGAGACGCCAAGTACCGCGGCTATCTGTCCATCGAATACGAAGCGGCCGAGAGCCCCAAGACCGCCATCCCACGCTACGCCAAGCTGCTCAAGGAACTGGTCGCCAAAACGTAGGGGCGGGGTTGATCCCCGCCCGCCTTGGCCCTGGGACTCGGCCTCCAAAGCAGCCCCCACCCGCCTCCGCGGGCCGAAGTCCGCTACGGCGGGCGAAGGCCCGCCCCGACCCCGACCGCGCAAGTGCGTCCGGGGTCGGGGCTCCCCTCTCCCATTGGGAGAGGGGAAGGGGGCTTGCCCTGAGCTTGCCGAATGGGTGAGGGCTGCCGTACGTGCTGTGGCCCGCTAACTAACGATCTCCTGCTTTGCCTCGTCCCACCGCACCACCTTGCGCTTGAAGTAGCTCAAGGTTGCCATGTATGCCGCCGTGGCCCCACAGTAGCCCTGCACCTCATCACAGTTCGGCTTCTGGCGCGTGCGCACGCACTCGAAGAAGTTCTCCAGATGCGGCCGCGTGCCGGAGGCCTGGGCCTTGACCTCCCGGGCCTCCACCTTCTTCATGCCCTGGCCCTCCGGGTAGATGCGCATGAGGTTGTCGCCCACCACCTCGATGGTGCCGCTCTGGCCCAGGAACTGCTCGCCGAAGCCGTAGTGCTCGTTGCCGAAGATGGAGTTGTAGTTGATGTAGAAGCCGCCTGGGTACTCCAGTACCGCGCTCCAGGTGTCGGGCGTCTCGCGGCCGAACTCGTGGAAGCGCAGGATCTTGCCCATGGCCGACACCGCGCTGGGCATCTGGCTGCCCATCACCATGTTGATGATGTCCACCTGGTGCACCATGAGGTCCCCGCCGATGCCGTTGGAGTAGTCCCAGTAACAGCGCCACTGGAAGTAGCGGTGCAGGTCGAAGGGACGCTGGGGCGCGCCCATGAGGAAGGCGTGCCAGTTGATGTTCTGCTCCGAGGCGTCTTTGGGAATCTCATAGCGCCACTGGGGGTCATCGTCTTTGCTGTTGCGGTACCAGAAGGCCCGCACCTGCGTCACCTGCCCGATGGCTCCCGATTGCACCAGCCGGGCGGCCTGCTGGTAGATGTCGGTGCTGCGCCGTTGGGTGCCGACCTGTATGATGCGCTTGGCCTTCTGATTGGCCTCCACGACGGCCTTGCCCTGTTTCCAGGTGTGCACCATGGGCTTCTCGCAATACACGTCATAGCCTGCCTCCACCGCGTCAACGACCATGCGCCAGTGCGCGTGCTCCGGGGTGGCGATCACGATAGCGTCGAGGTCCTTGTCCTCCAGGATCTTGCTGTAGTGGTCGTAGGGCTTGACCTCCGGCGCCGTCTGCTTGGCGATCTCCACGCCGCGCCGCCGCCACCCCTCGTAGATGTCGGCGACGGCGGTGATGCGCACGCCTGCGATCCCCTTGATCTCGTTCATCAGGTAGCGCCCGCGCCCGCCGGGCCCAATCACGCCGACGTTGATGGTCTCGTTGGCTCCCAGCACATTGACGGCCGGCGCGCCCAGGGCGCCCACCACCGCTGCCGCCGTGGCGCTCCGGTGCACGAACTCTCGTCGCGTCATCCTGGACTTCTCCGACATGCTGTATCCCTCCGTCGTTCCTGTGGGGTCGTACCTGTGCCCATGGGCCGCCCTGGGCTCTGCGCCGCCCGGAGGCCCGCAGCCCGCCCGGCCGGCGGCCAGCGAGCGGCAAGGCCTTATTCCACCGGCCTGCCGAGAAGACCTCCAAACCGTGGGAAGGAAGATGGGCAGGGGCAGGAGAACCAGGCTCCGAGCGCAGGAGGAATCCGCCGTCGCCGCGCCGAAGCCTAGCCATACCGAAAGGAGAGGGTATCCATGAAGCTTGCAGCGCCCATCGCCTTGCTGTGCGTTTTCGGCCTCGGCATTTGTTTCTCTCTGGTCGGGGCCGTCAAGCTGGACCTGGCCAAGGAACTCGGGATCAGCGACGTGAAGGTTGGTGGCCTCATCTCCGCCCTCATGTTCACCAGCCTCATCGTCATCCTGCTGATCGGCCCGCTGGTGGACAGGTTTGGCCACAAGCCCCTGGCCATCTTAGGCTTCTTCGCCAGCGCCGCGTGTATCTTCGTCATCGCCTACGCCCAGAGCTACACGATGGCGCTGGTGGCCTGCATCCTGCTGGGTGTGGGTGCCATGTGCCTCAACACCGTCGGTAACACCCTGATCCCGCGCGTTCTGTTCGGTGGCCAGAACCCGCCCGCCGCGCTCAACCTGGGGAACGTGGCTTATGGGGTGGGTGCCTTCGTCACCCCGCTGATCGTGGGCCTGCTGGTGAGGAAGATCGGCTATAGCCCGGCCGTCAACGTCATCGCCGTGGTGGTATTGCTGCCGATCCTGCTGGCCATCCTGGGGCGGGATTACCCGGAGGTCTCCACAGGCTTCAGTGCTAAGCAGGCCGCCAAGCTCCTGGCCAGTGGCGCCGCCCTGGTCGGCGGTCTGGCGCTTTTCTGCTATATCAGCCTGGAGGCGACCATGGGCGGCTTCATCACCACCTACCTGACCGGCGAGTCGGTGGCGGTGAAGGCCGAGACGGCGCCCTACATCCTCTCCGCCTTCTGGATCGCGCTCATGGTAGCTCGTCTCATCGCCTCGCGCCTGGTCACGCCGGCCCGTGGGGTGGCGACCATCGCCGCCCTGGCCGCCGTGTCCGCCGCGGCCCTGGGCCTGATGATGGTGGTGACCGCGCCGGCCTTAGGCTGCATAGCCGTCATCATTGCCGGCTTCGCTTTCGGGCCCATCTTCCCAACCATCGTGGGTGTCACCTTTGGCAAGTTCGACCCGATGGTCCATGGCAGCGTCTTCGGGCTCATCTTCGCCATCGGCCTGCTGGGTGGCACCACCATACCAGTGGCCTTTGGCGCGCTGATCCAGCGCTCCCCGCAGACCGCCCTGCTGCTGCTGGCTGGGCTCGCGGTTCTGCTGATCGTGTTCGGCCTCGCTATGGGTGCCGTCCGAGGCACGCTGGCCCCCGCTGCGAAGGAAGAGGCACAGGAGCTGCCGAGCGAGTAGCCGCCGGGGACGGAATCACGAACAACGCTGACGTTCTGGCCACCCGGTAGGCGCCCGCAAGGGCGCCTACCATTAGTGGCTTAGGGGTGGCGACGGGGCAGTTGCTAGGCAGGATCACGGCCATGCGCATTACACCAAGGCATTCGACGGCCCTAGCTCTGCTGGCTCTTGCCACCTCGGCTCTTACTGTTCATCCGCAGCCCCTCGGAGGCCCCGCCAACATGCCGGTCAAAGCCTATTGGGTTGATCCGCTGGTCAAGCTCCTCCCCGACCAGGTGCCGCAGGGCACCGAAGGGCGCCTGGACGCCGCGCGGGGCGAGTATGAGGCTATCCAACTGGCGCTGCGCGCGGGCGATAGGCCCGTGTGCGTGGCCCTCGCGGCTACGCCGTTCCTGCCCCAGGGGCCGGGCCAGCCCATCGGCCCGGTGCGCGTGCGCTTCTGCCGCCGAGTGCCCATCAAGCACGGCAGCCAGCACACACCTGACTCAGAGCTGGTCGCCAAGGCCCCCTGCGAGCTGCCTGACCCACTCATGCCCACCGCCTCCGCCGAGATCGGCGCCGGTCGCACCGAGAGCTTCTGGCTGGACGTGAGAGTGCCGCTGGACGCGCAGCCCGGCGCCTACGAGAGCACGGTCACGCTGCGCGCCGGCAATGAGGTTGAGACGCTGCCTCTGGCGCTGCGCGTCTACGAGGCCACGGTGGCGGTCAAGCGCAGCTTGCGGCTGACCAACTGGTTCAGCGTGGGGCCCAAGTGGATGGGCTACGGCGACGCGCGGGCCCTGAGCGAGCCCTGGTGGCAGTGCTTCCGCATCATGGTCGAGAGCATGTGGGAGCACCGGCAGAACTACTTCTGGACCTCCCTGGACGACTGGATGATCCCCCGCGTCGTCGGCCCCGACGGCAACCTGGCGCTGGACTTCCGCCATTTCGACCGTTGGGTGGAGACCATCACGCGCCCCGACTTCGAGACCTACGTCGAGGGCCAGCCCATCACGACGCGCGAGGGCTATGACGGTCACATCCAGACCGCCACCTGGCGGGTCCAGGAGGGCAAAGTGGTCCGCGAGGTCGTGGAGGCGGACACGCCGGCCGCGCGCGAGTGGCTGCGTGTCTTCCTGACCAGCCTGCGCGACCACTTGCGGCAGCGCGGCTGGCTGGATCGCTTCCGCATCCACATCGGTGACGAGCCGCACGGGCACCAGCTTCCTGCTTACGCCACGGTGGCCGCCTGCCTCCGCGAGTTCGCGCCCGAGTTCAAGATCATGGAGGCCCTCGACGTGCGGGACGACTTCGCGTTCTTCCAGCAGAACGTGGACGTGTGGGTGCCGCAGCTCGGGCGGTTCGACAGCTCGATCGCGTTGATGGAGGAGCGCAGGAAAGCGGGCTACGAGGTCTGGCACTACACTTGCCTGTTCCCCAACGGTCAGTATCCGAACCGCCTGGTGGACTACCCGCTGCTCAAGACCCAGCTACTGCACTGGATCAACTTCAAGTGGGGCTACGACGGCTACCTGCACTGGGGCTGGAATCACTGGCGCACAGACCCCTACCAGGACCTGGAGCCGCCCCACGGTGAGGGCAGCTTCCTGCCGCCCGGCGACGCCTGGATCGTCTATCCGGGCGACCACGAGATCGTTGACTCCATGCGCCACGAGGTCATGCGCGACGGCGTCGAGGACTACGAGCTGCTCGTGCAGTTGCGCCAGAGGGAGGCGGCCCAGGCCGGCGAAATCGCAAACAAGGTCATCCGCACGTTCACCGACTACGAACGCGACCCAGCCGCCTTCCGGGCCGTCCGCCGCGAGCTGCTGGCGGCCTTGGGGTAGTGCAGGTGCCGTGGGCGTGGTGCTGTGGGTAGTCGCGGGCTTCAGCCCGCGGCGGTGGCAGGCGGTGGTGCCGCAACGACACACGGAGGCTATATCATGCTGCTCAAGCGCTTCCTGCTCACGTTGACCATTGCTTTCGTCGCCTGCGCTACCTGCTTCGCCCAAGGCGACCTGGAGGCCGCGTTCAAGTCTCCCTCTCGGTGGCCCGAGTTGCTGCCCAACATGGAGAGCCACTATGCCTTGCTCGGGGGCGGAGCGGCACTTGACTTCGGCGACCTCAAATCCGCTGTCCAGTGGGGCTTCGCCGGTCCCGAACGGGGGGGCTGGGCGATTGCCGGCCTCGGTGCCCCGCGGGCCGCGGTGGCGGAGGCCGCCGCGCTTGGCGACCAGCCTTACTGGCCGCACCGTGCTGCCTTCGACCAGTACGTTGCTCGCCTAGCCACCATGAGCGCGCGGGGCCGACGGGTCGCCGACGTCGCGGCGCCCGTCCCACTAGAGGGTGCGACTTACGCAGCCGAGGTCTATGAGGGCTGGCTGCGCTTCTACCGAGACCTCGCGCTGCGGCAAGTGGGACTCGGCCTGACCAACTGGGGGGCAGCTAAGGTCCAGGACAACCGGCTGGTGGTGGAGGGCGGGCAGTTCCGCGCTGTGGTTCTGCCGCCTTCGGCGGACGTTACGCCCGAGGCCGTGTCCAAGCTGGCCGAGTTCGTCAAAGCCGGCGGCATGGTCGTGGCCTTCCAGAAGCTGCCGGAGGTGGAGGGCATCGCCGACCTCTTCGGCGTGGAGCCCGGCGCCCAGGTCAAGGAGGAGGTCAGGAGCAAGGGCACGGCCTATTTCGTCCCCCGCGACATCGGCCGCGTGGTGCAGCTCCTGCGCTCCGTGGCCGACGACTTCTTCTCCTACCCGCCCTCTGAGGAGGTCATCTTCAGCCACCGCCGCGAGCAGAACGCCGACTGGTATCTCCTCGCCAACCTCGACGTCTGGCCCTTCGTGACCTACGCCACCTTCCGTGCCACCGGCATGCCGGAAATCTGGGACGCGGATACCGGGCAGAGGCGGCCCGCCAACGGCTGCCAGCCGCAGGAGGGCAAGACCATCGTGCCGCTCAATGTGCCCCCTGGCGGCACTATCTTCGTCGTCTTCCGCAAGCCGGTGGAGGATTGGCAAATCCGCCGCGCCCCCGGCCTGGAGGTCACGGAGATCGTCCACCAGGGCAACCAGGTGACGGTCAAGGGCAGCGCGCGCCTCAACTCCGGCTACCACGTTTGGCTGCACGACGGCCGCACCGCCGCCGTGCAAGTGACCGACCTCCCCGATGTGCTCCGGCTCGACGGCGCCTGGCGCTTCCAGACCGACAAGCTCTTCCAGCGCCAGCCCGCTCAGATCGTGACTGCGAAGGCAAAGGCCGCCGGCACGGAGGAAGACACCTCGCAGTGGGCGCGCGCCGACCTCGATGACTCCGGCTGGACGGTCACCGACATCACCCAGCCTCTGCCTGCTGCCGAGTCCGCCTGGCACGCTAGCTGGCTGGGCTTCGAAGGGGACAACGTGCGCCGCTACTTTCGCAAGGCCTTCGCCGTGCCAGGCGACGTAGCCCGCGCCAGCATTACCATCGCCTGCGACAACGCTTACGACCTGTACCTGAACGGAGAGAAGCTGGGCAACGGTAGCAGCTGGGAGCAGGCGGACACCTACACCATCACCGACCGCCTCAAGCCCGGCCAGAACGTCATTGCCGTGGACGCCTGGAACGAGGGCGGCGTGGCAGGTCTGCTGACGGAAGCCTATATCCTGCTGAAAAACGGGCAGTCTCTGCGTGTGGTCACCGACGCCAGTTGGCGCATGTCGGAGACTGCCCCACAGGGCTGGCCGGGCGTGGGCTTCGACGACTCCGGCTGGAAGGCAGCACAGGTCATCGGCCAACCCCCGGTCGCCCCGTGGGGCAACGTGGCCGGCCTTCCGCCTGAGGTCGAGACCGGCAAAGTGCTCTGGTATCGCTTCCCGCTGCCGCCCGGCGCCACGATCCTGCGCCTACCTGACGTGCAGGGGGCCGATGTCCAGCTTTATCTAGCGGGCAAGCGGGTTGCCCTGGACAAGGGTGAGGCGAACGTGGCGAAGCTGAGTGGGCCCGTGGCACTGAGGCTGGTGGGCCGGGCGGCTCTGCCCGCGCCTATCGTGGCCGAGTGCGGCCCCGGCGCCATTAGCATCGGCAGTTGGGCCTCCCAAGGCTACGCTGGCTTCGTCGGCGTCGGCACCTACCGCCGCACCATCCAACTGCCTGCGGCGTATAGCGGTCGAGGCTTGATGCTCGACCTGGGCCAGGTCGGCTGCGCGGCCGAAGTGACCGTCAACGGCAAGAAGGTCGGCGCCCGTCTCTGGCCGCCCTACGAGTTCGACCTGGGAACCGCTACGGGCAAGGGGCTCAGCCTCACCATTACGGTGGCCAACACCCTGGCTGCCGCCAAGGCCGAAGGCGCACCGCCTGCGGGCATCCTCGGCCCGGTCCAGCTCAAGCCCTACAAGCAGATAGAGCTGATGCTATAGCGGCCGCTCGGAGACTGAGCAGCCCTCACCCTCCATCTCTCTCCCAGTGGGAGAGGGACAACGGTGGTTTCGGCAGCAAGGTGGTCGTCTCACATTGGCCGGCATGGCGCACTTGTCATTCTGAACGAAGTGAAGGATCTAGCCCCAGGCGACCCTGACTAGATCCTTCGTTTGACTCAGGATGACACTCGGCGTGCACAGGCGAATGTGAGACAGCCACCAAGCTGCCGAAAGACCTCGCAGCCTGGGCGTGCAACGTCAGGGGACGTTGCACTCCAGATGGCTGCTCACACTGCCAGCTTGTGCTTCCCGTGGCAACTGGTGCATGTCTTGTCGCCGAGGCTATACGCCGTGGGGGTCTTGAAGGGGCACTTAGCCCGCGTCGAGTGGCAAGTGTCGCAGAAGGCGATGATGTCCTCCAGCGCAAACATCTGGTCCGGCGCCGTCAGGTGTTCTTCGTCCTGCTCGTGGTCCTTGCTGCGCCCGTGGCAGGTGACGCAGCCGACCTGCTTGGCCAGGTGCTTAACCACCAGCTGCTCGTCGTGGAAGTCGTAGTGGCAGACGTAAGCGCAGGCCTCGTTGGTGGCAGTCAAGGGGCCCAGCCTTACCGTCTTTGCCCCGGGCAGGCGCTTGAGCTTGGCCTCCTTGACCATGATCCTCATGTTCTTGTACTGGTCGCCCGGGTGCACCTGGAAGCCGATGAGACCCCGCACGTACTTGTCGTCCTGGACCTCGCACAGCTTCTTGCCGTTGAGGGTCACGGCCAGCTTTGGGCCCTGGGCCCGGATCAGGGCCGTGTTCCAGTCGTCGAGCTTGACGGTGGACTCGTCCTTGTTCTGGTACAGGAACCCGCCGGAGTAGATGGTGCCCACCGTGCAGCCGTACTCCTGCATGGACAGGATGTCCATCTGGTAGCCCAGCTTGCCCTGGGTAGGCAGGCTGCGGAACCAGATGCCGCTGTTGGCCGGCCAGATGACCTTGAAGGTGACCTGGAGCTCGAAGTCGTCATACAGCTCCTTGGTGTAGAGGTCGCCGGACTTGCCGCCCTCGCCCTGCTGGCCGATGAGCACGCCGTCCTCCACCGTCCACTTGGCCTCGCCCAGAGCCTGCCAGCCCTCCAGGTCGCGGCCGTTGAAGAGCTGCACCCACTCGTCGGGCGCGGCGGGCTCCTGCTGGGCCTGTTGCAGGGCGGCCGGGGCTGTCCACAGCACAGCGAAAACCCCCAGCCAGGCGACGGGAGGCCTAAGCTTACCCATTGTGTTTCACCTCATGCTTTCGCTGCTTAGGTGCGGCTTCCTAGACGTACTCCCAGTCTCGCAGCCACCGGTAGTCCGGCGGCAGGTTGGCCATGGCGTGTCGGAACTCCCGCTTCAGCAGCCTGTCCTCTGCCTCGGTGAGCTGCTTGGGCTGCTTCCAGATGCTCACGTTGTTCTCCAGCTCGTCAATGGTGGTCATCCCGGGCACGGAGGCTGTCAGGTACTCGTTGCTCAGGATCCTGCGCAGGGCAATGCTGGCCACCTCGTACCTGTCCACGTCCGGGCCCTCCTTGCGCTCGGCGTCCCGGAACAGGCTGCCGCCGGCGAACGGCTTGATGGTCACCAGGCCGCAGTTCTTCTCGCGCAGCAGGGGGAAGACGCTGTGCTCGCTGTCTATCTTCGACTCGGCCATGTAGGGGAAGATGAACATCTCGAACTCCGGCCAGCCCTGCATCAGCCGTATGACGAACTCGCGGCTATGGGTGGACAACCCCAGGTGTCGAATCTTGCCCTGCTCCTTGGCCAGCCTGCCCGTCTCCACCATTGTGTCCATCTCGGCGTCTGTGTGGTTGCCGCCCATATCGGCCTGCGGCCGGAAGATGTCCATGCAATCCATCCCCAGGCGCCGCAGCCCCTCGTCAATCTCGAACATGATCTTCTCTTGGGTGCGATTGTCGGGGTTGCGGATGCACAGGATGTAGTCCGAGTAGCCCACGTACATCCTCTCGCCCAGGGCCTTGAGCGCATTCCCGTAGGCCGTGGCCTCGCCCGGCGTGGTGATGTCCACGTAGTTGATGCCCAGATCTATGGCCCGTCCCACTACCTCCTCGCGGTCGCGCATCACGTCGGCGGGCACCTGGTCGTTGGGGAAGCTCCCCCAGTAGCGCTCGCCCTCGCGCGTGCGCCAGTGCCCGCCCAGGCTCAGCTCGCTGAGCCACAGGTCGGTCTTGCCCAGCTTGCGGTAGTTCATCGAGGGCTGGTAGTTGAGGATGTCCTTGGCGGGCGCAGCCGCCGCTGCCGGCCGCGCCAGCGGCGGCGTGACCAGCGCGCTGCCGCCTGCTAGCGCCACGGCCGCCTTGGCCGCCTTGCCTACGAACTCTCGTCGCGTCAGGCCCTTCCTGCTCATGTCAGCCCTCCGTGTGTCGCGTGGGGCAAGCCCCGCCCCTTCGTGGCTACGCGCGGAGTATAGGTCACTCCCTCGGCCGCGTCAAGCACGGTGTCTTACGCGCCACCGACCGCTACTGCTGGTGATATACTGCCGGCCCGCCTCGAGCTGGCTGCAGCAAGCCCCTGGCTGCTCCTCGCTCTCCTGGCGGCGGACAGGCGACTGCGTGGGTCTTTGGCCGTTGAAGGCCACCGGCCCCCCCACGGCGAACCCACCTGGTGCCGGCCTCAGACCGCTGTCCGTGCCGGAGATGATCATCGGATGAAACGCGAGGTCCACTGGGCGACGGCCGACGACATCCCAGCCCTTGCCGAGGTCGTGGCACTGGCCTTCCCGCGCGAGTTCGGCCAGGCCTTCGGCTCAAGCCTCAAGCGCCGCGCCGAGGGGCTGACGAGCCTACTGAGGAGCCGCTGGCTGCGCTGGCCTGACGCCCTCGTCTTCGACCAGCGCAACGAGATATGCGGCGCCGCCTTGCTCTGCTGGGAAGACAGCGCCCCGGCCACGCCCTTGAGCAGATGCCTGCGGTTGCTGGGCAGGGCTACTGGCTGGCTAGGCTTGCCTTGGCGGCTGTTCGTGCTCTCCTGCCTGCTCGAGGAGCGGCCGAGCCCGGGCGGCTGCGAGATAGGCGTCCTGGCCGTCCGCGCCGACAAGCGCCGCAAAGGTGTCGCCCAGGCCCTTCTGGAGGCCGTCGAAGAGGAGGCTCGGCGCCGGGGATGCGACCACCTCTCGCTTGGCGTCGCGGCCAACAACGAGCCTGCTCTGACGCTGTATCGCAAGGTTGGCTTCGAGGTAGTGTGCCAGCGCCTGAACCCTATCAGCTACCTGCTGTTCGGCTCCGGCCGCGGACTCCGCCTGCGCAAGGACCTGGGCAAGTGAGCGCCGCGTCCTGCGCGCGGCATCTCATTGACACGCGGCGACGGCTTGTGCTAGACTGCGCCTGATGTCACCTAACGTCCGCAGATCGCTCTTCCTGGTTGCCGCGCTCCTGTTCGCGGCGGGCCTGGTCTACGGGGCCCGATACCGCACCTTCAGCGTCTACACGGAGCGGGTCATTGACGGTGAGCCGTTCGTCATTGAGAACGAGAAGGTGCCGGAGTTCCGGCTGAACATAGCCGCCACCTTCGACGGCGCCAGCGTGGACCGGAAGGGGCGGCTGCTGGGCAACCCCTATGAATGGGTCAACGGCACCTTCCGCCTCTGCCCCACGTGAGGATAGCGCCTAGCCGGCGACCATCGTGCATGGTCACAGCCAAGCGGTAAGCCCATGCGTCGCATTGTCCAGGGGATCTCGCTCGTTGCCTTCAATCTGGGCGCGTTCTTCCAGCAGAAGCAGGTCTGCATCCCCATCTTGCACTGCCACGGCTGCGTTCTGGCCAGCTTCGCCTGCCCCATCGGCCTGATGGGCCAATATGCGCAATACCTGATCTTCCCCTTCCTGGCCATCGGCATCATGGGCGTGATCGGGGCTCTCCTGGGCCGCGCGCTATGCGGGTGGGTGTGCCCTTTTGGGCTCATCCAGGACCTGCTGTACAAGATCCCCAGCCACAAGTTCCGCCTGCCGACGTGGTTCCGGCTGCCCAAGTACTTCGTACTGCTGGCCCTGGTAGTGCTCGTCCCCATGTTCCTCGGCGTTTTCCATCCGTGGTTCTTCTGCCGCTGGTGCCCGGTAGCCACCTTCGAGGTAACGATTCCCAATGCCATCTCTCAAGGCGGCTTCGAGGACCCGGCCAATGCGGTGGCCCGCCTGGCCATCCTGGGGCTGGTGCTGGTCATGGCAATCACCAGCGCCCGGTCCTTCTGCATCGGCCTGTGCCCCATCGGCGCCATGATGGGCCCCTTCAACCGCGTCGCTGCCCTCTATCTGCGTCGCAACCCGGCCAAATGCGACGAGTGTGGCGCCTGCGTCTCTACCTGCCCGGCGCGGCAGGTCGCCGACGCCCAGCGAGGGAAGCTGCCCGGCGACTCCGACTTCGAGTGCATGTTGTGCCTGGAGTGCACAAAGCAATGCCCCCACGAGGGTGCTCTGCATGCCACGTTCCTGGGCCCCCGACGCCAGTAGCCTGAGCAGAGCCAGCGGGGGCTACGTGACGACGTTCACTGTTGGCTGGGCCGGAATGTGCAATAATGCAGTCAGGTTCCGGTGGCCGGGGCCTGACACTTCTTGTGCCGGCACCCCTGTGAGCGGGTGGGTATAGTGCCCGACGAAGCCAGAATCCGCCTGACCGACTTCGCCAGGTGTTATGGTTGAGCGGGCAAACTGTCCCTGGAGGACATGGCGCACGTGATGCGCCATCTGCCCGTGTTCAGCCATCCCGACCTCCTGGTGGGCCCGAAGACCCTCGATGACGCGGGCGTCTACCGCCTCCGCGACGACCTCGCGGTGGTCCAGACGTTGGACTTCTTCCCGCCCATCGTGGACGACCCGTACATATACGGTCAGATCGCCGCCGCCAACGCCCTCAGCGATGTCTATGCCATGGGCGCCGATCCGCTCACCGCGCTCAACATCGTGGGCTTCCCCGTCCACAAGCTGGATAAGGCCATCCTCAGCGACATCCTGCGCGGCGGAGCCGACAAGGTGGCGGAAGCCGGCGCCCTGGTCGTCGGCGGGCACACCGTGCGCGACGAGGAGATCAAGTACGGCCTGGCGGTCACCGGCATCGTTCACCCCGACCGCATCTTCACCAACGCGGGGGCCCGGGCGGGCGACGCTGTCATCTTGACCAAGAAGATCGGCACCGGCATTGCGACCACCGCGATGATGAAGGGCGAGGCGGGGCCGGGCCTGGTGGAGGCTGTCTGTCGGACAATGGTCGCGCTCAACAAGACCGCCTCCGAGGTCATGCGCGAGGCCGGAGCCAGCGCCTGCACTGATATCACAGGCTTCGGCCTGGTAGGCCACGCCAAGGAGCTGGCCGATGCCAGCGAAGTCACCGTGGTCATCAACGCGCGGTCCGTGCCCCGCTTCCCCCAGGCCGAACAGCTTGCCGCGCAGGGCATGGTGCCCGGCGGGTCGCTGGACAACAAGCGGTTCCTGGAGCCCTTCACGGACGTCAGCGCGTCTGTGGCGCCCGCCCTGGCCGATGTCCTATTCGACGCTCAGACCTCCGGCGGCCTGATGATCACCATCAGCCGGCCGGAGGCCGACCGCGTTGTCAAGACACTGCATGAGCGCGGCGTGCCGGATGCTGCCATCATCGGCGAGATCGTCCCGCGCCGCCAGGTGGCCGTCGTGTTGGCCTAGACCAAAGAAGGGGTGTCTCCCCTATGAGGACCATCCGAGCCGCTCTGCTGCTTGCGATCGTGTTCCTGCTGGGCGCCGCGCTGGCTGCGCTGGCCGCGCCCAAGATCAAGGCCGGTCAGAAGGCCCCCGACTTCGCGCTCCAGACCACCGCCGGCCAAACGGTGAAGCTGTCCGACTACCAAGGCTCGAAGGTCGTGCTGGTGGAGTTCTTCAGCGTTAGCTGCCCCTGGTGCGCGAAAGGCGCCCCCACCACGCGCAAGCTCTACGATGAGCACAAGACGAAGGGCCTCCAGTTGGTGGCCGTGAACGTGGCCGGCGACTCAGCCAGCAACGTGGACAAGTGGGTGGCCAACAACAACTACACGGGCCTGCCGGTGCTGCTTGACGCCGCCCTCGGGGCCAAGCAGGCCTACGGCGTCAGCATCTTGCCCACGCAGGTGCTGGTCGGCAAGTCGGGCAAGGTGCTACAGCTGTACCGCGGCTGGCTGCCGAAGGTCGAAGGGGCCCTCGCTCAGGACGTGGCCGCGGCCGTCAGCGGCAAGCCCCTGCCTAAGCATCGCTTCCCGCTGGTAGGTTACGGCTGAGACACCGGGCTCTAGCCCCGTGGGGGCGCAACAGTGAAGACCACTATGACCTCGCGCGAGCGCATGCTGGCGGCCATTGCCCGCCAGCAGCCCGACCACGTGCCGCTCTGTTTCCTGCGCTGCCAGCCGCTGGAGGGGGCCTACGACCGCTTGGGAGCCGTTGAGCGGCTGCTGGAGCTGGGCCTCGACGCCCGCATCAAGCTGCCCTGGCCGGTGGAGGTCAAGCCCAGCGTCGAGATCCGCGAGTGGAAGGACACTACCAGCGACCCCAGATACCCGCTGCTGCACAAGGAGTACCACACAGTTGCGGGGCTGCTGCGCACCGTTGTGCGTCAGACCGCCGACTGGGAGACCGGCGACAGTGTGCCCCTGCTCAGCGACCTCAACGTGTCTCGGGCCGTCGAGCACCTGGTGAAGGGCCCCCAGGACCTCGACAAGCTGCGGGCCCTGCTCTGCTATCCCGGCGACCTGGACCTGACGCCGTTGCACGATGAGGCCGCCCAGGTGCGCAGCTTCGCGCAGCAGCGGCAGGTCCTGGTAGAGGGCTGGGGCGGCAATGGCGCGGATATGCTTGCCTGGCTGTCGGGAATAGAGCCCATCGCGCTGGCGGTCATGGATGAGCCCGACTTCGTGCGCGAATACGTGGACCTCATCCGGCAGTGGGACCTGGCCTGGATCGAGGTCACCCTGGACTGGGGCGCCGACCTGCTGGCCCGGCGCGGCTGGTACGAGACCCCGCCCCTGTGGTCGCCGGCCCAGTTCCAGGAGTTCATTGCGCCCATGCTGAAGGAGGAGATTGACCTGGCCCATCAGGGCGGGGCCAGCATCTGCCATCTGACCAGTGTGGGCCTGGACCCCGTGGCGCCCATCATGGCCGACCTGGGCCTGGACGTCATGTTCGGCGTCGAGCCCACGCAGGCCAAGTCGGACCTGAGGTGGCTGAAGCAGCAGGTGGGTCACCGGCTGTGCTTCTGGGGCGGGGTCAATGCTCCCGTGGTTATCGAGAAGGGCACGCCTCAGCAGGTCAGGGCGGCCACGCGCCACGCCCTGGAGTCGCTCGGCCCCGACGGCTTCATCCTCTCCAGCGTGGACTCCGTGCGCGACCCCGGGGTCCACGAAAACGTCCAGGCCATGATCGAGGAGTGGCGAGCGCTGGCGTAGCTACGCGCCTGCCAGGTGCTCGGCGACCTCGTAGGCCCGCTGAAGCACGTCCATAGTGTGCACCACGGGCAGGCCGGTGGCCTGCTCGATTTGTATCTTGCAGGTGCCGCAGGGGCTGACCACCAGGTCGGCGCCCGTGGCCTGAAGCTGCTCAAACAGCGGCCGGCCAATGCGCATGGAAAGCTCGAAGTTCTGGGCCTTCATGCCGAACGTGCCGGCGATGCCGCAGCAGCTATCCTCGATCTGCGGCACGACGATTCCGGGGATCAGCTTCAGCAGCTTCACCGGCGCCTCCGCCAGGCCCTGAGCCGTCAGGTGGCAGGGGCTGTGATAGGCCAGCTTGGTGGTCAGCGGGCCGAAGTCCACGTCCAGCTCCCCCCGCTCGTGCAAGTCAAGCAGGAACTCGTGGATGTCGTAGGTGTGCTCGCTGACGATCCGCGCCTCCTCGCTCTCCACCAACTCCGGATACTCCAGTTTGAGCATGAGCGAGCACGTGGCGGCGCTGGCCACGATCTGGTAGCCCTCGTCCACTAACTGCTTCAGCCTCTTCACGTTCTCCTTGGCTGCCTTGATGGCCGGGCCCAGGCTGCCCACGGTGGCCTGCGCTGCGCCGCAGCAGTTTAGCTCCGGCATGACGACCTCAAACCCGTGGCGCTCCAGAATGGCGACCGTGGAGGCGCCCTCGCCGCCCGGGTCGTGGTACTTGGCGAAGCACCCCGCGAAGTAGGCCACCTTGCCCCGGGCCGTCGCCCCAGGCGGGATGCCCTTGGGCTGGAAGCTCTCGCGGCTGAACTTGGGCAGCCGGCGCTCGCGGCTCAGGCCGATGGCCTTCTCCATCAGCCACCGCACGGGCCCAAGCCGTGTCGTCGCGTTGGCCAGCGGCGCCACAGCTCGCCCCAGGGCGCCGGCACGCCGCGTGTCGGCCAGCAAGCGGTTCTGCCAGGTCTGCCCGTGGGCCTGGACGTAGTGGGCTCGGGCCCACAGGATCAGGTCCGGCACGTTGATGCCCGTGGGGCAGTCCTGAAGGCAGAGCTTGCAGTTGATGCACAGGTCCATGATCTCCTTGAGCTCGGCCGAGTCCAGCACCGAGCGATCCAGGTTGCCGTGGATCACCTCGCGCAGCAGGGCCGCCTTGGCGCGCGCGGTAGCCGGCTCTGTGCCCAGCTCCCGCGCCATGGGGCAGAAGAACTGGCAGGTGCCGCAGCCGTGGCACTTCTCGGCGGCCAAGACGAGCTGCTCTCGATCTAGGGCACTGCCCGTGCGCACCGTGCGATAGCCGTAGCCGAAGCGCAGGTCGTCCGTCACCTTCCGGCCCTCTTCGCCCACGATCTTGCCGGGGTTGAGGATGCCCTGCGGGTCGAAGATGGCCTTGACGCGCTCGAACAGAGGGTAGGCCGGGCCGTACATCCGCGGCAGGAAGGGCGTGGCGCACAGGCCGTCGCCGTGCTCTCCGCTCAGCGAGCCCTTGAGCGACTTCAGCAGCTCGCAGTTAGCCTCGGCAATTGACTCCACCTTGCGCACGTCGTCTGCCTGGCGCAGGTCCATGATGGGGCGCACGTGGATGTTGCCGCTGCCGGCGTGGCCCACGATCGAAGCCTCCACACCGTGATCTGCGAAGATCGCGTCGAGGCCGTCCAGCAGTTCGGGCAAACGCGGGGGCATGACCGCCGGGTCCTCGATGAAGACCACCGCCTGTTGCTTGCCCGGCAACCGGTTCGCCAGAGGCATGGCCGCCCGCCGCACCGCCCACAGCCGGTCGCGGTCTGCCGCGTCAAAGGCCGGGCGCGTGGCAGTGGCCAGGCCCAGCTCCTGCACCACCAGATGCTCGCTCTGGGACACCCGCTCGCCCGGCTCATCCTGGTCCTGGCTCTCAAACTCCACCAGCAAGGCGCACACACAGCTCTCGGGGAGCAGCGGTCGGAGCTCGGGGTACACTTCGCGGACTACGCGCAGCAGCGTATGGTCCAGCAGCTCCAGGGCCACCGGCTTCAGTGCCAGCAGCGGCTCGATGGCCTCGGCAGCCGTGCGGCGATCGCGGAAGTACAGCAGCCCGGTGGCGACGTGAGGCTGAATGGGAACCAGCGCGAGCTTAGCCTCAGTGATGAGCGCCAGCGTGCCCTCGGAGGCGGCCAGGAGCTGTCGCAGGTTCGGTCGTCCGTCGCTCAGGGCCTCCGGCAGCAGATAGCCGCTGGAGTTCTTCTTGGCCTGCGGCCAGTTCCCCCGGATGACATCCTCCTGGCCCGCGAGGGCCTCGTTGACCTGGGCCGCCAGCTTGCCCAGCGGCCCCTGCGCCTCCTGCGGGCCACCATCGGCCACGGCCGTGCAGCCGTCCGCCAGCACCAGGTCCAGGCTCAGCAGGTAATCCTTGGTGCTGCCATACTTGACCGACTGCGGGCCGCTGGAGTTGTTCGCGATCATGCCGCCGAGGGAGCAGAAGTCGCCGCTGGAGGGATCGGGGGGGAATTGCAGCCCGTACGGCTTCAGCGCGCGCGCCAGCTCGGTGCGGAACACGCCCGGCTGCACTCGCACCCACTTCTCCTCGGGATTGACCTCGCACACGCGCCGCATGTGCCGCCGGAAGTCTACCATGATGCCCGCACCCAGCGTCTGTCCAGACAAAGCCGACCCGCCGCCCCGGGCCGTCAGCGGGATGCCCTGCTCGGCGGCATACCGCACCAGCTTTACCACGTCGGCGGCGTCGCGCGGCGCCACCACCCCCAGGGGCTGGATGCGGTGGATGTCCGCCGCCGTGGCGTACATGGCCCGGCTCAGGTCGTCGAACAGCACGTCCCCGGCCAGCAGGCCCCGCAGGTCGCGCGCGACGGTCTCGGCCTTGATGTTGGCGAAGGATTTTCTGGTCATCGCGCAAAAGGAGCCCTATACACAACACAGCCGCCGAGCCGGCGGCCTGTTGATTCTACTCGCTGGCCAGCACTGCGGCTGTGCGCGTGCTCACCGCAGCCAACCAGCAGACGGCGGAACGAAGCCATCCGCATGAAGTTCGAGATCACCGCCCTTGATGACAACACGGGCGCGCGCGCCGGGAAGCTCTACACCGCTCACGGCGTGCTCAAGACTCCCGTGTTCATCCCCTCGGCCAGCCTGGGCGTGGTCAGGGCCTGCGGGCCTGAGGAGGTGGCGGCTACTGGCATCCAGATCGTCGCTGCCAACGCCTATCACCTATTTCTGCGCCCCGGCCACGGAGTCATTCAGGCCCTGGGCGGGCTGCACAAGTTCATGAACTGGCGCCGTGCCATACTCACCGACAGCGGCGGCTTCCAGGTGTTCAGCCTGGGGCCGCAGCGCACCATCAGCGAGGAAGGCGTGACCTTTCGGTCTCACCTGGACGGACGGCAGCGCCAGCTCAGCCCCGAAAGCTCGGTGGCCATTCAGAACGCCCTGGGCTCGGACATCGCCATGGCCTTCGACGAATGCTGCCCCTACCCCTGCGACAAGGACTATGCCGCCCGCTCCATGGAGCTGACCCTGCGCTGGATGGCGCGCAGCAAGCGGGCGCACGACAGTGCTCACCAGGCCCTCTTTGGCATCGTGCAGGGCAGCGTCTATCCCGACCTGAGGAAAGCCAGCGCGGAGGGCACCGTGCAGATTGGCTTCGACGGCTACGCACTGGGCGGGCTGTCGGTGGGAGAGCCCAAGGAAGAGACGCTGGCGGTGCTGGCCGAGACGGTGCCGCTGCTGCCGGCCCACCGGCCCCGCTATGTGATGGGCGTCGGCCAGCCGCAGGACATCCTGGATTGCCTTCGCTATGGCATTGACGTGTTTGACTGCGTGGTGCCCACACGCAACGCCCGCCACGGGCACCTGTACACCGCCCAGGGCGTCGTGCGCATCCGCAACGCGCAGTACAAGGACGATCCCCAGCCGCTGGACGAGGGCTGCGACTGCTACACCTGCGGCCACTACAGCCGGGCCTACCTGCGCTACCTCTTCCTGGCCGAGGAGCCCTTGGGCCTGCGCCTCAACACCATCCACAATCTGCGTTTCTACGCCAGGCTCATGGAGCGCATCAGGGAGGCGATTGAGCAGGGCGCCGTGGCGCAGTTGCTGCGGCAGGCGCAGGGAGAGCCGTCTTAGTTCACTTGCCGCCGAGGCGCCTCGAGCAGTGGGCGCAGGGCTTGGCTTGCTTGCGGTCGGTGTCTGCCAGGCTGTTAGAGAAGTGCATCACGCAGGCCGGGTCGGGGCAGTGTCTCAGGCCCAGGCAGTGTCCTACCTCGTGGACCACTTCCTTCTTCAGCCGCTCCTTGAGCAGTCGTTTGTCGGCTGGCTGGCCGAAGAACCGCGGATCCAGGCGCGCCGCCGACACCACCGCAGACCGACCGCCCATCTCGGCCTGCCCGAAGACGAAGTTCAGCTCCGGCACGTACAGGTCCAGCACCGTGACCGCCAGCAGCTTCGCCTCACCCGTCCCGTGTCGCGGCAGTCTGCCGAGCGCCTTCAGGAACGCGGAGGCAAGGTACTGCTGTCGGCGCGCGCTGTAGGCATCCTGGGGCACCGGGATGCTCCCTTCTACCTCCACCGTGGTGCCGTAAGCTTCCTTCAGGGCCACCGTGGCGGCTTCCAGGGAAGCCTGCGGCACTTTCTGCACGGGGTAGATGAGCACGTGCCTGGCCTCGCGCCTCTTCGTCGCCGCAGGCTGCTCCGCCGGCGCGGCGGGGCCTGGTGACGGCGGCCGTCCAGGACAGCCGGCCGCCTGCGTCGCCAGCAACGCCAGCGGAAGCAGTCGCAAGGGCCCAACGCTCACGGCATCCTCCCTTTCGCCCCCTTCTGCCCCTCTCCTGCCCGACACGGCGTTATCGTGCGGGAAGCGCCTCTGCTGTCCACTTGGGCGCCGGGAAGGGTTGGCCTGCCCTCGGGCCGAAAAGGCCCGCGGCTGTCGGCTATGCGGCGGCCATCCCCTACCGCGAGGAGGGCAAATGGTGAAAGTTATCATGGCCGCAGCGCTGGCCGCCGCCCTCGCCTCCCTGGCGGCGCCGGCCCGAGCGCGTCCCATCGTCTTCTTCCCGGAGGCGACCCTCAAGCACATCCGCGAGAAGGTCGCGCGCCAGGAATGGGCGCGTATGATGGCCGACGGCATGAAGGCCAGCGCCGACAGTTGGGCCGCTGACCCCATCCCCTTTCCCCAGGGGCCGACGGGCTGGTACCACGACTACTTCTGCCCCGACCACGGCGAGATGCTAAGGTACGACCCCAAGCGCCCCCACGAGCACGTGTGCCCCACCGATGGCAAGGTCTGGCAAGGGCCAAAGCTCGACGCCTACTGGGTCACTGTCACGCAGGACCGGATCGCCGACAGGGCGCGGGATGCTGCCTTCACGTACATGCTGAGCGGCGACGAGAAGTACGCGCGGATTGCCGCCGCCATTCTCAACGACTTCGCCAGCTACTATCAGCAGGTCGTCAGCCAGAAGAAGCCGCCCCGCCTGAAGTGGCAGTCCCTCGACGAGGCGACCTACATCCTTGGCCCCGTGCAGACCTATGAGCTGATCTACGACTCGCCCTCCTTCACTGCCGAGCAGCGCCGGCACATGGCGGATGACTGGTTGCGCCCGACCGGCCGCTTCCTGATAACGCAGCGCAGCACGGTCCATAACATCCACTGTTGGTACAACGCGGCCATACTCGCCCTTGGCCTGGCGCTGGGCGACCAGGAGATGGTGAAGTTCGCCCTGGAGGGGCCCAACGGGGGCTTTCGGGAGCAGATCGCCAAGGGGGTCATGGCCGACGGCTATTGGTACGAGGGCTCCTACGGCTACCATTTCTACACGCTCTCCGCGCTGGCCAACTTCATCTTCCCCGCCCTCAACAACGGGCTGGACCTCTCGCAGGAGCTGCCGCGCGTCAAGGCCATGTACCTGGCCCCGCTGCAAATGGCCACTGCTGAGTTCGAGGTTCCTGCCACCAACGACAGCGGCCGCACGGGCAACCTGCTGGGCGCCAGCGGCCACTACGAGGTGGCTGCCGCCCTGTTCCCAGAGGAGAAAGCGTTCACTGCGCTCCTGGCCGAGGCTTACAAGGGCCGCGAGAGGGGCGGGCGCGACGCGCTCGTCTGGGGTTTGACCGAGCTGCCCACAGGCGGCCCCATGCCCCAGCGTGTCAGTCGCGACTTCTCAGCCAGCGGCCTGGCAATCCTGCGCCAGCCGCGCGGCAAGCACGAAGACTATGTGATGCTGAAGTACGGCCCGCACGGCGGCGGCCACGGACACCCGGACAAGCTCAACATCATCATCGCCGGCTTGGGGCAGATGCTGGCCCCCGACCCCGGCAGCGCCGGCTACGGCATGCCGCTGCACGGCCGCTGGTACAAGCAGACCCTCAGCCACAACACCATCGTGGTTGACGGCAAGTCGCAAGCGCCGACCACGGGCAAGCTGGTCGCCTTCGAGCCCAAGGGACCCGTGCAGGTGGTCAGCGCCGTGGCCGGCGAGGCGTATCCCGGCGTGAACTGGCAGCGCACGGTCTGGCTCGTCAAAGAGGGCTACTTCGTCGTGCTGGACACCCTCGACAGCGCGCAGGAGCGTCAGTTCGATTGGGCCTTTCACGACTACGGCGAGCTGTCTTTCCCAGAGCTGAAGCTGGCGCCGGCCGCGGCCGATGCCTTCGGCATTGAGGAGCCCTACCGAGTGCCGCGGGGACTGGTCAGCGCGCAGACGAACGCGGATGTGCAGGCTGTCTGGCAGCTCGAAGGTGGCAAGCGCGTGCGGGTGACCATGCTGGGCGCCCCCGGCACCACCGTCTTCTCCGCTCTCGCGCCGGGCAACCCCGCCCGCATAGGCGTGCCTATGATCGTGGTGCGCCGCAGCGGAAAGCAGGCCACCTTTGTAGCAGTGATCGAGCCAGCCCAGGGAGCGTTCCGCGTGCAGCATGTGCAGATGACCGACGGCGCCGTCGAGGTGCAGGTCAGAAGGGGCCCACTCAGGCGGTTCGCCGTCACGAACGGTCAGCCGCAGAGTCGCCTGTGACCGGCGAGGCGGCGGGCAACGTGGCCAGAAACCGGAGGTGAGACGTGTTGCCAGTGAAGCTACGCTGGTGCCTGTGGGCAGCGGCCCTCCTTGGTGCACTGGCCCTCGCCTCTCCTGCCCGGGCCCAGCAGGTCCCCTACGACGACCTCATCTGGGGCTTCTGTCAGGTCTGCTCGGGCCAGTGGCCCTTGTCCGATGAAGAGCTGCGCACGATCGTGGCGGACCTGAAGATCAACACCATCCGCCTGTTCGTCCCCCCGCAGTGGATCGGCATCCCGCAGAAAACCTGGGCCGGGCCGGAGTCTATTGACTACACCAAGTTCGCCCCTGAGCAGCTAGTGTGGCGCCGCGACACGCCGCAGATAGATTCCCTGGACGAAGTGCTGGACCAGCTCTACCGCCTCAACATCCATCCCGTGCTGATGGTCTGGCCGGTGGATGAGTACGTCAACTACCTCCATAAGGATGACCTGACCTTCCTGAGTAACCCGGCTAACGTGTACCTCGGGCAGCCGAATCCGCTCGACTACACGGGCATCCGGCCAGTGGAGCAGGTGAAGGCGCTGTCGGTGGCGGTAGCGCGGCACGTGCATGAGAAGTACGGGGACGATTTCACGATCATCTACACCGAAATCTGCGGCTCGGGCAAGGAGGGCACGAGCCTGCGTGGTGCTGAGCAGGCCAAGTGGCGCGAGGTGATCGCTGCGGTCAAGGCAGCCGCGCCCGGCTGCCAGGTGTACTCGCCGGAGCTGTGCATCAGCATGTGGTGGTGGCCCACGGCGCTCAAGTACGGTGGGCAGGTCGTGGGCAAAGAGGTCGTCTACGGCGACGACTGGCCACGGGGCGACCGCATCGAGAACTACGCCGAGGCCTTCGATGCGCTAGCCATCTCCTACATCGAGAACGACCGCAGCGAGTGGCTCAAATGGGCCCCCTCTCTGCCGCACGTGCGGGCGGCGGCCGACGTGGTGACTGGCATAGTGCGCGACCATTGCCAGCCACAGAAGTGGCTGTGGGCCGAAGCCCCGTGGGCGCGGCACGATGACCTGACCACCTTCCACGAATCCTGGGCCATGCTCTTCCTGGGGGCCGATCACTGCCGTGGCATGCTCTCCTGGCAGCTCAAGGACGCGGAGGGGTCGCCAGCCGGGGCGCTCCTGGCCGATGGCAGCCGTGCCCCTACCTACCCGCTGCTACAGGCGTTCGCGGCCGTGGCGGCGCGCAACGCCAGGTTCCTGGGCAGTTACCATGAGCGCCTGAACGCAGACGGATTCCCCGTGGCCGACGACCAGTTCGTCGAGACCGATCCCTGGGTCCTCACGCGGCACCTGGAGCGCGACGTGGTGCTGTTCAACGCCGGCCCCGTGCGAACCGGCGTCACGTTCTCCCACACCAGCAACATGACCCTCCAGCTTGTCACACCGGAGGCCTGGCCCAACAAGGTCACGGTCACCAAGGTGGGGGACAGGGTGAAGCTCGAAGGCCTGCTGCCCCAGCGGCTCTATCTGTTCCAGGTGGTGCCGGCGCAGTAGCCTGGAAAAGGCCCTAGCGCATACAGCACCGCTTGTACTTCCTGCCGCTGCCGCAGGGGCAGGGATCGTTGCGTCCGACGGGTGCCGCGGTGCGGCGAGCTTCTGGCTCGCGGGCTTGCTGCTCGCGCTGAAGCTCGCGGGCCATAGCCAGCAGCCGCTCCTCGGAGTGGGCGAAGAACCGCTTGTAGGCCGCGCAGAGGTAGCTGGGGGACCGGTGGTCGTCGTGCGCCACCAGCCGCTCCTTCGGACACCCGCCGTGGCATAGAGGCAGCCACTCGCAGGATCGGCACTGGGCGCCGTGGTCGGACTTGCGGGAGGCAAAGCGGGCGAACGTGTCGCCGGGGATGATCTCGGCCAGCGGCTGCTCCATGATGTTGCCCAGGCGCCACTGGGGCTCCACGAAGAAGTCGCAGGCGTAGACGTCCCCATTGTACTCGAGGACCACGTAGTCCCCGCAGCGCTCGCGGAAGATGCACGTGGGCATCTCCCGGCCGCTGTACACCGCCAGCAAGTCGTTGAACATGCGGATGTAGGTGCCTCGCCAGTCGTCCTCCGCCCAGCGGTCAAACAGGTCGCACAGCATCTGCCCGTAGCCCTCGGGCGTGATGCTGTAGTCGGCGATGCCCCTGCCCGCCGGGTCGCGCTCCACGCAGGGGATGAACTGGAGGTAGCGCAGGTTGTGACTGCGGAAGAAGCCGTACAGCTCCGCGCCCCTGGGCGCGCTCACCGGCGTGGCCATGACCAGCAGGTTGAACTCGGTGTCGGCAGCGCGTAGGTGCCGCAGCGCCCGCATGGCCCGCTCGAAGGAGCCCTTGCCCGCCGCGCTGCGCCGGTAGTGATCGTGCACCTGCGGCGGCCCATCCAGGCTCAGGCCCACCAGGAAGTTGTACCGGCTCAGGAACTCGCACCACTCCCCATCCAGCAGCAGCCCGTTCGTCTGGAGCCCGTTGGCGACGACCTGGCCGGGCCTCCCGTGCTTGGCCTGAAGCTCCACCGCCCGCCTGTAGAAGTCCAGGCCCATCAAGGTGGGCTCTCCGCCTTGCCACACGAAGCTCGCCATGTCGGGCTGGAGCGCCAGGTACTCCTGGATCATGCGCTCCAGCACCTCGGCCGACATGCGGTGGACCTTGCTTTCGGGGTACAACTCCGCCTGGGGCAGGTAGAAGCAGTATCGGCAGGCCAGGTTACAGTCGGCCGAAGCAGGTTTGATCAGCAGCGAGAAGGGGCGTGCCGCCATTGCCCTCACCGTCGGCTTCCGCATGACGGTTAGCCGAGCTCCGCCGCAATACCTCCTCGTTCCCGGGCGCAGGGAAGGACCTCACGGGTGCCAAGTCGAACCTCAGGGGCGACACTCGGTGGGGCACTACTGGGAGGTCGCCATGGAGTTCGCAGAAGGCGCCGTGAGAGCAATCGTCCCCGGTGTGTGGGTGCGGGAGGCGGTGGACAACTGCACCTGGGCGCTGCTGGACGACTTCGTCGTCATCGTGGACGCGCTGGAAGAGGGGCACCTGGCTGGCGAGGTGCTCAAGGCCATTCGGGACACGGCCGGCAAGCCCGTGCGCTACCTGATCAACACTCACTGGCACACCGACCACATCGCCTGCAACAAGGCGTTCGCCGAAGCTGGCGCCACGGTCATTGCCCACCAGACGGCGGCTGCCGGCAGCAAGCGCCACGGAGACGGTCGGCCCGACCTCACCTTCGATGGCCGGCTCAGCATCTGCGGCGGCACCCGCCGCCTAGCGCTCTACTCCGCAGGCGGCACGCACACGCCGGGCGACAGCGTAGTCCACTTCGAGTGGGCCGGGGTGCTGTGCGTGGGCGATCTCTTCGGCTGGGGACTGATCCCCCTGGGCTGCATCACGGATGAGGACGCCGACCGCGTGCTGCACGTCATGCAGCAAGTGATCTCCCTGCGCCCGCAGATAGTCGTGCCCGGCCACGGCCCGCGGGCCACCCAGGCGCACCTCGAACGCTGGGTCGAGTACTTCCGCTGGCTGCTGACGGAGGTGCCCAAGCTGACCGCCGCCGGCAGAACCGCCGAGCAGATTGAGCAGGCCCTGCCCATACCCGACGACATGACCGACTGGTGGCGCTTCGACTGGAAGCACCCGCACAACATCCAGCAGGTTGCCAGGGCAGGCCGCTAGCTTGCCATCCTGAGCAGGTCGCCATGCGCAACCCCAGGTTCACCATTCCCTCTCTTCTGTCGCTCACATGCCTCCTGGCAGCTCTGCCCGCCTTGGCTTGGCATCAAGTGGACGGCGACCTGCTGAGCGTTGGCCGGGCCGACGGTACCTGGTGGTACGGTGGCCGCACCGGCGGCCTGCGCCTCAGCTTCGACCGGGGCTCGGTAAGTGGCGAGCTGTCCGGCGCCATCCTCACCGACGCTGGGGAGCGCCTGTCGGAGCGCAAGGGCTTGGTCAAGGGCACGGTCGTCGAGCAGCGGATACGCCTGGTCGCCCAGGTGGAGGGGGCCACGACCCAGGAGGGCACGCGCTGGCGCATAGGCGGCACCATCGTGCCCTCCCAGGGCATCGCCTCCGGCACCATCGAAGGCGGCGGCTCGTGGCAGGTTACGTTCGCGCCGGTCGAGGACGTGGCCCAGTACGGTTACAGGGCCTTCAAGCTGCTGCTGGACCAGATGCTGGCCGAGCCGCAGGCCGCCGCCCTGGCCCGGCACTACTTCGCCCGCCGCGGCCAGCTCAAGCGCTACGCCTCCTGGCTTCTGAGGGAGCCAGACGACCCCCGCCCCGAGACGCCGCTGGAGCGCGCCGATCGCCTCCGAGCCCTGGGCGAGGTCAACCTTGGCTACCTGCGGCTGCACCAGGAGCTGTGGGCTGGCGCGCTGTCAGCTTGCCAGGAGACCTCAACTGCGCCGGAGCCAGGCGCCAGCGGCGTTGGGGGGCTGCTGGCCGGCGGCAGCCAATGGACCGACCCCGCCCTGTGGCGGGTGGCCAGGCGTGAGGCCCCTCGCCTGCTGCGCCGCTGGCAGGAACGGCACGACATGCTCGCCAGCATGATCCGCGCGCCGGCCGGTCCGGGACCGTGGGCAACGGAATTCCCGCAGGCGAGGCAGGAGAATCGCCCGCCGTCGCGAATACTGACAGTCCAGGCGCTTCCGCGCGGGCGACGAGCTGGTGTGAGGGGGGCCCTGCGATGACAGGCCGGCGCCGGATCGCTCTCGCAGCGGTGCTGCTCGTGCTGTCGTCCAACGGATGCGGGCGGAAGCAGCTCGGGGCCATCGCCCCACCGGCGCAACGCGTTCCGCACCAACTGACCGCTGCGGATCGCGATGAGCTGAAGCAGGCGCTGGACCGCAACCTGGAAGAGGCACGCGCCGCTTGCCAGCAGTACCAGACGCTGTGTGCGCGGGCCGAGGCGCTGATGGGGCCGCAGCCGAGCGAGCAGCTCACAGCGCAGACGGCTGCGGCGCTTGCGGGCATCGCCAAGCAGGCGCAGAGCGTGCTGGACAGGCTGAACCAGTTAGCCACGGAGCAGGACGACCTCGCCCAGCAGGTCCTGACCCGGGCCGGGTCGGAGCTTCGCGGATAGCAGTGGTAAGATCGCCCTTGAGGGCGTACAATCACGCAGGGAGGGAGAGCAGCATGCCTAAGGCACGCGACATTATGACCAAGGACGTAGTGACCGTTGACGGCAACGCCACGGTCGCCGAGGCAGTGGAGCTCATGAAAAAGAAAGGCATACGGGCGCTGATAGTCGAGCGCCGCGGACCGGAGGACGCCTACGGCATCGTCACCCAGCGCGACATCGCCTACAAGGTGTTCGCGCAGCGCAAGGACCCCAAGGTGGTCAAGGTGCACGAGATCCACAGCAAGCCGCTGGTGGTGGTCAACCCGGACCTGGATGTGATCTACGTGGCCCGCCTCATGGCCAACTTTGGGCTGTCGCGCGCCCCGGTCATCTTCGAGCAGAAGGTGCAGGGCATCGTCTCGGTCAGCGACATCATCAACAAGAGCATGTAGCCAAGCGGTCGTGTCGGGAACCGAGGGCTGCGAGCGGGAGCGGCGTCCAGCGCTGCTCCCGCAGCTTGTTGGGGCAGGCGCGTGACAGGCAAGGCGCCCGCGGGAGGTAGGGCTCACCTTGACGTTTCTCCATCCAGGCTACCTGCTCGGACTGGTGGGCCTGGCCCTGCCGGTTCTCATCCACCTATTCGGCCGGCGCCGGCCCCGCCGCGTCCCGTTCCCCTCGCTGCGCCTGGTCAAGCGCACCACCGAGCGGCAGCGCGCGCTGCTGCGGCTGAGGCACCTCCTCGTGCTACTGCTGCGCATGTTGGCCGTCCTGTTCCTCGTGCTGGCCCTGGCAGGTCCGCGCGCGCGCTCGGGCTGGTTGGCGCGCGCCCTGGGCAGCAGCAGCCGTGCCGTCGTCGTGCTGCTGGACGACTCGGCCAGCATGGGGGCAGTGGCTCACGACCGCGCGGCCTTCAGCAGGGCCAGCAGCGCGGCCCGGGACATCCTCGGGGCCCTCGGCTCCGGCGAACCCACCGCACTCGCCCGCACCAGCCAGCGCAAGCCGCCCACGCTGAGCAGCCCGGCGGCGGCAGCCGCCGCCATTCCGACCGCTCCCTCGGCCGTCGGCGGGCCGATTGCCCCGGCCTTGGAGCGGGCCCTGGAGGCGCTGCTGACCACCGACGCCTCGGATCGCCGCGTCTACGTCCTGACTGACCTACAGGCAACCGCCTGGCGCGACCTGGCAATCCGCAAGAGCCTGGCCCTGCCCGGCGCCAGCGTCATCGCGGTGGATTGCGGCGCGGACGGCCTGGAGAACCGGGCCGTCGCACAGGTGTTCCCAGCCGTGCAGCCGGTCGTGGCAGGCCGTCCGGTACGCCTGAAGGTCCGCCTGGAGCGCTTCGGCGGCGAGAAGCCGTTCCGAGCCCGCGTCACCCTCCACTTGGCCGACGAGCCCGCCGAGGCGAAGAGCGCCGTTGTGGAGCCCAAGGGCTCCGCCTACGTCGAGTTCGCGCGCCGCTTCCCCAAGCCAGGCGCCTACGCTGGAGAGGTGGAGTTGCCACCTGACTGCCTTCCGGGGGACGATGTGGGCCGTTTCGTCCTCCTGGTCGGCGAGCCGGTGCGCGTGTTGTGCCTGGGCGTGTCGGAGGAGTTCCGCTACGTGCAAGCAGCCCTGCGGCCGCCAGGCGTCCAAGCCAGCCCTGTGGCGCCTGTCGTGCAGGCTCCGTCTGCTGCCTCCGCTCAGGTCCTGCGTGGGGTAGAGGTCTTGGCGGTCGGCCGCCTGACTGCGCCCAGCCAGAGCCTCCTCGACGCCCTCGCCCAGCGCGGCGACCTCAGCGTCCTGCTCTTCCTCGGTGACGGGATTGACCTGGACTACTACAACCAGAAGCTCCTGCCGGCCCTCTTTGGCCAGGGCGCGGTACGCCTGGGGGGCGTCATCTCCGCTAGCCCCGGCCAGTACTACGTCGTGGCCGAAACCGAGACCGGCCGCGGCCCCCTGCGCCCCTTCGCCGAGCCGCAGGCCGGGGACCTGAGCCGCGCACACTATACGCGCTGCCGTGACATTGAGGTGGGGGCGGGCGCCCGAGTGCTGGCGCGGTTCGACAATGGCATCCCCGCGCTGCTGGAATCAGGTGCAGGGCGGCGGGCCATGCTCATCAACAGCACCGCCGACGACGCCTGGAGCGACGCGCCCTTCCAGATGGCATTCGTGCCGCTGATGCACCATCTGGTCTACTACCTGGCCCAACCCCAGCGCCCTGAGCCGCCGTCGGCCGTGGTGGGGCAGACGCTGGTGAGCGCAAAGGGGCTGTACGTCGCTCCCGACGGCCGCCAGGTGAGCGCCGAGGAGTTGGCCGCGTCCGGCCCGCCCGTGGGCGGCGTCTACCGCGACGCTCAGGGCAAGCCGGCCTTCGCTGCGAACGTGGACCCGAGGGAGTCCGACCTGAGGAGAGCATCCCCCGCCGCAGTGCGCGGCGCCTTGCGCGGCTTCTCCGCCGAGGTCATCGCCGTGCAGGACTTGCGTCAGGCGCTGGCCAGGGCCGCTGCGCCGGTGGCCGACCTATCGAGCTTCTTCTTCCTCCTGGCCTTCGCGTGTCTGGCCGGTGAGCTGTGGCTCTCCGCCCGAGGCCGCACCGCACCGGAGCCCCCCAGCACGCAGTAGCGCACACTGGCAGCGCCCCTACGGCGCCAGGGTTACATCCAGGAAGTGATACGGCTCGAAAGCCGAGATCCACTTGTCCGTCCCCTCCTCCAGCAGGAAGTAGAACGCCAGCCCGTAGGTATCGCCCTCTTTCAGCGTCAAGCCCGTGGCCTCGTGACGCGGGAACGCCACCTCCACCCGGTAGCCCTCGCCCTGCGGCCCGCCGCTGAGCTTGATGGTGGCCTTGTCCACCAGCTCCCGGTCATCGTGCGGCCACAGCAGGCGGCCAGGATTGTCTGGGTCGGGGGTGGTGCACACGTTGACCAGGAAGTCGCGGATGTCGGGGCCCTGCTTGGGCGTGTTGATGCTCAGGAGGTAGTTGTCCTGGCCCACATAGTAGCCGTCGTTCTCGAAGTCGGTCTGCATGTAGAAGCGGGCAATGGGCTTGCTGAGCTCAAAGGCAAAGCTCAGGGATTCGGGGTCCCACTTGGCGAAGATGCGCGCCTGGAAGTCGCTCAGCTCAGCGTCGCCGCGCACAGTGTAGAGGTCGTCCCAGCCGCCGGGCCCCTGGCGCCGCAGCTTGTCCGGTGCCGCGTAGATGGGATAGGGGTCCTGGCCGTCGTTCAGGCCATCGCCGTCGCTGTCGGGGTTGGTGGGGTCCGGGCGCACGTACTTGGCGCGGTAGTTGGAGGGTGAGGACAGCATCTCGAACGCCCAGTTGGAGGCCAGCACCTCGTGCAGGTCGTCCAGCCCATCGCCGTCCGTGTCCTTCTTGGTCGGGTCGCTGCCGAAGCGCGCCTCGTCCAGAGGCAGGACAGGGCAGTCGTCGGGAAGGCCGTCCTCGTCCTGATCTGCCGCCGTGCGCACCTCGCCATACAGGTTGTAGAAGTATTGCCGATCGGTCCAGGAGCGCAGGATGAAGGCGTTGCCGTCCCAGTGCTCACCGAAATGCCCCGGAAAGCCGCCGGCCTCGAAGGGCGCCAGGTGGTTGAAGGGGTACTCCTCGTAGCCGCTCTCCGCATAGTAACTGTCAATCTGGTGGTGAAACTCGTGCGCAAAGAGCCAGGCCAGATCGCCGCCGGCCAGGAAGAACGACGAACCGGGCTCGGGGTAGTTGATCCCGTACGTGCCCCCGCCGGAGCCCTGGAGGTAGTAGCGCTTCTGGCCCGGATCATAGCGCTGCTCGGCGGTGATCTCGACTATGCCCACGTAGTCGCTTCTCTGCTTGCCGCGCACCGACAGCATCCGCTCCAGATCGCGGTTGCGGTCGCGCTGGTCCGGCGCCAGCGCCTTGTCAATGACGAACACGTCGGTGTCCACCCATAGGTTCAGGCGCGAGTTGGCCCAGAAGAACAACACCGCCTTGTCTATCTCCTGCCGGATCTTCTCCATCTCCTCGGGCTTGATGGGCCCGGGCGCCGGCTGCCCACCGCTGCCCTCGGGGTTGTAGGCGTTGGTGTATACCAGCACCGCCACCGGCAGGCGCACGAACGCCTTCTGGCCGGGCTGAGGCAGCGTGGCGAAGGCATACTCGCGGGAGAAGCCCCCCTGCGGCAGGCTGATGACCCAGGGATAGCTGACACGATAGCGGTAGGAGGTCTGCGGCTTCAGCCCGGTGAGTTCGGCCCGGCACACAGTGCCCATCGCCGTGCCCTGGGCGGTGCTCGGCTGGCTCGGCGGCGCCTGCGCCGCTGCGGTGGGGCCGTACACTGTCGGCGAGGGCCAGTACTGGACTACCGGCGGCCCAGGCTTGAGCATCGTCCACTGGATCGCGGCTCGGTCGCGCGTCACCTCTGCCACGGTCGGCCGCTCGGGCATCTCGAAGTCCCCGCTCAGCACCAGCACCCGGTCACTCCCGCTGTCGGCTATGGCGATCTGGTCCTTCGCGTTGATGGCCAGGGCGTGCGGCCCGCGCAGCTTGCCCAAAGTGCCGCCGCTGAAAACCCTCAGCTCCCTGTAGGTGTCGGCAGCGAACACCTTCACCTGGCCGTCGTTGCGGTTCAGCGCCAGGATGTTGCCATGTGAATCGCTGGCCACGTCGCCACAGACCCAGAAGCCCCAGATGATGCCCCGATCCTGCTTGCGCCCTTCGTCGGTGGACGAGTCCCCAGGCACGTGCTCCACCCGCATGGTCTGGGGATCGTAGCTGTACACGTCAACGCGGCTGTTCCAGCCGTTGGCTATTAGGAGCTTGCCGCCCCGCACGTGGACGCCGCAGGGCTCGCTGAACTGAAGCCGCTCGGGACCGCGCTCGCCCATCTTGAAGCGGAAGTCGCCCGCTGAGTCGAACACCTGGATGCGGTTGTTCCAGGTGTCGGCCACGATGATGTTGCCCTTACCGTCGGCCGTCAGGGCAAAGGGCGACCTGAACTGGCCGTCGCCGTCGCCCTCGCTGCCAAAGGCTTTGAGGAAGTTGCCCTCGCGGCTGAAGACCTGGACGCGGTGGTTGCCGGTGTCGGCCACCAGCAGCCGGCCCTGCGGATCAGACGCCAGCCCCTGGGGGTGCAGGAGTTGCCCAGGCGCCTTGCCCTCCTCGCCAAAGGCCCGCACGAACGCGAAGTCGGAGTCGTAGACGACGATGCGGCTATGGCCGGTATCGGCCACGTACAGGTTGCCCTGGGCGTCGAAGGCCACGCCCTTGGGCCCATCAAAGCCGTCCACCTGCGCCCAGGCAGACCCCAGGCTAACTGCGGCGGCCAACGCCAGGCAAACCAAGGGGCGCATGTTGCCTCCTCCTCCGGCCGCACAGGTGGGCCTAGCCGCGCCAAGTTGACCTGCGCAGCCCATCCTCCTTTCCCGCACCCTCACCAGCCGACCTGCCAGCCGTGACCTCTTACGAGTCACCAACCGCGAGTTACCAGCTACCGATCACCGATCACCAATGCACCGCCGTTGCCGCCTTTGACTTGCAGGTTTCCGTGTGCTATCATTCCGCTAGGCAGGGTGAATATGGGCAAGTACGTGCTGGCCCTCTTCCTGATGGGGTCGTTCGTGGCCATCGTGACCTGGATGGCTGTGGAGGTGAACGCCTGGCGTCGTGGGCGGCAGCTCCTGAGCCGCCACCAGCTCACCATCCGCCTGGTGAACGGGTTCCTGCTGCTGGTGGTGTTGGGCCTGATCTTCGCGGGGCGTTTTCTCATCCGCTGGCCCAGGACCTTGTCCGAGATCTTCTACTGGCTGGGCATCATGGTCATGGTGGCCATCATAGCCGTGGTGGCGCTGCACGACTGGCGTGCGGTGCTCAAAGTCCGCGAGGAGAAGCAGGAGCAGATATACCAGGACTTCGTCAACACGCTTAAGCAGACCGACAGGGACCGCGGCCAGGATCAGGCGGAGCGCTGACTTCCAGCCACCGGCGCATAGGCGAATATGCACGATAGGTTCATGGCGCAGGCGCTCCGGCTCGCCCGCAAGGGTCTGGGCTACACCAGCCCCAACCCGGCGGTGGGGGCGGTCCTGGTCAGAGACGGCCACGTCGTGGGGCGAGGCTACCACGAGCAGTTTGGCGGGCCGCACGCCGAGGTCATGGCTCTGGCGCAAGCTGGCCCCGGGGCCCGGGGTGCCACCCTGTATGTGACCCTGGAGCCCTGCTGCCACCAGGGCAAGACTCCGCCCTGCACCCGCGCCCTCCTGGAGGCGGGCGTGGAGCGGGTCTACTACGGCATGACCGACCCCGACCCGCAGGTGGCCGGCCGAGGCGTGGCCGAGCTTGCAGCAGGCGGCGTAAAGGTCGTCACCGGCCCGCTGCGGGGCAAGGTGGAGCGCTTCTACGAGGCCTACGCCAAGCAGCGGCGCACCGGCAAGCCCTTTCTCACCCTGAAGATGGCGCTGTCGCTCGACGGCAAGATCGCCACGCGCACCGGCAAGTCACGCTGGATCACCGGCGAGCGCGCGCGGGGCTACACGCGGCGACTCCGGGGCCGGGCCGATGCCGTGATGGTGGGCGTGGGCACCATCCTGGCCGACGATCCTGCCCTCACCACTCGGCTGCCCAAAGGGCGAGGCCGGGACGCCGCCGCCGTGATCGTTGACTCCTACGCGCGCACGCCGCCCGAGGCGGCCGTTTTCAACCGCCAGCCAGGCGCGCCAGTGTATGTGGCCACTACCGCCGCAGCCGAGCCTGCGCGCCCAAAGCGCCTGGAGGCCAGGGGTGCGCGGATCGTCTGCTGCCAGGCCCAACAGGGGAGGGTGGACCTGGCGGACCTGTTGGCGCGCCTGGGCCAGATGGGCATGCTGCACGTCATCTGCGAGGGCGGGGGGACCCTGGCGGCCTCCCTGCTGGAGGCCGGCCTGGTTGACAAGGTGTTGTTCGTCCTGGCGCCCAAGCTCATCGGCGGCAAGGACGCGCCCACGCCCGTGGAAGGGACCGGCGTGGCCGCCCTGAGCGAGGCGCTGGACCTGCGCGACCTGCGGGTCAGACGCCTGGGATCAGACCTCCTGGTGGAGGGGTACGTGTGTTCACCGGCATCATAGAGCGCATGGGCACGGTGACACGGGCTGTGCCCACGGCCCAGGGCCTGGAGCTGTCCGTGCGAGCGGGCGATATGGCCACAGCCCTCCGGCCCGGCGACAGCCTGGCCGTCAACGGCGCCTGCCTGACGGTTGAGCGCGTGGAGGGCGACCTGTTCGTGGCCCAGGTGGTGCCTGAGACCCTTCGGCGCACGACCCTGAACAGCCTGCGCGCGGGCGACCCGGTGAACCTGGAGCGCCCCCTGGCGGCTGGGGCGCGCCTGCACGGCCATTTCGTCCAGGGCCATGTGGACGGCGTGGAGCGCATCACGCAGCGTGCCCAGGGGCGGCAGGGGGTGCAGGTGACCGTCACCCTGGCCAGGGACCTGTCGCCCTACGTGGCGCCCAAAGGGTCCATCGCCGTGGACGGCACCAGCTTAACCGTGGTGGAGGCGACGACTGGGCACTTCTCTTTCGTGCTGGTTCCGTATACAATAGAGCACACCATCCTGGGAAAGAAAGGGGCCGGAGACCTGGTCAACGTAGAGGTGGACATCCTGGCCAAGTATGTGCGCCGCATGCTGGAGCCACGGGAGGGCCCGCCCCTGGACGAGACCTTCCTGGCCGAGCACGGCTTCCTGACCTAGCGGGGCGCGAGAGATGGGGCAGTCAGCAGCAGCCCAAGCCATCGAGGCGTGTAGGCAGGGCCAGTTCGTCATCATCGTGGACGACGAGGCCCGCGAGAATCAGGGCGACCTGATGATCGCTGCCGAGTTCATCACGCCCGAGGCCCTCAACTTCATGATTGGCTCGGCCCGGGGGCCCATGTACGTTGCCGCTGGCGGCTCGCGCCTGGACCACCTGCGCATTCCGCTGATGGCCGCCGACGTGCCGGAGCTGGACCGAGCCGCCATGTGCGTGCCGGTGGATGCCAGGCGCTGCAAGTCCGGTGGCGCCTCCGTGGCCGACCGCGTCACCACCGTTCGCCTGCTGGCCTCGCGCGAGTCGCGGGCCGAGGACCTCGTGCGCCCCGGCCACGTTCTGCCCCTGCGGGCGGCGCCGGGCGGCGTGCTCCAGCGCGCGGGCCACACCGAGGCCGCCGTGGACCTGGCCCGCCTGGCTGGCCTGGAGCCGGTGGGCGTCATCGGTCAGATAATGCGCGCGGACGGCGGCATGGCCGAGCGCCTGGAGTTGGAGGCGTTTGGCCGCCAACACGGCATCGGCATCATCAGCACCAAGGACCTCATCGAGCACCGGCACAAGACGGAGAAGCTCATCGAGCGCGAGCACGAGGCCGAGGCCTCCCTGCCCACCGCCTTTGGCGAGTTCCGCCTCATCTCCTACCGCAGCCTGGTGGACGGAACGCCCTACGTGGCGCTGGTCAAAGGGGACCCCGCCGGCCAGCAGAACGTGCTGGTGCGCATGCACTCCGGCTGCGTTACCGGCGACGTCTTCCACTCGCTGCGCTGCGACTGCGGCGAGCAGCTCGCCCGGGCCATGCAGATGATTGACCAAGAGGGCCTGGGCGTGATCGTCTACATCCAGGCCCACGAAGGCCGGGGCATAGGTCTGCACAATAAGGTCAAAGCCTACCACCTTCAGGACGAGGGCAAGGACACGGTGGAGGCCAACGAGGCCTTAGGCTTTCCGCCTGACTTCCGCGATTACGGCATAGGCGCGCAGGTGCTGGTAGACCTGGGGCTCACTACCATGCGCATGATGACCAACAACCCGAAGAAGCTCGTGGGCCTGGAGGGCTATGGGCTCAAGGTAGTCGAGCGTGTGCCCATCGAGGTTGAGCCCACTGCATACAGCCAGCGTTACCTGGCCACCAAGCGCGCCAAGCTGGGGCACTTGCTGAGCGTGCAGCACGGCGACGGCGAGACGAACGAGTGATTGGTCAACCGGTGATTGGTCAATTGTAGAGGTGTTCCGGCAGCTTGCTGCCGAAACCCTACTAAGCAGAGCCAAGGCCTCTTGCCATTCTGAGCGAAGCGGAGAATCTCGGACCAGACCCTTCGCTCTGCGGATCGCAGACGATCCGCCGCTCAGGGCGACAACCAAGTGCCGGCGACACGCGGGTCGTACAAGCGACCGTTAGGGAGGACAGAGACATCATGCCCAAAGTCATCGAAGGCAAACTCATCGGTGCGGGGCTCAGCTTCGCCCTCGTGGTCAGCCGCTTCCACGAGTTCATCACCAAGAAGCTCCTGGAAGGCGCCCTGGACGGCCTGCTGCGCCACGAGGTGGCCGAGAAGGACATCGAGGTAGCCTGGGTGCCGGGCAGCTTCGAGGTCCCCTTGGTCGCCAAACGCATGGCCCAGACCGGTCGCTACGACGCGGTCATCGCGCTGGGCGCCGTCATCCGGGGGGCCACGCCGCATTTCGAGTACGTCGCCGCCGAGGTCAGCAAGGGCATAGCCAGCGTGTCCCTGGAGACGGGCGTGCCCGTCATCTTCGGTGTCATCACCACCGACACCATAGAACAGGCCATCGAGCGCGCCGGCACCAAGGTGGGGAACAAGGGCTTCGACGCAGCTCTGGCGGCCATCGAGATGGGCAACCTGCTCAAGCAGATGCAGCCAGGAGGCAAAGGCCAGTGAGGACTGGAACGAGCCCGGTGCTGGTTGTGCTGTTGGCGCTGGTGGTAGGGGTAGCGGGCGGCGTGCTGGGGGCGGTGGGGTACATGAAGCTGGCCCGGCCGGCGATGCCGGGCACCACCGTGTCTGTGGTTCCGCCTGCCGCCGGCACCAGCCAGAGCGTCATCAGCGTCAAAACGGACCAAGAGGCCATCGTGGCGGCCACCAAGGCCGCTGCCCCCGCCGCCGTCAAGGTCACCGCCTTTCACCCGCCGGAGGTGCGCAGCCCCCTCGACCTGTTCTTCCTGGGCCCCGACCCGAAGCCGGTTCCGGGCATTGGCTCGGGGTTCATCTTCCAGTTCGAGGGCCACCAATACGTGCTGACCAATACCCATGTGGTCAGCGATCAGTACGGGAACCTGGCCCGCGAGATCCAACTGGGGCTGAGCGATGGCACTACCTGCCGGGGCAAGCTCCTGAGCGCCAACACGCAAAAGGACGTGGCGGTCATCGAGATCGTCGCCCCGCCGCCCAACCTGCCGGCGGTGGCTCTGGGTGACTCAGACAAGCTGGAGATCGGCGAGTGGGTCATCGCCATCGGCAACCCCTTCAACTTCGAGCATACGGTTACGGTGGGCGTGGTCAGCGCCAAGGGCATGCGCGACCTCGGTGGCGTGAAGCGGGACCTCATCCAGACCGACGCGGCCATCAACATGGGCAACAGCGGCGGCCCGCTGGTCAACCTCGCCGGCCAGGTCGTGGGCATCAACACCATGATCTTCTCGCCCACCGGCGGCTCCGTGGGCATCGGCTTCGCCATCCCCATCAACGAAGCCAAGAACATGCTTTACCTGCTCATCCACCGCGGCCCCTGGGTAGGCGTGGGCCTGCGGGCCAACAGCCGGGGCTTCGCCAATGCCTTCCGCCTGGCAACCGACACGGGTGTGGTGATCCTCAACGTGGAACCCAACTCGCCGGCGGCCCGCGCCGGCCTCCAGGAGCTGGACGTCATCCTGAGCGTGGACGGAGTGGCGGTCAGTTCAGGGGAGCAATTGCAGCAGCAGCTACGGCTGAAGCCCATCGGCAGCACGTGCAGCTTGGAGATCCAGCGAGGGACCCAGCGCCTGCACAAGAACGTGACCACGGGCCGTCTGCCCGAGGAGTCCCTCTGGCAGTAGCCGCGGCTGGTGGGCGAAGCGTACTGTACTACAGTTGGACGATGGTGACGCCCTCGCCGCCGGCCTCCTGGCGGGCGGTGGCGAACGACTTGACGTGGGGGTGGCGACGCAGGTACTCGTGGATGCCTTGCCGCAGGGCGCCGGTCCCCTTGCCGTGCACGATGCGTACCTCTTCCTGCCCGGCCAGGAAGGCGTCGTCCAGGTACTTCTCCAGCTCGATGATGCCCTCTGCCACCGTCAACCCGCGCAGGTGAATCTCGCTGCTGGTCTGGAACGCTTTCGCCAGTCGCAGCCGTGCCGCCGTGTCGCGCAACTGCTCGTCGGCGAACTCCTCCGTGGGTTCCAGGTCCGCCAGCGACGCCTCGATGCGCATCTGGCCCACTTGCACCTCGACGAAGCCCTCGGTGGGAGACGTTAGCACCACGCCCTGCTTGTTCAGCGGGCGCACCCTCACCAGGTCCCCCGGCCGCACGTCTGGCGGGGGCTGAGCCGGTTCCTCCTCCGGCTTGGCTTTCGCTTCCACCTCGCGCTTAAGCTCCCTCAGCTCCGCCAGGCGTGCCTCCGTCACTCGCGACTGCCGGGGCTGAGCTTGCAGGTCGGCGATGATCCGCCTCGCCTCCTGCTGGGCCTCCCGCACGATGGCGGCGGCCTGCTCGCGCGCCTGCTGGACCGCCTCTTGCCGGTCGCTCGCCAGTCGCGCCAGGTCGGCCTCGTAGCGGGCCGTCAGCTCCGCCAGTCCCTGCCGCGCCTCCTCCGCCGCTTGGCGCTGCCGCGCCAGCTCCTGCTTGGTCTGCTCGATGTCCCGCAGCAGCTCCTCCACAGCCGCCAGCCCCCGGTGCACGTTCTCGCGTGCCTGGGCCCCGATCTCCTGCGGCAGCCCCAGCCGCTCCGCGATGTCGAAGGCGTTGCTGGCGCCCGGTAGGCCAATGCGCAGGCGGAAGGTCGGCCGCAGGGTCTCGGGATCGAACTCCACCGAGGCATTCTCCATCTCCGGGTGGTTGAAGGCGAAGGCCTTCAGATCGTTGTAGTGCGTGGTGGCCACCGTGCGCGCCTCGCGCCCTGCCAGCACCTCCAGAATTGCCTTGGCCAGCGCCGCCCCCTCGGCCGGGTCGGTGCCTGCGCCGATCTCGTCCAGCAGCACCAGCGCCCCTGGGTCCAGGCGGCGCAGGATGTGTACAATCTGGCTCATGTGCGAGCTGAACGTGGACAGGCTCTGCTCGATGCTCTGCTCGTCGCCGATGTCGGCGAACACCTGGTTGAACACGGGCACCCGCGACCCCGGCTGAGCCGGGATGTGCAGGCCCGACTGAGCCATCAGGCTCAGCAGGCCGATGGTCTTCAGGCTGACAGTCTTGCCGCCCGTGTTGGGCCCGGTGATGAGCAGCGTCTTGAACTCGCGCCCTAGCCACACGTCAATGGGCACCACCTCGTCTGCCGGCAGCAGCGGATGCCGCGCCGCCAGCAGCGTCAGATACCCGGCCTCATCCAGGCCGGGAGCCGTCGCCACCATGTCGCTGCTCAGTTGCCCCCGAGCGATGGCCAGGTCCAGCTCGCCCAGGACCTCCAGGTCGCTGTGGATCTGCTCGCCGCGCTCCCCGAGGCGGGCCGACAACTCCTGGAGGATGCGCAGCACCTCCTGCTCTGCGGCCAGTTCGGCGTCGCGCAGGTCGTTGCCCAGCGGCACGATGGCTTGCGGCTCCATGAACGCCGTCGCTGCCGAGTCAGACTTGTCGTGCATGATCCCGTCGAATTGCCCCTGGTACTGGCTCTTGATGGGGAGGCAGTAGCGCCCGCTGCGCATGGTCGGCAGCCGCTCGCGCAGCAGGCGCGCGTTGGGGGGCGCCTTCATCAGCTCGTCGAGCTTGGTCAGGATCTGGTCATGAAGCACGCGCGCCCGCCGGCGCAGCCGCTTCAGCTCTGGCGAGGCCTCGTCCACGACTTCGCCCTCGTCGTTGAGCGCGGTGTTGACTGCCTCCTCCAGGTCCAGATGCGCGTGCAGCGCCTGGGCGATCCCGCTCAGGATGGGGAGGTCTTGCGCGTGCTGCCCGAAGTAGCCTGCCACCAGCCGCACGGCGCGCAGCGAATCGCGCACGTGGTTCAGTTCTGCCCCTGCCAGGGCCGAGCCCACTTGCGCCCGCCTCACCAGGTCGCTGATGTCGGTCAGCCCGCCGAAGGGCACGCGCCCCAGACGGTCTACTGCCAGGCGCGCTTCGCTCGCCTCACGTAGGGCCCGCTCGATAGCGTCGCGGTCGTTCGTGGGGTTCAGTCCCAGGGCGCGGCGCTTGCCCAGGGAGCAGGCGCACCTGTCAGCCAGCAGCGCCTTGATCTTGTGGTATTCGAGAACCCGGAGGCTGCGTTCGTCCACGACGGCTATCCCTGGCGCTGCTGGAAGCAGTACAGCTTGCCGTCCCCGGCGCCGACGTACACCCGTCCGCCGTCCACGGCCGGCGAGGAGTGAAGCTCCGAGCCGACCGTCACCTGGGAGACCGGGTTGCCCGTAGCGGCGTCCACCACGTACAGCTTGCCGTTGAGGGAGGCGTAGTAGAGCAGGTCGCCGGCCAGTGCGGGAGCGGCGTCAATGATGCAGCCCATCTTCCGCTCCCACTTGGGCTGTCCGTCGGCCGCCATCAGCGCATGGATGGAGCTGCTGCTGGTGGGGTAGTTGTCCCCGGAGGCCAGGTAGATCACGCCCCCGGCGATGGCCGGGCTGCCCAGCACGGAGCCGGGCACAGGGGCCTCCCAGCGCTTGTCTCCGGTGCCCGCATCGAACGCCTGGACCTGGAGTTCCGGCCCCTCGCCGTCCCGGTTGGGGTCCAGCCGCGCGCCATACACCACGCCGTCCAGCACCACCGGCGCGGCGTACATGTAGAACCCCAGGTCGGCCCGCCAGGCCACCTTGCCGTCCGCCAGGTTCAGTGCGTGCAGCACGCCTTTCATGTCGCCGATGAACACGCGGCCGTCAGCCACCGCGGGCGAGCAGGCCACCTGGTCGGCAGCCCGCGCCCGCCACTTCCGGGCGCCATTGGCTGCATTCAGGCAGTGAATGGTGCCGTCGCCCACGCCGAACACGACCACCCCGTTTGCGCAAGCCGGCGACGAGACTACGGGCCCCCGCACGTCCTTCTGCCAGACCACCCCGCCCCTGGCCGCGTCTAGACAGGCGAAGTACCCACCCACTGTGCCGACATACACTCTCCCCTCGGCCACGCAGGGCCCGTCCACGACGGCCCCCGGCAGCCGCGTGCGCCAGGCCTCCCGGCCGTTGCTCGTCTCAACGGCAACCACGTCTCCGCTGGTCGAGCCCACGTATACCTTGCCCCCGGCCACCGCCGGCGAGGAATCCACGCGACCGCCGATCGGGGCCCACCAGGCCGGCGCCAGCTCCCTGGGCCCTGGGCCGTCGGCCACCCCCGAGCGGCTCAGGTCGTGTGCCAGCATGGGCCAGTCAGCCCAGGCTGCCCACGGCCAGGCTAACCATGCTGCCAGCGCCAGCAGCGCCCGACGGTTCATGCTGAAGCTGCCTTTCATGCCACACTCACACCATGCGGAGGCCGATACTACTAACGCCCTGCCCGAGCCTCAGGATGCACTCAGCGGATTATACCTTTGCCTCCGGCGGGCGGTCAAGCAAACGGGGCGCCGAGCACGAGCCCGGCGCCCCCTACGGGCAAGGTTAGCCTGCGCGTCAATCAGGGCCCAGGCGGAGCGTCTGGGTCTATCGCCAGGGCAATGTCGGCCAGGACCAAGGTGCCGGAGCTGGGCGCGATGATGGTGGCGATGCCGTTGTTCGGGTCAGCGTCAGGGTCGGAGGGAGGAGCATAGCCGCTGGGCGGCGTCACGAACACGTAGTAGTTGCCGCCAGGCACCCCGCCGATGCTGTAGCCCCCATTGGTGTCCGTGGTGTCGCTGTGGCTGGCGCCCCCGCCCGTGGGCCTCAGGGTGATCTTGGCTCCCTGCACGCCTACAGCCTGTGCTTGCACGCCCAGGGTGGCCACATCCACCACTCGCCCCTGTACCGTGGCCCCGCCTGGCGTAATGGCGCCCCCTCCACCGCCGCCGCATCCCGGACATAGGCCCAGAACGAGCAGGGCGATCCCGAGCGCAGCAGTGAGCATGACCGGAGTGCAGTGAACCTTCATATGACCAGCTCCCTGTGGCTCCGCCGTTAGAAAGGCGGAGGTGGCGGCCCGCCGCCGGACCTGATCAGAACGATGTCGGGCAGCGTGAGCTTCTCGCCGCCGACCACCGTGATCTGCCCGATCCCATTGCTGGAGTTCCCGTCAGGGTCGAACGCCGGCGGGTACCCGGCCGGGGGCGTCACGAACACGTAGTAGCTGCCCACACGCACCTGCGTGATGTTGTAGTATCCCGTCTTGTTCGTCTGCCCTGAGTACTTGCGGCTGCCCACCGTTGCTACCAGCTTCACCTTTGCCTTCCACACCCCGTAAGCACCGCCTGGTTGCTGCGCCGTCGCCCCGTCCACCACCCGCCCTGAGACCTTGGACGTTTTCGCCGTCGCTGACACGGTGTCTTGGCCGAGGTCGTTCGTGGCTACCCCGCCGCAGCCCAGCAACCCGAGCCCCAGCAGGATCGCGCCTCCGGCCAGGATCAACAGGCCACATAGCCAACGTCCCCGTCTCATCTCAGGTTCCTCCTAGCGCCCTCCCTGGCCACAGGACAAGGCCGCCTAGCGCTGTATGTGCAGGCGGCCCACGCCGTCGGCCCGCTCCTGAGTCTCAGTCACCGCGCTGACGCGGATCAAGTAAGGTCCATTGGGCGCCAGGGTGCCCATGAGCGTGCGACCGCTCCAGGTGACCGTGCTGGCGCCTGCCTTGCGCGCCGCGCCGGTCTCCACCTCGGCAATGACCCGCCCGGCGATGTTGACGATGCGCGTGGTCACCTGCGCCGGCGCGCTCAGCGTGTAGGTGATCTCGGCGCCTGGGCCAGCCCGGCTGGGCTTGGCCGTTACGTTCAGCACTTGCAGGTTGGACGCGGTCCTGTCGCTGACGGTCACCTTGAAGCGCCGCTCGCCGCCCTGCCCGCTGTTGTAGACGTAGGTGGACTGCGTGCGGGCGAAGATGGTGCGGTCCGCCGCGATGTCCGTCAGCAGCACCTGCTTGGTCTTGGCCAGGTGGGACAGATCGGCCAGCGCCACCGTTACCTCGACGTTCTGAAGGTCGGTGCCCACCACGAACTCCCATTCGTTGCCCTGGGGCTCCGTCGTCCGGATGTCGGTGGCCAGACGCCGCCCCGGCAGCCCCAGCTTCTCCCCATCGAAGTAGACGTCTACGCTGCCGGCCATAGCGGGTGGGTTGTCAAGGCGGATGGCTTCCTTGACCTGCGGGCCGCCTACGCCGAAGAAGTTCCACTCATCGCGCGAGTCGGCCGCCGCTGCCGTCACCCGTATCGCCCAGCCGTCGGGCAGCAGTGCCTTGTCAGCGCGCGGCTGCCCGTCCTTGGCCGCTGCGGCGGTGACCACGGAGCCAGGGACCGGCACGCGCAAGCTGCACAGGCCCGTGCCGGGCGCCACCCGCAGCCAGAAGCCGCGGTAGGCGGCAATGGAGGTGAAGGTGTTCAGCAGGCTGCCGTCAGTGACCAGCACGTAGCCCGCCGTCACCCCGTTGTTCACGTAAACCCAGGCGAAGCTGGCGATCTCCGCGCGGCTGGGCGCCACCGTGTTCCAGAAGAACGGTGCGAACCACGGGTTGCCGCACGTGTTCCACTCGTCCCACAGCGGGATATCGAAGGGACGATCAGCGGGCGCCGCCGTGCCGCCTGGGCCCGCCCCCGAAGCGTTGCGCGTGAAGTAGCCCCGCCCTGGCCGCACCGGCAGCACCAGGTTGTTGTCGGGGTCCGGTCCGCTCGGCTTGATGTAGCGCGCCGTGGGCAGGTAGCGCGGGTCCCAACGCGCCACATCGGTGGGCGAGGCGGTGCCAAACACCACATTGGGCGCAGCGTTGGTGCTGAACGGATAGCTGACCAACTGCGTGCCCAGGCCAAAGGCCACCTCAAAGCCTGGGAACGGATCGTAAGCAATGAAGTTGAGGTCGGTGGCCGAGGGCGGGATGCTCACCGTCGCCGGCGGTGGGCTGAACAGCAGCCCCGGCGGCACTCCGATCCACTTGGGCGTCACCGTGTAGCTGCCTGCCACCAGGCCGCTGACGCTGTAGATCCCGGCGCTGGTGATCGGCTGGTTCAGCTTGTTGACCGGCCCCGTGACGTCTATCTTGATGTTGTTGTATATGCCCGGGTTGGCGATGTTCCCCGTTGGGTAGGAAACCGTGCCCGAGATGACGGCCGCCACCGTGGTCACGTTCCCGGTGAAGTTCACGCCGGTAGTCAAGCTGCCCAACACCACGTTCACCGGCATGGGCGGCACGCCCGTGTAGACGAAGGTGGTGTTCGGGAAGCTGGGCTGCACGTTGTAGTTGCCCGCTGGCAGCGGCGCGACCACGTAGTTGTACTGGCCCCCACCCACGTCCACCGCCGTCACCGTCTTGATGGTCAGCGGCACTCCGCCCGTCGCCGTCACCGTCAGGGTGGTGGCCCCCGTCAGCGGCGGGTTGAGCGTGATGGTTCCACTCACACCGGTGGTGGTCGTGGTGGCGATGGGGAAGAACGTCGCCACCCCCGAGTTCGGGCCGGTGGGCGGCGGCAGCAGGTCATCCGCCTGGAGCGTCAGGATGAAGGTGGTAGCGAAGGGCAGGTCAAACGGCGGATTCCACACCACATCGTAGCTCGCCGGCGGCGTGGTCGCCGGTGTGGGTGTGATGGTCAGGTTCGCCGGCTGGGCTATCTGCGGGAAGGTCACGCCCGGGAATATCCCGCCCCCTGCGGGCCAGGTGTCCAGCGTAGCCTTGATCGAGCTCAGCTTCACACCCGTCCCCGCGTCGGACACGGTCCAGGCGAAGTTCGTGTCAGCAGGTACGTTGATCAGTGGTGACGGTGTAGTCAGCAGGAAGCTGGGCGCCGTGCTGTCCGTGGCCAGACACCCGCCCGTGGCCGGCGTGGCCCCCGAAGCGTTGGCTCCGTCGAAGGCAACCACCTTGTAGTAGTAAGTGCTGCCCAACACCGTGTTCTTGTCCAGGAAGGTGCGCGTGCCCGAGATCAGGTTCCCCTTGGCCACCGTCTCGTCGGCGATCAGGTTCGCCGCCGAAGGCGTGAACGGCGTGACCGTGTCGCGGTACAACCGATAGCCGACCACGTCGTCATTCGGCGGCACCGGTGCTGGCCCTGGCTCCGGCGCCACGCTGCCGTAGGGCGGCCCGCCCGGCGGATAGATCGCCGTGCCTCCGTCGTTGGCGGAGGCCTGCCACCTCACCAGCACGTACCCCGTGGCTACGTCCGGCGTGCAGCTAATCCCGCCCGGCGTGGCCGGCACCAGGTTGTCGGCCGGAATGACGCCCACCGTCGTCCCCGGCGCCTGGTTGGACGTGCTGGAGGCGTTGCCCACCTTGGTCAGGTCCGTGGTCTCCATGGCGCGAACCACATAGAAGTAGGCCAGCAGCTTGTCCGGCCTGGTCCAGGTCGGAGTCGCCCCAACCGGCGGCGTCCCGCCAGGGAAGACCTGCCCGTCCACCCACACGTAGGTGCCCACATTGGTCGCCGGGATGACGGCGATCAGGCTCGTGTTCGGGTCCTGCGGGTCGAAGATGTATGTGCCGCTGAGGGTGGTGCGGAACACCCGGTACTCCAGTACGTCATCCACTGCGCCTCCGTCGTCGAGCGAGGCGTCCCACTGGAGCCGGATGTGATACCCCTGGTCGGGCACCACATCAGAGGCCGACAGGTTCCGCGGCGGCGGCGCCGGGGCGTCAATGAACGGCCCCGGCAGCGTGCCCGGATCGGGCAGGCGCACCGTGTCCTCGCCATCAGAGGCCTGGAAGTAGTAATTGTGCAGGCCCGCCGTGAAGGGCGTGGTCGTGACGAACCGGAAGTCCGCGCCACCCGTAGCCGGCGTCCCGCCGCCCCCAGGCGTACCAGTGTAGTCGGTGTCGCTCGGGTCCACCGCCGCCATGGCGTGGATCGTGCCGTCAATGATGACGTTGACGAAGCTGGGCGGATTGCCGAGCTGACCGCCCACGATGTCGTTGTCAAGGTACTTGACCGTGTAGGTGAACGTGTCCGACGGCGTGCCGTTGTCTGGCTCCAACCCCGGCCGCAGCGGCGGCGTGGTCTGGTCGTCGGGCGCTACGAAGGCCAGGATGGGCGGCGTGTTGTCTATGACTTCGGGCCCAGGCTGGGCTGCCGTAACCGTAATCCGCGGATCAGCCGGCGGGCTGCCGACCGGGTCCGCCGTCTGCGGCCCGGTCCACTCGGCGTTGCCGGGCGCCAGAATCGGGTCCGGCACCTGCTGCTGCCCGTCGTTGCACTGCGCCCAGAACTCGTACCTGCCCACTCCCAGCTTGGTGGTCTTGAAGAAGGTGGCCCCGTTCGAGTAGGTAGTGTCTGCGGGGTCAACCTGGGCCATCGGGAATTCTTGGTAGGTGTTGGTGTCAATGTTGCGGAGGCGCAGCCGCACCACGGTGGGCACGTTGTCGTCTGCGTCGTAGTAGTCCACGTAGAAGGTGAAGTCAGTAGCCGTGTTGCCGTCCGGCGAGCCCGTCCCCGGTGGCGGCGGGTCCGGCGCGAAGCGGAAGGTGGCCAGGAACGGCGCCTGGTTGGCGATGATCGTCGGCCCCACCAGGTTGAAGGTCTGGGGGAAGCGCGTCAGTTCGCCCGGCCGCGTGAAGTTCGGGTCGGCGGGAACGAACCAATCCCACGGATCGTCGTCGAACTCCGCATAGTAGTCGTGCAGCGTGCCTGCGGTGAAGGGGTTAGGCGTGCCCGAGTCCCACCGGTACTGCGCCCCGTCCCGGTAGTTGTTGTCGCCCGGGTTCACCGGGTACATCGTCACCGGCAGGAAGTCCACAATGCTGAACCGGTCGCCCGCATCTATGGAGGCCCCGCCGCTGGCTGCCGGCCCGGCCCCCCAAATGGCCGCCGCCGCGCTCACCGCGATGGTGGTGGGCGAGTTGTTGTTCACCGGGAAGATCATGCCGCGCAGCGCGCCGGTCTCGAACTTGATCGCCCGCCGGGGCGTCAACGTCACCGTATCCTGGTGATACAGCTCGTCGTGGTTGGCCCCGGTATCGGTATCGTAGCCGTTCGAGTCAATGCCACCGATGCTGTTGTTGCCCCGGTAGCCGGCGCCGCCCAACGGGCTGACTCGTGAGTAGGTCAGGGTCTCGATGCCGGTCCCCGTTGCGGTCGTGGCGTCCACCTTGAGCAGCCCCAGTTGATCGCCAAAGATGTCCACGTACAGCTTCGGCGCGTAGGGTGCGTCCCCCACCTGCCCGGTGGGGTTGCTGACTGCGGTAAAGGGACCGTCTGGATCGGTATAGGTTATCGTGTAGACGAAGTTGGTGCCCTCGTTCCCCTGGTTGGGCGACACGCTCAGGGCGGCCAGGATTGGCTTGCTGTTGATGCGGAACCAGTACACGTCGGCCCCCGGTGTCGGCAACAGGCCCAGGTCCATGCTGTCGCCCGGCGGCCGCCGCGGGAAGATCGTCGTGCGCGTGCTCGACCCGTCAAACGAAGGCCCGGTGACGCGGAAGTAGTACTCGTAGTCGTTGGGCTGCCCGGCGATGGGCCGCAGTGACGGATCCGCACTCCCCGACCCCTGCGGCACGCCCAACTGGTTGGGCGCGAACCGGTAGTAGTAAAGCTCCCCGTTCCTGAAGTTCCCGTCCCCCCACTGATTGGCAGGGTCCACCAGCTTGGTCATGTCGTCCAGGAAGAACGGCGACGCGCTGCCCCGCCGGCGAATGCCTACCTTCGCCTCCGTCGGCGCCCGCCCCGCATCGTGCACGTAGCGGATGCGCAGCGTGTAGATAGCGTTCGAGGCCCAAATGGGGTCGCGCACCAACTGCGGCGGCAGCGGGCCGGCGCTGTCCGGGTCCACCACCAGCGTCATCTGCCGCGCCGGGGTCATGTCCGGCAGGATCGTGGCGTCATTCTGGCGTACCGGCCCCGACTCCGTCCCTGCCGGCGCGCACGGATACTGAAACACCATCTCTGGCGTGGTGCTGATGATCGTGCCGCTGGGGAACCCCAGGTCGTCCGCCAGGCTGCGGTTGGGGTCGCCGGGGAAGCGGTAGATGCCCGGCTGCGGGTAGTTGGCCCAGGCCCGCGGCAGCACCGGATCGTTAATGGCGTACAACACCGGGTCCACATCGCGCACCCGGTGCGCCGTCGTGCCGATGACATCCGGCGAGTCCAGGAAGTTCTGGCCGCCCCAGGACTTGAACCACGGGTTGTAGTTGAACGGGTCGGGCGCAGCCTGAGCCATATAGGGCACGCCCACGACCAAAGGCCGTTGGCCCACATAGTCCGGGTTGCCCGTGTAGCCGTCAATCACGTTCTCCGCCGGGATGCCGTACGGCGGCAGCCAGGCGGTGGCTGTGGGCAGCCACCAAGGAGCACCCAACGGATATGGCAGCACACCCTTGGCGTTGGGGAGTTGGGCGTGGACCGAGTAGTACGTCTGCATGTTCCAGGGGATGGGCTCTGGCAGCGGGTTGCCGTGTACCAGGCCGCCGCCAGGGAAAACGTCGTCGCCAGCATCTCGGTGCTGCTCGAAGTAGCTCACCGCCGGCCGCCCGGTGCACACTACGGGCCGGTTGTCCGGCGGGCTGAAGTCGTCCGAGCACATGAACTGGTAGCTGTGCAGCCCCGGCCCCATGGCCACGTAGTCGTTCAGGTAGTTGGGCTGGAAGACGGCCCGATACCACTGGCCGTTCTGGAAGTCGGCGGCCGCCGGCGTCATCCCGTTGCCGCTCGTGTCAATGGGGTTCATCTGTCCGGGCCAGAAGAAGAGCCCGTCCAGAATCACCGCCACGCCGTTCGTGCTCCCGTAGGTCCAGTCGTCCGTAACGTAGAAGCCCGTCGCGTGATCGTAGAACCAGTCGTCGTAGGGGTTCTCAGGCGCGTCCACGCTGCCGAAGTTCACCGAGGTGGTGGTCTGACGATTCCAACGCGGGGGCAGGCCGGCCGTGTTGATGTAATTGGCGGTGTAGGTGTAGATAGAGGAGCCCGTGCCGTCGTCCTTGTTGACTGGCTCCTCCGGGTCGGTGACCAGGGGGTCGGGCAGCTTCGGATTACCGCCCTGGTTGAACCACGTCATGCTGTCCACGTTGGGATCAGGCCAGGGCGAGTCCCACCGGCCGGGGTAGACCCAGACGCTCGAGTAGCCCAGCTCCGTCCACTCCCCGTCCTCGATCCCGGCGTTCAGGTTGTCGTCCTTCGCGGCGAGCAGGATATAGCCGTACGGCAGGACCCAATCCGCCCACATGCTGTTCCTGTAGCTGAACGGCCCGACGGTAAAGCGCACTGCCCGTCCCGACTGCTGCGCGAGTACGTAGACGTCCGCGTCTCCCACGTCCGCCGGAGCATCGTAGAACGGCAGCCAGGGGGGCGCTGTGCCCGCCACATCCGCCACCAGGTCGTTAGCATTGCCGTAGCCGAGGCGACCGGGCCGGCCACTGTTGCCACCGGTCAGGGCGCCGCCCGTGTTCATCGTGTACGGGTATCCGGTAGGCGTAGCCCAGAACTCGTCGTCCACGATGAAGAAGCGGTCGCCAGCCTTGACCCCCGCGCTGACCAGGCCCACTCCCCCTGGGGCGAACACGCTGATGGTGTTGGGGTTGTTCGCCTCGATGTAGAACTGCCGGCCGGTGGCCGTGCCGCTGCTGAAGCGCACCATGCGGCCGCGGGCCAGCCCGGCACCAGCGCCGCGCGGCGCGCCAGGCCCTCGTCCGGGCGTCGAGTGATACAGGAAGTCCACCGCTGGCCCGTTGTCCACGCCGTCGAAGTCGGAGTCATTCACCGCCAGGTCCCCGGGGTAGCCCGGCGACACTCCAGGGACTCCGGTCAACGGGTTCGTGCAACTGTACGGCAGGCTCGTCTGCGTGAGAGTCGGCGCGGTGAACCCGGCAATGGCGAATTGGTCGCTTATCCGCACACCGGCGGTTAGCAGCGTCTGGCCCATCGCGCTCAGGCCGACGGTGATGGTGGCGAAGTTGAGCGGCGGCCAGGCAGCCCCTTGCGTGTTGGCCAGAATGGGGAACTGGATGCCCGCCGCCGGCCCGGTGCTGAACATTACGCTCAGGCCCACCAGGCTGTTGGTCGGGTAGCCGATGGGCAGCCCCGTGGGCACATCGCTGTACGGGAACTTGGCGGCCGTCAGGCCTCCGCCGCCCGCCACGTTCAGGTACGGGTCGGGCGGTACTACACCACCGGCACTGACGATGTTGAACTGGTCGCCGAAGGCCGCCCCTGCGTCCACAATGCTGTTGCCGGCGGAGTTGGGCCCCAACGCGATGGAGTTATTCCAGATCTGCGGCGGCCCCACGTCCGGCGAAGCCACGGTCCAGTTGTTGGTGATGGGGAAGGGCGGCGCCGCCGCCGCCGCTCCGGTCGTGAACTGGACGTACCAGCCAACCAGTTGACCCGACGGATACCCCTGTTGCGGCGGGGCCACAAACGTATCGTAGCTGAGCAGAGAGTTGTTGTTGAGCGGGTTCTCGCTCAGCGTCCAGTTGAGGACGAACGTGTCGCCCGCCACTACTCCCGCGGCCATCAGGCTTCGGCCGAGGTTGTCCGTAAGCACGTTGATGACGGCTGGGGTATTGCCGGCCACAGGGTCTACAGGGAAACGTACGCCGTTCGCGGCGCCCGACGTGAACAGAACGCTCAGCCCGATCAGCGAGTTCGGTGGGTGGCCGGGTGGTCCGTACGACAACTGAAGGGGGGCAGGTGGAGCGGCCACCGTCTGCCCCACGTTCAGCGGGGAGAGCGCGAACCCCGCGGTCACTTGCAGGACCCCCAGCGGGGGCGGAGTGGGGAAAGGCACGCCCACCTGAAGCGCGCCCAACGGGTTAGTGAAGCCGCTGCCCACCCAGCACGGACGCTCCGGGTACCGGATGACGGCAGGCGTGGCCGGGTCAATGGGCACGGCATCCCCAAGATAGTTGATCCGCTCGTGGGCGAGGGTGGCGTCGCGGTAGTTCGTGTTACTCGGCAAACCTATGGACTTCTGCGCCCAGGTGTCTATGTCCGGCATCAGGAACCAGTAGAGGTTCTTGACGAAGAACGAGTTGTGCGGCGGGTACTTTGGCGGGTACGGGGTCGCCGATTGGAAGTTGTAGACAGGGTCGTTGTCGTTGTCGCCCTTGTCGAAGTAGAAGCGGACGTAGTACTCCGAGTTATCCGTGGCCCGCGTCGGGAAAACCCCGTTGCCCACGAAGCCAAAGCTGAGCGCCGGGTTGGCCGCGTAGCCTGCCGCGCAGGGCAGTAGAAGGAGAACAATGAGTGCGATGACAGCCAGGCCTCGGCCTTGAGGCTGCGACTTGGTCATGGATATCCCTCCACTGCTTGCCTGCCCGTCCGGCAGGCGCCGCAGCAAAATCCCACCTAGGTATGCGGCAGGCGCAACGCAAGCCGGCAGCGCAAAGCACACGGGGAGCCTTCGGGGAGCTAACGTCCGCACTGCGCCCTGCCGGCCTAAGACGCAGATGCTCTACCGAGCCCAGCCCGAGCGCTTAACGCCACGCGGAGCCCCTAGCAATACGCTTGCCTCGCCCGGGCCGGTACAGCCCGGCCTGGGCCCGCAGCAACCTCAGGATTCTACAGGATTGAGCCCCAAAAGTCAAGCCGTTTCCGGCTTCCCGCAAACCGCGTTCGCTGGGCCGCGGCCTGCTGTCTTAGACGACGCCCTGCGCATTTGGGTTCCCCTCCCTCTCGGCCTTTTCCGCGGCGCCCGACCCTTGGCCCTGTTCCCGCCTCTCGCCAGGCTCGACGCCGGTGCTGTGGTTCGACCTTTCGAGAACCTCAGGGTCATCCTGAGCGGAGTCCAAGGATGAGCAACGTCGAAGGGTCGGGGCGGCCCGCCCGGTTGACAGGAGGAATCGAATCTGGTAGCATGACCCTACGGTGCCCTCGGAGTGTCGCCAGCTTCGGGGGCTGTTGACTTGCCTTACTGCCGTCAGGCAGGGCTGCCTGCCTCGGACAGCCGCGGGCCGTTAGCTCAGCTGGCAGAGCATCGGACTTTTAATCCGAGGGTCGGAGGTTCGAGCCCTCCACGGCCCACCAGCGGCGGCGGCAAATCGGCCTGGAGGCAGTCAGGAACGGGCGGCCCCGTCGTCTAGTCAGGCCCAGGACACCGCTCTTTCAAGGCGGCGACACGGGTTCGAATCCCGTCGGGGCTACCATCTAACCACCCTGAGAGCGCGCCGGCGACGGGTGCGTAGGCTGTGGGCCGTAGCCATGGTAGAGGGCAGCCAACTCCGGCAAGCTAGAAAGTACCTCGGTCTAACGCCGAGCGAAGTGGCGGGGCATATCGGTGTGCCCCCAGAACATGTGCTCGACTGGGAGGGTGGCAGGTCGGAGCCCAATGTGGATGAGCTGACGCAGCTCGCCGAGGTGTACCACCGAGGCCTGGACTACTTCCTGCGTGTGACGCCTGCTCCGCCAGAGAGCATTCATCTACGGCTGGCGAAACCGAGTGTCCTCGGTGACATCCCTGCCAAGGATCGGGAGGTCCTGGCGCGGTTCGACGAGCTATGTCGAGCTGAGTGGGAACTGGAGCAAGCCCTTGGCATCTCGGCTCCGGTTGACGTTCCGCGCCCGAGTGCCGCCGGCGACCCCCACAGGCTGGCGGACTTGGAGAGACAGCGGCTGGGGGTTGGGCCCAAACCGATAAGCAAGCCGCGCCCCCTTCTGGAGCAACTGGGCGTTAGGGTCTTCGAGTTGGAGGTTCCGGAGAACAGCTTCGCCGGGCTGTCCTGGTGGCATGATGAATACGGGCCGTGTGTGCTGGTGAACGCTGGCGACCCCTGGGGGCGCCGCAACTTCACCTTGGCCCACGAGTACGGCCACTTGCTGATGGGTGATGCCCCTGGGTTGTGTGACCTCGAAGACCGGGCGGAGGAGCGGCAGGCCAACGCTTTCGCAGCGGAGTTCCTGATGCCCGCCCAGCCGCTGCTTGGCGACATCGCCACGCGTGGACTGCCAGATGAGCCGAACCTCAAAGACCTCGCTCCGCTGGCGGGGAGATGGGGCGTGAGCGTACAGGCTCTCGTTATCCGACTGGAGCAGCTATCCGTAGTTGCACGTGGAACAGCCCACCGCGTGACGGAAGACGCAGACGCGACTCGCCCCTATTACCCCCGCGGTCGGCAGCCGAGATGGAGGCGGCGCCTGGGAGACAGGTTCGTCTCGATGGTTATCGAGGCTCATCGGGGAGGTCACATCTCGCTCGGAGTCTTGGCTCACTACCTCGACCTACCCGTTAGGAAGGCGCGCGACTTGGTCGCGCAGGACACGCGAGAGTGACCCTATGCCTCGGCGGCCGGGCCCGCTGTTCGAAGTCTATGTGTTTGACTCGTCGTCGCTCATTGAACTGGAGCGTGGTAAGCAACTACGGAAGCTAAGGGAGCCGGAGGGCAGGATCATTGTGCCCGACCGAGTAGAAGGTGAGGTCGCCAAGGCGCGAGCGCCTCTGAAGACGTGGCTGGCTCGCCATCGGCACGTGGTCAGCAGGTTCGCTGTGCCGAAGGAGGCCGAGGTGTGGCAAGCCCTGCTACGTCAGACTGACCCAAAGGTGCATGACGGAGAGGCGGCCGCCTTGGCGATGGCGATAGTCCGCGAGAAGGCGCTGGTTAGCGAAGAGAGAGCGGTGCAGCGGAAGGCTGAAGAGAAGGACGTGCGGTGCTTGAAGGCGACCGATTTCCTGAGGGAGTGGTAGTTCGCGCAGAGGTTGGCGGGGCAGCCATGGAGTTGGAGGCGGGTCCGTGGCAGACAAGTGCGGGGCGGATAGCTCAGCGGACAGAGCGCCTGCCTTACAAGCAGGAGGTCGCAGGTTCAATGCCTGCTCTGCCCACCAGCTCAGCGCATAGGCGCCGACCGCGGCGTAAGGCATGTTGCGACCAGCGCTGCCGGGATAGCTCAGTCGGTAGAGCACTGGACTGAAAATCCAGGTGTCCCCAGTTCAATTCTGGGTCCCGGCACCAGCCACGGCGGTAACTGGTAACCGGTGATTGGTGATCGGCCAGGGAGGAACCGCGAGAGATAGGCGGTCGGTGCCCACCTCGCTGAGCGCGGATCGCGGATCACCAGTTACCGATTACCGGTTGACTGTCGCTATTGAGCCGGCGTAGCTCAACGGTAGAGCAGCTGAATCGTAATCAGCAGGTTGTCCGTTCGAATCGGATCGCCGGCTCCAAGGGCCATTCTGCGAAGCCCCGACCTGGGATACCGGTCGGGGCGGAGCACGAGGGACGCGCGCAGCAGCTACTCCCCTTGACTGCCGTGAGGCTGGCCTGACTGCCGCCAGGCAGCAGAGGCCGGTGCTCCTGAGCGGCGAGCGAGGCTCTGACGACGGCTAAGGAACCGGCATGAGCATCCGCAAAGCGGTCATCCCCGCAGCCGGCCTCGGCACCCGGCTCTATCCTGCTACCCGCTCCCAGCCCAAGGAAATGCTGCCCTTGGGCCGCAAGCCCACCATTCAGCTTGTGGTGGAGGAGGTAGTGGCGGCCGGGCTGCGCGAGATACTCATCATCACCGGCCAGCAGAAGCGCGCCATCGAAGACCACTTCGATGCGGCCAATGGCCTCGGCCTCGAGGCCTCCTTCTTCTTCACCCGCCAGAGCGAGCAGCGTGGGCTGGGCGACGCCGTGGCCTGCGCCCGACACTTCGTGGGCAGCGAGACGTTCCTGGTGGCCCTGGGTGACTGCCTCATCTGGAGCCCGCCTCGGCGGGTAGAAGCCCGCGCTTCGGCGGCCGAAGGCAGGCAGGAAGGCGGCCTGGTCGCCCGCATGCTGGCGCTGCACGAGCAGAAGCGTCCCGGTGCCACCATCGCGGTGCAGCGGGTGCCTGCCGACCGGCTGAGCGACTACGGAGTGGTGGCCCCCAAAGCAGAGCCTGGCTTCACTGGTGCGACGGCCTCAGCCTTTGAAATCAGCGATATCGTGGAGAAGCCCGGCCCCGACCGTGCTCCCAGCGATCTCGCGGTGGCGGCGCGCTACGTGCTGGACCCCGTGGTCTTTGAGTTCCTCGCCCGCACTCCTCCCGGAAACCAGGGCGAGATTCAGCTCACCGACGCCCTGCGCCTCATGCTGCGCGAGGGCTGCGCCGTCTGGTGTATGCCCCTGAGCGAGACGGAGACCCGGTACGATGTGGGCAGTTTTCCCGGCTACTGGAAGGCTTTTGCCGACATGATGGTGAATGACCCCGAGATCGGGGAGGAGTTGCGGGATCACCTGCGTGGCCTGCTACAGGCGCCCCGCTGACCTCTGCGCGTCCCCGAGGGTCCGTGTCGCGGCGACCAGGCGCCCCGGAGCGCCGCTACGCACCCTCCAGGGGGCCGTACCAGTGAAGGGAGGGCCTCTCATGATTGCAGCTCAGGATCTCGTAGGCAGAGACCTCGTTTCCAGTGTGGACGGGAAGCTACTAGGTCAGATCAGGGAGTGCGTTTGCGACCTGGCCCAGGGCAGGATCGTAGGGCTGGTGGTGGACGCCAGTGTGCGCCTGCGCGGCCGGGCCGGCGTGGCCGCCAAGGACATCGAGGTTATCGGCGATGACGCGGTCATGGTCAGCTCGGAAGACGCCCTGGTGCAGCTGTCGGCCGTGAAGGGCTTGGAAGAGCTGATGCGCCCGCCGGAGGCTGAGCCGCTGGCCGTGTTGACCAAGCGGGGCAAGCGGCTGGGGCACCTGGGCCGGATCGTGCTGGACCCCGAGAAGCAGGTGGTGCTTGGCTACGAGGTGACTGGGGGCGCCCTGCGGGAGCTGACCGAGGGCACGCCGGTGATGCCCATCATGGAGGGTGTGGTGCACGGCGAGGACAGCATCCTGGTCCCACCCGAGGCCGAAGAGCGGGCCGTGGCGGAGGCTGGCGGCTTGGCGAAACTGTGGCAGCGAGTGGCAGTGGGGGTCTCCCGACTGCGGGAGACGGTCGAGGACACGGCCGAGCGCGCCGAACGCGCCGTCCGCGGTGCCAGTCGGCCGGCCCAGGGGCCAGCCGCCCCGAGGCAGCAGAAGAAGGCTCCCGCCAAGCAGAAGCCTCCCGGCAAGAAGCAGACCAAGCCCGCCCCGAGCCGGGCGCCCAAGAAGCGGGCCTGACGAACCAGGCGAGGCGGCGCGGGCCACCTCGCCTGCCTTGATACGTCGCAGGCCTGACTGCCGCCAGGCGGGCAGTTGTGGTGAGATCGCTGGAGCTGGGTGCAGCGGCTCCAGCTTTTCTGTCAGGGACATGACCATTACGCAAGCTGCGACCGAGACAGTCGCCGAGGTGCTGGCCGAGGGCGAGCGCAGGGCCCGCCAGCAGGCCTCGGTGTCTGTCGTCGTTCCCGTCTACGACGAGCGTGACAACCTGCGTCCGCTCCACCAGGAGCTGGTCGCCTGCCTACAGAGGCTGGGGCGCGAGTGGGAAATCGTGCTGGTGGACGACGGCAGCACGGACGGCAGCCAGCGGGTGCTGGCCGAGCTGCACGCCGGCAACGAGCGCACCAAGGTGGTCCTGCTGCGCCGCAACTTCGGCCAGACGGCCGCCATCGCGGCGGGCTTCGACCACGCGGCCGGCGACGTCCTGGTGACCATGGACGCTGATCTCCAGAACGACCCCGCCGATATCCCCCGCCTGTTGGCGAAGTTCGACGAGGGCTACGACGTCGTCAGCGGCTGGCGCCAGCAGCGCAAAGATAACTGGCTCACGCGCCGCTTCCCCTCTGCCGTGGCCAACTGGCTCATCTCCCGCGTGACCGGCGTCGCCCTGCACGACTACGGCTGCACCCTGAAAGCTTACAGCCGCGAGGTGGTAGCCAGCCTCAACCTCTACGGGGACCTGCACCGCTTCATCCCCGCCCTCGCCAGTTGGGCGGGCGCCACCATGGCAGAGCTGCCGGTCAACCACCGCCCCCGCCGCGCCGGCCGCAGCAAGTACGGCCTGTCACGCACGCTGCGCGTGTTGCTGGACCTGCTGGTAGTCAAGTTCCTGCTCAGCTACTCCACCAAGCCGATTCACATCTTCGGCCTCTGGGGAGCCCTCTTCGGGCTGGTCGGCTTCCTGCTCGCCCTCTACCTGTCGTATGTCAAGCTCGTGCTGCGCCAGGACATCGGCGACCGGCCCCTGCTGCTGCTGGCCGTGCTGCTCATCATCACTGGCTTCCAGCTCGTCACCATGGGCCTGCTTGCCGAGCTCCAGGCCCGCACCTATCACGAGGCCCAGAGCAAGCCCGTATACGTCGTGCGGCGGGTCCTGGGCCGCCCAGAATAGCGTCGGCGTCTGTGTGCCGCACAGGAACCCCCAGCATGGCCATCTTGGTCACCGGCGGCGTTGGCTTCATCGGCTCCCACCTGTGCGAGGCGCTGCGTGGGTTCATCGGCTGGTGTGGGGGTGAGCGTGGGTGACTGGGGGGAAGCGCCTCGGAGGTGCGCCGAACCCGGACCTGCGCGCTGTGCCGCAGCGGCTGGCGGACGTCCCGGGCCTGGAACTACGCCTGGACGAGCCCCTGAGAGACCATACCTCGTTTGGCATTGGCGGCCCTGCTGACATCCTGGCCCTCCCTACGAGCGTCTCCGCCGTCCAGGAGCTGATCGCCGCGGCGCGGGAGCTTGACCAGCCCCTGACCATCATTGGCAGCGGCACCAACCTGCTGGTGCGCGATGGCGGTGTGCGGGGGATCGTGCTCAAGATCGGCGACAACCTCGCTGAGATCAGGGTCCAGGGCGAGCAGATTCGCGCCCAGGCTGGCGCGCGGATGTTCGCCGTAGCCAGCGCGGTGGCCGCAGCGTCACTGACGGGCCTGGAGTTCGCAGCCGGCATTCCCGGCACGCTGGGCGGTGCCGTGGTCATGAATGCAGGCGCCTACGGCGGCGAGATCGGCCAGGTTGTGGACTGGGTGGAGCTGGTGAATGGGGTGGCGGAGCTGCGCCGGTTGAGCCGCGCACAGATGGGCTTCGGCTACCGGCACAGCGCGCTCGTGGGCAGCTCCAGCGTCGTCGTCAGCGCCCAGATGACCCTGGAGCCCGGCGACCGCCAGGCCATCGTGGACCGGACCGCAAAGCTGCAGCGCCGCCGGGAGGAGAAGCAGCCCCTGGACCTGCCCAGCGCCGGGAGCGTGTTCAAGAGGCCCGAGGGTCACTTCGCCGGCCAGCTCATCGAGCAAGCCGGCTGCAAGGGCATGCGCGTGGGTCAGGCGGAGGTGTCTAACAAGCACGCGGGGTTCATCGTCAACCTCGGCGGCGCCAAAGCCTCCGATGTGGAGGTGCTGATGCGCCGCGTGCAGGAGGCCGTCGAGGGCCAGTCCGGCGTCCGGCTTGAGCCTGAGATCCGCATCATCGGCGAGCCCAGCGAGGCCGGTTGACGGTTCACGGTTAGCGGTTTGCGGTTGACGGTTGGCGGTTAACGGCTCGCTGGCCGGCACGCGCCTCCTGTCATTCTGAGCTGCGGATCGCGAGCGATCCGCAGCTCAGGATGACGTGGCACTTGGCCCATCCCCTAGCCCTTCCCATATCCCCCCCTCCAGTCGCGCCAACGCACGCGCAGGACGTCCCACAGCATCTGCCAGGAGTCGGTGAGGGCGTTCACGCGGCTGTCGGGAGAGTTGATCCACCGCACCGGCACCTCCGCGACCTTGTAGCCATATTTCCTGACCGCCAGGTAAAGCAGCTCGCTGTCGAAGGCAAAACGCTCCACAGTTAGCTGGGCTGATAGGCGCTTCGCAGCCTCGCGCCTGAAGGCCTTGAAGCCACACTGGCAGTCCCGGAACGGCAAGCCGGTGAGGAGCCGCACGACCGCCCCAAAGGCCTTGCCCATCTTCTCCCGGTAGAATGGCTGGCGCACCTCAAGCTGCGAGTCGGGCAGGGCGCGCGACGCAATGGCCACGTCGTAGCCCTCTGCGAGCTTAGCCAGCAGCTTCTCAGCTTGCTCGATGGGCGTGGAGTTATCGGCGTCCGCGAACAGGATGAAGCGGCCGGTCGCCTCCTCCACGCCTCGGCGCACGCTGTAGCCCTTGCCGCGGTTCCGCTCGTTGCGTACTAGCCTCAGGCCGGGCGCTTTCTGCTGCCACTGGCTGGCTATGTCCGCCGTGCGGTCGCTGCTGCCGTCATCCACCACCAGCACCTCGTAGCTGCGCCGGCCGCCTTGCAGGTACGAGAGCACAGCCTCCAGCGTCGGCCCCAAACGCGCCTCCTCGTTGTAAGCGGGGATGATAACCGAGAGGTCAGCCAAGGCGGCGGCCTCCAACCGGTGCAGCACATCCTCCCGCGCCACGGTCCCTCGGTCAGCCGGAGCATGGAATCGGGAGTGGGGGCCACGGACGGCGCGTCCTTCACCGCCGCCTTTCGCCTCACCTTCCACTGCTACCAGACGAACCGGCGGATCCCCGGCCGCTGGTTCTCCAAGACGTAGGCTGGGTTTGCTCCACGTGACCACCAAGGCATCCGTCCAGCCCCCAGTGCCCGTCTGTCTGCTCCCGCCGTCTACGAGAGGATACGCTTGAACCTGCTACGCCTAGCGCCCGGCTGTGGTCTCCTGCGCTTGTGCCGCGAGGTCGGCGACTTCGCTCGCCGTCAGCCACGGCATATCGCCGTGGATGGTGTGCTTGAGGGCGGCCATGGCTCCGCCCATCCTCACCCCGAGCTGCAAGTCGTCTCGCAGGAGCCCGTAGAGGAGCCCTGCCGCAAAGCAGTCCCCTGCCACGAAGCGGTCCACCTCCTCGCAGGGAATGCCCACCCAGCGGGCCTCTTCGTCGCCGCGTATCGCCAGGGAGCCCTCCTCGCCCAGGGTCAGTGCTACTACCTCGCTGCCGAACTGGTCCCTGGCTCTGCGGGCGGCGTCGCCCGCAGGAGGCCCGATGCCGAAGAGTAGTTGCAGGTCCTTGAGCGAGGAGATGACCACGTCAACCTGCTTCAGCAGCGGCTCAAGGCACTTCGCGGCTTCCTGTGGGGTCCAGAGCAGGGCGCGGTAGTTGACGTCGAAGCTGATCCGGGCGCCGCCGGCGTGGCCCTCGGCGATGGCGCGGCTCACCAGCCGCGCGCAGCTCTCGCTCAGGGCCGGGGTGATGCCCGAGAGGTGCACGAAGCGCGCGTCGCGGAATGCCGACCAGTCCACCTCGTCTTCGCGCAGGTCGTTGATGGTCGAGTGCTGACGGTCGTAGTAGACGCGGATGCGGCCCGCCCGGCGCAGGTACTCGACGAAGTAAAGGCCGACCCGACCGTTGTCCCCTCGACTGCGCTCGGGGCAGGCCCCTCGACTGCGCTCGGGGCAAGCCCCTGGACTGAGCTCGCCGAAGGCGCCCCACCGCACCAGCGACATATCCACCCCGTGCCGCCGGCCGGAGTCAGCGATGAGGCGGCCCAGCGGCGAATCGGGCAGCTTGCTGACCCAGGCCGACCTCACCCCCAGGCGTGCCAGGGCGACCATGGCGTCGAACTCGGCGCCGCCCGTGTCAACCTGAAGCTGCGCCGCCTGCTCCAGCGGCACATCGTAGCCCGGCCACAGGCGCACCATCACCTCGCCCAGGCCAATGACCTCGGGTGCCAGCGCTGCCTCCATCACCTGCGCCTTAGCCGTTCATCCCACATCCCACATCGCACATCGCAGATCGCTTACCTCACCGTGACCCTCAGCGCCCGTGAGCTGGCCTGCATGCCGTGCGGGTCGAGCTGCGACACGGCGAAAGCCGTCAGGATGTGCTCGCCGGGGGCGATGCCCTGGGGCTGAACCGGGAATGCCACCTGGGCTGTCTGGCTCGGGGCCAGCAGCGCAACGTTCTCGGCGATCAGCTCGCCGTGGGTGGCGTCGCGCAGGGCCACGCGCACCATCTGCTCCTGCGGCAGCAGGTTCGTCAGCGACACGGTGATGGTCGTGGGCAGGCCCTGCAACACCTCCCGTGGCGCGCTCAGCTTGCTGACCGAGACGAAGCGGCTGGTGGTCAGGCCGGCGGCAAAGGCGTCCACGATGCCGTAGCCGTAGATGGGGTCCCGGCCGGGCGGCCCGGCGTCCTGGGCGGTGGCGCGCAGGCGCTGGCGGACCTCGTCAGGCTGCCACTTGCCGTCGCCGTTGAGGTCGGCGTCGCCCGGCTTGGTAGCCAGGACCAGTGCCGCCGCGCCGCTGACGTGCGGACAGGCCATCGAGGTGCCCCAGAGGGCCCGATAGCGCCCTCCGTATGCCGACAGGATGTTGACCCCCGCCGCGCACAGCTCTATCTTTGGGCCCGTGTTGCTCCACGACGGCACCTGGTCGTTCTGGTCCACGGCCCCTACGGCGATGACCGAGTCGAAGGCTGCGGGGAACATGACCCGCGGCCGGCCCTCGTTGCCCGAGGCGGCCACCAGCACCACGCCGGCCCTGTAAGCGGCGTCGCAGGCCATCTCCAGGGCGCGGGAGTAGTCATGGGCCCCGAAGCTCATCGAGGCGACCTGCATGTGGTGATCCACGCACCACTCCAGCCCAGCGATGATGTCGCTGTAGTAGCCGCTGCCGTCCTTGGCCAGGACCTTCACCGCGTAGAGCCCAGCCTCCGGCGCCACGCCGATGATGCCGACACCGTTGCGCGCGGCTGCGATGATGCCCGCGCAGTGGCTGCCGTGGCCGTGGTCGTCCATCGGGTCGTCGTCATTGTTGGCGAAGTCGTAGCCCCCGGCATAGTTGTCCCGCAGGTCTTGGTGCTTGTAGTCAATGCCGGTGTCAATGACGGCCACCTTCACGCCCCGCCCGACGTTGCCGGAGGCGTGCAGCAGCTCCGAGTCCAGCCGGGCCACCCCCCAGGGCAGCAGCTCCTGCACGGCGGCGGCCCGCGGATCGGGCTCCACGAACTGCACGCCTGGGCTCTGCGCCAGGTCCCGCAGCCCCTCGGAGGGGACGCGAGCCGCCAGCGCCGGGATCAGGTGGTAGACGTGGTCCACCTGGCCGCCCAGGGCCTCCACTAGCGCCACGTCAGGCTGTCGGTCGAAGCCCACGAGAACGGCGCGGTTGCCCTCCGCTGCGGCTACTGAGATGAACGTGCATAGACTGAAAACGGTGAGTAAGGCGATGAGAGATACACGATTCATTGCTTGCTCGTCTCCTTTCGGGGCTGTCGGCACGTGCTTCGTTGCCGACGCGCCCTACGGCTGCGGTATCATTCGCACTGGATGAGGCCTTGCCCTGCACTTGAGACGTAAGCCACAGTTCCTATGTTCGCTTGCCCACGGCCCCAGCAGCAACGCAGGACTGAGCTGCCCGTGGCGCGAACCCTTGGTCGTTCGCACGAGGAGGAGGCCGCAACATGAGCAAGACGCACGAGAACCTGCAAGCAGCTTTCGCGGGCGAGAGCCAGGCGAATCGGCGCTACCTGGCCTACGCCAAGCAGGCCGAGACAGAAGGGAAGCCCGCCGTAGCCCGGCTCTTTCGGGCGGCGGCTGAGGCCCAGACCATACACCCTCACGCCCACCTCAACCTGCTGGGCGGCGTCAAGAGCACCGCTGAGAACGTGGAAGCGGCCATCGCAGGCGAAACGTACGAGTACGCCGAAATGTACCCCGCGTTCAGGGAGGCGGCGACGGGCGAGCACGTGGAGGAGGCGGAGTGGCTCTTCGACATTATCGGCAAGGTCGAGGAAGGCCACGCCGGCCTCTACGAGCAGGCCCTTCAGGCGCTCAAAGCAGGCCGCGACCTGGAGCCGGGCGAGGTGTGGGTGTGCGGAGGTTGTGGCAACGTCATGCTCGGCGACCCGCCGGAGAAGTGCCCGGTATGCGGCGCCCCCAGGAGCCGCTTCCGCCTGATCGCCTAGCCGCCCTGTGGAGAAGGCGGCGCAGGTTCCCATGATTGCTGCGGCGGCGGCCCTCAGCCTGCTGTTGCTGAGCCCCGGCGTTTACTGCCAGTCGGCGGCGCCCGGGACCGCCGCCGTCGAGACGTACGTGTCGGAGGTGGATGGCTCCCGCCAGTTTTACGGCATCTACGTGCCCAACCGCCCGCCGCCCTCGCCGGCGGGCTTTCCGCTGGTGGTGCACGGTCATGGCTATGGCTGGGGCGTGAGCGCTGGATTCTCCGACTTCCAGCGCCAGTGGGCCGACGAGCGCGGCTGGCTGCTGGTCAACTGCAACGGCCGCGGCCCCACGTTCTACGACGGCATCGGCGAGAACGACCTGCTGCGGGTGCTGGCCGAGGTGGACCGCCGCTATGGCGTGGACCGCACGCGCGTGTACTTCACCGGGGCCTCCATGGGCGGCACGGGAGCCCTGCGCCAGGGAGTGCGACATCCCGACCTCTTCGCCGCCGTCGTCAGCGTGGACGGCTGGAGCGACTACCGGCTCTTCCACCACCACTACTACGGACGCCAGGACGATCCCGCCGCCATCGAGGAGTTCCGCCGGCCGCTGTTGGAGGCCGCCGCGCCCCTCTTCACCGCCCCCACGGCTCGCACCGGGCACATCGGCATCATCTGCGACTCCGCCGATACCATCGTCTGGCCGGACAACAGCCGCCTGCTGCAACAGGCCTTGGCCACGTTCCGGGTCTCGGACCCCAACGAGTACTGGTATGCCTACGTCGAGAACCCTGGCTATGGCCACTGCGCCGGCGGGGACCTGCTGGCCATCTACGAGTACTTCGCGACGCGGCGCGCTGACCCCGAGCCGCGGCACGTGCGCTGCGTGACTACGCAGCTCAAGTACGGCCGCGTGCACTGGATGCGCCTTGACCGCTTCCGCGTGCAGGGCCTGCGGGCGGACCTGCGCGTCGAGGCCAACGAGAGCACGGTGACGGTTAACGCCGACAACGTCAGCGAGTTCACCCTGTGCCTGCACGAAAGCCCCCTGCGGAGCCTGAAGCAGGTGACCATCGTGGCCGACGGGAGGTCATGCTACCAGGGCCCGCCGGGTCGTGTGACCCTGGCGGCGCAGTTCAGTCAGCCTGGCACGCCGCCGACCTGGGCCCCGGCGCTGCCGGCCGACCGCCTGCGCAAGACCGCCGAGTTGGAGGGGCCCATTGGCCACGCCTTCGTCAAGCCCTTCGTCATCGCCTACGGCACGGCGGGCAGTGGGGCCGAAACGGACCAGAACCGAAGCGAGGCGCAGCGGCTGGCCAACGACTGGAACGACATGTTCGTGCACTACGAGTGCGTGCGTGCCGTGCCGGAGGGAGAGGTGACCGCCGATGACCTGGCCCGCAAGGGCCTCATCCTCTTCGGCACCGAGGACAGCAGCGCCCTCCTGCGGCAGGCCGCCCGCAGCGGCAGCCTGCCCATCCGCGTCACCCGCGAGGGCATCCTGGTGCGCGATGGCCGCTACGGGGACCGACATTACACCGGCCCCGACTTCGGCGTGTTCTTCGTGTACCCCAATCCGCTCAGTGGCTTCCGCACCTATCTGGTGGTCAGCCACGGCTCCTACCTGCGCGACGAGGCGGGCACGGAGAAGAGGGGCCTGGGCTACGACCTGGAGAAGCTGCCTTGGGCCTGGCCCGACTACGTGGTCTTCAACAGCAACCGCGACGAGCTGCCCTATGTGGGCAACGTGAACAACAAAGCGCATACCCTCCTCTACGAGGCCGGCTACTTCGTCGAGGCCGGCTACTTCGGGCAGGACTGGGAGCCAAACCGCGACGTGGAGCTGGATCGGGTGCTGGCCAGCGGCGCCGACGACAGTTCCCGCGCCCACGTGGCCGAGGTGAAGCTGGAGCGGGCGCGAGACGAGTATCAGGCCAAGGTCAAAGTGGTCGAGGGGCGGAATAAGCCGGTGCCCAAGGCGCGCGTGACTGGGCAGTGGTCGGGCCTGGCCGAGAACACCATCAGCGGCGTTACCCGCGACGATGGCGTCGTCGTCCTGAAGGCGCCGCCGCTGACTGCGGCGGATGGTCTGCTCAGCTTCCGTGTGCTCAACTTGATGGCCACCGGGCTGACCTACGACTTCCGGGCGGACAAGGCATCAGCAGCCCACGTCGCCCTGGGTGACTTCTCCGACCTGGCTGTGGAGGTTGCTTACCTTCCCGTGGGGGCGCGCTCGGGCGACGTCGCGCGCATCATGGTGCAGGCGCGGAACCTGGGCACGCGGCCAGCGACTGGCACCGTCCGTGTGCTGGCCAGCGCCGGTCAGGTGAAACCAGAGGCGCAGAGCATTGGGCTTGGCCCTGGCCAGACCCGCATGTTGACGTTCTGGTGGGACACCGAGGGCGCTGATCCGGGTGAGCACACGCTCAGCGCTCAACTCGACGCGCCGGGGGAAGACTTCAGCCCAGACAACAATCGGCAGCAGCGGCTGGTACAGCTTGAGCCATAGCCCTCGCGCTACAGCTCGGGCAGCCGCTGCCAACCTTCGGGAGGCCATGACGGATGCGGCACACTATGATCGCGGCGGTCCTGGCAGCCGTGCTTGCCCTCACGGCGCGGCCAGGTGCGGCGGACCTGGACCTGCGCAGCACCTCGCAGGCCGGTTCGGTCCACCTCTCCATCTACAAGGCCGAGAGGTTGGCCCTGGTCCAAGAGGAGCGCGAACTCGCGCTGGCGGCGGGCGCCAACCGAGTCAGCTTCGGCTGGGGCGATACGAAGATTGACCCCAGTTCCATCAGCCTGCGCCTGGACGGGCCGGCCCAGGTGACCCGCACCAGCTTTCCTCCCGACGCGCCCAACACGGCCGTCTGGGACATCGAGGCCGAGCGCGCTGGCCCCTGCCGCCTGCACGTGGCCTATCTGGCCGAGGGCTTCTCGTTTGACATCTGCTATCAGGCCGTGCTGGACGAAGGCGCGGACACGGTGAGTCTGCGGGCGCTGGCCCAGATCACCAACGACACCAAGCGCGACTTCGAGGACCTGGGCATCTCGCTCGTCTTCGGCGACGTGCGCCTCGTAGATGAGATCGGCAAACTGGCCGGCAGGAAAGTGGCCGAAGGCTCCGCTCCCGAGCCGGAAAAGCCCGAGCCTGGCAAACCCGAAGGCATTCCGCCCACTCCTCCCAACCCCTGGGTCACGCCCTCGCTGGGGGGCTTGCCGCCGGCGCCTCTGCACCCCAAGGGGCCAGTTGCCCGGCCCAAAACGGGCGCGGCGGGGCCCTATATCTGCCCGCTGGCCGGGCAGATTGACATGGCACAGGGCGAGACCAAGCTGCTCACCTACCTCCAGGCCGGGCAGGTGCCCGTCCAGCGCCTGTACCGCTACGATCCCGACCAATACGGAGGCGAGCCGCACCTGTTCTGGGTGTTCGCCAACACCGAGGAGGGCGGCCTGGGCGCCCTGCCACTGACCGGAGGCAAGGTGGACGTCTACGCAGCAGGCGTAGGCCAAGAGCCCAACCTCATCCGTCTGGGCGAGGGCAACATGCCCGACAAGAAGGTGGGGGAGAAGGTCGAACTGGACCTCGGCGGCGACCCCAACCTCGTAGTGGAGCGAACGCTAGGAGACTACCAGACTGCCAACCTGCACACCGATGCCTGGGGACGCATTGACGGCCTCGACACGCGGGAGCAGTACCAGACCATCGTGCGCAACCGCACGGGGCGGCAGGTCGCGCTCGAAGTCATCCACAGCCTCGAGGGCGTGTGGGAGGTCCAGACCGACGTCGAGTACCGCCAGGACAACAACAAGGTAGTGTGCGCGCTGAACCTGGCGCCCGACGAGGCACGCACGTTGAGCTACACAGTGATCACCCATCACGGCACCCGCACGCGGGGCAAGTGATGCTGGGAGCGAAGCCTATGACAACCCGCGCGCTCAGCTTGACGCTCGCACTGACCGGCCTGGCGACCTGCGCAGCCCTGGCTCAGGTGTCCTTGACCACGCCAGCGGCGCCGGGCGAGGTGCACATCGCCCTGGGCCGCACGCCCAAGGCGCTGGTGCAGGAGCTGCACAGTGTGCCCCTCGTCGCCGGTGAGAACCTCGTCACCGTGTCCTGGCAGGATGCCAAGGTGGACCGCGCGTCCTGCCTGCTGCGCGCCGTGGACGCCGCGAGCGGGGCCGAGGTCGGCCCGCTGACTTTCCCCGCAGGTCAGGATAAGGCCGTGCAGTGGCAGCTAACCACGCGGCAGGCGGGTGAGCAGAGGTTCCGGCTCTGCTACCTGCTGGACGGCCTAACGTGGCGCGTGCAGTATGCCCTGCGGCTCAGCGAGGCCGGCACGTCCGGCGAGCTACTGGGCCAGGCCATCGTCAGCAATGACAGCGGGCAGGACTTCGAGAGCGCCCGGCTGCGACTGGCCTCCGGCCCCGAGGCCACGGTGAAGATGGTCCAGGGCGAGGCCATCAGCGCGCCCTATGTGCAGGCTCCCCAGGTGCGAGTCCAGCAGCTCCTGGTCTACGACGACGCCCTGTACGGCGATGGCGTGGGCGTGCACTACCTCCTGGTCAACGACGCGGCCTCCGGCCTGGGCCGGGAGCCGCTGGCGTCCGGCAAGCTGCGGGTCCAGCGCGGACAGGGGGCGGACGAGGTGTTGGTGGGCGAGGGGGTGCTGCCCTATCTGCCGCCGGGCGAAAAGGCCGAGTTCCTGGTCGCCTTCGCTCAGGACATCAAGGTCACGAGACGCCAGGCTTCCTCGGAGCGCGTGAACATCCGCCGCGACAACGAGAAGCAGGTCACGCTCTTCGACCTGGACGAGGGGTATGAGGTCGAGATCGTCAGCGAGCGGGAGGAGTCGGTGAAGCTGAGGTTGGTGGAGCACGTGGACGGCGACTGGGACCTGATGAGCGCGAGCACGGGCCACACGCAGCCCGACGCCACCAGCCTCGCCTTCGAGCTGACCGTTGACCCAGGGCAGACGGTGAAGCTCAGCTACCGGGTGAAGCGCAACAACCTCACGCCGTGAGGCAGGGGTCAGGTTTCAGGTGTCAGGTTGCGGCAGTCAGGCTGAGGCACGCGGCAAGCGTCCGTCCCCTGAAACCTGAAACCTGTACCGTAGGCCTAGCGCAGACCGAGCCGGCACGGCAGAACCGCCGCGCGCCCTCTTCTACTCTTCCTTCCGCTGCCTCTCGCCCTCCGCCGCCGCCTCCCGCAGCCGCCTGATGCCCTCGGCGATGGAGCCAACCTGCGGCGAGAAGACACTGGCGCTGCCGCCCACCAGCACCGTGGCGCCGGCGGCGACCATGGCCGCCGCGTGCTCGAAGCTGACGTTCCCGTCCACCTGAATCTCGGCCTGAACTCCCAGCTCCGCGAGGCCCTGCCGCACCGAGGCGATAGCCTCAATGGTCCCCGGCACCAGCTTCTGGCCCGCGAAGCCCGGGTGCACACCCATCACCAGTATCATCTGCGCCTGCCCAGCGTATTCGCGCACGCTGGCGAAGGGCGTCCCCGGATTCAGCGCTAGGCCGCCAATGGCGCCCAGGTCGCGGATCATGCCCAGCGTACGCCCGGCATCGCGGCAGGCCTCCGCGTGCACCACCAGGATACCGGCGCCGGCTTCCACGAACGCCTTCAGGTGCCGGTCGGGGTCCTCCACCATCAGGTGCACGTCGAGGGGCAAGTCAGTCAGCGGGCGGACCGCCTCCATCGTACACACGCCCAGGGCGAAGTTGGGCACGAAGTGGCCGTCCATGATGTCGAAGTGAAGCCAGTCAACGCCTGCCTCGGCCAACTCCTGCACCTGCTGGCCCAGGCGGGTAAGGTCTGCGCACATCAGGCTGGCGGATATCTTCACTCCCATGCTATGCCCTGCTCCTTGGCGAACTGTCGAAGGGTCTGGCGGGTGGGCATGGAGGGCTGGGCGCCGAAGACGGTCGCCGCCAGCGCCCCAGCACAGGCTGCCGGCCGCGCGGCCGCTACGATGTCTTTCCCCTCGGCCAAGAAGACGGCCAGGGCGGCGGTGAAGGCATCGCCCGCGCCGGTGGTGTCAACCGGCGTGATGGCCGCCGCCGGAATGCGCGTGCTCTCCCGCCCGCGAGTAACCAGCGCGCCCTCCTCGCCCAGCTTCAGCACGACCTCCTTGGGCCCCAGGCTCTGGAGGCGGCGGCTCACGCCCTCCAGCGATCCCTTCCCGCTGATCTTCATGCCCAGGATGGCCTCCGCCTCGCTGCGATTGGGCGAGATGACGTCCACCTGGCGCAGCAGCTCTGGTGGCAGCTTGCGCGCCGGGCCTGCGTCCAGGATGGTCTTGGCGCCGGCAGCGCGGGCCTGCTCGAACGCGGCAATGATGACCTCCAGCGGAATCTCGAGCTGCGCCAGCACCGCGTCGTAGCTGCTCTCGGCCAGCCTCAGCGCCTCCACATCCTCCAGCGTGAGGCAGCCGTTCGCTCCCGGCGCCACCACGATGCTGTTGTCGCCGGTGGCGTCCACTATGATCACCGCGATGCCAGAAGCGGCCTGCGGGTCCGCCCGCAGGTGGCTCACGTCAACGCCCTCGCGCTCCAGCCCTGCCCGCAGCTCCCGCCCGAACGCGTCGTTGCCCACGCGGCCCAGCATAGTCGTGCGCGCACCCAGCCGGGCGCAGGCCACCGCCTGATTGGCCCCCTTGCCGCCATGCACGGTCTGGAAGCCGTGCCCCATGATGGTCTCGCCCTGCCTGGGTACGCGCTCGGCCTTGACCACCAGGTCCATGTTGGCGCTGCCGACCACCAGGATGTTGGGTTGGCGCATGGACAGGCTCTCCACAGTTCCCCTGGAAGGCTGGCGAATCGCCGCGAGACGCGGCTCCTACAGGGGATTCACAATGACCTTCAGCCCCGCGCGGTCCTCGGCGGCCCGGAACGCCGCCAGCACCTCATCCAGCGGGAAGTGATGCGTAATCAGATCATCCACCTTGACCGAGCCGGCGGCGATGAGATCCAGCGCGGCCTTGTGATGCCTCGGGACGCATCCGTGCGAGCCGGTGACGAGCAGCTCCTTGTAGTGGATGCGGTTACTGTCCACGCTCAGTGGTGGCGTACCCCTGGGCAGGCCGCCGAAGAAGTTGACCAGGCCGCGGTTGCGCACCAGCGCCAGGGCCTGCATCTGCGCCTCGGGCGAAGGGCAGGCGGTCACCGCCACGTGCACGCCCAGGCGGTCGGTCTCCGCCATGATGCGCTCCTTCACGTCCTCGTCCTGCGTGCAGATGACCTCGCCCGCGCCCAGCTCGCTGGCCTGTTCGGCCCGCCGCCGCGAGCGCTGGGCCAGCAGCACCTTGGCCGCGCCCAGATGCCAGGCCAGCCGGGCCATCATGATGCCCGCCGGCCCGGCGCCAAAGATGAGGATGGTGCCGCCCACCGGCACCGGAGTCAGCTCCAGGCCGTTGAGGCAGCAGCCCAGGGGCTCCGCCAGGCAGGCCTCGTCGTAGGACAGATCGCCAGGGATCCTGTGCACCGGCCCGTACTTGACCGTGGTCTCGTTGAGCAAGATATACTCGGCGAAGCCACCCGGGAACTGGTAGCCGATGGCGTAGTTGATCTGGCAGTTGTTGCCGATCCCCGCGCGGCAGAACTCGCACACGCCGCAGGGGACGTCGGCGCCCACGGCCACGCGCTGGCCCGGGGCAAAGCCCTGCACGTTCTCGCCCACTGCCACGATCTCGCCCGCGATCTCGTGGCCGGGCGTCTGCGGCGGCTTGACGCGCGGGTTGCCGTGGTGGAAGATGCGCACGTCCGACCCGCACACCGCGCAGGCATGAACCCTCACCAGTACGCTCTCCGCGTCGGGCTCGGGTGTGGGCACCTCCTTGACGACCAGCCTCTCGAGGTCCTCCAGGACGGCTGCTTTCACCTACCGTTACCTCCTGCCAGCGATTCGTCTACCACGATCATGACCTTGCTGAAGGATTCGCGGGCCTCGGCCATCATGGCGATGGCGGCCGGCAGCTCGGGCAGAGGGAAGCGATGCGTGATGAGCGGCTCCAGACGCAGCACGCCCGCCGCCGTGGCCTCCAGGGAAGCCTGCCAGTCGTCCCCTTCGTGCCCGAAGGACGAGTTCCAGGTGCCGTGGATGGTGAGCTGCCCGCGCAGGATCTGCCAGACCACCTCGCGGTCGAGGGTGACGGCGGCCCAGGGGTTGCCGATGAGCACCACGCGGCCGCCCTTGCCAGCCACGCGCAGGCAGTCTGTGACCGTGGCTGGCACTCCGGCGGCCTCCACGGCCAGGTCCACGCCCTGGCCGTCGGTGGCCTCCAGGATCTGGCCCGCCGCTGGGGCCGCTTTGCCGTCAATCAGGTGTGCCGTGGTGCACCGGGCGGCCAAAGCAAGCCTCTGGGGCTGGATGTCGGCCAGGAACACGCAGTCGGCCCTCAGGTGCTGCGCCCACTGGGCCACAAGGGTGCCGATGGCACCTGCGCCGAAGATGGCCACGGTATCGCCAGGCCGGAAGCACCGCCTCAGCGCGTGCAAAGCCACGGCGACCGGCTCCGTCATGGCTGCCTGCACCAGGGACACATTGCTGGGCACCTTGGCCAGGTTCCACCCCGGCGCCGCTACGTATTGGGCAAAGGCGCCGTTCTGGCGCGAGCCCAGGTAACCGTACTGGTCGCACATCTCATACGCGCCCTTCTCGCACGGCTGGCACTGGCGGCAGGGCAGCAGAGGAAACGCGGTGACGCGCTCGCCGGGTCTCCATCCCTCCACCTCGCTGCCGACCTGCTCGACGACGCCGGCGAACTCGTGGCCTGGGATCAGGGGGAAGCTGTAGGTGCCGTCACGGGTGATGCGAGGCACATCGGAGCCGCACACCCCGCAGGCGGCCACCCTGACCAGCACCTCGCCAGCCGCGAGCAGCGGGCGGGCCACCGTCTCGACCCGCAGGTCGCCGGGCGCGTGCAGAACAGCCGCCTGCATGGTGCTCATGGCGCCACCTCGGGCCTATCTGTTCGCGCGCGCAGGTAAAGGCTCCTGCAAACAGCGAAAGGGGAAGCTGGGAAGGCCGGCCAAGTGCGTAGTTGGCTACTACAGCCCGCACTGGCAGATGGAACCGCGCTAGGCGGCGAGCCGCGACGGAAGGTAGGGCAGGAGGCGAGCTCCTGCCCTACGGGTTATCCGGCAATCCTCTCCGCCACCGCCTGCGTCCTGGCGGCGAGGTCGGATATCTTCGAGTCGTTGAACCCCAGCACGAAGCTCTCGATGCGATCGTTGAGTGGCTCGACCCATTCGGGGGGCAGAGCTGCGGCGCCCAGTACCGCGCCCATGATCGAGCCCGCCGTCGCGCCGTTGCAGTCGGTGTCCAGCCCGCCCATGACCGCGATGCCGCAGGCTCTGGCGAAGTCACCCTCGCTGTGCAGGAGCCCCATCAGCACCAGCGCCGCATTGTTGATCGTATGCACGCCGTGGTAGTGGCCGTACTTGTCCATGATCTTCCGCCAGGTGGCCTCCCAGTCTCTCTGCTCGGCGGCCCAGGCCACCACATCCTGCACCGCTTCGGCCAGGCGGCACTCGGCCGGGATCTCGCCCCGCCCGATCTGGACGGAGTCCTCCAGGCTCGCGCCGCCGACGGCCGCTGACAGCACGGCGGCCATGTACATCTCCCCATAGATGCCGTTCTTGACGTGCGAGAGGCTGGCGTCCCGGAACGCCAGCTCGGCCGCCCTGTCGGGGTGGCCGGGCGTCACCCAGCCGAAGATGTCGGCGCGAATCTGGGCCCCGATCCACTCGCGGTAAGGGTTCAGGTAGCGCGCCGTGTCAGGCGGCTGAAGGCCGTCCACCAGGTTGCGGTAGGCGACCCGCTCGGCCGTGTACACCAGGTGGTAAGGGAAGTGGGTGAGCCACTCCTCGGCCACGTGCTCGGTGGTGAAATCGGGGCCGTGGGCCTCCAGCAGGTGCACCCCAATGATCGGGTAGTCCGTGTCGTCGTCGCGCCGCATGCGGTCAATGTTGCCCCTGGTCAGCGTCCTGGTGCCCTCGTGCAGGCGCGCGTGCTCGGGCGCGGATTCGTCGTAGGGGAAGTAATAGTCCAACGGCCAGGTCCCGGCGTGCCGCAGGTACTTCTCGATCTTCTCCTTCCCCCAACCCTCGACCGGCTTGCCCAGCATGCAGCCCGCGCAGCGCCCCAGCCAGGCCCCCAGGGTCTTATCGGCCAGCGCCGGGGCGATAGGAGCCGCGGGCAGCTCTCTTCGGGCCTCTGGCAGTGCCTCCTGTATATCCGGCAGCGTGGACGGCTCGTAGTAGGGGAAGTCGTCAGCAACCTCCAGAGCTGCCAGCTCCTCCTCCAGCGCGAAGAGGCCGGTGTAGCGCTCCTCCTCGGGGCCCTCCACGATGGCCTCGAGGCGCGCCAGCGCGTCGCCTACGCCGCAGCCCTCCTCGGCGCGCTGCGTGATTTCCTCCCGCACGAGTGCCGCCAGCTCCTCGAGACTGGGCATTGTCTTCCTCCTTGGCGAACAGGTCAACGCCCCTTATTCCCGCTTGCTGTCAGTGCACCTCCGGCCAAGCGGGGCAAGGGATCCCATCAGGCCGCCCGCGACGTGGGATCCGCGATGTGCGATCTGCGATGAGGATGGCCGCCTATCGCACATCGCAGATCCCACATCGCACATCGCGGTGGCGCGGGTGGTGGCCACCGGCTAATGCTTGAAGTGCCTCACCCCGGTGAAGACCATGACTAGGCCGTGCTCGTTGGCGGCCTGGATGACCTCTTCGTCGCGCTTGGAGCCCCCCGGCTGGATGACGGCCACCGCACCCGTCTCGGCCGCGGCGTCCAGCCCGTCCCGCGCCGGGAGCATGGCGTCCGACGCCAGCACTGCGCCCTGAGCCCGCCTGCCTGCCTTGCGCGCGGCGATGAACGACGAGTCGAAGCGGCTCATCTGGCCGGCGCCGACGCCCACCAGCCGCCTGCCCTGTACCAGCACGATGGCATTCGAGCGCACGTGCTTGGCTATCCGGTCGGCGAACGCCATCGCCTCGAGCTGTGCGGGTGTGGGCTGCTTCTCGGTAACCACCTTGAACTCGCTCGGCGGCACGATCTTGAAGTCGCCCTCCTGGACTAGCATGCCGCCCGGCACCCGCCGCAGATCAAGGCCCTGCTGGCGGGATTCCGGCGCGAAGTCCGGCAGCTCCATGATGCGCAGGTTCGCCTTCTTCTTCAGTATCTCCAGCGCCTCGGGCTCGTAGCCTGGCGCGATTACGCACTCCACGAACGCCGCCAGGATGACCGTCTCGGTGTCGCCGGTCTCCTGTCGGTAGCGCGGCTCGATGGTGTTGACCAGGAAGTCGGTATTGCCCAGCCTCTTGGCCGTCTCCGCGTCCACCACGCGGTTGAAGCCGATGACCGAGCCAAACGCGCTCATCGGGTCGCAGACCCAGGCCTCCTCCAGCGCCTGCGCCAGGTTACCGGCCAGCGCGCAGCCGCAGGGGTTCGTGTGCTTGATGATGACACAGCACGGGTCGTCGAAGTCGCGGGCGATTTCCAAAGCCGCCGCCAGATCAACCAGGTTGTTGAACGATAGCTCCTTGCCGTGGAGCTGCCTGGCGCCGGGGACGCCTGGCTCCAGCGCACTGCGGTCGCGGTAAAGGGCCGCGCGCTGGTGCGGATTCTCGCCGTAGCGCAGCTCCTGAATCTTCTCGTACGCCCCCACAAACGTCTGCGGCAGGCCCTTTCCGGCGGCGCCCACGCGCTTCCCCAGGAAGCTGGCAATGGCGGCATCGTACGCCGCCGTGTGCCGGAAGGCCTCCAGCGCCAGCTCGGCCCGCGTGGCCTCATCGAGCACACCGCCGCTGCTCTTGAGCTGCTCCAGGACGGGCTTGTACTGGGCGGGATGGCAGATCACTGCCACGTGCTCGAAGTTCTTGGCCGCCGCGCGCACCATCGAAGGGCCGCCGATGTCAATCTGCTCGGTGGCCTCGGCCATGGTGACCTGCGGATCGGCCACGGTCTGCTCGAACGGGTACAGATTGCAGACCACCATGTCTATCAGGCCGATGCCCTGCGCCTGAAGCTCCTGCATGTGCTGTGGGTTATCCCGCAGGGCCAGCAGGCCGGCGTGAATCCTCGGATGCAGCGTCTTCACCCGGCCGTCCATCATCTCGGGGAAGCCGGTGTACTCCGAGACCTGCGTAACCGGCACTCCGGCCTCGGCGATCACTGCCGCCGTGCGCCCGGTGGAGATGAGCTCCACCCCCAGTTGGTGCAATCCCTGGGCGAACTCGGCTAGGCCCGTCTTGTCGGAGACGCTGAGTAGAGCGCGACGGATCTGAGACATTGAGCGTTCCCTCCTGCCCTGGACTGCCCAAGCAAAAGGCGACCGCCTGGGCCATGTAGCTAGCCCAGGCGGTCGGCACGCTGAACCCGACGCTTCACCGTGGTTGATTCCACGTGCGCCCACCTGCGGGCCGAAGCCCGCCGGACGCAGGCCCGCCAGTCGCGTCGGGGCCGTTATCTATCGTGCGCGGATTATGGGCTCAGCCGACGTAGTCAAGTCGCGTCGGTTGCGCCCGCGGGCGCCCTAAGCCCGCTTCGCATAGCCGCCCCGAACCCGACCTCGCACCCGCTCTCCTTCACCGGCCAGCCCGAATGCTTCCCCCTCATCCGGGTTCTCGGCCCTTCCCCCCGCCTCCTTTACTCTGACGCCTGGCCCAGACCTGGTGATTATAGCCTCTGCCCAGGCGCCTGTCAAACGTTCGGAAACAGACAGGCCATGGCGGCGCCAGCCTCTGCCCCAGGTTGCGGGGCGTGTGCATGTGACGAAGGGCGCGGTTAGCGGCAGGAGGTCATAGTCAGTTCGGGGAAGAGGTAGGAGTCAGCACGTAACGCTTCGCTGGTCAGCATGAAAGGGAGGTATGTGCGTTGTCCGAGTTTGGTCTTCGTCTCTCTCCTATGGACTTTGCCGCCTGGTTGCAGGCACTCGCCCACAAGCGCATGCTGTCTGATCTGGTGAGTCTGTCAGCCCTGCTAGTTGGCTTGTCGCTTCTCGCCGCGTCGTCGGCTTTCGCCGACGTGAAGCTCCCCGCTGTGATTGGCAGCAACATGGTCCTCCAGCGCGGCATCAAGGTCCCCATCTGGGGCACAGCCGAGCCGGGGGAGCGGGTGACCGTCACGTTCCGCGACCAGCGCGTGAGTGCCACTGCGGACACTCAAGGGCGGTGGCTGGCGAAGCTGAAGCCTCTGGAACCCGGCGGGCCGTTCGAGATGACCGTCGCCGGAAAGAACACGATCGCGCTGCGGAACATCATGGTCGGCGACGTGTGGGTCTGTTCGGGTCAGTCCAACATGGAATACTCCGTGCAGGGCTTGACCAACGCCCAGCAGGAGATCGCGGCGGCGGACTACCCGCAGATACGCCTCTGCTACGTGAAGCACGTGACCGCCGAGCAACCGCTTACGGGTACCGAGGCGAGTTGGCAGGTGTGCGCGCCGGCTACTGTCCCGGGCTTCTCGGCGGTGGCCTACCTCTTCGCCCGGGAGCTGCACAAGGAGCTGGGCGTGCCGGTGGGGCTGATCGGGACCTACTGGGGCGGCTCCCCGGCCGAAGCCTGGACCAGCAGGCCTACCTTGGAGGCGGACCCCAGCCTCAAGGCAATCCTCGACGGCTGGCAGCAGGAGCTGGCGAACTACCAGAAGGCGAAAGCCAGCTACGACCGGCAACTGGCCGAGTGGCAGCAAGCCGCTGATAAGGCCAAGGCCGAAGGCAAGCCTGCGCCGAGCAAGCCGAATCCCCCCGGCGGACCGGGATGGCAGCCGGCCAGCCTGTACAACGGGATGATCGCGCCGCTCCTGCCGTACGCGATCAAGGGAGCTATCTGGTATCAAGGCGAGTCGAACGCCGGCCGCGCCTACGAGTACCGCAAGCTATTCCCGGCCATGATCCAGGACTGGCGCCGGGCCTGGGGGCAGGGCGACTTCCCCTTCCTGTTCGTCCAGTTGCCCAACTTCATGGCGGTCAAGCCGGACCCGTCTGAGAGCGAGTGGGCCGAGCTGCGCGAGGCGCAGCTTATGACCCTCTCCCTGCGCAACACCGGCATGGCTGTGGCCATTGACGTGGGAGAAGCCAACGACATCCACCCCAAGAGCAAGCTGGACGTCAGCCATCGCCTCGCTCTGGCGGCGCTGGGCACGGTATACGGACGAGACGTTGTCTACTACGGGCCGATCTACAGGTCAATGAGCGTCAAGGGGAACCAGGCGCGCCTGCGCTTCAAGCACGTGGGCAGCGGGCTGGTCGCCAAGGGCGGCGAGCCGCTGAAGGGCTTCGCCATCGCCGGCGAGGACCGCAAGTTCGTCTGGGCGGAGGCCAAGATCGAAGGCAACGCGGTCGTGGTCTCCAGCGCCCAGGTGCCCAAGCCCGTGGCGGTGCGCTACGCCTGGGCGGACAACCCGGTCTGCAACCTCTACAACAAGGCCGGCCTGCCCGCCTCGCCCTTCCGCACGGACGACTGGCCGGGCCTAACGGCGAACCGATAGTGAGCATGCGCAGGCGGCCCGCAGCCGAGGAATCGGCTTGGCCGACAGCGAAGGCGACGTCCGGCAGGACCCTAACGCTGGCAAGGCATACTGAGAAGGGGGAAGGCAACATGAAGCGAGGATTCATGTGGGGGGCCGTCGGCCTCCTGGCCCTGGTTGGGGTCTCAGGGTGCATCAACTACGAGGAGGACATGACCCTCAACCGCAACGGCTCGGGCAAGGTCACCGAGCACTTCTGGATGGCAAGTGACCTCGCCAAGATGATGGAGGCCATGTCCGCCGGCCAGGCACAGGTGCCGAAGTTCACCGAGGACGGCATCCGCAAGTACTACCAGGGGAAGCCCGGTATCACCATCGAGAACGTGAAGATCGAGGAGAAGGAGGGCCAGAAGCACGTCTATGTCACCCTGAGCTTCGACAAGGTGCAGTCGCTGGCGGAGAAGGGTGAGCAGATCAGCTTCTCCGAGCAAGGGGGGCAGATCACGTTCGCTCGCACGGCGGAAGTGCCCGGTGGGGTCATGGGCATGGGGGGCGGGGCGCCTGCGGCGCCGCCGGGAGCCGGTGCGCCCGCGGCCCCTCCGTCGCCGCCCAGCGCGAAGCCGAAGAACCCGGCAGAAGCGCAGCGCCATTACCAGGCCGGCATATCGCTCAAGAAGGCGAAGAAGTCGGCGCAGGCGGCGGCCGAGCTCGAGCAGGCCGTGCAGGATGACCCCGACCATCTGGACGCGCACTGGGCGCTGGCCTGGACGTACGCCGAGCTGGGGCGGAACCAGCAGGGCGTTACCGAGTTCCAGGAGGTAGTGCGCCTGGCGCCGCCGGGAAGCGCGAAGGCGAAAGAGGCACAGCAGGCGATTGGCCGGTTGACAGCAAAGGGGCTCCAGGTTCCCAGTGGAGCGACGCCAGGAGGGACCTCGACGCTGCCAGGCATGCCGGCCAACCTGGACAAGGCCATGGCGCAGGCCATGGGCTCAGCCATGGGCGGCGGCCTCAAGTTCACCGTGCACTTCCCCGGCGAGGTGCTCAGCGTCGAAGGGCCGGGGGCCAAGAAGACAGACAAGACCGCCACCTGGCAATTCTCGCTGGCCGACACCATGACGATGGCAACGAGTGGGGGCATGCAGATGAAGGCAACCGCCAAGGCCGGCCCCAGGATCCCCCTCATACCCATCGTCATCGCCACCGGCGTGGTGGTCGTGTTGCTGGCAGTGGTGACACTTCTGCGGCGCAGGAAGTAACGCGGAATCCGATTGGTCCTGCTACCCGGAGCCGAGCCGGAACTCCGCCTGGACTTCGGGGCTGCTGGCGGCCACGGTGGACGCGCTCAGCCAGCGGACCACCTACGTCTACGACGAGGATGGCTTGCAGGTGGCGGTGGTGGATGCCAACAACGACCGCACCACTTCGGTGTACGATGCGGCGGACCGGCTCATCGCCACCCTTGACCCCCTGGGCAACCGCACCACGTTCGTGTATGATGCCGTGGGCAACCAGACCGAGGTGCTCGATGGCTTGGGCAACCGGACCACCAGCCTCTACGATGCGGCCGGGCGGCTGAGCGCCGTAGTTGATCCGCTTGCCAACCGCACCAGTTTCAGCTACGATGCCGCCGGGCGGCAGGTGGAGGTGCTGGACGCCAACGGCAACCGCACCACCAGCGTCTACGATGCGGCGGGGCGGCTGCTGGCTATGGTGGATGGGCTGGCCAACCGCACCACTTTCGTGTACGATAAGGCCGGGCGCCAGACGGCAGTCGTTGATGGGCGGGGCAATCGCACCACCACCGTCTACGATGCGGCGGGGCAGGTGACGGTGCGCCTGGATGCCCTGGGCAACCGCACCACCTTCACCTACGACGCCGCCGGGCAGCTTGGCACGCGCACGGACGGGCGGGGGCAGGTGACCACGTACTCGTACGACGATGGGGGCCGGCAGACGGGGGCGCAGTATCAGGACGGCACCCGGGCGACCTTCACCTACGATGCCCTGGGGCGGCGCACGCTGATGCAGGATGCGTCGGGGACCACCACATACGGGTATGATAGTGTGGGGCGGGTGGACCACGTGACCCAGCCAGCCAACAAGACGATCACCTACTCGTATGACGCGGTGGGCAATCGGACGGGGGTGGTAGAGGCGAATGGGGATGGGGTGACGTGGAGCTACGATGCGCTCTGCCAGCTTACCCGCGAGCGGCGCAGCGGCGACAACTCCTACGACATCACGTATAGTTACGACGGGGTCGGGAACCGACTGACGAAGGTGGCAAGTGGCGTCACGACGACCTATGCGTATGACGAAGCCAACCAGCTCACCGTGCAGCTGGCGCCCGCCGGTACCCGGACCACTTACTCCTACGACGCCAACGGCAACACCACGGTGAAGAACGCCGCTGGCTCCCTCACCACGTATACTTGGGACGGCGAGAACCGGCTCATCAAGATCGAGTCGGCGGACGGCGTGTTGACGATGACGTACGACGCCGACGGCCTGCGGCGGAAGAAGCAGGACTCGTCGGCGACGGCCAAGTTCATCTGGGATGGGCAGAAGGTGCTGCTCGAGACGGATGCGCAGGACGCAACCGTGGCAGCCTATGCGTTGTCGGATGACGTGTACGGTGATCTGCTGAGCCAACGAAGAAGCGGGGCGAGCAGCTTCTACCACTTCGACGCCCTGGGCTCGACCGACCGTCTGACCAACGCCGCCGGCACGGTCACCGACTCCTACACCTACTACGCCTTCGGCCAGGACCGCGCCAGCAGTGGCACGAGCACGAACCCATATCGCTACGTCGGCCGCTTGGGCTACTACCGCAACGGCACCGACCTGCTATACCTGCGGGCGAGGTACTACCGGGCGGCCAACGGGCGATTCGCCTCGCGCGATCCCCTCCCCAGCCCGGGCGTGAACCGGTACCTGTACGTGCACAATGCGCCTCTCGCCTGGTGCGACCCGAGCGGGAGGCTTCTCTTCTCGGAGTGGTTCTGCAGTGACTGTGACAAGCACAAAGATGACCTGGGGTGGCTAAAGTACAAATGGTGTCGCTTCTGGTGCATGCCGGACCCGCCTCCAGGAGGGTACGAGCCTCCCGGCCCTGAGCCAATCACGCCGGTGTTGCCGATAGAATGGCCGACGTCGCCCCCCGGGGGACCGATATTCCCCGAATGCGTGGACGCCGAGGGGTATTGCTTCGGGAGGAACATTAACTGCACTGGGTGCAACTTCATCCTCATGAGTTACTGCGCGAGTTGGGCGGTGATAGGGACGCAGATCTGGATAGAGGACTGCAGGGCGTGCCATACCGTTTGCGAAGGGTATTGCACTGCGTATGCCACTGCGCCCGAGGCCTGGTCCACGTTTCTGATGTACCAGTGTTGGCAGCGCTGCATGCCCAGGATAATGCCGCGGCTCCCGAGTCCGGGGCCTCCGCCTGTGATTTGGTAGACCTCGTTTGCGCCCATCTGGGAGGTGCTTGCGATGCCATCACTGGCCACATCCCGCTTTCATGGCATTCCGATGTGGTCGGGGGACAGCTCGGAGGTGGCCTTCGGCCTCCTAGGGCCGGGAGGCGTTCTGGTCGTCTCAGTTGCCGCGATGGAGGAGCGCAGGATTCGGCAGGTCGTGGAGTTCCAAGACGCCCTTGAGTGGGCGACCGGGCCCCAGAGCCGCGAGGTTGCATGGAGTCGCAGGAAGGGGGAGGCCGAGCCCAGTCGGCCGGAGGAGAGCGGTTGTGGGCCAAGTGGGAGCATTGCGGGGGCAGGCGGCGAGCTAGTGGTGTGGCGTGTGGAGGCGACAGGGGGCACCAGCATGGTGGATCTTGGGCGCGGGTGCCACCCGGCGTGGGACCCTACAGGGAAACGTCTGGCCTTCATCGAGAGGGGAACAGGTGATGCGCAGGACGCAGTGGCCATCGCCGACGTGACGTCGCAGGAGCGCCGCCGGTTGCCCCTGCAGGCAGAGGTGCGCCCCCATGTTCTGCGCTGGTCGCCCTCGGGTGACAGCATAGCTTTCTGCGCGGCGGTCTTCCCGCCGACGGCGCTCATCAGCGAACACGGTGCGATCCGTTGGGAGCTAGGTCTAACCGCTAGCGACCTGTGCGAGTTCCGCCTGCTGACGTGGGCCGGTTTCGTGAGCAAACACGGCTGGGCTTGGCTGGGCGAAGGAGAGAAGATCCGCTTCGTCAGCCTGCCCGTGCCTGGACGCCGGCCCGAGGGCCACGGCCGAAGCGCGCTATGGGAGGTTGATGTGGAGTCCGGCGAAGGGACGCTCTTGCGGCAGGTAAGGACCGTTCCCACTCACGCTGCTTGGCGACCCGACGGGGAGGTAGTGGCAGCGGTCGACTACGCGCTTGGCCGGCTGGAACTGCACCTCCTGCCAGTCGGCGAGGGCGGGGAGGCCATCCTAGCACGCGATGTGGTGGGCGTCCCGAGCTGGAGTCCCGACGGGTCGAAGATAGCCTTCATCACCATCGGGGGGCGGCTGGTAGTTGCGGACCCGGAGGGTGGTCGGGTAGTCTGCACCATCTCTGACGAGCCCGCCTTCGTGTGAGGCGCATGCGCCCGAGGCGACCGTGTTCGCCGTAAGGCGGGCGGCAGACGGGCGCGCAGTGTCAAGACGGCAGCCGGGTAACGTTCACGTACGATGCCCTGGGGCGGCGCACGCTGATGCAGGATGCGTCGGGGACCACCACTTACGGGTATGATAGCCTGGGGCGGGTGGACCACGTGACCCAACCGGCGAACAAGACCATCACCTACTCGTACGATCCGGTGGGCAGTCGGTCGGCCATGCTCGACCCCGACGGCGGGTGCACCACGTACTCTTACGATGCGGCCAATCGGCTCACGTCGCTGCTCAATCCGTTCAGCGAGCGGACGACGTGGGTGTACGATGCCCTGAGCCGGGCCAGCACCTTGACTTTGGCCAACGGCGCGGTCACCACCTATGCCTATGATGCTGCCGGCCGTCTGACCTTGCTGCGCAACGCCAAGTCCGACGGCACCACCATCTCCAGCTTTGAGTACGGCAACGACTCCGTGGGCAACCGGACCGGTGTGCTGGAGGCCAACGGCGACCGGGTGACGTGGAGTTATGATGCCCTCTACCAACTGACCAGGGAGCGCCGCAGCGGCGCCAACGCCTACGACATCACCTACAGTTACGACCCCGTGGGCAACCGCGTGACGAAGGTGGCAAGTGGCGTGAGCACCACCTACAGCTATGACGCAGCCAACGAACTGACCATCGAGAACGCCGCGGGCACAGTGACCACGTACAGCTATGACGCCAACGGCAACACCACGGTGAAGAACGCCGCTGGCTCCCTCACCACGTATACTTGGGAGGGCGAGAACCGGCTGAGCAAGATCGAGTCGGGGGACGGCGTGTTGACGATGACGTACGACGCCGACGGCCTGCGGCGGAAGAAGCAGGACTCGTCCGCGACGGCCAAGTTCATCTGGGATGGGCAGAAGGTGCTGCTGGAGACGGACGCCCAAGGGAGCACCGTCGTTGGGTACACGTTGTCGGATGACGTGTACGGTGATTTGGTGAGTCAACGAAGGAGTGGGGCCAGTCGCTTCTTCCACTTCGACGCCTTGGGCTCGACTGACCGGCTGACCGACGCGAATGCCGGCGTCACCGACTCCTACACCTACTACGCCTTCGGCCAACAGCGCGCCAGCAGCGGCACCACCACAAACCCCTACCGCTACGTCGGGCGGCTGGGCTACTACAGCAACGGCACGGGCGCGCTCTACCTGAGGGCCAGGTACTATCAAGGTAGTGCGGGCCGCTTCCTAAGCGCCGACCCGCTAGGAGCAGCGTGGAACCGATATGCCTACGGCAGAAGCGACCCGGTGAACTACATCGATCCTCCCGGGTTGCTTTGCATCCACTATGGGCCGTACATATGCATAGGGATCCGAGACTGCTCGAACGTGCCTGCATGTAAGCCCAAGAAGCCGAAACCAAAGCCGAAGCCAGAGTGCTGCGACCCCGAAGCGAAGAAGGCGCTGCTAGACCTCGCGGATGACATGGCTGGGGAGGCGGCCGGCCAGGTTGGGGGCACGGTGGCCAAGGTGGCCAAGATGGTGGGCGTCGTGCAAGGGTTGTCCGCTCTGGCCTGCACCATCAAGAACCGGGACCAGATTCGTGATGTATGTTTGGACGAGGCTCGTCACCTCGCCCAAGGGACAGAGACGGATGCGGAAGCCGCTTGCCTCGCCTGCTGCCTGGAAATCGTGAAAAACGTAGGGGGTACTGCGTCATATGGGTGCATGGCGGGATGCTAGGGATAGACTTCGGGCGCAGAGATGGCGATGGTGCACGTTAGCCGCGCTCGGTGGCAGTGAGGTGCGCGGAGGCCAGGCTGCTCTAGTGATCCTGTGTTCGCTGACGCTGGTCGCCGCTGGATGCGCCACAGAACAACCGGCAGATAGGAACGCTCTGCCAACCGTCTTGCGCTGGTCCTCCCAGAGCATATCCCCAGACGGCACGTGGTTAGCAGCCAATCTCACGCCTGGTGACCTGGGGCCTTTGGCGCTCAACCTGGCAACTCGGAAGTGGGTAGTGTTTCCGCCTGCGCGTGAAGGCCAGGACTCGGGGGTATTCATGACGGCAGGGACCGCCTTCTCGCCCGACAGCAGATTCCTTGTCCACCCCATCTACCTGGGCTCTGCTGACCACCCTTTCGCACTGGGTCCAGACGGAGAGGGGCCGGCCCTGCGGTGGGTCGTGTCGCGCGTTGACGATGGGTCGGCCGTGCTCGCGGTGGAGTGGGCCCCTGAGGAGGGTCGCAAGCTCTATCCCCTCAACGTGACCTTTGAGGACAGTGCCAACCTTGCCGTTTTCGTATTGCTGAAGCCGTTCGGCAGAACGACGGGATGCAGCCTCGAACTGCGGCGCGTGGCCTTTCCGGGGGGAGAGACGGTAAGGGTGGCAGAGGCGACCTGGGGTTGCGAGTTCCTGCTCCAGAGCGAGTGCTTGTACCACCCTGAGACGCACACCGCGGTGGTCAGGGAACAAGGCGGGGGAGTGTACTTGTGGCGGATTCCAGGGGAGCCGCAGCTGTTGCTCCCTCTACCGCAATTGGAGGGGGCTCTCCGGGAGGGAGAGAGGCTGGGGCCCGTGAATCCGCCTCTTTGGGGCCGGGGAGATGGCACGTTGACCTACGCAGCCTACTGGATTACTAATCGCGAGGGTCGCGCAGGCCTGGCTTGGAGCATCGGTGCGGGGGGTGAGGCTGAATTCCTTGGCAGGACCGACTTGGGCAACGTACTTAGCCTGGCTCCGAGCCCGGACGGGAACCACTGGGCGGTGGTTGTCCAGCAGAAACGCGTGGATCGTCGAGGGCGGCGTCAAGAGGATATTTACGTGACCGACGCGCACTTCGGTGAACCTCGCCTCCTGGTGCGCAATGGCGGGTGGCCCGTGTGGACCCCAGACGGGCGCCGCGTCATCTTCCGGCGGCGCGACACGGAGGTTTGGGAGGTGGACGTGAAGAGCGGCCAGGAGCGGAAGATCGCCGACGCGCCTCAGTTGAAATAGATGGAGGCGAAGTTGGCCTGTCATGTCTGTGTGGTGATGGGTGCCCGACGCCATGCCGCTCCGTGGGCTCCGGGTCGTTAGTGTTGCCCCCAGTCGGAGGCAGCGCGCAGGCGCGGCCTATGTGTCGCGTGACCACGTACGCCTATGACGCGGCGGGGAGTCTGACGCGGCTGCGGAACACGAAGTCAGACGGCACAACCATATCCAGCTTTGAGTACAGTCTGGACAACGTGGGCAACCGACTCGGCGTCACAGAGGCGAATGGCGATGTGGTGACCTGGACGTATGATGACCTCTATCAACTGACCAGGGAACGCCGGAGCGGTGTCAATGCCTACGATATCACGTATACTTACGACGCCGTCAGCAACCGGCTGACGAAGGTCGAAGGCGGAGTCACCACGACTTACAGCTATGACGTCGCGAACGAGCTTCTCACGGAGAATGCCGGCGGTACGGTGACGACTTACAGCTACGACAACAACGGTAACACGGTGTCCAAGAACGAAGCAGGCTCACTCACAACCTACACGTGGGACTACGAGAACAAGCTGACGCAGGTAGCTCTGCCGAGCACCGCCTTGGTGACCTTCACCTACGAAGGCGACGGCCGCCGCGCCAGTCGCGTGGACTCCTCGGGCACGACGAAGTTCGTCAACGACGGCCAGGACGTGCTGATCGAGACCGACGGGGCCGGCAACAGGGTGGCGCAGTACACCAACACCGTGGCCACCTATGGTGAACTCATCAGCCAACGCCGCAACACCACCAGCCACTTCTACCACTTCGATGGCCTCGGCTCAACGGACCGCCTCAGTGACGCCGATCAGGCGGTCACCGACAGCTACCTGTACGAGGCCTTCGGCGCCATCCGAGCCAGCACCGGCAGCACCACCAACCCCTTCCGCTACG
>Ga0315282_10000180_pt1 | contig 128096 bp, 110 predicted proteins | sample YL17G07_20_MG_FD_203693 | JGI IMG/M metagenome (GOLD analysis project Ga0315282, IMG submission 203693) | Sediment microbial communities from Yellowstone Lake, YNP, Wyoming, USA - YL17G07_20 | ecosystem: Environmental > Aquatic > Freshwater > Lake > Sediment | place: USA: Wyoming | collected... | reverse complement strand
GTCATATTGTTTTCAAATCAATATTGAGTAGTAATTACTATTACATAGATTCTTCACTCCATTTTATTCCGTTCAGAATGACACATAATTTTGTAGCGGTTTGATTTATCAAACAAATGGCAATAAAATAATTTTTATGTCATTACGAGCGTAGCGAGGAATCTCTGTCATATTGTTTTCAAATCAATATTGAGTAGCAATTACTATTACATAGATTCTTCACTCCATTTTATTCCGTTCAGAATGACACATAATTTTGTAGCGGTTTGATTTATCAAACAAATGGCAATAAAGCAACTTTTATGTCATCCTGAGCAATGCAATTAATCTCTAATTCACCAATAAACTAATATGTCATTCCGAGCGTAGCGAGGAATCTCTGTCATATTGTTTTCAAATCAATATTGAGTAGTAATTACTATTACATAGATTCTTCACTCTACAACGCTTCCGTTCAAAATGACATATAAAATTTGGTTGTCATTCCGAGTGTAGCGAGGAATCTCTAATTCACCAATAAATTAATATGTCATTCCGAGCGATAGAGAGGAATCTCTGTCGCATTATTTTGCCACCACAAATCTTTTGCTCGCAGATAAGCCCCCTGCTGTCATCCTCATAATATACACGCCATTGGTAAGACCCGATACATCACCTGTAATTGTGTATTCACCAGAATTGTATAACCCACTCGCAACTGTCGCTACCCTCCTTCCTGTGATGTCATATATCGCTATATCAATGTCCGACTGCTCTGGTATGATGACATCAATGCTTATTCTGTCATCTGCGGGCGTCGGATATATTCTCACAATGTCAAAACTCTCGGGTGTGCCTCTCCCCGAGTCAACTGATGTTGTGCCAAGCGTCTCTTGTCTATCAGATACAACCGCCTCAAGTTTGTATTCATAATTTGTATCGGGCGTTATGTCTCTGTCTGTATATGAATATGGGTTTGTGCCTGTTATGAGGGATGTGTTGACCTTTGTCCATACATAATCGTTGTCAGGATTTGGGGGAGATTGGGCAATCTCCCCTACAGGGGCTGGGGAGCATGAGGGAGAATATGAATTCTCCCTTACAGTTGACACGGTGAATGGTGCTATAATTCTGCGGTAGAGGTTGAAGCCCGATATATCCTCATCTGTTGAGATAGACCAGTTTAGGGTGATGGCGCTACTTCCTGGCTTTGCGGAGAATGATGTAAGAGTAATGCCTAAGCCATTACCATACCAGACATAATAAATAAGATATGAATAATCTATTCTAACATCACATGCTATATGTGGTTTTCCTTTACTATCAAGGTCAATTGAGTTACTAAATTGCCCACAAGTGGGACCATAAATAGGAATCTCTTTTATCCATTCACGACCATTAAAGTATGCATAACCTAGCCCATACTGACTTTTGTATGAGATATGTGGATAATTATTACTATCAAGAGCAAGTGATATATAATTTAATCCACACTTATCAACATATTCTTTTGTCCATTCATCTCCAACTTTTTTAGCATACCAAAGACCACCTTTTCCAAAATATGCTATACATGGATTATTATTTGTATCTAAATCAATTGATGGAAAACCTGCAAAACCACTGGTATCAACATCTTCCTTAACCCATTGACTTCCATCCCAATAAATATAGGACAAATAATATATATCCGTTTGATATTTTCTACCATAAGATATATGTGGATAGTCAAGTGAATCAATTTTTATAGAAGGAATATATCCATTATTATTTAATATTTCAATATTCCATTTATTTCCATCAAAATATGCATATCTTAATTGATATATATATCCTGATTCATAAAATGCTTCATATGCTATATGAGGAAATCCTTTTAAATCTAAATTTATTGAATTATAACCACCTGCCTCATCAGCATAATCATCAACAGTTTCATAATTCCATTTGTCATTAATCTTGTTAATGTAAACTAATGACTTACTATTATACTCATAACAAGATATATGAGGATTGTTATTTTTATCAAGACATAATGAAATTTGACCGACCCCTAGAATTAATCCATCAAACTCGGTTTTATCATAATTCCACTTACTTCCATCCCAATATGCATACATAAGGTTACCATCTTGAGAACCATAAACAATATGTGGTAAGTCATTAGAATCAATTTTTATAGACGAGTGACGCATAGCAATATCAAATGGATAATAATGCCATCCCTCTTCTGATAATACTAACCCAAAAAACAAGGTAAAAAATAAATATACATAACAAAACAATCTCATTTTATAAACTCCTTTCTATATACTTACATAATAAGTATATAAAATATATTCTACTTACATATAAGTATATTCTTATAAACCTCCTTATCAACTGATATTATATAGATACCTTCATTAAGGTCTTTAAGGTCTAATTGTATTTCCTTTTCAGAAGTATTGTCATTAATGTTAACAGAATTTATATAACCAATTGGGCAATCAATTCTCTTAACTAATCTACCAGAAATGTCATAAATATTAACATAATTAAATCCGGTAGAACTTCCTTTGTATTTCAATTTAAAGATTCCTGAAGAACGATTGGGGTATATTGTTACTTCTGGTATCTGTTCCTCTATGAGTTTTTGTGTTTTATTAATACTAATAGATTTTTCTTCTGTATATCTATTTCTAATATCCATTGAAGGTTCACCCTTTTCTAATATTTATTTTATGTTATACAATTTCAGTTGTCAAATATTCTTTCAATAAATGTTTCTAATATACTAATCTAAAAAATTTTCATAAACTATCAACAAAATATAAATCTCACTTGAAATTGAATTTATATATGATAACCTTTGATAATAAGTTCTTGGAGGTGATTTTTAATGAGCAAAATAACAGTAATAATGGTAATACTTCTATCATTATCTCTCATTTTATTTATTTCCTGTAAAACACCTGAGTTGGCAGGAGGAATAATTGCCCTTAACGCGGGCAGGTTTGACGAGGCGCTAAAATACTTTAATGAGGCAAAGGAAAAACAGCCAAACAACCCCGAGGTCTATATCTACCTTGCGAAGGCGTATGCAAATAAGCAAATGTGGAATGAGGCAATTGAGGCATTAAATCAGGGTGAGGGCAAGAATCCAAAGTTTGATAAACAGATACAATTAGCAAAAGAAGAACTATGGATAAAGATATATAACGACTTTGCGATTCCAGCATTTGCAGAAAAGGACTATGAAAAAGCAATAGAATATTTCTTGCTGTGCACAAGAGCAGACCCAAGCAAGGCAGAGGCATTTAACTCACTTGGATTATGCTATGGTCTGATTGCTAAACCAGAAGAGGCAGTTGGGGCGCTTGAAAAGGCAGTTGAACTAAATCCCGAGAAGGTTGATTATCTAACCAACCTCTCAAGCGCCTACCTTGATTTGGGTGATATAGAGAAGGCAACTGAGATATTATATATTCTTGGCGAGAAGGAACCGAATAATGCTGATGTTCAATATAAAGTTGCAAGGGCGCTTCACCTTCATAAAGAGATTGACAAGGCGATTGAAAAATATAAAAAAGTGATTGAGTTAGACCCAGAATACTTAGATGCGTATTACTATCTTGGTTCTACCTATCAAGATGAGAAGAAGGATTATCAGGGTGCTGTAGATATTCTTGAGAAGTATGTAGCGAAGTATGACCAGGACGAGGTTGCCTGGGCAAGACTAGCGCAGTGCTATAAGGAACTCGGTCAGAAGGACAAGGCGATAGAGGCAGCAAAGAAGGCAGAGGAGATAATAAAGAAGAAAAAAGAAGAAGAGGGTGTAAAGTAGATAATTAAACACAAAAATTTTAGGGGGCTTGTAATAAAGCCCCCTCGTTTTATTACCATCGTTTTGTTAATATATCAAATATAACTCTTACCAATATTAACTGAGGAGGCAGAAGATGAGTATTATTGAGGTGATTACTGCAAGGCAGATAATTGACTCTCGGGGGACACCTACCATTGAGGTAGATGTAATACTTGATGATGGAACTATGGGTCGTGCATCAGTGCCCTCAGGTGCTTCAACTGGCACCTACGAGGCACTTGAACTGAGAGATGGCGACCCAACAAAATTCGGTGGCAAGTCAGTTGAAAAGGCAATAAACAATATAATTGAGATTATAGCGCCTCAAGTTTGCGGTCAGAGCGTCTATGAACAGGTAGCAATAGATAAAGCAATGATAAATATGGATGGCTCACCCAATAAGTCAAATCTTGGGGCAAACGCTATCCTTGGTGTATCCATCGCAGTTGCATACGCTGGCGCATCATCACTCGGTCTACCATTATATACATACCTTGGCGGTATAAACGGCAGGGTCATACCCGTTCCTTTCTTAAATGTCATAAACGGTGGGGCTCATGCAGACAACAATCTTGACATTCAGGAATTTATGCTCATTCCTGCTGGATTGCCATCATTTTCAAAGGCACTGAGGTCTTCCTCAGAGATATATCAGTCGCTTAAGAAAACCCTAAAAGAACAGGGACTATCAACATCAATTGGTGATGAGGGTGGATTTGCCCCAAATCTCAAATCAAACCAGGAGGCATTTGCACTTCTCGTAGAAGCAATAACAAATGCTGGCTACAAACCAGGTGGTGATGTCTTTATAGGAATTGACTCTGCTGCAAGTGAGTTCTATAAGGATGGCAACTATATATTTGAGAAAAAGAAGATGAAGAGTAAAGACATTGTAGATATATATGAAGAATGGGTCATCAAGTATCCAATAATATTAATAGAGGATGGTCTTGGTGAGGATGACTGGGAGGGTTGGAGGTATTTGACAGAGCAACTTGGCGGTAGAATACAACTTGTTGGTGATGACATATTTGTAACTAACCCAGAGAGGTTTATAAGGGGGATAAAAGAGGGTATAGCAAATTCCATTCTCATAAAGCCAAATCAGATTGGAACACTCACCGAGACATTAGAGGTAATTGAGATGGCAAGACAGCACAATTATGCGACAGTCATATCTCATAGGTCAGGTGAAACGACAGACACATATATCACAGACATTGCTGTTGGTCTCAATCTTCTTCAGATAAAGACAGGCGCACCTGCGAGGGGTGAGCGCGTTGCTAAATACAATAACCTCCTGAGAATTGAGGAGGAACTTGGTGACGCTGGTATATATGCAGGCAAAAGATTAATTGATAGGTGGTGCTGATATAGATGGTAAAGATGAGAGGAGTGCTTCTTTTCATCTTGATAATATGTATAATAGGTCTTTTGACATATATATATGTTTTCAGTGATGTAGGTCTATTAAAGATAAAGAAACTTGAGAGCGAAAACAAGAACCTTGAGGATAAACTAAGCACATTGAGAAAGGAGAATGCAGAACTCAGGTCTATACTAAATGATGATAAACGACTGAAAGAATATATTGATAGGAAATTGAAGGGTGAACTTGGTATGATAAAAGAGGGCGATATGATAATTCTGTTTGACAATGGTAGTAGAACAAATAACAAAACTAATGAGGATGAAACAGAAAGTGTCAATAAAAAAGAAGAAGTAAAGAAAGAAGGCGAATGAGAGGAGGTTAAGTATTGAGTGGAGATATTCTTGATGCAGTAATTGTTATTACAGTGGGCATACTTGCCCTGATAGGTCTATCAAGAGGGTTGATAAAGGAACTGTCGGGGCTCATTGCTGTAATTCTTGGTGTTCTTGGCGGTTTCCGTTTGAGCGACCCGATAGCAGGAGCAGTCCTTGAACGGCTTGGCGTCTCACCAGGCATTGCATCGGTATTTGCATTCACGATTGTCTTTCTCGCCATTGCCACAGTAGTATTTATACTCTCGTCATTTCTGTCAAGGTTCGTTCGTGGAATAAATCTTGGATGGGTAGATAGATTATTCGGTCTGATATTTGGGTTCGTAAAAGGCGCCTACATTGTCAGTTTCTTTTTGATATTTCTATCGCTATTCTCATCTATCGCTTCTGTAAACACAGCACTACATTCATCAAAACTCTATCCATATTTTACAGACCTTGCCCCGAAGACATACAAGTTGATAACAGGCAAGGATATAGGTATTATAAAGATAACCGACTATCTATCAAAGTTTACAAAGATGTAATATATTATTTTGATGTAGCGGTTTGGCTTATAAAACCATCTTTTTGTCATTCCGAGCGATAGCGAGGAATCTCTGTCATATTGTTCTCAAATCAATATTGAGTAGTAATTACTATTACATAGATTCTTCACTTCATTTTATTCCATTCAGAATGATACTTTATGGTTTTTAGAATTGTTATGTAGTGGTTTGATTTATCAAACAAGTGGCAACCACATTTTGTCTGTCATTCCGAGCGTAGCGAGGAATCTCTGTCATATTGTTCTCAAATCAATATTGAGTAGTAATTAATATTACATAGATTCTTCACTCCATTTTATTCCGTTCAGAATGACACCCTTAATAGGTATTTGAAATAAAATACTATATTGACACTTGTGCGATAAATCGCACCGCTACAATTAATATGTCATTCTGAGCGATAGCGAAGAATCTCCGCCACAATTATTTAGCCACAACAAACCTCTTGCTCGCAGATAAGTCCTCACCTGTCATTCTCACAATATACACATCATTCGCAAGACCCGATACATCGCCTGTTATTGTATATTCACCTTCATTGTATAATCCCTTTGCAACTCTGCTTACACACCTTCCTGTGATGTCGTATATCGCGATGTCAATCTCCGCCTGTGATGGTATTATGACATCAATGCTTATCTGAGATGAAGCGGGCGTTGGATATATCCTCGCTATGTAAAAACTACCAGGCGTCCTATTTCCTGATGTGCACTCAGTCGTGCCAAGCGTCTCTGCCTTGTCAGAAACAACCGCCTCAAGTTTGTATTCATAATTTATATCGGGCAAAATATCTCTGTCTGTATATGAATACGGATTTGTGCCTGTGATAAGTGATTTGTTGACCTTTGTCCATACATAATCGTTGTCAGGATTTGGGGGATATTGGGCAATCTCCCCTACAGTGGCTGGGGAGCATGTGGGAGAATATGAATTCTCCCTTACGGTTGACACAGTGAATGGTGCTATAATTCTGCGGTAGAGGTTGAAGCCCGATATATTCTCATCTGCTATGACAGACCAGTTGAGTGTGATGTCTTTATTATGTGGCACCGCGGAGAATGATGTTAGGTCAATGCCAATACCATATCCATAGCGGGCATAATATAGATTATCAAATTTTTCGTATGCTATATGAGGAAAATAGCTTTTATCTAAATCCAATGATTGATAACTAATTGGACCGCTACTTACATCAACAACACTTGTTACCCATTTTGACCCATTATTATAAACATATTTTAGTTTTTCATTAGGGTCATAATCAACCCAATATATATATGATATGTGAGGAAGGTCTTTTGAATCTAGAGCTAAAGAAGGTAGACCACCTCCATCACTATCATCAACTTTAGAAATTATCCAACTTCTACCATCCCAATATGCATATTTTATGAAATCATTTGTTATGTCAGCATATGCTATATGAGGGTAATTATAAGAATCGATTACAATGGATGAACCCCAACCAACACTACCCTCTGTATCTACCCTTGTTATTATCCACTTTGAGCCATCAAAGTATGTATATTTTAAATCGTCATTTGGATTACCTTTATAATATGATATATGAGGATGTTCTTTTGAATCAAGTGCTATTGAGGTATATCCACAATAATTATCAATGATTTCCTTATGCCACTCAGAACCATCAAAATAAGCATACATTAAATTACCATTTCCAGTATAGGATATATGAGGGTGATTTTTTGAGTCAAGTGCTAATGAAGTAGATCCTTGAATATTTCCATTATTATCAACTATTTCCCAATTCCATTTATATCCATCAAAGTATGCATATCTCAATTCACCATCATAATTAAATTCATTGTATGAAATATGTGGATTATCATTTGAATCTAATTCAATTGATGTATAATCTCCAACACAGTCAGTATTATCAACAACCTCTATATACCATTTGGGAGAGGAAATAACTGTTGAATATAATGATATTATTAATGTTATATATATAAATATGTTTTTCATATTACCTCCTTATTTTTTAAGGTGGAGAGCATATACTTGCTTATCTTCAATTAAATTATTCATAACCATTATCATAACACTCCACTTCCCCCTGGAAATGTTATCCACTCGGGCTCAGATAACGCTAATGATATGCAAAGTAGAAAGAAAGAAAGAAAGAAAAAAGAAAGAAAGAGTTTCTTTCTCAAGATATTCTTTAAAATTTCCATTTTACACCTCCCTTAAAAATAATATTATTATATATTCTTCAATATCCCAAACCCCTTTAATAAAATTTTACATAATAATAATTTGTTTGTCAATATATTTTTTATCTTTGAAATCTATATTTAATTTATAAAAAATATTTTGGATATCAATATATTATTTCATAATAATATCCTTTATAAACAAAAAAGGGACGGGTTTCTCACCGTCCTAAAATTTTAGGTCATTTAGGAATTTAGAATAATCTACATTTAACTAGCAAAATGTGATTAAAAGGAGTGTGGGGAAGGGCGTATGGGACAGAATTGACAGATTTGTTGTTCTATTTTAATTGTAAATCTGCTCTGCCATCTTATCCAGCCCACCGACCCTTGTTAGAGGTCTATCGCCTCATTAACTCCCTTGGACTCAAGTCCCTCCTATCCCCGCACTCGGTAATCTCCATCACCACCTGAACGCAGTATGGTAGAGACCGCTAAGACACAAGAGAGCCATAAGCAAACTGCCACATTCCAAAGCCAACATTGTATCTCGCTTCCGCACCATAGACATACTCACGCCTGAAAAAGCCCCTCTCTGACTGACCCTCAAGTGCGCTGAACTCAACCTCTTTTCTCATCTGAAGTATCATTGGCTTGACCGCCCTTGCCGTGCACAGAAGAAACCAGTTATTCGTATCAGAAAGATATGGCGTTACAATCAATTCTGCTGAGTTCTTCCATGGGTTTGACTTCGTTGAGTTGCCCGAAGGATAGAAGTCCGATGCGAGTATGACCCTTGCTGTCTCCTCAAGTTCGGGCGGAACAACTAATGTATCGGGGACTATGCCCATTGGCTTACCCCTGTCATCAACGAGACGCATCATAACTGACCTTGCCTCACCATATGATTCTACCGAGAGAGCATCTGTTCCTATATTTGACTGCTCGGGGCTTTCACCCTCCTTGTGCTCATCAGAGAAAAAATTCTTGCCATCATAACAGGGAAGGTCAAATCCACCTGAGAGGAAACCAAAGACAATCTCATCAATATGCCTTTTCGCCTCCTCACCCATCTGTGCTACCCTCGCCTTTATCTGCCCATACTGGTCATCCTCAAGGGCGTTCTTATCTATTGCTATTGATAGTTCCCAATTCTTGTTTACAATTGTGAATTCATGCTCCAAGAGTCCCTTTGGCACTCTCTCATCTGTCCACTCACGCATTCTTGGGAGAGAGCCAAGCCAAGCATATACCTCCCTGTCCCTCGTTGATGGAACAACTGTCGCTATCCTCTCATAATAGACAGGTGTCTTCTCGTATGCCTCAAAGAAGATTGTCTTCAGACCCGCTTCAAGAAGCCGGCTTATATCACTTGATACAACTGCCATAATTAAACCTCCTATTGAACTGCATTATCTATTCTAACTCTTACCTTGCCTGATGATGGCATCTCGCAGATATACCCAGCAAGAATCTGATTGATTGTAGTTGTTGCAACCTCACCATCATCCTTTATGTATGACTTTTTACCCATATCTGACTGCTGGGCGGATTCAATCGGATAGAGAAAACTGCCTGTCTTGAGCACCCTAACGCTAACATCACCATCTGAGCCGGATTTATTATTAGCATCCTCATAGGCAACGCCAATGAACTTATAACCAGATGTATCAGCACCTGGAACTGCGTAGCCATCTAAGTTTAGACAAACAAGGGCGCCCTTGTAGATAAAAACACCTCCTGCGACCTTATACTGAATTAGTGCGCCAACCTTCCCTTCTGCTTCATAACTTCCTGTTAAAACCATCTCTAACCTCCTTTATTTTCCTTTCTTTGAATACTTGATATAAGTATCCTCCGAGATGCCAAGTTTTTTCATTATCTCTCTCTCATCGCCTGATATTGAAGGTGCGTTAAACGATTGGTATCTTGTGAGAACACCTGTATTAACTAATGGTGGGAGTTTAGAAAGAGCATCAAAGACGAGATTTAATACATTGCTATTTGCTTTCTCCATCTCAATATCACTTATCTGGCTTATTGCCATCGCAAGTTCTCTCTCCACAACTGGTGTTATTCTCCCTTCCCTCAAAAGGCGTCTTAATTGTTCAATCAAAGATTTCTTTTTGCCCTCCCTCTCTAATAATTCTAAACTTGACAGACGCTCCATAAGTGCGGTCTTCTCATCTGAAAGCGATGATAGAATCTCAATAAGATGCTCATATATATGCTCTCTTGCCTTACTCTTCGCCTCTTCAGGAATGCTCTCGCTGTCAATCTGTCTGAGTGCTTCTATCAAAGTAGAAGGTGAAACGCTTCCATCATCATTGTGATGGGGAAAATAACCCTTCTGCTCCTTCTCATCGTAATAAGCATAAGGATTTGTGTCTGGTGGCATATCTACCTCCTCTCTATCTTTAGAAAGTTCAATAAATGGTTTTTGCTTTGAAATATGGGGGTCAAGGGTGAGGGCGATGTGGCGAATTATCTCGGGATATGTGTTGCCATTGTCATCGGTGAAGTTGAACTCAATGCCAAGCGATGTGTGGACTATTGAGCCCTGTCTTATTTTCTCTGCTACCTGGGGGTCTGTTATATTCATAACAGCAAAGAGCGAATCACCATCAATAAAAATGTCCTCAACCCAACCTGCATTGTCCTTTGGGTCTTTTGAATGCCTTAAAGGTATCCATACTTTTGTATCGCTCTCATGAAAAGCCCTCACCCAACCTTCAAGCCGACTTTTATCTACTATAAAATCCTTCACGGGATCTCCTGGATAAGAATAAACACCTACATCAATAAGGTGCTTTACAAATCTATTTAGATGACTTTCTTCTAATTCATAAATAGAAAATTTAGTCATATATAATCTCCTCCAGAATGATTATATTATAGCATATTGCTATACTTTTATCAATCAAATAAGTAAATATAAGCGCATATTTTTACAATATTTTTTATAAATGTAATTGTTAGTATGATTTCTTTACAAAGAATATTAGAGTAAAATGGTAAAAAAATTTATTATTTAATCATTGAAATTTTTCTTTCTTTTATCTATAATTAAAAACAGTGTTTAGTATAAAGAAAATAATAATATTATTTATCATACTAGCCCCATCAATATTACTTTGTGGTGAGTATAAAGGAAGTGGTGCTGAATTCCTCAGAATTGAGGTTGGAGCGGCCCCGTCCGCTATGGGTGGTGCTTACACATCACTTGCAGAAGGCGCCCTTGCTACTTACTGGAATCCCGCAGGCATTATAAAGACCAATAAGTTTTCCTGTGCATTTTCTCACAATGAAGTGTTCCTAGATATGAAGACAGAGTTTGCTGGGGTAACATTCCAAACACCATTTGGTGTCATTGGCACATCCTTCAATACCTTCACAAGTGGCAAAATAAAGGGCTATGACGAACAGGGCTATCCAACAGGCGACTTCACAGCAAGGTCAAACTGCCTCTCATTCTCATACGCAATCGGTTTCATAAAACCAATAGATACCGGTTTGAGTTTCAAATATGTATGGGAGAGAGTAGAAAATACAAAAGCATCAACGATTGCCTTTGACATCGGTGCAAGTGCTGTGATACTCAAATCATTGAGGGTTGCAATGGTCATTCAGAACCTAGGTCCTGGTGAAAACTTTATCTCTCAGAATAGCCCTCTTCCACTGACACTCCGCCTTGGAAGCGCCTTTACGCCACTTACAATGAAGTATATTTCAGAGACCGTTTCTTGCGATTTCTCTATGGTTAATAATGGCAGAAGATGCCTGCATATCGGCTCAGAGACAATGTTATATAACATGATATTCTTAAGGGTCGGATATAGATTCTCATCAATTGAGACCGCTGAAAGATTTACCTGTGGAGCGGGCATATCTCTTAATAAACTCGTCCCAGCATTTGGCTCAAGTGACATCAAAATTGACTTCTCTCAGACATTTGGTTCAGTAGACGGCATTGGTAATGTAAGTAGAATTACCACAATATTTGAATTATAAATGTATATTGATAAATCCAAAAGAAAACACCCTCTCTCACAATAGTCACCAACTAACAAAGATGATGAGATTATGTTGAAAACAATTAAGACATTTAACCCTATTAAAAGAGCAGGGGAAATTGAATCAATCGTGATGAAGGATGGCAAGAGAAAGTATTATAGATTTAGGCATTCGGGGCATTATGGAGGAATCATAACCGCTGATACCGTCGGATGTAACCTGATGTGTGCATACTGTTGGAATTATTTTAAGAACCTACATCCTGAAAAATATGGGAGATTTTATTCTCCCGAAGAAGTTGCAAAAAATATGACCAAGATTGCTAGGAAAAGGAATGTCCGGCTTTTAAGAATAAGTGGTGCAGAGCCAATTCTTGGAAAAGCGTCAATTCACCATTTGGTTAAAGTTATAGAAAATGTTGATTACTATTTTATTCTTGAAACAAACGGGGTAATTCTTGGATGCATGCCTGAACTTATAAATATGCTAAAAGGTTTAAATATTAAGGTCAGAATTACTATAAAAGGGTGGGATGAGAAGAGTTTTGAAAAATTTACCAGAGTAGATGGAGGATATTTTCAATATCAAATTTCTGCATTGGGCGAATTGTTAAAGAGAAAAATTACTGCCTGGCCTGCTTTTATGTATGATATCTTCGGAGAAGAAGGCGAGAAAAAACTGATTGAAAAACTTAATGACATCGGTGTGAGAAGAAAAGATATTGAATATGAAGAGTTGATAAGATATCCATGGTTTAATTTTTAGGAACAGATTACAATCTGTCCAGAAAATAAGATGGTCCTTTACGATATGGCTTTGGTTGAGATAGATTCGCTTACAAAAAAATATGGCAATCTTACCGCCCTTGATAGTTTCTCATTCCAATTAAACGAGGGGGAGATTGTTGGTCTTCTTGGCAGAAACGGTGCTGGAAAGACAACCGCAATGAAACTGATATTAGACCTTATAAGACCAACAAGTGGCACAATAAAGATTATGGGCAAAAACCATTATAACCATACCATGAGAAGGCAGATTGGCTTCCTCCCTGAAAATCCCGCTCTCACATTACACCTCAGTGCCATAAACTCACTTAACTACTATGGAATGCTCATAGGTCTTGATAAAGCCACAAGGAAGAAGAAAATAGATATGCTCCTTAACCGAATGGGGCTTTTTGACTATAGAAATACAAGAATAAATGGATTCTCGCTTGGTATGCAACAGAGAATTGCCTTCTCACAGGCAGTAATGGGTGAGCCAAAGATACTCATTCTTGATGAGCCAACATCAGGGCTTGACCCGATATGGAGAAGAGAGATAAGAAGCATCATTCGCGAAATGACAAATAATGGATGTGGAGTGTTCCTCTCATCTCATATACTTGCAGAGATAGAACTTGAGTGCGACAGAGCAATAATCATAGATAAGGGTAAAGTTATAAAGGAAGGCAAGATTGACACACTGATAACTGTCAAAAGGCAATATGAGGTTGAAGTGAACCATTTCAAACAGAGTTTAATTAAGAATATAGATAAGATAGGAAGAGTGCTTGAAATAAATGGAAACAAACTGCGAATAGAACTGAATGGTGGCTTTGCACCACAAGATATTATTGATGCTGTTAATAAAGAGGGTGTAGATATTATATCTCTATCAAGTTTCAAACTCACCCTTGAGGAGGTCTTTGTCGACCTTGTAAAAGAAAAGGATAAGAGAAAATGACAAGATTTGCAGGTATAATATATGGTTTCATTTCTTATATAGGCAGAAGAAAGACATTCTATACGGTATTGGGATTTGGACTGGTCTTTGTTTTCATATCAAGTTGTTTTTATTCAGAGAATTTAATAATTAATCAGAGGACTATAGAACAGAGTGAACTTATAAAGATAGTGAGAGCAGTCACCCTTTATCTATCTACATTCTGGGGAATGATATTCGCAATTCTTATGGGAATGACCACCTCTACAAGCGAGACCGATAGCAAACAGATATACCTCGTCCTCTCAAAGCCAATTACTCGTGCCGAATACATCCTATCAAGAATGTTTGGGGCACTAGTAATCTCATTCTCAATTATCTTCATAATGTCATTCTTATCGTGGATTATTTACAATCTACGACTCGGTATGCTTGACCTGAGATTGTGGATTGGTGTTGGCACAATTACACTTGACCTTACACTTGTCATCTCATTTGTAACGCTCATATCGTTAATAATACCGAGAATTCTCGCAGGCTTTATTGGCATTATATCATACCTGTCCAGTTTCATACTCAGCATTGAAGTAATCAAAGAATTAATCTTCTCAGGTCAGATTCCAGTTCATATAAGAATAATAGCGAGAATTATATATATCATTGTCCCACCATTTGCAAGCATTACAAAACTCGCAACTAATCTTACGAATGAATTATCCATCGGACAATCAGGCATCTCAACATTGATTCACGCTCTTGCATATCTAATTACTTGCCTCTTTCTCTGCGTCATAATTTTCAGAAGAAAAGAATTCTAATCAAATAGTATCATCGCAATTTCTATGGTGCCGAGTAATTTATATCGCTTGTTTATATATTTATCATCGCAGTAGCGCCCCCATTCCTATGGCGACGAAATCATAATATCTATACTCACAGGCATGCCCCGAGGTCAGCCAGGGGAGTGAAGACGCCTCAAAGATGAGCAGATAAGAGTAGTAGAAGGCGGTGGATTGTCTAATAACCGTAAGGGCATACCCTTCACAAGTGGACAAATGCACTGGCTTGATTAATCAAACCCCTACTTTGGTATCTCATTTAACTTCTCTTTTACCTTTTCCAAACTTGATATGACCATATTATAGTGTTTTGGAAAATTGGTAGGTGTATAAACCTTCAATGCCTCTTCAAAGGCTTTAATAGCCATATCTATATTCTCATTTTTATCTCTGACATCAGAAAGAGCGCTATATGCGAGACCAAGCCCATATTGTGTCATAGCATACCCAACTGGGTCACTTCCAATAGTCCTCGCAGAGAGCGCCTCACCATAGGCAGTTATCGCTTTGTCAAGATTTATCTCTGTATCCCTTATCTTCGCAAGAGACAGATAAGCGTCTCCAAAGTTATACTTGGTAACAGCATATTCATAGGGGTGGCTTTGTTTCGTGAATATTCTAAGCGCCTCATTATATGCAGAGAGCGCACTATTTATGTTCTTATTCTGCTGTTTATATCTTGAAAGTGTCCAGTATGCAATGCCAATGCTATTCTGTGTCTTTGCATAGCCCATAGGGTATTTATCAATCGTAAAAACCTTCAGCGCCTCATCATAAGATGTCAGTGCTACAAGAATATTCTTTTCAGCATCTTTAACATAGGACATGTCAACATAGACATCACCAATATCAATCTTTGTCTGAGCATACTCCACAGGATACTTGTTTTCTGTTAATACTTTTAGCGCCTCATCAAACGACTCAAGTGCCTCCCTCATATTCATCTCTTTATCGTTTGCCTCTGAAATTGAATGTAATGTCCTCCCCATTTCAACCTTTACCCTCGCATACTCATAAGGGTATTTTTTAGAGTTATAATACCTAAGCGCCTCATTGAATGATTTCATTGCCTCTTGAATATTCGCCTCTCCCCCCTCCTTTTCAGCAAGCATTCTATAGCATATACCAAGGTGTAATTTAATATGTGCGAATAATTCTGGCTGTTTTATCTCGGAGACATCTTCAAGAGCACCAATATATGTATCAAGTGCATCTCTATATGCCTTCTCATCAAGCAGTTTATCTGCTAAATCTATAAGTTCTTTTATAAGACCCTGCGACTCATTCTCCGAAAATGATTTTAGTAAAGGAAGAAGTAAAATGAACAAAAATAATATTATTATCAAACTATTTCTCATAATCATTCAAAGTGAGAATAACCCATCGGTTTTATACGCTTTCTCTTTGAGCCAATCTTAATATAAATACCATCACCTTCAAACATAATTCCAACAGGTGTAATATGAACATTGAGATTACTGGCAATGCTCTCAATCTCATCTTTCGCCTTACTTGGTGCTGTGAATATGAGTTCATAGTCCTCACCAGCAGACAGAGCCATTTCAACTACATCATTTTTTATAATAGAAGAATATCTAACTAATTCATCAGATATGGGAAGAGAACTTGCGTCTATCTCAATACCTACCTTAGATGACATAGATAGATGATTAAGGCAGATAGAGATTGAGTCCGATGTATCAATACAAGATGTCGCTATCTCATTATGGGATAGGGCAAGACCTACATCAACCCTTGGCATTGGTGATATATGCCTTTCAAGAGCCATCTCCCAGCCATCTTCCACCGCCTTCTTTCTATCAGGAAACGATGATAGAACGCGAAGTCCAACATCTGATAGACCTATAAGTCCAGTGATATATACAGTATCACCAGGTCTTGCGCCTGAGCGTGTTAGCGGTCTTCCCTCACAGGCACCATAGCAGAAGACAGAGAAACTAACAGAATGCGATTTTGTCGTATCACCGGCAATAAGATTTATTCCAAGCATATCATTTGCTTCACATAAACCATCAGCAATCTCAATTATTATATTCTCATTTATATTTTCAGGAAGACCAAGACAGATAGCATAATAAAGCGGTCTTGCTCCCATTGCCGAAATGTCTGAGACAGTCGCATAGATTGACCTTGCCGCCATCTCCCTGTAAGTAAAATACTCTTTCTTGAAGTGAACACTCTCAATGAACTGGTCGCATGTGAAGACATACTCTCCTTTATCAATGTCAATTGCAAAGGCATCATCACCTGGATAAAGTGGATTCTCACCTCTATATAATCTTTCCGCTATTATCTCAATTATTCTTTCTTCATCCATCTCTACTGTCCAAAATCAACAAATGCATTTCTTAGGGTGAGTGTCGCCTCCTCAGGAGAAACAGGATTGATGTAAAGCCCCGTTCCCCACTCAAAGCCAGCAACACGGGTCATTCTCGGGAATATCTCAATGTGCCAGTGGAAGTCCTTCTCAATTGTGAGCCAGTAGCCAGGTCTCGGCGTCCTTAATGGTGCTGTGTGAATAACGAGGTTATATGGCGGGTCCTTCAATGTCTCCTTAAAGCCAATGAGAAGACCTTTCAGAACTTTGGCAAGTGAATTTATAGCATCATCTGTTATATTTATATAGTCAGCTGAGTGCTCCCTCGGCAGAATCCATACCTCGTATGGAAATCTTGAGGCAAATGGAGATATTAAGACAAAATGCTCATCCTGATATATCACCCTCTCTTCATCTGAAATCTCCTGAAACATATAATCACAGAATATACACCTCTCTTTTGATGTATAATATTCCTTTGCTGATATAAGTTCCTGTTTTACCAAATTTGGTGTAATAGGTGTCGCTATTATCTGAGAGTGTGGATGAGAGATGCTTGCTCCTGCCTCATCACCTTTGTTCTTAAAGACAAGTGCATATCTCAATCTGTCATCTCTGTCAAGGTCGGTCAACCTTTCCTTCCATGCTCTTAGTATTAGGGCAATATGTTCAAGGGGTAGTTCACAGAAATGCTGATTGTGGTCGGGCGTCTCAACTACTACCTCATGGGCGCCAACGCCTACGACCCTATCAAAAAGACCTATACCCCACCTTGATAGTTCGCCCTCAACCTTTAGAGCAGGAAACTTGTTTGGTATTACTCTCACTTGCCAGCCAGTCGTGTTCGGCTTTCTATCAGGTGGTCCATAGGCGAGTATCTCAGGGGGTGTCATCTGCTCATTTCCACCACAGAAGGGGCATTTTGTATCTGTTCTTTCACATATATCATACTCTATCTTAAAATGTGGTCTGAATGCCCTCTCGGGTGCTATTATCACCCACCTTGATATTATAGGGTCTTTACGCAGTTCTGACATCACTCGCTCTCCTTTCTATCCAAGTGCACAGAGAGATACCTCGCTGGAACAACCTTTGTGAGATATATTCTATCTGACAGGAGAAACTCAATACCATCTTTATATGCCCTCTCCGCCATAACGGTGATGATAACATCACTTCCACCATTCTTCATTGAGAAATACCACGCCTCATCAATGGTCTGGTAAAGACAAACATATCTATCATTTAATGGTGTAAGCCCTTCCTTCAAGAAAGTGTTCAACATAATTCTGGGCACAAGGGCATAGAGAACATTTGGTGGAGCCGCCTTCTCTGGCTGTGGGTTAATATAATACCTGTGCCCGCTCTTCGCCCTCACACTGTCGCCCGCTACCTCAAACTCATCACTATTTATAACCGCCCTCACCCACCCCTCCCTCACCCATGGAACCTCTGTGAAGCATATAGAGATGAGTTCGTCAATCCTTACAAAGCCCCATCTATCGGGGGAAAGACCTGTCTTCTCGGGCTCCTCGGTTAATATTCTCAATATCTCTGCCTTTAACTTATCCCTATCCCTCTTTGTAAGTGCCTCCATCATAATAAATATAATATTAAATACCCATAATGAGAAATGAAAATGTAATATGATATTAAAAAGTAAGGGTTTTAATTCATTCCGCCATAAAAATAAAAAATAAATTGTAATCTTGTAGCGGTGCGATTTATCGCACAAGTGTCAACTAACTAATACACTTTTATAAACTAATAAATGGCAATGAAGTAGCATCTAATTCGATAAATTGATTATAATTTTGTTATCTTCCATTTGTTTGATAAATCAAACCGCTACAATATAAAAATAAAAAATAAATTGTAATTTTGTAGCTGTGCTATATATCGCACAAGTGTCAATTGACAATAACATTTCAAAATATCAAATTAACTCAATATAAGCATTGCTGAGATTGATAATAATAATAATATTATTACCTTTTTTAATTATTTTTAACTCCTTTTTCAAAAAATTACTATTTTCATTGAATATTTTAATATATATAAGTCAAGTATTAATTTTAAAAAATATTAAAAAAATTATTGACTCATATTATTAAATATATTATATTAAATATGAAGGTAATTGTTATGATTAGTAGAATAAATTTTAATTTTGTTTTAATATTACAGTTTTTGTTTATAAATATTGTTAATTCACTTGACAATATGAATCTTTATAATAATTCTCATCCTAACAGTTTCTATGATACTAAGACATACGAAATCTATTATGATGATAATGAATGGGATATGGGTTTTATATACCCAAGTGTTTATATAAATGAACCATTTGAGAACGGATGGGGATTCTATTTTGATTTAGATTATTTTGATGTTTTGAAAAATGTAAAAATATTCAAAATAATAGAGATAAGGGCATTTATTGCTGCTCCTGCACCTAACGTAAAAACAGATGAAGAATCAAGACAGGTCTTATGTGCTGGTAAGGGAGACAGGAATGGTCCAAAAAGCCATAATGATGTATTCTTCGCTGTTCCAGATGATGGAATACCGGTTTATGAATATCCTTTTGAAGATTGGATAATATTCACAGAGAAGGATGGTTCATGGGGGACTGATGATGGTGCCAAATATGATTATAATGGACTACCATATTTATGCAAAAAGGAAGATTGTAAAAATGAATATGGATACTGGCTATGGGTCGCACTAACACAGGTTAAGTCAGATGGAGAGTGGGACAATGATGCTCCAAATTGGATTGATTGTGATGATAGTGTAGGTCATCATTGCTTTATAGGTGAGAATTATAATTGGCGTGAATATCATCCAGATTATACTTGTATGATAAGGTTAAAAATTGAAATTGAATCAGGACCTGGTATTGAAAGTTCATCTATTGGCATAATAAAGGCACTATATAGATAGGAGATAGAAAATTAGATATTTGGGTGTGGATTAAGATTTAATCAGATTATTTTATCACACCACCGCCAAGTAAAATATTACCATCATATATTACTGCTGACTGACCGGGCGCCACACCCTTCACTTGCTCATCAAACGCAAGTTTCATTCTATCGCCTATCATCTCTATAACCCTTGCCCTTACGGGCTTGAACCTGTATCTTATCTGAACGCTAACACACTCAGGTATCTCATCTTTCTCACAGGCATTGATATTGACACCGTAAACCTCAATATTAGACCTGTAAAGTTCCTCCTCCCTCCCAACAATAATTCTGTTCTTATCCGCATCAATTGAGATAACATAGTATGGTCCACTTCCGCCTATTCCAAGCCCCTCCCTCTGTCCAACTGTATAATATGCTATCCCCCTGTGAGTGCCAAGAACATTGCCATCAAAATCAACAATATCACCTGCCTTCTGATGAGAAAACCTGCCAATAAAATCGCCAACACCTATTTTTCTTAGAAAGCAGATGTCCTGGCTCTCGCCCCTCTCTATTCTAATACCCGATTCTTTAACTATCTTCCTCACATCATCCTTATTCATATTCCCAACAGGAAACTCTAACCTCTCAATCATCTCTCTATCAAGACCCCATAAGAAATATGACTGCTCCTTATCTGACACAGCACCACGCATAATCGCCTTCCTGCCCTTATATTCGCCTGTGAGAGCATAATGCCCCGACGCGATAACATCAGCACCAATCTCTTTTGCGACATCAAGTGCTAACCTGAACTTTACCAAAGGATTACAGAGCGTGCAGGGATTCGGTGTTAAACCCCCTGAATACATCTCTATAAAAGGAAGGACGACACTCTCTCTGAACTTTTCACCAACATCTATTACCCGATGCTCAATATTTAGTGCAATTGCGACATCTTTTGCACCTTCAATATATGTTCCCACATATTTAGAAAAGTCAGAAACCCTATTAAGAAGGTCACATCTCATATCAAGCGTGATGCCGATGACATCATAGCCCATCTCTTTCATTATGAGGGCTGATGTAGTTGAGTCAACACCACCACTCATAAGAACTACTGCTCTCTTCTGCTTTACCATAATGATTGAGTTTATATTACCATAAGTGGATAAAGTTTATTTATTAATAGAAATGGGGAAAGATTTATCTTTCCCCTTATAATCCTAATTAGATGGTTTTTCAAATGATGTTAAAAGATTTATCTTTTAAGAAGGAAATAATTAGCACCAAAAAGCACTTCAAAATCTTCAACAAATGGTCTATAATAGCAATTGTACGAATGATAACCCCAATGCGACATTGTATCTTCTTCCCATAAATCATTATCGTATTTACCTTTTATCTTAGAACCTTTACTGTTGTCATCTTGATACATTATAACTACATACCAATTTGGTGATGGAGCCATACCTGATGATACATGATAGCCAAATGGTAAATCAAGCTGAGTTTCAAAAAGTATCATCTCACCAGGATAAAGAGCAAAATTCGGGTCATTCTCTGTATGCCAGCATTTTGTAAATACAGGGAACTCATCCTCTGTTGTCACAAAGAATGTTCCTGGATTCTCAGGGTCTTCAAGCAAAATTGCATTAGAAGGATAAGTCCAGTAAATAAGATGGTATGTTGTTCCCTTACTCGGACCATCAAAAACAGTATTATCACCAGGTATATTTGGACCTGTAGGATTATTCGAGCAGTTCAATATAAGCATTACAGAGATTGAAAATACTAATAATGTTATTATCCTTTTCATATATTTTCACCTCATTTCCAAAAATATTATTATTTTCATTGAATATTTTACCGTATATATATAAGTTAAGTATTAATTTTGAAAAATATTAAAAAATTATTGATTTAGATTTTAATATTTGTTATATTTTTATGGAGATGATGGTTATGAGAATTGGAGTGAATATAATTATGATTTTATTATCATCACTGATTTTATTTAGTATTTCAAATTCAATCGATAAAATTAATTTATACAATGAATTAAATACAGAAAATTCATTTAATACCAATACCTACGAAATATACTACGATAATAATGATGACCCAGATGTGGCATATACATATCAAAGTATATATATAAATGAACCTTTTGAAAATGGCTTTGGCTTCTACTTTGATTTAGATGATTTTGATGTATTCAAGAATGTTAATGTCTTCAAGATAATAGAGATAAAAGCACTTTTAAGAACATTTTATTCTGTTCCATCTGATGAAGAATCATTACAGGTTTTATGTGCTGGAAAAGGCAGTAGAAGTGGTCCAAAGGGTCCTGAGGATGTATTTTTTGCTGTCCCCGATGGAGGAATACCAGTTTTTACACCACCATTTAGTGGTTGGGCGATATTCACAGAGAAGGATGGCTCTTGGGGAACTGATGATGGTGCCAAGTATGACTACAAAGGACTTCCATATTCATGTAAAAAGGAAGATTGTAAGAATGAATATGGCTACTGGCTTTGGGTTGCGCTGACACAGGTTAAGTCAGATGGAGAGTGGGATGATGATACGCCAAACTGGATTGAATGTGATATGCATGTTCCCCATCATTGTTTTATAGGTGAGAACTATAACTGGCGAGAGCGTCATGAAAAACACACATGTATGATACACATCAAAATAGAAATTGAACCTGGACCTGGTATTGAAAATTCATCTATTGGCCTAATTAAGTCAATATTTAATAAATAGAAAATTCCCCGAAGATGGGGGGCTTCTCTTATAAATTTAAAATGATATTAGAATTGCTGTGTCTCAAGAGTATCATAGAAGCGGTTGATTCAACACCACCACTCATAAGAACTACTGCTTTTTTATGCCTGACCATAATAATTTGAATTATATTATCATAAATCTAATTAGCAAAGTAGCGCCGTAACTTCTATGATTATTAATATATATAGATAATTATGTAAAAAAAGTCCGCACAAGAGTGCGGACACTACATTTACATTCAAAACAGCATTAAAATGGCTGTGTATCAAAATTAAACTGTAATTGCATCAATATTTCATAAGTTGGTTTTTTGTCTTCATTCTGATAGGTTGTCAATCTCCACTCTGGTTGAAAGACAATATTTGGGGCAAACTTACCCTCATTTGGGTGGTAGAGATAGAGATTGACACCGCCCAGAAACTGAATCATCCTATCATCAACAACATCTGAATTGGGGTCAAAGATGTCAAACCTTGCGACTGGTTCTATGAATGGATTAAGTTGGATTGTGCTTGAGACCATATACCCTAGCGACTTTCTCGCACCCCAATCCTTCGCATAGGAAGCATAAGCCATCTCTGCCATAAGGTCAACCTTACCGAGTTTTATTCTGAAGAATGGTTCAATAACAAATCTATTCTTTTGCTCATCAGAGGTGTTAAGACCACCATTCTTTTCAAATACTGCTGAAACCCCCGCATCTACTTTTCTATACTTCAACCTGATGTCTGTTGATATAGCAGGATAATCATTAACACTTCCACCCGAAGATAGATACCCTTCACCATTAGTTATCTGTGTTGTGATGTTTAATAAATTAGCAAGTTTAATAGTAATATCAGAACCAAAATCACACGATGGAATAAATCTCCTTTCACCTGCCAGAGATAGAGGGATGATGCGGTATTTCCATATTGACTCAAGTCCGAACTCAAATGGAATTACGCCCCCGCGAACTCTGATATTGTCTGTTAAATTCATACTAACCATTGCGAGTTTCAGTTCAATTCGGGCGGATGCAGAATAAGATGGGTCAGTGAGGACATTTATTAAAAATGTTCCCGAGAATCTATCATTAAAAGCGTGAGACAACTGGAAGTAGCCCCTACCGACATTGAAATGGCTATGGATAAACTCATACTTGCCAACGATTGGTTCTTGCTGACAAGTGATAAAGTATCTGAACCACACTGTTGAAGATATCTGGGTTTCGCCCGATGAAAGTGAAAAAGCAATATTAAAAACCGATATTATAATCAGAATGGGTAAAAGATACCTAAACATACCAACCTCCAACTATAAATTATCAATAAGTAGAAGTATTTTAAGTATTATATGATAGAAATATAATTAAAATCTTAATCTTTAATACAATCCTTTTATAAAATTTTTATAATAAGAAAATCAAAGAAATACATTTTAAGATTAAGATAGATATATTTTTTAGCATCAAAAATTTTATAAGTATTCTATAACTAATTTTTCATTACTCTGACAGTCATTCTTCCTGTGATATTGAAAGAGTGCTCAGTTAGTCCCTTACTGAAAGCCACTTCAATACGACCACTTGAACCAACCAGAACTATCATCTCACCACCCTCTGCCTGGGTATAGTAATCTTTTATCCCCTCTATCTCCCTATCACCTATCAAGACCCTACAACTATTCCTTTCAACCCCTTTAAGGTCTTCTTCGCGTATATTTGTAATCATATTACCAAAACTATCAACATATATAACCTCACCCTCAATCAATTCATTACTCACTCTTGGCTTTGGTATATCAATGAGAACTACCTCATCAAGTTTACTCCCAAGTTCAGATATACTGCCTCCCCTTGCAAGATGAACACACGCAGGGGCAAATATGTCTCTTCCGTGAAATGTCTTGGAGACGCTTCCAAGCGGTGGCTTTACATTCTCTATCTGATAGGCAATATATGAACCATACATATCTATTGCGAGCGTTGCAAAACCATTGTCGGGACCAACCAAAATATGATGCCCCAGGTGAATTACCACTGATTTTCTCTCTGAACCAACAGTCGGGTCAACGATAACAAGGTGAATTGTGCCCGGAGGATAATATGGAAGAACCCGCTCAAGAACGAGTGAGGCAGAAAGAATGTCGCCACTTGGTATGTTATTTGTTATATCTACTATCCTTGCTTCTGGCGCCCCTGAGATTATGACACCTTTCACTTCACCGACATACGAGTCCTTGTCTCCAAAGTCAGTTATCAAGGTAATAACAGACCCACGCCCGAGCGGTATTGGGTATCTGATTCTATTATCAAACATCTCTATATTCTCAGAAGCCATTAATCTTATCTACAAGGTTCAATAATGGCTCACCCTTGATAAATCTTTTTAGGTTTTCTACGAATTGTTTGGCAAGGCGATGCCAGTAATTCGGTGTCATACCTGCTATGTGCGGTGTTATTATACAATTAGGATGTTTGTATAGTGGGCTCTCTTTTGGGAGCGGTTCTCTTTCAAATACATCAAGGGCTATACCACCGAGATGACCACTTTTAAGTGCTTCTACTAATGCCTGTTCATCAATGACAGAACCCCTGGCAACATTTATAATATAAGCACCTTCCTTCATACTTGAAATGCGTTCATTGTTTATAATATGAAATGTCTCATCAGTAAGAGGAACAGATACAATTAAACAATCAAGTTCACCAAGAAAGTCGTCTAACTTATCCACTTCATAAAACTCATCTAAAATGCCATTTTCTGGTCTTACCTTATCACAACCAAATACTTTTGCTTCCATTGCCCTGAGATATTTGCTAATCCTTCTTCCAACACATCCAAGTCCAAGAATACCAATTGTGCTTCCCGAGACCTCACGAAGTCCCTCACCTGCCTCTGCTCTTGCCCACCTCTCATCAAATTGATAACGCATACAGTGATGAATATTTCTATAAAGCATTAGAACAAGACCAACAGTATGCTCAGCGACCGCAATATCTGCAACACCAGTTGCCTTCGTAAGTATTACCTCTGAATTCCTTAACTTATCAGTTAGAGCACCATCAATACCTGATGTTGCAAAGGCAATCCATCCAAGACGCTTTGCTCTTTGAAATAATTCGTCAGGTAAGTTCCAACATAGGATTACATCTGTATCAGCGATAATATTTGAAAGGTGAGTTCTATCAAAAGACCTAATAAGTTCAATAGGTGTCTCTAATCTCTCTTTTGAAAGGCGGTCTCTTATGTCATTATAAGGTTCTTCCCTATTTGAAATAGCAATAACAACATTCAATTCCATACTCCACCTCAATAATTAAAAACTCTAAAAAATAAAATTATTCTTATAAACAACATTACATTATATCTTTCCCTTCAGCTGTCTTATATTGTCATTTACTTTCGCTCTCTTTGACCTAATCTCATCAAGCCATCTAACAACATTATCAATGACCTCGCGTGGTGCTTTTGTCATAAAGTTCTCATTCTCAAGTTTTGAAGAAAGTCCCTTCTCCTCTTCATCTAAACTTTCAAGTGCCTTGGTAAGACGCTTTAATTCTTTATCTATATCAACTATACCTTCAAGAAACATATGAATACTTGAACCATTAACAACAGCGAAGACACACTTTGATGGTCTCTTCTTTGTCTTATCTATGATAAGGGACTTAATAGAAGCAAGTGCCTTTATATGTTCTATATTCTTGTTAATAATGCTCTCATTTTTCTCATCATTCGGTATTATTAATACATCCACCTTCTTTGATGGAGATACATCAAGTTCACTCCTTAGATTTCTTATCGCCCTTACAACCTCAATCATTGTCTCAATCTCCTCTATTGCTTCTTTGGTATCACCAATATCTATTTCCTCTGGCCACTTACTAATCATAAGATACCCCGATGAGTGCGGAAGAAGAGAGTAGATCTCCTCAGTTATATACGGCATAATAGGATGCATAAGTTTTAACCATCTATCAATTATTAATAAAGCACATTTTTGCGCTGATATGCGTTCATCTTCTACCTTCGGTTTATACAACCTCCTTTTGATTATCTCAAGATACCAATCACAATAGTCATGCCAGAAAAACTCATAAAGATGACCTGCTATATCGTTAAATCTATATTCATCATAACTTCTATTGACATCACTTATAAGTTTATTTAAGGACCCGATTATCCATTTATCTTCTGTCCTTTCAGGTTTGAAATCATAAATATCAGTAATATTCTCATCAAGATTCATCAGGATAAATCTTGCAGCATTCCATATTTTGTTCGTAAAATTCCTTCCTATCTCAAATCTCTCTTCACCAAATCTTATTGACTGCGTCTGAGTTGATATAGTTGCTATTGTGAATCTAACAGCATCTGCTCCAATCTTATCTATGTATTTCATCGGGTCAATTCCTGTCCCAAGGGATTTACTCATCCGCCTTCCTTCTTCATTTTGGACAGTTGTATTTATATAAACAACGGTAAAAGGAACTTTGCCAACAAATCTCATTCCAGAGATAATCATTCGTGCGACCCAGAGGTAAATAATACCTGAATCAGTTATTAGAACATCTGTTGGATAGAATTTTTTGAAGACATCACCAAGGTTAGGCCAACCCATAGTAGATATTGGCCAGAGTGCAGATGAGAACCAGGTGTCAAGGACATCCTCTTCTTGATGAAGTTTTGCCCCCTTACATTTAGTGCATGCCTTTGGCTTTTCCACAGACACGACAATCTCCCCACAATCATCACAATACCAGATTGGCATTCTATGACCCCACCACAACTGCCTTGATATGCACCAGTCCTTTATATCCTCAAGCCATGAGAGACATATCGCTGTCCATCTTTCAGGGATGAATCTCACTCTTCCATCTTTTATGGGCTCCATTGCATACCCTACAAGTGGCTTCATCTTCAAAAACCATTGAGATGATAAATATGGTTCTATCTCAGTGTGACAGCGATAACAGGTTCCTATTGAATGATGATAGTTCTCTATCTTTACAAGAAGTTTTTCTTTCTCAAGGTCACTTATTATCTTCTTTCTTGCCTCTTCTCGCGTAAGACCAGCATATCTTCCACCATTTTCATTTATCTGTGCTCTCTCATCCATTATAATCAATGGCTCAAGGTTGTGGCGTCCCGCAATCTCATAGTCATTTAAGTCATGTGCTGGTGTCACCTTCACTGCGCCAGTCCCAAACTCCATATCTACTACATCATCGGTAATAATAGGTATTTTTCTACCAACAATTGGAAGTTCAAGATATCTACCAACTAAACTTTTATATCTCTTATCATTTGGGTTTACGCAAACAGCCATATCACCAAGCATTGTCTCAGGTCTCGTTGTGGCAACTACTATGTTCTCCTCTGTTCTCTTATTATTCAAACCAATGATGGGATATGCTATATAGTAAAGTTTTGTGTCCTTTTCAATATGTTCAACCTCAAGGTCAGAAATGACTGTCTTACACCTTGGACACCAGTTAACGACATATTTACCACGATAGATAAGACCTTGCTTGTAGTATTCCATAAAGGCGGTATTTACTGCTTTCTTTCTTCTCTCATCAAGAGTAAATACAAGACGGTCCCAATCACAAGAGCACCCAAGCCGTTTCAACTGATTTATTATTATTCCACCATACTTATCCTTCCATTCCCAGGCGGAATGTAAGAACCCCTCTCTTGTGATGTTTTCTCTGAATATGCCCATTGATGAGAGATACTGCTCAACCTTGTTTTCTGTTGCTATGCCAGCATGGTCAATTCCAGGTATCCAAAGTGCTTCATAGCCGAGCATTCTTGCCCTCCTTATAAGAAAGTCCTGAATTGAGTTGTTGAGAGCATGACCTATATGAAGTTCACCAGTTATATTAGGCGGTGGAATAAGAATTGTGAATGGCTTTTTATCGCTGTGCTCATCTGCGTGAAATAAGCCATCAACAAGCCACTTTAAATACCATTTCCCCTCAACTGCTTTCGGGTTATATCTATCTGGAATAATCTTTGCCATACAATATAAAACCAAACATCAGAAGTAATTTTATCAAAATTTCTCTAAAAACAAGAGAATCCTATGCCATAAGTTGAAAAAGATTATATCACAGATTATTAATGGAGGTAAATGTAATATAAATAAAAGTGCCTGACAGCGTTCTACTTTCCCAGGGGGGTAACCCCCAAGTATCATCAACGCTGGAGGGCTTAACTGCCGTGTTCGGTATGGGAACGGGTGTTTCACCTCCGCTATGGCTGTCAGGCAAATATGATTATATAGAAGATAATAATGATTGTCAATATATTTTAGATTAAATACTACCTTTTGATATAATTTATTTAATGAGAATTCTATTTGTTTCATCACTTCCACCACCAAGGGCAGGTATGTCTCTTCAGGGGCAATACATATTGAATATTCTTAGAAAACTTGGACATAAGGTAGTGGTCTTCAAGATAAATCACAGATACTTTCTAAAGGTTCTTCTCGCAATTATATTTCCAATTATACTTCCAGTAATTGGTTTTATGGCAGATAGAATTGTTATTATCTCATCTGTCTATGGCTCTTTTTATTTTTTCACGATACCAGCACTGCTCTATTCAAGAATCTCTGGAAAGCCACTCATACTTTTATTTAAGGGTGGCAAAGTCATAATAACACTTGAAAAAGTCCCTTTTATAAAACACATCTTCAAAATAGCAGATAAAATCGTAGTCCCCGGAGATTTTCTAAAGAATGTTTTTATCAGTTATAAAATAAAGACAATCATCTTGCCAGATATCATTGATACCTCATATCTCAAAGTAAATATCGACTTTAGAAAAGGAGAATATTTTTTAATGACACGGGCACTTGAGAAAATATATGGTATAGACACAGCAATAAAAGCATATCATGAAGCAAAACCCAGATTGAAAGGAAAAAAGTTAATAATTACCGGTTCGGGCAAAGAGAAAAGGAACATTGAGATTATGGTGAAGAAACTAAACCTGGAAGATTCTGTTCTTCTAAAAGGAGAGTGCTGTGCAGAAGAGATAGGTAATCTTTTATCCAAGGCATTTGCCCTCTTGAATACTTCTTACTACGACAACTACCCAAACTCTATTCTTGAGGCATTCTATTCAATGGTTCCAGTTCTATCAACTGATGTAGGCGGTATTCCATATATTATAAAAGATAGAGTAAATGGTATTCTTATCAAACAAAATGATGTAGCAGAGATTGCGAATGCTATGATTAACATGATTGAAGATAAAAATAAACTTTATGAAATCACAATAAAAGCCAGAGAAGATATGAAAGAACTTATTCTTTCCCCAACAAATACTGGAACTTTTAGAGCAATTTCAAACCTGATTAAAAAAGGAAGTCCATAGATTTCTTCAAATAGAATCTGTTATAAATAGCACGCCTGAGAGGATTTGAACCTCCGACCTATGGATCCGGAATCCACCGCTCTTTCCCCTGAGCTACAGGCGCACCCACTATATTCTACACAAAACTACCAACCTTTCAAAGATAAAAATATCTCAACTCACTCATTCAATCATTGACAACTACTAAACTATTTAATATATTATACACGCGGGGTGGAGCAGTAGGAAGCTCGTTGGGCTCATAACCCAGAGGTCACAGGTTCGAATCCTGTCCCCGCAATTTTTTATTTCATATTATAAAAAACATATTAACTTATTGATTATAATTAAAATTATAAACTTGTAATATAAAAATTGTTATTATAATATGCTATTAACTTATAAACTGTGAGGTATTGTTATGGCAGATACACTTCCTGATGTCTTGGAGAGATTAAAACCCTCTGTTTTCAAGTTAAAAGATGTCGCAGGTATAGGCACAGCATTCTCAGTAAGTAAAAATGGCTTCCTCGCAACTAACAGGCATGTCGTTGGAACAGGCTACTTCGCTAATGTCATTGACAGTAAAGATAAAGAGACGCAGGCGAGGGTGATAATATCAAGCACAATTACCGACATCGCAATTCTCTATGTAAAGGCAGTGGAACTTACAGTCCCCGAATGGGCAAAAGAAGAAGACCTTAAGGTTGGTATGTCTGTCCTTGCTATTGGTAATCCGCTTGGCTATGACTTCTCTGTCTCAAAGGGCATAATCAGTTCTGTGAAACGCACCATAAATAATATTGACTACATACAGACGGATGTCCCAATTAATCCAGGTAATTCGGGTGGACCACTCATACTTGAAGACGGGAGGGTCTGCGGTATCAACTCTTGGGTGAGAAGCGATGCCCAATCAATCGGCTTTGCTACCCCTATGAGGTATGTAGATTCTCTACTAAAAAAGGTAGAGCCATACTTTGATAAGTTGGATGAAGCATACTACTGCCCGAAGTGTGGATGGATTGATGATAAGAGATATAAATACTGTCGGAACTGTGGCGTCCTAACAGAAGACCCGTTAGCAAAGAAGGAGGAGGAAAAAAAGGCAGAGGAGACGCCAAAAGCAGAAGAAGAGAAAAAGACCATTGCAGGGGAAGAGAAGCTAATTGAGTGTCCAAACTGTAAATACAAGAATAAAGCAGATGCAAAGTATTGCTCTCAGTGCGGGACGAAACTGCAATCATAATTTTTTATTACCTGAATGATACATTGAATATTGTGCATCTCTATCTCACAGGTTTTATTTATTAATAATATTTGAAAGGAGATTAAAAATGGCAGAGGAAGAGAAGAAGGCATTTGATATTCAGCCATATGTGAATATCATAAATGAGGTAATTACTGAACTTGGAGTAAATCCTGATGAGGTCCACGACAAGGCGAAGAACACATGGTCTCTCTATAAGGGCTCGGCACAGGTTATTATTGAATTATTTAAAATTGAGAATAACTGGTATGTTGATGTTAGAAGCCCTGTATGTGCGATACCAACAGTAAATGTCCTGCCGTTCTATCGCAAACTGCTTGAACTCAATCACTGGAATATAGGCATAAAGTTTAGTGTTGACCAGGACTGGACATGGCTTTCGGTAAACAGGGAACTTGAGGGAATGAACAAGGAAGAGATGACGGCTAACCTGAACAGAGTTGGTAATATGGCAGATGAGTGGGATGACAAACTGAGAGAGGAGTTCTTCACAACGCAGTAGCGAATATATTTGTAGGGGTTTGATTAATCAAACTATATGCATTTTATATGCTTTTATAATAGATAAGTTTCATATATCCTTTGTAAGGCATGCCCTTACGGTCTTTGGATAATAGAACATCTTCTTTTATGGCGCTACCTAACTGCTGGTGGAGACGAGCATCTTCCGTATCATGATATCGCTTCTTTAAGTCCATCATACGCTCAACGAGGCGAACCATCTCATCGTGCATCTAAATCAGATTCCCTTCCCCTGAAATCATCACTTTCTCTGATATATATCCATTTATAATCTAATGGGTCATCTACCAATGATTCTTTTACAGGGTTATTTATGATGTATTCATAATAATCTCTTATATCCTCATTATCCCTCAACATATGGTCATGAAATGACTTATGCCACTGGAAGCGTGGCATGGCTAAAACCCCGTCAGTTGTGTATTTATCCCAAAAGCGAATTATTAAACTTCTTAAATGCTTCTCAAATTCTATAATCTCCGCCATTATGTTCTCACTCACTCGTAAGGGAGATTTATAAATCTCCCTTACAGGGTTATTATCAATAATATGGTTGATGTATCTTGATGAGTTTCTCTTTATACTATGTATAATATTGCTTATGTTATATTCACCTTCAGGTTGTATGAGAAGATGTATATGTTCAGGCAATATAACATAAGCATAGATGTTGTAGCATTTAATAGTGGAACCGAGCATTATCTGTTCTGACAGCAGTTCACAGAAGATTGGTTCATTAAAGTAAGGGTAGCGGTCTTCTGTATAGGTGCTGATGAAATAAACCGCTCCTTTGTGATAGAAGCGTCTCAACCTCTTTCTTTGGGATATCATATTTATGGGCTATATTAACATATAAGATGTCTTAAACAAACATTGTAAGGCCGAAATCGCTTTCGTCCTTTTACTTTTAATAAATATAACCAAGTATATCTCACGGGGTAAATCTGCTCGTCGGTGGCTTTTATGGCGTGGTCTAACTGCTGGTGGAGACGAGCATCTTCCGCATCATGATATCGCTTCTTTAAGTCCATCATACGCTCAACAAGGCGAACCATCTAATATTACCACCTATTCAAGTACATTTTAAAAATAACAAGCGAAAAATCCTTACTAATAAAATATTTAAAAAATATGAAATAAAATGAAAAAACTGTAAAAAAATAAAAAAAATTACTTGACAATTAAATTAAATTTGATAAAATTTATATGGAAAGGGGTTCGCTTCTAATAGAAGTGAGTTGGGTCTTTGACCCGCCCTTTTCTTTTTTATTTAAAATCAAGTTTTCTCTTCTTTGTTATATCATATAAATATCTAATCCCTTTACTCAGATGCGCTTCATCGGGGTCAGTTTTTCTAAATTGAAGACCAGATAATATTAAGTAATAAGGACCTATATAAGGATTTTTAGTAAATTGCTGATAAATAGTTGTTGCAGTAATATCAGCTAATTGAACTCCAGAAGATGTTTTTGAATCAACAAAGGATATTAAATCAATTATATGCGTTAGACATTTTCCAACTTTTGACCTAAAGATAAATCTCTCAAAATTTTTTGCTCTAACATAGTCAGATTTCCTATGTATTTCATCAAATATACAAAAAGCAAAACTATTACTATGAAATTCCTCCATAAACTCATTTATCCTCATAAATATTTCTATGTAAGGTTCTGAAAGATAATCAAATGATATTTCTTCATAAGGTCTATCAGCAATTACTCCAAAAGTTGTTATCCTATATGCTTGGAATAATTGAAACAAATCATTTAACATATCAAAATGTTCTTTATTTGCCTTATTTAAAACTGTATTTGTCAGTAAATTTCTCCCCTTTAATTCTATATCCTGTATATCAATTCCTTGACCATATATACTTTTAAATACTTTATTATGTCTATATTTAAGATTATATAATGCTTTCGATAAATCCTTTTGATTACACTCTTCTATAGCTACTGCAGCTAATACATAATAAGGTTCCTTTGCCTTATAATGTAATGACCCACTTTCATCAAAATAAATCAACATTTACGCCCTCCTATTATCATATTATAATATTATAATGTTATCCCCCCTCCACTATCCTTATCTCCTCATCCGTCAGATTATACAATTTATATACAAGTTGGTCAATCTGCTCGTCGGTGGCTTTTATGGCGTGGTCTAATTGCTGGCGGAGGCGCTCATCTGTCGTATCATGATATCGCTTCTTTAAGTCCATCATACGCTCAACAAGGCGAACCATCTCATCGTGCATCTTAACATCTGAAGGATTATTGAAGTCAATATTTGGAAATGGTATTCTTTTAGTAACAGGACCATCAAAATGCATTGTCATAATTGCTTTACCAAATATAAACATGTATACAAACCAAGATATTAATTTTGAATTAATTATACCCAATATAAATTTTGAAGATAGTTCGCTTTTATTAATCAATTGATTAATAGTATCTAAAATAATGTAGTTTTTTATTATATTGTTATTAGGCAATGATGCTATTATTTTTTTTCTAGTTACAATATTTTGAACTAAAATACTATTTTCCTTTATAAAACCATTATCTTCAATAAAAACATTTTTATCCAAATATCCTTTTATTCCTTTTATAATATATCTATTTATTTGTTTTCCACCTAAAACCTTATAATATGCAGTTTTATCAGATAAAAACTTTTGTAAACCTACACCTCTTATATTGAAAACATAATTTCCTAAAAAGTTTCCAACTTCTATAACCTTTTTTCCAATTTCAATTTCTTTATTAGAAATACCACTAATAATAAAACCAAATTTTATGCAATCTTCTTTTTTTATTATTTCAACGTCTATAATATTTTCATATTCTCTATATAAAACATTATATGTATTTATTTTATTTTCTTTGCTTATTACATATATAATTTGCTCAAGTCCTACTTCTTTCCAAACTCTTCCACAATCTACTATTTTAATTAAATATGGAATTAATATATTTCTTAAATTATACCAATTTGAAGCATAAATAAAGGGCTTAGGGAATATAAAACTATGTCTTCCTTTACTTCCTAAAAATTCAAAAGCCCTTATACTAAATAATGCTGCACTATCTAATGTTCCAATATTATATTTCTTTTTTAAATATGATCTTTCATTAAAAGATAACTCAGCTCCATACGGTGGATTGCCCATGACGACATCAAAACCCCCCTCCTTCATTATCTTGCCAAAGCCCGCCTCGTCATCGTTCCAGTCAAAGACATTTATTCTCCTTATCTCATCATCGCTGAATAGACCTATGTCATACTGCTTGTAGAAGTCGGGTCCAATTAGCGAGTTCCCGCACCTTATGTTCGCCTCAAGGTCGGGTAGCGCCGGCTGTCTTATCAGTGCCAACTGCCCATCAAGCGTCTCGCCCGTCTCGCCCTCCAAGACCCTCAAATGCAGTGATAACTTCGTCACCTCCACCGCCTGCGGGTCTATGTCAACGCCATATATGTTATCCATCAAGATGCGCTTCCTCTCGTCTATCGTCAGGTGATACTCGCCCCTCGCATCTCTGTATATCTCCTTATTTATGTGCTTTTGGGCATCCTCTGTGTATCTTGATAGATACCATCTTGTGAGGTAGTCGTATGCCCCCAAAAGAAATGAGCCACTCCCACAGGCGGGGTCAAGAATGCGTATCTTCTTGACTTGATTTGGTGTTTTTCCCTCCAATTGTTTCCCGACAGTGTTCTCAACGATGTAGTCAACTATATACTTCGGCGTGTAGTATATGCCCCCCGCCTTCCTCACCTCGGGCTTATACTCAACCTTCGCCTGCCCCGATGGCGTAAGCCGTATTGTCTTGCCGAGAAACCTCTCATAGACCTGCCCAAGTATCTCAACGGGTATGGCAGAGAAGGCATAAGGTGAAGGATAGTATAAATTAAGTATTATATCCTTGAGGACTCTATCATCAATTTTGATTTCACGGGCGATTTTATCCTCCCTCATGTTGAATAGTCCTGCATTATATCTATCCTGGGCTCTATCAAAGTATCTTAGAAGGCGAGCGTATATGCCATCTCCACCTTCTGCTATCTCCCTTAGGTTCTCATACCTTTCAATATCCCTGTCCTCGCAGACGCGAAGGAATATAATTCTATCTATTGTTTTTTGAACGACATTGTTTAACTGGTATATATCAAGTTTGTTTCTGAGGGCGATATTTCTTGCGAGAACTTCGCGGAAGTTTTCAATCTCGGCGAGGAATGCGTCGTCAACATCCATCATACCGCGCTTGCCCTTTGTCTCCTCTGCGAACCTATCAAAGGCACCCGTTACTACCGCTGTGTATGAGATTGTGTTCCACAGGAAGTCAAACTCACGAGTGTAGTCAGTGTATCTAATCTCCTTTATGAGAGCCATTCTTGGGTCATCTTTTATATTTGGTTTGGGGCGGGTGTCATAGACGCAAAGTGTCTCAAAGTTGGTGAGAATTGATATAGGTAGGTGCTTTGACCAGGCATATCTACGAAGTTGGAAGGCGCTTTGGGCGTCGGGTATTTTGATGTGTGGGGCTTTCGCCTCAACGAGGAAGAATGTCTTTAAGCCGTATCTGAACTCATAGTCGGGGTTCTTTATGGTCTCGCGCCCCTCTTCTTTTACGCGAACCCTGCCCTCATACTTGACCTCTTTGTAGTCGGGGGCGAGGTTCTGCTCGTTTCGGACATCCCAGCGGAGTGCGATAAAGAGCGGTTCTATGAGGTCTTGGCGTGCGTCCGCCTCATCATAGGACGGCTGTCTATACCTTGATATATTATTATCAAACTGAAGGCAAAGCCCCTTTAGAAAATCAAGACCCTCTGACTTATTAAATCTATTGAATGCCATTGTAATTTACACCCTGGCCGACCGCACGGGCGAGCCCTTTTGTTATATATTATGAATATATGAATGGTCATTTCAAGACCAATAATAATTATAATTTTTATCAATTTTAACAAAACATTATTATGGTTTATTTTAACAATATTTGTTTATAACTAACTGGTTTAGTATAATCATCGCTTTCCAATATGAATATCCGCCTATAATCTGAAATGTCATCTACAAATGCTTCTCAAATTCTATAATCTCCCCTTTTATGTTCTCACTCACTCGTAAGGGAGATTTATAAATCTCCCTTACAGGGTTATTATCAATAATTTGGTTGATGTATCTTGATGAGTTTCTCTTTATACTATGTATAATATTGCTTATGTTATATTCACCTTCAGGTTGTAATAAAATAAACGTGACCTTTATTATAGAATCTCAAAACTCACATTAGTTCAACCAAATTATTTTTAGATATTATGAATATATGAATGGACATTTCAAGACCGTAATAAATATTCATTTTTATAGAGGAAGAGGCAGGGGTTATACCCCTTGTCAAATGGTGCTAATACATTTTAGATGAACAGATTGTAATCTGTCCCTACAATAATAATGTCGGGGCGAGAGGATTCGAACCTCCGACCTCATGGTCCCAAACCATGCGCGCTAAACCAAACTGCGCTACGCCCCGAACAACACTGATTATATATATTCAATTAATGCTATGTCAAGACCTATGAGATGTAATATATCATAAATCTGCTATCAAACTGAATATGACCCTATTTCTTGAATACAGTTCATCACGAAAAGATAATCCCTTGAACCTGAAACCCTGCTCTACCTTGACATCTATTTTTACATAGTCAAAGGTTCTCGTATAACCCAATCCAATCTCATAGTAGGAACCCCACTTATTATCAATATTTGGGTCTTTCAGTGAATTTGTGTATATGAAATCATCAGCCCCCGGCAGAAAATAACCCTGCTGTAAAAGAGAGACAAATGGATTAATCTCAAAACCATCAATGAGTTTGACCCTTCCCTCAAGGGACAATGCCCACATCTTTGGCATATTTCTCTTCCACGAGGTAGCCACCTCACCTATAACAGCGTTATTGAATAGTGGAATCTTTCCACCAAAGCATAGTCCAAAGTTCTCACCATTAGGTGGAAGTTCGGGCTTTATCTCGGGGTAGCCGTCAAAGCCACCCCTGTGATAGATGACTGTTCCAACATAGGCATTATATACATCTCCAAAACTAATACGACCTGCCCAGAGGAAGTCCTCATAAGAGGTTGTCGTTGGAACAGAAAACCTTATTCCAAGAAGCCATATCTTGATTATATCACTGTCATATCTATACTCTGCGGATGGCATATCATAACTCGCAGGTCTGAGATAGCAGGTGAGACGAGATATAGACCGCCTAATATAACCAACCTCAAATCTATGACCACCGCCACTCATAACAGCCCCAGCCCTAAACCAATAGTTCATCTCACCACCATATACCTGCCTTATCTTCGCCCCAACCCTAAGCTCAAGCCAATCGTTCGGCTTGAAGTTTATCAGTGGTGTAATCTCATTTGCTACGAATGTCCTTTCATATCTTGATGGAATCTCAAGGCAAGAATACTCGCCATTGTCAAATTCAAACAGATATTCCAGAGACGGATATATTCTGCCATCAAAGATTGAAAGTTTTGATGAGAGAAGGCCCTCTGAATGAACTAATGTTGATATAAAAATAATTAATACACAAATAAACAAAAAATGCCTTTTCATAAAATCTCTCTGATATTGAATACAATATTGTTTTTAACTATCTATTTCTCACCTTTATCTTTCTCTAACTTCTTGAACTCTTTTTCTAATGTGCCCTCTGCGTCAAGTGATGACCTGAGAGATAGATTTGCTTGTTCAAGACCCTTTGAAAGCGACTCTATCTCTGTCTTAAGAGGTGCGATTGCTTCACTTGATGTAGTAATGGGCTTGGAGATAGCGAGTATTGCTGTTGCAGACGCCTTCTCAATGCCCTTCTTAAACTTTTCTATCTCCTCGGACACAGTGCCAAGCGCCCTCTCAAGCGCCTTATTTTCGCCTTGAACCTTCATAATAGCATCAATCTGGTCTGCGGACTCAATAAGAGAGAGACCATCGTTAAGGGCTGAGTCAAGCGACACCTCCAGAGAGATAGCACTGTGACGAAGATGCCCTGGAGACCTCCTGAATATCGCCTTTACCGTCTCAACCTCCTTCTCAATCTCCTTCGCCTCCCTTCTCCAGTGATAGCCAAGCGCCGCTATCCTATACTGCCTGTCAACAAGCCGGCGAAACTCACCTCTATTGCAATCAATCACTATGATTATGACATAGCCAATTGTCCCACCAATTCCGATAAAAGGATTGATGACTGAAAGAGCGAGAGTAGCAAGCCAGCCGATAAGGCGAATTGGCTTTATTGCTGATGCGAATATATATCTGAGCATATATACCTCCAAATAAAAATCTTTTAATCTCAATGATTATTTCATTCTATCCAAAGATGACCTCACCCTCTTGTTTTGCAGAATTTATTATTAAAGAATTACCCTCATTCCACTCTTCATCTGAGTAATACATTATGTCAAATGGCTTTTTTAACCTTCTAACCAGTTCCCTGTGAATTCCTCCTGTAAGTTCCACTCTCTTAAAAATATCTCTATTAATAAAATCCTTAGAAACAATTATTAAATCAATATCACTTTCCTTCCCTTGAATGCCCTTAGCATAGGAGCCAAATATGACTATCTTATAAATATTAATACCCCTCTTTTCAAATAAATCTATAATAATTTTTAATATTTCTATAACTTCTTTCTTAGCCATTTCAATAACTCCTTTGATTCATTTAGTATTCTTTCTGTTCTACTCTTTTTATAAATACTCACTATCTTCTTAATATCATCGGGATACCTGACTGGGACACTTATGTCATTCAAACTGTCTAGAAAAATCTGATGTTCTTCTGATAAGTTTAATCCGATAATATCACAGAGATAATTAAGGTCGTGTGTTTTTATCGGGTCTTTTTCAAAACACTTCGCATAAAGTCCCTTCAATGCCTTTTCAATTGATAGGTGGCACATAAATACAGTGTAAATATATCTTTCTGCCTTAAATACTGCCTCTGCTTTTTCAAGACCATGCCTTGTCAGTTTGAACCACTCTTCTGATGGTTTATATTTAACTTCACTCATTTGACAAGAAATAAAGTTCTTAACAAGGGGCGTCAATATAAAACCGACGCCCCGATATACTCTACTTCGCGGTCTCACCTGCTGGCGGCAATTCCGCAAGACCCAACTTCGCTTTCAGCGCCTTTAACTCTGTATCTACATCAGAATGACCCAACTTCGCAAACTCGTCCTCAAGTTTCACTGTTGATGCATCAAGTTCTGCCATCTTGCCCTCCGCTTCTGCTGTCGCCTCAATCTTATCTACCTTTTCCTCCATTCTCTCAAACTCATCAAAGGCGCTCTCATCGCCCATATCTGCAAGTGTGGCATTTATTGTCTGCGCTGCCTCAGCCCTCTTCGCCTTCGCGATAAGTAAATCTTTCCTCCTCTTCGCCTCCTCTATCTTCTTCTCAAGTGCAGATAGACCACTGATAAGCGCCTCGGTCGCTGTATGCTGTTTATTTAACTGAACCTCATACTCAACCATCAGACGCTCGTGATCTAACTTGCGGGCAAGCGCCTCCCTCGCAAGGTCCTCACGACTGCTCCTTAAAGCAAGTTCCGCCCTCTCCTGCCAGTGGACGACCTCACTCTTCTCCTTCTCATACTTCGCCTTTAAAATATTCTCGTCTGCAAGGGCAACTGTTGTTTGTGCACGCGCCTCTTTATATGTTCCCCTCATATCCTCAATCAATTGATTTAGTATCAACTCAGGGTCTTCTGCCTTGGAGAGCATATCATTTATATTTGCCTTTATTATCGTCTTTATCCTCTCAATAATACCCATAGTTAAAAACCTCCTATTATCTATTTACCAAGATACTGTTTAATGATTGGTATAGACCTTCCCGCAGCATATTCAAGCGAATTTATTGACGAGATAAGTTCATTCTCATCTAATTTGCTATCCTCAAGGGTGTCTATAAGAACAATGCTATCATTCTGAATAGAGAAAGCACCGTGAACAACCTCATCGGCATTCATCTCAAGAAGTTTTCTATACAATTCTTCAAGCCCTGTCTTCTTGGGCAGGTCAGCAACCTTCAATCTGAGTATTACAAGCGGTTTATTAAGGTTTATTGCTATCTTCCCAAGACCAGATAGGTTAATAGTCCATACACCATAATCAACCTGTTCAAAGTCATAACCAGCCATTTTAAGATATTCCTCAATACATTTTGGTGTCGCCATAAACTAACCTCCTAACATATCTAATATTATTATAATTGAAAACATAGTAGATAAATATCTACTAAAAAGCAACATTTAGAATAATAAAAGAGAATGATTTAATCAAGCGTTCATTTAATATGTTTTATAACTCAAAAGAATATAGAATTAAGTCCATTTTTATATCATAATAACCACTAATAGAGAGAGAAGATGCCTAAGAAGATAAACAGTGAGAGAGATGTTGAACTTGCTGAGACGCTCTCATCTGCATACGAGAACCTGAAGCGCGAGGTTGCGAAGGTCATTGTCGGGCAAGATAGTGTTATTGAACAGATATTCATCGCCCTTCTCTGCGGAGGTCACTGCCTTATCATTGGCGTGCCCGGGCTTGCCAAAACGCTCATAGTAAAGACAATAGCAAAGGTGACCGACTTAAAGTTCTCACGCATTCAGTTCACGCCTGACCTTATGCCCGCAGACATAACAGGCACAGACATCCTTGAGGAAGATTTTGAGTCAGGAAAGAGGCAGTTCAGATTTGTAAAGGGACCTGTATTTGCAAATATCATACTTGCTGACGAGATAAACAGGACGCCACCAAAGACACAGTCCGCCCTTCTTGAGGCAATGCAGGAACATCAGGTGAGTGCTGGTGGAAGAACATTCTCACTTGACCTGCCGTTCTTCGTTTTAGCAACACAGAACCCGATAGAGCAGGAGGGGACATATCCCTTGCCCGAGGCGCAGTTAGACCGCTTCCTCTTAAACATCCTCATTGACTACCCATCAGAGAGAGAGGAGGAGGAAATAATAGTCAGAACGACATCACCCACAATAGAAGAGCCAGAGTCAGTTTTGAAAGCAGAAGATATTCTCTCATTTCAGGAGATAGTAAAGAAGGTGCCTGTGCCAGAGTCAATTGTATCCTATGTGGCAAGGTTGGTGAGGTTAACGAGACCAAAGGAGAGCAACCTTGATTTTATAAAGGAATGGGTGAGGTGGGGGGCAAGTCCTCGGGGAGCCCAGCATCTATTGCTATCAGCGAAGGCAAGGTCACTTCTTTATGGTAGATTTATACCTGAGAAGGATGATGTGAAGATGCTTTCCGGACCTGTGCTAAGACATAGGATAATTACATCATTTGCGGCAGAGGCAGAGGGCATAAAGCCGGATGTAATAATTGAGAGAGTTATTGAAAAAATAAAATTGTAAAGAGAATATATTTTTGATAATCTTTTAAAATGATAGATAAAAATGTATATTTTAGAATAGATGATATAGAAATTATTAATGATAACTTCCTTAAAACAGAAATTATCAAAAATGACTCAATAGATTTAATTATTACATCTCCCCCTTATAATGTAGATATAAAATATAATGATTACAATGATAAAATATCTTATAAGGTTTATCTTGAATTTACAAAAAAATGGCTTGAAAAGGCATACCAACTAATAAAGGATGATGGTAGATTCTGTTTAAATATCCCTCTAGATAAGAATAAAGGGGGACAACAGAGTGTATATGCTGATATTATCACTATTGCCAAAGAAATGGGATGGAAGTATCACGCTACAGTTATTTGGAATGAACAGAATATATCAAGAAGAACTGCATGGGGTTCATGGCTTTCAGCATCAGCACCATATGTAATAGCACCGTTGAGATGATAGCAATACTTTATAAGAGAAAATGGAAGAAAGTCAGTGGTTCAGGTAAATCGGACATATCTAAAGAAGAGTTTTTAGAATTGACTAATGGTGTGTGGAATTTTCCAGGTGAGAGTAAGAAGAGAATAGGGCATCCATCACCTTTTCCAATTGAACTACCAAAAAGATGTATCAAACTTTTCAGTTTTGTTGACGATACTGTTCTTGACCCTTTTCTTGGAAGTGGGACTACCTTGATAGCATGTGTCAAAACTGGAAGAAAAGGTATTGGAATTAAGATTGATAAAAATTATTGTGATATAGCAAAAAATAGATTGATAAGTGAAGTAGATGTAAAACAGATAAAATGCTATCTGGGATTGATAAGTTATGATTCACCTTGGAAGACCAAAAACAAATATTAAGAATATACAGGATTTATCTTAAAAACCTTCTTATGTAAATGCTATGTTTAGAACATACTTTACACTTGTATTAATCATTATATTCTTCTCACTTTACTGGATTGGTCTTGAAATACCATGGCCTCTTGATAATTTATTTCTCATCATCGGTATCTTTCCAACTATTATTCTAATATCACTGCTTCTTGCGATAAAGGCAAACATTGATAAAAATAATAATAAAAGTTTGATTAGATTTATAAAGGCAGTTTCTGGCTTTCCCACTAAGTCCTTTGCTTTTCGGACAATACTTCCATTAACAGCAATTACAGTATATCTTGGCGTAAAATTCCTCTTCTTTACAATATATGGCACATCAAGAAATTGGAATGCTTGGGTTGCTTTTACATTCTATCTTGGTATGACACTGATGATTCTCTATTACTACTCATCATCAATAAAAGATTTTAGTTTAGATTCAGATAATAAGAAATTAAAACGAACTACATCATTAATACTGACAATTTCAAAAGTAATAATATACACAAGTTCTGCTCCTACATTGTTAGCAGTTGGCTTAACAACATTTGCTCTATTGGGAGGAGGCGCTACATTAAGCCCTAAACTACCAAGTTTTATGAGCGGAAGAGCATTGGTTCCATTTGACTTTCTCCTTCTAACCATAATAATTATTCAAAGAAAGCCAAAGAAAGAATAAATAAAAAATTTTTTTAAATATATTGACAGATTATGAATTTAAGGATATTATTATATTAGATAAACTCCTCATCATTGAGAAATCAATGATGAGTTATAAATTCCCCGCCATTGAGAAATCAATGGCGGGTTTTTTAGGTTACTAATATGAAGAGAATATGTATATTCATTGATGGAAGTAATTTATTCCATAACTTAAAAAATATATGGAATAATGCAAAAATTGACTTTACAAGATTTTCAGTAGAAATATGTAATAAAATATCAATAGAATTCAATGAAGAGATGAAGTTAATAAGAACATACTATTACAATGCTCCATATGACAGAACAGCAGAACCTGAAAAAGTTAAAGACCAACAAAAATTCTTTGATATGTTAAATCGCCTTTCGAAATTTGAAACAAAACTTGGTAGATTAGAACGAAGAGGCAATATCTATGTTGAAAAGGAAGTTGATATCACACTTGCTGTTGATATGCTTTCATTAGCAAGAAAAGATTTATATGATATAGGAGTTCTAGTTAGTGATGACGGTGATTTTAAAAGCGTTCTTCACGAATTAAAGGATATAGGAAAAATTCCAGTATTTGCTGGATTTTCACATACAAGGGTTTTATTAAATGAATCTGACCTGTTTATTGATTTAAGAAAAGATGTTATTAACAAAGATCTATTCACAGATACATAATTATTTATACAAAAACTCTTATTTTTAAATTATTTTTAATAAATATAATAATAAAAGAAATATATCATACTTAGTTATCATATAATCAATAATAATGGATATTCTTAGTAGCAAGATAAGCGAGAGATATAAGAAGATAACAGAGAAAATCCTATCTGACCTCAATCCATCGCAGAAAGAGGCGATAACAACTACCGAGGGTCCCCTCGCCGTTATCGCGGGCGCTGGAAGTGGTAAGACCCGAGTCGTCACAATGCGTATTGCTTATATCATCGCCACAGGGCTCGCCTCCCCAACCGCCATCCTCGCTGTGACATTCACAAACAAGGCAGCACGCGAGATGAAGGAGCGCGTTGAGGCACTTCTTGGCGAGAGAACGACAGACGAGATGTGGATTGGCACATTCCACTCTATGTGCGCCCGCCTTTTGCGTATATTCGGCTCTGCAATCGGCATTGACAGAAGGTTCGTTATCTACGACACCGAAGACCAGAAGGCGGTAATAAAGGCAATAATGGACGAGATGGGCATAGACACAAGAATCTACCCACCAGGCAACATTGTAAGCGCTATCTCATCTGCCAAAAACGACCTTATAACACCTGATGAGTTCCCGAGGGACACACCATTAAAGCAACTTGAGGCGATTGTCTATGATGAGTATGAAAGGCGGATGGCAGAACTGAACGCCCTTGACTTTGGAGACCTTATTATGCTTGCGGTTAGATTGCTTGAGAAGAGCGGTGAGGTGAGAGAGTCCGTAAGAAGGCGTTTTACATATATACTTGTAGATGAGTTTCAGGATACAAACCACGCCCAGTATAGGTTTCTTGAGGAGATAACAGGTCTTACAGGTAATATCTGCGTCGTTGGCGACCCTGACCAGTCAATATATAGATGGCGTGGGGCAAGAATAGAGAACATAGAGAGATTTCTCAGCGCTTTTACACCAGAGCCACACATTATACCACTTGAGCAAAACTACCGCTCAACGCAGTTAATTCTTAACAGCGCCAACTGCCTTATCAAGTTCAACAAGCCCCTCACACAGGAGAAGAACCTTTACTCAGACCTTGGTGATGGTATGGAGCCGGTCGTTTATATGGCAACTGACGAACACGACGAGGCACAGTTCGTAGCAAAGGTCATCTCATCATATACAAAGGAACTTGGCTACTCACTCAAGGACTTCTGCGTTCTCTACCGCACCCACGCCCAGTCAAGGCAGATAGAGTCCGCCCTGAGGGACTTCGGTATTCCATACACAATCGTCGGTGGCGTGAGGTTCTACGAGAGAAAGGAGATAAAGGACATACTCGCATACCTTCGCCTAATAGCAAATCCAAAGGACGACATATCATTCATAAGGGCGATAACAAATCCGCATCGGGGAATAGCACAGGGGACGATAGGTAAACTTACCGAGTATGCGAAAGAGAGAAATAGGTCTCTCTTTGAGACGGCGATGAGTGATGAAATTCTAAGCGAGATAACACAGAAGAGGGCGGAGAGGATAAGGGCATTTACGGGTCTTATCACTGAGATGGCAGAGAAGGTCTCAGGGGGAGGTCGGCTCTCGGTAGTTCTTTCAAACATAATTGAGAGAAGCGGTTATATTGATATGCTTGAAGGGGAAAATACGCCGGAGGCGAGGGCTCGCATAGAGAACCTAAAGGAACTGATTGGTGCGGTAATAGAGTTTGAAAGCGAATATGCGGGTGAGGGGGACAGTTTAACAGCGTTTTTAGAGGCGGTCTCGCTCATCACTGATATTGACAACTGGAACAGAGACGCTGATGCGGTCTCGCTTATGACTCTTCACTCGGCAAAAGGGCTTGAGTTTCCCGTTGTATTCATAGTGGGGCTTGAGGAGGGCTTACTTCCGCATATAAACTCAATGGACGATGAGGAGGAACTGGCGGAGGAGAGGCGACTATGCTATGTAGGCATAACGAGGGCGAAAGAGCATCTTTTGCTCACATACGCGGTGAACAGATTTTACGGTGGGGAGGAGAACATAGCATCGCCGTCAAGGTTTCTTGAGGAGATAAGCACATCAAAGATTAAATACATTGAGAGCAACCAGATGATGAGCAGAGCAAGATACCATCGTATTGACTATGTGGATTATTAGCCTCTATTAGAGAAAATTATGCAATCTCCCTTTAATCAATAATTAAAGCTTCAGGATCTCCTAATCCATAAATATTAATATTTTTATTTTTTAACATTTTTATTATTTCTGTTGCAATATTTTCATAAAATGATTTTTTTATTTTTACAGAACCAAATCTATTTTCCAAGGTTTTATATCTACCAGCAGAAAATAATGGATTTAAAATATGATGAGCCCATTCTATTTCCCATAAAGATGGTGCAAACCCACCATGAATATAATAATTTGTCCATTTATAAATTTTTCTCAATATAGAAATTTTAAAGGGAAATTCTATATCTTTTTTATTATCTTCTAACAATTCTAAAAACTTTTCCCAACTAATTGGTAAAATTTCTCCATTTTTATTAGTTATATATGAAATTCCAAAAATATTCTTTAACCGCAATTCAATTGACTGTCTTATTAAAAAAATAGAAGTAAGTTTTGCACAAAAACCACCCTGTCTTTCTTTATGTAAACTCCCTTTTAATAACATTTTGGAAGCACGAAAAATCTCATCTGAATTAATAATATTTGTTTTTCCCCAACCATAATTTAATTTCTGACCTTTAACATAGTAATTATTATCATCAATGAAAACTACTATCTCGAATATCATGTCTTTTAAGAACATTAATTCTTCTAATAAATATGGAACATCATTAAATATTTCTCTTTGTTCATCTGGACTTTCATAAGCCTCTTTTATAACTAAATACTCTCTTTGTATTGTTTTGATTACAGCAAAAAACTTATAAATTATCCATTCTCTGAGATGTTTTTTATCTATTTCTTTAACAAATATGTATTCAGCAATTTTCTCATCAGAATATTCTATATTTTTCTTAAACCAATAATTGTAAATTTTCTTAATATATTCTATACAATTATCAAATAAAAATGAAAATTCATTAAAATTAAAAACAATTTTTCCATATTCTATATAATCAAGATAATCATAAAGTTCTCTTATTTCACAAGGCACTTCTATTTTACTATTCATAAATTATAAAAATATAAAATTAAAATTAATATTCACCCAATCGGCTTCCTCTTATAAAGCAAGTCCTCAACTGTTACGAGTATTATATTCACATCCTGCCCGTTGTTCAGGCGGGCGCCCTCGTTCTTCAAGCGGGCTACCTCCTCTACCGCCCCCTTGCCAAAACTGAAGGCGACAAGATAACCCCTCTTATACTTAGCACGCCTGAGGGCTGTCTCAAAATTGTCAACAACATTCCTCCCAACATTCTCGCTCTGCTTCACCTGAATACCCGCCTCCTCATGGTATATGTCCCTCGGAACATAGCCATCAAGACCCATATCACCTACCTTCTTCCTTGAATGCCTCGCCGCCATCTCATTTATAACCCAGTTCTGAAACTCAAAGGGCTTTAACTTTTTTAACTCCCTGACCCTCATAGGCATTCCAACCACAATGTAGTCCTCGTCAATCTTGGCACCTATGCGTCTCAATCTGTCATCAACCGTCTTTATCGCTGTTGGCGATATGTCTATGCCTATCCACCTCCTTCCGAGTTTATGTGCGACAGCAAGCGTCGTCCCACAACCACAGAAAGCGTCAAGAACGAGGTCTCCAGGATTTGATGATGCCTTTATTATCCTCTCCAATAATTTTTCGGGCTTCTGCGTAGGATAACCAAGTCGTTCTTTAGCCATAGCATTTATTGCTGGAATTTTCCAAACATCACAAGGATGTCTATATTGTCCTTTTGATCTCGTAGCAGATGGTATTCCTGTAGCAATTCTTCTTAATACCTCATTACTTCTTTTTTCCAAAACATCTTTTGAATTAAAAATATAATCATCAGTTTTTGAATATCTAAAAATTATATCGTGTTTTCTTGAAAAATCTTTAGAGGGTATGCCACCAGTTTCATACCACCATATTATTTCATTCCTAAAATTCTTCTCTCCGAATATATCATCACAAAGAATTCTAAGGTGGGCGTTTGCGTGCCAGTCGCAGTGTAAATAAAATGAGCCGGTCTGCTTTAAGACATCATATATAGATAGAACTCTTGGCTTCATCCACGATATATAGTGCTCAATACCGCCCTCCCATCTATCCTCAAAACTCCTCACCTCCGCCTCATCGCCCCAGACAACCTCATACTGCTTGCGCTTGAAAACAGCGGGTCAATACAGACAAGGTCAACGCTCTTGTCAGGAAGTTTGGCAAGTTCATCAAGGTTATCACCGCATATTAACTTATTTACAAACTTATCATTCATATATTGACCTCCTTGCCCATTGGTTATAATGCCACAGACTATAATGCGAAAATATAAACTTTTACCTAAAATTATAATTAAATTGTTTTGAAATTTCATTCCATATTATGATTTGATATAATTATACTGAAATTATTATGGAGGATAATTGTGATTATAAATATTGATGATAAGAAACTGTATGATGCCATTAAGAGGGCAGTAAGCGATGTCATAAAGAAGGAGATTGCTAAACTCCGTCTGCAGATGATTCTCTATGTAGATGATGATGAGATGGAAGAGATAAATGAGATGTTTGGTAGTCCAAAGAAACATAAGAATAGTGATTTTAAAGAATTCAATATATGAATTTTATTACTCAATACAGTAAAGAAAGCATAAAATATTTAGAAACTAGTTCAGAAAAAGAAAGAAGAAAAATTATACAAAAGATAAACGATTTTAATGATTGGCTCTTTGGAAAAAGCATAAATATTGATGTTAAGAAACTTAAAGGTAAATGGAAAGGTTTCTATAGAATTAGAACAGGCAAAATAAGAATTATAATTAGTGTTGACATTGAAAATGAATTAATTCAGATAATAAACATAGGTAAAAGAGGCAACATTTATTAAACCGTTGTTTTTATAGAATTATCTATTTTTTATATATCCACCATAGCGTCGCCATTCATACGGTTATGAATCATTCGTTCTCACAAAAGTTAGGATGCTACTTCAATCGCCCTGCCCTCTTTAGCACAAATAAAGCATCTACGGTTACAAACTCATTCATTCGCTTCTTGCTCACCCTTCCCCACTTTACGAGAGACCTCTGACTTTTTAAATTTGCACCGCCATAGTATCTCGCCTCTGCGGGAAAGCCACCATCGTCAAGGCGCTTTGACTCAAGAAGGTCAAGTGCGTCTTTACATCTCTCATCGCCGATAAAGCCCGCCTCAGCCATAACCTTTAGCCCTGCAAGTATGTCATAATGCCAGAAAGATGGATAATGCAATCTTGTGAAATCATCGTCTATCACACTACCATCGCTCTGTCTCTTATAAAGATGCCTTTTTAAGAAGACCTCTGATGCTCTGTGGACAGAATCTCTTGCTCTCATATTGCCCGACAATCTTGCATAAAGTGAGAGGGAACGCATAGGATAAAGGGTCTCGTGGAATGAAGAGTTTACCGCTTTTGGGTTCTTGTCGCAGTTCCAACCGCCATCAGGCCACTGCCACTTGATAAGGCGTCCTGCAAGCATATCAGCACCCTCGTCTGCTATTCCGAGTTTAAGCATAGAATATAGGGCATTACCCTCCTGTGAGGCGCACCTTCTAACTCTACCGTCAATGGTCTTGATGCTCTTCTCATGCCACTTTGAAAAGAGCCACGATGTCACCTGCTCTCTCATTGGTATGAGACCCCTGTCACCCGAAGGGTAGCCAATCTCAGCCAGAATTGATAATACCCAGTGGGCGCCTGTCCACTTCTTATACGGATGACCTGGAATTCTCCCATCTTTGCCTTTCTCGGACAGAAGTAATTTTACCCTCTCTGATGACCTTATCTCATCCTGTGCTTTCATCACATCTGTTGAATACAAATCTCTGCCAAGAACCTGGGTGAGAACCTTAAAGCGAATAGATGGCTCCTCTGATTTAAGTAATCTTTCTATAATACTATTATTCATTTCACATTAAATTATACAAAATTTCATAATTATCTACAACCTTTCAAAGACCTTGCGAAAATGAAAACCACATAAAGTAAATGAAATCGCAAGGGGGAAGAGGCGAGGGCGATTGAATAGTGTTTCAAAGAAGAGTTTCCAGTAGCGAATCCTCTCCTTTGATAAGAAACCAAGTATTAGAATAGAGTTAAAGAACGCAAAAAGATAACTAAAACGAAATCGTCCTATCCTTTGAAATAACTTATAATCTTTCAAAAATCTCCTGACTCGCTCATAATAATGGTCGGGTGAATAAATTGTTTTGACAATTCTCTTATAGCCATCAATAAGTGTATTATACTGCATCTTGGGTATAATATTTGTTGAACAATCTGTATATTCATCTGAACTATGACCACTATTTGAACGATTATCTACCAATCTATTCTCACCCTCCATACGCTTGTAAAGCCGTGTGCCACGAAAGGCATATAATAAACTGACCATTGCAGTAGCAATTCCACTCTTTTGAATGAAGTCAATCTGCCTTTCAAATATTGATGGTTGGTCGCTGTCAAAGCCAACAATAAAACCTCCCTGCACTTGCAGTCCAAACCTCTGTATCTTTTTGATACTCCTGATAAGGTTGCGATTCTTATTCGGAAACTTATTGCATTCAGATAGACCTTCCTCACTCGGTGTCTCAATACCTACAAAGACAGTATCAAAGCCTGCCTGAACCATAAGTCGCATAAGCGCTTCATCGTCAGAAAGGTCTAATGATGCCTGTGTTATAAATGTGAAAGGTCGCCTTCTCTCCTCCATCCATAGAGTAATAGCAGGCAAAATCTCTCTCTTTAACCTCTCTTTATTTCCTATGAAATTGTCATCAACAAAGAATACTGCCTCTCTCCAGCCATGTTGATACAAACTCTCCAGTTCTTCTATCACCTGCTTGGCATCCTTTGTCCTTGGTCTATATCCATAAAGTATTGGAATATCACAGAACTCGCAATTAAATGGACACCCTCTTGAATACTGAATATTCATTGAAACATATTTTTTCATATCTACCAGTTTCCACATTGGAATAGGTGTCTTTTTTATGTCTGCCCATTTTTTTGTGGTGTAAATATGCTTTGCTCTGCCACTTTCTAAATCTTTTAGAAAGGGTGATAATGTCAACTCTGCCTCATTGAGAACCAAATAGTCAACATCATCAAACTTATTGAAACTGCTCGTGAAGAGGGGACCACCAGCAACAATCTTCACACCAATCTTCTTACACCTGTCTATTACCTTTCTTACAGATTCTCTCTGAATAGAAATGGCGCTTATAAAGACAAGGTCAGCCCATCTGATGTCTTTATCTTTTAATGAACTAACATTCATATCTATGAGTTTTTTCTCCCAATCTTCTGGGAGCATTGAGGCAACAGTGAGTAATGCGAGCGGTGGGTGAGTTGCCTTCTTGACAAGAGTAAATCTCAACGCATACTTGAAACTCCAGAATGTCCTTGGATATTTCGGATAAACTAAAAGCACTTTCATCTTACATCCCTTACTTACAGTTTTTAAAGGTGGAATAAGAAGGTAAACAAAAAGGTTAGAACCCCTAATCCACACCCATTTCTTTTTCTAACAAAATCTCCATAAATCAATTCTTTGTATATATTATACTATAATATCATCAGATAATACAACCCCTGGCGGAATTATAACACCTGGCCAAATCTTGACACCAGCAGTTATCATCGCCTCCTCACCTATCACTGCACCATCACCTATTATTGCACCAAGGTTATAGAGACCTGTGTCAACAACCTCACCCTTCACCACCGATTTCACCGTCCCACCATCAGCAGATATATCACTTATCCTCACACCATTACCGACCACTACATTCTCACCAATAACGCTGTATAGAATACTTGCTCCCCTTCCAATTCTTGCCCCCTTCATTATCACCGAGGATATTATTACCGCCTCTTGTGATACATCTGATTCCTCATCAATATATGAACCACCTGCCTCTTTTGACATTTCAATGTTCGCCATAAGATAGTCCCAAGGGTAGCCAATTGGTCTCCACTCTCCAGTTCCGGCTATTGCCCTAACCTTGCCTTCATATCCACCCATAAGCATTACCTGCGGTAGTTCATATTCACCCCGCTTTGAGACAGCAAGCGACCTCAATATATCAAATACCCTTCTGTCAAAATGATACATCGCAGTATTTGCAAGTCCTCGACTTCTTCCATTCGGTTTCTCAACTATTGATTTTACAAAGCCATCTTCCACCTCTACTACCCCAAATCTTGAAACATCTTCAACCTTATGTAGAAGGACAGATGGATAGTTCTTCACTATCAATTTCACATCATCTGAAGAGTAAATGTCATCACCCATTATCACGATGAAGTCATTATCAACAAAATTCTCTACAAGTTTTAGAGCGCCCCCCGTGCCATTCTGCTCTTCTTGCCATACATATTTTATAGGAATTCCTAAGTATTCATAGCCAATCTTGTCTATTATCATATCTCCTTTATATCCAATAACTATTATGATTGAATCAACAGAAGACGAAAGTGCTGAAATATTCCTCTCTATAATCGGCTTTCCTGCTATTGTGAGAAGTGGTTTTGGTCTCGTTAATGTTAAGGGGTATGTTCTTGTTGACTTACCCGCAGAGAGTATTACGCCTATCATAATAGTGGCTACCTGATACCGTAGTTTGGCGCCTCCCTTGTAATTATCACATCATGAGGATGGCTTTCAACAAGTGAGGCATAACTTATTCTGATGAACTCTGATTTTGTTCGTAGTTCTTCAATATCTTTAGCACCAACATATCCCATACCCGCACGCAAGCCCCCTATCAACTGATAGACAACATCCGATAGTGGACCCTTAAATGGCACCCTTCCCTCAATACCCTCGGGGACGAGTTTTGATGTCTCAAGGCGACCCTCCTGAAAGTATCTGTCTTTTGACCTTCCGACCTTCATCGCAGCAAGAGAACCCATTCCATAATAGACCTTAAATCGTCTGCCCTCATAGAGTATCTCTTCACCCGGCGCCTCATCTGTTCCTGCGAAGAGCGAGCCAATCATTACAGAACTTGCCCCCGCAGCAATTGCCTTCGTTATATCGCCCGAGTATTTTATACCCCCATCTGCAACCACTGGTATATTATGCTTATCTGCCTCTTCAGCGCATTCTAATATTGCACTAATCTGTGGAACACCTATGCCCGCTATCACCCTCGTCGTGCATATAGCAGATGGTCCAACTCCAACCTTAACTGCATCAGCACCTGTCTCTATCAATTCCCGCGTCGCATCACCTGTGCAGACATTTCCAACAATGACATCAATATCAGAATACGCCTTCTTTACCTTTGTGAGTGTCTCAAAGACCCTCTCAGAATGCCCGTGTGCAGTGTCTATGACCACACAATCAACACCCGCCTCTTTCAGGGCTGATATTCTATCAATTGTATCCGCTCCCGTGCCAACCGCCGCACCTACCATAAGGCGTCCCATCTCATCCTTACAGGAATTTGGGTGCTCCATCCTCTTCATTATATCCTTCACTGTTATTAATCCCTTAAGATAGCCATTTTTGTCAACTACTAATAATTTCTCAATGCGGTTCTTATGAAGAATATCAATTGCGCTGTCAAGGGTTGTTCCCTCAGGAACTGTAACCAAGCCATCCTTAGTCATAACATCTTCAACCTTCCTTGTCATATCCCTCTCAAATCTGAGGTCTCTATTTGTGAGAATGCCAACAAGTTTGCCATCTGTGGTTGTTATTGGAACGCCCGATATGTGGTATGTAGCCATTATATCAAGGGCGTCAGCGAGGGTCTTATCGGGTGGAAGCGTGATAGGGTTCACTATCATACCGCTCTCTGAACGCTTCACCCTCATCACCTCACTCGTCTGGTCCTCAATATCCATATTGCGGTGGATAATGCCAATGCCACCTTCACGGGCGAGTGCTATCGCAAGTTCGGACTCGGTTACTGTGTCCATAGCGCTTGATAGAAGGGGGATATTGAGATTGATTTTCTGCGTAAGGCGAGTTGAGATACTAACCTCATCGGGAAGGACAGAAGACCTCTTTGGGACGAGGAGGACATCGTCAAATGTTATGCCATAGTCATCGCGAATCTTCTCCATATCTACCTCCTTTCATTTAGAGATGAATATTAAGAGATAGGATAACAAATATATAAAGAATATCAAGGAGATAAATGGATAGATTCAGTTAAAGTATTACTTTTTCAATATTTTATATAGCATTAATCTCCTTCTTGAGTCCTCCATATCAAGCATGAGTTTGAAATTATCAGGAAGTTTCATATCCATAAGTTTCTTGGGAAGTCCCGCCCAGTCGCCCTCTGCACCCTTGTATCTGTCATATAACAATAGATAGCGGTAGTTGTGTTCAATAGCATATCCAATCACCTTGTCCGCATCAGTCATATCAAAAGGCACCTGGTGATACTCCCAGAAATCGCTCTTCGCACCCGGCAGATATAAATACCACATATCTGTTGAGAGAACGCTTGATGGGTCATTTACTCCATCTCCCTTGAGCACCTCCGCCACCTTGCCTATTGCCTCCTTCTCCCAGACAACGCTCTCATCTGGCTTATTCACCCTATTGTATGAGAAGCCAAGCATATAGAGAACTATTATTGTGATAATACAGAACCTGAGGGGAAGCCAACTCAATCCCTTCGCCTTAAGACACTCGGGGACAAATTCTGATAAGAACCATACGCCACCGAACGCTAAAAATGGCATAACAGGAAGGAGGTAGTCGGAATATGCCCTGTATGTGAATGTGATAGCAAGATAGATAGAGAGCATTACAATAGCAAAGTTCAGCCACCTATCCCTCGCCCTCGCAATGAATGCAATCAGACCTGCATAAGAGAGAAACATAAGCGGGGGGTTTATTGGCATTGACGAGATGAAGGCGTTGGCACTTCTCAGCCAGTTCGCAATGAAGCCCTTAGGATTAGCAAGAATGACAGAGATAGTGCTGAATTTCTCATCTGTTGTGAGAAACCTCGCCCAGTCATCAATCTTATTTATTGTGAACCAGATTGTCTTCGCGTTCTCGGAATATAATGGATTTCCCCATTTATAAGTCGCGATGGCAAATTGAGGAAGACCACCAATTATGAATCCTAATATATAAAACAGTGAAAGTGAAAGCCCCTCTCTCTTACCCTTGATAATAAATATGTAAATGATAAATAATGGCAGAAGATAGAGAGAGATATATCTGAATGTGAATGAGAGACCAAGTATTAATCCATATAGAACTAATCTCCATCTTCTCTTCTCGCCTTTGAAATTATAAAAGACGACGATTGAGAGGAGAATGAGGACTGCGGATAGCATAAAGTCCTTGGCGCCGATTGATTTTAGAATGAACGTGAGAGAGGTGGATAGGGCGAGTGCTGAGAAGAAGGCGGTAGATAGATTTGAGAGGCGATGGGCGATTATAAATGATAGTGCGAGGATTATAAGTGAGAAGGGAAGGGAGAGCCACCTCTCGGTGGTAATATATGGGGCACTGAATCTGTGGAACAGGGCAAGGACGGCGGGGTAGCCGATATTCCAGTATGGCGATGGCTGTGGACTTCCATCAAGTATTGACTGGCTTACGAGATAGACCATATGCTTGTCCATCATATCACCTATATATGGATTGCTGTGTGGCTTCAGAACGAGAAAGACGACGAGCAAGTGGAATACGAGAGTTAAAGCCAGTAAAAAGATAAACAACCTTTTCTCTGAAAATTTCATTTCAATTACATAAGTATTATTAAATTATATTATAAAAAATCATATTCTTTTGTTAAAATTAAATTAAATGATTGTGAAAATATATTACACAGGAGGATATAAAGATAGATATGTTTAGATATTTAATATCACTTATAAACGGTAAAACAAAAACCATAATCTATATATTTTTACCAATAATTTTATTTGCACTTCATCTTACTATATATGCACAGAACTATGGCTTTAATGTGCCTAAAGAGAATGTCAATGTCTATATTGAACCCGACTCATCTATGCGTATTATATACTATATTGGCTTCACAACTCTTTCTGGTTATGACCCAATTGATGTCGTTGATATCGGCTTTCCAACAAAGGACTATGATTTAGATACCGTAAAGGCGTGGATTGATGGAAAGCCTCTCACTGATATAAGAAGGAGTGAGTATATACCAATCGGCGTTGAGGTCCATCTCTTTGGTGAAGAGAAGATTTATCCTAACGAGACATCAGTTCTCAAAGTAGAGGGTATAAACAACAAGATGGTCTGGCAAGACAGGGCAGATAAGGACTATGCAAGCGTTGAGTTCTCGCCGACATGGTTCAGTTCCGATTATGCATTTGGCACGACTGACCTCACAGTCAGTTTTCACCTGCCATCAGGTATCACCGCCGATGAGCCAAGATGGCACAAGAATGAACCAACAGAGAAGGCGATAATAGATAACAGGGTTGTCTATACCTGGCATATCTCCGATGCGAGCCCCTCCTATCAATATGTGTTCGGTGCATCATTTCCCAAGAGGGTTATAACAGGTCCAATTAACACAGAACCACCATTCATATGGAAACTTATTGTGGGAATTTTCAAATTCCTTGCAGGTATTCTTCCCTGCCTTATTCCAATAAGTATATTTGTATTTATAATTGTTATGAGCATAATCTCATCCCGCAGAAGGAGAATGCAGTATTTCCCAGCAAAGGCATCTGTTGAGGGTGTTGGCATAAAGAGGGGGCTTACTGCACCCGAGGCATCCATAGTCCTTGAATATCCGTTAAATAAGGTTCTCGCTCTTGTATTATTCGGACTTATAAAGAAGATGAATATAAAGGTTATATCAAACGAACCACTGAAACTTGAGAAACTTACTAGTGGTGCGAAAGAAAGCGACTTATATCAGTATGAGAAGGATTTCATATCAGCGATAGATACAAATGGTAAATTGGATGAGAAGAAACTGAAGGATTTATGCATTGCAATGATTAAGTCAGTGAACACGAAACTCAAGGGCTTCTCACTCAAAGAGACAAGGGACTACTATAAGTTGATTATTGCTAAGGCGTGGAAACTTTTAGAAGACGCCAAGGCACCCAATGATTTGAAGACAGTAATTGATGACTACACAGAGTGGATGATGATGGATGATGATTTTGATAATAAGATACCAACAATAATCACGGGAAGGACAATATATATTCCTAACTGGTGGGAGAATACAGGCACGAGTGTTCCAAGCACACCATCAACGGGAAAGGGGGGTGGTGGCACACTGGAACTTCCAACGCTTCCTGGCTCATCATTCGCCCACGGCATCACTTCAAGTATAAGCAACTTCTCTCACAATATTGTAAGTAGTATCACTGGCTTCATAGGTGGTGTAACTGCGGTTACGAATCCACCACCTATATCAACATCAAGTGGTGGACACTATGGTGGAGGTGGAGGCTGTGCATGCGCGTGTGCATGTGCTGGCTGTGCCTGTGCCTGCGCCGGTGGCGGAAGGTAACTATAAATAATACAGATGGAACTGATAAAACGCTATCTTAAAATACTCAAGATTATTCTTATTAGGTTTTGGCCAATACTTGTCCGCTTTATTATAATTGGCGTCTCAACTATCTTTATTGCTTCAACAATTTTCTACTTTGTGGAGAAACCAAAAGACCCTGACATCACTCTATGGAGTTCAATATGGTCTGCCTTCTTCACAATGGTATCTGCTGACTTCGTTGAGGCAAAGCCGACTACATTTCTTGGCAAGATTATCGTAACATTTCTCATATTCTTCGGTATTGCATTTGTTAGCACAGTAACCGCCACATTTGCGACCGTTATGGTCATAAACAAAATGAAAGAAGGTAAGGGTATGAAGAGCATTAAGTTCAAGAACCATATAATCATTTGTGGATGGAATAATAGGGCTCGCTCTATTGTTGAGGAGATAATAGAACTCTCCAAAGAAAATCCAAAGCCAATTGTTATAGTTGCTGACCTTGAAGAGAACCCAATGCTTGATGTTGAGTTTAAGGACATTAATTTTGTTAGGGGAAATCCATCAGATGAAGATGTTCTGATAAGGGCGGGCATAAAGAATGCGGACACAGCAGTAGTAATTGCCGACACAAGCGGCGGAAAGAAGTTAGACGATGCGGATGCAAGGACGATATTGACTGTGCTTACCATAGAGACGCTCAATAGAGATGTATATAGTTGTGCAGAGATAATTGATGGTGAGAACATAAAGCATCTTAAACACGCAAATGTTGATGAGGTAGTAGTATCTGGTGAATATACATGCAAACTACTCGCAAATGCTGCCCTTTCTCACGGCATATCATCCGTCATATCAGAACTCATTACTTCGGATGAGGGTTGCGAGATATACAGGTGTAGGATGCCCGAAGATTTAATAGGTAAGGGATTTGATTATTCATTTTCATATCTGAGAGAAAGGCACAAAGCGATTCCCATTGGTGTGATGAGGGAGGGTAAGCCCATACTGAACCCCGCCTCAGATTTTACATTCAAAGAGGGCGATGATATTATTGTAATCGCGGATAAAAAGCCAATTACAGAAAGATGTAAGTAGGAGATTAAATAAATTATAAAAAATATAAAATAAATTATACTTATTCCTACTTCCACCCCGTAAAATGAAGTATAGTTCCCCAGTCGCCAACAGCCCATACATCATCAGGCGATATCGCAAAAACATCATTTAGACCTGCTTTATCATATAAAGTGGGAACAGGAACCTCAGTCCAGGTATTTCCATCCCAGTGGTAGCTCCATTTTCCACCAACAAGCCAACCATCATTATAATTACTAAAAGATATTGCATTAAATCCACCTTGAAGAGCAATATCCGGCGTATCAAGTTTCCATCCTTCATCTTTAGTATAATGATATATTGCACTAATTAAGTAACCCTGCAAATATGAAAACCATAAAACCCATCCATGGTCACTGTCAGGAAAACATATATCAAAATAGCCACAATTTATAGCCCCTGGATTATAATAGTATATCTGCCAGAAGTAACCATTCCAGTGCAGAAGACATTCGGGGTCTCCACCCATCCAACCATCAGTAGGTGAATTAAACCATATTGAATAAAAATTTGCTGGAAATTCATCATGTAAAGACCACTCACCATTTACATAGTGATATATTCTTCCACCCTCGCTACCTGCCCAGCCCTCATCAGGTGTTGGGAAGAATATACACATTAGTGGATATACATCACTATATGGTTTTGGTGTAGCATCTACCCATTCAGTGCCGTTCCAATGAGCAATTATGCCTCTTACACCAATATTTTCTAATATTCCTTCTCCTACTGCCCAACCATCATTATCGTTAATAAAAAATATATCTTCAAATAAAACCCCCTTATATTCATAATTTAATTTAGGTGTTTCTAATTTATACCATTTACTACCATCATATTTTATAAATGACTCGATATATCCTGTAGCAAATATGTCATTTTTCTCTAAAGCACAAATTGCATATAAAGCATTATTTACCGGAGATTCTATAATTTCCCATGGTGAATATATCTCACCTTCACATGAATATAAAGTTAGTAGAATTATAATCAAAAAAACTATTTTTATAATATTTATAACTTTCTTTTTCATATAAAGATTTATCTTTAAATGAATTATATCATTATAAAATAATTTATTAAATTATAATATATAGAGAATAAGATTTTGGGGCAGATTTAAATATATCTGACCCCTTTATGTTTATTAATTTACATTCAAGTATTTATTTACTACAAAACATCAACAATCTCATCTATTGGTGCTTTCAATATCTCATCAGCCAATTTGACGCCCTTCTCAAAGTCATCGCATTCCCTCGCCAGCGTTTCATACCTCTCATTAATCCTCAATCTTATTTGTCTACTATCCGTCCTAAATAATGTCTCTAATCTATCGCCATCTTTAATAATAAGATTGCCTTTGCCAATTGTGCAACCCGTCGCTACCTGCACGCCATCAAGAAAGCAACTTACTGGTGGCTTAAACCCACAGTAGCATTCAACTTCAAGACCCGAATATCCCGTAGAATCAAGTTTACGAAGACCCTCTATACCTACCTTAACACCAAGTGCAAGATAAGGACCACTATGACCGTGAAGAAGAACAGCCCTTTCGTAAATAACACCTATATCATGAACAGGTATTTTCTGCCACTTCATATATAAAAAATGTATATAATTGCTTTTATTTCCTACTTCTTCTTCTTTACTGTCTTCTTCGCTGGTGCCTTCTTTGTCTTTGTTACTTTCTTCTTTACTGGCGCTTTACCACCACATGGACACATATATTACACCTCCCTTCTATAATTTATAAAAAATCTTTTTCTTCATTCTTGATTTTCTTTATCTTCTTCCTCCTCTTCTTTCTTTCTCTTATCTATAGGTTTTTCTTCTCCACAGCCACATTCTTTACACATATAATACCTCACAATCTCTAATTTCGTTTTATCAGTTCTGCCAGTTTCTTTACCTTTGGACCTACCACTACAATGAGTTCACTCTCTCCAAGTATATCACGAGTAAGGGTTAGAACATCATCTTTTTTAACACCGTTTAATCTATCTATATTCTCCTCAAAAGTAATGTGCCTGCCAAGATATAACTCCGCTCTAATAATTCTATTCAATCTATTCATCGTTGACTCAAGCCCGAGCATAATCCCACCCTTAATATATTCCTTCGCCCTTGTCAACTCTTCATCTGTTATACCATCTGACAACAACCTACTAATCTCTTCCCTTACGATGCCTATTACCTTTTCCCCCGCCTCAGGATTGGAAGCAAACATTATTGCAAAGAAGCCAGATTCTCTCATAAACTGCGGAAATGAAGATATATCATATACAAGGGCGAGTTCTTCTCTTACCCTCTGGAATAGTCGTGATGAAACCATACCAGCAATTATGGCATTCAGTATGATTAAAGCATATCTCCTCTCGTCCGAAAATTTTAGACCCTTCCATATAAAGCATATATATTGTTGTTCAAGTCGTCTCTCATCAATCTGTTTAACGGGAGGTGGAATAAATTTGACCTTTGAACTCTCCCCACCAGCCCATATTAGATTGTTCTCAAGTTTTTCATTAACAAGTTCAACGAGTTTTTTATGCTCAAGATTTCCAACACAAGCAACAATTATGTTCTTATGTGTGTAGTTCTCAGAAATGAACCTGACAATATTGTCTCTTCTAATCTCATTTACAGTATCAACATACCCAACAATAGGTCTTCCATAACCATTGTTATCTCCAAACAGCAGACAAACTGCAATATCAAGCAGGTTCTCTTGTGGAAGGTCATTATATGTGGCTATCTCTCTGAGTATGACACTCCTCTCCTTTTCTATATCTTCCTCTTTCAATGTAGCATTCGTCACAAGGTCTGACAAAAGGTCAAATGCACGCTCTATATAATCTTTACCAACCTTTGAGTAATACAATGTCTCCTCTTTACCTGTCTCGGCATTCAAATAACCGCCGACCTCCTCCAAGCATGATGCAATCTCTCTTGCCGACCTCTTCTTCGTGCCCTTAAACAACATATGTTCAATAAAATGCGAGATTCCTGCTATATTAACATCTTCATAGCACGAACCCTTTCCAATAGCAATACTCATTGAAACTGAATGAACCCAGGGAATATATTCTGATATTACTTTAATGCCTTTTTCTGTCTGGCTTATGGTTATATTTTCTTCTATCTCTTTCATCGTTATTATTTGTTTCAGGTTTTCTGACAACACCCATCTCAATTAGGGCTTGCTTCCTTGATAAGTTCAATCTCCCATGGTCATCTATATCTGTAAGTTTAACAATAACCTCATCCCCAACTCTTACAACATCCTCTACCTTATTTACTCTATTAACATCAAGTTGAGATATATGGCAGAGCCCCTCTTTTCCAGGTAATATCTCAATAAATGCTCCAAAGTCCACCACTCTTGTCACTCTCCCTTTGTAAATCTTGTCTACCTCTACCTCTGCTGTCAAACTCTCAATTGTATCAACCGCCTTCTGAACCCACTCGGGATTTGTGCTTGATATAAACACCCTCCCATCATCCTTTATATCTATATCTACCCCTGTATCACTTATTATCTTCCTTATCATCTTGCCACCAGGACCAATAACCTCGCCTATCTTTTCTACAGGTATCTGAAGTATCTTAATTCTTGGCGCATATGGGGAAAGTTCTTTCTTTGGCTCGGGAAGAACCCTGTTCATTATATCAAGAACCCTCAACCTCGCATCCCTCGCCATCTCTATTCCCTCTCTCAGCATATCAGGTGTAATGCCCTTTATCTTCAAATCCATCTGAATAGCAGTGATGCCATCCTTAGTTCCTGCAACCTTTAAGTCCATCTCACCATAGTGGTCTTCCATTCCCTGAATATCTGTGAGAAGGCGATATGTCTTCTCATCGCTAACAAGCCCTATTGCTATACCAGCAACAGACGCCTTTATCGGAACGCCAGCATCCATCAGTGATAAACTCGCACCACAGACAGTCGCCATTGAAGATGAACCATTTGACTCAAGTATGTCCGAGACAACCCTTATAGTGTATGGAAATACTGTCTCATCAGGTATAACAGCAGATATAGCCCTTTCAGCAAGTGCTCCATGACCTATCTCCCTTCTGCTTACACCCCTTACTGGCTTTACCTCCCCAACTGAGAAAGGTGGAAAGTTATAGTGCAGAATAAACTTTTTGTATGTATCACCCTCAAGGGCATCAATCAACTGTTCATCTTCAACACTACCGAGGGTTGAGACAACAAGCGCCTGCGTTTGACCGCGAGTGAAGAGGGCTGAACCATGCGTCCTTGGAAGAACGCCAACCTTGCAATCAACAGGTCTTATCTGACTGAAATCTCTGCCATCAGGCCTGCGTCCCTCCGCAAGAACAAGGTGCCTGAACGCCTCCTTCTCCATCTCTATAAATATCCTCTTTACATCACCCTCTATCTTCTCATCTTCATCTGTCATAAAACCTTCCAGTGCCTCTTTAATAAGTTCCTCACGCTTCTTTCTTCTCTCTTCCTTATCTTCCAACTGTATTAATTTACTCACACTCTGATAGTATGAAGATGTAATCTTTTCCTTCAATGTTGGGTCAATCACCTCGGGAGTATAGGTCATCTTTTCCTTCCCCAGTTCTCCCTTTATCTTCAACTGCAGTTCTGTTATTCTTTGTGCCTCCCTCATTCCTATCTCAATTGCACCATTGATTATTTCCTCACTAACCTGAGATGTCCTTCCCTCAAGCATAATTATCCTGCCATCCTTGGATACAATAACAAGGTCAAGGGTGCTTTCTCCTAATTGAGAGAATGTAGGATTTATTACATATTCACCATTAATGTTGCCAATTCTCACCGCACCAACTGGGCCGTCAAACGGTATGTCAGAAAGACACATCGCAAGGGATGCACCATTGACAGCGAGTATATCAGTATCATTCTCAAGGTCTGATGAAAGAGCAAATGCTGTTATCTGTATGTCATAGTTAAAGTCCTCTGGTATCAACGGTCTTATAGGTCTGTCTATCATTCTTGAGGTGAGCATTTCTTTCTCGCTCGGTCTGCCCTCCCTCTTGAAAAATCCACCAGGAATCTTGCCTGCCGCGTATGTCTTCTCGCGGTATTCCACCATAAGTGGTGTAATGTCTATATCTTCTAATGGTTCCTCAGAACGACAGACAGATACAATGACCAAACTATCTCCATACTGGACTGTTACTGATGAGTCAGCGAGTTTAGCGAGCTCGCCCGTTCCTATCTTAAAGCCCCTGCCCCCAATCTCCAATTCATATTCCTTCTTCATCTAACTTTTATCTCCTGATATTCAATTCCTTGATTATCTTTCTATATCTTTCTATGTCCTTCTCTTTAAGATAATCAAGGAGACGACGCCTTTTTCCAACCAACTTGAGAAGTCCATATCTTGAGTGAACATCCTTCCTGTGCCTTGAAAGATGCTCTGTTATCTGTCTTATCCTCTCAGTAAAGATACTTATCTGCACCTCAGGAGAGCCGGTGTCGGTCTCGTGCTTCTTATATGTTCCTATGAGTTCTGTTTTTTTCTCCTTAGCAAGTGGCATCTATATTCACCTCCAGAATGCTTATTGTATATTCTAACAAAAAAGCCCACATATTACATTATTTATTTATATATAAGTATAAAAAATAATCTTTAAAATATAGATAGATTTACAAAAAATGAAATAAAACACTTGACAAGCGAGAGAATATATGCTATAAAATATATTAGATGAAGTTTTAGTTCTTTGAAAGGTCTGGAGTTCCGAGTAAGAATAAGGAATATTTTAGTGGTATTCCTGTCGGTAGATTTTGAGTTTTATTGAGAGTTTGATCCTGGCTCAGGACGAACGCTGGCGGCGTGCCTAAGCTTATGCAAGTCGTGCGCGAAAGGTGGTCCTTCGGGACTGCCAAGTAGAGCGGCAAACGGGTGAGTAACACGTGGACAATCTGTCAACAGGTGTGGGATAACACTCCGAAAGGGGTGCTAATACCGCATAATACATACTTATTGCATGATAGGTATGATAAAGATGGCCTCTGCTTGCATGCTATCGCCTGACGAGGAGTCCGCGTCCTATCAGGTAGTTGGTGAGGTAATGGCTCACCAAGCCAACGACGGGTAGCCGGTCTGAGAGGATGTCCGGCCACACTGGAACTGAGACAAGGTCCAGTCCCCCACGGGAGGCGCAGGCGGGAATCATCCGCAATGGGCGAAAGCCTGACGGTGCGACGCCGCGTGGGCGAGGAAGGCCTTCGGGTCGTAAAGCCCTGTCGCGAGGGAAGATGTCTAATATGGTTAATACCCATGTTGGGTGACGGTACCTCGTGAGAAAGCCCCGGCTAACTACGTGCCAGCAGCCGCGGTGATACGTAGGGGGCAAGCGTTGTCCGGAATTACTGGGCATAAAGGGCGTGTAGGCGGATAGTGTAAGTCCCTGGTTAAATGCCCCGGCTCAACCGGGGACCTGCCAGGGATACTGCCTGTCTTGAGTCTGGAAGAAGGTGGCGGAACACACGGTGTAGCGGTGGAATGCGTAGATATCGTGTGGAACACCAGTGGTGAAGACGGCCACCTAGTCCAGAACTGACGCTGAGGCGCGAAAGCCAGGGGAGCGAACGGGATTAGATACCCCGGTAGTCCTGGCCTTAAACGATGGGTGCTTGGTGCTGGAGGCATCGACCCCTTCAGTGCCGGAGCTAATGCATTAAGCACCCCGCCTGGGGAGTACGGTCGCAAGGCTGAAACTCAAAGGAATTGACGGGGGCCCGCACAAGCGGTGGAGCATGTGGTTCAATTCGATGCAACGCGAAGAACCTTACCCGGGCTTGACATACAGGTGACAGGTGTAGAAACACACCCTTCTTGGGATTTTTATTCCAGGACACCTGAACAGGTGCTGCATGGCTGTCGTCAGCTCGTGTCGTGAGATGTTGGGTTAAGTCCCGCAACGAGCGCAACCCCTATCTATAGTTGCCACCAGGTAATGCTGGGCACTCTATGGAGACTGCTTGCGAAAGCCAGAGGAAGGTGGGGATGACGTCTAGTCATCATGGCCCTTAAGCCCGGGGCTACACACGTGCTACAATGGCAGATACAAATGGCTGCTAATCCGCAAGGAGGAGCAAATCCCAAAAAATCTGTCTCAGTTCGGATTGGAGTCTGCAACCCGACTCCATGAAGTCGGAATCGCTAGTAATCGTGGATCAGCATGCCACGGTGAATACGTTCCCGGGCCTTGTACACACCGCCCGTCACACCATCCGAGTCTGTTGCACCCGAAGTCGCTGACCCAACTGCTTGCAGAGGGAGGTGCCGAAGGTGCGGCCGGTAAGGAGGGTGAAGTCGTAACAAGGTAGCCGTACCGGAAGGTGTGGCTGGATCACCTCCTTTCTAAGGAGAACCAAGGCGCCATTAGGTTGACAGAAATTGCACCACCTGCGATAGGAGTGGCAAGTCAATCTCTGTCTTTACAAAACCTTCTGGCTCCAAGGTCGATACCACTCAAACCTATTCTGAAAAGAACTTCAGACCTTTCATCGCATTTTACCAGCATTAAACTGCTGGGTTTTTATTTTCTTAAAGAGAAATCTATACACAAAATTTTCTTTTCGTCGCCATAGGAATGGCAACGCTACATACTTATATATCAGGTTAATAAATTGATATTTTACAATTCCAAATCCCTACAATACCACCTCAAGTCATTCAATGCGGTGAAGAATTCCTTCATCATAGTGCTCACAAGAAACATCCCCCCTCTCTTTACCAATAACCCTTCACCATCACCATCCACAACTCCCAATAACTTCAAAAGGGCTATCTCATTTGACATCTCACTGAATAAATCAAATCTGCCACCTATGTATCTACGACCATCACTTATACCCATCCCAAATAGACCTGTCAGTAAATGATACCTCATCAACTCTTTTCTAACCAGATGCCTGAACATCACAATTGGGAGTTCGCCCCTATCTATCATCTCATTATACCTGTCAAGCGAGAATGTGTTCACATAGAAGTAGCCATTGTAGAGACCAACAGAACCGCTACCGACCGCAATATAGTCATCATAGTCAATGATATACTCATCTATCATCCTATCGCCCCTTGAAAAGCACCACACTGTTGACGGCTTATAATCACAACCACATAATTCATCAACAATAAGATTAAAAAATGCTTGCTCTCTTCTCTTATCTATCTCACCTATATCTTTCTTAATTCTACCTTCAATTGAGCGAGCGGGCATAAGAGGATAGAATGTTATCTGGTCAACGCAGAGTTCCTTCACAGTAGTAATATCATCCCTTAGCATTTTATATGTCTGCGTGGGGAAATTATAGAGAATATCAATGTTGAATGTGTCAAACCTGCCCTGAGCGATTTCTGCCTTCCTTCCCGCCTCACCTCCCGTATGTGAGAGGCGACCCATCGCCCTCAGGAGTTTATCATTGAATGACTGGACGCCCATTGAAAGGCGCCTGACACCAATATCTTTCATCACCCTTATGCTCTCATCTGTTATATCACCAGGGTTTGTCTCAAGTGATATGCAATCTATCTTTAATCTCTTATGAAGATGGTTAAGAAGCCAAACAAGTTCATCAATCATAACCGTTGGTGTTCCACCGCCAATATAAACATTTGAGAACTCAAAGCCCCTGTCTATATACATATCAATCTCTCGCCTCAGATGCGCAAAGTATGACCCTGCCCTCTCGTCCTCAAATTGAAATCTATTAAATGAGCAGTATGAGCAGAGAACCTTACAAAATGGTATGTGGATATAAAGAGCGGGTGCTTCACCTCTTTTAGTGCTAATCAGAAAATCTGGTTTTGCACCTTTTCTAAGAAGGAGGAATTTTCGACCCTCAAGTCGAACAATTCTACGAGCAATATAATAAATAAATTCATACAACATATTTATTTAAGATTTTTCTATCTCTTCTTTCTCTTATATCTTTTCTTTGAACCAACACCAATTGGTCCACCTAATTTCTTTATCTCATCGCGAAGTCGCGCCGCCTCCTCAAACCTCTCGTTATATGCTGCATCCCACATCATCCTCTCAAGTTTGATAAGTATCTCCTTTTTAGCATCCTCGCTTCTTTCAGGTCTCGTCTTCAAGTTCTCCTCTATCTCCTTCAGCATTTGCTCCACAGGGTCAACTAATCCTGCCTTGAACTCACCAATACCAGATGCCGCCTCCGCTGTTGCATCAGCAACCCTTGTCACACCCATAACCTCCTCAACCGATTTGACAATACTTTCAGGCGTTATGTTATGTCGCTCATTGAACTCAATCTGCTTTGCGCGCCTTCTATCTGTCTCTGCTATCGCCCTCTCCATAGAGCCGGTAATATTTTCTGCATAGAGTATAACCTTACCTCTAACATTTCGGGCGCACCTTCCCGATGTCTGTATTATTGACCGCTCATCACGAAGGAAGCCCTCTTTATCAGCATCAAGAATGGCAATGAGTGAGACCTCAGGAAGGTCAAGCCCCTCCCGAAGTAGGTTTATACCGACAAGGACATCAAACCTTCCAAGGCGAAGGTCTCTTAATATTTCTATTCGCTCAATAGTTTCAATCTCTGAGTGCATATACCTCGCTCTTATTCCCATCGTTAAAAGCCAATCAGAAAATCGCTCTGCCATTCTTTTAGTCAGAGTAGTTACCAACACCCTCTCTTTATTTCTCACAACTCTGCCTATCTCATCAAGAAGGTCTTCCATCTGTCCTTTGATTGGCTTAACAATTATCTGTGGGTCAACAAGACCTGTCGGTCTCACTATCTGCTCTACAACTTGGTTTGACACACTTAGTTCATAATCACCAGGCGTTGCAGACATAAAGACCAAATTACCCACAATTTCTATAAACTCATCAAACTTGAGTGGGCGGTTGTCAAGTGCAGACGGTAGGCGAAAGCCATAGTCAACAAGCGTCTGCTTGCGGGACCTGTCGCCATTAAACATAGCATGTAGTTGTGGAACTGTCTGGTGCGACTCATCAATAATTGTGAGAAAGCCCTTCTGATAGTAGTCAATTAGACAAGCAGGTCTCTCACCCGGCTTTCTTCCCGAAATATGCCTTGAGTAGTTCTCAATGCCCTTGCAGTAGCCGGTCTCAGAGAGCATCTCAAGGTCAAATAGCGTCCTCTCCTCAAGACGCTGTGCCTCTAATAGTTTCCCTGCCCCCCTTAAATATACTAATCTCTCCACCAGTTCTTCTTTAATTGACTCTATCGCCTCTGCAAGGCGTGGCAGTGAAGTGATAAAATACTTGGCAGGATAAATTGAAATTGCCTCTGTTTCACTTATAATATTTCCCGAGAGTGGTTCTATTATCTTAATATCACTGACTATATCACCTGTGAATTCAATCCTTACCGCCTCCTCTGAATATGCAGGGAATATGTCAATCCTATCACCTCTCACCCTGAATGTTCCACGCTTGAAGTCAATCTCATTTCTTTCATATTGAATGCGAACAAGACGATAAAGTAAACTATCCCTTTCCAATCTATCACCCTCTGTGATAATGACAACACCCTCTCTGAACTCACTTGGGGAGCCAATATTGTAGATGCAAGAGACAGATGCGACTATGATTGTATCTGACCTTGACAGGAGCGATGATGTCGCTTTAAGACGAAGACGGTCAAGTTCATCGTTTATATCAGCGTCCTTCTCTATATAAATATCCTGTCCTGGAAGATATGCTTCGGGCTGGTAGTAGTCATAGTATGAGACGAAGTATTCAACTGCATTATTTGGAAATAGTGCCCTGAGTTCACCATATAATTGTGCTGCGAGCGTCTTATTGTGAGATATAATTAGTGTTGGTCTTCCCCATTTTTCTATCACATTTGCTATTGTGAATGTCTTTCCCGAGCCGGTGACGCCGAGAAGCGTCTGACGAGAGTAGCCCTTCTGAAGACCGCTAAGTAGTTTCTCTATTGCCTGTGGCTGGTCTCCCGAGGGCTTGTATGATGAGACAAGTTTGAAGGATATATTTTTCATATAAACAATTATATCAAGAGAGAAAAATATCTATATAACGAACTTAAAGATAACCATTGATGTTGAAAATATTATATCTTTAATTAGAATAGGAATATATGAAAATGCCAAATATAGAAGATAGGCATAGAAATTTGATAAAACACCTTGCTCTTGGTGCGGGAAGGATTCTTCTTATGCATTATGAGAGCGACTTAAAGATGGAGATGAAGGGCGAGATAAATCCTGTTACCATCGCCGATAGGGATTCGGAGGATTTTATCATTGGTAAAATAAGAAAGATGTTCCCCACACACTCAATACTGGCTGAGGAGACGGGTGAAGAGATTGGCAAGAGCGATTGGCTGTGGGTGATTGACCCGCTTGATGGGACGACGAACTATGCCCACCATTACCCTACCTTCTGCGTATCAATCGCACTCTTCTATCAGGAGAGACCTGTGCTTGGCGTTGTCTATCATCCACTGCTCAAAGAGTTCTTTTATGCTGAGAGGGGCAGGGGTGCCTTTCTAAATGACAAACCGATAAGGGTTTCAAAGGTTGATATGCTTGGGAAGGCGTTTTTATCAACGGGCTTTGCGTATGATGTTCACGAGACAGAAGAAGACAATGTAGATAACTTTCGGGCATTTTTGAAGCAGTCGCTTGCGATAAGGCGGGGTGGGTCTGCGGCGCTTGACCTCGCATACACCGCCTGCGGGCGGTTAGACGGCTTCTGGGAGATGCGCCTTCACCCCTGGGACACAGCGGTGGGCATACTACTGGTAGAGGAGGCGGGCGGAAGGGTGAGCACATTTAATGGTAGTGATTTTAACATATACAATAGGGAGATACTGGCAAGTAATGGACTTATTCATGAGCAGATGATTGAAGTATTAAAAAATAGGTCCCAAATCAAATAGAAAAAAATCATTCACAATTATCCACTATTAGATTTTCACTTTTTCTTAGAAGCAATTCAAATAATTATCTATCGTGAATATATAATGTTTGTGATAGTTTTAGTAAAAAACTAAATTAAAAAATACCCGCCACAAGATATGTGGCGGGTGGTTAGTTTCTCATTGCTGATAAATCAGCAATGAAAGGGGGTAATAAAATGATTGGTAAAATATACTATATATATAATCTTTTGTCAAATATTTTTTCATAATTATTCTTATTCAAATTGAGAATAAAAAATGCCCGCCACATTGATAGTGGCGGGCGATTCCGTTAATTTTTGCAATTTTGCAAAGGAGGTAACGAAATGTATTTAAATATAATCTATTTTTATATTCTTGTCAAGTATTTTTTAAAAAATTTTTATATAAAAAATATCAAGATAATGACTAAAATTTATTTCTAAATTTTAATGAATATTAAATCTTGAACCTCAGCCCCGAGAGAAATGCAAAGTTTGTATAAGTGCTTCCGTCTACACCAATTATAATCCATGCCCCCGTCTCAATAAATGGCAACACTGGAGATTTTATTGGAAAATCTGAACCAAAGGTCATTTTTACAAAACCACCATTGTCAATATCAGTTTCTATCTTGCCCTTTAATCCATTTTTACGGAGAACAGCAAGCACATAACCACAACCAGAATCAATGTATGGTTCAAAATGTTTCACCTTTCCTCGCATGATATATAAAGATAAACTGACACTTGGCATAACAAAGTGATGAGTTGTAGTTACCATAAAATAAAACCAATAATCGCTTTGATAACCAAAGGCATAATTGAAAGATGTATTAACCGAAACTGCCTTTGTTATGAAAAAATTCTTTTCTATTCCCATAACAAAACTTGTCCCCAGTTCAGATAGAATACCTCCCTGACCTGTAATATATGCATAAACAAGCGAATTAATGATAAATAAGAACACAATAACTATCACCCTCATATTGCCACCTATCAAAGAGATTATATCAGATTTAAATATTTGTTTATTCTAATGATATTACCAAAGTAAGATAGATATTGTTTCTCACCTAAAGGTTGTGCTATCCAACCGCCTGCCCGATGGTCAGACGGGCCTGCCCGATGGTCAGGCGGGCCTGCCCGATGGTCAGGCGGGCCTGCCCGATGGTCAGACGGGCCTGCCCGATGGTCAGGCGGGCCTTCTCAATAAGTGCTATTCTATTATCCGCATATTCTATTGATAAGGAGATGCGCATTCTCCCTTATGGTCTTTTAAGGCAATCTTCAATCAAGATTGAATTCTAAAACCTCAATCCTGAAAGGAGGGCGAAGTTTGTGTGAGTTCCACCTCCAACCCCAACTATTACCCACGCACCCATCTCAACAAATGGCATTACTGGCGCCTTTATTGGAAAGTCAGAACCAAAGGTTATCTTCACAAAACCACCATTATTGATATCAGTATCTGTCTCACCCTTATCCACATTATTTCTTACAACAGCAAAGGCATAACCACCACCAAAGTCAAGATATGGCTCAAAGTATTTCACTCTACCCCTGATAATATAGGCAGAGAAGTCAATACCAGGCATAAAAAGGTGATGTGATTCATCTGTCTCAACAATAGCTCGGTCACCATGAGAACCATAGGCATAACTAACAGATGCATTAATTGAGATTGCCTTTGCTATGGGAAAACTCTTCTCAATACCTATAATAACGCTTGTCCCCATATCAGTCAAAAGACCACCCTGAACTGTCCACTCTGCCCAAACTAATGGAATAAGAGTAAGTAAGGATATAACCAAAATCACTTTCATATTATCACCTACTAATGAAAATTATATCATATTTGACTATCTTTTTACTGTTTATCCTTAATAATAAGATAAAAATATACTCATACTTCTGTTGATTAGAAAATAGTTTTGATGTATATTAAATATCAATAGATATTCAGGAGGTCTTTATGGAGAAGAAAGAGGTATATCTTGATAATGCTACTACTACATGGCCAAAGCCACCTTCTATGATACAGGCAATGATTGACTTCAATGAGAATATTGGAGCAAATCCAGGAAGGGGGGCATATAAGAAAGCAATAAGGTCATCAGAGATTGTCTTCAATGCAAGGGAGGAGTTAGCACAGATGTTCAACATTGATGATGCAACTCACCTAATGTTCTGTATCAACTGCACAGCAGGCACAAACGCAATATTCTGGACAATGCTAAACGAAGGCGACCATGTGGTATTTTCATCAATGGAGCACAACGCTGTCCTTCGTCCTATATACGAACTTAAAAGGCAGAAGGGCGTTGAGTTCTCTATGGCTCAGGCATCGGGTGAGGGTATTGTAAGCCCCGAGGAGGTAAGAAAGCAGATTAAGAAGAACACAAAGATGATTGCTGTTCTTCACGCCTCCAATGTATGTGGAGCGATAAATCCAATTACCGAGATTGGTAAAATAGCAAGGGAGAATAACATTCTATTTATGGTTGACAATGCCCAGACCTCTGGGTCATTTCAGATTGATGTCAAGAGAGACAATATCTCCCTAATGGCATTCTCAGGACACAAGGGTCTTATGGGTCCACTTGGCACTGGCGCCTTTTACATATCACCAGAACTCAACCCACCGCCATTTATGTGTGGTGGCACAGGCACATTATCACACCTTGAGACAATGCCTGACTTCTATCCTGAGAGATTTGAGCCGGGCTCACAAAATATAATAGGTCTATCCGGACTATTAGCGTCAATTCGCTTTATAAATGACTATGGAATGGACAAATACGCAAGGCATAAGCAGAACCTTGCGAAGAGAATGATTGATGGTATATCGCAGATAAAGGGCGTTCATTACTTTGGACCAAAGAATATGGATGAGAACTGCGGTGTTGTCTCAGTGCATATTGATGGTATTCCAACTGACAAGGCGGGGGCTCGCCTATATAGTGAGTTTGGCATTATGACGAGGGCAGGGCTCCACTGCGCCCCTCATGCCCACAAGACGCTTGGCACATTTGAGAAGGGGACTATCCGCTTCTCATTTGGTATGTTCAATACAGAAGAAGATATTGACTGGGCTCTGACAGCGCTTGGTGAAATAAGTAAAAGTAAATAAAAGTCATTTTATTTCATATAAAGGAGAGGAAGGTCGGTTGCGACCTTCCTTTCATGGGAGGGGGTTTAGATGAGCGGGTTAGTTTGGCGATGGTATGATAAAGACCTGACCTGGGTATATCCAGTGTGGGTCTTTTATTTTATCTCTATTCGCCTCAAATATATTTCTCCATTTGAAGGGGTCATGATACTCAAAGCCAGCAATTATAAACAGGCATTCACCTTTTACGACTGTATGCTCTTTTGGCCAGCCAACCACTAACTCCTCCTTTTTCTTCTCTGAAATCCTCTCTTTTTCTAAGAGAGCAATCTCTTTCTTTTTTGGCTCTACAAATGCTGTTATGACCATCGGAGCAATCAGTTCAACATTGGACTCAAAATAGTAATATGTGTCATCTGAATAACCAAGTGTTGGCACATAGTCCAAAATATATTCGCCATTATTTGAAACAATATGAAACCTGATATTGTCGTGTTTTATACAGTTATTTTCAAGCCAGTCCTTCTTCATCTTGATTACAACACGGGCACCAAAAACATCATAAGGGTCAATATTACTCTTTAAATTTGTTGAGCCATATATAATTTCCTTTCCAGTAAAATTCTCTCCCTCATCAATTTTATCTTCTTTGAGTTCTCCATTTACACTCATATACATCTTGTCTTTATAAATCTTGCTCGTTTTTACTGAAACCTCTCTTACAATGTCATCATTGAAATTCAATATGAATGTGTTTAGTATCTCTCTGGGCTTGTATTTGCACAGTTCATCCCCGAATGTTAATGAGACACCAAGTTTATGGCTCACTGATGGATTTTTCAATTTCTCAGCACCAATAGGAAGTTGAAAGGCATAATCAACTGCAAAGTCAATTCCACTTCTCTGAAATGAGATGCCTACCCCACTAGAAAGATTATTACTGTCATAGCCAGCCCTTAATCTCATCATATCTCTAAAGATACCCGCTTCAAAACCAAAGTTATAAGACATTTCGTGAGTATTGTTCTCAAAATCTCTTGTGTAATTCATTGAAAAGCATGGTCTAATATTGTAAATAAATGCACCAATATCTAATCTTGCTTTTAGTGGAAGTTTTTTTATATCACCATAGGCGAGTTGTGGCTTGTTTAAATTAAATGCTGAGAGACCAAATAAAATCTCATCAATTGGTCTAATAAGTATGCCACTGTTAATTCCATAGGTCTGACAGAAATTATTATCAAGCGCCGGATTCTCTATCTCAACTGAACCCTTCTTCAAAAACCTTGTATAGATATCAAATCCTACACCTAAACTTACCCTACCAGGTGAAATAAATGAATTTGAGTAAGATATTGTCGTTTTGAGTTCTTTATCCACTCCAACAAAATCAGCCATTGCATCTACACCGAGACAGCCAAAATCCTCCATTGGCATTGCATAACCTATAAAGCCCGAAGAAAGTAAACTACGCTCAATCTCGCAATAATACCTTGAATAAGACACTTCAACCATCTTTTTTGAAATTATGCTCAGAATCGCAGGGTTCAGATTCATTGCTGATGGTGAAAACATCCCAATAGGAAGAACTCCACCCATGCTAAAACTCGAAACACTCGGCTCACACCCAAAGTAGGCAAAACATAAACTCGTAATCAGAAAAGAAAATATTGATGTGATACAGATACTTTGCTTTATTCTTTCTTTCATTTTGACCACCTACAACCTTTCTTAATTCAACATTACTAATAAATTTCTTGAAGATAGATACTTTGATATTATTTGTATCCTTAACGCTATAATTACTCTTTTTAAGTGATAACAACTTATTGAATAAGAGGAATTTACAAAATGAATATACAGGAATTAACCTTTGAGGTTTCCCAAAAATGGTAATAAAAGAAGATAGATTTTTAATACAAATATACTCTGAGAATATTAATAGAATAATCAATAAATTTTGAATAATAACTTCTCTCATAATAATTTAATCAACTATAATAATTTAATCAAACAAATATAAACTGATTAATTATATCACATAAGTATATTTTTGACAATTAAAACGATAAAATTTTATTCTTATAAATTTACTGATTTGATACTATCCTCTATATTCACAAGTAATCTATTCCTATCTTTGTAATATATAATATGCGGCTTAATATCTCTTATATATTTAAAACAATCAAAATCTTCTCCTCTCAACAATAACTCTATAAACCCATCAGACCTTATAATATAAGGTATCTCTTCAATCTTTTTAATATTGCTGATATTTTCTGAACTTAACTTTGCGCATAGAATAAAACCCCCTTCCTTAATATAATTTATATTTGGGTCGGTTAAAGTATTTAATCTAATTGGCAAACCTTCTATATTTAACATTTCAGACATTAAAGTATCTTTAGCCCTACAAACTGCGTAGGAAGAACCATAAAACCGCAGAATAGCCGTATGGCTTTCTACATTAGATGCAATCGCTGATAAAAGATTATTGATAAAAACAGAACCTTTATATGAACTCAGAGTATTCAGCGTTCTGCATACTCTCATATAATCATCAAGAGATTTCAACTTAATACATAATATCTCACTTACCTCTTCCTGTGGATTCATACGAAATATAAGATTTTTAAGATAGCCATAATTTCCAAAAGATGCGATATACATAGAGTTAAGATGATAGCCCGCTACTCCCTTGAGCGTTCTCCTACCAGTAAAAAATTCATTACCTTTATTGTCAATAACATCAAGTCCTAACAAAGCAAGATTTAATCTTCCAGGAAGGCGGTGTGGTGCTGAAAGCCCCATTGCCACCAGCCCCCCTATTGATATTCTCTCAAAACCATTTACCGCATCAATCTTCATCTTCACTGAATTAAGAGCAATATTAAGGTCTTCTACCATCATCGTGCTTCCAACCTTCACAGTCAATCTATCTGGTCTAATATCTATCTCTGGCTCAATCTGTGATATGTCAATTGGTTTTCTATCAATAAGGTCTATATCTATTGTTCGTCCACTTCTTATGGGAAAAATAAGTGTCCTGTCCTCATTCGCCTTTAATATATATTCCTTGAGTTCATTTACAGACGAGACCCTTATGGTTTCTCCAAACCAGTCATCTACTCTTTTAGCACTATTTATTAACTTCGTTATAGCATCGCCAATATCCATCTACCTGAACCTCACATCAACACCAAGGGTATTGGCAAGCTCCTTAGCATTTGTCAGGTCAGAACCTGATTTAGCGACAAAACTTACCCTGACTTCCTTACCAAGTTCTTTTGCCCTCTCAATACTTCTTAGAACCTCTAAATAGGCATTAGCAAACATAGGACTACATATTCTATTATAATCATTATCATTCGTTGCATTCAAACTTATTGAAAAGACATCAACATTTTCTGCAACATAAGATATAGTATCTATCCCAGTATAAAGACCCGCACAACCATTAGTATTTACCCTTACCTTACCTCCACCCTCTTTTATGTATTTAGAAACACCCCTCACAATATCATATCGTATAAGTGGCTCTCCAAAACCACAGAATACGACCTCTTCATATCTTTTCGGGTCTCCTATGGCATCTATAATCTCATCTTCTAGCGGTTCTGCTCTCAATTTCAGATGATAGCCACCAATTCCATCGCTAAAATTTCTTACACAGAAACTACATCTATTTGTGCATCTATTTGTAATATTCAGATACAGCCGATTACCAAGCACATAAGATATATCACCACCCAGGTCTATATCAATGCTAAAGAGAACCCTCGCATTATATGTGGTTATAAAGTAAATATCATCAACCGATATCCCCCATAGAGAAGCAATCTCCTTAGCAACATATTTTATATACAATGGTTCGTTTCGCCTTCCTCTAACTGCCTGCGGAGCAAGATATGGAGCGTCTGTCTCAAGCAACAATCTATCCTTGGGAATCTTTGAAACTATCCTTCTTGTTTTATGAGCATTAGGAAATGTAATTACACCACCAACCGATATATAACCACCTAATTTTAGCACCTCACTTATGTCTTCATCATCACCGCTGAAGCAATGAAATAGAAGACCCATTCCATCAAGACCCTCATCCTCTATTATCTTAAAAAGGTCTTTATATGAATTCCTCGCATGGATAACGACTGGTTTTCCTATCTTCCCCGCAAGTTTGAGATGCCTTCTAAAAACCTCCTTTTGGACTTCTCTTGGTGAGTTATCGTAGTAATAGTCAAGACCACACTCACCCACACCAACAAATCTCCTATCCTCTGAAAGTTTTAATATTACCTCAATCACATCTTTATTAAAATTAATTGCATCATGTGGGTGAAGTCCAGCGCAGAAATACATATTTTCACAATTAGATAATTGAGATTTATTGTTAAGATATTGAGGTCGTTCTAATCCACCGCCCTCTATCATTATTTTGACATCACCCTCTCTTGCCCTATTAACTACATCATCTAAATCTTCATAAAACTTTGGGTCTGAAAGATGGTGGTGTGAATCGGTTATATATGGCTCAGGTCTAAATATTCTCTCCACTTTCGTAATAATCTTTATTATCACTCAATCTTGGAAGGCACTTTACCTCCCGTTTCTCATGAGTAATCTCATCTATGGGTATGATATTACTATTTTCTCCATCTGTTGTTATCATAACCGACTTCATAAGAGGAAATAGTTCTAATACTATCGCCTCCTCATTATTATAAATCACCTTAGTGCCAACATCAGGCATATCAAAAAGCATACACTTATATACATCGCATTCAAATGACAGACAGCACATAAGACGACCACAGAGACCTGATATCTTGGAAGGCGAGAGATTTAAGCCCTGAAGTTTCGCCACCTGAATGCTTATTGACTCAAAGTCGCGAATGAATTTTGTGCAACATATCGGTAGCATGCAGGGACCAAGCCCCCCAATTATCTGTGCCTCATCCCTAACACCAATCTGGCGCATCTCTATGCGTGTTCTGAACTTAGCGGCAAGGTCCTTCACAAGTTCCCTGAAATCAATCCTACCATCTGCTGTATAATAGAAAGTTATCTTACTACCATCGGGTGATATAGAGACATTGATAAGTTTCATCTCAAGCCCCTGCGCCTTTGCTATTTGATAACACACCTCAAACGCCTCGTGCCTTCTTTTATCTATAAGTTTTAATCTCTCAATATCAGATTCGCTCGCCTTCCTAATCTCATAAAAATCCTCAGAACCAACAATACTCTCTATATCAATTCTGGAAATTGCTAATAGCACCTCACAGAATTCACTGCCCTCCTCTGTCTTTGCAATACAGATATCCCCCTTCTTTAAATCTTCTTCTGATATTCCTATACGCTCGCGGGCAAAACCAAGAAAGTGGATTATGTAGTAGTTATTCATAGATTAATGGCTCCCTTCATCGCACTCATCATCTCTTTTAACTCAAACATCAACCGATAGTAAACGACCTTACTATTCACATTCCCTCTTAAAAGTTGACCTGTGCCACTAAAAAGATATAATAACCTTGCATATAGATTCTCATCAAGAACATTTCTCTTATAGCGGATATATGAAAGAATAAGATTGATGAGTTTAATTGCTGCTTCCCGCTCAATTACTCTCTCCTGAGGATTTAACCTACCTATCGCATACTTAAAGAAATCACCATTAGTTATACTCTTATACATACCCTTATCATTAACTACCTCTTCAACGATTTGCATATCCGTATTTGCAACTGAAAAGAGCAGTTCTGCCTCTCTTTCACCGACACTAAAACTTTGAGAAATATGTTCAATGACTCCTGCGAGGTCTATATTTTTAAGATAGAGCCGAATTGAGCGAGAGATAATTGTAGATGGCAACAGAGACGGGTCAGATATTGTGAGAATTATAACAACTGAGAGCGGTGGCTCCTCAAAGACCTTAAGGAGGGCATTCGCTGTCTCTATTGTCATTCTCTGGGCATCTCTTATTATGACAACCTTTCTCTCTGCCTCGTTTGGCTTTCTATATACCTCGCTTATAAGATATCTTATCTCATCTATCTTTATTGACCTATCTTTATGCTTAATCTCAATGAGGTCTGGATGAACACCTTTATCTATCTTTATACAGTGAACACATCGTGAGCAGGCAGGTATTATATTTTCATTCTGGCATAACAGTGCTCTTGCAAACTCTCTTGATAGTTCAAAACTACCACATCCTGGCTGACCCTCAAATATATACGATGTTGCAAGCATATCCTTCGCTATCGCCCTGTTCAATGCATTTACTATATGCATCTGATAATTTAGCGGAAAGCCAAGTTCTTTGTCCTTATCTATGTCAAACAGTGTTTCCATAGTCAAATTTCTTCTAACGACATTAACTACCAGAGAAGGTCAATTTAGAAATAGAAGTTGAAATTGAAGCGGAGTGGGATTATCGCTGCCTTCCTGGCGCCCTCTAAGGAGGGTAAAGCAAGACCGTTGAAGTCGGGATGCTGGAGGTAATATATAAGCCCAGTGGATAGGTCTATACTTTTTGTCTTGTCAACGAAGAGTTCATAGCCACACCTCAGGTCTATAAACCATAGTTTCTGGCTCTTCTCACCAATAGTTCCACCAACCTTCATCCACGAATAGCCCAAAGACGCCTCTCCAAATGGCGACCGCTCAACAGCAGTGAACATTGTGTATCTCATACCCCCCCTTATATTCCATATTCTTATTCTACCTGTGCCAAAGTTCGTATTAAGATTTTCATCAGCCCTCAAACGGATATAGTTAAGTCCACCGAAGAAACCGAAGTGAGAACTTACACCAAACCCACTATCTACATTAAACCCAGCCCCTCCTGTAAACGCATTGGTAGCCCAATTTAGCACAGGCACATAGAAGCCAACGCCCATAGACAGATTGACCACACCTGTCTTGTTTATCGTCTTTATCTTATATGTTCCACCAAAGACAAGAAGCGGAATAATAATCAGCAAAACTATATATATAACCAATCTATTCAAAATAAACCTCTCTCTAATAGTATTAATAGATTATTATCACATTATTTTTGCTTTTGTCAATTATTTAAGAATATTTTCTAAAATTTATTCTCAATTATTTTATCAATTTCTCCACTCTTTACAGAAAGCCACCTATTCATTCTATCTATCAGAATTTTAGTATCTATACCAGCAATATTTCCATCTCTCATTATCTCTCGTCCAGAAGAATACACCCTATCAATACAAGACCTACCCGCTGATAATATTATATTACTTATTATATTTGCCCTCATTTTTGAACTATATATTGGCAACATCTCTATGGCATTCGCTTTAAGTATAATGAAGTCGGCACAAGAACCTTCACTCAAAACACCAGTTTCTTCTAAACCAAGCGCCCTTGCACCCATAGCAGTTATTGATTCAAGACCAATTGTTTCGTCTATAATACCCGGTCTTGATGAGAGTGAATGAAGTAAGATAAGCGCCTTCGCCTCAGAGAGAATATCAGCACTATTATTCCATAGCGCCCCGTCTGTCCCAAGTCCAACATTCACACCACATCTGAGAAGCATCGGTATTGGCGCCACACCATCACCTATCTTCATCTCTGAAACAGGCGTATTTACAACACCAACATCATACTTCTTTAAAAGTTTAATATCGCTATCTGACAGAAAACAGCCATGAACAATAATCGGTCTCGTCTCAAGAATGCCAGTCATATCAAGAACTTCAATTGGGCTCTTACCAAACCCCTCATAACAAAGTGCCATCCTCCACGCCGTCTCAGCAATATGACCATATAGACGAATGCCTTTATCCTTTGAAAACCTAGCAAGGTCTTTTAATCTCTCTATTGAGAAATCCTCCTCAGAGGGAAGGTTTATGAAAATATCAATATTGTGAGAATGGATAAATTTAACGAGTTCATCTGTAATATCATCCATTCCAAAGACAATCGCACCCCTTACTCCAACGCTAACAAACGGTTCTATTGACCTCTCACCAAGAAACTTAAATGAGTGGTCAACAATATATGTTGCCCCCGACCTTACCGATTCTATATAAGCCATAGTCCTTGATATAAGCATAATCTCCTCATCCATCAGGTCATAGAGTTCGCCTGTCTTTCTGTATTGCTCTTTCAAACTCATATTGTCAAGAAGACCCTTAAATATATAAGCATCACCGTGAAGATGCGCATTTATCAGACCTGGAATAATGACATAGCCACTTCCATCATCAATATTGCCACAAGGAGGCGTATTTTCTGAATCACCACAGTAGGTTATCTTGTCTCTACTAATAATGAGTGTTCCCCTAAATGGCAACCTACCATCCATTGGAATTAGAAGTGCGTCTTTGAAACCAAAACTATCTTCCATATAACTCACTTAAGACCATATCTATGAAGCACTTCACTCAACCCTTCTTCTACTTCGCTCTGAATTCTCTTGAGTGCTCTCTCATCTTTACCCTCATACCTTAGGACAAGGACTGGCTGAGTATTTGATGCCCTCACAAGCCCCCACCCATCGTCAAGTTCTACCCTCACACCATCTATATCATTGACAGTATATTTTTCCCTAAAATTCTTTAACAAATCATTAACAACCTTAAACTTAACATCATCGGGGCAGGATACCCTTATCTCGGGACTTGACACATACTTTGGCAGGGTAGATAGCATCTCCGAGAGGGTTTCATCGCTTTCTGACAGAATTTCGGCAAGACGCATACTTGCATAAATAGCATCGTCATAACCATAGTAGTTATCAGCGAAGTATAGATGCCCGCTCATCTCGCCAGCAAGAAGCGCCCCCTCTTCCTCAAGTTTCGCCTCAATAAGCGAATGCCCCGTCTTCCACATAATCGGCTTTCCACCATGTTTAACTATGTCCTCTGAAAGTGCCCTTGAGCACTTAACCTCAAATATAATCTTCCCCCCTGGGTGCATTCTCAGAACCTGCCTTGAATAGAGAGCAAGCAGGCGGTCGCCAAACACCATCCCACCATTCTCATCTGAGGCACCGAGGCGGTCTGCATCACCATCAAATGCCATACCACATTCAGCACGAACCTCAACTACTCGCCTTCTCATCGTCTCTGTGTTCTCAAGGACTGTTGGGTCAGGAAAGTGATTTGGAAATGTGCCATCAAGTTCGCAGAATAACGGTTCAATCTTATTACCCATCTTCTCAAGAAGTTCAATTGCGCATTCACTTGCCATACCATTTCCACAGTCAACGACCAAACTGAGCCCACCCTTCTTCTCCACAAGTGATATGAGATGGCTCTTATATTCATCAAACACTTCCATCTTCTTCAATTCACCACGACCGGTAGCGAACTCTTCATTTGCCATAATCTCGCCTATCTTCTTTATGTCATTACCATATATTGTCCCTCTACCGCAGACAACCTTGAAGCCATTGAACTCTGGGGGGTTATGACTGCCCGTTATCATCACACCGCCCTTGATATTGTGATGGCGTGTTGTGAAATATAGAGCAGGTGTTGGCACCATTCCAACATCAAGAACACTGGTGCCGGTTGACAATATGCCACTGGTAATCGCATCTGCAAATGGCGTTGACGAAGGTCTCATATCATAGCCGAGAGCACATACTGAAACGCCCCTTCCAATAAGGAATGTGCCAATCCCTCTTCCAAGATTATATACGAGGTCTTCAGTCAAATCTTTGTCAACGACACCCCTTATGTCATATTCCCTAAATATTTGCTTTGGTATATCCATAGTCCACCTTTCTAAATAAAATTCTAAAATCTATATTCTAATAGGCACATTAAATATACTATCTATATTATGAGAAAAGCCATCGGGATAATCCACCCTTATAAGATACAGTCCATTTGGAGGCATAGGAACCAATATGCTTGGGTCTTTTGAGTTTAGGATACTGGGGACATCATCTATGCTTATTCTACCTAGACCAATCTCAACAAGCAATCTAACAGTCATTCTCACCATCTTTCTCAAAAAGAATGGCGCAGATATATCAAATGCTGTGAAATCTCCATAGCAACCAACCTTTATCTCCTCTAACTTTGATTTCTTATCTCTCTCCTCCCCTGCACATAAAGATGAGAAATCACTGAGGTTATACAGAATATCAAATGCGGTTTCCATTGACTCTATATCCAACTCCGGTAGAAGATAAAAAGCATAATTTCTATAAAAAGGAAGGTCAGTGTGAACTATGAGATATCTGTAATGTCTTCTTATAGCAGACCTCCTTGGGTCAAAGCCAGAAGGTGCAAGGTCAGATTTTATTACTCTGATATCACAAGGTAGATTTGAATTTAGCGCCCTTTTCATCTCATCGGGGGTCATTCTTGTTTGAGCAGAAAATGATATGACCTGCCCGACTGCGTGAACGCCCGCATCTGTCCTTCCCGCTGATTTTATACGAACCTTGCTCTTCACTATCCTTTCAAGCGCCTTCTCAATCTCACCCTGGACGGTTGGCTCTTCTATTTGATACTGAAAGCCAAAAAACCTTGTGCCATTGTATGCGATTATCAGTCTGAAGTGAATATTGAGCATATAACAATAAACAGAATTATAAATGAACTATTTCAAATCGCGCCAACTTACATCATCAAATATGCCAATATTATCAAAGCCACTGAGAAATGCCCTTCCCGCCTCATCAAGACGCCTCCCCTCAGATAAGGACGAGGCAATCTCAAAAAGACGCTTAAATCTCTCATAGTGGTTGCTCACCCTGAGTGATGCATAGTCAGCCGCCTGACCCCTTCCAATGAGATAAGTCCAGTCAGATGATTCAAGAAAGTATAACTCCCTCAGAGCATAATTAAGCGCCCTTTCAATATTTCCACCCCTCACTTTATCAGAATTATCTATTAAAGCCACCATCATCTCCTCTGCCTTCCCAATAATTCGCCATACCCACATTGTCTTATCGTTGAGCCATGTGTCAAATCCTCCACCCTCACCCCAACTCCCCGCATCAAGACCTCTCCTATGAGATACCCGAGCATTTGATATATAATCAGATAACTTGATTAACTCAACATTATCACTTTCATTCGCAGACCTCACAACCTCCTCAAGAAAGATAAGCCCCTCCCACCACCAATGACCAAAGAATTCCGTGTCAAAGGGCGCCGTAATAATGCCATTATCAGGAACTATATCACCAAGTCCCGATATCACGCTCAATATGTGACCCGCGTGTGCCTTCGCAATCTCAATCGCCCTTAATGGCTCATATATATCTTTATATACCATATCGGAGTTTGGGTCAGTTACGCGCCAATATCTGTTCCCACTCGGGAAGTGCTTCTTATGAAAGTCCATATACCAGGCATCCCTCGGGTAGTTAAATGGTCCACTCCATATCTGATATGCAGTGATGTTGTCCCTAAAGAATGCTATAAGATTTGAATCACCTATAAAACAAGGCCTATAGAGTTCCTCCGACCCCTTTATTCTATCTTCCTCTCTAAAACTACTGTAGAAGGTACCTATCGGCTTACCAATAATCAGATGACTGGGCAGGATTGTATATATATAATTTGCCTTTTCTACTACGACCTCAATTCCAGACCTCTCTCGGGCATTGGCAAATGGAACATCATATAACCCCCCGGGTCTATAGGCGCATTCGGGAAGCCACAGTCCATCGGTTTTTCTACCAAAGTGTCTTTCTATCGTCCTTCTTGCCTGATTTAACTGGGCTGATATAGATATGTCATTTGGAAGAAGCGCGAGTAGGGGATGAGTGGCAGGTGCGCTCATCACCTCAATCGCACCCTCATCAGAAAGGTGCCTGAAGTGTGGAATTATCGTATAATGGTATCTGTCTGTGAAGTGGGCAAGGACTGTCTGATAGTGTGCTATCCACCACATTGCAAGGTCTGCGAGTTTATATGAGCCGATGCGCTGAAAGTATGAAGCATCACCCTTCGTTGACTCAATCTTATGCCAAAGGTATGAGACGAAGTTTGTGGCAAAGGCGGGGTGAGATAACTGCTCACATAATATTGGCGAGAAACTGATAGTGACATTCGCCCTGATGCCATCCTCAAGTAGGCGAAAGAGCATATCAAGCAGTGGAATATATACCTCGGATGATGCCTCATATAGCCACTCCTCGCCGTGCGGCCAAGAGCCATAGCCAATCACAAGGGGCTGGTGAGTATGGAGAACGAAAGATAATTTAATTGGTCTTGCCATTAGAAGACCTCCTATAACAGAAGATAATTAAAATACTATAAACTCTTATCCTCAAGCAGTTTCAAAATAGTGACAAGTTCTTCTTTTATCTCTGATATTGTAATGGGCGAAACCCTCTTTTCTTTCAATGCTCTCTTTACACCATCAATCGTCATACCATTTTCATATAGCATTGTCTTGATTCTCTTCAAGAGTTCTAGGTCTTCTGGGGTATATAGACGCCTTCCACCATCGCTTCGCTTAGGCTTAAGTTGTCTGAACTCCTTCTCCCAGTATCTGAGTGTATAGTCCCTCACACCAAGAATCTTACTTACCTCTTTAATTGAGTAGAATAATTTACTATTCATAGAATAAGATTAACAGACATCTCCTTATTTTTCAATAAGTTATAACAATTATCTATATAAAAGATTAATTTTAATAATAATAAAATTTTAAAGTAATTTTTGAAATCCAAAATATTTTTTATAAATTAAATATAGATTTCAAAGATGAAAAAATGTATTGACAATCAAATTATTATTGTGTAAAATTTTAATAAAGGGGGTTGGAAGATTAAAGAATATATAATAATGTTATTTTTAATGGATGTGTAAAATGGGAATTTTAAAGAATATCTTGGGAAAGAAACTCTTTCTTTCTTTCTTTCTTCCTTTCTTTCTTTCTTCTTTGCACATCAATAGCGTTATCTGAGCCCGAATGGATAACATTTCCAGGGGGTAGTGGCGTGAATGGAAGATAGTTATGAATAATATATATTGTTTTTATGAATATAAAAGTTTTTTGATTTTATTAATGAGATAATTATATGAAAAATACATTTATTTATATAATATTAATATTATTATATTCATCTGTTATTTCTTCTCCTAAATGGTATATAGAAGTTGTTGACAATACTTATTGTGTTGGTGATTATTCATCACTAAAATTAGATTCGAATGATTACCCTCATATATCCTATTGGGATTATGGCTATAAAGTTTTAAGATATGCATATTTTGATGGCTCAAAATGGAATATAGAAGTAGTTGATAGAGCAGGTCAGGTGGATACTTCACTTGCACTTGACTCAAAAGGCAGACCACATATCGCGTATGGTGGTGAAAGTGGTGGTGTAGGTGGCTTAAAATATGCATATTTTGATGGTAATAGTTGGAATATCATATTTGTTGATAACACTGCTATAGCAGATTATGGACTTTCATTAGCACTTGATTCAAAAGATAATCCTCATATTGCTTATTATAATCCAGCTTCTGAAAAAAGAGACCTTAAATATGCATATTTTGATGGGAAAAGGTGGAAAATAGAAACAGTTGATAGCAATGGCGATGTTGGTCAGTATTCATCTATTGCAGTTGACTCAAAAGACCACCCCCATATATCTTATGATGATGAGACAAATTGGCATTTAAAGTATGCATACTTTGATGGCACAAAGTGGAATATAGAGACAGTTGATTTTTCAGGTAGATACACATCTATTGATATTGATAAAGAAGATAATCCACATATATCATATATGGGTGGTCACAGTGTTAAGTATGCATATCACTCTCTTGGAAAATGGTTTATTATATCTCTTAATGATGAAGGTGGTTTTACATCATTATCACTTGACTCAAAGGACCACCCACATATATCTTATTTTAAAGACCAGGATTATCCTTATAAAGATAAGCAATTAAAACATGCATATTTTGATGGTGCTAATTGGTATATAGAGATAGTTGATTGTTCTCCAAATTATGTTCAAGCAGATTCATCAATTGACATTGATTCAAAAGATTTTCCTCATATATCTTATGCTTGTGATTTTCAATTAAAATATGCTCGCTATGGATATGGTGTTGGCATTGACCTCACATCATTCACCGCAAAGCCAAATAATGATGCCATCACCCTCAACTGGACAATATCAACAGATGAGGAAATATCGGGCTTCAACCTCTACCGCAGAGTTGCCACCCCACACACAAATTCCAACCCCGTAAGGGAGAATTCATATTCTCCCACATGCTCCCCAGCCCCTGTAGGGGAGATTGCGACATTCCCTCTTCAAACGGATGACAACTCACATTGGACAAAGGTCAACACCTCCCTCATCACAGGCACAAATCCGTATTCATTCACAGACAGAGACATCACGCCCAATACAAATTATGAATACAAACTTGAGGCGGTTGTATCCGATAAGAATGAAACGCTTGGCACGACTGAGTGCACATCAGGAAAGGGCACGCCAGGTAGTTTTGACATAACAAGGATATATCCGACGCCCGCATCATCTCAGATAAGCATTGATGTCATAATACCAGAGCAGTCGGACATTGACATTGCGATATATGACATTACAGGAAGGAGGGTTGCGACAGTAGTGAGCGGATTATACAATTCTGGTGAATACACAATTACAAGTGATGTATCAGGTCTTTCTGATGGTGTGTATATTGTGAGAATGACAGGTGAGGACTTATCTGCGAGCAAGAGTTTTGTAATTGCTAAATAATACGACAGAGATTCCACGCTACGCTCGGAATGACAGCCAAATTTTATATATCATTTTGAACGGAAGCGTTATAGAGTGAAGAATCTATTTAATAGTAATTACTACTCAATATTGATTTGAAAACAATATGACAGAGATTCCTCGCTATGCTCGGAATGACATAAAGGTGGCTTGATAAATCAAACCGCTACATAACAATTCTAAAAACCATAAAGTGTCATTCTGAACAGAAGCGTTGTGGAGTGAAGAATCTCTATACAATTAATAATTCCCTAGTGTTTTTTGTAAAAAAATGTGACAGAGATTCTTCGCTATCGCTCAGAATGACAACCAAATTTTATGTGTCATTCTGAACGGAATAAAATGGAGTGAAGAATCTATGTAATAGTAATTACTACTCAATATTGATTTGAAAATAATATGAAAGAGATTCCTCGCTATCACTCGGAATGACATAAAAATTGCTTTATTGACATTTGTTTGATAAGAGGGGTTAGATAATTGAAAAAATGATTAAACAAAGACAACAATATATTTATTTTCTAAAACGCTATAAGTAATTATCAAATATATATCTCACCCCCTTAAATCAAACCGCTACAATGAAAATATTATTGTGACCCAACTTTTATATTTGTCAGTTGCATTAAGACAATTAATTCCATCATAAGATGGGGCGATACACAATTGATAAAACTTTAAAACTATTCTTTATAAATAGGAAGAGTAAACTTGAAAGTGGAGCCCTTGTCAATCTCGCTTTCAACCCATATAGAACCACCACTTGCCTCAATGATTGCTTTGGATATTGCCAGCCCAAGACCAATCCCCCTAACCCTGCGTCTATCACTCATATCTATCTGATAGAACTTATCAAATATCTTATCCCTCTCCTTAACTGGAATCCCTATACCTTCATCACTCACATATACCTCTACATATTCATTGGCTTTCTTTGCTCCTATTCTTATATTACCAGCCCTAGGTGAAAACTTAATAGCATTATCAATCAAATTGTATATTACCTGTATTATCCGTTCAGTGTCACCCTTGACCATGGGTAAATCTGAAGGCATGTCTAAAATTATATTGCATTCTGCCTCATCTATAATTGATTTCATACTATCTACAGCATTTGTTAGTATAGATGATATTCTGCACGGTCTTAAATCAAGACGCATAGTCCCTGACTCCATACTCGTGAAGTCAAGGAGGTCTTCTACTAACCTTGAAAGTTGTTGTGAATTTCTTAAAACACCATTTATCGCCTCTTTCTGCGCATCTGTTATTGAACCCAAAAGTCCATCATTCAAGAGTTCGGTATAACCCAAAATAGATGTTAGTGGAGACCTTAGTTCATGAGATGTGATATTCAAGAACTCTGTCTTTACCGCATCCATCTTCTTAAGTTCTGAATGAGCCCTCTCTAACTCCTCCAGCGCTTTCTTTAGTTCTTGCTCCGCTCTCTTTCTTTCTGTTATATCCCTCAATATGACAAGTGTCGCGGTCTTTCCCATATACTGTGTGAGAGCAGAATTTAACTCTAATGATATTTCAGTTCCATTCTTATGAAGTCCTATTGTTTCATATATGGAAGGCACATCCTCCCCCGATAATCTCTTATTATATAATTCTGATACTCGCTTTCTCTCTCGTGAAGAAAGAAATGGAAGAAATGACATATTTAATAACTCATCCCTACTATAACCAATAATCTTGCAGAAAGCAGAATTCACAAACCTGAATAGACCATCCTGTATGATTATAACTCCATCAGTTGCCTGCTCAACAAGCGAGCGGTATTTCTCTTCTGACTCTACAAGCGACATCTCTGCTTCCTTCTGTTCGGTAATATCCTCTGTCAGAACTACTACCCTATCAACCTCGCCATCCACATTTTTTAACGCATAGAAGTAATGGGAAATCCACTTCGCCGCCTCTTTCTTTTTTGACTTTGTCTCAAGTTCAGAAATGAACAGTTCACCGCCCGTTTCATAGATTCTCTTTATCTTTGGAATGTATCTTCCAAGATATGAATCACTCTCATCAAATATTAATTCGCTTCTATCTTCCTGGTATTTTTTTACCTCATCATCAGATAAAGCCCATATCTTCTTCCACGCTTCATTTGCACTTATGAGTTTTCCAGTTTTACTTCTCACAGAGATACCTAATGGTGAGTTCTCAATTATTGCCCTGCTGAACTCCTCACTTCCTCTAAGCGCCTCCAATGTCCTTTTCCGCTCAATAGCCATTGCTATCTGTGTTGAAACGAACATAAGAATATCTAACTCTTCATCTCCAAATCTTACATCTTCCCTATAACTCTGAATAGTAAGAATACCAATAGTTCTATCCTTTATTTTAAGAGGAACACCTATCCAATCAACTGAGGGAACACCATATAGTATAAACTCACCTCTATTTAATAGGTCTTCAAATACATCAGGTGTCGCATGAAGGGGCTTTCCAGTTCGTAAAACATATTCTGTTAGACCTCTTCCACCCTTCTTTCTTGGCGCAGGTGTTTCAGTAAACTCATCAATATAATATGGAAAACTTATTATTCCAGTGGCATGGTCATATAGAGCAATATAGAAATTGTCAGCACACATCAGTTCTCCAAGAATCTTATGAATTGAATGATATAACTCAGGAAGGCTCTCTGATGTGCTTACCGCCTCTGATATCATATAGATTGCTGAATGAACCTTCTCTGACCTCTTTCTTTCTGTTATATCCCTTAGTATTGATACAATACAGTCCTTGCCACCGATATTTGCTATCTTCAAATTGTTCTCTGTCCAGAAAAGATGACCCTTTTTATCCTTTGCCCACCACTCAAATAATTGTGGCTCCCCCTTTGCTGCCTTTCTTATCCATTCTATTGCATCCTTCTGTGTATATGGCGGTCTTCCCGCACTCAAATCCTCCACACTCAAATGTAAACTTTTTAGTTCTTCCACTGTATAGCCATACATCTCACACGCCTTCTGATTAGCATCAATGATATTACCAGTGTCTTTGTCTCTTATTATTATTGCATCGTTGACTGCATTAAAGATTGCTCTGTAGTTTTCTTCTGATGTTTTCAATGCCTCCTCAGCTCGCTTCTGTTCTGTAATGTCAATGCAATTACCCAGATATGCTACTTCTCCCATATATTGTATCGGTCGTGTTCTAACCTCTATTATCCCAATATCACCATTCTTACGAACAATCCTCATAGTATATTGGGGAGCAATGTTATCACCCCTATTTCTTGCTTTCTCCCTCTCCTTAAGAAATAGAGAATCATCTTGATAGACAATCTCACCAGTATCTATCTTTAACAATTCTTCTTGTGAATAGCCGGTTATTCTTTCCATCTCCTTATTCACATAGAGGAATCTATTTTCTCTGTAAATATATACACCAACCATTGCCTCATCAGTAAAGGCACGATATCTCTCTTCACTCTCCTTTAGTGACTCTTCCGCCTTTTTTCGCTCTGTTATATCAACTGCTGAGCCAATGAACCTATGAACCTCTCCATTCTTTTCAACAAGTGGTATTAGGCGAACAATAAAGTGCCTTCTTTCACTTCCCTCTCCATATTGAACATCATAATTATATGGCTTACCCAATTTCATCCATGCAAGTGAGTTCTTAATGGCAGTCAACTGCCCAGGTGTCGCAATCTCTGATATTTTCTTTCCATTGTAATGCTCAGGTGTGAAACCCTCAACAGCAGCAAATGGTTCATTTACCTGCTCATAGTAGAGTTCACCATCTTCTCCCTCTCTTACTGACCATAAAAAGATATCTGTGTTATTGAACAATGCCTCAAGGTCTTTTGTTGTGTCCTCTAACTGCTTTTGAAGTTCTAACTTCTTTCTCTCTTCATGCCTTTTCTCTGTAATATCCCTCATCACTGTTAAAACTCTGGCTACCTTCTCCTTTTCAAATATGGGTATCTTTCTTGTTTCTGTAATAAACTCTCTATCTCTTATCTTTGTGGTCTCCTCAGTTATCAATGTCTCACCCTTTGTAAATACCTTCTGATATTCTTCACGAACACTTTCAGGCAAGAAATTAAATACCTCAAATAATTCCTTCCCTATCACATCTGTGGTCAGTCCCAATCCCTTACTCCATTCCCTAAATGATTGATTAAAAAGCACAATTCGCAGTTCCTCATCAACAACATGGATTACCTCCTCAAGTGAATCTAATGTCGTATGATATTTCATCTCTGATATCGTAAGTTCCTCTTCTGCCAGTTTTGTCTTTGTTAGGTCGCGACATATCCCAAGCACGCTTCTTATCCTATTCTTCTCGTCTGTCAATGGAACTAACCAACTACCAAGGTAAATTTCTCTATCCTTTAATACAACCTTCTGTTCTAAATAAGATGGTTTTTCACCTTCAAAGATTTTTCTAATCTTATCCTTTACTTGAACTAATATCTCAGAAGAGAATATGCTATTTAATTTTTTTCCAATTATATCCTCTTGGTCTTTACCCAATAATCTTGCCCCAAATGTATTTATGTAAAGAACTGTTAAGTTCTTACTTATTATAAAGACAATCTCATGAGCCATCTCAGAGAGGGCATTGAACCTTCCTTCGCTATCACTTGTGGCTTCCTTTAATTTAGAGACCTCATCTTCAAGATATTTTATCCTCTCTTGATACCTCTCGGGTTCTCTATCCTTCCTCACTTTTGTTTTCTTTCTCTCACTCATATATTATCGCTCAAGATATTATAAATTTTTTTATAAAAGATAAAATAGATTTTATTTATTAGAAATTAAATTATTGTTATGTCAGGAAAATTAATATACTTACATACCGATTTATACATATTAAAAATAAATTCCCTCATATCTATAAAATATCTCATATTTTTACGCGACCAACCTAAATTATTGTTTTTAGTTTAATTTTTTATGTGTAAAATCAACCTTTGTGATTTATTTTTTACAATAACTAGTCACTTCTTAATACTTTTTAATTGTTCTATAATATCATCAACAGTTGTTATATAAGCAAATCCAAAAGCAAGGTTTAGCAAACTTGCTAAATGCATCTCCTCACTGATTGTTCCTGTTCCATCAGCAAGAAAGAATACTCTATAGTCCCTGAAATAGGCATCACGGGCTGTGGACTCACAGCATAAGTTAGTCATAATGCCAGAGAAGACCAGGTCTTCTATTTTAAGACATCTAAGTATTGTCTCAAGGTCAGTATTGTAGAACGCAGAGTATCTGTGTTTGATAACTACCTTCTCACCTGAAAGGGGCGCTAATCTATCGTGAATCTCTGCTTCCTTACTTCCTTCAACGCACATTCCCTCCCACCACCAACCCATAATACCAGCGTCAATTTTATCGTGATGGTGAACATGCTTTGTGTAGATAACTGGACGCCCTGCCCCTCTAAAGGCACCTATGAGTTTTTTGATAGTTGGAATAATGGCAAGACCTCCACAGGTGAATGTGGGGGATTCTGGGTCTAAAAAGAATTTCTGCATATCAATTACGAGAAGGGCTGACCTATCATAATTGAGAGCCATCCTATGAATATTATAAGGTGATACCTTTTCAAGCCAAAGTTTCGCTTTTGTATTTAGTGTCTTCTCTGTTATATATGCATCCATAAAAAACCGCCTAATCTATATCTTTAGAATGAATTATTATTCTATATGAACTATTCTTGATGTCGCCCTCTCATCACCACTTATTAATTCTAAGAGATATACACTGTTGGTAAGACCTGATAATGGGATTGAAAACCTACTGTCTGAAATCTCACCACTACCTTCGCATACAAGCCGACCACTTATGTCATAGACCTTATATGTGATGTTATTATCATCTGCTCCATTCACAATAGCATTCACAGTATTGCTGCAGGGCATTGGATATACAGATGAGATTGAGAGAGGTTCAGAATATGTGTATTTGATAGATGTAGTAGCAAGCATACTTTCTACTCTATCCTCTACAGCACAAAGACGGTATTTACAGAGTTCGCCCTCCCTTACCTGCTTATCTGTAAAGTTATATGGACCCTTCCCACTGATAGGACTATCATTCAACTTTACCCAGCGTCCTTCAATAGTTGTATTTATTATCCCATAATCAATATCACTCTTTGACCAATAATTCTCTTCTAATTTATACATATTGAATGATTTTGGGCTCTTCTCAATTGTGTTCCAAGAGAGAAGCACGCCATCATCAGTTGACTTGGCAGTAAAGTATTCAAGGTTGACATCATTACCACCAACTGGTTCTGCAAGCGATGCAATTGTTGCTATTGCTGCCTTTGTGGCATTTGTGCCAAATGGAAAGTAAACAAGATAGTTCTCAAGGCGGTCGCTTGTCTTATGATAATATGGATTTGTCCAGACCGCTTCCTCAATTTCTAAAAGTGCTGGATAATTGTAATCCCAGAAAGATGCATGGTCACTGTAATGAGTATTAGGATTGTATTCTGTCCTCACGACGAGGTCTGGAACATAGGTATTTGCTGCTGACTTAAAGAAATTCGCAAGCCACTCTGAATCAGAATTATAAGGCACCCATACATTAACTGAGCCAACAGGGGCATACAAAACCATATCAAGGTTGACAACCCCTGCAATATCCTCGTTTTTATCACGGGCTGACTTAGCATAATGCTGACTTCCAATAAGACCCTGCTCTTCTGCACCAAAGTTTACGAACCTTATTGTATATTTGAAATTATAACCAGACATTACTCGTGCCCCCTCCATCGCAGCAGCAGAACCGCTCGCATTATCATCTCCACCGGGTGCCAATTCATAAGGATTACCAGAAGCAATTGAGTCAAGATGACCACATAAGATGAATATTTTGTTTGGTTCTACGACACCAAGTTTTTCACCAACGACATTACTACAGGGGTAGAAGCCCTGGCTTATTAAATCAAAGTAATCAAGATATGAATTGAGACCATATTGCTCATAGGTTTGCTTGACGAATAGACACGCATTCATAAATATATCAGTTCTCTTTGAATATCTTGTCGCAAAGTCCTGAAGTGATTGAATAAATCCCTTATACGATGTCTCACTGACCTTTGAAACAATATCAAAAACATAATCACTTGGTTCAAACTTGGGATAATATTCTGCCTTCTTCCCAATTATCACCGGCTCCATTCTCAATGGAACTATCGCAAGTATATCTTCCATATTGAACACAGATGGAATCTCTCGCTCTTTTCTTATCAAGAGAAACTCATTATCTTCAAATAGAATAGTGCCCAGAGACCTCACTCTATCCCTTCCCTCCTCTGCTCTTGTATATACCCGAAGGTATTCTTTCTGCTGAGGATTTATATCCAATATTGTGTATTTTGGAATGAGCGGGAGGTTATTCTCATCAACCCTCACAATAAGATAGTCAGTTCCAACTATGAGGATATTTATATCGCTAAGCCAGCGTTCATTTTCTACCTGTCTTATATCAGCAGGAATTGAAACAAGATACTCGGTTGCCATAGCAAATATTGGTAATATTAAAAGAAACGCAATAAAGCGCCACATATTATTCTCCTTTCTATGGTTCAGTTAGTTTATCAGATTTCAACTTTATATGCAAATATTAGTTAAATTTTGAATGCATAATTAAATATTTTGACCATGCCTTGCCTCTATCGCCCGCTTTGACCTCTGCCTTTTTATAAATGTCATGATTGTTATTATAAATGCGATGACTGAGGCACCAAAGCATATTCCAACACCTCCAAGCACTGTCATCAATAAATTTGCTGAAAAACCTTGACCAACTGTAATTACAACCTCAGGTCCCGCCTGCCCTTCTGAATACCACGATGTTAATTCATAGACACCCGGTCTCTCAATTTCAAAGTCAAAGACAGAGACACCAGACCTTCCCCCTATGCTATATGATGACTTCATAGTAGATGCTGATATCGGTATATTTGCCCCCGTCTCCTTTGTTGCTACTGAAAACTGAAGACCACTTGGCAGGTTCTCACCCGTTGAATAGACCCTGCCACCAACTACACTCTGATACTCGTAATATACTGTGTATTTGCCGGGAGTTTGTAGCGTTATATCGCTCTTTCCTGGTGCTACCAATTGAGTAAAACCCTCAGGTAATGTCTTGAGATTGTAAAATAGAAATACAACAAATATCACAATACCAACAATTAGAATCAAAACTGCAAGACCATATAACCAACCACTTGGCTTAATCTTATTATCCACAATGTATCTCCTTTCAATCTATAACTAACTACCTGTCTTTAACTTACCAACAGGCAGTATGTATAATGGCATTTCATCCTCTGGTAGGTTCAAGACCTTCTTTACCTTTTCGTCATTGAAGGCGCCAATTGTCACAGTGCCAAGACCGAGTGCTGTCGCCTGTAGGCATATATTCTCGGCAGAGTGCCCCGCCTCCATATGGACATATCTAATACCGCGCTCACCATACTTTGCGGTAGTCCTCTCATAGACCGCTGTGATTACCAATACAATGGGCGCTTCTTTGATTGGAGATTGATATAGGGCAGATGAGCATAGTTCATTCCTTACATCACCTTCAAGAACGAGCGCTAGTTCGTGCCCATTTGGTCTATATTTATAGACGCCTGCTTTAAGGTCAATAACATTACCCGCGATGAGGTAGACCTCAAGTGGATAGAGGGCGCCCGCGGAAGGTGCGGTTCTCAAGCCATTGGTCTTGTCTGTTATGCCCTGTGCAGACCAGAGGAGTTGCGAGACAGCGGTGAGAAGGAGCGGTTCATCAGAGTATTGCCTTACTGACCTTCGCTTATAGAGTGCTTCCTCTAATGACATCTCGCCTTTTAGCACTGGCTGTGGCAGTTTTATAACATCTGTCTTATTTTCGCCATTGCCTATCTTGGCAGACCCATCACCCTTATTAAATGGCATAAGTATCAGAAAGATGGCGATGACGACAGCGATAATGGATATGATGGATATGAATATATATTTCATTCGTCTATTCATATAAAAATTATAGCATACAAGACATTATCAAAGGAAATTTGGGTAAGTGCCGTAGGGCACGAACCTTTTACCTGCCTGCCAAAGCATTGGCGCAGGCAGGTGCTGTGTTATATGAAGTTCTGCTTGGCACAATCTCATCTTTTCTTACCCTTTTCAATAACCACATCTCCCAATTTGTTAGTTTCCACTCGGTAAATATCAAATTCTGAAATGTTTTTATGTGTTATCCCTATTTGGTATTCTATCCCTCCTCTATGTTGAGGACTCAAATATTTATTTTCTTTAATTTCTTTTCTCGACATAACCCAATATACTATTTTATCTATCCATACACCAATAAAAATAAAGACATCAGCCATATCAGCTTTAATCTGTTGATAGTTCATCCAGAAGGGTTCGTCGGAACCATATCTTAAAGCTTTCTCCGTTAAATTGCCCCTTCTTTTCGTATTTATTGCTCGGCAAGCTTTTACTTCCACTTTTATGCCTTCAAACAATAAATCATATTGACCTTCAAAAGTCGGATCAATATTCTTATTAGGCTTTTTAAACCTATTATCTATATCAATAATATGAGGATGTCCCCATATTTCCCCAAATACACGCGGAGCAATGCTATAAAGTTCTAAATATGGGTTAGAAGATACATATTTCTTTCTTAATTCTTCGTATTGCCGAAAGGTAATAATTTCTTTATCAAGTAAAAACATAAGAATATATTCATATTCATTAAAAGGGAATACCGATTTTAAACTACCTAATCTTGCAGTAAGTAAATGATGATTTTTAGGTCTCAAATTCTCTATTAGGTTTTCCAAGTATTGTTTCAATTGTTTTAAATCCACTTTTGTATCTCCTTTTTATTTTCAATTTCAGGAAAAGGATTTTGCCACTGCCAGCCCGTTTTCCCTATTTTTCTAAGACGCTCTAATCTCATTATTGTAATCTCAGCAAATATAGGGTCAATATCAAAAGTATAAACTTTTCTCTTTAATCTTTCTCCGGCAATTAAAGTAGTCCCAGAATGTGCAAAGAAGTCTACAACCAAATCTTTTTCCCTGGTTCCTGATAAGATTATTCTCTCTATTGCCTTCAAAGGTTTTTGGGCATAACACCCAGGGACATTTTCTTCCATTCTATAAAATACCTGCTGAATATCTACCCAAACATTCCCCGCTCTTATATACATAGACTTGCTTCGTTCTAAATTTTCTGTGATTTTGCCATTTACTTCTTTGTAATAGCCTCTCAATATTTTAGGAATATCTGTGTATTCAGCATCTACATTAAAATCAGGATTGCCCTTAACATAATAAAGAAGTTCCTGCCTGACCCACATCCAGTTTTTTTGTGTTCCATAACCTCGCTGGTTTCTTAATGTAATTATATTTTTAGGTTTTAATTCCTTAAATTTTCTAAGCAAAATAATAAAATCTGGAAGAGGTTGAAGATTATCCTTATAATCCGCTCCTAACCATATATAAAAATGAGAATCCTTATCCATTGCGAAAATTGCATTTTTCACCCATTTTTCTGAAAACTCTAAATAATTTTCTATATTTATTTTGAAAAGGGCACTCGTATTTGCATTACCTACTGCCACATTATAAGGTGGGTCATTTACAACTAATTTAGCTTTTTCATCACCCATAATCTTTTTAATATCTTCAAATTTTGTAGCATCTAATACACCAACTTTGTGTCCGATTATTGGGTCTTCCCATATCTCTCCGTATTTTAATCTGCATAATGGCAATATCTTTTTTTGTAATTCACCGTGAAGGTCTAACCGCTCAAGTCTTTCGGTAGTTCTACATTTCTTCTCGGTTTTCTGCTTTAACAGTTCGTTACCAAATAAACTCAAAGTGTTTGTTTTATCTCTCATAATCTATCTCCACCAATTTAACAAAATTTGCCAAGCCGAATTTCATATAACGTTTTGCGGATAAAAGAAGTTGCCAAAGGCAATTTGGGTGAAACATATTTCATACTTATTTCCACTGTTATATTATATTTCTCAAAATCCAATAACATATATCTAGTCATTATTATAAGCATTATTATCTATTAATTTTATTATAAATTTTTTTCATTAAATATAATAGAAAATATTATCTGTATCTTTTCCCTCCAAATTTTGGAAAGAACATAGGCACTTTATTCTTATATTCAACATATTCAACGCCAAGTCGCTTCTCAAGTTCGGGCTCCTCTATGAACTTCAAATACATTATGGTAATTATTATAAAGGCGGGCGTTAAGATAAAAAGTAAAGAAATTGAATTAAAGAAGATGCCTACCCCAAATAAAAATATATACTGCCCTGTCATCATTGGATTTCTTATGTATCTATATAATCCTTTCGCTACTAATCTTGGTGGGGGACTAAATGGAACGGGCGTGCCCTTCGCTCTCAGAAACTGAAGGGCTGATGCGAGCATTAGAAATAGACCAATAGCGATTATAATGATTGATGAGATGAGTGAGGGTGATGTGGAAATAATCTTTGGAAGATGCAGAACTCTGTCAAGATAGATTGAGATGATTACAAGCAGAGTAATTAATGTAAAGTAGAAAATAAGTCCCAAGGGTGTTGTAAATGCCTTGACCTTCCGACCGCTCGTCGCCAGTTTGTATAAGGCATCCACAATTCTATTGTGCTGACCTGCCATAAAATCTTCTGGTAGTTATCATTTGCTCTTTCTCGCAATAATGTTCCAGGTAGTATGAGAGAATATATTATGCTTTATGACATCAGTCCTCTTTTCAGCATAGGTTATGACCTGCTCCGCCATTACTAATATCTCCCATTTTTTGAAGAGGTCTCTCAGACCATTTTCGTCAAAGAAGTGGTGAGGTATGCCCTCATCTTTACAGCACTTTGTGTCAGATATATATGTATTCTCCTCTATTTTGGTTCCAACGCCATAAGAGTCCGCCTTCTTTGACTTGAATGTCCCGAGAAAGAGACCACCTTTTATGAGATGTTCGTATATCATAATCATTGCCTTCTCTATGTTATCAAGCGTATTGTGATAGATAGCGTCCCAAGATATCACGCCGTGAAAGGTAGCATCGCTCCACGGGCAGAAAGTCATATCGGCGACAACAAGGTGGGCAGAAAGCCCCTCCCTTGTGAGCCTCTTCTGTGTGAGTTCTATTGCGTTTTTGGCGCCATCAGTGCCATAGGCGGAGTGCCCCATTTGGGCGATGAGGACTGTGTGCCTTCCCGCCCCGCAGAGGTGGTCCCATACCCTCAGCGGTCTATCAGAGAACTTGCTCTCAATGAGTTCAATGAAGCGGTGAACCTCCGCCTCGGGTGCTTTTGGAACATCGCTCTCATTAAGATAATATTCGTTCCAGTCAGGCATAGGAATACCTCGTGTAAAATAATTATATATTCATTTTAAGTGAATTGTATGGATTTTTATGGTTTATTATAAAATAGATATTTGATTAAAATATTTCTCCATAATCAACCTCAATATCACTATTAACCTTTTTATAATATATTATCTTTACATCTATCTGCTCAGATAATGAAGACATAATTTCATAAGTGTAGGGTTTTATAGATAATGGAATATCACCAATATAACCATCAATCCCCTTTGATTCCTCATCAGGTTCAGACAAGCGACAATTAGTCCCTTTAATATCAGCACCTTTCTTAAGTATCGCCTCTTGAAATCTCAATCCTATAAAGGTCTTCACAACTACCAAATCTTTTACCCACTTTTCAACTATATCCTTATCAATTTTGTCTATTGTGTTCTTTAATTTTTTCAGCATTTCAAGTATCTTTTCTGTTGCTTCTCTAATTGCATCAGGTTTTAGTTTTAAATACCACTGTTCCCAGTCATGTAAGGTCTTACCTGTAAATTGCTGTATTAGTTCACTCATCTGACCAACAACTTTTGGGCGTGTCCCCTGTGCGTATTGATTTGCTAAATTGATTAATGGAGACACATACTTCGGAAATTCAGGGGTTTCTATGTCCAGATATCTTCTGATTTCTTCAATACTGATTTTTACTTTCAAATCATTCCACCTTGCCTGCCTTTAGAGCATGAAATTTAATTTTATATTTATAATTAAATCTTGTATCTACTTCCACCAGACCATTTTTAATCAAATGGTAATTTAGGAAGGTCTTGTTCCATAAATATAGATAACAAAGTAAAATATTATGCTCGTCGTATTTTACATCATCAAATTTCATGAACACTTTTTGACCATGTGTCTTTTCTCTTAAAAACTGGATTGCTTCTCCATTTTTTTCCGGTCTCTCTTTCACACCTATTAGTCTTATTTTCAATCCATTATTTAAAATTAAAATTTCTGGTGAGATTATTTCTTTGATAATATAATATTCTTCTTTTTCAGAATGAGAATTACCTGCTTTGTTAGGAAGTTCTATTTTAGAGCCAAATCTTAGTTTTCTTGGGTCAACTTTTTTATCAAACTTGATAAGATCTTTAAAAATATAAGGCAATTTTTTAATCTCTTCTTTAAAGTCTATATTTAATTCTTTTTGCTTGATTATCTCAAAATTTTCATCTTTAAAAATAGTATTTTGTTTTATTCCAAGTTTCTCTTTTATTATTGGTATAAAATTCTCATTTATTTCATATCCAATAGAATTTCTATTAAGGTTTTTAGCTGCTAAAGAAGTCGTGCCGCTTCCCAAGAAAGGGTCAAGCACAGTATCGCCAATAACACTAAACATTTTTATAAGCCTCCGGGGTAATTCTATAGGAAACATTGCCAAATGTTTATCTTGTTTTTTACCCGGAAAATTCCAATGTCCTAAAAAATATTGGTTCCATTCTTCTTGCGTTAATTTTGATTTCTCCATAATTTCTTTATTTACCTTTGGAGGGTTTCCGTATTTCTTAAAGATTAGAATAAATTCGTAGTCTAATTTAAGAATTCCATTTCTTGGGTAGGGAAAAGAACCCATCACAGTAGCCCCACCAGTTGTATGGCAAGTAGTAACCTTCTGCCAGATGATAGCCCCCATATAATCAAAGCCAGAACTTTCACAAAACTTGATTATCTCAGTCCTTATTGGAATAACTTTATATCTTCCATAATATACAGAACGGGCAAATTGGTCGCCAATATTAATGCACAAACGACAACCTTTATGTAAAATTCTGTGGCATTCATTCCAAACCAAATTGAGATTGTTGATATATTCCTCATAAGTATCATTGAAACCAATTTGTTTCTTATTCCCATAATCTTTCAATTGCCAATAAGGAGGAGAGGTAATAATAAGATGAATAGATTCTTCTGGTATTTCTTTCATCCATCTTGAATCCCCTATGATTATTTTATGGAAAGTTTTCATATAATATTTATATCATCTTCTTAGTTTTTTAAACCAAATTTTTTACCTATCATCCTTTCAACTTCAAAAGAATAAGTAATTTATTGATTATACAATACACATTATCAACTATCAAATTTTATCTCATTTTTATAAATCAATTTAATTACCGATCTCTTTCAACCAATGATATAATCCTATTTGTAAAGCGTTATACATTATGAACAAACACAATCACAAACCTATGAAAGACAAGAAGGATTACCACCAGGATAACACTAATACTCGCAACAGTATAAATCATAAAAATAATATCTCTCATAAAATCCGCGCTCACGCTCACGATACTAATCACCACGCTCACCACGACCACTCGCATCACATCGCTGACTTCAAGAGAAGGTTCTGGGTCTCGCTCGCTCTCACAGTCCCCATCCTCGCCCTTTCCGAAATGATTCAGATGTGGCTTCGCTTCAAACTCATTCTACCCTTCCACGGCTACATACTCCTTCTCCTCTCAGCGGTTGTCTATATATACGGCGGTATGCCCTTCATCACGGGCACAATCGCTGAGATAAGGGCAAGAAAGCCCGGCATGATGACCCTCATCGGCACAGCCATCACAATTGCCTTCTTTTACTCTGCCTACACCGTCTTTTCAAGAACTGGCGGCGACTTCTTCTGGGAACTCGCAACCCTTATTGATGTTATGCTCCTCGGGCACTTCCTTGAGGCAAAGAGCGTTATGGGCGCTTCAAGGGCTATTGAGGAACTCGCAAAGATTATGCCGACAAGGGCGCATATCGTCAGAGATGGCGATGTAGTAGATATAAGCGCTTCAGAACTAAATGTCGGTGATGTCGTCCTCATAAGACCTGGTGAGAAGGTTCCATCTGATGGCATTGTAATTGATGGTGAGTCGCACACAAATGAAGCACTGCTCACGGGCGAGTCAAAGCCATCTCACAAGACAATTGGAAGCGAGGTAATATGTGGTTCATTAAATATTGAAGGCATTCTTAAAGTTAGAGTAGAAAAAATTGGAGAAGAGACATACATCGCACAGGTGATAGAACTTGTGAGGAGGGTCTCAGAGAGTAGGTCAAGGACGCAGGACATCGCAAACCGTGCAGCCGCATTATTATTCTACATCGCCCTCGGTGTTGGGATTCTTACATATATAATCTGGTTCATAATTGAAAGCCCTCTTGTTGCCCTTGAGAGGTCAGTTGCAGTTCTTGTTATTGCCTGCCCTCATGCCCTTGGGCTTGCGATACCACTTGTCGTTGCCCTATCAACATCAATCACTGCGAAGAGCGGAATACTGATAAGGGACAGGAAGGTCTTTGAGGAGGTCAGAAATATAAATGCGGTCGTATTTGATAAGACGGGAACTCTCACAGTTGGTGAGTTCGGGGTTAGCGATTTTATTGCCCTCTCAGATGAGAAAGCGACATTACAATTATCAGCGAGCGTGGAGATTAATTCCGAACATATCATTGCAAGGGCAATTGTTGATTATGCAAAGAAGAATGGTATTGAACTTCTTGAGGTTTCTGATTTCAGGGCGCTTGCCGGCATAGGTGCTTATGGCAGAGTAGATGGCAAGGATGTCTATATTGGTGGACCTGGTCTTCTGGAGGAGATGGGAATAAACTCAGATGATGAGAGTATAAAGAGATTACAAGGGCAGGGTAAGACAGTTGTTTATACTATTATTGATGGAAATCTGTCAGGGGCATTCGCACTATCAGACAGAATAAGGGATGAAGCAGGCGAGGCGGTGAGTGAACTAACGAAGATGGGCATCAAGGTCTATATGCTGACGGGCGACTCTGAGGAGGTTGCGAAGTGGGCTTCAGGTGAAGTTGGCATAGATGAGTTTTTCTCGCAGGTCTTGCCACACGAGAAGTCAGATAAGATAGAAGAAATCAAGAAGAGGGGCTATAAGGTTGCTATGGTCGGCGATGGCATCAATGACGCACCTGCGCTTGTCTCTGCTGATGTTGGCATTGCCATAGGTGCGGGAACAGATGTTGCGATTGAGAGCGCAGATATTATTCTGATAAGAAATGACCCGAGGGATGTCATCAAGGTGATAACCCTATCAAGAAAGACATACGCTAAGATGGTTCAGAATCTATGGTGGGCAGGTGGTTATAACATCATCACCATTCCACTTGCGGCTGGCATTCTTAGCGGAATTGGCATCTCAGTAAACCCTGCGGTAGGTGCAGTCCTTATGTCTATAAGCACAGTAATTGTCGCCCTGAACGCTCAAACATTAAGAAAATATGAACCTGAGGGGGTGAAGGTTGTGAAGGAGAAGGAAGAGATTGTTGTTGACCCCGTGTGTAAGATGAAGATAGGCAAGTCAGAAGCATTTGGCAAGGTTGAATACAAGGGAGATGAATACTACTTTTGTTCAAAGCACTGTGAGGATGAGTTCAAGGCAAATCCTAAGGGATATATAGGGAAATAGAAAGTAAAAGACATATTTAATTCATTAGTAGTTCTATATATATTAACCTACAATTATTGAATTATGATTAGAATTTAATATAATTATAAAATAGAAGATTTTTAGATATAGAGTTTAATATGATAATTAGAAGAAAAAAGAATTATATAGTAATTGAATTACCAATTACATCTCCAACAAGTAAATTCAGGTTAAAGAGACCATTAGATAATTTTATTTCTGAACCTGTCGCTTGCAGAAGTGTTGAGATAAAAGAGAATGATTATATAGAATGGCAGATAAGTTATGACACTGACAATTTGCATGAGGAATCAATAGTGAAAAAAGTTGTAATGCACAAAGAAGATGGAGTGAGATATGGTTGCGAACTAGTTAAATTAATGGTTGAAGGATGTAAATTATCATTGTTGACTAAAGAACAGATATCATCAATTAATAAGATTATTAAATCTTGTGAGAATGGTATTGAAGAAAGTGATATGATTATCATAAAACATAATGAAAAAGATAATAGATTTGAATCTTATGGATTTATAAAGAACATTCTTCTTGTTCCAAATTATATTAAATATGGAAACAACTATAATGTTGAGATAAGAATTCAACATAAGCAGAGGGCAGTAGGTTATCAATCAATGATATATCTCAATCTTCCAATACATGCATGTAGAGATAGAAATGGAGGTAGTTTAGTTGGTCGCACGACTGAAGTGAATGAAGTCGTTGAGTATATTATTAATGAAATGAATAAGAATATAATAAGTGATATAGTTCTGGCTTTCACAATAGCGTCTCGTAAACATAGAAATGATATGAGGTTGATTTTTGAATCATTGAGTTATGGAATATAACAGAATAATAATAGGCGATGCTAATGAGGAATTGAAGAAATTACCTGAGAACATCGCACAGGCAATAATAGCAGACCCTCCATATTATAATGTCCTATTAAATGAGGACTGGGACACGCAGTGGGCAGAGGCAGAGGATTACTTAAATTGGTCATTCAAATGGGCATCAGAATGTATGAGAATACTTAAAGATGATGGACTATTCTTTTGCTTTGGTCAACTTGGAAAACGAGAACATATATTCATACATTTAATGTCTATGTTGTGTTATAAGTTCAAATTTCATGATTTAATAATATGGGATAGAGTTGTTGGGTATAATGAAAGGCGGGATAGCTTTACGCCCGCATATGAGATGATATTAGTTTTAAGAAAAAGCGATTCTCCGAAGTTTTATAAAGAAGCGGTCAGAGAACCCTACGATGATAAAACAATCCAAACCTATCTGCGAGACAAGAGATATAAAAATAAGGAAGCAAGGTTAAAACACCTATTAACAGGAAAATTTTCTACAAATATTCTAAGAGTTCCAAGTTTAAAAGGTTCAGGAAATGAAAAATGTGGTCATCCAAGTCAAAAACCAAAAGAACTAATAGACAAACTTATACTATGTTCTACTGAGTCTGGTGATTTGGTTCTTGACCCATTTCTTGGCTCAGGAACGACTGCTGTTTCTGCCCAGGACCTTGGTAGAAAGTGGCTTGGTATTGAAATAAATGAGAAATATGTGAAGATAGTTGAACAGAGGTTAGCAAAACACATATCTTTGTTTACAAAGAGTTAATATATAATATTATTATAAAAATTAGAATTTCTTATCTATCATCCAATCATTTGGAGGTTGTATATGAAAAGAATATTGATTATATGAAAGCATAACTCAGCACGGTCTCAGATTGCCGAGGGACTGCTGAGGGAACTCTATCCTGCTCGGTATGATGTATATAGCGCAGGGTTAGAGCCTTCAAAAGTAAGCGAATACGCAATCAAAGTAATGGCTGAAATCGGTATTGATATATCAAATAATCGTTCTAAAAGTATTGATGAGTTCATAGGACAAGATTTTGATTATGTCATAACCGTATGCGATGATATAAGCGAAACATGTCCAAACTTTCCTGGCGGTAAGAGATATATCCATAAGTCCTTCCCCGACCCATCACTCTTCACAGGAACAGAGGAAGAAAAATTTGATTATTTCAGAAAATTGAGGGATGAGATTAAAATCTGGCTTTCTGAAGAATTTGAAAAGGAGGTCTAAAATCATTTGATGTTATTTTCATAGAATTAACACATAAGAGTATCTGATTATATTTGTGTAAAATTACAATTTATTTTAATATTGAATTGGTTATGAGAAAGATGGAATGGGATGAGAAGGTCTGGACAGCATTAAAAGATGCTGTGAGTGGTATGCCACCTGTGATAAGAAAGAGGGCGCTTGAGAAGATAATATCAAAGGCGGAGAGGAAGGCATCTTTAAGGGGCTCAAATATAGTTGATGAAAGCGACCTTCTTTATGCGGTTGAGATAGCAGTCCCCGCCTTTGTGAAACCCGCCTGCAAGCAAGCACTAAAGGAAAGCGGTCTTGACCTTGATTTAGTGAAAACCCCATATCCCGATATTCTTAAAGAGATAATAAAACTTGTTGACAGGTCAAAGGACATGGACGAAACCCTGAAAAGATGCCTTGAAATATTGAAATCAAAATTTAAGAAATATGACTGGATAGGAATTTATATAAGAGATAAAGACAATCTTGTTCTTGGACCATATATTGGAAAACCGACAGAGCATACAGTAATACCGATAACGGAGGGTATATGCGGTTCTGCTGTTAGAGAAGGGGACACAATCATAGTTGATGATGTGAGAGAAGACAGTCGCTATATCGCCTGCTCGCTTGAGACGCGGTCTGAGATTGTAGTGCCAATATTCAAGGATAATATTCCAATAGCGGAGATAGACATCGACTCAGATACAATAAGCGCATTTGACGATAACGATAGAATGTTCCTTGAGAAGGTTGCTGAGATAATCTCCGAATTGTTTTAGTGAATAATATTATTCATAAATTATTAAAATAAAAAAGGAGTTTTGATATGTCTATTAAAAGAAAAATTGCACTATCACTACTTTTAATCGTTATATTCAATGTATATACATTTAGTAGTGATGATACTTCTTCAATGAATAATCCAAAGGGTGGAGAACTTATATGGAGATATGAGACAGGTGATGTTGTGGGTTCATCCCCCACAATATATAATGGCAGGTTATATGTAGGTAGTGAAGATACTTACATATACTGCCTCTCAGCGGAGAGCGGAGAACCTATATGGAGATATAAGACAGGTGGTTCTGTGGATTCATCCCCCACAATAGATAACGGCAGGTTATATGTAGGAAGTAATGATAATTACATATACTGCCTCTCAGCAGATAGTGGAGACCTTATATGGAGATATAAGACAGGTAATTATGTGGGTTCATCCCCCACAATATATAATGGCAGGTTATATGTAGGTAGTGAAGATAATTACATATACTGCCTCTCAGAGAATAGTGGAGAACCTATATGGAGATATGAGACAGGTGCTTCTGTGGAGTCATCCCCCACAATATATAATGGCAGGTTATATGTAGGTAGTTTTGATAATTACATATACTGCCTCTCAGCGGAGAGCGGAGAACTTATATGGAGATATGAGACAGGTAATGTTGTGTATTCATCCCCCACAATATATAATGGCAGGTTATATGTAGGTAGTTTTGATAATTACATATACTGCCTCTCTGCGGAGAGCGGAGAACCTATATGGAGATATAAGACACGTCATTGGGTAGTTTCATCCTCCACAATAGATAATGGCAGGTTATATGTAGGAGGTTTTGATTGTTACATATACTGCCTATCAGCAGATAGTGGAGACCTTATATGGAGATATGAGACAGGTTTCAGTGTGGAATCATCCCCCACAATATATAATGGCAGGTTATATGTTGGAAGTGATGACACTTACATATACTGCCTCTCAGCAGATAATGGAACCCGTATATGGAAATATAAGACAGGTGATAGTGTGGAATCATCCCCCATAATAGATAATGGCAGGTTATATGTAGGTAGTTATGATAAACACATATATTGTCTTGGTGAGTGATTTTATTTATTTATAATATATTATTATTATAAAGGAGTATTTTATGTTAGGTAATATAAAAATTGCACTATTATTACTTTTAATCCTTATCTGCAATGTATATACATTTAGTAGTGATGATACTTCTTCAATGAATAATCCGAAGGGTGGAGAACTTATATGGAGATATATGACAGGTGATGTGCCTTCATCCCCCACAATATATAATGGCAGGTTATATGTAGGTAGTTTAGATACTTACATATACTGCCTCTCAGCGGAGAGTGGAGACCTTATATGGAGATATAAGACAGATTTATTGAGATATAAGACAGGTCTATGGGTGTGTTCATCCCCCACAATATATAATGGCAGGTTATATGTAGGTAGTGGTGGTTACATATACTGCCTCTCAGAGAAAAGTGGAAAACTTATATGGAGATATAAGATAGGTGATTGGGTGTCTTCATCCCCCACAATATATAATGGCAGGTTATATGTAGGTAGTGGTGATTACATATACTGCCTCTCAGCGGATAGTAGAGAACCTATATGGAGATATGAGACAGGTGGTTGGGTGGAATCATCCCCCACAATATATAATGGCTGGTTATATGTAGGTAGTGATGATCATTACATATACTGCCTCTCAGCGGAGAGTGGAGACCTTATATGGAGATATAAGACAGGCTATCCTGTGTCTTCATCCCCCACAATAGATAATGGCAGGATATATTTAGGTAGTTTAGATACTTACATATACTGCCTCTCAGCGGATAGTGGAAAACTTATATGGAGATATGAGACAGGTGATAGTGTGGAATCATCCCCCACAATATATAATGGCAGGTTATATGTAGGTAGTGATGATTATTACATATACTGCCTCTCAGCGGAAAGTGGAGAACTTATATGGAGATATAAGACAGGCTATCCTGTGTCTTCATCCCCCACAATATATAATGGCATGTTATATGTAGGAAGTGATGATACTTACATATACTGCCTCTCAGCGGAGAGTGGAGAACCTATATGGAGATATAAGACAGGTTCTGTAGTGGATTCATCCCCCACTATATATAATGGCAGGTTATATGTATGTAGTAAAGATAATTACATATACTGCCTTGTTGAGTGATTTTATTTATTTATAATATATTATTATTAGAAAGGAGTATGTTATGTTAGGTAATATAAAAATTACACTATTATTACTTTTAATCATTATCTGCAATGTATATACATTTAGTAGTGATGATACTTCTTCAATGAATAATCCGAAGGGTGGAGAACTTATATGGAGATATAAGACAGGTGATGTTGTGGAGTCATCCCCCACTATATATAATGGAAGGTTATATGTAGGTAGTAATGATGGCTACATATACTGCCTCTCAGCAGATAATGGAATCCGTATATGGAAATATAAGACAGGTGGTTGGGTGAATTCATCCCCCACAATAGATAATGGCAGGTTATATGTAGGAGGTTATGATTGTTACATATACTGCCTCTCAGCAGATAGTGGAGACCTTATATGGAGATATGGGACAGGTGTCAGTGTGACATCATCCCCCACAATATATAATGGCAGGTTATATGTAGGTAGTGGTGATAAATACATATACTGCCTCTCAGCGGAGAGTGGAACCCGTATATGGAGATATAAGACAGGTGCTTCTGTGCAGTCAAACCCTACAATATATAATGGCAGGTTATATGTAGGTAGTAATGATTATTACATATACTGCCTCTCAGCAGAAAGCGGAAAACTTATATGGAGATATGAGACAGATAGTTGTGTGATTTCATCCCCCACAATAGATAATGGCAGGTTATATGTAGGTAGTTGTGATAATCACATATACTGCCTCTCAGCGGATAGTGGAGACCTTATATGGAGATATGAGACAGATGATTTGGTGATGTCATCTCCCACAATAGATAACGGCAGGTTATATGTAGGTAGTTTTGATGATTACATATACTGCCTCTCAGCGGAGAGTGGAGAACCTATATGGAGATATGAGACAGGTGATAGAGTGCATTCATCCCCCACAATATATAATGGCAGGTTATATGTAGGTAGTTTTGATGATTACATATACTGCCTCTCAGCGGAAGGTGGAGAACTTATATGGAGATATGAGACAGGTAATAGGGTGGATTCATCCCCCACAATATATAATGGCAGGTTATATGTAGGTAGTGATGATAAACACATATATTGTCTTAGTGAGTGATATTTTTATAAATCTCTAAGAAGAGATAAATATTTTATAAATATAAAAGAATATTTGTAAAGTTTATTATTTAATAAATATCTTTATATTTAAATCATATTTTATATATTGTATTATGATTTTGATGGAGAAAGTTTATGGGTCTTAAAGGCGGAATATTTGATGAGTTAAGAGAACTTGTCCAGAAGAAGGCGGTTCTGAGGGGTGAGTTCACACTCGCATCGGGTAAGAAGAGCAATTACTATATAGATGCCCGTCTTGTGACGCTTTCACCGCTTGGCGCCTCACTCATAGGTCCAGCGGTGCTTGAGGCAGTTAAGGATGAGGTGAAAGCGGGCAGAATCCACGCTGTTGGTGGTATGTCAATAGGTGCCGACCCAATAGCCACCGCGGTCTCAATCGCATCAATGAAGCAGAGGACACCAATTGTTGCCTTCATAGTCAGAAAGGAGACAAAAGACCACGGCACAGGTAAGAGAATTGAGGGTCCATTAGAACCAGGGATGATAACAATAATAGTTGAGGATGTGACCACAACAGGGGCAAGTGCGATTAAGGCAATAGAGGCAGTAATAGATTTTGGATGTGATGTTCACGCTGTTGTGAGTTTATTAGATAGACAGGAGGGAGCTGGGGAGGAATTTAAAAAACATCATATAAAATTCATTCCCTTGATATCTAAGGATGAGTTAATACTTTAACAAATAGTTTTTTTATGATAATATACATCAAGATAAACAAGTAAGGAGGTTTGTTATATGAAGTCAGTAAATATTGTATTATTCATAACTCTGTTTCTATCATTAAATCTATTATATGCTGTCGACCCAAATGGTTCAACTGAAGAACCGGGGGGGATGGACTACACAACAACACTAACCTGGCTTGGAATGGACCCTGGTGGGAGACCAGCAGGTATGGGAAAGACATTCACATCTATCTCTAACGATGCCAATGCTACATACTATAATCCATCGGGTCTATCTCTTATCACAAAGAAGGAAGTAAATTTTATGCACGAGCCCCGCTCATTTGAGGGGCAGACAGATGAACTCGGTGGAATGTTCTACGACTTTGGTAGTTTTGTATTTCCTGCCGGGAGGATTGGCAATCTTGGAGTAAGCTTTATATATCATGATGCAGGGAAGAGTGAAGCAAGAGACCCACAGGGTAATTTAATTGGAATAATTCACTCTTATGGCTTTTCACCAGCATTCTCAATTGGGAGGAAGATAACAAATACAATGTCTATCGGCACGACATTCAAGGTCGCCTATGAACATCTATCTGATGACCCAGGTGGTAAGACAACCACATTTGCATTTGACTTCGGCTATCTTATGAGACCAGCGTTTGCCAGTGGTCGGCTTGGTCTCGGCGTTGTCTTTAAAAATATAGGTAGAGAACCAAAAGGACCCATACCAAGGTCTCTTAGAATTGGAACGGACTTTGTAATACTGAATGACAAATTAAATGACCTTGTCGTCGCTTTTGATTATACAAAAGAACTTATAAAGATTGACAGGTCATTTACAACAGAGGTCTTTGACCAGGGAGTTTACAGATTTGGTTTTGAGTATTTCTATATGGATATAGTAGGATTCAGGGCTGGCTATTATAAAGACCCACAAGGAGAAATATATGGTCCAACCTTTGGCTTTGGTATTAAATATAAGGGCTTTATATTTGACTATGCAACTATTCCTGAGGGAGTTTATGCTTTTGGAAGGGAGAATAGATTCTCGTTCTCTTATATATTTTAGTCATTTTTCATTATTAATAGGTTGATTATACAAGATTATCTATGTTATTCAGGTTAAATCAAATAATTTTAAGTATTACATTTATTCTCTTAATCTATTCATCTAACAATATTCTCTGTGAGGATGTCACTACTGATTATTCAAAGATTGTTGTCTTTCTTGGTGAGATTGGTGAGAAGGGCTCTGATGAGTGTCAATTTAATGAACCACACGGACTATGCATTGATGGAGAGGGAAGATTGTATGTCGCTGATTCTGGAAATAGCAGAGTTCAGGTATTAACCCCAGATGGCAGATTTATATTCTCACTTGGTGGTTTTGGTGGTGAGGATGGCAAGTTCTTCTATCCAATTGATGTCTGTGTTGACAGCAATATGGCTATATATGTCCTTGACTCTGACAAGGGCATTGTATTCAAGTTTGGTCCGAAGGGTGACTATCAGGGCTTTCTTGGTGGTGGAAACAAGGATGAGGCATTGTCAAGACCACTTGGTATTGCTATTGGCAGGAGTGGTGAGTTGATAGTGACCGACACAGAAAGAAACAGGTTGAGGGTATATGACCGACTTACCAATAATTACACAACGATAGGTGGTTTTGGCAGTTCTGCAGGTTATTTTAACAGACCTTCTGACTGCTTTGTCTCTACCGATGGCTTTGTATATGTTGTTGACACGGGAAACAGAAGAATTCAGCGCCTTTCACAATCGTTTACTTACATAGATATGTATGGAGACACAGTCGGTGGTATTCTCTCCTCCCCTATCTCAATCTCAATCAATAAAGATGGTTTTATCTGCGTCGCAGACCCAAGTTTGAACAAGGTTCTTGTATTTAAGAAGGGCTTTATACCAATACTCACAGTTGATGGAGAGAAGGCAGGGGGCTTCAACTTCCCCACCGGCGTTGCTATCTCTGACAGTGGCGACCTATATATCTCAGATACATACAACAATCGCCTGCTCCACTATCGTATAGTATCACCCCCAAAATAGACATATAATTCTATATGCTGTCATCAGCAAGATTATTACTGATACTAACTTTAATATCATACATAATGACTTTTTCACAAGAACAAGAGATACTATATCATGGTAAGGTAAGCCATCAGTATCACATCACCCTTATCTCTAATGGAACAGAGGGACCATATTCAATTCCAGTGTCAGGTGCTATTGAGAGCACAGCAGAAGTATATATCCATGGGAAGAAAATACTTAATAGCGATTTCAAATTATTGAACGAAGGAAAAACGCTCCTTTTCGCATATCCTATTGCTATTGGCTCAATTATTGATATTTACTTTGACACATTTGAAATAAAAGAGGTATCAGAGGTCAGACCAATTTCACAGGGTGGGAATTTCAATATAACTGGTTCAAAGAATTTCACTGTCTCTGCAACAAGTCAGGGTCAGACAACAATTGACCAGGGGACAAGGTTAAGGTTTTATGGGACAGTATCGGGACTTGAGGTAGAGGGACGCCTTACTGACGAAGAATTGCCCATTACAACTGAGGGTTCAAGCGAGGAGTTAGCGGATATAGACCAGATTATGGTCAAGGTCAATGGATATGGTATGAATTTAGAGATGGGCGATATTGATGTTGAGGGGGGTAGTAGTGGTTTTCTGACATATAAAAGACATCTACTTGGTGCAACTGGGCTTTTCAAAAATGAAAATTTTCAGGGCGGAGGAACAGTTGCGATAGTCCGTGGTAAGCACGCAAGCATTGAATTAAAGGGTGAAGATGGCATTCAGGGACCATATATAATCACACTACCTGATGCATATAACATCACAGTTATCCCCCAGTCAGATAGAGTATATCTAAATGGTGAACTTATGATGAGAGGCGATAATCTTGACTACACAATTGATTACTATGAACCATCAATAACATTCACGAAGAACAGATTGATAACATCATCATCAAGAATATATATTGAGTTTGATTATTCAGAACTCAGCTATAAACGCAAGTTCTATTCTGGTGAAAGCAGTGTAAATTTAGGTGGTTCATCACTCAATATTGGTTTTGGAACCGCTTATGAGGAAGATGACCCAGCAAAAGACCTAATAGGACTTACGGGGGATGACAAAAAGAGATTGTTTGTCGCTGGTGATAATTCAAAGGAGGCATACAGAGTGGCAAGAGACGAGAATGGTGATAATGTCTATGAGTTCGCAGGTGAGGGTAAGGGTGATTACAAAAGGCAGTGGGATGATAATAAAAAAAAGTATGTATATATATATGTGGGGGAGGGTATGGGTGACTATAGACAGGTAACATACTATCTACCTATGCCACAGAAAAAGTTGGTATTTGATATAAACAATGATATTAATATAGGGAAAAGAGTAAATATAAAACTTGGTCTTGCAACATCCAATTGCGACCTAAACCTTATATCACCCTTTAATGATGATGATAATATTGGCCAAGCAATGTCATTTCAACTTTCGGGGAAGCCATTTATTGGAGAAGAGAGCGCCCTCGTAATTACAGGTAAGGGTTATAAAAGAGATGCGAGATTTAACTCAATTGACAATGTTGAGAGGGCAGAGGACCTGAAAAAGTGGGAGATTGAGGAGGAGGAGACAAATCCAACAGTTCATGAGTATTCATTAGAGGGTTCTTTTATATCGCCATTATTTAAGAGGGCAACATTTGAGTATGCAAAGACCTCCCGCCTATTTGGAATAGAGGAGAGTAAGTTTGACAGCATAGAAGGAGACCTTTATCAGACAAGGTTTGATATAGCATCTGATAAATTTGGCTCTCATAAAATAGATGTTAGGTTTATGGATAAGTTAGTCAATCTAAGAATCAAAAACGATGATATTACTGATGGTGAGAGAGAGCAGAAAAGGCACTATGTTGACATCTCAGGCAGAAATTCAAGGAAGTTAAGCATATTTGAACCTTATGCCATATATGAATACAACGAAAGATTTCTTGATAGAAGAGCAGATGGTTCACTTGACAAGGGCTCAGTTAGGTTTGGCGCAGGTCCCGGTCTTTTTATCAGACCAGCACATCTCTCACTTGACATTAACTATGAAAAACTTGGCGAGAGAGAGGTATCACTTGGCGAGTTCCACAGGTCATATAAAGGCAGTCAGTCAGACCTCACAGGGAGATTGGATGTGCAAAGTTTCACTCTTGATTTTGGCGGGACTGTTCGTAGAATAGATTATCTTAGCCCCGACAATGTGGACATCTATCAGTATGTTGGGACAGCGACACTTACTGCTCATCCAATCTCTGATAATACAACAATTTCAACAAAATATAAGATGACATCTGAGAGGGAGTATGAGAGAGAAGAGATATTCATCGTTGCTGAGAATAAAAATGGCGACTATAGGAGACAGGAAGACCCAGCAAGTCCCGGTCACTATATCTATGTCTATGACCCTGATGATGAAGATGCAATATATATAAGAGTATTAAGACCCACAGGTGAATTCTATCCGATATCTGGTGTTGAGGGACTTTTGAGCATATTATATGAGAGAAGAAATAGCGAAGGAAGAGCACCAATATCATTCTCAGGTTATATTTCAATTACTGAGCGAACAAAGGATAAGAGGATGGCAAGGGTCTTTACATTCCTTAGCAGAATGACAGACCTTACTGTTGAGGGCACTATAAGAAGGTCGCTCTCCATTACTCTTATGCCATCTAACATCTTCTTCTCACCTCGCTTTGGTTATGACGACTCAAGGGGTCTTGACAGAATAATCACAGAGATTGAGAAAAAAAACTGGTCAAGAACGCTCTCTATTGATATAAACTCCTCGCCAATTAATTTTCTTTCCCTCAATTATGGTGGTTCATACAATAGATTTACAGAGGAGAACTCATCTAAGGGGCTTGGAATTGTTAGAAGAAAGAATGGATGGGAGGGAGTCCTAAAGGCAAGTCCACAGTTTAACATTCGCTCAAATTTATCGCTAAAAACAAACTTTACCCAGACAATAAGATTTGAGAGAAATGACAATCTCTCAGGAAAATTTTTGGTTTCAGATATTAATCCTTCGCTTCTATTCAGCCCATATTCAAGGGGAAGCATTTCAGTTGATTATGCGTTTGAGCATGTAAAGGCAAAGGGGCATACGGGAACAATGTATCTATTCACTCACCCTGAGGGAGTTTCACATAATTTGATGTGCTCTTTCAGACACCAGATGCCACAATATATTACACTTACTTTAAGTTATATACTTAATAAGGACCCTGACGAACCATTTGACCATAAGGTGATGTTTGATGTCAGTGCTTATTTTTAGAATACTTTCAATTCTTATTATTATGCCAGTTATTGGAAATGCTCTGTCATTGGAGATATCAGAAGGCACACCACAGATAAGAACACAGATTGAAAGCACAATAAAGAAACTATTGTCAGAAGGTCTTACCACAGATTTGATAGTAGAGAGAATAGATGTGCTCCTGAAGAGTAATGGCTACCTTTCGTCAAACATAAAGGTAGAAGATGATAGATTGACCGTTGAGGTTGGAGATGAGTATAGAATTGATGATATAGACATTAAGGCGGAGAAACCATTTTCGCAAGATTGGGTAATATCTCTAATAAATATTAAAATTGGTGATATAGCAGATGTTTCAAAGATAGAAGCAGGTCTTAGTAAGGTTGTCTCTGCTTTGAACACCCTTGGCTATTACCACCCGACAATTAATTATTCTCTTGAGAAGGTCTCAAAGGATAGAGTAGCACTTCACATAGATGTTAGAAGTGGTCCTGCCACATACATTAAAGATATAAGGTTCTCTGGTGTCTCTGTCTTTTCAGAAAAGCAGGTAATAAATGAGACAGGGCTTTCAAGCGTTCAGGGAGCCATGAAGCCAGAGGACATATCTTATGCTATATCAAAAATATATCGCCTATATAGAGATGCCGGCTATGGAAACTGCAAGGTCAGACCATTAATAATAGACATTGATGAGAACGGTGGCTTACATCTGATTATCTCTATTAATGAGGGTGGTCTAAATTTAATAAATAAGATTTCTATATCAGGAAATAAGAAGACAAGGGAGTTTGTAATTCTGAGGGAGGTTGAGTTCAAGCCAGGTGATGTCCTGAGGGAGAGAGATATAAAAAGAACAAAGACATCAATATCAAAACTTCCATTTATAAAAGGGATGCCCGATATTCAATATGAGAATGGCATTGTGAATATAAATATCAGAGAGGGTAGGTCGGTATTAATAGATGGCGGTCTTGGAATCTCTCCTGGTGGTGAGAGTTCAAATTTCGTCGGTGATATGAAGGTCAATTTGATAAATATCGCTGGCACAGGTAGGGCTCTTTCTTGTGCATTCGCATCGTGGGGCGAGAATTTGATGGATATATCAGCATCATATACTGAACCATGGGTAGGTGATTTACCAATTGACATAAATACGAGATTTGCTCTAACAAGACGCCTTACATATAAAACACTTGGCATTGAGGGCGGGATTACTGGCAAACTCACAGGTGCACTCTCTCTTGAGGGTGGTGGCGGTTTTGAGAAGACAGACAGGACTGTCGGCACGCACACAGATGACTACTATGGCTTCTCTTGTCTTATCTATAATAGCATTCCGTCGGGAGAGGTGCCAGTTTCTGGCTCAAGAGCGTCTATCCGACTTGACTATGGCATAAGGAAGGTCGTCGGTTTTGCTGATAATAAAAAGGTTTATAAGTATAGACCAGATATTATGGCAAAGGTGAAATGGACAGGTAGTATTGAAAGATATATAAGTGCTGGAATTATTGTGCCATATATCCGTCTCTCCTGGGGTCTGGTTCACATAGGTTTGGGCGGTTTACAGGATGGTGATATGTTTGAGATAGGTGGCGCAAGGTCGCTTCGGGGTTATCGCAAGGGTGCGTTTATCTCTGATAGGTTTGCGGTTGGCACGGGCGAACTTCATATAATGATAGGTGGGCGGGCGTTCATATATCCGCTTGTAAATGTTGGCGTTATTCACGACACAGAAGGGGTGAAGATGAAGGTTGGCTATGGAGTGGGACTTGGTGCGGATGTCGGTCTTGGACTTCTTGACATCTCATACACAATAGGCGAGGGCGGGCTCACCAATGGAATGCTCAATATATCAATGGATATGTGGTAGGAAATCTATATTATAAGAATGGAATTTAATCTATAGATACATTTGTTATAATATATAAAATGGATAAGAAAGAGGAATACGATAAACTTAAAAGAAGAATAAGTAATGTTAGATTCTCAAATTTATGTAAAATAGTTGAATTATTTGGTTTTAAATTAAAAGGAATGAAGGGTTCACATAGAATTTATATGAGAGAAGATGTTAGAGAGATATTAAATTTTCAAGAGGTGAAGGGAATGGCAAAACCATATCAGGTCAGGCAATTTTTAAGGATAGTTGAAAATTACAATTTACTGGAGCGTGATTGAAGTGAAATTGAGTTATCCTATTACAATATTTTACAGTGAAGAAGATGAAGGGTATATAGCGATTGTTCCAGACCTTCCTGGGTGTAGCGCTTTTGGTGCTACTGCGGAAGAAGCGCTTAAAGAGGTTTATGTTGCAATATCATTGTGGATTGAAGTAGCAAAAAAAGAGGGTCGTGAGATTCCAAGACCCCATATTCCTGCGATAATCTCCAAGTAATAATTTTTATAGATATTAAACGCTCAATATATCAATGGATATGTGGTAGGGAAAATAATTATTTGGACGAGATTAAAATAAACTCTAAATCATAATTGAATTGTTAAATAAGATATTTTAAAATGTTAAATGTTTAAAATGATGAGAATGCTGCAACTTCCTGAAAAATAATGATAATTTAGTATATTATGTTAAATGTTAAGAATTATGACTGCAAATTTTAAGAATATCAATCTACGTTTAATTGACACTTATTCTGGTTCAAATATGAATACACTTATTAGAGTATTGTAAATTATCAAGAGAGAGATTAAGAAATTTATTTCCACTATTTTTTTATTATAAGGATATTAAAATTGATATAATAAAGGAGAAAAATGGAAGTTGATAAATTAAAAGCCGAGATTGAACGACTTAAAAAGGAGTTAAAAATAAGGAAAAAATACGGGCTTGTCTGGGAAGATAAGCCCGAAGAAGTGGTTGAGATGTGCAAAGAAAAACTACCGGTGCTGAAAGAGGTAAAAAATAAAGAAATTATAACTAATAAAGATAAGCCCATAAATTTATTGATTGAAGGCGACAATTATCACGCACTTTCGGTTTTGAATTATACCCATGCAGGCAAAGTTGATGTAATTTATATTGATCCGCCGTATAACACTGGGCAAAAAGATTTTAAGTATAACGACCAGTGGGTAGATATAGAAGATACTTATCGTCATAGTAAATGGTTGGCATTTATGGAAAAACGCTTGATATTGGCAAAAAATTTATTAAAAAATACTGGGGTTATTTTTATACAAATTGATGATAATGAAATCGCTCAATTAAAATTGTTGTGTGATGAAATCTTTGGCCCAAATAATTTTAGAAATACACTCGTTTGGGCTTATAGAACCGGAGGGTCTCCAAGTAAAAAAGATGTTTTTGGCAGAAAACATGATTATATTCTTTTTTATTCAAGGTCTGATAATTACTTTTTCAATGTCTTAAAGGAAAAAATTTATTACCAAAAAGATTTTTTTGGTGCTAAAAAAGACGAGAAAGGTAATTTTTATGCTGAAGTAAATTTAAGAGATGTTATTGAAGGAGAAATAGAATTATTTAAAGACGGTAAATTCTATAAAAAAATAAATGTAAAGCCAGTGTTGAATTTATCAAGTGAAAGAATAATGGACTTCCCCTCACAGAAACCCATCGGACTTATTAAGTTTCTTTTAGAAGTTACTACTAATAAAGACAGTGTGGTTTGTGATTTTTTTGCCGGGACTGGTAGCACTGGCGAAGCGGTTTTAGATCTAAATAAAGAAGATAATGGTAATAGAAAATTTATTTTATGTACAAACAATGAAAACAATATCGCTACGGATATTTGTTACCCACGAATTAAAAAGGCAATTTTCGGATTTAAAAATAGACCCCCATTAGGCGGCAATCTAAAATACTTCAAAACTGATTTTGTTGATGCGGAGCCAAGCGATAAGAATAAAATTAAACTTACTCATCAGGCAACAGAAATGCTTTGTATTAAAGAAGGAACTTTTGAAAAGGTGATAGATAACGAAAGATTTAAAATTTTTAAAAATTCAAGCCATTACACTGGCATTATTTGGGACCAAACCGCAATCCCAGAATTTAAAGAAGCGATTAAAGATGTGAGAGGTAAATTTAGCGTTTATGTTTTTTCATTAGTCGACGAAACTTTTGACGATGAATTCGTTGATATTAAACAGAAAGTTAAATTATCACCTATCCCTGAAGCAATTTTAAGAGTTTATAGGAGGATTTTTAAGAATATCTAGGTGAAAAAATGCAATTAAAAATTTACCAAGAAAATGCAATAGACGAATTATTATCAAAAGCCAAAAAGCTATTGAATTTATCAGCTAGTAAAAAATTGATTTTCAAGGCGCCGACTGGTTCGGGGAAAACAATAATGATGGCGGAATTTTTGAAGCAATTAGTCGACGATAGAGATATTAAACAATCACTTGGTTTTATTTGGACGGCACCGAGACAACTTCATATCCAAAGCAGAGAAAAGTTAGAAAATTATTTTGAAACAAGCAGAGCGTTAAAATGTTCATATTTTGATGATTTAGACGATAGAAAAATAAGCGAAAATGAAATTTTATTTTTAAATTGGGAGCATATTAACAGAGAAGACTCTATTTATATTCGTGATAATGAACAGGAATTTAATTTATCCAAGATTTTAGAAAGAACAAAGGAAGAAGACCGAGAAATAATTTTAGTTATTGACGAAGCCCACCATCACGCTACCAGCGAAATTTCTCAGGGTTTAATTCAGATGATTGGGCCAAAATTAACAATTGAAGTATCGGCTACTCCTGTTTTAAAAGATCCTGATGATATGGTCTCTGTTGATATTGAGGAAGTCAAAAGAGAAGGAATGATTAAGAAAGGAATTATATTGAATGATGATTTTGTTAATTTTATTCAAGAAGGAAAAATCCAGACGCAAAAATTAAGCGGTGGTAGCGAAGAATTAGTAATAGATGCGGCGATGAAAAAAAGACAGGAATTAGTAAAAGAATTTCAAAAAGAAGTAGTCAATGTTAATCCTCTTGTTTTGATTCAGTTGCCCGACAGAAAAACAAGTTTAGAAGACAGAATAAGAGAACGGGTAGAAAGTATTTTGAAGAATAAATATAAAATCTCAACAGAAAAAGAAAATAATAAGTTAGCGATTTGGCTTTCAGGTGAGCATATCAACAAAGAAGAAGTAGAAAAGCCTGATAACTATGTTGAGGTTTTACTTTTCAAACAGGCAATTGCTTTAGGATGGGATTGCCCAAGAGCGCAGATTTTGGTTTTGTTTAGAGAGTGGCACAGTCCGATTTTTTCTATTCAGACCGTTGGCAGAATTATGAGAATGCCAGAGCCGGATAAAGGACATTATGAAAATGAAATTTTGAATTACGGCTATGTTTATACCAATTTGGACAATATAGAAATTCAGGAAGATATTGCTAAAAATTACATTACTACATATACAAGCAAGAGGTGTTTTGATCCTAAATTGAGTTTGCTTTCGTGCTATCCAAAAAGGCACCGCGAGAAAACAAGATTTTCGCCACTTTTCATTGAGATATTTTTGGAGAAAGCCAAAGAATATGGTTTGAAAAAGAATGTTGATATAAAGGCAAGAAAAATTGATTTGAAAATTATCTCTGATTACAAGGCTGAAGATGTTGACGTATTGGCAGGCGCAAAAATCGTTGGGGATAAGGCAATAAAAGCTGGTGGCTTTGATTTACAAAAATTATTTGATTTTTTCGTAAGAAATAATCTAACGCCTTTCTATCCTGAGGATAGATCAGTTGGTAGAGTTAAAGAAGCAATTTATAGATTTTTTGAGCAGGAATTAAAAATGTGGTACGGCGATGTTTGGGAAGAAATTGTACAGATTGTTTTGAGCGACAAAAATTCTCAACATTTTGTTAATGTTCTAGACAAAGCAAAAGAAAAATACAAAGAAGATGTTGAAAAAAGAGAAAGCGAAATGATTAATGTGGAAAGTTGGAATATTCCAGAATCTTTACCTTACAGCAGAGAATATTCAGAAGTGAGCGTAAGAAAATCAATTATGCAACCATTTTTCAGCGACGGTAAATGGAGATCTGAAGAATATTTTATTGATTTTTTGGAGGAATCAGAAAATGTTGAATGGTGGTTTAAAAATGGCGACAGAGACGCTACATTTTTTGCTGTTCCTTATGATAATGGTGAGAAAAAACCTTTTTATGTTGATTTTATTATTAAATTGAAAGATGGTAGAATTGGTTTATTTGATACACATGGAACATTTTTAAGCGATTTTGGACCAAAATCTGATGGACTACAAAAATATATTAAAAATGAAAATAAAAAAGGTAAAAACTTATTTGGAGGAATAGTTAATAATACAGATCAAATATTTTATAAGAGGAGATGGATATATTTTAACCAAATGAGTATTAAATTTGAGCATGATAATTTTGATAATTGGGAAACCTTAATTTTATAGTTTTTACCAATATTATAGTCCCTACCCCACCACCTCCTCCGCCTTCACTATCCTATATTCGTAGCCCTGCTCTGTGAGAAATAACTGCCGCTTGGCGGAGAAGTCCTGCTCTATTGTGTCATCACTTACGAGCGCGTAGAAGTATGCTATGTTCTCACCACGCTTTGGTCTCAGTATGCGTCCCAACCTCTGCGCCTCCTCTTGCCTTGAGCCAAATGTCCCCGATACCTGCACAGCCACATTCGCATCGGGGAGGTCAACCGCAAAGTTAGCAACCTTGGAGACAACCATAAGTTTCACCTCCCCACGCCTGAATGCCTCGTAATACTCAATGCGTTTCTTATTCGGCGTTATGCCCTGAATAAGCGGTGCCCTGAGATACCTCGCTATCTTCTCTAACTGTGATATATACTGCCCTATCACAAGTATGCTACCACCCCTATGCTTCTCAACAATCGCCTTCACAACAGCAATTTTATTCGGGTTCTCGCTTGCTATCCTGAATCGTGGTCTCAAATCTGCGGTCGCATAGACAAGGCGAGCATCTATTGGCATAGGAACACGCACTTCATTACAAACAGCCCTCGCAATATAGTTTCTCTCTTCCAACACGAGCCAGGCAATGTCATACTTCTTTGGTCCAATCAAACTGAATACATCGCCCTCCTTGCCATCCTCCCTTACAAGCGTCGCTGTCAGACCAAGACGCCTCTTTGTCTGAATGGTCGCCGTAGCCCTGAACACTGGTGCTGGCAGAAGGTGAACCTCATCGTATATAATAAGCCCCCAGTCCTTCCTGTCAAAAAGACCCAGATGCTCAAATGGTCCCGTCTTCTTCCTTCTATATGTCAATATCTGATATGTTGCGATAGTTATTGGCTTTATCGCCTTACGCTCTCCTGAGTATTCTGCTATATCATCAGGATTTACATTTGTTTTATTAATGAGTTCATCTATCCACTGTCTAACGGCGGTTATATTCGTCACAACTATAAGGGTATGCGACCTTGCCTGCTCCATTATGCCCATGCCAACGATTGTTTTACCTGAACCGCAGGGGAGGACAATAGTTCCACTCCCGCCCTTTGGACCTCCTCCACCCCAAAAAGAAGAGACAGCATCTAACTGGTAGTCGCGAAGAAAGAACGTTTCACCTGTGAGTGTTTTCTCTCGCAGAGTTATTGGAAATGGAGCGCCCTTAGTATAGCCCGCGAGGTCTTCTACGGGGAGCCATATTGATATAAGGCACTGTTTGAGAAAGCCCCTCGCTTCTGGTCTTATAAGCAGTTTATCAGGTGATATACGAGCGAGTATATATGGCTGTGCCTTCTTGAAACTGAGTATCTGCTCAATATAATATGAACTTTCTGCTGTGAGAACGAGGTCATCACCTTCTTTTATCAAGCGAATTCTGCCATATCTTGACATATTATCTTTTATAAAAGTCATTACAAGTGCAGGGACTTGAAACTTTGAGTATCTCTTCAGGTTCTCAATCACATATTCGGGAGTATAGCCAGCAGATGCAGCGTTCCAGAGTGATATTGGCGTTATTCTGTATGTATGGATATGCTCGGGTGATTTGATAAGTTCTGCGAAAGACAGAAGTGCATCCCTTGCTATCTTGAACTCTTCGTGGTCAACCTCAAGGAGGATGGTAAGGTCACTCTGAACGATAATGGGACCCATAAATGAAAATTATATAATAGATTAATTAATATTAAAACTAATATTAGCATTCAAAGAAATGTAGTAAGTCCTTTAAGTTTGAATATTTTATTAAAAGTTAAAATAAATTACATAAAATGATTATAGTTATAAATTTTGCTCATAGAATTTTTGTATTGCATAGAGTAATAATATGATATAATAAAATTAGTTTTTTGAATAATAATCTAATATTTAGGAGGTGAAAAATTATTTGAGTTTTAGATTTTTGTTTTGTAAAAATACTCCCAGAGGATAGAAAGGGGGGGTTAAAGATGAAGTGTAAAATAGTTTATATTGGGGTATTTATATTACTTTTAGGATTACTAAGTCAAGCATTTTCTGACAGTTGGCAGGTTTTAGCAATAGACACAATTGGTATTGTTGGCACTGATACATCACTCGCTCTTGACACTGGTGGTTACCCACATATATCTTACTATGGAAATAATACCCTTAAATACGCTTTCTATGATGGTGATAAGTGGTATATAGAGACAATAGACAACGATGGAGCAGTTGGTGAATATACCTCATTAGCCCTTGATAAGGGTGATATGCCACATATATCTTATTTTGATTTAGACAAAGGTCATCTTAAATATGCCTATAAGCAAGGTGTATCGTGGTTTGTGAAAACGGTGGATAGCGCTAATTTTACGGGTTTATACACTTCTATAGCACTTGATTCAAAGAACCATGTTCATATCTCTTATTATGCCCAACAATCAGGTGATTTGAAATACGCATATTATAATGGCACGACCTGGACGCTAACGATAGTAGATAGCACTGGTGTTGTAGGAATGTATACATCTATAGTTGTTGACTCATCTGACCATCCACATATATCTTATTATGATGTTACAAATGGCGACCTTAAATACGCTTACTATGATGGCACAAAGTGGAATTTAACAACAGTTGACAGCACAGGTGATGTAGGAATGTATACATCCATTACATTAGATAAGAATGGCCATCCACATATAGCATATTGTGATAATACAAACTTTGACCTCAAATATGCATTCTTCAATGGCTCATCTTGGAATAAGACAACTATTGACTCTGCTGGTGACCAGGGTTGGTTCACATCCATCGCAGTTGATTCAGCATGTTATCCTTCTATATCCTATTATGATAAGTTTGGTTATAACCTCAAGTATGCTTATTATGATGGCGGTAGTTGGCGCATAATACCTGTTGACACTAAGGGTGATGTCGGTTGTTTTACATCAATTAAATTAGATGAATCAGAGAATCCATATATATCTTATTATGATGCTACAAATTCGGACCTCAAATATGCTTGGTATGGAACTCAGGGTGGTGTCAACCTCACATCATTCACAGCAATGAAGATAGACAATTATGTGAAACTTGACTGGTCAGTAGATGCAAATGAGAAAGTAAAGGGCTTTAACCTTTATAGAACAACAGCACAAGAAAAAGATGCATCACCTTCTGAACTCTCATCTTCACCAAACATCATCTGGACTAAGATAAATAAAGACCTCATCACAGGTAAAAACCCATTCTCATATACAG